>Ga0209164_1000033_pt1 | contig 408395 bp, 310 predicted proteins | sample MTBNYHSulfiMetaG_FD_187458 | JGI IMG/M metagenome (GOLD analysis project Ga0209164, IMG submission 187458) | Enrichment culture microbial communities from rom New York Harbor, USA that are MTBE-degrading - MTBE-NYH (New York Harbor Sulfidogenic)... | ecosystem: Environmental > Aquatic > Marine...
CCCAGCAACAGGGCGCCGTTGTGGCAGCGCTGGGAGACGTGGACGAAGGCGTCGGGGATGTGGACGCGGCGATGACGGCCCATGGTTTTCCTCCGCGAAAAAGTGTCACTTTAAATAACGCGCGGGGTGGAAAATGTACGAAGAAAAGGTGAAAAAAATGGCGGAAATCCCCAAAAAAGTCGCCGACAGGGCGCCGGAAGCGGGCCAAGAGAGCCGACACTGTATGGAGTCCAGCTGTCAGGGATATTCGAGAAGAATTTGTGACAGAGCCTGGCACCGTTGCCGAAACGGCGAGAGGGCGACGAGGCGAACCGGTGGAAAAACCCTGATGGCCTCGGGGCAGTTAACCATCATCGCAGAGAAGCAGCGTTCGCAGAGATTCCCCGGATGATCCCATCAACGGCGGGCATTCTCCGCGGTATCAACCCAACTTCAGGTTCGACACATTTTCGTGACAGAGCCTGGCACCGTTGCCGAATCGGCGAGAGGGCGACGAGGCGAACCGGTGGAAAAACCCTGATGGCCTCGGGACAGGTAACCATCATCGCAGAGAAGCAGCGTTCGCAGAGATTCCCCGGATGATCCCATCAACGGCGGGCATTCTCCGCGGTATCAACCCAACTTCAGGTTCGACACATTTTCGTGACAGAGCCTGGCACCAATTCGAAAGTCTAGCTTTAAAATATACGCATTTTCAGTTACCGGGATTCGCAACGTTGTCACTGTTGTGATCACGTCGTGTCAAGTACTCTTAAAATCAAAAAAAGGAAGTTTCTGTATCGTAACAACCAGACTTATGCGTATGTTGCACCAACATGACGCCCGATACGCTGTCCAGCTCAAAGATCTTCTGGTATACTTATTTAGAATGACATTGCATCCATGTGTTTCCGTCCATTTCATCGGGCAATCTGTTTCGGACAGGATCAAGGAGAATCGCATGAAGGAAAAAATCCAGTTCATCCTTAACGGTAAGCCGGTGTCGCTGGAAGTGGAGGGTGATCGCAGCCTGCTCTTGGTACTGCGTACGGAATTCGGACTGACCGGCACCAAATACGGCTGCGGGCAGGGGATCTGCGGCAGTTGCACCGTGCTGGTGGACAAGGCGGCCACACGTTCCTGTCAGGCGGCGGTGAAGGATGTGCAGGGCAAAGAGGTGGTCACCATCGAAGGGCTGGCCGTGGACGGGAAGCTGCACCCGCTCCAGGAAGCCTTTATGGCCCAGGACGCGCTGCAGTGCGGCTACTGCACGCCCGGCATGATCATGAACGCCTGGGCCTTGCTGCATCGCAACCCGGCGCCGAGCCGGGAGGAGATCATCGCCGGCATGGAGGACAACCTGTGCCGCTGCGGCGCTCATTCCCGGATCGTAAAGGCCATCGAAGTAGCTGCCAGGTCCATGAAGGGAGGTGAATGAGATGACGGACGACAAATACCTGGAACTGGATTTCCGCCACGATGCCTCGGCCTTCGATATGGACCGCCGCCAGTTTCTGAAAGTAGCCGGAAGCGGGATTTTTGTCCTGTTCTCCGTGAGGAATCCCTGGGTGCTCTCGCAAGAGGAGCGTCGCCGGCGCAGTCTGCCCGAGGATTTCAACGCGTTCCTCCGCATTGGCGAAGATGGCCGGGTCACCCTGTTCACGGGCAAGATCGAGATGGGGCAAGGCGTCATTACCTCACTGCCCCAGATGCTGGCTGACGAGCTGTATGTTCAGTTGAACATGGTGGATATTGTGCTGGGTGATACGGATCTCTGTCCCTGGGATATGGGGACCTTCGGGTCCCGGACCACCCGCTTTTTCGGGCCGCCGCTACGGGCCGCCGCCGCCGAGGCCCGGCGGGTCCTGCTGGAGCTGGCCGCGGAAAAGCTGGATGCACCTGTCGGCCGACTGGCCACTGCCGATGGCTGGGTTTACGTGACACACGACACGGCTAAAAAAGTGTCGTATGCCCAGCTCACCCGGGGAAAGCGTATCGAGCGGCACATGAAGGAGCCGGTGGCTGTCAAGGACCCTTCGGAATTCAAGGTCATGGGCAATCCCTTGCTGCGCCGAGATTCCCGGGAGAAAGTGACAGGTGAGGCGAAATACGCCGGCGACATCCAGCTGCCGGGGATGCTCTATGCCCGGATTCTGCGTCCACCGGCTCATGACGCGAAACTTGCATCAGTGGACCTTTCTGCGGCGGAAAAAGTTCCAGGGGCCAAGGTCATCCGTGACGGCGATCTCATCGCCGTTCTGCACGAGCGGCCAGATATGGCCGAGCAGGCCCTAGCCAAGATCGAGGCCAAATTCGATACACCCGAGCCCAAACTCAACGAGGATAACATCTTCGATCATCTGTTGAAAGTGGCACCAGCCGGCGAGCAGGTGGCCGCAGGCGGCGACCTGGCCCTCGGGGAAAAAGCAACCACATCGCACGTGGAGATGACCTATCTGGACGGTTATGTGGCCCACGCGCCCATCGAGCCGCACACGGCAGTGGTCCGTATCGAAGACCAAAAAGTCACGGTATGGCCATCATCGCAGACACCTTTTCCCGCCCAGGAGGCCGTGGCCCAGGCGTTGCAACTTCCCCTGGAGCGCGTGCGGGTCATTTCGCCTTTCGTGGGCGGCGGCTTCGGCGGCAAGACCCGCAACCAGCAGGTGGTGGAGGCGGCCCGGCTGGCCAAACTGAGCGGCCGGTCGGTCCAGGTGGCGTGGTCGCGGGCTGAAGAGTTTTTCTATGACTCCTTTCGTCCGGCGGCTGTCGTAAAAATTCGGTCAGGCCTGAACGAAAAGGGCGAGATCACCTACTGGGATTACCATGTCTATTTCGCCGGCGAACGGGGATCCCCCCATTTCTATGAAATACCCCATCACCTGACCCTGGCCCATGGTTCCGGCTGGCGCGGCACACCGGGATCCCATCCTTTCGCCACCGGTGCCTGGCGCGCACCGGGGAACAACACCAACACCTTCGCCCGTGAGTCGCATGTGGACATGCTGGCGGCCGCGGCCAAGACGGACCCGGTGGAATTCCGCCTGAAACACCTGAAAGATGAAAAGATGCGGCGGGTGCTGCAGACGGCGGCAATCCATTTCGGCTGGACACCGGCCCCCGCGCCCAGCCGGCGGGGCTGCGGGGTGGCCTGCGGCATCGATGCCGGCACGTCGGTGGCCACCATCGCCGAGGTGGAAGTCGATCGGTCCAGCGGTGCGGTGAGTGTCAAACGGGTGGTGGCCGCCCAGGATATGGGTCTCTCGGTCAATCCCCAGGGGGCCACCATCCAGATGGAAGGCTGCATCATGATGGGCCTGGGCTACGCCCTGACGGAGGACATCCGTTTCCGCGGCGGCCGGATTCTGGACCTCAATTTCGACACCTACGAGATTCCCCGTTTTTCCTGGCTGCCGCGCATTGAGACGGTGATCATCGACGACCCGACGGCACCGGCCCAGGGCGGCGGGGAGCCGGCCATCATCACCATGGGCGGGGCCATCGCCAACGCCATCTACGACGCCGTGGGAGCCCGGGTGATCCAGCTACCCATGACGCCGGCACGGGTCAAGCAAGCGCTGTCAGACTCATGAGGGGCCAGTCCTCAGATGACAGGTGTGGGATACGCCCGGATATTGGAGTCCTACAGTCCACTTTCCGTTGGGCTTTGCCGGTAATGGTCAACCGGTTTGACGACGGCACCACGGTGCCAGGCTCTGTCACAAACGATTTTTGACTGCATGATCAGGCATGCGGTCTCCGGTAATCCTGTGACAGTCGCTGACGATTCGTTTCGGGAGAGGCCGGCCAGCGGCCCGTATCCAGGAGCCATTGACATGAACCTTCGACTGCTGCCGCTCGTTCTGCTGGGACTGCTGCTGGGCTGCCAGCCCGATCAGCCGGCCCGCCCTGCGCCGGCTGCCTCTTCCCCGTCAGCGGATCTCGGCGAAGCCGTAAAGAACGAATTTCGCCACGCCTGGCAGGGCTACTGCCAGTACGCCTGGGGGCATGACGCCCTGAAACCCCTCTCCCGCAGCGGTCATGACTGGTATGCGGAGTCGCTGGTGATGACGCCGGTGGACGCCTTCAGCACCATGAAGATCATGGCGCTCGACGCGGAGGCCAGGTCCGCGAAGCAGCTCATTTTCGAACGGCTCTCTTTCGACAAAGATATGGAAGTCCAGGTCTTCGAGGTGAACATCCGGCTCCTGGGCGGCCTGCTGTCGGCCTACCAGCTGGACGGCGACGAGCGCTTCCTGGCGCTGGCGAAGGACCTGGCCGACCGGCTGATGCCGGCCTTCGATTCCCCCACGGGCATGCCGTACCGCTTCGTGAATCTGCGCACCGGGCGCACCCGGGACCCCCTCAACAACCCCGCCGAGATTGGGACGCTACTGCTGGAGTGGGGCACCCTCGCCCGTACCACGGGCGATCCTGTCTATTACAAAAAGGCCATGGACGCGCTGCGGGCCGTGTACCGGCGCCGGTCGGACATCGGCCTGGTGGCCACGGTCATTCACGTGGAAACGGGGGAATGGGTGGACACCCGATCCCACCTGAGCGGCCGCATCGATTCCTACTACGAATATCTGCTCAAGGGTTGGCGGATGTTCGGCGGCCGGGAACTGGCGGACATGTGGGATAACAGCATCCGGGCCATCAACGCCCATCTGGCCGATGAACAGCCGAACGGGTTGTGGTACGGCTGGGCCGACATGCGGACGGGCGAACGGACCGATACCCTCTTCGGCGCCCTGGACGCCTTTTTCCCGGCGGTGCTGGCGCTGAACGGGGACCTCGAGCAGGCGGCCAGGCTGCAGGACAGCTGCTACCGGATGTGGACCCTGCACGGCATCGAGCCGGAGATGCTGGACTACGCCACCATGACGGCGGTGAACGAACGCTATGTGCTGCGTCCGGAGAATATAGAATCGGCCTGGTATCTGTACCACTTCACCGGTGACCCCCGCTACCGGGAGATGGGCGAGGTGTATTTCCGGAGCCTGGTGGAGCACTGCCGCACCGAGACGGCGTACGCCGCCCTGTCCAGCGTGAAAACGAAAGAACAGCTGGACGAGATGGAGAGCTTCTTCCTGGCGGAAACCCTCAAATACTGCTACCTGCTGTTCGCACCCCGGGATGTCATTGATTTTGATAACGTGATCCTGACGACGGAGGCCCATCCGCTGAAGATCTGGAAGACGGGCGAAGGCGCGGAGTGATCGCTGCTTGCCCTGGAGCGGGTGCTGGCCCGGCGAGGTTTCAGGTAGCAGGTGCTAGGTTTCAGGTTGAAGATAAAGGCGGAAGGATGAAGGATGAAGATTTCAGGAATGCCCTGAGCCTTTGCAGATTCTTGCCATCCGCACCACGAAAAAAGGTCTGACGTGCATGACGTGCTGGTCCGGTAACCCTCGGATTGAATCTTTGTGTACCCCGCGTCACGGCAGTGAAAAGCGGCCCGGCGATGCAGCATGTTCTTGCCGCGCCGTTTCGCCCGCTCGCCATTTCGGCACCCCACACGGTGTCAGGCTCTGTCACAATATTATGTCAATCGAAGGTGGGATACGACAGCCGGAACGAGCATCCGGTGATTTAGTCGCCGATTCGCCCCGCGCCCACTCGACCGCTCGACACAACGGTGCCAGGCTCTGTCACGAAAATGTGGCGGCATGGCATGGACATTTCGCGTTGCCATCCACCCTCGGATTGAACTGCCGCCCGGCGACAAACCACGCCGTTTCGCTCGCTCGTAGTTTCGAAATTCAATTCGGTGCCAGGCTCTGTCACGGAAATGTTGCGGACAAGTTGCTGTTCTTTAGCGACGCCGCCCAGCTGGCGATGGCTACGCTGATCTGCCGTCTCGTACAGAATGATGCCGGACTCCGTCACTTGTGGATAACCGTCAGCTGCACCTGATTCATTTCGACTGGGAGGTTAGTGTGCGATCCATCCAGATAATCCCACTGTTCGTGATGGTGGCCTGCCTGCTCTGCTCCGCCATGATGGCCGGTAATGACCCCGCCCCGAGTGAAAGGTCGATATCCCGGTCTAAAAAAGGACCGGAGGCCGGGCTCGCCGGAGAAAGAACCCCGGCCGACTACGTCAATCCGTTCATCGGCACGCGGGACATGGGCCACTGCTATCCGGGGGCGACGGTGCCCTTCGGCATGGTCCAGCTGAGCCCGGAGACGGATATCGTCCCTTACAGCCACGGCCAGGGCTACAATCCCGAGACGTATCTTTATTGCTCCGGCTACCAGTACGATGACGAAACCATCGTCGGTTTCGCCCACACCCATTTTCACGGCACGGGGCACTCGGACCTGGGCGACATCCTGCTCATGCCCGCGGTGGGGCCGCTGAAACTGGACCCGGGAACGAAAGAGAATCCCGATGAGGGATATCGCTCCCGCTTCAGCCATGAGCACGAGGCGGCCAGTCCCGGCTACTACGCCGTCCGTCTGGACGATTATGGCATCGATGTGGAACTGACTGCCAGCCGGCGGGTCGGCCTGCACCGCTACCGGTTCCCGCAGGCGAATCCGGCGCATGTCATTCTGGATTTGACGACTGGGATATACACCTATGAGGGGAAGGTGATCTGGGCGTGGGTCCGGGTGGAAAACGACCGCCTGATCACCGGGTACCGTCAGACGCGCGGCTGGGCGCGCACCCGTTACGTCTATTTCGCCATCGAATTTTCGAAGCCGTTCAAAAAATATGGATTGCGCAATGAGGAGGAGCTGGTCTACCGCGGCTTTTGGCGCAAATGGAACGAGGACGAAAATTTTCCGGAGCGGGCGGGCAGGAACATCAAGGGGCATTTTGAATTTGACACGGCTCCGGAGGAGGAAGTCCTGGTCAAAGTCGCGCTATCATCCGTGAGCACCCGGGGCGCGCGGGAGAACCTGCGTGCCGAGATGCCGGGCTGGGATTTCGAAGCTGTCCGCCAGCAGGCGCGGAAGATGTGGAACGACGAGCTGGGTCGGATCCGGGTCTCCGCCGGCGAGGACCAGCTGGTCAATTTCTACACGGCCCTGTATCACTGTTTTCTGAGCCCTGTCACCTATGAGGACGTCACCGGCGAGTACCGGGGGCTGGACCAGAACATTCACCGGGCCGATGGCTTCACCAACCACACCATCTTTTCCCTGTGGGACACGTATCGAGCTCTTCATCCGCTGTTCACCATCCTGCAGCCGGAACGGACCAACGACATGGTCCGCTCCCTGCTGGCTCATTACGAGCAGAGCGTGCACGGCATTCTGCCCGTCTGGTCCCATTACGCCAACGAAAACTGGTGCATGATCGGCTATCACAGCGTGCCCGTCATCGTCGATGCCTGGCGGAAGGGGATCCGGGAGTACGATGTGGATGAGGCCCTGCGGGCGGTGATCGCCAGCGCCAGCTACGATCCGTATGACGGCATCGGTCCCTACCGGAAATACGGCTACGTGCCCGAGGATCTCAGCCCCAACTCCGCCTCCAAGACGCTGGAATACGCCTATGACGACTGGACCATCTACCGGTTCGCCCGCGAGCTGGGCCAGGCGGATATCGCCACCGAGTTCCGGCGGCGGGCCGCTCTCTACCGGAATCTGTTCGATGCCGGGACGGGTTTCATGCGGGCCCGGAATTCCGGCGGGGACTGGCTGGCGCCGTTCGATCCCCTGAGCACGGCCGGGCAGGGCTATATCGAAGGGAACGCCTGGAACTATTCGCTCTATGTGCCCCATGATGTGGCCGGATTCATCGAGTTGCTGGGTGGTGAGGAGAAGCTGGTCACCTGGCTGGACGAGCTGTTCACCATGGAGATTTCCGACGACAAGATCGCCCACAGCGAGGACATCACCCGGGCGGGCATCATTGGAAACTACGTGCACGGCAATGAGCCCAGCCACCATGTGCCCTATCTGTACGTGTACGCCGGCGCCCCCTGGAAAACCCAGCAGCGGGTGCACCAGATCGTCGACCGCATGTACCGCAACGCCCCCGACGGGCTGTGCGGCAACGACGACTGCGGCCAGATGTCGGCCTGGTACATCTTCAGCTGCCTTGGTTTCTACCCCGTCTGCCCCGGCAGCAACGAATATGTTATCGGCAGCCCGTGCGTCCCGCAGGCCGAGATCCGCCTGGAAAACAGTCGGGTCTTGCGGATGGAAGCCCGCAAGTTAAGTCCGGAAAACATCTACGTCCAGTCGGTCACTCTTGACGGAAAAACGGTGACGCGCGGTTATCTCACTCACGAGGAACTTATGAAGGGTGGGCGCCTGATTTTCCACATGGGCCCCCAACCCAACAAGGAATGGGCTACCCGGCCGCCGGACCGGCCCTATTCCCTGAGCAGTGAAGACTCAGAGACCATGGATCAGTGACGGGGCGAATGGGCGAAACGGCGGTGCCGCCGCCGGCCGGGCGGCGGTTAGCGACAGACTGGATGATGCAGCGAGAGGACGAGGCCCTGCCCGCAACATTTCCGTGACAGAGCCTGGCACCATCCTTTACGAATCGGCGACGGGGCGAATGGGCGAAACGGCGCGGCAGGAGCGTTCTGCATCGCCGGGCCGCTTTTCACCGCCGCGACGCGGAGTGCGCAGGGAATGATTCTGGATTTGGCCAGGAAACGAGAAGCCTCATGGATGTATCATCGCGCAGGGTGAGTTTGAAAATGCTGCGCCAGGCTCAGGTTGTCATCTGATTTTGCTCAATGTGGCACCAGACATCTCCTAGCGCGAGCGTGTCTGGAATTTTGAGTTCATTGGGCAATCATATTCTATTACCAGTTATAGGAAAATTTATTGACCTTTCCTGTGTCATCAAACTCAAATGTGACTCTGTTCAAATGGATCGGATGAGGATTCTCGTTATCTTCGTTATATGTAATTCCTTGTTTGTGCTATTCCTCAACAAGGTCATTCCTGGAAATACGCCCCACCGAGACTTCGGAGAGTATTCTCAGATCATGGGTGGTATCGGCATACCCTTCTTGCATGTGTGTCAAAGAGACCGCCTGATCAAGAATTGCGTACAAAAATGGGAATGATAACTACATCTACGACGCACAGTATGATGAAGGCAGTTATCCATCCTTTTCTTGATCCGTCCGTGCTCATGATTTGCTCTCCATAATTTGTATCTACATTTAGACAACACCAATGCCACGTCGTCATCGCAGCCCGGTGGGCCTAAGGGAGTTCCGGTTCATGTTCCCTGCAATTTGCAGGTAGCCGCAATCAATTTGTGACAGAGCCTGGCACCTTGGTGATATCCGGCTGATGGTGGAGGAGCATCAATCGGTTTTGGCAAAGATAAAGCTGCCGCCGAACGAGCCGTAGTCCTTGCTGGTGACGCCGTGGCGGGTCGTGCCGCGGTAGGAGCTGGCACCGGGCCGGATCTCGATGGTGACGGTGCCGCCGCTCTCAGCCGTGATGAGCCCGGCATGGACGGCGGCGGTGGCGATGGACGAATCGTCGGTGTACAGATCGGTGCCCCACAGCCGGCTGGAGATCTTGCCGCCGCCGGGTAAGACGTAGGTGAAACGCTGACCGTTCTTGCCGCGCTGTGGATTGGCCTGGGTGTTCCAGTCGCCCTGGATGGCGCCTGTGGTCGTCGTGGTTCCGCCGTCCGTCCCGGAGACGAACACGAAACTGCCGCCATACGAGCCGTAGTCCTTGCTGGTGACGCCGTGGCGGGTCGTGCCGCGGTAGGATCTGGCACCGGGCCGGATCTCGATGGTGACGGTGCCGCCGCTCTCAGCCGTGATGAGCCCGGCATGGACGGCGGCGGTGGCGATGGACGAATCGTCGGTGTACAGATCGGTGCCCCACAGCCGGCTGGAGATCTTGCCGCCGCCGGGTAAGACGTAGGTGAAACGCTGCCCATTCTTGCCGCGCTGGGGATTGGCCTGGGTGTTCCAGTCGCCCTGGATGGCGCCCGTGGTCGTCGTGGTTCCGCCGTCCGTCCCGGAGACGAACACGAAACTGCCGCCATACGAGCCGTAGTCCTTGCTGGTGACGCCGTGGCGGGTCGTGCCGCGGTAGGAGCTGGCACCGGGCCGGATCTCGATGGTGACGGTGCCGCCGCGCTCGGCGGTGATGAGCCCGGCATGGACGGCGGCGGTGGCGATGGATGAATCGTCGGTGTACAGATCGGTGCCCCACAGCCGGCTGGAGACCTTCCCGCCGCCGGGGAACACGTAGGTGAAGCGCTGCCCGTCTTTGCCGCGCTGGGGATTGGCCTGGGTGTTCCAGTCGCCCTGGATCTGCCCAAAACTTGTACTGCTGATCACCGCTACTGCAAAGAGTATCAGAAACAACCGAATGCGCCGCTCATTCTGGGACATCATATGCTCCTTTTCAGACAGAATATCCGGCCAAATATCATATCATCAATCCCGGGGCATGGCTATTCTATGATTGTTTATGATGGACAGGCAGGCTGTTTTTATTCCTCTCCGGGAATTTGGTGGCGATAGAGGGTCATGTCCAGCATGTCGTTGCGGGGATCGTTGCCGGGGTATTTCTGGTGACGGCACTTGACGCGGGTGTCGCACCACAGGGTATAGCCGGCGGCGCGGGCGTCCCGGAAAAACGCCGTGTCTTCGCCGCCGCGGGGGGAGGGGAGACGAAAATCCACGGCCCCCAGCACGTCCCGGTGAAGCAGGCAGCAACCAAACCCGGCCAGCGCCACCGGGAAGAAGGCCGGCTCGATGAGTTCGGCGATGAGCATCTGTCGCACATACCCCGGCTTGTCGGGGGCATAAACCACCGGTCGGACGACGGATGTATCGGAGGTATCCCCTTCTTCGGCGAACCCGCCCAGGCAGACTCCCGTCACGGCATCTTCACCGTGGCCCAGCAGCGTTTCCACGGCGTGGGCCGGGGGGAAGATGTCGCTGTCCACGGCGAAGAGCCACGGCCAGTCGCCGGCCAGGAACATGCGCCGCAGGGCGCGGCGATTGGCGAGGATGCTGCCGATGGCATCCGCCGCCGGCGGAGTGGCCTCGACCGTCACCGCGCGTCCCTGATCCCGCAGGGGGCGCGCTGCCTGCCACAGGTCCTGACGGTCTTCTTCGCCGCTGTTGGTTAAAAAGAGGAACTCCAGATGGCCGTAGGTGAGGCTGGCGAGGGAGGTGATGAAATCCGTGCGGCAGTGGCGCTGGCCGCTGAACGTGACGACTCCCGTCAGAATGTTGACCGGCATGGGCAGCCTCGTGCAGTTACCGATTGTTGAATCATGGTCGACACAATCATAACCTTCGTGGGTGGTGCAGGCGAATGACCGTCCATGTTATTCCTGGTCCTCGGCCGGGATTGTGGCGGTGATGACGGCTTCCGTCGAACCGGCGACATTCCCCTCGCGGGTGGAGGTGAAGATGACGCCTTCCTCGCTCTGGATATGCGACTGGACGGTCCCGGGCGAAAATTGTTCCTGGGCGGAACGGCTGCTCCCCTCCTGCCTGGCCGGTGACGTCAGGGTGACCGTATTCTCCTCCATAATCAGTCGGCCGGGTTGCGGCGACGTGTCCGTCATCTGGACGCCGGAGCCCGCTTCCGGGTCGTATCCGGCGGGATGGGTCAACGTAAAGGGGGGCGATGCCGCGCCGCTCCCTCTCCGGCTTACTGATACTCCCGCTTCGTCATTGACCAGGTGGCGGGTTTGCCGTATCACGGTACTGGTGTTGTCCGCGGCTTGTGTGTCAGGGCCGCTGCGGTCACCGATGACGTTCGTTTCGGCATGGATCAGCCGGCGGCCGGGTTCCATCACCGTGTTTGTGTTGTCCGCGGCCTGCGGGTCGCTGCCGGCACCGCGGGCGATCCCGTTTGCCTCGCTATTGACAAGCTGGCGGGTCTGTCGCGTCACGGTGACGGTGGAATCCGCCGATGACAATTCGCCGGAGCCGGGCCGGGTGGGGGTGTATACGGCGTTCTCGTTCATGACGAGTTTCGCGTCCTCCGCTTTTGAAGCGATGGGCGGCTCCTGTTCCCGGTGAAGCCGGACGGCCTGCTCATTGAGTTTCAGGTGGAGATTGGTCTTCAGCAGCTGCTGGTTGCTTTGCATTTCCGTCAGACGCGCGGCCGGCTCGCGGACCAGGTTTTTCTCCGTCTCGCCGATCTGGGCCTGTTCCGGTCGATCGGGTGGTTCCGGCTGGGGCCCGAGATGGGACGGCGACTCAAGGGCTCTGTCGGGTGGCTCCGGTTGTGGGCCGAGATGGGTGGGTGATTGAAGCTGCCGGTCGGGCGGCTCTGGCTGAGGCCCCAGTTTGTCTGCCGCCGGTCGCTGCTTGTCCGGCAGTTCCGGCTGAGGCCCTAGGACGTTGGGACGATGACTTCCGATTTTCATGGTTCCCTCCCCGGAATGATTGAAGAACCTGGCATTTCGTATACATATTATCGGTATGTGTTACCAGCATGTTACCATTTTTGTCATATATTTGCCAGATATTCCGGGAATATGACGGGCATTTCACCATATTCCGGGCATGCCCCGGCAGGCGTGAGCTGTCGAATGTTTGAGCAGACCGGGTGGTCAAGGAAATACCGGTTTGTGTGCCTCTGCAAGTGCCAGCAGACAAAATGAATTTGTGACAGAGCCTGGCACCGTGTGGAATGACGAAGGGGCGATAAGGTGTAACTCGAAAGCCGCCGGCTGGCGGTCCACCATGCGAGCGTCTGGCGGGGAGAAATGACTACGCCCTGTCCGCAACATTTTCGTGACAGAGCCTGGCACCCTGTTCGCACCTTTTTCCGAACCAACCATCGCCACGCCGGTTTTGTCGCCCGGGGTGGGCTACAGTCGCAGTGAATCTATTCCTCCGGTCTCTGTGAATATCGACATATTTTTGTGACAGAGCCTGGCACCATCACATGTTTTCCTGCATGAAGAACCTTCGGCAATTTGTTCATTCCTTGGGCAAATGTGTCCGGGACGGGCACCAGAAGATCAGTGCCGGGGTCTAGATATCGAAGGTATCATTTTATTGTGACAGAAATAGCCGGGATCTCTTTCGGCCTGAGTGGATTTCGAATCGCCGGCCGATGCTGTCACTCGTAAATCAGTGGACAATGTGATATGATCTATATAATTTGAAATAAGTCAGATGAAGACAAAGACTTGACCATGTAATGATAAGTCTGGATTAATTCCGGAAGGTGATTATGAATCGCATGTTCGGTTATCCGGGTTTGGTATTGCTGGTGTTGAGTCTCTCCCTGCCATGGGTGTTTTCGGCCGGTCATTGGCGATATGCCGGCTATCGGCTGGAGCCGGATCCATCCAGCCTTTGGCACGGAATGCCCATCAAAAAGATCAGTGGTGCGTTGCAGCTCAAACCGAGCGCCAATGGTTCCTTGGCCATGAGTTTCACGAACGAGGATGTCGAAAAAGCCACCTATATCAACAATCTGGTGTTCGGCTTTCAGATGGACCGTTCTCTGGAAACACTCGATCCGGGGGGGAAGGTGCCGGTCCGGGCACAGCTGTCCTTCGGCGGCAACGCCAAGGCCGCGGCGTTGCCCTCCGATGCCTCCGGGAAGATGTCCGTAGATCAGGGAGAATACGTGATCGACATCTCTGACCGGAGGATGGGCGCCCCCGCCACCGCAGATGGCGAACTGAATATCCCCGGTGGTGGACCGGGCGCGACCATGGCTATCCGGATCAGCGGATACATCGGCTCGTACGGTGCGTTTTCCGCACAAATGATCATCGACTATGTGTGGGATGAGGGAACTCCTCCCGCGCCATTGCCCCCCGATTCTTCAGAGAATGCATGGCCGCTCGCCCCGGACGGGTATCCTTCCATCGGGGGGGACTGGATGGAAGAGCCATATCTCGTGCGCATTGTTCAGCTGTCCGGGGGACGGTTCATCGCCACGTGTGATTACGACGGCAAGAGCTGGCGGGTGGAAGGGACCATCTCCCGCGAGGGCGAGGTGGTGTCGGAGCTTGTCCATACGGCGGGGGTTCCCAGCGGGGCGGTGGGCTACGCCCAGCACCGCCGGATGACGTTAAGTCCGGACGGGCGCACCCTGACGGGCATCGCCACATTTGTGGGCGGTTCACATCCGCTGAAATGGCAACGCCAGACGTCAAACCCGCCGCTGACGCCGGAATCTACTGCCGGTACGCCGCGGGTGTGGACCCTGACCCCGGACGGGTATCCTTCCATCGGGGGGGACTGGATGGAGGAACCGTATCTCGTGCGCATTGTTCAGCTGTCCGGGGGACGGTTCATCGCCACGTGTGATTACGACGGCAAGCGCTGGCGGGTGGAAGGGACCATCTCCCGCGAGGGCGAGGTGGTGTCGGAGCTTGTCCATACGGCGGGGGTACCCAGCGGGGCGGTGGGCTACGCCCAGCACCGCCGGATGACGTTAAGTCCGGACGGGCACACCCTGACGGGCATCGCCACGTTTGTGGGCGGCTCGCATCCGCTGAAATGGCAGCGAAAACCGTAATCGGATGCTCCCGCCGTTTCTGGTATCCAACGTACGGTAGCACTCCCATTCAGGCTGCCCGGGCCGGTAGCTTCCCGCCGGACGGGTTCGTCCGAAGGACGTTACGGAATCATCCTGGTGTCCTCCGCTAAGCTCTTCACCTTGCCCGCCGGAGTGAAGGCTCAAAATTGTCCTTCCTGTTCCGACAGATTGAGGATCACCATCAGGAGACTCGAGGCAGAGCGGCAGAGCCTTATACCAGTGAAAGATTCCTACCATGTCTGGCCCTTGTTTTATTGCGGATAGCCGAAATTTTTTTGTGACAGAACCTGGCACCACTGGCCACTGGATGAAAGCCATCCGAGCACCCAGCAGCAGCGTCGGGACATTGGACACCAGTAATCACTCGCTGTTGCCATATCTTTGTGACAGAGCCTGGCACCAGAGGCTAATTGCGGGTAGCCGAAATATCTTTGTGACAGAGCCTGGCACCTTCGGAGATTCATCCTCGGGATATACGGATCGTCACGGTGGTGTCGCGTTGTACCGGGGCAAGATGGATGTCAGCGAGGGTGCAGACGGAAACGAAGATTCACTTCCGCCGGGTGAAGGATAGGCCGGATGCAAAAAACAGGGGAACGGAAAAATAGTTTTCAACGAATGTCTGGTATGCCAGGTAATACCCAATAAGAATTGTATGCATTCATACATCTTTCCTGGGGGGAAGCTCTTTTTCCCTGGGCGATGGAACCGAAAACAGTGCCGGAGCCTCTCCTGGCGTTGGATTTGTTTTTACGGTCGGCATTTTCCAATGCGTCAGGATCAGCTTGACATTGGGAGGCGGCCGGACGCACTCCCCGACAGGGCGACCGGGCCAAGGAACGGAAAACCGGCGCGACCGCGGCCGCCAGCAATCCAGCGGTTGATTTTATGCTTCACAGATTGATCCCCGGGGTAAGACGCTTCTCCTCATCCTGCAAAAATGCAGCAAGTTAATCCGGTCAGCAAACGGTTTAATTGTTAGCGGATCCAGGGGACGCTGTCTCCCAGGCAACAGAATCAACAAACATGGGTCGTCAGACCAGGGGAGGTGGTTATGCGAAATCTTTTCGGCGTGTTCTTTTGCATCGGATGGTTGTTCGGCCTGCCCGCCTGGGCCGATGATTGCAACTGCACGGCACCGGGTGGCGGCTGTTCCATCAGTATCACCTGTCCGGGCCACTGCTGGGCGATTTGCCAGGGCACCATGTGCACGGCCGATTGTGGTCCGGAACCCGGCAGCGGCCCGGAGAAAAGCGCCAGGCTGGCAGTGAAGCACACCCTGCAACAGCCATACCCCGGGCCATGGGCGACCCGGGTATGTCATCAATTGGGTATCCGCCTGGCTGAAGGGAAATGGATGGAACGGCCTGAATGGCCGGCAGAGGAGACCGGGTTCAACGGGAACTGGCGGGTGATGGACGTCCTGCGTCAACTGGCCAGTGAGCCCGGCTTGTCCATCCGGGTGGCCGGCTATCCTGTCACTCCCTTCTCGCCAGACAAGGCCGCCGACAGGATGGGAATATGTGTTACGGAGATGCCGGGCACGGAGCTGGCACTGTTCCTCTTCATCACCTGTGACCTGGACCTGGAACTGCCACAGAATGAAGTCTATTCTTTCTGTTTTGATGATATTACGGCTGACGAACTGGAATGGTTTCTCCTGGACTACTGAGGCCGGCGGATCAGGCGCCACGTAACGCGCCCGGGTGTCACCGGATGCTCGACATTGACGGATGGATAAAATCCTGCTAAAGGTTGTCAACGAAACGCCCGATGGACGAATATGTATTAATGGAGCGCCGCGGATGAAGCTCCTGACGGTCGCATGGCCGATGTTGCCGCACCCGGTTCGGGCCGGGTGGCTGTCCGCCTTCGGAAGGGCGGCGGGTGATTTACGCCCGGGCCCGCCGGTTGTGTCGGGGGATAAGCGTGATTCCCGTGTTGTAATTTTGTCCGGATCCGCGCGCAGAGAGGGCACGTTTCCGGCTGCTGTCATTAGGCCGCCTGGTGGGTCACACAGCCAGAGGTCTCGGCAGGAGTCGTTCGGGCGGTGTCATTCGGATTCGACCGATGTTGGTGAGTGGTCCGACCCCGATCCGATGGATGACAAGGTTTTGCTGGACGCGGCACTGGGCGGCGATCAACCGGCCTATACCGCCCTGGTGGAAAGGTATCACGGCACTATCTTCCGTACCGCGCTGAACCTGCTGGGCGATTCATGGTGGGCCCGGGATGCCACCCAGGAGGCATTTCTGCGGATGCATCGCTACCTGGACCGCTTCGACCGGAAACGGGCTCTGGCACCGTGGTTATACAAGATTGCGGTGAATGTGTGCCGAGAGATGCGGCGCCGACAACAGCGGGAACGGTTCGTGTCCCTGTCGGATTTCGGCCTGGACAGTGTGCCGGATCCCAACGATCCGGATCGGCAGGTGGATCTGGCCACGCGACGGGAAATGTTACGCCAGGGCCTGCAGATCCTGCCGCCCAAGGAACGGGAGGCCATTGTCCTGAGGGAGATCGGCGGACTTTCCACTGCCCAGGTGGCAGAGGTGTTGCAGTCGTCGCAAACCACCGTTCGTTCCCAGATCTGTCGGGGAGTGGGCAAATTGACGGACTATATCCGCAAGCGAAAAGGAAACGTGAAATCAAAATGAGATGTAAAACGGTGCAAGAATTGGTGACACAGGAACAGCTGGCTTTGACAGCCCTGTCCGGCGCCAAGGCCACGCGATTGGCGGCACATCTGGCCGAGTGTCCGGACTGCCGGACCTGGGCCGCGGCAGTTTCCGGCGTGCGAACCGGGCTGGGCGAGCTGGCCGTAGAACCGGTGCCACCGGGTCTGGTGCCGGAGATACTGGCCGCCGTCAACACGCCGGGAGACGATCACCGGCTGGCAGCCCGGACACCGCCCGCCGCGGCGCGAGAAGAGGCCGGGCGGCGTCGCCTTCGCCGGCTGACGGTCCGCCTGGTGGTCGGGATGGCCATGGTGCTGCTGGGAATCGTTCTGTTCCGGCAGCCGCCGGAAGAACCTGTGCGCGAGTCCGAAATCAGCCGGGCGGCGGAGTCGGGGCTTTGGCTGATGACGTACCCGGTGGACGATGCCGGCCGGGATATGGCCGGGGCGAAGCCGGTGACCGCTGCACCGCAGACACTGACCATCGAGAGTGCCCGCTATCAGCTCTCGGTCAGCTGGGTGGGGCCATGAGACGACCATCAGCCCCAGGAGGTAAAGTATGAGGCCAGTCAGTACAGCAGTGAAATCAGGGCACCGGATGGCAGTTTTCCTGCCCGTTGTCATGGCCGGATGTGTGTGGATCCTGAGCGCCGGTGCCGATTGGTTGACCGGGGGGGCGTCCGGTGTCACGGCAGCGGACCACCAACGTATGGCCGTGAACGTGACCCTCCTGGCCCTGTTGGACGAACCTCAGCCGGAGGTTCAGACCATACCGAATCTGGGGATACCGGTGGAACCGGAGTTGCCCGCTTTCGCCCTCAAAGGAAATACACGGGTTCACATTCTGAGCGAGTTCTCGGTCCGGGTGGACACGGCGGCCGGAGTGGAAGTGAAGTGTCTGATTCCGGACATGTTTGCTGCCGGCAAGATGATGAGCGCTGCCATCCGCCTGGATGACCTCGCCGACCGATCCGAGACCGATGGCCCGTCAGGGCTGCATATCGGCCATATCGGCCTGCAGGCCCGACGTCTGGGGGCGAACGGCTCACCTGGCGGTCCGCTCTATCCGGCTACCCTAAAGTTCCGGACCGACCTGCGGGCCGGCTTCCGCTCCCTCTTTCATGCACCCCGGTTGCCCGCGGCCGGCTATGACCTGGCGCTGCTGGTGAGCTGGCTGCCCGAAGAGGCGACCAGGGTAGAGTTGCCGGTGCCAGTGACTCCGGGAATCCTCTCGCTGGACGATCTCATCAGCCTGACCTGTCACGGTGTCACCCTGGCTGAGGTGTTCAGTCGTCTGGGCCCCATCCTCGGCAAGGGGGTGGATGTGGATCGCGAGGCCGCGCCCATGCAGCGACGGGTGGACCTGGCGGTAAGGGATGCGCCTCTGCGAGGAATCCTGGATGATCTGGCCGAAATGCACGAATTTACATACGAGGTAACGGACGACAGACTGCAGATCCGGTTTCGGTGAAGGTCGGCGACCGGCAACACCGTCCGTCGGCCCTGACGATGCCATGAAATGATTATCCGCAAACCACAGATTATCCCTTCCGTTCCCAAAAATTTCTCAACGGTCGACCCGCCGGCCCGGTATTAATAATATATCGGATCATACCGAAAGAACGGTGATCTTCCCACCGCGCAAGACGGCACAGGACGGTGGAGATTCAATCATGTGACGGGAGGAAGACTCTACCCTCTCCCGCTGCGTGCGACCGGCGGTTCTGGCGCCGGTTGTCCGTTCTTCCCCGGATCCTGATAAATTCTATGGCGCTGGCGGTCCATGCCGGACGGCCTTGATGGCGGACGCCTGCCCGGAGGCGCCGGTCGGTTCCGCTTGTTGGACCCGGCGGGTATATCCATGGACAGAGGATGGGTGTACCAGGCACTGCGGCGTGTGCCGTAGATATTTGCCCCGGGTCGAATCGATGGTTGGCTCAGATGGCCCTTCGCACAAAGGAGATTCCCGGGTGACATTGTCTCATTGGGCGTTGATCCGGATCCTGGAGCGGGAACTGAACTTGCCCAACCACCAGCTGGCACGGCTGCTTCACGTGACACCGGCCACCGTCGCCCGCTGGCGACAGCGGCGGGCCTGCCTGCGAGGCACCAGTGAGGCGGCGGTGCGGTTGCTGGCCCAGGTGCGGCGCCTGGAGTCCGAAAACCGCCGGCTGCAAGGCGAACTGGCCCGCCTCCGCCGGCGAAGGAGTGATGCCAGTACAACGGATAGGGCCGAAGAAACGATGAGCTCTTTGAGACGTAGAATTTTCCATCAATAACCGGCAAACCTGCCGCCGAAAATTCAACAGGGAGGAGGAATTCGATGAACGGTCAAATTGTGCGTGTCATTCCATCATGGGTGCTGGAGCGCTGGATACTGGTGGCCTATTTGATCATCAACTGGGACATGAAGAAGCTGGGGGACATGGTCAAGGCCAAACCGCAAAAGGATTTTTTTGAGGTGGTGGCCCAGCACATGACGGCCTACCTCAAGGACGGCACCATGCCACCGGCCGATATCGCGCCGGCCATCCTGAATCTGGCTGATGATCACCTGGCCGGTCGGCCCATCAGTCTCCGGGCAGGCGATTATATCGCCATCCAGAACCATATCCGGCAGTCGAGATAATCCGGGGCGCCGGGGAAGCCGACCGGAGGTGTCCCGGATCAGGCCGGCTGGCGGTCTCGCCAGGATTCAGTCACCATGTCCACGAATTTTGAAGGCTTTCCGCTCATCATTGGCTGGGAACTCACCCTGGCCTGCAATCTGAACTGCCGGCACTGCGGCTCCTCGGCCGGCATGCCCCGGCAGCGGGAACTGACGACGGCCGAGGCCCTGGCCCTGTGCGGCCAGTTCCCCGACCTGCTGGTTCAGGAGGTGAATTTCACCGGCGGTGAACCCCTCCTGCGGGAGGACTGGCCGGACATCGCCCGGCGCCTGGCGCAGTTGGGCCTGCCCGTCAAGATCCTGACCAACGGCCTGGCCCTGGACGGCGACACCATCCGCCGCCTGGCCGATCTGGGCATCGCCGGTGTGGGTGTCAGCATCGACGGGTTGGCGACGACACACGACCGAATCCGCGGCCGGCCCGGTCTGCACAAACGGCTGCTGCGCGCTCTGGAAGGCCTCCTGGCGGTCGATCTGCCGCTGACGGTTATCACCACCGCCACTCACGCCAACCTCGACGAATTGCCGGCTCTTTACCATATCCTGACAGGCATGGGCGTGACCCGCTGGCAAATCCAGCCTGTATTTCCCCTCGGTCGCAGCCGGTCAGCGGCCGAATTCCTGCACCTCAGCCCGGAGCGGTACCTGCACTTCGGCCGGTTGTTCCGAATGATTCGTGATGTAGCGGAGATCGATGTCCTGCCCGGCGACAGTTTTGGCTATTACACCGGGCTGGATACCCGCGAGCCGCCCTGGCGTGGCTGTCCCGCCGGGCTCTATTCGTGCGGGATTACCAGCGATGGCCGGGTCAAGGGCTGCCTGTCGCTGCCCGATGAACTGACGGAGGGGGACCTGCGCCGGCATGATCTGTGGGAGATCTGGTTTCAGCCCGACGCCTTCGCCTACACCCGGCACTTCACGCCGGCCGCCCTGGGGGACCACTGCCGTGACTGCGAGTACGGTGAACAGTGCCAGGGCGGCTGTTCGGCCATGTCGTGGGGCGCCACGGGATCGTTCCACAACGATCCGTACTGCTTTCACCGGATCATGGCGGACGCCGGCTGAACGACGCAGGCCTGTCTGGACCGGCGGCCTCCATACCGCCGGTCAGGCGACGAAATCGGCCAGGCCGGCCGGACGCCGACCCCGCCCTTCCCGCTTTGCAACGTGGTGCCACCGTGGAACGAATATACTCCGGGTACCGGGCTCCCCAAAGGACCTTATCAACTTTAACCAATAGGAGGAATGCCATGGCCAAGAAAGGTCAAACCACATCGCGCCGGAAGCCGAAACTGGATATGGAATGGCAGGCGCCCTTGCTGCGCATTCTGGAAGGGCATGACAGCCTGCTGTCCGAAACGTCCAGTTTCCCCCGGCTCGGCAAGCTGCCGGCCCTGGGCGAGATCCGCGAAGTGCTGGAGATGGGGGTCGGTCCCGGCCAGTACGCCGCCGGTTGCGCCACGGTGATCGTGGTCGTGGTGGTGATCGTGGCGGTGGCGGCCCGGCCGGGCGGCATCACCAGCGAGGAGATGCTGCGGGCCAAGCTGCTGGATGTTTATTCGCCCAAGGAGCGGGAGGCGCTCCGTGAGGCGGCCGCCGCTGTCCGCCAGAATCCCGGCCTGGTGAAGAGCGCCCTGGGCATCAGCTATGAAGAGCTGGGCAAGGACTTCATGGGCGGGCTCAAACAGGTGGAAAAGGCGCTGGCCTGATGCCGGATTCCGACGATACCCCCCTGCCGCGGCATCTCTTCCGGAAAGTGCCGCGCCGCACCAATGAATGCTGCTTCGGCGATCTCGACGGCTGTGAACAGATCCATGTGTATGGCCATCATTTCCTCATCCGCCTGGAAGGCTCGGCGCTGCGCATCTGGCAGCTGATGGACGGCCGCCACACGGTGGACCAGATGGTCCGGCGGCTGGCCATGGACTATCACGGGGCCGGGGAAGGAGCCATCCGCGAGCAGGTGGCCTATTTCCTCCTGCGGCTGGAGGAACTGGGCCTGGCCGCCTGGCGGCACCGGCCGCTGTTCGAGGAGGTAAAACTGGATGATTGACGTCAATCGCGTCCTGCTGTTGCAGGCACCGGTGCCGGGGGCGCATAACCGGGCGGTGGTCAAGTCGTCGGCCATTCCCCATCTCGGCCTGGGCTACCTGGCCGCGGTTCTGCTGCGGGATGACTTCGAGGTCCGCATCTCCGACATGGACGTGGAGGATCTGACGCCGACCCGTCTGGCCCACCTTCTGGCGGATTTCCGGCCGGCGGTGGTGGGTGTCTCCACGGCCACGCTGACCTACCGCAACGGCCTGCGTGTGGCCAAGACAGTGAAGGAGCACAGCCCGGAGAGCTTGCTGGTCATGGGCGGGCCTCACGTCAGTATCTGTGCCACTGACGCTCTCCGTCATCCTTTTGTGGATGTGGTGGTCCGCGGCGAGGGGGAAATCACCTTTGGGGAAGTATGCCGGGCGTTCCGCCGCCAGCGGCGGGTTCCGCGGGGGATCGACGGAACGGCCGGCAAGCCGGACGGGCGGGTGACGACCACCCGGGCGCGGGCCCGCATCCGGCGCCTGGATGATCTGCCATACCCCGCCCGACATCTGCTGCCCCTTCATGGCTACAATATCCCCGGTACGGTTTGCACCAGTCGTGGCTGTCCTTTTGCCTGCGGGTTCTGCGCCGGTCCGGCCGTCCTCGGCCGGCAGTACACCCTGCGCCGGCCGGAAAATGTGGTGGCCGAAGTGCAGACTTGTGTGGATTTGTTCGGCCTCACTTCGTTCTATTTTGTGGACGATACCATGACCCACGATCTCGGGCGGTTGCAGGACATCTGCAGCGGCCTGCGGGGGGTCCGCATCCCCGCCCGCCTGGGCAAGATGTTCAAATGGACCTGCGAATCGCGGGCGGATGCCGTCCGTCCGGCCATTCTGGAAGAGATGCGGGCGGCGGGGTGCACCACCATCCAGTTCGGCATGGAGTCGGGCGACCAGCACCTGCTGGACCAGCTGGGGAAACGGATCACCCTGAACGAGATCCGCCAGGCCGTCCGCTGGTGCCGGGCGGCGGATATCAGCCCGGTGCTGAGCATGGTCTTTCCCCATCCGGCGGAGACACCGGCCACCATGGCCCGGACCTTCGATTTCATCCGTGAGCTGTACGACCTGGGGGTGGAGAAGATCGTGCCGGGCCTGCTCACCCTGTTTCCGGGCACCCGGTTCTGGGATCAGCGCCGTGAACTGGGATTGCAGCTGCTGACGGACGACACGGACGAATACAACCTCGGCACGCCCGTCCTCACCACCCGTCACCTGACGTTGCACGACATCCGCAACGGCTACAGCCAGCTGCTGATGCTCACCCAGATGCTGGGAGGCGACCAGGTCGGCCCCATGCCCATGGATGATCCCCGCATTTTCTCCGATGACCAGCCGGTTCCTCCGGAATGTCGCCCAACGATCCGGGAGGGATGAATCACCATCGTTTTCGCACAGGTCATGTCCCGGCGACAATGATGAATTATCTGCAGATTCAAACATTTACGGTGGATGAAAATGGAGGATGAACATGAAAACGTTCAACGGATTTCTGTTTTCCAAACTGCACCTGATCGGCAGCAAGTCCGAAGGGCCGAGCTATTTCCTGCAGCAGTTCGATTACCGGGAAATTCTGGTTGTCAAGAAAGTGCATCCGTGGCAGGAAGACCCTGTCCTGCAGAAGAAACTGGGGCGCAAGGTGACCCTTGACGGGGAGTTGACCGCCCAGGGAATTCAATACCATCAAATCGCCGACCTGCACCGCAGCCTGACATCGTCAACGAAGGCGGCTGGCCTGAATGTCCAGCTGAAGCCGGAAAGCCCGGAGATCTGGCTCAACAAGATGCCGCCCTCGCCGTCGCCCCGGCCCTTCGCCCTGATGCTGGCCGTGACATGCCGCCCCGATGACGACTGGTCGGGCGTCTGCCCGACCTCCCAGCTGTACGATTTCACAGTCGAACTTGGGGGGCACACGATCTGGCGCTGGAGTGACGGGCGGGTGTTCCTGCCGGTGTTGACCCCGGTGATGATGCCGGCCGGGGCTACTTTCACCTACTCCGAGACGTGGATCATCGTTCCGGAAAACATCTCTGAGGAAGGCATGTACACCCTCCGGGGATTGTATATTCCCTCGGGACAGGAAGCCCAGGCCGAGGTGCGGATCCGGTTCGCCCATTAAAAGAGTGACGGGCTGCCTTCGGCCCCCATCGTTTTGCCCCGTTCAGGCGTCCGGCCAAAAGCGGGGAATTGTTCCCCTGGCCCGGGTCATCCTGAAAATCAATGTAGCAAAGGAGGTATCATGATACGACTGGTATGCATCCCGCGGCCCATGCTGGCGGGTGCGGCCGTCATGTTTGGATTGACCTTTCTTTTCATGGCTGCCCATTTTGGCCAGTATCGTGCCACCACGGCCGTGTCCGAACGGCCGGTCCCTGGACAGGCCGTCCGGGTGCTGACGGGACCGGATCCCGATGCCATTTACCTGCAGCTCCAGGCCGGCCGGCCGGATATCCGGGCGGTTCCCACCGGCTATGAATACTGGCGCGAAGATCAGGTGGTGGTGCGCATGGCGGACTTTCAGACCCTGATGTCACCGGGTGAGCCCATGCTCCCCTACCAGCTCTTTACCATCGCCCTGCCGCCCGAGGCCGATCCAACGTCGCTGGAGCTCCACATAACCCGCCTGGTGGAGGAAAAGATGCCCGGCGAGTATCGGGTAGCCCCCGCGCCCCGTCACGAACGATGCCAGCAGCCCCGGCCGCCGGTGCCGCCGCCGGCATCCGAGGTCTGGGGCGAAGGCAAGCGGATCGTGGCCGGAAAAAACATACAGATCTACGGCTCCGATGCCCCGTTCCCCGCGTCCGTCGGCAAGGTTATGTACGGCGGCCAGCTGCGCAAATGGAAAATGGCCGCTGTAGCCTTCTATCCGGTGCGATATCTGCCGGTGTCGGGCTCCCTGCTGCTGGCCCGGCAGGTGGACCTGAAAATCAGTTTCCGGCGGGACAGGGAGTATCTGAAGCGGGCGGATGTGGTGGCCCGACTCCGGGACAACGCTTTCGACCGGCGGGCCAAGGCGCTGATGCTCAATGCCCGGACGGCCGAGCGCTGGTACCGGCAGCCACTCCTGGACACGCTGCCGGCCGGGAAATCCGGTGAGGACCCGGCCGATCCGAACTTTGCCATCATCACCACCGAGGAGACGTTCACCAACACCGCCACGGCCGCCGGCGCGCTGGATGATTACTGCTTTCACAAGGAGAATCTGGGCTTTCAGGTGATGGTCGTCACCGAGCATCAGGTGCGGGTGGTGGCGGGTGACTCTGTCACCGGCTACAGCTTCTCCCCCCTGGCCGGTGTGGGCGGTTATGAAGACGTTGCCGGCGCCCCGGCACCGGGGCAACGGCCGGAGAAAGTGCGCAAATGGCTGCAGGACAATTACATCCCGCTGGGAATCGTGTATGTGTTGCTCATCGGCAATCCCGATCCGGACAACATGGCGGCCGATGACGCCGTGGGTGATCTGCCCATGAAAAATACCCAGCTGCACCTGTTTGCCGATGTCCCCACCGACTTCTACTTCGCCGAGCTGACGGGCGACTGGGATCTGGATGGCGACGGGTATGCCGGCGAATACTACCCGCCCACGGGCGAAACCTACGGCATCCCCGCCGCCGTCACACCCGGCCTGTTCTCGGTTCGCTGGGAAGGCGTCCTGGAGGTCACCGGCGCCGTTGATCCGGTCTCCATCCTGCTCTATGTTTCCACTGAGGGCCAGACCCGGATATGGCTCGATCAGGACAACAACGGACTGACCGACGCCGATCTGGTCATGGAGGATGCCACTGTTCACTGGCCGGCGTACGTCAGCCATTGGACCGAACTGGCCAACGGCCAATATGCCGTCCGCATCGAATACGTTCAGGCCGGCGGGGATGCCTACATGAGTCTGAACACGTATTGCTGGACGGAAGGCGTCGGGCACACCCTGAAGCATGATGACGGCTCCGGCACCTATGTGGATGACCTGGCCGCCGATTACTTCGCCAACACCACCTTCAGCGGCGCACCGGCCGCCGAAGTGGACGACCGGTCCGTCTATCTCTATCATGCCGCCGGTGACAAGGGGCCCGGCGGGGTGGAGTTCTATGCCGATGTCATCGTCGGCCGCATCCCCTGTTACGACGAGGACCAGGACGGCTCCCTGGATTACGACCAGTTGAACCACATTCTGAACAAGACCATCACCTACGAGACCGCCGTTGCCTCGGCCAATCCCTGGCGGCTGGGGATTCTGGCCTCGGCGCCGTATGTGGCCAACTACGATGACACCGCCGGCGACTATACCGTCGCCAAATATGAATGGGCGGAAATGCTCCGTGACGGAGTGGCCCTGCCCGCGGTTTGGGACTGGTTCCGCATCTACGAACAGACCTACCCCGGCGTGGTGCCGGACGCCGAGGTGCACACGGGCTGTTCAACGACACAGACGGAAACGGCCTGGAATGACCCCGCCGATCCCGATGACGGCCGGGGGGTGGTGATGTGGATGACCCACGGCAGTCAGACCAGCGCCCGCAAGGTGTTTGACAATGATCAATGCGCCACTCTGGATGACAGCAAGCCGTCCATCGTGTTCATGGGCGCCTGCAACAACGGCGAGCCCGAATTCAGGCTGGATTACTATGGCCAGCCCGTGGTGCCGCTGGGCTATGCCAATCTCAAGAGCGGGGCCATCGGCACGGTATCGGCGTCGCGCTCATCCTATGGCTGAGGCTGGAGTCCCGGGGTAAGTTTTACCCCTGATTTCCACAACAAGGACAATCACCATCTGCTCTACTTTTTCGGCCGTGGCATCCTCAGCAATATGGATGTGGGTGAGGTTCTCAACGTCATCCGGACCACCGACGCCCTGTCGGCCCTGCGCAAGGACTGGAAGGCCATCTTCGACTACAACCTCTACGGCGATCCCTCCCTCTCCCTCCTGGGGGAGGATCCGGCCCTCCGCAGCGACGTCGTGTTTCTGCTGGATGGCTCGGGCAGCATGGTCTCGCCGGAGCCGGGCAAGTGGCAGGCGGCCGTGGACGCCGCCGTGCTGTTCTACGACCTGATGAACGCCCTCCGTGCGCCGACGTTCACCGACCACTACAGCAGCGTGGTCTTCCGCTGGCTGGTGCCCGGCTATATCGACGGCACCTCCACCGTGCCCGCCGGCAGCGGCATGAAGGATATGTCCATTCCACTGACTGCGGCGGTCTTCAATCCCGGCTTCACGCCCCAGCCGCCGTATATGACGCCCATGGGTGACGGCTTGCAGCTGGCGGCGGACCAGTTCGTTACCGATACGGAGGAAAGTCTCTACACGGATAAAATGATCATCCTCCTGAGCGACGGCAAGCACAACACCGGGACGGAGCCCCTGGCCGTGACAGAAGCGGTGGATTGGCCGGCGTCGGTGCGGGTGTTCGCCGTGGGCCTGGGAGAGGATGACATCGAACCGGAGACCATCGAGCAGATCGCCGAGTCCACGTATGGTGATTATCGGATCAGCCCGTCGCCCCGGGAGATCGAGGGATTCTTCTGCGAGATCTTCTGCGATATTTCGGCGAAGCTGCAGGATGTGACCGTTACCGGTACGACCGCGCCCATCGATCAGGACAAGGTTGTCTTTATTGTGGTCTGGGACGATCCGGGCACTTCCCTGACGTTCGACCTGGATCCGCCGGACGGGCCCAACATTACTCCGGCGGCCCCGGGGTCTTACTGCACCTGGCATCCGGCTGCGGCCGGCGCCACGCATGCGTATTATGTCTGTGACGGATTGCCATCGGCCATGATGGGCGATTGGCAGTTCGTCAATCTCTCTGCCGGCGGCGCCCCCGTCGCGGCGGGCGACGTATTGCTGAAGGTCATTGAGGACCCGCGCACCATCGCCGAGTTCGCCATCGACGACGCGGATTACTCGACCGGCCAACCCATTGTCCTGACCGCGCGGATTACGGAGGACGGCATTCCCCGGCTTGGCCTCGCTGATGTCTATGCCGAACTGATCCGCTCGCCGGCCGTGGCCATGGGCACCCTCATGGCCCAGAACGAGCCACCGCCCGCCGATGCTCGTCAAACACCCGGCCGGGCGGATCTTACACCCCGGGTTGAGTATCTGCGCGCCGTGATGAACAAACTGGGGCTGTCGAGCCTGAGTGCCTTGGGGGGGGCACGAATCCCCCTCCAGGATGACGGTCGCGGTGCGGACGCCCGGGCCGACGACGGCATCTACAGCGGGGCGTTTCCGGATACGCAGTTCGAGGGAAGCTATACCTTCCGCTTTCGGGCCCGGGGCCGGACCCTTGGCGGACGCGTGTTTGACCGGACCACGACCTTGTCCGAATATGTGGACATTGTCGCCAGCCCCGACCAAACGCAGGTGGAACTGGTCGATTCTGTCGTGGATCAAGAGGCGAAAACCATCCGGGCCACCCTGCGGGTCACTCCGCTGGATGGATTCGGATCGTTTCTCGGTCCTTTCCGGACGGAGGCCATTCGACCTTGGAGCAATGTCGGACAGTTCGAACCATCCGGTATCGACAACCGGGATGGTTCGTACAGCTTCACTCTGGTCTACCCCCTGGATACGACGCCGGAAATCTCCATCGCTGTCGGAGATGTACTCGTGGCCCATCAGACGCCGGTCAGGGATCTGGAGAAGGGGTGGCCTGCCTGGCTCATCCTGTTAATTCTGCTGATTCTGTTAATGTTGATATTGATAGCCCTGCTCCGCAGACGCCGCCGCCGGCCGCCGGTCTAGGCGTCACGGATGTCGTCGCTTGGGACCTGCTGTGGTGAGGGAATCGCCGTGCTTTTTCCCGTCGACCTGTGCGGCGGTTACAACCGCGCCGTGGCTGATCCAGGGGAAACGCGTCACCGGATCCGGCCGTGACGGGAGGTCATACCCATGGCAGATTGTCCGGCCGGGGTGGAATGGTACACGTGACACAGGTGTATCTCATTGCAGATGAATACGGGCCAAGGCTCAATGTCGCGACAAGGAATCCCCGCCTTTCGGAGGCCGCTGCCGGCCGAAGCTGGAGGATGGTGGCGCCGGAACATTGTCACTGCCCCAAACACATAACTGATCCTGAGTAGCATACCCTTGCCGTGTGGAACACGGCCGGTTCTGCTCCGGATTGAAAATAGTAACCGGACGACGAGGCCCTTCCGTCGGCGACGACCGGGCCGCAGGGGCGGACGTCCATCGTCACGAGCGCACCATGAGGTCCGCCGGCCAAGAGGCTTTTGTTGTCATTCCCCAAAGGTGAGGTGAGTCATGACCCAACCTGCCTTCGCCGACGGCCTGCTGTGGATCGGTGCCTCCTATGCCCGCATTCTGTGCCGGTCGCAAAAGTCGTGTGCCTACCCCTTCCGGCAACGTGGGCCGCATTGCTATGTCCATGAGGCCGAATGGCGCGGCTGCTGCCGCAAGGTTCCCGCCCGGCCGGAATGGCTGATTCCGGGCCGTTCGCGCATTTTTCTGGTCCATCGTGATGATCTGAAATCCCGTGATCTGGGCAAGATTTTCGGCTATTTCGTCCTGGCCCGGCTGGAGTATACGCGGGGGGGCGGTCCGGACCATTCACCGGTGGAAACGGCGGAATATCGTCCGCCCGGCGGCGCCCCGCCAGCCTTGCTGGAAGGCTGGGTCTACCGCGGGGACCGCAGCCGGCCCCTGCCCGGCGTGGAGGTGCATTTTTTCCGGCAGGAGGATGAGACGGTTCACCGTACCCGGACCGATTCCCGGGGAGGTTATCGCCTGCCGGTGGAATCCGGCCGTTACCAGCTCACCGTTGAGGCGCCGGGGTATGAAACGGTGGTATTTCCGGGCATCCAGGCCCGGGAACGCACCCGCCGTCGCCAGGATGTCTATCTGCACCCCCGTCCCTGCCGGGAAGGGGCCGAGCTGCGCCGACGCTGCTGGGACGATTCCCTGATGGTCACCCATCGCTGCGTGGGCGGTCGCTGGGTGCCGACGGACGAAGAGTGTCCTGATCTGCCTGAACCGCCTCCGGAGTGTAATGATGACGCTGTGCTCACCAGTCAGTGCTGGGACGGTTCGGAGATCATCACCCATGTCTGCCGTGACGGGGCGTGGGTAGCCACCGGTGAGCGGTGCCCTGACCCGCCCGACGAAGACGACGGGGAGGATGGTAACGGCAGCGGTGGTGCTGGGGAGGGAGACGGTGGTCAGGGGGAGGGTGGCGGAAAGGGTGGACCGGGCGGTGGCGCGACGGGTCAAAACGGCGGCGACGGACCGGAGATTCCGGTGGATATCACCCTCTTCGAAGAGCACCGGTCCTGCAGTCTGCGCCTCAAACCGCGGGGTGTTTATCTGGTGGATGCCCTCACCGCCGAGATTACCGCGGCCTTCAGCGAGGCGTTGGCGTCGCACGGCATCGGCCGGGAATACCGGCAGGCCGCCAACGACTCCCAGCGACAGGCCGTGGTGAAACGTGGCCGGGTGCTGTTCCGGGAAGTGGTGGAAGCGGTTCGCCGGGAGCGCCGGCCCCGGACGAAGATTCCGGCAGCTCTGAACGAAATGGCGGACCTCCGCGGTGAGCTGGTGCTGTTCCGGCGGCCGGTGCTCATGGAAGTATTCCCCACCGCCGCCTTTCGCGGCCTCATCCGGATCGACGGCGACGCGCTGTTGCAGCAGGTGGCGGCGGGCGAAGAGCGGCCGCGTATTCCCCGATTTCGGGATGAAACAGCTCCATTGACCAAGGATGGTCTGGCCGCCCACCTGGGAGAGGCGCTGCGTTTCAACCGGGCGGCGGCCCGACGTTTTCTGGACGAGCTGCCGGAGGTGGCGAGGCGTGAGCTGGCGCGACACGGCACCTTCACCCTGCCCGGCGTCGGCCGTTTGGAAGTTCGCCAGCGGCCCGCCCGCCGCTTCCGCCATCCGGTCACCGGCGAACAGCAGACCAGCCCGGCCCGCCAGGTTATCCGGTTCATACCCCACGGCGTGTTCCGGGATTGGCCCGGCCCGGCCGATTGACGCCACCCCATAGCCTGTGCACCCGCCAGGGGTGCGCGCGAGTGACGGCCGCCGCCGGCCCTACCTACTTTCCCTCGGTGGACGGCTACATCGACGGTGGCGTTTTTGCCAACAATCCGAGTCTTTGCGCCCTGGCGCAGTCCCAGGATGCCCGCTTCACTCTCGGAGTGGATCTGAAGGACATCGCGCTGCTCTCCCTGGGCACGGGCCAGAGCCTGTTCCATCTGCCCAAGGCGGTGTATGACTGGGGGTATGCCCAGTGGGTCAAGCCTCTCATCCGGCTGATGCTGGACGGCGTCAACGACATTGCCCGCTACCAGTGCGAACAGTTTCTTGGTAAGGGTTTCCACCGGCTGAATCCGGATTTTCCGGCCGATGTCACCGTCGATCTCGATGCGGTGGACAAGATTCCCTATATGATGACGTTTGCCACAAACCTCGATCTTCAACCGACCCTCCACTGGTTGAGGCAGAATTGGTGATCAGACAATCCATCTGACACCTGCACAGTCATATATCGGGCCGGGGCACTTCTATTCCAAGGGCTGGACCGGTCACAAGGATGAGATCAACAGTCGCCTGCGGCAGGATGTGCGCAAAAATGACCGCCTGTCTGGGCAAGTGAATGACAGGGTCTTCGGTTGCCGGAGGAGACAAAGGATGAATGGCCAGCCATGAAATCCACCCTGGCTTTGGACGTTAGATTGTCTCCAATCTGTAATAATTTCAAGGATTTGGGGGTCCGACGAGGGGTTTCTCGTCTGAAGAAACCAGGGTGGACAATGCCGCCGGCCGGCGACGATACGAACGCCTGTGGGGCGGCCGGTGATAAAATTTTTTAATGGTTCTGCCGATTTTTGTTGCAAAGTGGTTTGAATAGTGGTAACTTCGGTCGTCGGATACGCCAGGCGGTTCGATGGTTACTCCCCGTCCGTGAGGTTCTGCTTACCCTATCTCTCCGAATGAACAGAGTACACCCCGATCCAGAATGCCGTTATCACATCACCCAAACACCGGATATTTCCGGGAAATTTCGCACCCTAGCGGGGTGCACAGGAGTTAAAAATGTCGAAGAAGTTGTATGTGGGAAATCTGCCGTTCAGTGCAACCGAAGAGCAGTTGCAGGAAATGTTCAGCGAATTCGGGACCGTGGAATCAGTTAATCTGATCACGGACCGGGAGACCGGCCGCTCTCGTGGCTTTGCTTTCGTCGAGATGTCCGACGGTCACGAAGAGGCCATCGAAGCGTTGCACGAGAAGGATATGGGCGGTCGCAACCTGAAGGTGAACGAAGCCCGTCCCCGCGAGGACCGTGCGCCCCGCAACAAGCGCTGGTAATCCCCGAATCCACGTAAGAGCCCTGCGCTCTTACAGTGCGTCATCGGCCCGGATTGACGTTCTGTCCGCCGCCGGCGGTTTCCGCCGGCGTGCCGAAGGCTGTTCGTCCCCGCGGCCGATGACCCCTTGTTTTATCGTCTTGCCGGGCCGGGGGCGGTTTTCCGCCTCCGGCCCGGATCTATTCACCCTTCATCCGGAAATGATTTTCCCGGGCATGGGCCTGCCTTCCCTGACTCGCCCAATGGGGCCATGACCACACGGCCGCCGCGCCGTCCCTTGTGTCGCCGATCCCGATCTGAGGGGTGGAAGCATTTGAATTTCGTCCGGCGACACGTTACAATGAACAGGTCATGAAATTCACATAACCGCCCAGACCGAACCGCCCGCCTGTGGAGGCCGGCGCGCTTTTCATGATCCATCCGGAATGGCTTGGGCGGCGCCGTCTCCTCCCCTCCGGCACCCAAGGAGAACAACATGGAGATCCCCCATACCTACCTGAAGGTGGAATTCCGGCACGCCCATGAGAAGAAAATGATCCTGCTGGCCGATCTGGTAGGCGGGCTGGTCCATTTTCTGGAGCATTTTGGTGAAACATTCATCGTGGGCCCGGCTTTCCGGCAGATTATCGGCACGGGGAGTGGCCCCGACCGCTTCGCCCGGCTGCTGGCGGCGACCGGTTTTGAAGGCGACGCCGCCGGGTTTTGTGAGGCCCTGGTGGGGCAGCTGGAGAGAGTCGACGAGCGGCGCGACAAATCGGTGGCCGTCCATGACGTGGTCCTGCCGTATCATTTCCTGCTGGCGGCGCTGGAGGTCATCATCCCGGGCACGCGGTTCTTCTCCGTCAAATCAGTGCGCCAGCTGGAGCGGCTGACCAATGTGACGGTGCCGGAGGAGGAACGGGAAGACATGCGCAAGGTGCTGGGCCTGTATCCGGTCCGGCTGTCGCTGCACACCATCCGCCAGATGAGATTGTCGGACGCCGTGGCCTACCAGTACATGCCCTTCGCGGACGAACTGAACCCCGAAGGTCTGACCCATACCTGGGTGGGGCAGTTTCACCGGGGTATCGTGGAGCAGATGTACCGCAACCGGGTCATTTTCATCCTGAACATGGCCTGCCCGGTCTATTGCCGCTTCTGTTTCCGCAAACACAAGGAGTGCCGCAACCAGAAAGCGCCGACCCAGCCCCATGTCAAGGAGGCCGTGCTCTATATCCGGAATTCGCCGGAGGTGAAGGAGATTGTCCTCACGGGGGGGGATCCCTTCATGAACCGGGCCACCCTCACCGCCGCCGTGGACGGCCTCAAGGAGGTCCCCCACGTCCAGACGCTGCGTATCGCGACGCGCTGTATTGCCTATTACCCGCAGATGTTTTTCGATCGCGATTCCTTTTGGCTCAACTATCTCAAGCAGAAGGCCCTGGAGCTGGAAGCCCGGAACAAGCGTATCGAGGTGGCCACCCATTTCATCCATCCCGACGAGATCTCGCTGGAGAGCCTGGAAATCATCGCCGAGTTGACGGCCAACGGCGTCGCCGTGTATGTACAGACCCCCTTGCTCAAGGACTGCAACAACTTCGGGCCCGAACTGGCGGAACTGTACAGCCGGTTGCGCGCGGTGGGTGCGGAGATGCACTATATCTACATGCCCTGCAGCCCCATCAAGGGGAACCGGCGGTACAGCGCCCCGCTGGCCGACGGCTTTCGGGTGATGGCGCACCTGCGGGCCCATCTGTCGGACCGGGCCATCCCCAGCCTGTGCACCGCCACGGCCATCGGCAAGATCGACTGGAACACCAGCGGCTGGGCCGTGGAACGGGACGAACAGGATCCGCGCTATCTCTGGATCCGCACACCGTACACCTTCGACTATTTTTCCAGTTTCGCGCCCATCCTGCAGCTTTCCCATGTGGCCCGGGAAAATGCCGAGGGGACACTGGAGGCGAAATTCATGGCCGACGTGGGGGACGACCGCCTGCTGCTGGGCGCCAAGGAGGCGCGGGCCGGTTTCGCCGCGCCGCCGCTGCCAGATGAGGAAGTTCGGGAACCGGCCGAACCGGCCCGCGACCGGCTGGCGCAATTGCGGGGGCGGGCGCTGGAGGAGCCGCTGCGGCGGCAGTCCATCGTGTCCACCGGCTCCGATTCCCTTTTTCGGGAACACAAAACCCGTGTGGAGTTCGATCTGGATGCCACGCCTGGGGAGCTGGAATACAACATCCGCTATATCCAGTCGGACGAGCGGATTACCGATATCATCTTCGCCAGCCGGCAGGACATTCTGGGGGCCCTCTATCCCCTGAGCGTCGTCCTGGATCAGCTGCGGAGTACACCTCATGTGACCGCCTATCGCCTGCGAAGCCACAAGTTCAACTATTTCCCGCAGCAGTTTACGCTGGCGGTGCTCCAGCGCCTGGCCGGATTGTCGCCGCGCGTCATCACCGCCCCCAAGCGGGTGGAGATCGAAACCCAGTTCTTCCATGCCAGTGAAATCACGCCCGAGCATGGCCGCATCGCCCGCCAGCTGCGCCGGAAGGGGATCACGGTCTACAACTGCACTCCCCTGATTCCCGAGGTCAACGACCAGGAAAGCCTGGTTCAGGAATTGGCGTATCGTTGCCGCCGGCAGGGAATGGAGATGCATCACCTGTTTGTCGCCGGTCTGCCTGTCCAGGAGCCCTGGATGACGGAGGATCCCTTCGACATCTACAGGATCATCGATATGGCCACGTACCTGCGCCGCTACGAGAGCGGGCGGGAGGTGCCGCGTTTCATCATCCGCACATCCCTGGGCGATGTGGATTTCGGGCTGACGTCATGGGTCCTGGAGACGGACGAGGAGGGGATTGTCAGCGTCAGTTTGCGGCCGTATGACCTGGACTATTTCCGGGCGCTGGATCCGGACTTCCAGTGGCCGGAGGGGACCACCTTCGACCAGGAAGGCCACCCGATCCTCCGGATCCCCGGTCTCAAGCGTTCGCCCGAATTTCTGGTGCATCCCGTTTCGTAACAGCGGCGGCGACAACCCGCAGACAATCCGGACTTCTGCCCCGGGTCGCCATGGCTGTCGCCGGTTGACGCCCGCCTGCCCCCGGCGGCGGGTGATTTGCGTCACCGCCGGCACGGGACATTCCCCGCCAGGATCTTTATCGAAAAAAACGGAACAAAGTACCTTGTAATACCGTATACTGGGTATGAGGTAAGTCGCTGTGGAACCTGTCACCAGAAAAATCACCCAGTTACGCAAGGGCATCCTGGAGCTGGCCATCCTGACGGCGCTGGAGCGGGAAAGGCATTATGGATACTCCCTGATCCGGGCCATGTCGGCCGCGGGGGACCTCGCCATCACCGAAGGCACCATCTACCCGATCCTCCGGCGCCTGTCGCAGGAAGGACTGGTGGACTCGCAGTGGATGGAATCCAGCCAGGGACCGCCCCGCAAGTACTATGCGTTGACGGAGGCGGGCCGGCAACTCTGCGCGGAGCTGCGGGGAGAGTTCCGGCGCCTGGTGGCCCTGGTGCGGGATGCCCGCGGTTCAGCGCCGGCGGACGGCGACGCGGGTCCGATTCTGACCGTTGGGAGAGAGAACCATGAATGAGAATTACCCCAGTGCAGTGGAAAAGATCGTCGCCGACTACCTGAGCCGGGTGCAGACTCACCTGCGGGGCATCCCTCCGGCGGACCAGCAGGAACTGGTCATGGAGCTCAACTCCCACATCTATGAAGCGTACAACACCGAGACGAACGGCGATGACGTGGACCGTGTCCTGCGGGTGCTGGGCCGGCTGGGTGAACCGGTGGAGGTCATCCAGGACAGGCTGTCCGGCGCCATGGTGACCATGGGCCGGAAGAAGAAACTGCCGTTCTACATTCTGAGCGGGGTGCTGATCATCCTGTTCGGCCTGCCGCTGGGCATCGGCGGCCTGGCCTGCGTGCTGGGCCTGCTGGTGGCGCTGGGCGGACTGCTCGTCGCCTATTACGCCACGGCCGTCAGCCTGGTGGTGGGCGGCAGCCTGGGCATCCTGGCCAGCCTTGTCCGGATATTCAATCCGGAATTCCTGGATCGGATCCACGAGCTGTACGATGTCCAGATCATGTCCGCCGGACCGATCCCGGAGGAATTCATGGGTGTGGTGGGCCTTGTGGGCTCTATGGTTCTGGCTGCCGTGGGGTTGGGCATGCTGTGGTTGGGCAAGCGTATGCTGCGGGGATTGCGGTTTGCCGGCCACCTGGTACTGACCAACATTCAGGAATACTGGTCCCGACGACGCCGGGGCAAAGGTTCCGGCGGGGAAGAAAACGCCGGTGCGGCCGGCGAGGCGCGCGCCGGCACTGTCTGACGAATCCATCGACCGCAGTCGCGGGAATGGGGGCCCTCATGTGAAAACGCCTCGCGTAACCACGGGTTACGCGGGGCGTTCTGTTATTGTTTCCTGACAGGGGGCCGTACGATGGCCCCCGGGCCGTATCGGTCGTCGACTACCGGCGCTGGAAGGTGATGGCATCGCGGGTAGAGAACTGAAAGCGGGTCTCGGGCGGAAACTCCACTTCCTTGCCGGCGGTGTTGAGGACCGCCGCCGTGCCGCCGCCGGCGCCGATGACCGCCCCGATGGCGGCGCCTTTCTTGCCGCCGATGAGGCCGCCGATGAGGGCGCCCACGCCGGTGCCGCCACCGATAATGGCCGCGTCCCGCTTGCCGCTACCCTGGGCCTCGAACTGCAGGGTGTTGGTCTGGAGGGGCACCATGCTTTTGTTCACTTCAATGGCGTCCAGGCGAATGGCCATGAAGGCTTTGCCCTTGACCTTGCCGGAGGGGCGGCTTTCGACGATTTTGCCCACCACCCGGGCATTAGCCGGGATCACCACTTCGCCGTCCATGGTCACCGGCTGCTCGAGGAAGGCCTCGAACTCCTCGCCAGGTGCGTTCTGCAGGGTGCTCAGCGAGTTCTGGATCATGATGACCAGGTCGGTGTTGGCCGGGACCACCACCGTGGCCTTTTCACGCTCCTGCCGCAACTCCTCCTGACGCTGCTGCTCCAGGGCCAGGGCTTCGGCTTCCTGGGCCCGGCGCTGTTCCTCATCCTGGCGCAGGCGGGTCTGCTCGTCTTCCTGCCGGCGCTGGGTGTCTTCCAGTTCCTGGCGGCGCGCCTGCTGCTCGGCCACCTGCTGCTTCAGGGTTTCCATTTCCTTGCGCTGCTGGGCCAGCTCACGCTGGAGGAGGGCGTTCTCCTTCTGCTGGGCCAGTTCCTGCTGGAGCTCGGCCAGTTTCTGCTCCTGCTCCTCGATTTTGGACTCGAGTTCCGCCGTCTCGGCATCCATGACCGCCGCTTCCTCGGTCAGGACGGGTTCTTCCGCCGCCGGTCCGGCCTCGTTCTTCTGGCAGCCCATCAGCCCCAGTATCATAAGAAATCCCAACAACATGACATATTTTGTGGTTTTATCGTTATTCATCACCAATACTCCTCATGAAATTTACTTTTCCTTATTAGATGTGATGGGGCTGGCAGAAGTTTCCCGGGCAGGGACAATTATAAAATATCCTGCTCCGATGAAGGGATGCAGCATGGGGGAGCGTTCAGGGCGACAGGCGGTCCCTTGCCATGCGGGAGCGGCTCCGTTAGAATGGTGTCCCGGGAACTCGGGGGAGATCCTGAAACGAGGCGTGGTGCAAGATGCCCTATGAACTGATCCTGTTCGATGCCGACAATACGCTCCTGGATTATGACCGCGGGCAGAAATTCGCCCTGGATGAGGCGTTCCGGCACTTCGGTCTGACCACCCGGCTGGACCGGTATCGGGCAGACTACAACCGTATCAACGGTGAATTCTGGGCTCTGTTCGAAAAACAGGAGGTCACGGCCGAGGAATTGCGGGTGGCGCGTTTTGACCGTCTGTTCGCGGAACACGGGCTGGATCTCGATGCGGCCGAATTCAGCCGGGTATACCTGGCCTTCCTGTCACAGGCTGATTTCCTGCTGCCCGACGCCCTGGCCACCGTTCATTACTGCCGGGAAAAGTATGCGGTGGCTCTGCTCTCCAACGGTTTGGCCGAAGTACAGCACGCCCGCTACCGCCGGGCCGGTTTGGACACACTTTTCCCGGTGCGGGTGGTCTCCGAGGAGATCGGCGTGCCCAAGCCGGATCCCCGGATCTTCGCCGAAACCCTGGCGTTATGTCATCATCAGGACAAGACGACCGTGTTGATGGTGGGCGACAACCTGAGCTCCGATATAATCGGCGGACAACGCTTCGGGATCGATACCTGCTGGCTGAACCTCACCGGCGCCATCGCGCCGGACCAGATCCGGCCGACGTATGAAATCGCTGCGCTGTCCGGGTTGCGGATGATTATCTGACCGTCCGGCATCAGTAGATATCGGGCTTGGTGGATGATTCAAAAAAGGGGAAGTACTGGAATTTCCCGGAAAAATCGTCTTCACGTCGCAGAAAAGAACCCGGAAAGAAAAACGTCTCCATCTCGGGGGCCGTCAGTTTGCCTGTTTTTTGGATGGCCAGATACATGGAGGCCAGGTACCCCCGCGCCAGGTAAAAGTTGCCCAGATCGAAAAATTCGCCGATGGCGGTGATGAGTTCCATGGCCCGCATCATCTGCACCGGATTGGCCAGGATTCCCTCCGCCTGGACAAACTCCCAAAACACCTTTTTTTCGAGATAGATGGCGTAAGTCAACTCGCACAGGGGAAACTGCTCCTCGAAGCGTTCCTGCCCCACGGTGACGAAATAGCGGCCGATTTCATGGCGGGACACGCTGTGATCCAGCCACTGGGCGAGGTGTTCGAACAGGACCATGCCGCGCCGAATCAGTTCGGCGTCGTTGAGGGTGTTGTATTGCTCCATGTGGGCCGATCGGCGGACCTTCTCCATCCACCGCCGGGCCATTATTTCGGGATTGCGCTGGAGGTAATCGATTAGTTTCCGCTGAATCATGATTTCCTCCTTGGGGCAAATCACAGTTCTGTCTATTTTTAGTATAATCGCTGGCGAGGTGAAAAGTCAATTGCCGGAAGTGTGTTCCTGGCGCGAGGATCAGCCCGTATTCCGCAGTCCGGAGGCGATACCGTTGACGGTAGAGCGCAGCAGGCGCAAGATGTGCTGTCGCTCGTCGGGTGCAAGGTCATCCCGCCGGAATTCACGGATGAACCTGATCTGGATGTAACTGATGGGATCCAGGTACGGATTGCGCAGAAGGAGTGAACGGCGCAGTGCCGAGTTGGAACCCAACAGTTCCGGGTCACCAGTGACTGCGCGCACGATCCGGCAGGACCGGCGGTATTCCTCCTCGATAAGGGAGAATATCTCGTCACCTTGCTGCGGCTCCGGACATAACCCGGCATATTCGCGACCGACGATCATGTCCGTCTTCACCAATACCATCTCCAGGTTTCGCACCAGCACGGTGAAGAATCTCCACTGGTCGAACATCCTCTGCAAATCTTCGAGAGTCGTTTTCCCCTCGTCGAGGGCCGTCTGAACGCCCGTACCGAAGCCATACCAGCCGGAGATGGTCTGGCGGTTTTGGGTCCAGGCGAACACCCAGGGAATGGCCCGCAGGGAACGGATGTCGGTGCCTTTGGAGCGCGAGGGAGGACGGGAGCCGATCTCGATCTGTTCGATAATATCGATAGGAGTGGCCGAGCGGAAATACCCGGTGAAGAACGGATGATCAATCAGTTCTCTATACCGGTGAAAGGCGATATCCGACACATACTGGAGGACTTCACGGTGCGAACTCTGCGCTGCAGGTGCCGGCCGGAAACGGGAGCGGGCCGACGACAGCAGGACGGCCGATGCCATAATTTCCAGGGTGCGATGGGCGATGTCAGGCAACAGGTACTTGGAAGAGATCATCTCACCCTGCTCGGTGATCTTGATTTTCCCTTCGATGGTGCCGTGGGGCTGGGCCAGGATGGACTCGCTGATGGGCCCACCGCCGCGGGAGACGCTTCCGCCACGGCCGTGGAACAGCACCAGTTCCACTGTGTGGGCATCACTGGCGGATTTCAGGTTGAGCTGCGCCTGATGAAGTTCGAAATTGGAGGTAACGATACCGCCGTCCTTGTTGCTGTCCGAATAGCCGATCATGATTTTCTGGCAGTTGTCGCGGCAGGCCAGGTGGCGTTTGTACGCTGCGTTTTCGAACAGGGTGCTCATGACGCGATAAGCCTGTTGCAGGTCGGTGATGGTTTCGAAGAGGGGCAGGATATCCAGCCGGGATTGGTGGCTGGTCCCGTGAAGATCGACCAGCCCGGCTTCCCGGGCCAGCAGCAGGGCACTGAGCACGTCGCTGGCCAAGGCGCAGTTGCTGATGATGTAGTCGCCGCAGGCCGCGTCGGCGATCTGCTCTTGCGCCCAGCGGATAACGCCCAGTTCTTCCAGCACCTGCCTTGTTTCCGGCCGCAATTCGCTGAAGGAATTGACCAGGGGACGTGGATGGATGAGATTGCCCGTCAGCAGGTCAATCTTGTTCACCTCGGCCGAATCCTCGAAACCATCATGGACGGCAGCATAGGCGAACACGTCGGCCATGGCCCGCCGGATCTTCGAGGCGTTCTGGCGGATATCCAGAGCGGCCAGGTGAAAGCCGAAGGTCTTCACCCGGTACAGCATGGGCAGCACCTGGGCGTCGGCGATAATCAGTCCCCGGTTCGCCGCCAGGCTCTCGTAGATCAGCTCCAGATCGGCCACCAGTTCCGTGGGCGAAGAATACCCGCCGGCGGCACCGGTCTCGGTCCGCTGCAGGCGCGCGGCGATGAGCCGCAGCTTGCTCCGGTAGATTTCCGAAGGATCCCGGAGTGGCCCCGCCTCCGCGGCCATTCCCAGCTCCTCCTGCTGCCGCCGTACGGAAGCGAGCAGTTCCGGCGAGACATCTGCCTGGTGGCGGGAAGGGCTCAGGGCGTGGTACAGGGGATCCAGGCTGGCCCGGTAGAGCTGGAGAATCTGGCGGCGCTGGGCGGTCAGGGTTTCGCGGGTGAGATCCACGGTGACCAGGGGGTGGCCGTCACGGTCACCGCCGATCCAAGAACCGAAGCGCAGGAGGGGCGGCAGGGGCCGGTCCAGAGGATAACAGGTTTGCAGCTCCGTCTGCAGGGAGCGGTAGACTTCCGGCACCACGTCGTACAGCACGTTGCGGAAGAAGAAGAGGCCGCGCTGCACCTCGTCCCGCACCGTGACCCGCTGGAAACGCAGCTCGTTGGACTGCCAGATGAGGGTCACTTCGGTCCGCAGTTCATCCCGGATACGGGCCAGCTCCGGCGGTGTGCAGCGGGTGATCTCACGGTGGAGCAGCAGCCGGCTGATGTTCTGGATCTTCCGCAGGAGGGTCTGACGCGTGGCCTCGGTGGGATGGGCGGTGAAGACGGGGATGATACGCAGGGCGGCAACTACGTCCTCGAGCTGTTCGGTGGAGAAGGCCTCCTGACGCAACAGGCGGCAGGTCCCGGCAAAGGTGCCGGGGAGGTCCGAGGCCTGCTGTTGCCGGCGTTCGAGGCGAATGCGGTGGGTCTCGTCGGCAGCGTTTACCAGGATGAAATAGATGCTGAAGGCACGGATCACATTGTAGGCCTGTGTCCAATCCAGCGCGTCGATGCGCCGGACGATACGATCCCTGGTGTTCTCGCTGTAGTTGGTGCGCAAGGATTTGGTCAGGGCGCGCAGTTCCTCTACCGTGTTAAAGAGTTCCGGCCCTTCCTGCTGCACCAGGACCTGCCCGAGGATTTCGCCCAGTTCACGGATGTCGTGTTTCAAAGGGGTGTCATCGGACAGCGTGGCGTGAGACGGCATGGACGGCTCCTTCTCCCCGGGGATTTGAGCGGATCAACCTGATGGGGCGTGGAATCAGTTACCCAGTAGGATGGTGCTGTCGGTGAAAAAGGTTCCGGCCACGCAGGCCGTCAGCAGGCAGGCCAGGGTGGCGGCCAGCAGCGCCCGGAAGCCCACCTGGGCCAGGTCGCCGGTGCGCTGGGGGACCAGGGCGGCCACGCCACCCACGAAAATGGCGATGGAGGCGACATGGGCGAAACCGCAGAGGGCGTATGTGGTAATGACGGCCGAGCGGGGATGCTGAAAGAGGTTCTGCTCTAGGGCGGCGGCCAGGTCCTGGTAGGCCACCAGCTCCGTCACCACGCTGCGCTCGCCGATGATGCGGGCGGCCAGGGCGGCGTCGGCCGGCGGAATGCCCAGCAGCAGGGTGAAGGGATAGAAGAGATAGCCCAGCAGGCCGCGCAGCGACCAGTCGACCTGCAGACCAAGCCAGTCGTTGAGGCCGCCGCCGGCGTAGTTGAGGCCGAGATCCAGCAGCGCCACCAGGCCCAGCACGGCGATGAGCATGGCCGTCACGCCGATGACCACCTGGACGCCGGCGTTGGCTCCGCTGAGGATAGCCTCGAACCAGCTGCGTGCCCGCTCGAAATGCGGCCGCACATGGAGTCCGAGGGTTTCGGGTGCGCCGTCCTCGGGGAGCAGGATCTTGGCCATGACGACCGCCGCCGGGGCTGAGAGAATGGAGGCCGATACCAGGTGACCGGCGATGGCCGGGAAGATGTCCCGCAGAAAATTGACGTACAGCACCAGCACGTTTGAGGCCACCGTAGCCATGCCGGCGGTGAGAACGGTGCACAGCTCCGACCGCGTCATGCGCTCCAGAAATGGCCGGACGGTGATGGCCGATTCCACACCCACGAAGATGTTGCTGGCCGCCGCCAGGCTCTCGGCGCCGGAGATGCGCATGGTTTTCGTGAACATCCAGGCAAAGCCGCGGATAATCAGCGGCATGATGCGGAAATGATACAGGACGGCCACCAGGGCCGAAAAGAAGATGATGGTGGGCAGTCCCTGGAAGGCCAGAATGAAGCCGAGGCCGGGCGCGCCGGCTTCGGCCGCCTCCCCGGGCGACAGCGCCAGGGTGCCGAAGACGAACCTGACTCCGGCCGCCGCGGTATCCAGCAGGCGGATGACCAGATGGTTGACGGTCATGAAGACGGAGGCGCCGGCCGGCACCACGAAAATAAAGAGGGCGAACAGCATCTGCAGGCCGAGTCCCCAGCCGATGAGCCGCCAGTTGACATTGCGGCGGTTGGTGGAGCAGAGCCAGGCCAGTACCAGAAAAATGGGGATGCCGGCCAGACTGACCAGGTTGTACGCCTGCATGGGGACCTCCTCGCCGGAAGCTGGGTCGGCCCCTCGCCGTGGCGGCCGGCGGTGACGGGGTCGGCGAATGGGCAGACCCTGGTGCGGCCTATTGTAGGTGGCTCAACGGCGGAAATCAACCGGCAAAGGAGGTATCGCCGGGCCGTCGGCCGGATCGGGGGCTTCCGGCCGGCGATAGGCAAAAGGCGGTCAGTTGTTCAGCTCCTTGCGGATTTCCTCGATGGCGCGGTCCAGCTGCGGATCGCGTTTCTCGAGGCGATCCTCGAAGGTGGTCTTGATGTAAATGTCGGGCGCCACGCCCTCGGTTTCGATGTTGCGGCCGTCGAGGGTATAGCACCCCCAGGCGGGGAGGCGGCAGAAGGAGCCGTCCACCAGCTGGCGGCCGGAGGTAAAGATCAGCCAGCGATACGTCTCGGTGCCGATGATGGTGCCCAGCTCCAGGGCCCGGAAACCGGCCGCCGTCATCTCGGCGTCGCTCAGGCTCTGCTCGTTGACCAGGAGGATGATGGGCTTGGCCGCCGGGGCGAAATTGGGCTGGGGCGACATCTTGCCGCCGCGATACTTCCACTGGGTGTAGGGCCGCTGGCTCAGAAACTGCAGCACGTCGTCGTGGACATTGCCGCCCCGGTTGAACCGCAGATCCAGGATGAGGGCCTCGCGGCGATACCACTCCGACGTCATCTCCACCAGGAAATCATTGAGGCTGCCATCGCCCATGTCGGGCATGTGGACATAGGCGAACCGCCGGTCGGTCCGCTCGTCCACGTAGCGCTGGTTGTCGGCGATCCACTCGGCGTACAGCAGGCCGCGAAAGGCGCCGCTGCTCTGGGGATGCACGCGCACATCGAAGCTCTCCCCGTCGCGGCGGAAGGTCAGGATCATTTCCTCGGCGCGGTCGGGGCGCAAAAAATAACTTTCCCGGTTGCGTTCCGGGTCCACGGCCTGCCCGTCCACGGCCACCAGGACGTCGCCGGGGTGCAGGTCCTTGCCCTCGCGGTCGACGGGCGAATCCTTGACCATCGCCGCCACCTCGTACGGCCGTTCATCGGCGAACCGAAGCCCCGGCGCCGCGGTGCGCAGGTTGTAGAAGGTCTTTTCCTCTTCGCCGCTGGAATAGAAGCCCATGTGGGACGCGTTCAGTTCGCCCAGCATGTCATTGACGAGAGTGCGCAGATCGGCGCGGGTGGTCACGAACGGCAGCAGCTCGCCGTAGCGCTGGCCGTGGGCGTTCCAGTCGGCGCCATGAAAATCGCCATCGTAAAAGTTTTCCGCCACGGCGGCCCAGACCTCCTCGAACATCTGGCGGAACTCCTGGCGCAACTGGCGGGTGAACGTGTGCTTGAGTTCGATTTTTTTGACCTTGTTGGTCTTGAGATCCAGTTCGTGGATGTCGCCCCGCACCAGGAGGTACTGTTTCTTGTCGGTGGCGGCGAAGGTCAATCCGCGGGTCCGGGCGCCCTCGATTTTTTTGGTTTCGTTGGGCTTGAAGGGGGCGATGACCGTTTTCCAGACGTTGTCCCCTTCGCCGTCGTGGTCAGAGATGTAGAGCACGGTCTGCACATCCTGGTCCTGCAGGACCACCGGTTGGCCCTGCTGGCCCCGGTCGGGCGAGATGCGCTCCAGGCGCTCCAGCACGTCCTCGAAATCGATGCTGACCGTGACGGCCGGCGCGGCTTTTTCCTCTTTCTCCTTGTCGACGGCCGTCTTTTCCCCGGCCGGCTTGTCCGGCGCGTCGGCGGCTGGTTCAGCCTTTTCCTTCTCGTCTTTCTGGTCTTTCTCTTTTTTCTCGAACAGCTTCTCGAATTCGGCGCTCTTGAAGGCTTCATCGAATTTTTGCAGCGGGAGACGATAGATGCGGGGCTCGGTGTCGCCGCGCGGGTAGGAGGGATGGTGGCGGTCCGAGGCGAAGTAGAGGTACTTGCCGTCCGGTGACCAGTAGGGGCTGGTCTCCGTCACGCCCGTATCGGTGAGGTTGATAGTCCTGTTTTCATGGAGATCCGCCAGCAGGATGTCCGTCTCGAAATTGCGGTAGGCGGTGAAGGCCACGTAGCGGTCGTCGGGAGAGAAGCGCGGATCGGGATTGTACATGGCCCACAACTCGTCGGTGGCGATGGTTCGGCTGGCCCAGGTTTTCAGGTCCAGCAGACGCACTTCGTTCCGGCCGCTCAGGTACACGCCCTGGCTGCGGTCACCGTTGAGGGTCAGGTTGCGGTTGCTCTGGCTGTCGCGGGTGATCTGGACTTCGGCCGTCTGGCCGTCGGCGGTGATGCGGAACCAGTTCAGCCAGCCATCCACTGTCTGGTTGTAGAGCAGGGTCAGGTTGTCGGCCAGCCAGACGACCTCCATAACCCGGCCGGCGGGCCGGGTCTCCATCCGGCGGACGAACTTGCCCTCGGCATCGCTGACGAACAGCTCGCCGCGGGAGATGAACGCCAGTTTCCTGCCGTCGGGAGAGGGCGCGAAGGTGCTGATCTCGCCGGCGACATCGAAGGACTGTTCCAGGGTGAGGGTGTCGCTGAGGAACAGTTCCACGGGGATGGCCGTGCTCTGACCCGTGGCCAGATCGTGGCGGAACAGCCGATAGTCCTTGACGAAAACCAGCCGGCCGCCGTCGGCATTGACCTGGGGCGTGATGACGGAGGTCGGGAAAGCGGTCAGTTGCGTTTTCTGTCCGTCGCGGAACGTGTACAGGTTGTACTCGCCGTTGGCTTCATCGGACACGAAGTAGATGTTGCCGTCGCGGTCCACCGTCGGCCAGAAATCCTTGCCGCGGTAAGTGGTCAGGACTTCGAATTCCTTGGTCTGCGGATGATACGATTTCAGGTCGGGATTGTAATCGCCCCGGTACCCCTTGCGATGGGCGAAACGGAAACTTTCCCACGTGTCGGTAAACAGCCAGGCGCCACTGCGGGGATTTTCCACCACGCCGTGGGGAGTGTTGAAGAAGTTGCGGAAGAGGCGTTCCGGTGTCCCGCCGGTGCGAGCGACCCGATAGGCGGAGAAGTTGTTGTAGCGGTCCGAGGTGAAATAGATGGTGCGGGAGTCCCAGGACCAGGAGTCCACCAGGTCGTTGGCGTCATGATAGGTCAGCTGCCGGATCTCCCCACCGTCGACGGGCATGACGTACACGTTGCCGTTGCCGTCCTGGTGGCCGGTGAAGGCCAGCCAGCGGCCATCGGGCGAGTAGCGTGGCCGGCTCTCCTCGCCGCGCATCCCGGTGAGGCGCAGGGCGGTGCCCCCCTCGGCCGGCACCCGCCAGAGGTCTCCCTGGAAGGAGAACACGACGGTCTGCCCGTCGGGCGACAGGCTGGGGTCGCTGAGAAACCGGGCCTCGGCGGCCCAGATCCAGGTGCTGCACAGCAACAGTATCATCCATCCGGTCCGGTGTTTCATGCGGGTTATACTCCTTTGCGTGAAAATAAAAGACTTCTTACGATTCCGTTCCGGGCGAAGTTCCGAAAAATCCCGCCCGGGGCGGCCGGCCGGTCCGGCAGAAACCCCTTGGTCTGCGGCGCGGCCTGGCGTACAATTCGGCACGATCCTGTCTGCGAGGTAGTGTAGCATGAATACGACGAAATCCTCATGGCGGTCCGGCGTGAAACGATCCTTCCTGTCCGGATTGCTGCTGGTGGGGCCTCTTTTTGCCACTGGTTATGTGTTGTTTCTCCTCTTCCGGATCACCGACGACCTGTTGCAGCCGCTGCTGACGCGCTCGCTCAAGGCGTATGTCCCGGGCCTGGGCATCCTCATCACCGGTATGCTGGTGCTGCTCATTGGCATCATCACCCGCAACCTGCTGGCCCAGCGGCTGATCCGTCTGGGAGAGCGCATTCTCAACCATATCCCCCTGGCCGGCAATGTCTACAGTTCCATCAAGCAGATCCTGCAGGCTTTCTCGCAGGAGGACGAGGCGGAGGAGAAAAAGGTGGTGATGGTTCCCTGGCCGTCGGACGGATTGTGGGCCTTCGGTTTCCTGAACCGGGAAGTGATCCTCGAGGACGGCCGGCGCATGGCCCTGGTGCTGCTGCTGAACTCCATCAACCCCACCACCGGCATGCTGACCATGGTGCCGCTGGAGAAAATCCGGCGGGTGGATCTGCCCGTTGAGGAGGCCATGAAACTGATCATCTCGGGTGGCATCGTGGCCCCGGGCCGCCTGCAGACCCGTCCTGCGGCGGCGAGCCTCACCTGAGCGGAACTCCGTTGCCCGGGCCGCCGGGCCGCGTGGCGGGTTTCTGCTTGCCACCTCTTCTCATTTGACCTATGATTCGGGTTTCATCCCCGCCGGGCGAAGTGCCGCATATGCGCGGACCGGCATTTGGCTGAACATTGCGCCCGCTGGCTCGCTCTAAACAGGGTGTGAGCCGCAGGCGTGCCCATCGGCCGCGGATTTCCAGGCCGGCCGATCGATAGGGGGTGGGTGAAGCGGCGCGGCTTTTATGAACCTCGAACCGGGAAGTACGCAGTGAAAAAGAACCTTTTCCGACTTATCCTTTTGTTGTTTACGGCCGTCCTCTGCGTGGCGGCATCTCCGGTGGCCGACGACATGTCCGGGCTGGTGGCCGTGTACCCGGAGCACGGTCATTTCGCGGCCGATCATCTGCCGGAGGGCTGGACGGCGCTGCAGGTACTGGACGATGTGCTGGTGGCGAGGGTTACGGCGGCCGGGCTGGACCAGGCCGCGGCGGCGGGTTTGTCCTGGCGGTGGCTGGCGGCCTGGGATGAAAACACGGAGTACCTGCTGGTCGCCATCGACAACGAGGTGGACTTTCAGCGGCTGGCCGCCCGGGGTGAGACGGCTTTCGTAACGGACGGCGTTGCCCTTTTCTCGACCCCGGCCGGCACTCCCGGCCGGACGTTGATCCCCGGTCATTTGCCTGTCAAGCGGTTGTCGCGGCGGGCCGTTTCGGTGGACTGGCCGGCTGACCTCTTCGCGGCTGACGAACCCGGCGTGGAACTGACCTACGATCCGTTGATTGCCGCCATGGCGGCGGCGGTATCCACCGATAACCTGACGGAGTATATCGCCATCTTGCAGGATTTCCGCGACGTGCACGCTGTGCGCACCCGGGATGCCCGGTGGGCGGGGTGCCACCTGGCCGGTGAGTATCTGGCCGATTATTTCCGGGACCTGGGGCTGGCTGTGAACTTCGAGGATTTCAGCTTCTACGGTTATCAGACGCGCAACGTCGTGGCTTCCCTGCCCGGCCGCTGCCGGCCGGACCGGGTGGTCATCATCTGCGCCCACTACGACTCCATCAACCGCAACGGGGTGGGAGACGCCCCCGGCGCCGACGACAACGGCAGCGGGACGGCCGTGGTCATGGAGGCCGCCCGGATCCTGCGGCAGTATTCGCTGGAGAATACCGTCCGCTTCGTCTGTTTTTCGGCCGAGGAATGGGGGCTGTTCGGCAGCGAGCATTTTGCGGCGGCGGCGGCCGATGCCGGAGAAAACATCCTGGCGGTGCTCAATCTGGACATGGTGGCCTATGCCGATTTCTCCCCCGAGGACCTGGACATCATCGCCAATGGCCCGTCCATCTGGCTGAGCCAGCTGTTTGAGGCGGCGGCCGCTCTCTACACGGATCTGAACGTCCGGCGCATCACCAATCCCATGTTCATCTACAGCGACCACTCCCCCTTCTGGGACAACGGCTACAGCGCCATCTGCGGCATCGAGGACGCCAATGTATCCTATCCCCACTACCATTCGGAGTTCGATACCCTGGACAAGCTGGATCTGGAATTCTGTACCCTTTCCGCCCGCGCCGCGGTGAGCGCCCTGGCTGAACTGGCGGTCCCCGTGCCCATCATCGCCGGCGACGTGGACTGGAACGGCCGCGTCGACAGCATCGATCTGGTGCTGCTGGCATCCATCCTGGCCGAAAACCTGTCGCTGCCTCCGGGCGGCGATGCCATTCAGACCGACCTCAACGCCGACGGTCAGATGAACGCCGTGGACATGTTGGCGCTGCACCAGCTGGTGGGCGTCCCGGCGCCCTGAACCGGGCCGGCGGGGGGCGCATGCCCGTCATGGCGCGGAAAATGACCGCGCCGATTGCATCTGCCGGCCCAATCTGGTAAAATTCCTTCCATCACCCCCCTTTCCGGAGTATGGATCATGCTGGACAATCTCCTCAATCTTCTCGCCCTGGTGCTGGTGGCCTTCGTGTGCGGTGCCCTGGGCGCCCGGCTGGCCGGATCATCCCGCCGCGGCTGCATCACCAGCATCGTGCTGGGTTTCATCGGGGCCCTCATCGGCACCCTGCTGAGCCAGAAACTTGGAGTGAAGGATTTTATCTACCTGAAAGACATCCCCATTCTGTGGTCCATCGCCGGGGCCGCCATCTTCATCGCCGTCCTCAATTTCATTTCGGGCGGCCGGCGGCGCTGAGGACCGGCGACCATCCCGTATCGCAACTATCATCGGCAGACTTCCGGCCGCCCTTCGGCGACGCCTCCGGTCGGGGACGGACCCTCCCGTGTGCAGTTCGGATCACGAATGACGCAGGGCCGGGGATTACTCCGCCAGAAAGGCGCGGATGGCCGGGTCCTCCTTCAGGCGACGCCGAAACGCACCCATCTGGCGGACGAAATAACGGATATCCTTCAGCAGTTTCACCTTGCTGTCGCGAAACTGGTGATCCTGCCAGCTGACGGGGATCTCCTGCAGCCCATAGCCCTTCCTCTCGGACAGGACGAGGACTTCGCTGTCGAAAAACCAGTGATGGTCCTTTGTCAGGGGCAGCACCCGGTCCCGCACCCGGCGGCTGACGGCCTTGAAGCCGCATTGGGCGTCATGGAAGCGGCTGCCGAAGACCAGGCGCAACAGGCGGTTGTACACACGCGAAGACACTTCGCGACTGAAACTGCGGCCGATGACTTCCGCCCCGGGGATGAGGCGGCAGCCGACGGCGGCATCGGCCCCCCCGGCGACGGCCGCCAGCAGGGGCGGCAGATGCTGCAGCCGGGTGGCCAGATCGGCGTCCATGTAGGCGTAGATGTCGAATTCCTGCTCCAGCCAGCAGGTGCGCAGGATGTTCCCGCGCCCTTTCTCCGGCAGGAAATAGTACGCCACCTCGTCGTAGCGCCCGGCCAGGGCGCGGGCGATGCGGCCGGTCTCGTCGTGGGAATGGTTGTCGGCGATGAGGATGGACCAGCGGAAGCCGGTCAGGCTCTCCCGGCAGAAAAGATACAGCTCCTCCACATTCCGGTTCAGGATCTGTTCCTCGTTGAAACAGGGAATGGTGATGAGGGCGGCAGGCCGTGGCGTGTCTGGTGGAGTGACCCGGGGTTCCATCACATGTTCCCTCACTGAAAAATTCGCCCGATGCCGGCGCCGTCGCCGACCGCCCTCCGGTCGGGGAGCGCGGCCTGCCTTCAGGCGCGGCTGATGTACTCGCCGGTGTCCGTATTGACTTTGATGGTCTCACCCGAATTGATGAACGGCGGCACCTGGACCACCAGGCCCGTTTCGGTGGTGGCCGGCTTGGTGACGTTGGACACGGTGGCGTTTTTCACCGCCGGCTCCGTCTCGATGACCTGCAGTTCCACCGACGCCGGCAGCTGCACGGCCAGCGGCCGCTTTTCGTAAAACTGGATGTTGATGGTGATGTCCGGTTTCAGGTAGTAGACGTCGTCACCCAGATACTCGCGGCTCAGCGAGATCTGCTCGAAGGTTTCATTGTTCATGAAGTAGTAGAATTCGCCGTCGTTGTACATGTATTGCATCTCGTGCGAATCCAGGAACGCCTTTTCCACCCGGTCATTGGAGCGGAAGCGGTGATCCTTGATGGCACCGGAATCCAGGTTGCGCAATTTCGTCTGGACAAAGGCCCGGCCCTTGCCCGGGGTGAGATGGGTGAAATCGAACACCTGGTACAGTCCGTCATCCATTTTCAGGATCATTCCCTTGCGAATATCCGTCGCGTTGATCATTCAGTCCTCCTTAGGAACGGGTCGGAGCAGGGATTTGAATTTCCCCGTCCATGAAAGGCCGCAGGGCCTCGGGCAGGGTGATGCTGCCGTCGGCGTTCTGCCCGTTTTCCACCAGGGCCACCCAGGTCCGGCCGATGGCCAGGCCGGAGCCGTTCAGGGTGTGCACATAGCGCGGCTTGCCCTGTCCGGCGGGGCGATAGCGGATGCCGGCCCGGCGGGCCTGGAAATCCTTGAAATTGCTGCAGGACGAGATCTCCACGTAGCGCTGCTGGCTGGGCAGCCAGACCTCGATATCGTAGGTCTTGGCCGAGGAAAACCCCAGATCGGCCGTGCAGAGGGTCACCACGCGATACGGGAGCTGCAGCCGCTGCAGGATGGTTTCGGCATCGGCGGTCAGGGATTCCAGTTCCGCCATGGAATCTTCCGGCCGGCAGAATTTGACCAGCTCCACCTTGTTGAATTGATGCTGCCGGATCAGTCCGCGGGTCAATTTGCCGTAAGATCCCGCCTCGGAACGGAAGCAGGGGGTAAATGCCGCCAGGCGGATGGGCAAATCGGCCTCCTCGATGATCTCGTCGCGGTAGAAATTGGTCACCGGGACTTCGGCGGTGGGCACGAGATAGAACGGCCAGTTCTGGATCCGGAACAGATCGTCCTCGAATTTCGGCAGGTTCCCGGTGCCGACCAGAGATTCAGCGTTGACCATAAACGGCGGCATCACCTCAAGATAGCCCTTCTCGCGGGTCTGTATGTCCAACATGAAATTGATGAGCGCCCGTTCCAGACGGGCGCCGGCACCGCGATAGACGGCGAAGCGGGCGCCGGTGATCTTGGCCGCCCGGTCCAGATCGAGAATGTTCAGCGCTGCGCCCAGATCCACGTGATCCTGCACGGGGAAATCGAAATCTCGCGGTGTCCCCCAGCGGCGCACTTCCACGTTGTCCTCTTCGGAGCGTCCCGGCGGCACCGTGTCGTCGGGCAGATTGGGCACCTGGAGCAGAAAGTCCTGCAACTCCTGATCCACCGCCGCCAGTCCCTCTTCGAGGCTCTTGATGGTTTCGCCCACGTCCTTCATTTCGGCGATCTGGGCGGTCACGTCCTCGCCGGCCTTCTTCCGGCGGGGGATTTCCTGGGAAACGCGGTTGCGCAGGGCCCGCAACTCTTCCGACCGGACGATGAGCTCGCGCCGGCGGTTCTCCAGCGCCGCGAAGGCATCCCCGTCGAAACCGCTGCCGCGCTGGCCGATTTTTTCCTGCACCCGGTCCAGGTTGTCACGAACATATTTGAGATCCAGCATGATTCCCTTCCGCTAAGTGAACGAAATAAACGGGCTATTTTAGATAAATCCGCACAAAAATACAACCACCTATTCCAAAAGGGTGGAAGTTGTTCCGTCATTGATTATATAATAGTCGCGGCTGGACAGCCGTTACTTCTGCAAAATGACGACATTCAGGTACACCAGTTGTCAGTGGATACGATACAGGCGATGGCCGCGGTTCGGCCGCGATTTGCAGGTTCTCCGTGACGCAGAGGACATTCCGGCCGGCGCGGTAACGCAGATTCCAGCACACTACCCGGGAAGCGTATGACACGAAACATCAGCCTCAGTTATGCGGTCCAGACCCACGTCGGCCGTGAACGGCCGCACAACGAGGACGGCGTGGCGGCCTGCAGTTTCACCACCATGACCAGTTCCCAGGCCATCGCCTGCGGACTGTTCGTTGTCTCCGACGGCATGGGCGGGCACAACGCCGGCGAGATCGCCTCCATGACGGCCATCAAGAGCATGGTCTCGGCCGTCAACCGGGATTATTTCCAGAAGCTGGTCCGGTCCCGTTTTTTCCGCTTGCCCGATCATGTCTACAATTACCATTTCAAAAAACTCAAAGCGCCCACCGCGCCGCTGCCGCCGCGCCGGATTTTGCCCCGGGCCATCCAGCGGGCCAACCGGGATATCATCGAACTGTCCCGCAAGAACCCGGCCTTTTTCGGCATGGGGGCCACCATCACGGCGGCCATCATCGTGGATCGCACCCTGACGGTGGCCAGCGTCGGCGACAGCCGGTGCTACATCATCGGGCCCGATCGGCTGAGGCAGGTCACCCGCGACCATACCATCGTCAACCAGATGCTGGAGCTGGGGACCATCACCCCCGAAGAGGCCAAATATCATCCCGGCAGGAATTTTCTGTACCGCTCCCTCGGTTCCGACGAAGTCATGGAACTGGATGTCTACGAGGAGGAGTTGACACCGCCGGCCTGGGTGCTATTATGTTCCGATGGGCTCAACAACATGGTGGCGGATGAGGATATCCGGAAGATCCTGGCCCGGGCGCGCAGTCCCGAAAGTGTCGCCACCCGCCTGGTGCGAAAGGCCAACCGCGCCGGCGGCAAGGACAATATTTCGGTGGTTTTGGTGAAGGTTTCATGGTGACGAGAAGACAAGCGCCAATCGTTCTGGGAACAAGCCTCCTGCGGGACGAATACCGGCAGTGGGTGGCGCCCGGCCACGCGGCCGAATCCTTCCGGCGACAGTACCGCAAAAACTTGCTGCAACCCGGCCACATGTTCTTCAACCGCTATGAGGTCGTCAAGCGCATCGGCGGCGGCGGCATGGGCAACGTTTACCAGACGCGGGATATCCGTCTGTCCAACCGCCTGTGCGCCATCAAGGAACTCATCGACCTTTACTCCGAACCGCTGGAGCATGAGCGCACCATCAAGGAATTCGAGCGGGAAGCTTCCCTGCTGGCGACCCTGAACCACACGAGCATACCCCAGATTTACGACTATTTCCTGGACAACGACAAATACTATCTCGTCATGGAATTCATCGACGGGATGGACATGAACCGGTACATGAAGCAGTACGGGGAAAAACTCGACGAGGAGCAGCTCATCCGGCTGGCCATCCAGATCTGCGACGTCCTGCATTATCTGCACACCCACAAGCCGCCCGTGATTTACCGCGACCTCAAGCCCAGCAACATCATGCTGACCCCCCAGGATCGCGTCGTTTTGGTGGACTTCGGTATTGCCCGCTTTCTGACGGCCAATCTCACCGATATCACCACCATCGGCACCATGGGCTACGTGCCGCCGGAAGTGTATGAGGAGAAGATCGAGCCGGCCTCCGATATCTATTCCCTGGGTGCCACCATGTTCTATTTTCTGACGGGTGTGTCGCCCCAGACCAAACCCATCCTGATTTTCGACTTTTCCAAGAACCCATTGCCCCGGGAGTACAATCCCGATATTTCGCCCGACATGGAGCAGGTGATCTGCCGTTGCGTATCCTACAACGCCAGCAACCGGTTTTCGTCGGCCTACGCCCTGAAAAAGGACCTGGAGGCCATTCAGCAAAAATATTACGCCGACGCGGAAACCGATACCCGTCGCAAGGATCTGCTGACGGTGCTCGCCGAGAAAAAGCGCCGCAACGGCAAGAAGGAGGTCGTCCCCAGCGTCAAGGACGAGACCCGCAACGAGACTTTTACCGATTTCGATCAGATGCGCCGTGAATTTGAGGAAGAGTTCAAGGATTTCCTGCCGCCGATGGATGATTTTATCCGCCGTGAATCGTCCTCCACACTGGATATCTACTGCGTAAAGTGCTATACCCAGCTCTCGGAGAACGACCTGATCTGCCCCAATTGCGGTACCGAACAGCCGCACTCGCCCTTTATCAAGGTGCCCAAGGCGGTGCTGAAACTGGCCTCCGAAAACAAGTCCTTCAATGTCATCAAGGAGATCACCATTATCGGGCGGCGTGATCCGGAACGGCGGTGTTTTCCCGAAATCGACCTGACCCCCTACGATGAAGGCAAGCATGTGTCGCGGCTGCATGCCCGGATCCTGAAGCTGAACGAGGAATACTACATCGAGGATATCAAGAGCAAAAACAAGATCATCGTCAACAAAAAATACCTGCTGCAATCCGGGGTCACCCATAAACTCAACAGCGGTGACGAGCTGCGCATCGGCCGGCTGATCTTCCATTTTTACAAGGAATAGAGCCCCGGTCCCATACGCACGCGGACCGGGCAGGAACGGTCGCGGCCGGCCGCCGCGGTAAAATTCGGGTTGCATTTTAGGCGGCCCGCGCCTATGATGGATGATTCAACTGCAAGGTGAACGATGAAACGGACGGCTATTCACTGGATATTCTTGTTCGATATTGACGGCACCCTTCTGTCGACGGGTGGGGCCGGCCGCTATGCCATGTCGCGCGCATTTCTGTGCCTGCACGGTATCGACAACGCCCTGCAGGGGATGGCCCTCGGCGGCAAGACGGATCCGCTGATTTACGCTGAGGCTGTCCGCCGCTGGGAGGTGGAGCCGCGTCCGGAGGCCTTTCAGGAACTCTATCTGCGGACCCTGGCTGAAGAATTGCCCCGCTTCAACGGCCGGGGCCATCTGATGCCGGGCATTGCCCCGCTGTTGCGCTATCTGGATCAGCGCGCCGACTGTCTGCTGGGCATCCTCACCGGCAACTGGCAGCAGGGCGCCTGGCAAAAACTGAAGTATTTCGGTATTGACCCGTATTTCGTATGCGGCGCCTACGGCGATGATGCCGCGGACCGGCTGGAAATTTCCCCTATCGCCCGCCGGCGGGCCGAATCCGAGGCCGGGGCGTCCCTGGATGACGCGGCGACCTGCCTGGTCATCGGGGATACGCCCCGCGACATCGCCTGTGCCCGGAGTGCGGCTTGCCGTTCAGTGGCCGTCGCCACCGGGGATTACTCCCTTCATGAACTGATGCGCCATGAGCCCGATTTCGCGTTTTCCTCGTTGGCGGATACGGCCTTGTTCTGCCGGCAGGTGGGTTTGCCGCCCCCCCTGGGGCTGGGCTATCCCAATTGCGATGCCTTCCTGCGACTTTGCTCCCGGTGATCACGCCGGGCGAAGCGGCATTTTCCCTAAAATGACAGATCGCTGAGCATCTCCCAATAGCGGGGCAACGGCCAGAGGGCCGCATCGACCCGTTCCTCCAGCTTGTCCACGATCTCCCGGATCCGCAGCAAGGCGGGGCGGATCGTATCGGCGCACAATCGCGCCCGCTCCTCGTCGCTGAGGGAGTGAAGCTCCTCGTTGTACTGGTCGAGCTGCTGCAGCTGTTCGATGACGGCCCGGACACGGGAGGTGATCTTGCGGAAATGCACCTGATGCACCTGCACGTCCTCGTCGTTCCCTTGGGATACGGCCGCCATCTGCCGGAGCAGGTCAGCCAGATCCCGCTCGTAGCGGAAACAGGCCGGCAGGAAGAGGGTGCGGATCATGTTGCGGGCGGTGCGCAGTTCCAGTTCGACGGTGTTGATATAGATGCTCTGCTTGATGTGATAGCGGGCGATCAGTTCCTCCGGATGGAGGATGTGGTATTTCCGGAACAGCTCGATATTCTTTTCGCGGCGCATGAACTGCAACGCGTCGGCGGTGGTGGCGGCCACGGGCAGTTTGCGTTCGTGGGCGACGGTCACCCAGTCGCCGCTGTAATTGTCCCCTTCGAAATGGATGTCCTTCACGGAGCGGTAGACGTTCTGCAGGGTGGTCAGGACGGCGTTCTCCAGGGAGCGGCCGCCGTCGAGCTGCTGCCGGATGGCGTCGGCCACGGCCTGCAGGCCGTCGGTCACCACGAGGTTCATGACGGCGTTGGGCATGGCAATGGAGGCGGAGGAGCCGACGGCCCGGAATTCGAATTTGTTGCCGGTGAAGGCGAATGGAGAGGTCCGGTTGCGGTCGGTGGTGTCCAGGGGGAAGGGCGGGATGAAGGGGACGCCGGTGGTGAAGCTGCTGGAGTTTTGCCGGAAATGGATTTTCCCTTCCTCCAGCTGCTCCAGGATGGCCGTCAGTTCCTCGCCCAGGAAGACGGAAATGATGGCCGGCGGCGCCTCGTGGCTGCCCAGCCGGAAATCGTTGCCAGGGGTGGCGATGATGGCCCGCAGCAGGTCGGCGTGATGGTAGACGCCGTAAAGGACGGCGATGATGAAGCAGAGGAAGCGGAGATTGTCCAGGGGCGTCATGCCGGGGGCGAACATGTTCTCGCCGCTGTCGGCCACCAGCGACCAGTTGTTGTGCTTGCCGCTGCCGTTGATCTCGGCGAAGGGCTTTTCATGCAGCAACGCGGCGAATCCGTGACGGCGGGCCACCCGGCGCAGGATCTCCATGAGGAGCTGGTTGTGATCGGCCGCCAGGTTGGCGTTCTCATGCAGGGCGGCCACTTCGAACTGGTTGGGGGCCACCTCGTTGTGGCGGGTCTTGGCGGGGATCCCCAGCCGGTAGAGCTCGATCTCCAGCTCCTGCATGAAGGCCAGTACGCGTTCCTTGATGGAGCCGAAGTAGTGATCCTCGAATTGCTGGCCCCGGGGGGTGCGCTGGCCGAAAAGGGTGTAGCCGAGCAGCAGCAGGTCAGGCCGTTTCTGATAGTATTCCAGGTCGATGAGGAAAAATTCCTGCTCCGGTCCCGCCTGCGGATACACCCACTGCGGATCGTGGTAGCCCAGCAGCCGGAGCAGCTGCAGGGCGGCTTCGTTGACGGACTTGATGGACTTGATAAGCGGGGTTTTCTTGTCCAGAACATACCCGTCGTAGGACACGAAGACCGAAGGGATGCATAGGGTTTTTCCGTATTCGCCTTCCATGATGAAGGCCGGGGAAGAAGGATCCCAGGCGGCGTAGCCCCGCGCTTCGAAGGTGCTGCGCATCCCGCCGTGGGGAAAGCTCGACGCGTCTGGCTCGCTCTTGATGAGCTGGTCGCCGGTGAATTTTTCCATGATCTCGCCGTGGGGGCCGTAGGCCAGCAGTGAATCATGCTTCTCGGCCGTCAGGCCGGTCAGGGGCTGGAACCAGTGCGTGTAGGCCGTGACGCCCCGCGCCATGGCCCACTCCTTCATGGCGGCGGCCACTTCTTCCGCCAGGTCGAGGCTCAGTTCCTCGTAGAAGTGGACCGCTCTGACCAGCCGCTGGTAGACCGCCGGAGACAGGCGCTGCTTCATCAACGAAAAATTGAACGTGTTTTCAGCGAAATACTCCGATACCCTCCGACCGATGTAATCGTCAATGTTCATGACTTCTCCTTGCCCGCAGGGGATGTGGCTGACCGGGATTGACCAGTATAATGCCATAGGATGCACGTTCCGGCGGCAGGATTTTTCCCGCGGCGGCTGTTTTTTGGCGCCCGGGCGTCGGGCGGAGTTATGGTATATTGGTATGCCGGGGCATGTACAGCGTGCCTCCGGCCTGCAGGGAGAGGCATGGACCCATGAACATCGCACGAAACCCTCACCCCGGTCCGGGTTATGCCCGCCGCGTGCTGGCGGAGTTGCCCGGACCGGATCCGGCTGACGTCTATGCCGCCCGGGTGCTGACCCTGCCCCGGCGGCGGGTGGATCTGGTGGGCCGAATCACCCGGGCCCGGGTACAGAAAGCCTTGTGGGGCTACGAGGTGCGAATGGGCCGTCGCCGCAAGACATGTCCCGACGAGGTCACGGCCCGCTATTTGCAGATCTTCGCCCTGCTCGGCCTGGACGCTGTCTGGATCCCCTACAATCCGGTGGAGACGGGCCGCATTCTGCCGGAGCTGGAGCAGGCCTTCGGGCGGGTGCAGGAGCGGCTGCTGGCGGCGGCGGTGGCCGAGCCGACCTTCGCGGAGCTTCGCCGGCGAAGGCCGGACATCCCGCCCCGGCCGGCGTCTTTCGGGGACGTCGCCCGGGAGCTGGGCCGCGAACCCGAGGCCCGTGGCTGGCGCCGGCGGTACCACACCGGCAAGCGACGAGTGTATCACCTGTTGCGCCGGCGGATCCGCGCCGCCGAGGAAGTTGCGGCGGGGAGCGAGCCATGAGGGGGGAGCGAATCGGCATCACCACCACGGTGCCGGTGGAAATCATCTACGCCGCCGGCGGCGTACCCGTGGACCTGAACAATGTGTTCATCACCCACGCCGATCGCCGGCACTTTGCCGTGGAAGCCGAAAAAATCGGTCTGCCCCGCACGGTGTGCGGCTGGAACAAGGGCATCCTGGTGGCCGCCCTGGTGCAGGGCCTGCCCTCCGTCATCGAGGTGGTGCAGGGGGACTGCAGTTTTTCCGAGAGCACGGGCCTGATCCTGGAGGAGCGGGGCATCGGCATCATCCCCTTCGCCTATCCCTTCGATCGCGACGTCGGAGCGCTGCAGGCGGAAATGGAGCGCCTCGCCCGTCGGCTCGGCACCACCGTGGCGGCGGCCGAGGATGTCCGTCGGCAGTTTGTGCCCGTCCGCGAAATGCTGCGTCGCCTGGATGAACTCACCTGGCAGGAGGGGCTGGTTTCCGGTTTCGAGAATCATCTCTATCTGGTATCCGCCTCCGATATGAACGGCGACCCGGCGGCGTTCGAAGCGGATCTGCACGCCTTTCTCGACCTGGCGGCCGGGCGCGTTCCGCCGCCCGCCGGCGTGCGGTTGGGCTATGTCGGGGTGCCCACCATGATCGACAACCTTTACCGGCGCATCGAGGAAATGGGCGGCCGGGTCGTGTTCAACGAGGTCCAGCGCCAGTTCGCCATGTGCCGGCCGGCCACGGATCTGCTGGAGCAGTACCGGGAATATACCTATCCCTATTCCGTTTTCGGCCGGGTGGCCGATATCCGCCACGCCGTGGCGGAACGCCGTCTGGACGGACTGATTCACTATGTGCAGACCTTCTGCTTTCATCATCTGGAAGACCAGATATTTCGGCATGAGCTGCCGCTGCCCGTTCTGACCCTGGAAGCGGATACCCCCGGGCCGCTCAGCCCGCGTGACGAGACCCGGCTGGAGAATTTCATCGGCATGCTGGCCGCCCGGCAGACCCCCGCGGTGGCCGTTCGCCTCCCCGACGGACCGGCGGCGGCATTATCCCCGGCCCGGCCCGCAGCGGCGGCCGTCCGCCCGGACGGGGTGACGGAGCTCCGGGCGGGGATCGATCTGGGGAGTCGCTGGGTCAAGCTGATCTGGCTGCTGGGCGAGGAGATCGTCGGTCGCGAGATCTTCGACACCATCGAATTCTACCACTCGTTCGCCCGGCGGGAAGGGGGGCGGTTGTCCCTCAGCCCGGAGCGCCTGGCCGGCCGCTTCCGTGCGCAGTTCGCCCGCACGCTGCCGGCGGCCGGATTGCGTCTGTGTACGACCGGTTATGGCCGGCATCTGGCCCGTTTCGCCGGGGCGGAAACCGTCCCCGAACTGGAGGCGCACCTGCAGGGCGCCCGGCATCAGCTCGGGCTGGACGATTTTACCTTGCTGGATATCGGCGGCCAGGACACCAAGGTGATCGCCGTGCGCCGGGGGCGGATGGAGAATTTCGTCATGAACGATCGCTGTGCCGCCGGCAGCGGGCGCTACCTCGAGAACATGGCCCGCCTGCTGGGCATTGCCGTTCATGAGCTCGGCCTGTATTCCGCCGATCCCGAACCGCTGAACGCCACCTGTGCCACGTTCGGTGAATCGGAAGTGGTGGGCAAGATCGTGGAGGGGGTGGCGCTGGAACGAATTTGCGCCGGCATCAACCACTCCGTCTTCCAGCGGGTGCTCCCCGATCTGCAGGCGTTGCCGTCACCGGTGCTGGTGGTGACGGGCGGCGTGGCTCACAATCGGGCCATCCTGAAATTCCTGCGCCAGGGCACGGATTTTGCGGAGATCGTGGTCCCACCGGAGCCGCAGTACAACGGGGCGCTGGGCGCCGTCTGCGCATGTGACCGTGCGGGGGCACAAAAATGAGTTCGCGCCGGTTTTTTACTTGAATTCACCACTGAACTTGGGTAGAATTTCTGTTTGTCATGCCCCGGCGGAAGAGAAAATGGCCTTCTTGTCTTTTTTCTTGACCCGTCCCTGTTTCTGTGATATAAAACCGGGCTCGTGACGCTGGCGTAGCTCAATCGGTAGAGCAGCTGATTTGTAATCAGCGGGTTGGGGGTTCAAGTCCTCTCGCCAGCTCCAGAAAAGTAGCTGATATTTGCATGCCGATATACTGGAGAGGTGGTCGAGTGGTTAATGGCAGCGGGCTGTAAACCCGCCGGGCTTAGGTCCTACGGAGGTTCGAATCCTCCCCTCTCCACCATGAATTCAAGGCAAGGTTAAGTCGATTGAGGGAGAGTCCGCTGTTCGCTCGCATTACCTCATCCTTAATCGAGTCTGAACCGCTTACGTGCGGGAGTAGCTCAGCTGGCTAGAGCATCAGCCTTCCAAGCTGAGGGTCGCGGGTTCGAATCCCGTCTCCCGCTCCATGAAGCCTTTTATTCAGCAAGTGAGCCCACGTAGCTCAGGGGTAGAGCACTTCCTTGGTAAGGAAGGGGTCACCAGTTCAATCCTGGTCGTGGGCTCCATCCTCACCCAGGATGACACCAAGGAACCGGAGATAAAAGGAATTATTAATTGAAGATTCTGGAGGATATGAACAATGGCTAAAGAAAAGTTTGATCGCTCTAAGCCGCACGTCAACATCGGAACCATCGGCCACATTGACCACGGCAAAACGACGCTGACCGCCGCCATCACCAAAGTTCTGGCCAAGAAGAACCCGAAGATCAGTTTTCGGTCGTTCGATTCCATCGACAATGCGCCGGAAGAGAAGGCCCGCGGTATCACCATCGCCACGGCCCATGTGGAGTACGAAACGAGCAACCGGCACTATGCCCACGTGGACTGTCCCGGTCACGCCGACTACATCAAGAACATGATCACCGGCGCGGCCCAGATGGACGGCGCCATCCTGGTCGTCGGCGCCAACGACAGCTGCAAGCCGCAGACCCGTGAGCACGTGCTGCTGGCCCGGCAGGTGGGCGTGCCCAGCATCGTCGTGTTCATGAACAAGGTGGACATGGTGGACGATCCCGAACTGCTGGACCTGGTGGAGATGGAGATCCGGGACCTGCTCAACGAGTACGAGTTCCCCGGTGACGACATTCCCATCGTCCGCGGCAGCGCCCTCAAGGCCCTGGAAGGGGATGATGCGGCCGACGAGCAGGCCATTCTGGACCTCATGGAAGCCGTTGATTCCTATGTTCCGCTGCCGGCCCGCGATGTGGACAAGGAATTCCTGATGCCCATCGAGGACGTGTTCAGCATCAGCGGTCGCGGCACTGTCGTGACCGGCCGTATCGAGCGCGGCAAGGTGCGGGTGGGCGATGAAATGGAAATCGTCGGCATCCGGCCCACCATCAAGCGCGTCGTGACGGGCGTGGAAATGTTCCGCAAGATCCTGGACGCCGGCGAGGCGGGCGACAACGTCGGCCTGCTGCTGCGCGGCACCGACAAGGACGAGGTGGAACGCGGCCAGGTGGTTTCCAAGCCGGGCAGCATCACCCCGCACACCCACTTCAAGGGCGAAGTCTACATCCTGAGCAAGGAAGAGGGCGGCCGCCACACTCCGTTCTTCACGAACTACCGGCCCCAGTTCTACTTCCGGACCACGGATGTGACCGGTGCCATCAGCCTGCCCGAAGGCGTGGAAATGGTGATGCCGGGCGACAACGTCAACCTGGTCTGCAAGCTCATCACACCCATTGCCATGGAGAAGGGGCTGCGCTTCGCCATCCGGGAAGGCGGCCGTACCGTGGGTGCCGGCACCATCACGGAAATCATCGAATAAGCGACCGAAAGAGACAGGTGTCGGCTCATGCGTGAAAAAGTCCATCTGCAGTGTTCCGAGTGCAAGAACAAGAACTACTCGACGACGCGCAACAAGAAGAAACACGTCGACAAGTACAGCTTCAAGAAGTATTGCCGTTTTTGCAAGCAGCACACACTGCACAAGGAAACGAAATAAGAGCGATTGCAGGCCAGTAGCTCGAACTGGTAGAGCGCCGGTCTCCAAAACCGGATGTTGGGGGTTCGAATCCCTCCTGGCCTGCCATGCCTTTCTTAGTGAACCGTTGGCTCACAGAGGAACAGAGCAGTGAAGATATTCAAGTCGATCATCGAAAAACTGAAACGTTTCTGGACGTTTGTCGGCGAGACCCGCACCGAGTTGCGCAAGGTCTCCTGGCCGGACCGTAACGAGATCTACAGCACCACCCTGGTGGTGATTCTGACCTCGTTCTTTTTCGGGTTTTACCTTTTTTTGGTGGACATCGGTTGCCAGAACGGCATCCAGTGGATCACCCAGTTATTCCGGTAATTAGCAATGAGCGATAAAAAGTGGTACATCATCCATACGTACAGCGGCTTCGAGCGGCGCGTGGCGGAAAGCCTCATGAACCGCATCCAGGTCGCGGGCAAGGAGGAGGCCATCGGCCAGATCCTGATTCCCACCGAGGACCTGGTGGAGATCAAGGGCGGCAAGAAAGTGGTGACCTCCAAAATTGTCTACCCGGGCTATGTGCTCATCGAGATGGAGATGTCCGATGATCTCTGGCACCTGATCCGTTCCATCCCGCGAGTCACCGGTTTCGTGAGCTCAGGCGGTAAACCCACCGCCCTGACTGAGGAAGAGATCAATGATCTGATGAACACGCTCATGGTCTCCGCCGAGAAACCGAGGCCGAAGTTCAGGTTCGAGAAGGGCGAGACGGTGAAGATCATGGATGGCCCCTTCGCCAACTTCGTGGGGGTCGTGGATGAGGTCAACAACGAAAAGAACACCATGAAGGTCTCGGTGACCATTTTCGGCCGCCAGACACCGGTGGAACTGGATTTCTTGCAGGTTGAGAAAATTTAAGGAGTATTCATGGCTAAGAAGGTCGTGGGCTATATAAAACTTCAGATCCCTGCCGGCAAAGCGACTCCGGCGCCGCCTGTGGGGCCGGCCCTGGGGCAGCATGGTCTGAACATCATGGATTTTTGCAAAAATTTCAACGCCCGGACGCAGAAAGATGCCGGCCTGATTATCCCCGTCGTGATCACCGTCTATCATGACAAGTCCTATTCGTTCATCACCAAGACGCCGCCGGCGGCGGTGCTGCTGAAGCAGACGGCAAAGATCGCCAAGGGCTCCGCGGAACCCAACAAGCAGAAGGTGGCCAAAGTCAGCATGAAGCAGGTTATGGAAATCGCCAAGCTGAAAATGCCGGACCTCAACTGCAACGACCTGGACGCTGCCGTGCGCATCATCCAGGGAACCGCCCGGAGCATGGGGATTGAAATCATTCAATAGAGGTATGTTCGATGGCCAAGCGTGGAAAGAAATATTTGAAAGCAATGGAACAGGTGGAAACCCGGGAATACGAGTTGAATGAAGCGATCGATCTGATCAAGCGTATTGCCTTCGCCCGCTTCGATGAGACTCTTGAACTGGCCATGCGGTTGGGCGTCAATCCCAAGCATGCCGATCAGATGGTCCGGGGCACGGTGGTACTGCCCAACGGTCTCGGCAAGAAGATCCGGGTGGTGGTCATCACGTCCGCCGAAAAAGCTCAGGAAGCCAAGGACGCCGGTGCCGAAGAAGTCGGCGGTGAAGACCTGGTGGAGAGAATTGCCAAGGGGTATCTCGATTTCGATGCCGTGATCTCCACGCCCGACATGATGAAATTCGTGGGGAAGCTTGGCCGGATTCTCGGTCCGCGGGGCCTGATGCCCAATCCCAAGACCGGAACGGTGACCTTCGATGTGGCCAAGGCCGTCAACGAAATCAAGGCCGGTCGGGTGGAATTCCGGGTGGACAAGACCGGGATTATCCATGCGCCGGTGGGCAAGCTGTCCTTTGAAAACGGCAAGCTCGAAGAGAATGCGTCGGCGCTGATCGATGCCGTGGCCAAAGCCAAACCGGCCACCAGCAAGGGAAAATACATCCGCAGCGTGTTTGCGGCTTCTTCCATGGGGCCGGGCGTGATGATTGCCCTGAATTCCATTGACAAGACTGCGAGGAAATAACCGTGAAAAGAAGCGACAAAGAACAACTCTGCCAGGAGCTGCACGAGGTTTTCCAGAATAACGCCAATGCGGTGGTCGTCAGTTTCTCCGGTTTGACGGTCACCAACGACGTCCTGTTGCGCTCCAAGCTGCGTGAATCCAACTGCTCCTATCGGGTAGTCAAGAATACCATTGCCAAGATCGCGGCCGAAGGGACGCCCATGGCGGCGGTCACGGACACGTTCGTGGGGACCACGGCCATCGCCTATAATGAATCGGATCCCGTTACCCTGGCCAAGGTGTTCAAGGACTTCGCCAAGGATGTCAACGCCTTCAATTTCAAGGCGATACTGGTGGAGGGAAAAGCCTATCCCGGTGAAGAGCTGGATGCCATCGCCAGCATGCCCGGGCGGGAAGAGCTCATCGCCAAGCTGCTCTTCCTGTTGACCTATCCGGTGACATCGTTGGCGCGGGTACTGAACGCCCCGGTGCGGAACCTCGGGATCGTGCTCAACGAGATCAAGAAAGAATCCTGAAAATAATCGAAAAAAATACTGGAGGTATCGATAATGGCTATAACCAGAGAAGATGTGCTCGGCTGGATCGAGCAGGCACCCATGATGGAGATTTCGCAGCTCGTCAAGGATATCGAAGAGAAATTCGGTGTCTCCGCGGCGGTGGCGGCGGCCCCGGTGATGGCCGCGGCGCCCGGCGCTGCTCCGGCAGCGGCCGAAGAGGAGAAGACGGAATTCGATGTCGTCCTGACCGAGGTGGGCGCAGAGAAGATCAAGGTCATCAAGGTGGTGCGCGAAGTGACCAGCCTGGGTCTCAAAGAGGCCAAGGATGTGGTGGAGAGCGCCCCCAAGCCCATCAAGGAAGCCGTGTCCAAGGAAGAAGCCGAGACCATCAAGAAGAAATTCGAAGAGGTTGGCGCGAAAGTCGAAATTAAGTAATTTGCTGGAAACATCAACAGCTATACGCCGATTCAGTCTTTCGAGAATGGAAGGGACAATTGTCCCTTTCATTCTATTTCTTTGTCTGTTAGACTTTTAAAATTAGACCTTCAACCATTCGCAGGGATCAGGATCCGAATAAAAAGGGCAAACGGAGCCGTCGTTCGAAATCAGGAACAAGATTTCATTCCCGCAAAATTTATTTGCCTTGTCTAAAATACTTTTCCGGAGATCAGGCCAATGTCAGGACCAACCAACATTTTCCGAGAAAGAGAGAATTTCGGAAAGATAGCCACTTCCGTTCCCATCCCCAATCTGCTGGAAATCCAGCGGTACTCCTACCAGGCGTTCCTGCAAATGGATCTCCTGCCGGAGGAGCGGGAAGACATGGGGATACAGGCTGTCTTCAATTCCATTTTTCCCATCGAGGATTTTCGGGGAACCGCCTCGCTGGAATTTGTGCATTACACACTGGGGAACTGGGAATGCAAATGCGGCCAGCTGGTCGGCATCGAATACCTCCGTTCCGAGTGCAAGGATTGCGGCAAGCCCATCGTCACCAATCCGCAGGACCTGGGGGACATCATCTGCCAGAATTGCGGCGCCCTGAACGAGAACAGGTACGCCCGCTGCAGCTCCTGCGGGGATCCGGTGGAGCTGATGATCAAGTACAATATCGAGGAGTGCATCGACCGCGGCATGACCTACTCGGTGCCACTGAAGGTGACGGTGCGTCTGGTGATCTGGGACGTGGACGAGGAGACCCAGAGCAAATCCATTCGCGACGTCAAGGAACAGGAAGTGTTCTTCGGCGAGATTCCCCTCATGACCAGCCGGGGAACGTTCGTCATCAACGGCACGGAACGGGTCATCGTCAGCCAGCTTCATCGCTCGCCCGGAGTGTTTTTCGAGGCCGACTACGACAAACACTATTTTCTGGGCAAGATCATCCCCTATCGTGGATCCTGGGTGGAGTTCGAATTCGATCACAAGGACCTGCTGTACATCCGCATCGACCGCAAGCGCAAGTTCCTGGCCTCCGTCTTTCTGCGGGCTCTCGGCTACGAGAGCGACACCGACATCCTCAAGCTGTTCTATACGCCCCTGCCGCTGCAACTCAAGGGGGGCGAGATCATCCGGATGGTGGACGAAAGTCTCGTCGGCAGCAAGCTGAAAAAAACCATCAGTCATCCCGATGACGCCGAGGACATCCTCTACAAGAGCGGCGAGCGGTTCAACCGGGGCCACCTGGAAGACCTGCTCGATGCCGGTTACGAAAAGCTGCTGCTGACGGGGGATGACCTGCAGGGTGCCATCCTCCTGGACGACATCATCGACATGGAGACCGGCGAAATCGTCGGTGAAGCGGGCGAGACCGTCACCGGAGAGATGATCAACAAGCTGATCCAGTCCGGCGTCGATGTGCTGGAGGTCAGCTTCCCCGAATTCGATCCCTCCGGCGCCACCATCGCCAACACCGTGCGCAAGGACGACGTGGACAGCACCGAAAAGGCGCTGCTCGAGTTCTACAAGAAACTGCGTCCCGGGGATCCGCCGACGCTGGAAGTCGCCTCCAACATGTTTCACAGCATGTTCTTCGACTCCAAGCGCTACGATCTGTCCAAGGTGGGCCGCCTCAAATCCAATCTGAAGCTCGGGCGGGATGTGCCCCTCGACCAGCGGACGTTGACCAAGGAAGATTTTATCGACGTGCTGGCCTACATGCTCAAGCTGCCCAGCGGCGAAGGCGAACCCGACGACATCGACCATCTCGGCAACCGCCGAGTCCGGGCGGTGGGCGAGTTGCTGGAAAACCAGTTCCGGATCGGTCTGGTGCGCATGGAGCGGGCCATCAAGGAAAAGATGTCCGTCTACCAGGAACTGACCACCGTCATGCCCCACGATCTGATCAACGCCAAACCGGTGGTGGCGTCGCTCAAGGAATTCTTCGGCAGCTCCCAGCTGTCCCAGTTCATGGACCAGACCAACCCCCTGTCGGAGATCACCCACAAACGCCGGCTCTCGGCGCTGGGCCCCGGGGGCCTGTCGCGGGAGAGGGCCGGCTTCGAGGTGCGCGACGTGCACACCAGCCATTACGGCCGTCTGTGCCCCATCGAGACGCCGGAAGGTCCCAATATCGGCCTGATCAGTTCGCTGAGCTGTTTCGCCCGCATCAACGAGTTCGGCTTTATCGAATCGCCCTACCGCCGGGTGGAGAGCACCCGGGTGGTGGAGTTTGTCCGGATTCTGGACCGCGGCGACGCCGAGCTGAAGATCGGCGAAGTCCTGGAAAAGGAGAAGGTCGACGAGATCAATGCCAAGCTGAAACAGAAGAAGAAACGACAGGCGGCCTACGAGGTCCACCCCTTCTACATGACGGCATGGGAAGAGGAGAAGTTCGTCATCGCCCAGTCGTCGGTGAAGCTGGACGAAAAGGGGTACATCGTCGATGAATTCGTCAATGCCCGCAAGGGCGGCGATTTCATTCTCGCCCAGCGGGAGGACATCGATGCCATCGACGTTTCGCCCAAACAGCTGGTCAGCGTAGCCGCCTCGCTGATCCCGTTCCTGGAGCACGACGACGCCAACCGCGCCCTGATGGGCTCCAACATGCAGCGCCAGGCTGTACCGCTGTTGCGGTCCGAGGCGCCTATCGTCGGCACGGGGATGGAAGATATCGCCGCCCGGGATTCCGGCGCCGTGGTGTTGTGCGAGCGGTCGGGCGTGGTGGATCGGGTGGATGCCAAACGCATCATCATTCGTGTCTCCGACCCGGCCGGGGGCGACGATCTCGGCAACGAGGCCGGGGTCGACATTTACCTGCTGAGCAAGTTCAAGCGGTCCAACCAGAACACCTGCATCAACCAGAAACCGCTGGTCAATCGCGGCGATCGCGTCGTCAAGGGGCAGGTTCTGGCCGACGGTCAGTGCACCGACCGCGGCGAGCTGGCCCTGGGCCGGAATGTTCTGGCGGCGTTCATGCCGTGGGGCGGGTATAACTTCGAGGACGCCATTCTGATCAGTGAAAAACTGGTCAAGGAGGATGTCTACACCAGCATCCACATCGAGGAGCTGGAAATCGAGGCGCGGGAGACCAAGCTCGGTTCCGAGGAAATCACCCGCGACATCCCCAACGTCAGCGAAAAGGCCCTCAAGGACCTGGACGACAGCGGCGTGATCCGCATCGGTGCCTATGTCAAGCCGGGCAGTATCCTGGTGGGCAAGGTCACTCCCAAGAGTGAAACCCAGCTCTCGCCCGAAGAGAAGCTGCTGCGGGCCATCTTCGGCGACAAGGCCAGCGATGTGAAGGACAACTCCCTCAAGTGCCCGCCGGGCATCGACGGCATCGTAGTGGATGTGAAGATGTTCACCCGCAAGGGAGTGGCCAAGGATTTCCGGGCCGTGTCCATCGAAGAGGAAGAGATCGAGAAGATGCAGTCCGATCTGGAGGAGCAGCACCGGATCCTGCGTGAAGAACGTGACAAGCAGGTGGCCCGGCTGCTGGTCAACCGCGTGCTGTCCAAAGGCTACAAGAACGCCAAACTGAACATCGATCTGAAGAAGGGCGATCAGCTGACGCCGGAAACCCTGGTGAAGATCCCCTACGCCGACATGAAAGCCCTGAAAGTGGACGGCGACATGGCCACCCTGGTCCAGGAGATCGGTCTGGCCGAGGAGAAGGTCGCCAAGAAACTGCGGGTCCTCACCGCCATATTCGAGGAGAAGAAGGAATCCCTGGAAAAGGGGGACGAGCTGCCGCCCGGTGTGAACAAGCTGGTAAAAGTGTACATCGCCATGAAGCGGAAGATCTCCGTGGGCGACAAGATGGCCGGCCGTCACGGCAACAAGGGCGTCATCGCCAAGATCATGCCCGAAGAGGACATGCCCTATCTGCCGGACGGAACACCGGTCGAGATCGTGCTCAATCCCCTGGGCGTGCCGTCCCGTATGAATGTGGGCCAGATTTTCGAGACCCATCTCGGCTGGGCCGGCAGGATCCTGGGGCTGCATTTCACCACGCCGGTATTTGACGGCGCCCTCGAGGAAGAGGTCCGCGTCCTGCTCAAGAAGGCGGGGATTCATTCCAGCGGCAAGACCACGCTGTTTGACGGCAAGTCCGGTGATCCCTTTGAACAGATGGTCACGGTGGGCTTTATCTACATGCTCAAATTGTCCCATCTGGTGGACGACAAGATCCACGCCCGTTCCATCGGCCCGTACTCCCTCATTACCCAGCAGCCCCTGGGCGGGAAGGCCCAGTTCGGCGGCCAACGGTTCGGCGAGATGGAGGTCTGGGCGCTGGAAGCCTACGGCGCCGCCCATATTTTGCAGGAGTTGCTGACGGTCAAATCGGACGACGTGCAGGGCCGTAACAAGATCTACGAGTCCATCGTCAAGAACAAGTCGTCCTACGTGCCGGGCATCCCCGAATCGTTCAACGTGCTGGTCAGGGAGCTCCAGAGCCTGTGTCTGGATGTCGAGCTGATCAAGTTTAACGAAGATTGATACTCCCTGCCATAGGAGGGTAATATTTTGAGTCAAGCTCTATTTCGCGAAGAACGACGTCGTCTGACCACGGATTTCGATTGCATCCGTCTCGGGATCGCCTCCCCGGACAAAATCATTTCCTGGTCGTATGGCGAGGTCAAAAAACCCGAAACCATAAATTACCGTACCTTCCGGCCCGAAAAGGATGGCCTGTTCTGCGCCAAGATTTTCGGCCCGGTGAACGACTGGGAATGCCTTTGCGGCAAGTACAAGCGCATGAAGTACAAGGGCGTGGTGTGCGACAAGTGCGGCGTGGAAGTCACCCACTCGCGCGTCCGCCGCGAACGCATGGGGCACATCACCCTGGCGTCGCCGTGTTCCCACGTCTGGTTTTTCAAGGGCCTGCCCAGCCGCATCGGCCAATTGCTGGACATTTCCCTGAAAAACCTGGAGCGGGTCCTCTATTTCGAGTCCTATGTGGTGGCGGATCCCGGCGAGACCGATCTCCGGGAAAAGGACCTGCTGACGGAAGAGGAATTTCGTGAGGTCAGGAAGAAGTATCCGGAGGCTGAATTCCGGGCCGAAATGGGCGCCGAGGCCATCCGTGAACTGCTGGGCCGTATCGATGTGGAAACCTTGTCCGGCGAAATGCGGGAGCAGATGCGGGCCGAGAATTCCCACATGAAGAAGGTCAAGTACGCCAAGCGCCTGAAGGTGCTGGACAGCTTCCGCAAATCCGGCAACCGTCCCGAGTGGATGATTCTGACGGTGATCCCGGTGATCCCGCCCGAGCTGCGCCCCCTGGTGCCGCTGGACGGCGGCCGATTCGCCACGTCGGATCTCAATGATCTGTACCGCCGCGTGCTGAACCGCAACAATCGCCTGAAAAAACTGCTGGAACTGCGGGCCCCCGAGGTGATTATCCGCAACGAGAAGCGGATGCTGCAGGAAGCGGTGGACGCGCTGTTCGACAACGGCCGGCGCGGCCGTGTGATCCGCGGCTCCAACAACCGGCCCCTCAAGTCCCTCAGCGACAATCTCAAGGGGAAGCAGGGCCGTTTCCGGCAGAACCTGCTGGGCAAGCGTGTGGATTACTCCGGCCGTTCGGTCATCGTCGTCGGCCCCGAGTTGAAACTGCACCAGTGCGGCCTGCCCAAGAAGATGGCCCTCGAACTGTTCAAGCCGTTTATCTACAACCGCCTGGAAGCTCTGGGCTATGCCACCACCGTCAAAAGCGCCAAGGAAATGGTGGAAACGGAGCATCCCGTGGTCTGGGATATCCTGGAGGAAGTGATCAAGGAGCACCCGGTATTGCTGAACCGGGCGCCGACCCTCCACCGTCTGGGGATCCAGGCGTTCGAACCGACCCTCATCGAAGGCAAGGCCATCCAGATTCACCCGCTGGTCTGCGCCGCGTTCAACGCCGACTTCGATGGCGACCAGATGGCCGTGCATGTGCCGCTGTCGCCCGAGGCGCAGGTGGAGGCGGGGGTGCTGATGCTCAGCAGCAACAATATCCTGTCGCCGGCCAGCGGCCGGCCCATCGCCACTCCGTCCCAGGATATCGTGCTGGGTCTCTATTACCTGACCAGCGAGAAGAAGAAGGCCAAGGGCGCCGGCAAGGTGTTCGGCTCGCCCGAAGAGGTGATCTACGCCCTGGAAAACAACCAGGTGGAGCTGTTGTCGTCCATCCGGTTGCGCTATACGGGTAAACTGATCAACCTGACGACCTATTATGACGATCAGGACGTCATGGGCGCCGGCATCCAGGATGTGGAAAACTACTATCTGGACACCACCGTCGGCCGGGTCATTCTCAACGACAAGCTGCCCCAGGAAATTCCCTTCATCAACGGCACCCTGCGCAAGGAAGGCCTCAAGAAGCTGGTGCATTACAGTATTCTGACGGCGTCTCACGCCGCCACCATTAATCTGCTGGACGACCTGAAGGACGTGGGTTTCGCCTACGCCACCCGGGCGGGCATCTCCATCGGCTTTGACGACCTGGTGGTGCCCGATGCCAAGCAGGGCATCGTCGAAAAGGCCAAGAGCGAAGTGATCGCCGTGGAAAACCTATACCTGGAAGGACGAATTTCCAACGGTGAGCGCTACAACAAAGTGGTCGACATCTGGTCCGGCGTCACCGACCGGATCGCCGACGAGATGTTCGCCGCCATGGAATTGCGCGAAAAGGAGATGAACGAGCTGAATCCCATCAACATCATGGCCGTCTCCGGCGCTCGCGGCAGCAAGCAGCAGATCCGCCAGCTGGCCGGCATGCGCGGCCTGATGGCCAAGCCGTCGGGCGAGATCATCGAGACGCCCATCACGTCCAATTTCCGTGAAGGCCTGACGGTGTTGCAGTATTTCATCTCCACCCACGGCGCCCGCAAGGGATTGGCGGACACGGCTCTCAAAACCGCCGACTCGGGTTACCTGACCCGGCGGCTGGTGGATGTGGCCCAGGACGTCATTGTCACCATGGAGGATTGCGGCACCCTGGACGGCATGGAAATCCGCTCCATCGTGGAGGGCGGCGAGACCATCGAATCCCTGCGTGACCGCATCATCGGCCGGGTGTCCCTGGAGGATATCCAGGATCCCATCACGGGGGAGCCCATCGTCGAGCGGAACCAGGATATCAGCGAAGAGCTGGCCAACCGGATCCAGTCGGCCGGCATCGAGTCGGTGCACATCCGCTCGGTGCTGACCTGCAAGGCGCCGCGGGGAGTTTGCGTTCGCTGCTACGGCCGCAACCTCGGTACCGGAGAAATGGTGGAGCTGGGCGAGGCCACCGGGGTCATCGCCGCACAGTCCATCGGTGAGCCGGGCACGCAGCTGACCATGAGAACGTTCCACATCGGGGGCACGGCCAGCAAGGTGGAGGCCCAGTCGACCATCGTGACCAAGAATCCGGGCAAGGTCCGCTACAAGAACATCCAGGCTATCACCAACGCCATGAAGACGTTGACCGTCATGAACCGCAACGGCACCATCGTCATCGAGGACGAGAAGGGCCGCGACAAGGAGCGGTACGCCGTGGTGTACGGCGCCCGGCTGCTGGTGGAAGACGGCGAGATCGTCGGGCCCGGGACCAAGATCGTGGAATGGGACCCGTTCTCCACGGTGATCTTGACGGAGTTCGCCGGCAAGATCCGTTTCCGCGACATCATCCCCGACGAGACGGTCAAGGAGGAGAAGGACGAAGTCTCTCTCAAGTCGACCAACGTCATCATCGAATCTTCCAACGAGAAGCTGCAGCCGCAGATCGAGGTGCTCGACGACAAGGGCACGGTGATGAAAGCGTACCTGCTGCCGTCCAAGTCGCATCTGTCGGTGCAGGAGGGCTCCCGGGTGCAGCCGGGTGATGTGCTGGCCAAGATCCCGCGCGGCATCACCAAGACCAAGGACATCACGGGCGGCCTGCCCCGCGTGGTGGAATTGTTCGAGGCCCGCAAGCCGAAGATGCCGGCGGTCATCACCGAGGTGGACGGCCGGGTGCATTTCGGCGGCATCGTCCGCGGTCAGCGCAAGATTGTCATCGAAACGCCGGCCGGCGACGAACGGGAGTATTTCGTGCCCCGCGGCGCCCACATCACCGTGCAGGAGGGCGAGGTGATCCGGGCCGGCACACCGCTGGTCAACGGGCCCATCAACCCGCACGACATTTTGAAAGTGCTGGGTGAAAAGGCCTTGCAGCAGTATCTGCTCAACGAGATTCAGGAGGTGTACCGCCTGCAGGGTGTGCAGATCAACGACAAGCACATCGAGATCATCATCCGCCAGATGATGCGCTGGATCAAGGTGGAGGACGTGGGCGACACGGAGTTCTACTACGAGCAGCAGGTGGACAAGTTCCGCTTTCAGCGGGAGAACGAGCGGATGATCCGCGAAGGGAAGAAGCCGGCCATCGGTCGCCCCTTGCTGCTGGGTATTACCAAGTCGTCGCTCAGCACCGACTCCTTCATCTCCGCCGCCTCTTTCCAGGAGACCACCCGGGTGCTCACCGAGGCCTCCATCGCCGGCAAGGTGGACTACCTGCTGGGCCTGAAGGAAAACGTCATTATGGGTCGGCTGATCCCCGCCGGAACCGGCTTCAAGAAGTACCGCCAGTTCAAGCTCGAAACCCAGGTCCGCGCCGAGGAGGCCGAGGCCAGCCTGGAAGAGACCGAGGAAGATGTGGAGCTTCTCGACGCCGAGACCCAGAGCATCCTGCTCAAGCGCGAGATTCCGTCCGACGACGAGTGACGGATCCGCGGGCTGAATTCCGGGGCGGGCCGGCGACGGTCGCGCCCCGTTTTTTTTGGTGCGCCCGGCAGGGCGCTCCTGGATTCGTGCCGTCGGCAAGGGCCCGCGACACCCGGGAGAATCAAGGATGGATAAAACGGTTCTGGTGTTGATTCGTCATGGCGAAACCGAGATGAACGTCGGCAATGTTTTCCGGGGCCGGCTCGACATCGGTCTGACGGACAACGGCCGCGCCCAGGCCAATCAACTGGCGGAGGCGCTCCGCCCGTTCCCCCTGGCCGCCGTCTATTCGAGCCCCCTGCGGCGGGCCCTGGCCACGGCCCGAACGGTGGCTGCCGTGCATGACCTCGCGGTGAAACCGGACGAAGACTTCCATAACATTTGCCTGGGAGAGTGGGAGGGTGTCCCCAAGGAGACGGTCCGGGACCGTTTCCCGGAATTGTGGCGGCAATGGGTGGCCTCCCCCGAGACGGTGACCATCCCCGGTGCCGAGACGCTGGCCCAGATGCGTGTCCGGATCAGGCGGGGCCTGGACCGGCTCCTGGCGCGGCATGGCGGTCAGACCGTGGCCGTGGTGACCCACCGCAGTGTCCTCAAAGTCGCCCTGGCCGTGATCCTGGGCCTGGAAAAGGACTTTTTCTGGAAATTCTACCTGGACAATTGTTCCTATTCCCTGGTGGAGCATCAGGCCGAACCGGGCTATACCATCATTCGCCTCAACGAGAGCGGTCATCTGGAAAATCCCACCGTCGAGACCTTCTGACGTCCGTTGACGACCCGTCCCCGCGACGCCCGGGATCCCTTGCCCGGGTGCCGTGGATGGCTTGCCTTTTCACAAGATAATTCCTGCCCTGCAATAATGGGACCGGTGGCCGGGAGCGGGCCGCCATTGGCCCTGCACCCCCGGAAGCCAGATTTTCAGGGGCTTGACGGTAATCTGTGCATGACCGACACCCTTCTGGCAAAGACCTTGCATGGTTCTACGGAAAACCAGAATACCTTCCGCCCGTCCGATGTCGACGGCTCCGGTCGAGACGACGGAAGTGGGATTGACTGTCGGTCGGGGAAGGAAAAATTCGAATGATTGTCAAGAGGAGGTAGAGAGATGTTGCACAAAGCCAAACAAATGATCGGACGTTCCGGCCGGTTCCTGTTGCCGGGGGCAATGGTCGCCCTGGCCGTGATGTGCCTGGCGGTGTTCCCGGCGGCGGCCACACACGAGGAATTGAGCGATGAGGATATCACCCTGGCGGTGGAGACCAACCTGCTGCTGGATGATGCCGTCTCATCCTATCTGGTGGATGTGGAAACCAACATGGGGATCGTGACCCTGTCCGGTGAAGTGGACAATCTGTTGCAGAAGATCCGGGCCGAAAAACTGACCCTGGCCACCCGGGGCGTTCGCTCCGTGGTCAACCAGATCGAGGTCCGCAATGTGGCCCGCTCCGATGACCAGGTGCACCGGGATGTCGTGGCCGCGCTGGCCGTGGATCCGGCGACCGATTCGTATGAAATCGATGTGGCGGTGGAAAGAGGTGTGGTCACTCTCGCCGGCGAGGTGGACTCCTGGCGGGAGCGATCGCTGTCCGAGACGGTGGCCACCGGTGTCCGGGGAGTTCAGGATGTCGTCAACGAGATCACCATCGGCGATGTGGCGGAGAGAACCGATCTGGAAATCAAGGCGGAGATTGAACGCTACTACGAAACGGATGTGTATCTGAATGAAGATTTTCTGAATGTGGCTGTCAATAACGGCCGGGTCACGCTGGACGGACGTGTGGGCAGCGCCGCCGAAAAATGGCGCGCCTACAACAATGCCTGGGTCAATGGGGTGAACTCCGTCACCATGGAGGACGTGGAGATCGTTTCCTGGTTGTCGGAGGACAAGCGCACCCCGGCGGAAGGGGCTGTCATGTCCGACGAAGAGGTGGAGCAGGCCGTGGAAGATGCCCTCTTGTGGGATCCGCGGGTGAATTCGGCGGAGATCGGTGTTCGGGTCAATGATGGTGCGGTGACGCTGTCGGGCATGCAGGACAATCTCCGGGCCAAGCAGGCCGCCACCAGGACCGCCATGAATACCGTCGGGGTCTGGAACGTGACCAATCTGATCCGGGTCCGGCCGGAAGACCGACCTTCCGACACCATCCTGGAAGAGCGGGTCACCAGTGCCCTGTTCCGCGATCCCTATGTGGAAGATGTCAAGGTGGATGTGGATGTCTGGCATGGCATCGTTACGTTGACCGGCGCCGTCAGCAGCCGTTTCGAGAAGCAGCATGCCGGCGAGATCGCCGCGGGCGTGAACGGGGTCGTGGCCGTGGACAACGATATGCGTGTCGAGGAAATGTGGAAATGGCGCGATGACCTGGTCATCCGGAACGATATCGAATCCCAGCTGTACTGGTCGCCTTTCGTGGACGAAGATGAGGTAGATGTCACGGTGAATGACGGTGTGGCCACCCTGACGGGCACCGTGGACACCTGGTTCGAGCGGCGCATGGCCGCTGAAAACGCTCGTGAAGGAGGGGCACGACGAGTCCTCAACCGGTTGATGGTGGATAACTATCCGGAAACCTGGTTCGAGTGATTCGCCGTATCCGGAAGGTTCGACTGTCGCCGTGCGGTGACGGATGAATGTCGGATCACGGCTCCGTCGGCTGGTTTCGGCCGGGGGAGCCGCTTTTTTATGCCCCCCGATGACCGGGTCTGCGGTATCATCATCGCGGCCTCGTGGCCGGGTCAGCCGGCCGGGCACGGAGATGAGATCGACGGGCGCGGCTCATTAATCGGGTGTTGATCCGAAAAAGGAGCCCGGTTTCCGGCATCTAAAGATTTTTACGATACAGACGGCACAGAGAAGGAGCGTCATGAGTAATTCATCATCCACCTCACGGGCCCGGCAGCGGGAACAGGAGGTCGAACTCCGCGAATGGCTGGAATCGCTGGATTACGTCATCCAGCAAGGGGACGAAGAACGGGTGACCAGCCTGCTGGTGGAGCTGCAGCGGCGGGCGCAGGCGGCCGGCATCCGGATACCGTTCACCGCCAACACGCCCTACATGAACACCATCCCCGCCCAGGAACAGCCGGTCTATCCGGGCAACCGGGAAATCGAGCGGCGGATCAAGAGCATCGTCCGCTGGAATGCCATGGCCATGGTGGTGCGGGCCAACCGGGTGGAAAGCGGCATCGGCGGCCACATCTCCACCTACGCCTCGGCGGCGGCTCTCTATGAGGTCGGCTTCAATCATTTCTTCCGGGCCGGCACGGACGATTTCAGCGGTGATCAGATCTATTTCCAGGGCCATGCCTCCCCGGGCATGTACGCCCGCGCTTTCCTGGAGGGGCGCATTTCGCTGGAAGAGCTCAAGAACTTCCGTCATGAGGTCCATGCGGGCAAGGGCCTGCCCTCTTATCCCCACCCCTGGCTGATGCCTCACTTCTGGCAGTTCGCCACGGTATCCATGGGGCTGGGTCCCATCATGGCCATCTACCAGGCCCGGTTCAACCGCTACCTGGAAAACCGCGGCCTCAAGCCCAAAAACGATGAAAAAGTCTGGGCGTTTCTGGGCGACGGCGAGACGGACGAGCCGGAAAGCCTGGGCGCCATCAGCCTGGCCTCCCGGGAGAAGCTGGACAACCTGATCTTCGTCATCAACTGCAATCTGCAGCGCCTGGACGGGCCGGTGCGCGGCAACGGCAAGATCATCCAGGAGCTGGAGGCCATCTTCCGCGGCGCCGGCTGGAACGTCATCAAGGTGATCTGGGGCGACAACTGGAACGAATTGTTCGCCCGGGATGAAGAGGGCTTGCTGGTCCGGCGCATGGGCGAGATCGTGGACGGCCAGTACCAGAAATACGTGGTGGAGGGCGGCGCCTACTTCCGCGAGCATTTTTTCGGCAAGTACCCCAAACTGCTCAAGCTGGTGGAGCATCTGTCCGACGATCAGCTGAAGCGGCTCCGGCTGGGCGGACACGATCCCAACAAGGTGTTCGCCGCCTACAAGGCCGCCATGGAGCACCGGGGTGCGCCCACCGTGATCCTGGCCCGGACGGTCAAGGGCTACGGCCTCGGTGAGGCCGGCGAAGGCAAGAACATCACCCACCAGCAGAAAAAGCTCAACGAGGAGGAGCTGCGGGAATTCCGCGCCCGCTTCGGCATCCCCATTTCCGATGAAGAGATCGATACGGTGCCCTTTTACAAGCCGCCCGATGACTCGCCGGAGATGGAATACCTGCACGCCCGGCGCAAGGAACTGAACGGCTACGTCCCCCGCCGGCGGGAGAAGAGCGAGCCGCTGACGACACCGCCGCGGGAGTTTTTCAAGGAATTTCTGGAGGGGACCGGTGACCGCGCGGTGTCCACCACCATGGCTTTCGTCCGTATGCTGGCCACTCTGCTGCGCCATGAGGAAATGGGGCAACTCGTGGTGCCCATCATTCCCGACGAGGCCCGCACCTTCGGCATGGAGGCCCTCTTCCGCCAGGTCGGCATCTATTCCCCCATTGGGCAGCTCTACGAGCCCGTGGATAAGGAAAACCTGCTCTACTACAAGGAGGCGCAGGACGGCCAGATCCTGGAGGAGGGCATCACCGAGGCCGGGTCCATGTCGTCGTTCATCGCCACCGGCACCGCCTATTCGGTGCATGGCATCAACACCATTCCCTTCTTCATCTTCTACTCCATGTTCGGTTTGCAGCGCATCGGCGATCTGATCTGGGCCGCCGGCGATATGCAGGCGCGCGGCTTCCTGATGGGCGGCACCGCCGGCCGGACCACCCTGGCCGGCGAGGGGCTCCAGCACCAGGACGGCCACAGTCATCTGCTGGCCTATCCCCACCCCACGCTCATGGCCTACGACCCGGCCTACGCCTATGAGCTGGCCATCATCATCCAGGATGGCCTGCGCCGCATGTACCAGGAACAGGAGCACCTGTTCTACTACCTGACCATCATGAACGAGAACTATCCCCAACCGCCCATGCCCAAGGGGGTGGAAGAGGGTATCCTGAAAGGGATCTATCGTTTCCGGGCCGCCGAAAACGGGAAGGCGAAACACCGGGCCCAGCTGCTGGGCAGCGGCACCATTCTCAACGAGGTGGTGGCCGCCCAGCGGATCCTGGCGGAAAAATACGACGTGGCGGCGGATGTCTGGAGCGTCACCAGCTACAAGGAATTGCATCGCGACGCCCTGATGGTGGAGCGCTGGAACATGCTCCATCCCGACAAGAAGGCCAGGACGCCTTACGTGACGGCGGCCCTCAAGGACGCCGGGGACGTGTTCGTGGCGGCGACGGATTATGTGAAGGCGCTGCCCGAGTCGGTGGCCCGCTGGCTGCCGGGGCCCCTGTTTTCCCTGGGCACCGACGGCTTCGGCCGCAGCGACGGCCGGCAGCATCTGCGCGGCCATTTCGAAGTGAACCAACGCTACATTGTGCTGGCCACCCTGCACAGCCTGGCCCGGGAAGGGAAGATCAAGCCGGCGGAAGTGAAGAAAGCCATCAGGGAGCTGGACATCGATCCGGAGAAGGCGGATCCCATGATCTGCTGATCCCGTCGGCCAGCAACGCCCCGGTCTCGGCCGGGGCCGCATTCATATCAATGGAAGGAAAGGCATTATGTCCATCGAAGTGAAATTGCCGGAACTGGGCGAAAACATCGAATCGGGGAAAATCGTTCAGGTGATGGTGTCGCCGGGCGATACCGTGGCCAGGGAGCAACCCATCCTGGAGCTGGAGACGGACAAAGCCGTCATCGAGGTGCCCTCCTCCGCCGCGGGGGTGGTGGAGGAGGTGAAGGTCCGGGAAGGCGACGACATTGAAATCGGTGCCGTGATCCTGACCTTGTCCCAAAAGGGCGAGGAAAAGGAGGCCGGCGCCAAGAAAGATTCCGCGGACGAAAGGAAGGCGGCGGCCGAAGACGAGGCCCCGCCGGCCGAGGAAAAAGAGGGGGCGAAGATAGAAGAGCGGGCCGAGGAATCCCATGAGGAAAAGGAAGATGTAACGGCAGAAGAGCCGGAAGCGGAAGGGGAAAAGGCGGAGGCCGGAACGGCGGCGCCGGTGATGGAACATGAGGCGCCGGCCGCGACGGAGCCGAACCCGCGAGGCGAAAAGCCGGACCTGGCGCGGGAGGTGGCGCCGGCGGCCCCGTCGGTGCGGCGCTTCGCCCGGGAGATCGGTATCCGGATCAACCAGGTGCCGGGGACCGGCCCCGGCGGGCGCATCTCCCTGGAAGACGTGAAACGGTACGCCAAAACCCTCAACGAACAGCGGGCCGGCGCCAAGTGCCTGATGCAGGGCATCGCGGTGGAGCCGTTGCCCGATTTTTCCAAATGGGGCGAGGTCGAGCGCCAGTCCATGAGTTCGATCCGCAAAAAAACGGCCCAGCATCTGAGCTACGCCTGGGCCACCATTCCCCATGTCACCCAGTTCGACGAGGCGGATGTCACCGATCTGGAAGCCATGCGCCGGCAGTACGGTTCCCGGGCCGAAGCCGCCGGCGGCAAGCTGACGGTGACGGCCATCCTGCTGAAGATCGTGGCGGCCGCCCTGAAGAAATTCCCCCAGTTCAATGCCAGTGTCGACATGGAGAAACAGGAAATCGTCTACAAGAAATATGTGCACATCGGGGTCGCTGTGGACACGGAGCATGGGTTGCTGGTCCCGGTGCTCCGCGACGTGGACCGGAAGAATATGGTGACCCTGTCGGCGGAGCTGGCCGAGCTTTCGCGCAAGGCGCGGGCGCGCAAGCTCACCCTGGAGGAGATGCAGGGCGGAAATTTCAGCATTTCCAACCTGGGCGGGATCGGCGGCACGGCGTTCGCCCCGGTGGTGAATTCGCCGGAGGTGGCCATCCTGGGGGTGTCCCGGGCGGCGATGAAGCCGGTCTGGCGGGATGGGGAATTTGTGCCCCGCCTGGTGATGCCGCTGGCGTTGTCCTACGATCATCGCCTCATCGACGGCGCCGATGCGGCCCGGTTCCTGCGCTGGGTAGCCGAAGCCGTGGAACAGCCGTTCCTGCTGCCCCTGGAAGGGTAGGGCCGGCAGGCAAGCGGTCCGGAAAGGACATCAACCATGAACAACCGCAACGAGACATCGGAACGAAAATCCACCCAGCTGGCCGTGATCGGCGCCGGCCCCGGTGGCTATGCCGCGGCGTTTCTGGCGGCCGACCTGGGTCTGACGGTGACGCTCATCGACACCGAGCCGGATCCGGGCGGGGTGTGCCTGTTTCGCGGCTGCATTCCCTCCAAGGCGTTGCTGCACGTGGCCAGGCTGCTGGCCGAAGCCCGGGCGGCGGCCGAATGGGGCATCCGCTTCGGCGAACCGGACATCGACCTGGCCGCCCTTCGAAAGTGGAAAGAGGGGGTGGTCGGCCAGCTGACGGGGGGGTTGGGCCAGCTGGCCCGGCAGCGCAAGGTCGACTTCATCCGGGGACGGGCCCATTTCCGGAACGCCCGGCAATTGCGGATCAGCCCGGTGGAGGGAGGCGCCTTCGACCTGTCGTGCGAGCACGTCATTGTGGCCACGGGATCACGGCCGTCGCGCATCCCCGGGATCGAGACGGACAGCCGGCGCATCCTCGATTCCAGCCGGGCCCTGGAGCTGGAAAAGATTCCGGACACGCTGCTGGTGGTGGGCGGCGGTTACATCGGCCTGGAGATGGGGACGGTCTATGCCGCCCTGGGCAGCCGGGTGACGGTGGTGGAGATGATGGACGGCCTGCTGCCGGGAGTGGATCGCGATCTGGTCAAGCCGGTCCAGAAAAGTCTGGCGGAACGTTTCGACCGCATCCTCCTCCGGGCCCGGGTGGAAAACATGGCGGAAAAACGGGACGGCATCGAGGTGACCATGCGGCCGGAAGGGGACGACGCGGTCACCGAACGCTTCGACGCCGTGCTGGTGGCCATCGGTCGCCGGCCCAATTCGGCGGACCTGGGTCTGGAGAATACCGGGGTCAAAACCGACGAGCGGGGTTTCATCCAGGTGAATCCGCAGCGGCGCACCCATGATCCGGCCATCTACGCCATCGGCGACGTGGCCGGCGAGCCCATGCTGGCCCACAAGGCCACCCACGAGGGGCGGGTGGCGGCGGAGGCCATCGCCGGGCACAAGACGGCGTTCGAGCCCCGGGCCATACCGGCGGTGGTGTTCACCGATCCGGAGCTGGCCTGGTGCGGATTGACGGAAAATGAGGCCCGGGAACAGGATCGCCCGGTGGAGATCGTCCGGTTCCCCTGGGCGGCCTCGGGCCGGGCGCTGACCATGGGCCGTCCGGACGGCCTGACCAAGCTGATCATCGACTCCGACACGGAACGGATCCTGGGCATGGGCGTGGTGGGGGCCGGCGCCGGCGAGCTGATCGCCGAGGGTGTTCTGGCCGTGGAGATGGCGGCCCTGGCCACCGATCTGAAGCTGAGCATCCACCCCCATCCGACCCTGTCGGAGACCGTCATGGAAGCGGCCGAAATGCTCTTCGGCCAGAGCACCCACGTCTATCGTCCCCAACGCCGGCGCTGAGTCTGCCGGGCCATGGGGGCCGGGGTAAAAAATGACGGGACCGGCACCCGGTGGCGCCGGTCCCGCAACGTGCAGGCAATCCATCAGGGGGGAAGGTCGTGGGCAACGAAGCCGGTGGAGACTCTATAATTTGCCGGAGGCCCGCATGAAGGCCCGGTGCAGTTCGTCCCACGCCTTTTCCACGCCGTCCTTCAGTTCCTGCCAGGCCGATTCGCTGGTGTTCTTCATCTGGGCGATCTTGTCGTCCAGATTGTCCCGTTTCTGTTCCAGCACCTGAATCTGTTGCTGAAAATCGGACCGGACGGAGTTCTCGCTTTGTTCAAATTCCTTTCGCAGGTGCACCAACTGTTCATCCAGTTCCTGCATCCGTTGCTCAATTTTTTGCAAAAATTCGTGTTTCATGGTCATCTTTTTTCTCCTTTCCCAGGGTGCCGGCGGTCATCCACCACCATGGCGGTGATCGCCACCGGCCGGTGTCAAGTTTCCGCCGGCCGGGCGGGACGATGACGTCCCGCCCGCGGCGGCGGTGATCGGTAGGGATTATTCGTCTTCGGGTGAGCTCTTTTCCGCCGGCGTGATGGATTCCCGGAGTTCCTCCAGGGCGTTCGTGAGTTTGCGATAGGCCTCCTGCAGGCGCTGTTCGGCGTCCTGCAAGGCCTGGCTGTCCTCGGGATCCAGCTGGCGCAAGCGCTGTTTCAAGGTTTCCATTTCCTGCTCGAGATCGGTGAGCAAGGCCTCCGTCTCCTGGCGCCTCTCCTGGCTGAGCTGTTTCAGATCCTCACGAAACCGGGCCATATCCTCTTCCAGTTCCGCAAACTGTTCATCAAAGGCCTGTTGGAGCGCTTCCTTCTTCTGTTCGATGTAGGCCCGGTTGTTTTCCACCATTTCCCCGATTTCCCGCTGGATGCGCTCGCTGCTTTCGTTCGCCGGCTCGGAACAACCGGTCAGGAGCAGAGCGCCCAGAGTGAGCAGGGTGATGATGATATGCCATTTCATTTTCAGCCTCCTTTATATTCAAGGGTCACATGCCCTCTGCAGTGTAATTCAATTCTCGCATTTAAGGCAAGATCCGGATATCCCCGGTGATTGGTGGATTTCCCGTACCGGCGATGCCGGCCGCCGCCAGTGGGGCCGACCGTCAGGGGCCGTGTTCGTCCGGCGGCGAGCATCGCTCGATCATCCGCCTCAGAACGTCCTCCAGCGGCTGCCACTCGGATTCGAAATCCATTACGTAGCGTGGTCGCAGGCGATGGGCCAGGTGCAGGGTGTCCGGGTCACCGTCGGGCAGAATGAGCACTACGCGATGAGGACGCAACAGACCTTCCAGCGGCAAGACATCGCACAGCATTTCCTTCTCGGGGAGGGCGAGCAAAATCAGATCCGGCTTGTCCCCGAAACGGCGTAGCCGTTTGGACAAAGCGGCGGTGGTGGTCAGTCGTTCGACAGTAAGTTCCGGGCGCCGGATCTGCATGTTCTGCCAGAATCCTTCCAAAACGTCGCCGGTTTTCGGTGTCAGAAATAGAACGTTCATGGCTCTCTCCCGATGAGATGGGCATATGCCGCCTTCAGCATTCGCAGAGATACATTACAAATTCCATGCCAGACCGTCTGATGAGCCGGGATCCCCTTATGGCCACGTTAAGCCGTTCGATTGACCGATGGTGACCAGTCTGCGGCCGTGCCGCGGTCCGAATGATCAGGAAACGGTCCTGAAAGGCCGGACGAGTCCTGCCGGTCGGGATGAGGTGACCGGGTATTCAGCGGGGGATGGGGACGTCGTACCGCTTCAGGAGGGCGTACAGCCGGGAGCGGGAAAGGCCGGAAATGCGGCTGGCCTGTTTCATGTCTCCCTGGGTCAGTTGCATGAGATCCGCCAGATAGTTGCTCTCCAATTCGCTGATGGCGGCGTCGCGCAGATCCGGCAGGGGGGGCAGAACGGGTTCGGTTTTGGGATCTGGCCGGGCCGGAGGGGTGGGTTCCGTGTCGCTCTCTTCGATGGCGTCCACCGCCAGATTGACCCGGATATCGGTGGGCAGATGAATCGGGAAGAGGACCGGTTCCTCCTGGGCGGCCGTGATGGCCCGGTCGATGGCGTTGAGCAGCTCGCGGACGTTGCCGGGCCACGCGTAGCGTCTCAGGGTATTGAAAAAATCGGCCGAAAACTCCTTGGGCGGGACGCCGGCATTGCGGTGAAGACTGGCAACGTGATAACGGACGATCTCCTCAATATCCTCCGGGTGCTGCCGTAATGGCGGCAAAATGATTTTCATCGTCTGCAGCCGGAACAGCAGATCCACCCGGAATTTGCCCTTCTCCACCAACCCCGTCAGATTGCGGTTGGTGGCGGCGATCACGCGGAAATTGCTGGATTCCTCATGACGGGAACCCACCGGGCGGAAACGGCCTTCCTGGAGTACCCGCAGGAATGATTTCTGGACGGCCAGGGGCAGTTCGCCCACCTCGTCCAGAAACAGGGTGCCGCCGTCAGCCTGCTTGATCAGGCCGGTCTTCGATTTCGTGGCGCCGGTGAACGATCCCCGTTCATGCCCGAACAGGGTGCTCTCCACCAGGGTTTCGGGCAGGGCGGCACAATCCACCACCACGTAGTTCCGGTCGGCGCGGGCGCTATTCTGGTGAATGGCCCAGGCGAACAGCTCCTTGCCCGTTCCGGTTTCGCCCTCGATGAGGACACTGACGTCACTCCGGGCAGCTTTTTCGGCCATTTCCAGGCAGTTCAGCAGCTGGTGGCTGCTGCCCCGGATGTGCTCGAAGTTGCGGCGGTCCAGGCGCGGCTGTTCGGTCGCGATCCGGCATTTTTCCCGGTACCGGAGAATCCGGAGCAGGGCCAGCAGCAGGATTTTGCTGGAAGACGGCGTTTGGACGTAGTCCCATGCGCCCTGGCGGATGGCAGTCTCGGCATGGGCGGGGTCCGGGTCATCGCTCATGATGATGACCTCCGGTGCGGAGGGCGCGGCCTGGAGCGTGGGAATCAGCTCCAGGCCGCTGCCTTCGGGCAGGCCTTCCTTGATAATAATGACGTCCAGCGGCTCCTGTTCGGCGTAATGGATCGCCATGCCCAGGGAGGTGGAGTGGAGCACGCGGTGCTTCTCCCCCTCGAAGGTTTCCCGGATCCAGTGGGTGGATGAAGGGTCATTATCGATAATCAGAATAACCGCCATGGTTTCATCCTCCCACCTGTGTACTTCGGCCCGACTCATTGTGGAACGATTATCATTCCCGACCAGATGGGTGAGACGTCGATGGAACAAATCCTGAAGTTGCTGGCCGGATGGGGGATATTATACAGCGTTTATCACGATGGCGACAAGCGCAAAGTCTGTGCCCCGCCGGCTGGGGCCCGGGGGCGCTTGCCGGAGTCGGTGGGCCAGAGCCTGGCGGAGGTTGGCACCGGTGTTGCAGAATGATGAAGGGCGCAGAGGAACAGGCGCCTGTTCCGCTGCGGGAGAAAGGAGCCCATCATGAAAACCGTGCGAATATGCGCCGTTTCCGATTTGGAGAACGGACAAATGAAAGCCTTTGAAATCAATGGACAACGAATCCTGGTCTCGCGGATCAAGGACCGTTTTTACGCCACGGGGGCGGATTGCCCCCACTACGGCGGACCGCTGGAGGAAGGCCTGCTGACGGGCGGTGACCGGGTGTACTGCCCCTGGCATCACGCCAGTTTCCATGTCTGCAACGGCAGCCTGGCCGAGCCGCCCGCCCGGGATGGGCTGGCCCGCTTCGACACCGAAGTGGACGGCGAGGACGTGCTGCTCAGCCTGCCCGAAGAGCCGCAGTCCGCCCGCCGGCCGGAGATGGCCGGTCGCCGCAAGGAGGCCAAAGAGAGATTTGTCATCATCGGCGGCGGCGCCGCCGGGAACGCGGCGGCCCAGGCCTTGCGCGAGGAGGGTTTCGCCGGCGCCGTCACCATGATCACGGCCGACGACCGGCTGCCCTATGACCGGCCCAATCTGAGCAAGGCCTTCCTGGACGGAACGGCCGAACCGGACTGGATGCCGCTGCGCGACGAACAATTCTACGCCGATTACCATATCGAGATTCTCCTCGGGCAACGGGTGACCAACGTCATGCCGTCGGCCAATTTCGTGCGCCTGGAGGATGGCCAGGAGATCGATTACGACCGGCTCTTGCTGGCCACGGGCGGAGCGCCGCGGCGCCTCGATCTGCCGGGGGCCGATCTGGACAACGTGTTCACCCTGCGCAGCATGGCCGACGGCGAGCGCCTCGTCGCCGCCAGTGAAGCCGCCGAACGGGTGGTCATCATCGGCGGCAGCTTCATCGGCCTGGAGTGCGCCTCCTCCCTGCGCAAGCGGGGACTGGCCGTGACGGTGGTGGAAAAGGAGCCGGTGCCGTTCCGGCATGTACTGGGTGATGAGGTGGGCGGCCTGTTCGCCGAATTGCACCGCCGCGACGACGTGGATCTCCGGCTGGAAGCCCAGGTGGAGTGGTTTGAAGGTGACGGGTCCGTGACGGGCGTGCGTCTGGCCGGGGGAGACGTGCTGCCCGCCGATCTGGTGATCGTGGGGGTGGGCGTCCGGCCGGTGACCGGCTATCTGCAGAGACTGGAGATGGAGGCGGACGGCGGTGTCCGGGTGAACGAACACCTGGCGGCGACGCCGCATATTTTTGCCGCCGGCGACATCGCCGCATTTCCGGATCGGCGTACCGGGGAACGGCACCGGATCGAGCACTGGCGGACGGCGGAACAACAGGGGCGGATCGCCGCGCGCAACATGGCCGGCCAGCGGACGGAATATACGGCCGTCCCCTTTTTCTGGACCAACCAGGCCGGCGTCAAGCTGGCCTATGTCGGTCATGCCGCCCGCTGGGACCGCTGCCTGATCGACGGCCGCCTCGATGACCGGGAATTCCTGGCCTTTTACCTGCGCGAGGACCGGGTCTTGGCCGTCGCCGGCATGGGCCGTGGGGCGGACATGCTGGTCATGGAGGAACTGATGCGGGTGTTCCGGCTGCCGAGCGGGAAGGAAATCGAAACCGGGATCAGTGATTTCCGGCGGTTTCTGCCCTGACGCGGCGGTCGATCCGGCGCCATTCCGCACCCCGGGAGAGGCAGCCGGCCGCTCTCCGGCCATCATGCCCCGGGCGTCTGCCGCCGGATACCGACCTTTCCTGCCGCCCGGGACGCTTTCGCGCGCCGCCGGAATGGACCGCGGCGGCGGCCCCCTCCCAGGATTCCTGTCGGGTGCGTCATACGGGCGATGGCCGGCGCAGGCCGGCCGCTGCCGCCCGCCGGCCGGCGTTGGCACGGGTCTTGCGGTTTTATGGATGGGGGAGTACCGGGGACTGGCGGTGTGGAATCAGCCGTACCGTATCGAACCCCCGGGAACCCGCCGTTGAGGAAAACAAGGAGGTAGTAACCATGCTGAGAAGCCTGAGTGAATTGTTCGGATACGATATGAAGGCCATTGACGGCAAGGCGGGCAAGGTGGATGATTTCTATTTCGACAGCCTGTCCTGGGTTATCCGTTACGTGGTCATGGATACGGGCAGCTGGCTGACCGGCCGGAAGGTATTGGTCGCCCCGGAGGCCCTGGATCGGCCCGACTGGGAATTCCGCCGGATTCCCACCCGGCTGAGCCAGGAGCAGATCGAGCAGAGTCCCTCGGTGGATCTGGAAAAACCCGTTTCCCGCCAGAAAGAGGAAGAGGTGCTGCGCCACTTCGGCTGGCGCTTTTACTGGAATACGGCCGATCCGTTCTTTCCGGGACATGCCGTCCGGACCATCCCCGTTCTCCGGGAACTGGAAGAGGAGCAGGAAAAAAAGGAACCGGCGCATGATCCGCATCTGCGCAGTGCCGACGAGGTCATGGGCTACCATATCGCCGCCGTGGACGATGACATCGGCCACCTGGAAGATCTGATCATCGAGGACGAATTCTGGCTGGTCCGCTACCTGGTGGTGGATACCAAAAACTGGTTGCCTTTCAGCAAGAAAGTGCTGGTATCCCTGGACTGGGTCGAAGGGGTCAGTTACGACAAGCAACGGATCAAGGTGGGCGTCACCCGCGAGAAGATCGAGAATTCACCCGAGTACGATCCGTCCACGGCGGTCAACCGGGCCTATGAGGTCCGTCTCTACGACTTTCACGGTCGGCCGAAATACTGGTTGTAATCCGGCCGTTACCGCCCGTTCGCCGGTCACATCTCCAGGAAGGAACAGATTATCATGGAATTCAGAATGCCACCCCACCGCACCAATCACAGCGGCCGCATCCGCCGCGTCGGCTATGAACTGGAATACACCGGCATCAGCCTCGAAGATACGGCGAAAATCGTGCGGCAGGTGGTCGGCGGGCACATCGAGCGGGAAAGCACGTTCGTCTATCACATTCCGGGCTACCGCTGGGGCGAGTTCCGGGTGGAGATCGATCTGACGTTGCTCAAGGACCGGCAGTATGCCAAGTATCTGGAAATCGTCGGGATCGATGTGAACGGGCTCCCTTTCAGGGAGGATATGGAAGAGATGATGACCACGCTGGCGGCCACGGTGGTCCCGTGCGAGATCGTGTCGCCGCCCATCCCCCTGACCCAGATGCCGGTCCTGGACAGGGTGCGCCGCGCCCTGCGCGCCCATGAGGCCCAGGGGACCAAGGCCTCCATTTTTTATGCCTTCGGATTGCACATCAATCCCGAAGTCCCTTCTTTGAAAGTCCAGTCGCTGCGACGGCATCTGCAGGCCTTCCTGGTCTCGTATCCCCGCCTGCTGCAGGACGGTGAAACGGACTGGACCCGGCGCCTGGTGCCGTTCATCAATGAATTCCCGGCGGAGTATGTCCAGCAGGTGCTGGAGCCGGACTATCGGCCCGACATGGCCCAGTTCATGGACGATTACCTGGCCGCCAATCCCACCCGCAACCGGCCGCTGGACATGCTTTCCGTATTCGCGTACATCGATGGGGAAAAAGTGGCCGCCGCCCTGGGAGAAGAGGCGGAACTGGTTCAGCCGCGACCGACGTATCATTATCGCCTGCCCAACAGCCGCGTCAACGAGCCGGATTGGACCATCGCCGAGGAATGGAACCGCTGGGTCGAGCTGGAGGTCATGGCCCATTGTCCGGCCCGCCTGGAAAGGCGCATCGCCGAATATGCCTGACACACCGACCATCGCCGTGTCCAAAGAGGATCCCGACCTGGCGGAAACCATGGAAAGAAGCCTGGCGGTGGGCAAGCCGCGTATCGGCGTCACCGGTCCGGCCCGGGGCGGATTCGCCGCCTGGCTGTTCACCTGGCTGGCCATCCGGCGCGCCGGCGCCCGGGCCGTCCGCCTCCGTCCCCAAAAAGACATCCCCGCCGGGCCCCTGCACGGGCTGGTGCTGGGCGGCGGAGCGGACGTCAATCCGGAACTCCGGCGCGGCTGGGCCCGGGCGACGGTGGACTACATGCGGGAAAGCACGCGCGCCTGGCCGCGACGCATTCTGGACCTGATGCTCTATCCGCTGGTGACCATCATCCGCGCCCTGGCCGGAGTCAAGCGTGAGGAGTCCTTCGATACGCGGCGCGATCACTTCGAGCGCCGGGTCCTGCAGCACGCCCTGAAGCGGGATCTGCCCGTCCTGGGGATCTGCCGCGGCGCCCAGCTCATCAACATCATGCTGGGCGGAACGCTCCATTCGGATATCCAGGAATTCTACGGCGAGATGCCGCTGCCCCACACGGTGCTGCCCCGGCAGTATGTTCGGATCGAGGCCGGCAGCCGGCTGCACCAGGTGCTCCAGGCGGAGCGGTGCCGGGTGAACGCCCTGCACCACCAGTCCATCCGGCAGCCGGGACGGGGGATGAGCATCGTCGCCTGCAACGAAAGCGGCGTTGTGCAGGCGGTGGAGAACAGCCAGAAACCTTTCCTGATCGGCGTGCAATGGCATCCCGAATATCTGCCCCAGTTGTGGCGGCAGCAGGAAATATTCCGCGCCCTGGTCACGGAGGCGGAGCGGAAAATGCACCAGCCCGAAGGCAATGTCCGGTTCCGGTCCTGAAAACGGTGGTCGGGTGGTTACCAGCCGAGAGTGCCGGGTGATCCCTTGAAGGGCCCGACGATATCGGCGGTGATCCAGCCGCCGTAAAATCCGCCGGGTTGCGGCTGCACCGGCTCACCGTCGACGGTGCAGGCGTCCATGGGGCCGGCGTAGAAGGCCACGTGATCCCGGATGGGATCGAACGCCGGCACCGGTTCGGGATAGGTCCAGGCCGCCCGTTCGGCCTGGCGGTCGCCGACGACGACGGAATAATACCGCGCCCGGCCCTTCCATTCACAGAATGACGACCCGGCCGCTTCGGCCAGGCAATCCATCCGGATGTCCGCCGGCGGAATGTAGTAGACCGGCGGATGGCTGGTTTCCAGCACCCGCCAGGCGCGCCAGGTGTCGGCGATGACCGTACCGTTGAACACGATGCGGATGTGGCGGTCCGTCCGCTCCAGGCGCGGGGGGCGGGGATAATCCCAGACCGATTCCCGGTCGGGTGCAGGGGGGATGGGCTTGACGGTCACGGAGCTGCCTCCTGTCTTGTTTCACCAACAGCGATGACTGCCGGGGCTTGTCAGATGGCGCCGGCCATCTGATGCCACACACAGGCATGGATGCTGGCTGGCCGCCATGAGACTCGGGCTGTTGTGGGGCAGGGATGATATGCCGGTCCGGGGCATCTGATGTTTCTCCCATCCGTTCTTGGATATTTCGGGGATACCGATTGGGTAAAACAAGATACACTGAAAGCACTTAGCCGATAGCATGAGGTGACCTGAAATGGAACGTGATGGAATCAACCACGGGTTGGTGTCCCGGATATTCCTGTCGGTGATGATGTGTCTGTTGCCGGGCGCCGGTATGGCCGCGGGTGCCTTTGACCTGGTCATCACGGATGTCTGGACGGAAAACGGGGGCGTGTACTACCAGATACACAACCAGGGGGATGACCTGGTCACGGCCGGTCACAGCACGGCATTGTGGCTGGATGGCATGCCGGCGGCCAAGGATGTTGTTGACGTTAACATAAGACCGGGTGGACGTTTGCGGCGATCCTTCCCCCATGTCGCCTGGCAGTGTTCTTCCCTGAACGACAAGGTGGATGTTGCCGCCGACATAGACAACATCATCAAGGAGTCGGACGAAACGAACAACGTGCGGACGGAGTACTGGTACTGCGACACCGCGGCGCCGGTTATCCTGGACGGGCCGACAGTCAGTGACATCACCACCACCTCGGCCCGGATTCGCTGGGCAACCGATGAGGATTCCGACAGCGAAATCCACTACAGCCGTTTCGCCCGCCAATGGGAGCAGAGCCAGTCCGATCCATCCATGAGCAAGGACCACGATCTGTTGCTGAGCGGTCTGGCGCCGGGGACCACCTATCACTTTTATGTGCAGTCCACCGACGAGAGCTCCAATACTCTCACCAGCGCAGTGCACTACTTTAATACCCTGCCGGGTGGTGCCGGCGGTGATCTGACCATCGCCTCGCTGGCGGCGGTCGGCGACAAGGCTCCCCTGGAATTCATGGGCGAGTCCAAGGACAACGAGGAAGTGGACCGGATGGAGTTTTTCATCGACGGCCAGCTGACGGAGACAGACTTCAGCGCACCATTCCGCTGCCTGCTGGACCCGGTGGACCTGGGCATGACGGTGGCCCAGTACGCCGCCGGCCCGTCCATCATGGCCCGGGCCCGCAGCCTGGCCGGCCTGTCGGCCAACCAGACCGTCTACATGGACCTCAGCGACTGGTTCTGCTTCCCCGTGGAATTCGACTTCCAGTCGCCCCGCGACGATGACGAAATCATTCTGACCACGGGCAGCACGGTGCTGCCCGGCACCTTGCTCCGGTTCAGCGTGTTTGCCAGCGAAACCCAGTGGGAGGAACGGGAAACGCGCTGGGGGACCTTCGTCAGCGGCACCGACGTGGAGCGCATCGAGGTGTACCTGAATGACGATCCGGTGCCTATCCTTACGGAGACGGAAACCCAGTCGCTGAACCAGGATTGGGATGCCGGCGGTTTGGGTGTGGGCGTGCATCGGTTCAAGGTGAAGGTCTACGCCCACGATTGCGCCCTGGCGGCCACCCGGACGCACACCATGACCGTCCGCGAGTACGAGCCGCGGTTGGAGATCGTCCATCGGCGGGTGATCGCCGCGGCGGACGGCAACTGGTTCACGGTGCGGGTTCGCCTGCGCAATCTCTACATGGGCCCGGTGACGCTGGATGGTCTGCATGACGACCTGGTGGGCTTCCAGGTCATCGGGGAAAGCCGGCCCGATTACGAAGTCGAACCGGAATACCATTGGAACGGCAAGGATACCTACCTCTATATCCGTTTTCATGAGGGCGTCACCCTGAATTTCATGCAGGAGTATGACGTGGAGTACACCGTCGTGCCGGTGCTCTACATGGGCTTCGAGGATTACCGGATCGGCGCGGAGACGATGACGGTGGTGTTTGAAGATCCTGCCGGGCACATCCAAAGGGAAGAAGCGCTGCTCGCGCGTGAAGGCATGACCTTTCGGGCCGAGGTGCGGGACGCCTGCGCCACAGCCGATTACCTGCTGGTGACCAATCCCCGGTCCCTGTTCGGCATAAACGGCCAAAGCGATGTCAACCGGCTGCTGAGCAAAATGGCCGAGCTGGCCGTGCTGCGGCAGGGGGTGCTGGGTTACATCAACACCTTCACCACCATCCCGGCCACGTTCGGCGCCACCGACAAGCTGGCCGTGGGCGATGTGCTGCCGTATGATACGCATGCCGGCGGCGAAATTGTCCTCCTGGAAAAAGAGGAGGACAAGGTCAAGATCTACGGGGGAGACAAACATCTGAAATCATTTTCATTCGACGATTGTCACGCCAATGACCGGGTGGCCGTGGGCGATTTCTGGGACATGTCCGATCCGACCGGCTTCCCCATCATGGCGGACGAAATCGCCGTGGTGGACGGGTACGACGCCAACGAGGGCGAGGTCTACATCTACCAGTACCGGCCGGATACCAATGATTTCACCCGCAAAGCCCTGTTCTCCAGCTCGTTCAATAACGGAGACGGTTTCGCCGCCGGGAGCATCGCCGTTTCCGGTTCCAACGACTCGGAAATGGAAATCCTGGTGGCCAATCACGAAAACGGGCAAGTCCATGTGTATGACCGGGACGGTGCGACCTGGAGCTGGGTGCGGACGTTCTACACCGGATTCGAGGCCGGCGACGAGTTCGCCGTGGGCAACGTGGTGGTCGGCGGCATGGGGGATGAAGTGGTCATCGCCGCCATCGACGACGACCTGATCCATATTTACACGGCCGACGGCGATCACTATTCCTTTGCCTGGGAACTGCACCCCGGCGACCAGATCCGGGTGGCCGACGCGGGCAGCGGGGCTATGGACGAAATCATTGTGTTCGAAGTGGATCGCGACCGGATCCGCCAGGTGGCCTGCAGCACCACGGGCGGCGTGTTCAGTCACCGCCTGGTGGTGTCCTGGGATTACTCCCTGCACGAAAACGACGATTTTGCCGCCGGTGATTTTTTCCGGATCGGTGACGACGAGATCGTGGTGGGGCATGGCGCCAATGCCGGAGGGCACGCCGAGGCGGACTTGGACGTGCTGAGCGGCGTGGGTGATTCGGCGCTGAGCCGTTACATCCTCGATGATCTGCTGGACGAAGGCGGCGAGTGGGCCGACATGCTCTCTTCGGACTGGGCGACCAACGGCTACCTGCTCATCGTCGGCGAAAATCAGATCGTTCCGGCCTTCAGCCGCCAGTTCCATCTGCGGTACAGCGACCGGTTCATCCGGACCACCGACGCCTATTATGCCGCCACCGACGACGATATCTATTATCCGGACCTGGCGGTGGGCCGCATCATCGGCAACACCATCAACCAGCTCATCCGGCCCATTCAGGCCAGCATTGACGTGGCCACGGGCGCTTGCACCCTGCGCAACGCGTTCGGCGCCGTGGCCAGCGGTTTCGCCGCGGGCCCCGGCGGCGGCTCGGACGAAATCGATTTCGTGCCCGAGCGGCAGGGGATCGCCGATCGCCTGGAGGACCGGGGCGTGACGGTGGTGGAGATGCACGAGCCGACGGTGGAGCATTTCTTCGATATGGTCAACTACCGCGATTTCATTCACATGGCCGGTCACGGCAGCGCGGGCGGCTGGGATGTCATCGAATGGTCGCACGTGGACGGCAACTTCGACCCGGGGACGACCCGGCCCCTCGTCTACGGCAGCTCGTGCAACACGGGCCAGTATTTCAAGGGATATTGCCTGGCCGAAGCCTTTCTGAACAATGGTGCCGGCGCCTATGTCGGCGCCACCAACGTGGGCGTCAGCCCCTATCACAAGTGGCTGGCCACCCGCTTCTATGACCGGTTGGAGGATGGCACCACGCTGGGAGTATCTCTGAAGAATGCCAAGCGGAACCTCATCGGCGCCGGCGATTACGACTACGAGCGGGATTACTGCGGCTACAACGCCACGGTGTTCCACTTCTTCGGTGATCCCAAGCTGGAGGTGGACTGGACGGCCAAACGGAATGCCACCATCGGCGGCAAGTCGAACGTGCAACAGCCGCTGGAATTCAAGGCTCCTCTGGCCGAATTGAACATCCTCGTTCCTGACTACACGGTCGCCCGCAGCGACGGGCTGGATTACGTCACCATCCCCGGCGGCGGTGCCTGCATGGAGCCCGGTTGCTACCTGGTTCCCTCCTACACGGTCTGGGTTCACTACGGGAATGACGAGCGTGTGAGCAGCGTGGTGCTGAACGAACTCGGCCAGCCCCTGACCGATAGCGGGCTGATCCTGCCGGTGGTGGATGAGCGGGAGCCGGGAGGCGTCGGACGAAGTACAACCAAGGCTCCGGCCGGCGATGAATGGTGGCCCCGCCGCGACTTCGACTGGACGGTGGTGGACGAGCCGGGCGGCAAGTCCACCCTGGTGGTCACCATTTATCCTTTCTTTTATAACGGCAACACGCTGGAGGCCATCTTTCACAAGGAGTACAAGTTCACCGTGTCCTCCCAGACCCCGACGGCGAAAATCCGGCGACTGTCGCCGGAAATGCCGGCGTGGGGCCTGGGTGATACGGTCCGGGTGGAGATGTTTCTGCAGACGGATAGCCAGGGTGAGGGGAAGGATATCCTGGTCGAGGCGGCGATCCTGCAGACGGGGGACGAGCCTGTGGCCGGTCTGCCCCTGCGGACCCTGGTGGGGTTGCGAGGCCTGGGCTCCTGCGCCTTCGATTGGGATACCGCCGGCGTCGAGCCCGGTGACTACCGGCTGCAGGTCATCCTGCGCGATACGGCGGGGAACGAACTGGACAAGCAGTCGTGCGCCTTCAGCGTCGGCTCCATCCGGGGGGTGATCAGCAAATTCACGGTGACACCGGCCTGTTTTGAGGAGGGGGAGCAGGTCATGTTCAGCGCGGGGTTCACCAACGGAGGGGATGCCGCCGTTTCCGGCACCCTTGTGGTGGAAGTCCAGCATGAATCGGGGGTGCCGATGGCAGAGAGAAGCGTCGACTTTGCCGATCTTGCGCCCGGGGCAACCGCCAAGCTGCTGGACACGTGGACGGCATATGTCAACCGGCCGGTGTGCCACCTGGTCGCTTATGCCCTGTACGAGGGGAAAGCCACGGATCCGGTGATCCTGCCGCCGCAGGCGACGGGTGACGTGAACCAGGATGGCCGGGTGGACCTCCTGGACCTGGTGGTGCTGCTCAACTTTCTGAGCGGTGGTCCGGTGCCCGGCGGCGATGTGTTCACCGCCTGCGAGACGGTAGCCGACCTCAACGCCGACAAGGCGGTGGATGCCGCCGACGCCGTGGCCATGGCCCATTATCTGGCCGGGAACTGACACACAGGGAGGGGCGAGCCGCTCCCCCGGCCGGGAGGGCGGCTGTTGTTTATGTCCGCTCATTATCGGCCGATCCTGGGGACTTTCCCCGGAAGAGCGGCTTATGGTGAAATCATGGTCCGGTCATTCACCTGACGGATTTCCACCCGGCGACTGCCATCTTCTAACCACCGAACTTCAATGAGGGGCTTGCCGCGCAGTTCCGGCGGGCACTCTCCGTTCTCCACTGCGGAAATACAGACAGGCAGATCCCGCCGGTCATAGTGCAGCGCGATGGCCTCGGCCAACCCTTCGTGGAAGAAGTAGACGCCGTTCAGCGTGCCGGGGAAACCGACGAGATGAAACACAGTGCCGGGCGGCGGTTGCGGGATGGTTTGTGCCAGAGTGTCCAGAACGGCGCGGGCCGTCTCGCCGGTATTCCGCCAGGCCTGGAGATTGTGCCGGACACCCCAGCAGCAGGCTGCGATCAGCAGAACGGAGAGCCAGCGCCGCAGGCCCGGATGTTCCTGCTGCCGCAGCAGCGCCACCAGCACGATGGCCCAGCCGGCCGCGCTCAGGTAGAGGACCCGGGAACCGCACAGACCGGGTCCGATGAGCAGCAGGGCGTGGGCCGGCAGCAGGGCGATGAACATCCAGGCCAGCCCCAGACGAAGATCCGGCCCGGTCGCGTGTGGCCGGATGATGCTCAACCAGACAGTCGTCCCGGCCGTACCCAGCAACAGGACCACCGCTGCCAGGGCCGGCCAGGCGGCCATGTCGCACAGGTTGACGCCGGTCAGCAGGTGGGCCGGTGCGCGGACAAACAATCCCAGCAGGGTGAGGGGGGAAATCTGGCCGAAGGAGGACAGTCCGTCGGCCGTGGAATAACCGCCGATGCCGCCCAGGACAAACCAGCGATACGCGAACAGGAATCCCGTGAGCGCGAAGAAGGGCCATAACCGGTGTCGCCGGCGGCTTGTCTGACGACCGGGCCGGAGGTCCAGCAGCAGGATGAGCAGTGGCAGAACAAAGGCGCTCTCCTTTGCGAGCAGGGCCAGGGCGCCCAGGACCAGGGCCGAAAGGTACCAACAGCAATGTCCCTGCCGGCGATAGCGAAGGTAGCTGACGCCGCTCCACAGCAGGCCGGCAGTGGCCAGCAGATCGAATCGGGCCGCCGGCCAGACCACGGCTTCCACCTGCACCGGCAGGAGGGCGAACAACCCCGCGGCCAGGGCGGCGGCCGGCGGTTGCCAGTCCAGGGCGCGCGTCAGGGCGTAGAGGCCGGCCACGCCGAGGATGTGCCAGCCAAGACTGGTCAGGTGGTAGCCCGGCGCCCATTGGCCCCACAGCTGAACGTCCAGGGCCAGGCTCAGGAATCCCAGGGGACGAAAGAATGTGGCCGCCTGGCCTTCCGTCAGATGCTGCCAGAAGGTTTGCAGCGGGGTCTGAAGCTGCAACTGGGCCACGTGCACAAAATCATCGCTCAGGAAACAGACGGTGAGGGCGGGCAGGAACACGACCGCAACAAGTCCCGGCGCCAACCAGAACCACAGCCGGTCCATGTGATTCCGGCGAATGTCCGGGGCGTCCGTGATGGCCGGGTGGTGTCCGGGGAAACGGATGGCGGCGCAGAAGAGAAGAGCCATGATCAGGATCGCCGCGGCCTGGGTGACGTTCAGCCGCGCGCGGGGTGTGGCGGCGCAAAAGAGAGCGAGGGTCACCACCGCCAGGATGGCCACGCCGGTAATCACCCCTGTCTTCACCCCTGCCCCCTTCCATTCCATGCCGGTCTCCCCTGGCATGGCAATAAGCCCCTTCCGGCCATGTTCCGGAGACGGGCTTCACCCCTGATGATGTATCAGTATAGAGGATGTCTCGGGAAAAAAGTGGTTAAAATGTCTCGTCCAGGTCTGTATTTCCGTGGCCGCCGGGATACAGACGCGCGGTGCCGCGAGCCGGCGAAAGGGGCGTCCGGCGGCGCTCGCCGGTGGTCTTTTTGCCGCACGGGGCGACCGTCAGGGCCCTGTTTCGAAGGCCAGCAGGTAGGGTATGGCGGGACGGTTTCCCGTGTCGCGGAAGGCGTCGAATTTTTCCGAGTTGAGCCAGATGGCGTAGGTTTTGCCCGGCATGAGACGGACAGGGGCGACACAGGTGCGGCCGTCGGGCAGGAAGCGGATTTCGCCGGTGATTTCGGGAAACGTTTCCCGGGACAGCATCACCCATGACCACATCTGCCGGGTCTGCATTTTCTTGCTGAAGGTGACGCGGATTTCCGTCAGGCCGGGGTCCACTGCCGTGTCGCCGGCGGCCGGCACCGTCTGGACCACCACCGGCGGCAGGGTGGCCACCCGGACGCTTTCCCCGGCCGGAAAGACGCCGCTCAGGGCCAGGCACAACAAGGGGATGATGAACGCTTTTTTCATGCTTGAACCTCCTTGGACGGCCGGCAGCCTTTGCCGGGACACCGGGCGGAGGACCGGCGGGTGTCCGATCGGGCGGACGTGTCCAGGCCGCGTTTCCCATCCTGTTTGACGGGGCAGGGGCTCATAGCAGGGGGAACGGTTCGGGGATGGATCCCGGACGGCTGTCGCAGGTACGCCCAGCCGGGATGACCGATGCGGTCCGGCGATGCGGTCAGATGCGCGCCGGGGAGATATTGGGCAGGATGTCCCGTTCCGCTTCCTCGAACACGCCGTTGGCCAGCAGCGGCTCTTCGTCATCGAAGGGGAGCAGGTAGCGCATTTTCTTGCTGTCGAATCGGAAGCGATCCATGCAGTTGAATTCCCTGGCCCAGGCCATGATTTTCTGCTCGAATTCGCGAAATTTGCCGATTTTTTGCTCGTCGGATCGCCAGAAACGGAGGGCCGGGCGCGCCAGGCGCATGATTTCCAGCAGGGTCAGAAAGTCTTTTTTTGTGAAATTTACACTCATGACACATCACCAGGAATAAATATTTCGGGTTACGCCCTGTCGCTATTCTACCGCCAACGGCGGTTGGAGCAAAAGGATAAATCCAGGCTGAAAGGCCCGGCAGGGTGGGCGCCCCTGAATTGGATTCGAACCGCCGGAGACGGGTTCAACCTCCCTCGCCCCGTGGGGGGATCTTCGCCGCTCCGCCCGGCCATATGTCCCCGATACGCGGCGGCCGGACCCCATGTTTCATATTTTCCGCGGGCCGGTACCCTGGGCATGATGCGGGCCCGCCCACCGGGCGGACGGATTCAGTGCATGCTCAGGATGTCGAACCGGTTCAAGCCGTGCTGGCGGAATTCCTCGTGGTAACGCTCGGCCAGGGGTTGCTCCAGCAGACTCCGGTCTTCGGGATTCATGGCAAAATATTGTTCCTCGCCCAGACGGCGGATCAGGTCCCGCTGGACCAGATTGTGGATCAGCTCGTCCCAGAAGCAGTCGTTGCTGAACTCGTCGATGAAGCCCTGGGCCAGGCTGGTGTCTTCGAACTCCCGTGTCGGGAAATGACGATCGGCCTCGGCGTCGTATTCCACCAGGTGATCGCAGCCGAAGTGCGGCGCCTGGCGGTAGATCCTCTCCTCCAGTTCCCGGAAGGGACGGGTTTCCTCGGGTTCATCCGTTTTGAAGCCGTGCATGACCCAGTGGGCCATTTCAAACACCTCCAGCAACAAGCGGTATTCCTTTTCGGTAAACTCGATTTTCATGCCGTTCTCCCTTGTCCCACGGGAATGGGTCGGTATTTCTGCGGCCGGCGTAACGTAGACGACGGCACGATCATGTCATCAACCGGCGACGCCGGCGGCCCTGGCCAGGGACTGCAGGTCGGGCAGCTCCAGGTCGGGTTGCGCCTCGGCCGGCGGGGTGGCGCCGCTGCCGGGTTGCCCGTGCCGCCGGTTGATCCACACGGTGGCCAGGCCCAGCTCATGGGCCGGGGCGATATCGTGAAACAGGCTCTGGGCGACATGCAGGATCCGGTCGGGCGGGACGTCCAGCCGGTCCAGGGCGTAACGGAAATTTCGCCGGTCCGGTTTGTAGGCCCCCACCTGCTGGGCGGTGAAGACATGATGGAACGTGACGCCCAGACGGCCGGCGGTGACGGCGAACAGATCGTCATCCACGTTGGACAGAATGGCCAGGCGGTAGCGGCTGTGCAGCGCCTGCAGGGCCGCCCGTGAATCTGGAAACGGCGGCCATTCCCCCACGCAGCGGGCGAAGACGGCCAGGTCCGCCGCCCGCGGCGCGAAGCCGAATTCCCGCCCGAACGCGGCCAGCACCTGCCGCAGCACGTGGGTATACAGTGTGAAGGGTCCGGATTCGACGTCGGTTTCCAAACGGCCATAGTGTGCCAGCATCTCTTCACGGGGCAGGTCCACGCCGTACCGGCGCAGGATAGGCGCCAGGGTCAGTTCGAGGCCGGTTTCCCAGTCGATGATGGTGCCGTAGCAGTCGAACATCAGCACGTCATAGGCGGAAAGGTCGGTGATCATTTTCGCCTCGCCGGCAAAAGCCGGGATTATGGATTCCGCACCGCGGCCGGAGCGCATTGGACCCGGTATTTTTCCGGCGGATCGAGGGTCAGCAATCGCTGGCAGACGTCCCGGGCCGCGGCGTCCTCGCCGGACTGTTGCAGGAGGCGGTACAGGGCCGTCGCGGCGGCGTAATGATGAGGGAATGCATTCCAGGCGGCGCCATAGGCGGCCATGGCGGCGGCCGCTTTCTTCTGTTTTTCCGCCAGCATGCCCCGGCCGAAATGCCAGCGTGAAATGCTCCAGGCGTTCACCGTCGCCTGACCCGCCGGTGACTGGATATATTCGCCCGCCCGTTCCAGCAGGGCGCGCGCGCCGTCCGGATCATCGGCCAGCAGCCAGCCGGCCAGCCGGATGAGGGCCGAGAAGTTCACCCCTTCCGCCCGGGCCAGCTCCTGCAGGATGGCCGTCGCCTCGGTCTGCCGGCCCTCCATGGCCAGGATGCGGGCCTGCACTTCACGGACGTCCGGATGGTCGGCGGCCAGTTGCAGGGCCTGCTCGAGCGTGGATTTCGCCTCCTCATTGCGGCCTTCCATGAAATAGACCAGGGCCAGGTCGGCCTGGGCCGGTGGGTCGTTCATGTCCAGGTTCTCCAGGGTGAAACGCAACGGCTGGATGGCGGCGGACCACCGCTCCCGGGCCATATATCCTCTGGCCAGAAGTTGATACGGGTTGACGGCGGCATAGGTGTCCGGGTAAGGATCCAGCTGCAGGGCCCGGTTGGCGGCCTGATCCAGCTGGCGCAGGTCGCCGGTCTGCCAGGCCAAATCGGCCAGGGCCACCCACAGCTCCACCGCTGCCGGCTGCTCGCGGACCTGGGTGGTGAGGAGGGCCATGCCCCGGGCGGCTTCGCCCGCGAGACGGTAATCCTCGGCCAGTTCCAGATAACCGGTGGTGTCCTGCGGAAATTGCTCCGTCATCTGACGATGAACGGCCATGGCCGCCTCAGGATTTTCCTGGCGACGGTACACCTCCCCCTTGGCCTGCAGCAGCAGCGGATGCGATCCGTAATCGGCCAGGGCCTGGTCCAGGTACGCCAGGTGCTCTTCCGGTTTTTCCTGATCGACGGTGCGCCGGCCCTTGGCGATGACGGCCATGATTTCGCTTTCGCGGTAATCGGGCAGATCGGTCAGGCGGTCGATGAAGCGATACAGGTCCGGGTCCTTCTCCTGCAGTTCCCGCCGTGTATGCGAATACACCAGGCGCTGGCCGGGGAGTTTTTCCGGTGAGACATAGGCCTCGTACCCGACAGCGAAGTACTCCCACTCGTTGAAGTCGGCATAGAAATCGAGGGTTCTCCGTTCGCGTTTGGCTTTCAGAAACAGACGGCGCATCTCCTGCCGCTGTTCGCGGGGGAGAAAGGGATGGACCTGGTGGGCGAATTCGTGGGCCAGGACATTGAACCGGCGATACTTCACGTCCCGCTCCCAGTCGGCGCCGCTGGTGGCGTGAAAACCGCCGTTCCCCTTGACGTCGTCCCACAGCCGCAGGTCGAAGGTGCGCTCCCCGCGGAGACGACCGTTATGGGGCGCCTGCCACAGCCAGTGATGGAACGGCGTGAGGTAAAACGTGGCGCCGGCGATCTGGAGCGCCGGCAGAAAGGGCTCCAGGGGACGGACCGAGAGACGGATGATCTTCTGAAGTTCGGGATCGAGTCCGGCGTAATTGACGAACACGTCGCGCAAATACGGCGACTCGGGGGCGTCCAGGGCGGCGAATTCCCGCTCCATTTCCGCCAGCCGTACATTGTGGCGGTCGCGGATGCGCAGCAGGCACTGCGCCAGGCCGTAATGGGCCAGCCCGTAGTGGGGGTCGAGGTCCAGCATGCGGGAAAATTGCCGCAGCGCATCGCGGTACCGCTGCTGATGATACAGCACGGTGGCCTGGCCCATCAGGGCCTGAAGATGGTCGGACCGCAGCATCAGCGTCTGAATGAAGGCCGTTTCGGCGGTGACGAAATCGCGTCCCTGCAGGGCCGTCTCCCCTTCCGCCAGCAGATAGCGCAGGAGTTCGGCCGTGGTTTCGTCCGCCGGCGGCGGTGGGTCGTGGTACTCGTGGGGTGTCCAGCCGGTGCCGATGAAATAGTGGGTTTCAAGGCAATAGGGGTTGAGACGGAGGGCAATATGAGCCTGGGCGTAACCCTCCTCCATCCGGCGTTGGCCCCGCATGAGGATGTTGGCCAGGTTGGCCCGGGCCATGTCGTCATACGGGTCCAGTTCCACCGCCCTCTGGCCGGCGGCGATCCATTGCTCATTCTCCTGCCGGCTGCGGTGCAGCTGGGATTTGACAAGATAGGCCCGGCTGTTGGCCGGATCCATGGCCAGGCATTCCTCCACCAGGCGGTCGGCCAGGGTGTAGTCATAGGTGACGAAGGCGATTTCCGCCAGCTGGGCCAGGGCGGTGGCCCGCTGGGGATGGTCGGCGGGGACGTCGGCCAGAACGTCCCGGGCCCGGGAAAAATCCATCCGGTCCATGGCCAGCCGGGCGGTCAGTATTTTCAGGACCGGTTCCGCCGGAGCCAGCGACTGCGCCTGGCTGAGGAGCTGCAGCGCCACATCGAACTGATAACGCCGGCGGTGCAGCTCGGCCAGGGCAGCCAGGGCCGGTGGCGATGGCGGCTCCAGTTCGCGGACGCGGCGGAAGACGCCAGCCGCCTCCTCGAAGCGGCCCCCCTTGGCCAGCAGCAGGCCCAGTTGCGCCAGCAGCCGGCTGTTATCGGGCTGAGCGGCCAATTGCGTCCGGACGGTGGCGATCTGTTCATCCAGCGCCAGGAAGATGTCCGTTTCCCCGACAGCCGGTATCGCCGGCACCGGGGCGGTGACGACCGCCAGGAACGTCACGGTCAGCAGGCAGGACCACACACTTCGTTTGCTCGGCATATCCGCTCCCCGCTCATCGATGATGTCCTCTATCATAGCCGAACTTGGCCGTCAATGGAAGGACAAGCCGCCCGCCAGGGTGCGATGGCACCACAGCCTTGTCTGACAGCGGACGGCCGATGGTCCGGCATCGACAGCGCGGTATTCTTCCCGAACATTTTGGCCCGCCGTATCGTAAAAGGGGCAGGAGTCCGCATTGCGTTTTCCCGTCGTCACGGCCCGGTTGTCTTGAACTCCGGTGGACTCCCGCGAACGACCGTGTTAAAATTGACACATGTTGAATTTTACACAGACAGGAACGGCCTGAGGAAAATACATCAAGAGGAAGGATGGTATGGCCAAAAAGCCACGCATTACGGATCTGACCCGCCGCGAGCGCCAGATCATGGACATCATCTACCGGCTGGGCCGGGCCACGGCGGTGGACGTGGTGAACAACCTGCCGGGGGATCCGGTGAACGCCACCGTCCGCTCCATGCTCGGGGTGATGGAAGAAAAGGGCTATCTCCGGCATGACCGGATCAAGGGCAAGTTTTACTATTATCCCACCATCCCGGTGGAGCAGGCCCGCAATCTGGCCCTGGAACACCTGATGAATACCCTCTTCAAGGGCTCGGAAGCCCGGGCGGTGATTTCCATCCTCAAGCAAGCGGACGCCAGTCTGTCTGATGAGGAACGGCGCATGATCCTCGACCTGATCGAGCAGTCGAGGGAGGAGGGGCGCTAGCCATGGTTCTGCTCCTGGAAAGCACTGCCCCGGCAGTCGATTGGCTCTTCTGGTTCAAGTATCTGGTGGATATTGCCATCAAAAGCGGACTGGTGATGGCCGCCGCCGGCCTGCTCACCGCCCTGATGCGGCGTCGCTACGCGGCGGCGGACCGCAATTTCGTCTGGACGTTTGCCCTGCTGGTGGTGTTGTTGCTGGCCGTTGGCTCAGCGGTTCTGCCGGCCTGGAATCTGGCGCTGTTGCCGGAACCGGATCTGGGCGGCGATGGTCTGGAGTTCAGTCGTCTGGTCCAGCGGATGAATACCAGCTATTCCGGGGAGGACGCCGCCGTATCCCTGGACAGGCTCATCGCCGATCTGCGCGCCCTCGTGCCCGGCCGCGGGGCCGCCGCCTGGATGAAGGTCGTATTGCTGCTCTGGCTCGGCGGCAGTGTCCTCTCTCTCCTTTGGCTGGCGGCGGGCTGGCTGGGCTTGCGCCGGCTGGTGCGGCGGGCCTGTCCGGCGGACAATTCCTGGTACGAGCAGGCCCGGCGGATCGCCGTTGAATTGGGCCTGGACCGCCGCCTGCGGGTGGTGGTCAGCCCACAGGTCAAGGCGGCCATTACCGTGGGCATCCGACGGCCGGTGGTCATCCTGCCGGCCGGTGCCCCGAAGTGGTCATTGCCGCGGCGTCGCATGGTGCTGAGCCATGAGCTGGCCCATATCCAGCGTCGCGACATGTTCGTGGAGATCCTCGTTCAGGCGGCCGTCATCCTGTACTGGTTTCATCCCCTGGTATGGCTGGGGATCAATCGCTTGCGGGCGGAACGCGAACGGGCCTGCGACGATGCGGTACTGAATGCCGGCACCCGGCCCTCGGCCTACGCCACGGAACTCATGGCCGTGGCGGCCGATCTGGGCACCCGAAGCCGGCCCCTGTGGACGGCGGCGGCGGTGTCCCAGGGGTCGAGTCTCAAGAACCGCCTGCTGTGCATCCTCGATCCGCAGATCATCCGCCGTTCCCGGGTCCGTCTGTATACCGCGACCGTGGCCTTGCTGATCCTGGGTTTCACCCTGCCGCTGGCCGCGTTCGGGCTGTGGTATCCCGACAGTCTGTTTCCACGGACGAAGGTCCTCGACGTGGATCCCCAGCAAATCCCCTTCTATATCTCCAATTTGACGGCCGACGAAGCGGCAGTCCGCCAGCAGGCGGTCCTGAGCCTGCAGCATGTGCACTGGAAATATCTGAATCATGTGGTCAAACATGCCCTCGTCCATGCCGATGAGAACGCCCGCCAGGCCGCCATCGACCTGCAGCTCAACCGGGATGAGCGGCGGGTCAAGTCCCTGCTGGCGTCGGCGGCGAAAAAAGCCTCTTACCCCCTCAACCGAATCGCCGAGGAAGAGCTCAAGCGGATCAGCGGCCGCAAGACCATTCATGAATTGGTCAACGCCAAGGGGTATGCACTGCTGAATGCGGGTGAATTCGACAAGGCCATCGAGGTGTTTTCGCTGAACATCCAGGCTTTTCCCGAATCGTCCAATGCCTATGACAGCCTGGGAGAGGCCCATCTGCTCAGGGGTGACCGGGAGACGGCGGCCCGCTATTACCGGATGTCCCTCCAATTCAATCCGCAGAATGACAATGCCGCCAAGATGCTGCAGCTGATCGAAGCGGGCATTCCGCCGAAAAAGAAGCCGCCACCACCGAAGTCGGGCTGATCTTCCGTTCAGGTTTGCACTCCGCCCGGTTTTGACGGATAATATCCCCGTCATGACCGAATCCACCCCGCTTCCACCGCCCGATTCCGCCCAGCGGCACCTGGCCCGCCGCTACAGCGCCGTCAGCCACCTGGGCCCGCGGCTGGACGATGCCCTGGTGCGCCTCATCGCCCATCTGTTCACGCCGACGGAAGCGGCGGTGCTGCGCCATGTCCCGTTTTACCGGCCGCGCTCCCTGGCCGGCATCGCCCGCCGGGCGGGCCGGCCGGAGGAGGAGATCCGGCCGCTCCTTCACTCCCTGGCGCGGCGGCGAATCATCGTCGGCGGCCGGCGCGGCTACGCCCTGCTGCCCCTCCTGCCCGGCATATTCGAGCACATGCTCATGACGGGGGTGGACTCGCCCTGGCACCGCCGGTTCGCCCGCCTGCTGGACGACGTGTTCGAAAGCGGCTATTTTGGCGATTACCTGCAGAAAAAGGTCCCTCTGGTGCGCAATATACCCGTGGACCGGGTGGTGGAAACACGGAGCCGGGTGGTGGACGACACGTTCATTTCCGCCATGCTGGACCGCCATGAGCATTTCGGTGTGCTGAATGTGTGCCAGTGCCGCCAGGCGATGCATTTCAACGGCCGGGACTGCCGCCGGGCCAGGCCGGAGGACGGCTGCCTCGTTTTCGGCGAGTTCGCGGTGGACATCGCCCGGCGCGGCAACGGCCGGCAGGTGTCCCGCGAGGAGATGCGCGCCGTCGTGGAAGAGCGCTGGGATCGCCGGCTGGTGCTCATGACCGGCAATGTAGGCGCCGGGAGTCCCAACGCCATCTGCACCTGCTGCGACTGTTGCTGCTATCTGCTGCGCAGCGTCAACCAATACGGCGGTCGTAATTACCTGGCGGCTCCGCCGTTCGTGGCGGCGGTGGATGAAGACCGGTGCACCCATTGCGGTCGCTGCGTGGCCGTCTGCAACACCCATGCCCACGCCCTGGCGGACGGCCGGCACGCCTACCGGGCGACGGCGTGCATCGGTTGTGGTCTGTGCGTCGCGGTTTGCCCGCCGGGTGCCATCGCCATGATGGCGAATGACGCCTTTCGTCCACCCGCCGGAAGTCTCGGGCGGTTGGGATTGCGGCTGCTGCCGTCCACGGTGGGCTCCCTGTTGCGGGCCCGCTGGCGCCGCCGGCGATCCGGAAAGAACCCGGACCCGTCCTCACACACCCCCTGACGACCGACCGTTGATCCGTGATTACGGCCGCTGGTCATTTTAGCGGCGGACGAGTCGCGCCTCGCCGCTGGTTCTGGACGAAAATTTCGCTGCAAATAGCTCGAAAAAAAAAGGTTTGGCAGAAGATCGACTCGATGGGCTCGTCGGGGCGGGTAATGAACGATCCGCACCGGGCGCGCATCTATTCAGGATGAGACTGTTTCCCCGATGCCGTGAACACCGTCGGCCAGCGAAAGCAGGACGCCGTCATGAGTATTTTTCGCGCCAATGTCATTGCCTTTCCTGATTCCTGGACCGCCTGGGATGATCTGGCCCAGGCCTGCTACCGCAACGGGGAGCATCGGCTGGCGGCGCAATATTTCCGCCGTTCCCTCGACCTGAATCCGCACAACGAAAACGCGCGTCACATGATCGCCCGCATCGAGAGCCGTCTGGACAGGGCGCGCGCTCCGGGGGTGAAGGAGCCGGACGGACTGAAAGAGGATACATCGTCCGGCCACTGATCTGCCCCGGTTGCGCCGTAGCCGCCCTTCACGAAATTGGGCCTCGTCGTCACGGGTTGCGCCCCGGTCCGGCCGGTTCTGGCGTTACCCCTGGGCCGGCGGGCCAGGAAATGCCGCCGGGCCAGCCAGGATCAATGCCATAGTGAACTATCTGATCAGGAATGATTTGGCTTTCGGCGTCCGGTGCGTGGTCCCTTTCGACTTGTTGCCGGGGGGACGGTATGGTACGCTTTGTGTAGGGATTTGAATGACCGATCATGCCCTGCCCATGGGGAAAGAGACATTTACCCGAACCCTGATACGGCCGGGATGCCTTGTCTTTGCTTTGTCCGGGAAACAAAGCTTAAACCAGACCATCAGGTATTCCGGCCGCCTTTTTCTGATGTTTTCCGGAGAATCGCTGACTGGATGGCCGTCGGGGATCCGTTCATCCTCTCCGAAAAGGACACCTCCCGAAAGGGTGCCGTTTTCGCTGCCGCCGATCCCGGAAAGTCCCGTGGATTCCGCCGATGCCACTCTTCAAAATGCGCCGCCGGGCATTGGGTGAAAAATCTCTTGACAGATTCTCCCGGATGATTAGGAAATAGGTGACAGGGAAAGCGGCCATCCGTCGAAATGGAGATCAGCGTGTCGGAAGAATCGGTCGTTCGCCACGAGAATTTGTCATCCGGCCGGCCCGGCCCGGCCAGCTGGCTGGCGCGGCGGCGGCCCCTCGTCCTGGCCATCCTGCTGACGGCGGCCTGTCTGCTGCGGCTGGCCGTCTTTGTGGAACTGAACGATGGCCCCTGCCTGGTCATGGACCGTTTCGAGCTCACGGACATGCATTTCTTCCGCCAATGGGCCGGCGCCATCACAGCCGGCGACTGGCTGACGGACCGCCGCCTGCATCCCCTGCACGAATGGCACCGCCGCATCGCCGCCGAATACTTTGCCCGCTATCCCGAGGCCCGGACGGATTTTCCCGGTGATGACGCGGCGGCCGCCCGCGCCTTGTGGGACCGGTGGTACGGCGGCAAGGGCTTCCACCAGGAGCCGCTCTACCCGTACCTGCTGGCTCTGACCACCGGTCTGCTGGGCGATGATATCCGCTGGGTGTTTCTGTGGCAAAGCCTGCTGGGCGTGTTCAGCGTGTTTCTGCTGTACGAGATCAGCCGCCGGTTGTGGGACGACCGGGTGGCGGTGGTGGCGGCCGTGCTGGCCCTCGGCTACGGACCGCTGGTGTTCAGCGAGTTCACCCTGTTGCGGACCGCCCTCATCACCTGGGCCGGCCTGTTCCTGGTCTGGCTGCTCCTGGTCAACCAGAACCGGACGTCCCCCGGCCGCTGGTTCGGGATCGGGGTTGCCCTGGGGTTGACCCTTCTCCTGAAGAGCATCTTCATCTGGCTGACCCTGGGTGTGCTGGCGGCGGGCCTCATTCACCGCCCCTTTGGCTGGCGGACCGCCGGACGGCGGACAGCGGCCGTCCTGCTGGGGCTGGGACTGCCCCTGCTGGGCGTGGTGGCCCGGAACCTGGCCGTGGGCGCCCCCGCCGGGCAGCTGTCGGCCGTCAATACCATCACCTTCGTGGAGGCCAATGTCGCCAGCCACCGCCCGGGCGAGGGGTTCACCTTCTCCGTGGGCCACACCCCGGCCATCATGCACCGCAGCGAAGGCCGTTTTCTGCCGGCGGCGGCGGCCACCCTGGCGACCCACGACGGACCGGTCAGTTACCTGGGCCTGCTGGCGGCCAAATGGTTCGCCCTCTGGACCTGGTTTGAATACCCCAACAACTGCAATTTCTATTATTTTCAGTTGCACTCATCCGTGCTCGGCGCGCTGCCCGTCACGTTCGGCTGGCTCGCTCCCCTGGCGCTGGCCGGGGTGGTGCTGGCCGCCCGCGACGGACGCGGGCGGCACTGGCTGTATCTGCTCGCCGGCATGCACGTTCTGAGCATGCTGGCCACCTATGTCATCGCCCGGTTTCGTATTCCCCTGGCGGCGGTCCTCATCCCTTTCGCGGCGTTGGCCCTGGTGCAGCTGGTGCGCTGGCTGGCGGCCCGCCGTTTCCGGCCGGCGCTGATCCTGCTCGCGGCTGTCGTTCTTCTGGGTCTGGCAGTGAACCGCCCGCTGGACAAGGCCCTGATCCGGCCCGGGGATCATCTGGTGGCGTACACCGTCGACACCATCCCCCGCTACGAGGCGGCGCGGGCGCGGGACGACTGGGCGGCCGGCGCCCGGGTTCTGGCCGCATCGCTGCGGGTTGTGCCGGACTACTTCGCGCTGGATCGGGCGGGCGTGGCCCGCCTGGCCGGCGACGAGCGGCGTCTGGCCCGGCTGCTGGTACAGGTATACGGCCTGTATGCCGGCGCCCTTTACCGGACGGGGGAAACCGGGGCGGCGGTGGAGTGGCGGGAACGGGCCGAGGCGTTGCGCCGGCGGCTGGCTGATACCGACGTGCCGGCCACGGCCACCGGGCCGGAGGATGAATCGTAGTCGATCTCTATCTGGGAGTGAACACCATGCGGACATTTTTGAGAATCATGCTGACGGGCCTGCTGATGAGCGGGCTGATGGGGTCGCTGCCGGCCAAGGTGCCCGTCAAGAACGAACCGGGCACATACACCCTGCTCCTGGAGCGGCTGGAGGGGCCGGCGCTGCCCTTCACCCTGTCCGTGCCCCGGGGATATTCTCCCGAGCGACCCGCGCCCCTGGTGGTGGCGCTGCACTACCGGGGGCCGGTGACCCCCTTTTTCGGTGGCGGTATGCTGCGGGAGCTGGTGGAGCCGGCGTTGCGCCCGCTGAACGCCGTCATGGTGGCGCCGGACTGTCCCACCGATCGCTGGAACGACCCGGTCAGTGAAGCGGCTGTCCTGGAACTCATCGCTGACATGCGGGCCGCCTATGCCATCGATGCCGATAAAATCGTCCTGACCGGTTACAGCCTGGGCGGCATCGGCACCTGGTATCTGGCCGCGCGGCAGCCCGACCTGTTCTGTGCCGCCATCCCCATGGCCAGCGGGACCAATGAAAACACCGTCCGGCAGATCCGGGACATCCCCCTGTATGTCATCCACAGCACCGCAGACCGGTTGCTGGCCATCGACCCGATCCGGGGCTTCGTCGCGGATCTGCGTCAGAGGGGACACACGGTGGAATTTCGGGAAGTGGCCGGCGTGGATCATTTTGATGTGACCGCCTTTGTCGAACCGTTGCGCGAGGCCGGCCATTGGCTGCAGCGGCAGTGGGCGGGGCAGAAATAGCCGGCGTGGCCAGGCAGAACTCCCCCGGGATGAATGGGTTGCCGGCGTCAGGCACGCGGGGGAGTGGCTTCATCGGCCGTCGGCCGGCGACGAAACCGGAACGGAAGCCCCAGCGCTGCCAGTGCCAGGACCGTGCCCGGCCAAACAGCTCGGGGTCCGGCGGAGATTGGATCATTTCTTGCCACCTGCGGTGAAAACAGACATCTTTCCCACAACCACACCGCCGGACGACGGCCCGGCGGGTGACCGCCCCTGTGAGGTAAGCCGGCGATGCTGACGGTTGTGCGGAACCTGTATCGGGATGCCTTCTCGGGCCTGCCGCGGGAGGTCTGGCTGCTGGCCGCCGCCGCCCTCATCAACCGGGCCGGCACCATGGTTCTCCCCTTCATGAGCCTGTACCTGACCACGGAACTGGCGTTCACCAAGGAGACGGCGGGCTGGGTGCTGCTCTCGTTCGGCATGGGTTCCATTGCCGGTTCCTGGCTGGGCGGCGCTTTGTCAGGCCGGATGGGCGCCGTACGGGTCCAGGTCTGGTCCCTGATGCTGGCCTGCGGCGGATTTCTGGCGGTCAGCCAGTTGCGCTCATTTTGGCCGCTGTTTGCCGGTGTTTTCATGCTGAGCATGGTAAACGATGCCTTCCGCCCGGCCTGCATGACGGCCACGGTGGAGTTCGCGCCGGATGGGGTGCGCACCCGGGCGCTGACCCTCCTGCGCCTGAGCGTGAATCTGGGCATGGCCGTCGGCCCGGCCCTGGCGGGGATACTGGCCACGGAAAACTACGTGTGGCTGTTTGTGGGAGACGGTCTCACGTGCCTGGCGGCGGGGCTTTTTATCCGCCACATGCTCCGGGATGTGCCACCGGTCACGGCCGATGGCGGCGACCCCGCGGGACTGCCGCTCCGTTCCCCCTGGCGGGACGGTCCTTTCCTGGTTTTTCTGCTGATCATCCTGCTGCTGGGGATCGTCTTCATGCAACTGCTCATCACCCTGCCGCTGTTTCTGCACGATGACTACGGCTTGCCCGAATACGCCATCGGCGGGCTCATCGCCCTCAACGCCCTGCTCATCGTCCTGACCGAAATGATCCTGATCCGGCGGACCGAGCACCGCCCGCCCCTCCGGATGCTGGCTCTGGGGATCCTGTTCGTCGGCGCCGCCTTCGCCCTGTTCCCTCTTGGTCAGACCATTCTCTGGGCAGGACTGGCCATGGTGGTGCTGACGGTGGGCGAGATGCTGGCTTTCCCGTTCTCCAATGCCCTGGCCGCCTCCCGCGGCGGCCGCTTCGGCAGCAGCGCCTATATGGGACTATACACGGCGGCGTTTTCCCTGGCCCACATGCTGGCGCCTGTGGGCGGCCTGTTTCTGTATGAGTGGGCGGGGGGCGGGGCTGTCTTCTTAACGGGGGGTGTCCTTGCCCTCTTGCTCAGCCTGGCCTGCCTGTCGCTGGCGCCCGCTTTCCGGTCCCGCCTGTCGGCGGTCTGATTTCGGGACGAGGGATTATGTCCGGAATGCCGGTGAAACGGGGGCCCTGTGGTGTACAATACCCTTACGGGAGGATCCGATGATCATACAGGACCAGGACGACATGCAGCGCGACTATCTGCTGGCGACGGCCCGGGCCATGGCCGTGGCCGCGCGGACGGCGCCCAAGGGGCGCGGAACGGACAACCTGGTGGTCCGCATTGTCACGGATGACGATGTGGCGCCCATCGTGGCCACCATGCGGGAGATCGGCCGCGCCACCGGCCAGGCCTTTTTCGAGCGGGACGCGGCCAACGTGGAACAGGCCGGCATCGTGGTGCTGCTGGGGACCCGCATCGAGCCCCTGGGGCTGAAGGTCTGCGGCATGTGCGGTTTTGCGGATTGCGAGGAAAAGCGACGGCATCCGGCCGTGCCCTGCGTCTTCAACACCGGCGACCTGGGCATCGCCCTGGGGTCGGCCGTGGCCGTGGCCGCCGATCGCCGCGTGGACAACCGGATCATGTACACCGTCGGTCAGGCGGTCAAACGGCTGGGCTGGCTGGGGAAGGACGTACCCGTGATCTACGGTATCCCCCTGTCCGCCTCCGCCAAAAGCCCGTTTTTCGACCGGCCGGCGGCCCATTAGGCCCCACCGGGTCCTCTTCCGGAAGGGGCGGAGAGGATCGGCCGCGGCCATTGGATCCCGTGCGAAATGAGCCGTCTGGTTCGTGGACCGCATGATGAGCTTGCCTTCTGCCGGAAGCGGGAGTATCATTCCTGCCGGCTGGCGGGTTGGATCCGCCAAACCGGTCGCCCATGCCAGCCGTCAGAAATGTCGCCATCCAGCCGGTGGCCGTGGCCGGTCATCCGCAGCGAAAACACGAACGGTTCAACAGGAGGAGGAAATGTCCATGCGATGGTTGTCTATGCTGTGCCTGATTACACTCATTGTCGCCGGTGCGGGCGGAGGATTTGTGGATGCCCAGTATCGGGATGTGCTGGGTGGGACGTGGAACAATCCGGGCTCGGCCCTCATCACCAGCCAGTTGTTGGGGCGGATGCACCGGAAAATGGCTGCCCGGCGGGCGGCGGAACGGGGTGAAAAGCCGGCGGAAGCGGCCGTTCCGGTCACGCCGGTGGCCACAACTTTCCGGCCGGTGGCCGGTTCACTGATGGTCCGGCCGTTCGCCGAGGCGTTCGCAGCGGACGAAGAGACACGGGGGCAGCTGCAGGTGGTGTTCAGCCAGTTGCTGGCGGCCTTCGACGAACAGTGCCGCCAGGAGGGGGAGCGCTATGACCTGGCCCGGGCGGCGGCCCTCTTCGTGGCCGGCAATTACAGCGTGGCCCGGGGGGAGGAGGTGACGGACTCCCAGACCGACGCCCTGATCCGGGATATGCGTGACAATCTGAGCGTCAGTGATACATTTCGGCAGATGGACGACACGGGCCGGCAGCGGTTGTACGAGGCCCTGATCATCATGGGCCTGTTTCCGCCGGTGGGCTACCAGGACGGCATCGAAAAGAACGACCCCTCGCAGCAGACGATGTTTCGTGAACTGGCCCGGGAAAATCTGAAAACCCTCTTCGGCGTGGCGCCGGAGCAGATCCGCATCACCGAAGCCGGCATGGAGATCGGGGAATGACGAACAGATCCCGCCCACCGGTTCCGGGGCCATCCGTCGGCATCAGCCGATAAAATAACAGCGATTGTTCATGCGAATGTAACAGCGCTGCGTGGCATCGTCCACTTCCAGCAGCGCCAGCAGCTGCTGCCAGGCCGTCCGTGTCAGGCGGGCCCGCCATGGCCCGGTGGGTACACCGTGGCAGTATGCCGTACCGCTGGCGCTGATCTCCAGCCTTTCGGGATCCAGTCTGTACCGGCGGCCGTCATTGAGCCACAGGCCGATGGAATCTTCACCGGCCGGGTGGCTCATGATACGCAGGCTGCGCACCACCCATGGCGTGTCCTCCACTTTGACCGGGTGCTCGTCGGCACCGATGCGCAAGCGATAGCCGCCGGCTTCTTTCACCAGCGATCGGCTGAACAGACGGTACGTGCCGGGATGGGTGATTTCACGACCATCGGCAAACCAGCGGCCTTCCGCATCGATGAACAACACGGGTGGCCTGGCCGGGGGGGCATCCATGTCGGACTTTTTGGGGCACGCCATGATGCATCTCCAACCGGTGCGCGGCGGCCATGGCAACACCGGGCTAGAACTCCAGTCCGGCCAGATAAAGGGCGTTGAACAGGAATTTGAACGTGGCCGTGGTCTGGGCACGGTGCTGGACCCGGCCGCCCAGGACCATCACCCGGCCCTTGTCCCAGTGAAAGCGAACGATCATGGCCTTGCGATCGAGGCGCGCGCCCCCCTTGAGATAACCGCTCAACAGGTGGGGACCGCTTTCACCGAATCCGGCCACCACCTCCCGGCGGATGTTGCGGGTGGCGGGAATTCGCGTGGTGAAGGCCGGACTGCGTCCGAAATAGATGATGCTTTCGCCGGGCATCCCCCAGGCCAGGGGATCCGTCGTGTCCACGTGGAGGCGCAGGATGGAACCCGGACAGGAAAATTCCTCGTCGGACACCCCGGCCAGGGCGTTGCCGATGGGGAGCTCGAAATCCTTGGCCGCCAGTTCCCAGGCCGAGTCCATGAGAATCACGTTGCCGCCCGACTGCACGAACGCCATCAGCTTTTTGAGCCCCTCGCCGCCGATGCCACCCCGGTACTCGGGCGGAAAGTCGGCCGCACTGTACCAGCGGCTCCGGCCGGACCGGCCTTCCACGATCACATCGCGGCTCATGTCGGCAAACAGGATGACATCGAATTCCGCGGCGAGGTCCTTGGCGGCGAAATCCGGATGGTGCAACACCGTGAAGGGAAATTCATGCCTATCGAGGACCAGGCGGGTCCAGCCCTCATCCATGCTGCTCATGTAGGGCTGGAAGATGGCGATGCGTGGCGCCCGCAAGGGGCGGAGGATGTCCGATGCCGGTGCCGGGCGGCGCTCCACGGCGACGCCGGTTCCGTCCAGCAGTTGCGTCATCCGTTCCGCGGCCAGACCGGCGACGGGTGTCCAGAAATCGCCCGTATCCGTCTGGCGTTGAACGGCCGCACCGGCTTTCAGCAGCCGGTTGACGGCGATGACGCTGCGGTTGCAACGGGCCGGAATCCGGTAATGATCGCCCTCGCCACGGAGGGGCGGGGTCGCCTGGTGGACTGCCGGCAGGGGTTCCAGCAGCAGACCGGTCAGCGGTTCGGCGGCCGTCTCGAAGGAGATGCCCATCTGCAGGGGGAGGGTCCAGCCGGAGGCGTCATAGGGCTCGAGAATCGGTCCCTCCGGCATATAGCGGATCTCCGGGTAGACTTGCCGCTCCATCATCACCTGGATGAAGTCGCGGTACGGTTGGGCCAGGGGCATCACCACGGTACCGGCGGGATAGACCCGCTGCGCGACGGTGGCGGCCTGGTCCAGACGGAACAGGCGGATGCCGTGCTCCTGCATCAGGGCCAGGAAGGATGCCAGGGCGGGGCGGTCCCACTGATCGGGCGGAAAGAAATAGGCGTAAGGGGCTTCGGTTTCGCCCCGCCGGATATTCGCGGCGCCCAGCCGGTAAAAATTGGTCAGGAAGGCGGTCCGGTTCTGGGCGGCGACTTCCAGCAACGCCTCGGCGGCGATGAGCTCGTAATCCATGATGTTCCGCAAGCGCCAGGTCCCGCCCGGCCAGGGGTCGGGAAAGTTCACCTGGGGCTTGTATTCGGGCAGGCCCTTGGAGGAGACGCCCAGTTCGTTGCTCTCGATTTCGATGGGCGTGGCCACCCGGGCGCTGGCCAATTCGGTGAGCACGCCCGCCACGTTCTTGAACCAGGCGGTGTTCTTGGAGCCGCCGGGCCAATAGGCATCGAAGGCGTAGGCGCTGGCGACACCCTTTTTCCCCTGCTCCTGGAGTTTCAGGGCCATGAAGGTGCCGATGAGGTCCGTCTCCTTGAGGAGTACCGGCTGAAGGTTCTGGTTCAGCGGGTCCTTGAAGGGCGGGACGAACATGCGCGGGCCGGTGGCGCCCATCTGGTGCATGTCCAGAAAGATCTGGGGAAAATAGCGGTGATGCAGAACGGCGTTGACCACACGGCTCTCAGGCAGGTTGAGCATGTAGAAATCGCGGTTGTTGTCGTGACCGGCATAATGATGGTAGAGAAACGGCAGCCGCCCGCCTTCGTAATCGGTGCCCAGATAGCGGTTGTACCAGTCGGTGACCATGAGGTTGCCGTCGGGATTGATGGACGGCATGTACAGCAGCACCACCTCGTCCAGGTACTTCTGCCACAGCGGATCCGTGGTGGTGGCCAGCCGGTGGGCCAGCAGCAGACCCATCTGGGTGGAGGCGATCTCGGTTGCGTGGATGGCGGCGGTGATGAGGACGAACACGCGGCCTTCGGACGCCAGTCGGGCCGCTTCGGCGGGGGGGATATCGTCCGGATTGGCCAGACGGCGGTTAATGGCAATGAGACGGTCCAGGCGGGCGATGTTTTCCGGCGACGAAATGAAGGCCACATAGAGCGGATTCCCGAGGGTGGAGTCGCCTTCGGCGCTCAGGCGCACCCGCGGCGATTCCGACGCCAGGTGCTCGAAATAGCGGATGATATCGGGATAGGCCACCAGGGTGCGATCCGCGCCGACGGTGACACCGAGATACTCGTCGGGACTTTGCTGGGCAACGGCGAAGACGCTGCCGAGGAGGAGAATCAGGCCAAGCCATCGATACCGCATAGAATCCTCCGGCGTTGAATTTTGGGCATGTACGGGTTAGGAGCCATGATCAGACATTCACCATAGCCGCTCCGGCCCCGCAAGTCAACTGTCGTGTTGGACGTTCCGGCCGGGGCGGGCGAAGCGGTTACCGGGGCCGGAGGCTTGGCCGGGGAGGCATCGTGTGATAATCTGGAGTCATCGTTTTACCGTCTATCCTGCAGGCCAGTTCAGGGAGGGATCGCCATGAAATCGCTGTGGATCGTCAGCATGATTTTGCTGCTCATCGTGGTTGTGGGTGTCTACCAGGGCGTCACCGCCTCCATCCGCTGTGACGAGTATGAAATCGCTGTCCAGCGTATGTTGAATAACGATTTTCGGGACCGGGACGAGACATTGAAAAGGAAGATCGCCGCCCTCGCTCCGGAGAAGGGGATCAAACCCCTGGAGCTGACCATTGAAATCAGGCGCGGTTTGCGGACCGATGCCGAAATCCACGCCCTGATCCCCAACTACGAACAGTACCCGCTGGCGTCTTTCGTCGTGGTGGCGGTGGTGGAATACCGGCAGCGGGTTCTTTTCGTCGGCGTCCCCCTGACATTTACCGCCTTCAAGTCCTATGAACGGAGCTCCATGCCGGCTGCCCGTTTTCCCTGAGCGGCGGCGACTTGGAGAAGTCATCCGGTCAGAAAGCGACTCCGGGAGCTGGAAACGCCTGTGCCAAGCCCGCCGGTGGGTGCCCGCCGGGCAGGATCGTATTGCCCGGCAAATCCGGGAATGAAGAAAAAAGTGGTGGTGTGCTGAACTTCGCCGACGGGATTCAGAGCCCCAGCCGCCAGGTCCAATGGAGCAGAAGGTCGGCCTCCATTGGCGTCGGCTGGTGGGCCAGCAGCGGCGATACGGGATGCGGCGCGGGCGTCCAGTCGATGGCGGCCATGGCCTCCGGCCGGGTGGGCGGCAGCCGGCGCGGCGGGACGGTCACCACCGCCGGAACGGAGGCCACCCCGCTCCGGATGGGGATGCGGTAGGTCCGGCCGGCCCGGATGAGCGTGCCGCTCAGGTTGTTGGCCTGCTGGATGGCCCGGATGGAGGTGCCGTAGCGGCGGGCCAGGTGTCCCAGGGTCTGACCGGAACGGACCCGGTGCATCTGGTAGTAGACCGGCGGCTTGATCTTGTTGAGTTCCAGCAGGTGCGGATAGGCCTTGACCCCCAGTTCCTGGGCCCGACGATTGTAAAACCGGACGTGGTAGTGGGTGCGATGGCCCCGGTCATGCCGGACCATACACTCGCCGCGACCCGCCGGGTACTGAAAGACCGTGCGTAGCCAATCGGGATCTTCGCCGATGGAGCGGGCGTGGTCGTAGAGCAGCTTCTGGATCCGTCGGTCCAGCAGGATGACCTCGACGTCCGTGTGGACGATCAGCGCCCGCACCAGCGCCCAGTTGCGGGCGAGGTCCAGATTGCGGCTGTGACCGGCGGCGTGCCAGGTGCCCTTGCCGCCCTTGTAATAGAAGCCAAGGTCGGCGTCGCGGCCGGCCTGGTGGGAGTAATGCCGGTTCAGGCGCCCCCCCTCACGATGGCTGATATCGCCGATGTAAAGGGGCGGGGTGTCGGGGAACAGCCGATTTACCACATGGATGGCCGTGCTGATGAAGGCGACCGTTTCCCTGGTCCCCCACGACTCGGCCGGATTGATGATTTCCCAGTGCGGCGATTCGGGCATGGGGGCGGCGTTCACCAGGGCGCCCCCCTTGGGGAAGCCCACCGACATGGATCCGCAGGCGGCCAGGTCGTACTCCACCATGAGGCGGAGCTGGCTGTCGCTGAGACCGACCATTTCCGGCGGCGGGACCGGGCACAGGTTCTGCAGGGCCGGATGGCTGGTCATTTCCTGCAGGATGGAGGGACAGGACTCGGACAGAATGCCGCCGCACCAGACCGGCAACAAAAAGAGCAGGAGCATCGGTCGCCAGGAACGGATCATCAATGTGCCTCTCACGTCAATCTGTGGTGCGCCGGAGCGCTGCCTGGGATGGTTCTGCCCGGAACCATGCGCGCCGTGATGGGAAACCGAAGGTTTCCGTGGGGGGTGAACTCCCCGGGATGCTGTCCCCCCCTCGGGGGGCGTTTCATACTGTATTTTCAGGTGGCGAAAAAGTCAACAGAATCTTGCGGCGATTGCTGTCGCCAGCCCGTTGATCCGCGGTCCCACGGGAGGGGGTGTCCGGCGAGCGTTTTCATCGAAATCCATTCTTTTATAGTGGGATGTGAAGATAGTGCGTGAGTGGATTCCGCCGGATCAACGGACTGTGAATTGCTCCTTCGGATGGCCGGCTGCCGCTGATCCGCCGGGCGCACCATCCACCCGGAAAGTCCGCCGGTGGTGTATGGGCCCAACCCGGAGATGGAAAATTACGTTTACTGTGGTGTCAGCAGATTACGCGACCCGGCATTGAGTCCACGCTTTCAACGCCGGTCAGACCAAAAAAAGGCAGAGATTCACAGCAACAGCGACTCCGGCTCCGGCGAACGCTCCCGAACCTCACGCACAAGTGCTCCCCCCCGGTCTGACCGGCATTTCTTTTGCATAACATCACAGGGCAGCGATGGCCGCAGTGGGTCGTTGCGAAACGACGGCCAGGTTCTTTCCGTTGCCGACTCAGCCGGCGCTGTCAGGTTAAAACCGACGCCGGGAAAAAGTGCTCCGAAAAGGGGTGGTTTACCGATGAGGCAGTGGCAGGGACGGCAGCCGAAAATAATGGCAAGGGAGACTGTGATGCTCGTCAACCGACTGGTTCTGTGTCTTGGGCTGGCGTGTCTGGGTTGTTCATTCGCCGGGGCCGATGGTGGCGAGGATGTCGTGGTGGGCCACAAGCTCACCCTGGCATCGAAGGTTTTCGGCACGGAACGCCAATTCCTCGTGCATCTGCCGCCAGGTTACGAACAATCCGGGGAATTCTATCCCATACTGGTCCAGATGAATGGCGGATTCGCGCCTTTTTTCACCCAGACGGCGGCCACCATCGACATCCTGGGAGGCGCCACCTGTCCACCCATGATTGTCGTGGCCACGGTGAACGACAACGCCGATTTTTTCCCCGTCTCCCCCAACAGCCGGCCCGATTCGGCCAGGGCCGCCCAATTTCTGCGCTTCCTGACGGACGAACTCCTCCCCCACCTGGACCAAAATTACCGCACCCTTCCGTTTCGCATCCTCTACGGGCGGTCCAACGCCGGCCTGTTCACCATCTACGCCGCCTTTGAACAGACCGGGGCCTTCGCGGCCTATATCGCCAGCAGTCCCATGCTTGGCTGGTGCACCGAATACGTGGCGGAGCTGGCGGTAAAATCCCTCACCGAAAAGGGGGATGGGCCACGCTGGCTTTATCTGATCTATGGCAAAGATGACTATGATCGGGTTACCGGGACAATGCCCGGTTTTGAAAGCATTCTGCGGGACAAGGCCCCGGCTGCTCTGCGGTGGGGAGTGACATGCGTGGAGGACGAAGGCCACGTGCCGTTCGCCAGCCTTTTTCACGGACTGCGCTTTGTTTTTCCGGACTGGACCTATACGCCGGCGCGTGTCGATGCGGGGGAACTGGCGCCGATGGAAGCGCATTACCAGGAATTGAGCCGCCGCTACGGATTCACCGTTACCCCGCCGGCCGGCGTCCTGATGGATCTCGGCATGGACCTGTTCCAGTCCGGGAACATGGCCGGTGCCCGTCAGGTCCTGGAGCGGTTGCTGGTCCTCCATCCCGCTGCGCCCCGGGCGGCGGTGATCCATTACGTGCTGGGGCAGATCGCGGAGCGAACCGATGATCCGGAGGGCGCCCGGCGCCATTACCGGCGCTCCCTGGAGATCGATCCCGCCTTCCGCCGGTCCCGGGAACGGCTCGATACCCTGGCGCAGCCGCCGCGCCCCGCGGCGACGGACCGGGAGGATTGATCCGCGGCCGGATCGTTCGATTGCGAACACCTGTCGTCCGCCAGCGGACACCTCTCCGGCGCCATGCGTCGGTAGCGGGTGCCCAATAAACTGCAAAATCAGCGGATTCCTGCGAACCCGCCCCTTCGGCCGGTGCATGTTTTTGGCACTCCGCTTGCATCTATGTCATTTCGAACATATCTTGCCCAAGGGCCGGATGGTGACCGGCACAGAAAAATCGCGATGCCCGGGAACTTTGCGCGGTGTGATTTCGTTGTATGGGTAAAGAATGATGAGCGGATGAGTGTTTTCCGGGAACCGGTTGATGCTCCCGGTGTCCAATTCCACCAAGGGCGGACAACATCGTCCAGGTGCACTGTCCGGATGATCCGGCGGGCATGGCCGCCACCTGGCGTCACCCTATGACAAGGAGATGAGCCGAAATGACGGATTGCGGAGTATGGCTGCTGTTTGTGTTTATGATGGTGCTGGTGTTTCTGTTTTTTGTGTATGCCTGAAACGGCCCGCGGCGCCCGGCCCCATTACCGGCGGCCAACCGTGTAGCGACCGGCAGATCAGGCGGTCTCCACTTTATCGCTCCCCCACAACCTGACTTTTTTTGCGGATCACGAACCGCGGGGCAGCGCTCCGGATCCGGGGTCCTCATTCGGCGTGGTCTGTCGCCGGGTGATCCTCGTCCCCGGCCAGCGGCTTGTGCCAGATGTTCATGCTTTCCAGGGCGCCGGAGATGTTGGTGTTGTGGGTCAGGGTGCCGCTGTAGTCATAGCCCAGTTTGGAAAAGGTGATGTTCATGCTGAAAGAATACGCCCGGGCGATGGTATAGGCGGTAATGAAACCTTCCCGGCGCATCTCCTCCTCCATCAGGACCAGCAGATGCACCGCCAGTCCGTGACCCCGGTAGCGGGGCAGGGTGGCGAAATCCGTCATCTCGACGTTCAGGTTGTCCGGGTCTGTTTCGGCCGAGGAGACAGCGATGATCTCCCCGTCCCGCTCCACGATGAAGTAGCGGACATGGCCGTCCATGGTGCGGCGTAGATAGTCCGGGTCGTGGATGGGAAAGGGATAGGTGGGAAAGACTTCCCGAAACACCACTGCCATGCCGTTCAGATCGACGGCGGCGGCGCTGCGCAGACGGAAATCGCTGTCCAGCGCAGGCGTATCCTGAATGGTGTTCTTGCGCCGGGCCGTGGCCAGCACGTCGGCCACCTGTTGCGGGCGGCTTTCCCGGGCACGATCCGCCGAAAAGTAGCGGCCCAGGAAGCAGGCGTCGTCTGCCCCTCTGAAAAAACGGGGGATGGTGGCTTCTTCCTGAAAATCGTGCTCCAGAAAGGGAGCCCGGGCAGACGCCGGAACCTTGGCGAATATCTTGGAATAGCCCTTTTCCCGGGCCAGGTCGATCAGGTCCGGCACGATGCCGGGAAGATCGGTGGCATGCAGTTTCATCAGATAGATGCGGTCGTTGTAGTCGCCGTGCTGGATCCGGCTCTGGCCGAATGTTTCAATGATGTCAGACATGGATGATTTCTCCTTCAAAAATAACCGCCCGGGGCGTTTTCGCCGCATCCGGTTCGGGGTATGACAATTTACTGGTCGGCGGCGGGAGAATGAGCCGGTGTACGGACGTGGGCCGGAGCGGTGGGATTCGATACGCGGGCCGGGAAAAAGCGTGATCCCAGTACGAAGCCGATGAGTGACGCCACGATGCCGAAGAAGGCCGGGTCCAGGTCAAGGCGCAGCGGCGGGCCCCACAGGATGAGAAGCAGTGTCAGGCTGCCGCCGGCCAGCATGCCCATCCGGGCCCCGGCCGGCGAACGGCCCGGCCAGAAATAGGCGCCCAGGGTAGGCACGAACAGGCCGGCCACCATGAAGGCGTAGGCGTACAGGATGCCGTCCAGTACCGTCCGGAAGGAACCGGCCAGGATCACGGCGGCCAGGCCGATCAACAGGGTGGCCAGTTGGGAGATGCGGATGGCGGCCCGGTCGGAGAGGTCACGCCGGATGAGGCGCCGCAGCAGGTCGTTGACAAAATTGCCCGATGAAGCCATCAGGCAGCTGTCGGCCGTGGACATGATGGCCGAAAAATAGGCCGCCACCACGATGCCCGTGGCGCCCACCGGCAGAACCAGCTTGATGAGCAGCGGGACCGCCGCCTCGGCATCCACCGCCGGGATCCAGGCGGAACCGAAGGTGCCCGACAGCATGTGGCCCACCTGAATTTTCATGGCATTGATGCTGAAATAGGCCCGGCCGCACAAACCGAGAAACACGCCGACGAAGGCCATGACCGGATACTCGAAGAAGCCGGCGATGTACCAGGCCCGCTGCGCTTCCCGGACGTCGCGGCAGGCGTACATGCGCTGGTACAGCGTCATGCCGACCAGCCAGATGGGGACGATGGTCACCAGCCAGTTGACGAACATGACCGGCGTGATGTTGGTCAGGCTGAAATGGGTGTCGGGCAGGTGGTCGCGCAGGACGGACCAGCCGCCGATTTTCACCAGGGCGAAGGGGATGCCCAGAAAGATCAGGCCCGACAGAAGGATGATCCACTGGACGGTGTCGGTGTAGATGACGGCTTTCAGTCCGCCCAGCACCGTGTAGCCGATGATGATGGCGCCGATGACGTACAGGGAGAAGGCCAGTGGCGACATGTCGAACGGGGCCTCCATGACCACGGTGGCCGACATGAGTTTGGCCCCGGCCAGGACCTGGGCCCCGGTGAAGCCCAGGTAGCCGATGCCCGAGATGAGGGCCGCCATCAAGGCGACGTTGGGATTGTATTTCAGTCGCAGAAAGTCGGGATAGGTCAGCATGTTGTGGCGGGCGTCCAGCGCCTTGATCCGGGGGATGATCCAGACTGCCGACAGCCACGCGCCCAGCAGGCCGGTAAACAGCAGCCAGCTGCCCGACAGTCCGATGAGATAGCCCAGTCCGCCCAGACCGATGGAGAATCCGCCCCCCACGTCTGTGGCCACGATGGACAGGCCGACGTGGGAAGCGCCCACCGATCGGCCGCCGACGTAATAATCCGCGGCATCCTTGTTGCGCCGGAAGAAATAGAAACCGATCCCCAGCACAACCAGCATGTAAAGAGCGAAGAGAATGTAATCGAAAAAATGCATGACCTGTACGATGGTTGACGGTTTGACGAATGTCCGGGAGAACCGCTGCCGCCCGTGCGGCGTGTGTCGCCGTCGAGGGGCCGATGCCGGGTGCCCGACCGGTGGTCAGCGACGGGAGTATCGCTCCGTGTCCGTCGGCACCAGGGCCACGGTGTCGTCATAGTCGGAGAGCAGTTTCTCGATCCCCACCGCCGGGTACTCCGTCGCGCCCTCGAGTTTCAGGTTGAGGACGCATTTCTCGCAGTTGCGGTCGCAAAAAACCGGTTCGTATGAATCCGGTTCCTTGTAGGAGGTAATGACACCTTCGTAGTTCCGCAGGACAACCTTGTTGGTGGACCAGGAGATCAGGTAATTGGGCATGATGGGAATCTTGCCGCCACCCTCCGGGGCATCGATGACGTAGGTCGGCACGGCCATGCCGGTGGTGTGGCCGATGAGGCTCTCCATGATCTCGATCCCCTTGCTCACCGGTGTGCGGAAATGGGACAGCCCCTCGGCCAGATCGCACTGGTACAGGTAATAGGGGCGGACCCGGTTCATGAGCAGCATCTGCACCAGCCGTTTCATGATGCGGGGGCAGTCGTTGATACCGGCCAGGAGCACCGACTGGTTGCCCAGGGGAAAGCCGGCGTCGGCCAGTTTGGCCAAAGCCTCCCGGCAGGAGGTGGTGATCTCGCGGGGGTGGTTGAAATGGGTATTGATCCAGATGGGCTGATAGTTCTTGAGCACGTTGATCAGGTCGTCGGTGACCCGGTAGGGGAGTACCACCGGCATCCGGGTGCCGATGCGGATGATTTCCACGTGAGGGATCTGGCGCAGTTCCCACAGGATCCAGTCCAGGTATTCGTCGGACAGCATGAACGGGTCCCCGCCCGAGAGGAGCACATCCCGCACCTGCGGCGTTTCCCGGATGTAGGCCAGCCCCTGCTCGATGGACTCCTTCTTGGGGATGTAGTCCACATCGCCCACCTTGCGCTTGCGGGTGCAGTGGCGGCAATACATGGAACAGACATTGCTGATGTGGAAAAGGACCCGGTCCGGGTAACGGTGGGTGATCCCGGGTGCCGGACTGTCCTTGTCCTCGGCCAGCGGATCCAGCATGTCATGGGAAAAAACCTGCATTTCGGCCGGGTCGGGGAAGGATTGCTTGAACACGGGGTCGTTCTGATAATCGTCGGGGTCCACCAGGGAAAGATAATACGGTGTCACCCGCATGGGGAACTTGTCGATGGTGTCCTTGAACCGGGCGCGCTGCTGTTCCGGAAACTGGACTCCCAGGACGGACTCCACCGTTTCCAGACTGGTGATGGCATGTTTCATCTGCCATTTCCAGTTTTTCCATTTGGATATGCCAATTTTTGAATCGATCTGTTCCGCCAGCTCCTGCTGACGCTTGTTAAAAATAGTCATCTTTCGCTCCCGCTCTTTGCAGTTAGGAATAGCGAACGTACCGCATATAAATTTTTACGGATTTCTTCATTGAGGGGCCGAGTGAGGATTGCTACAATCGCCGTATCGACTCCGAGAAACAAAAAATGAAAGAGCTGTCACAAAATATACCATAATTCAGTGAATTTTGTCAACTCATTGATCTTGCCAGTCTTATCTTCTTGAGATATAAAGGGCTCCTGTCAGGGGGGCGGTCGATGGTGGCTGGCGGATGGAAAGGCGAACGTATGCAACCCGATGACCGGGCCATGGTGGACGAGGGGGGATGGCAACTGGAAATCAGCTGCCCGCAGTGCGGCGGCGCCGGCATATGGGATTTGCTGAGCGATCTTGAGCGCTGCCGCTTCTGTGATTCGCTGCTGTGGTGGCCAAAGGAAAGGGCTACCCGGGATTTTCTGGTGGTGACCAACCGGATCGCCGGCGAGGACGCGTTGACCGACGCCATCGCCACCAGTGAAGCGATGGCCCGGCAACGACAGTTCCTGCCCAGGGAGTCTGGCCGCCGGGAGGACGCCCCCCTGGACCTGTTTTCCGGCTTCGCCCCCGGACCGGGATTGCATGAGATCAAAAACATGATTCAGCCGGGAATCCGTGTCCGGCAATGTCATACGATCTATGCGCCGTACAATCTCTGCTCCCTGTTGCTGGGCTTTATGGTCCTGGGACGAGCCCCCCGCACGGCGCGTAAGGTGTTTCAGCCGCTGTTCTTCACCCACGACGAGATCACTCCGGCCTATCTTCCGCCCTGGGATTTCCGGGATCGTGGGCTGAAACTGTCCCGGCAGATCATGCAGCCGCTGGGGCCGGAATTGCTGGCGGCGCATGGCTTTCTGCCCCCCCAGCCGCAGCAGAGCGAGGATGAAGCCCTGCTTGCACCGTGGCGCGGGCGCCGCGATCTGCTGAGGGGCGAGCTGGAGTTGCTGCATCATACGGCCGTGCTGGTCAGCCGCCGGGACTGGGTGGTCTATCGGCCCTATGTCTACGTGCAGGCGGAAATCGCCGGAACCTGCCGGTGGCTCCTGCTGGACGGCCAGTTCGGGACGGTGGCCGCCTGCCCTGATGATGCCGAAGTGGAGCGGGTGCGCGGTGGGCAATGGGCGGGTCTGGGGCCGGAAATGGTGGCCCGCCGGCGGTTGCGGATCATCCCCGCCCGTTGCCCGGAGTGTGGCGCGGATGTGCCGGCCGGAAGCCGGTCGGAAATCCTGATCTGTGAAAATTGTACGCGTCTGTGGCGGCCCTCGCCGACGGGGCTGGAGCGCGTCCGCTACGGGGTGGTGGCCGAGGCGCCCTGGCCGGCCGGAACGGGCGGAGGGACGGGCGGGACCGTCTATCTGCCCTTCTGGCGTTGTGAAGGCTGCCTGCGCCACCAGGGGCGTTCATACCGGGATTTTGCGGCGTTGCTGGCGGCGATGCAGGCGGGTGGCGCCCTGTCCGTCGAGGAAGAGGCAGCGAGCGCCGTATGGTGGGTGCCCGCTTTCGACGCCTGGCCATACCGCGGCTATACCGAATGGGCGTTTGCTTTCGGCCGGCAGCTGTCGGCGGCTGATCCGCCGCCGGTGTACGATCAGCTGGCGTTCTCCGGGTTCGATCCGCAACATGATCACGTGTGCGGACCGGTGATCCGGCCGGAGATGGTTCGCTCCCTGTTTCCGTCTGTTCTGCCCGGATTCGCCCCGGAGCCGGATCAGCGGCGCCTGAATCCCCTGCTGCTGCAACGAGGCCTGGGCGAGGGAACGACGGTGGAGCGGCTGTCGCTGGTCTTTGTGCCGGCACCGGTGCGGGATGAAGGAGCCGCCGGCGAGAAGATTGTCGGGCCGACCGGCCGCGTCGCCTGGCGCCCGTTGCAGACGGGCCAGTGGCCGCCGGGGTTGCGTCGCACCATTCGGGGTCACCGGTCCGAGCGTCGTCAATAAAGCAATAAACTTTTTTAGCAACAAATCATTCTGATTCCCGATAACGGGCAGAGGTGAAGATTTTCGCTCGATATCAAGGAGGTACATCATGATGGGAGGAATCGGGGATATGTTCAACCCCGCAAAACTGTTGGGCAATCTGACGCAGAGCCTGAATCCACTGGGCGTGGCCGGCGGGATGGTCAATAATGTGTTCCAGCCCCTGATGGGGCTCGGTGAAAACCTGTTCGGTTTCGCCGACAAGCTGCTCGATTTCATGCCCGGACCGCAGATGGGCGCATTGGGTGGGTTCGGTGGACTGCCGGGCGCGCAGATGCCGGCGCCCTTCCAGCCTTTCCCGGGCATCATCAGCCAGACCCCGTCTTCGCCTGGCGAGACGCTGAACCAGCTGGGCGGCCGGCTGAACGAATCGTTCTCCAACATGAACAACGCCCTCGCCAACGTGGACCAGAACGATCCGCAGTCCATGATCAACGCCCAGAAGGCCATGAACCAGTACGAGCAGACCATGCAGCTGATGACCACCATGATGAAAATGCTGCACGATATCAACATGGCCATCATCCGGAATCTGCACTGATTCCCGTTGGCCGTGTGATTATCCCGGTGCTTTACCGTCCGGGCTTCCACAGGCGGATCATCCGCCCGACGGAAGCCCGGACTGTTTTATGGATGACGGCCGCCTCCTGACGGCCGGAATATTTTTTTAGCAACAACCCGGGGGGGCGGCCGATAATTGGGGTGTAAAACAGAAAACAAGTCCTAGGAGGTGAGAAATGATCGGAGGATTAGGTGATATGCTCAATCCGGCCAAAATGCTGGGGAATCTGACGGAAGTCTTCAACCCCATGGGTATCGGCGGCGGGATGATCAACGATGTCTTCAAACCCCTGATGGGGCTGGGCGAAAATCTGTTCGGTTTCGCCGACAAGCTGATCGATTCCATGCCGGGCGGCTTGCAGTTGCCGGGCCTGGGCGGCTTCGGCGGTCTGGGCGGCGCGGGGATGCCCACCCCCTTTCAGCCCTTCCCGGGCGGCATCACCCAGCCGGCGACCTCGCCGGGCCAGACACTGGAGCAACTGGGCGGCAAGCTGAACCAGTCGTTCGGCAACATGAACAACGCCATGGCCAATGTGGACCCGAACGATCCGCAGTCCATGATCAACGCCCAGAAGGCCATGAACCAGTACGAACAGACCATGCAGCTGATGACCACCATGATGAAAATGCTGCATGACATCAACATGGCCATCATTCGGAATTTGCACTGACGATTTTGGGCCGGTCCTCTCCGACCGGCGCAGGTTTGGACCGGCGTACTGCCCCGGCGGGCGATACGCCGGTTTTTTCATGTCTTGCCTTGCCCGGAGGACGAAACGGTGCTTGCCGGACACGGCGCCGGGGCGGGATCGCCGACAGGAGGAGGATGGCGCGGCCCGATCTCACGCAGTCTGGCCGCTCTCTTCCAGGAAGCGGTCGAAGTTCTCTTCCAGGGTGTCACCGCATTTTTTGGAGATGAATTCGCTGGTCATGAACACCCGGACCATGGTGATCATGGCCGCCCGCTGCTGCGGGGACACGCCGTCGCCGGATTTTGGGAAGTCCAGCAGGCGGGGGAACGCTTTGGACAGCTCACCGTAGGTATAGAGGTATTCCATGGAGAAATTGTTGAGGACCTCGGTGAGAATGGCGATGAAGGATGGATAATCGGCGAAATGAACCAGTCCGTTGAGGATCTCTTCCTTGGTCGGGAGGGACTTGCGCTGCTGCAGGAAGATTTCGTCGATATGCAAATCGGAGCGGCGGGGTTTCTTTTTGCGAAAAAACGTGACGTAGATGATGACCGCCAGGATGAACACGATCAGGGTCACCACGACCATCAGTTCGGTTCGCTGCTCGGACCATGCCTGTGTTACCCAGTCCATTGATCTCCCTCGGCGTGACGGGATTGGAAATTATTCTGGCATTTAAAGAACCACTATAAACTGCCTGATGAGTAAAGTCAAGATTTTTAGAAGCTTACGCAAGGAGTTGTCCCCCCCGGGCATCCGCCGGCAACCCGGTCCGTGGTTCAGGATGAGGTGTCCGGGCTTTGTGGCTGGTTATCCAGCTCATTTTGAATGAGTTCCATTTCATGGCGCAGCTTGCGGATCTTGCCGTGCAAAAACCCGACATAACCCAGAATCAGGCCCATGATCATGCTGTAGGCGGCGAACAGATACCAGTTCATGGCTTATTCCCTTTCGAGTATGGTGCGGCGGATGTGGTCCAGCCGATCCTGCTGCCGTTGCACGTCCAGCCGGACGCGCAGCAGCAGAAAATAGAGCAGGGTGAAGGCGATGCAGGCAACGATGAGGGCCTGGATCATCTGGGGATCGATGACCATATCGGATGGATGCATCCCCCGGCGCCACCAGCGAATGGAAAAGAAGACGATGGGGACGTCCAAAAAGGCCACGATGGCATAGACGGCGGCGAACTGCAGTTTTTTCCGGCTCTCGGGCAGGCTGGCCCGCAGCACCAGATACGCCACGTACATGACCCACATCACCAGGGCGGAAGTCAGGCGGGGATCCCATGTCCACCAGACGCCCCAGGCCTGTTTGGCCCAGATGGGGCCGGTGGTCAGCACGATGGTGGTGAAGACCACGCCGATCTCGCCGGAACAGGCGGCGATGCGGTCGAACACCAGTCGTCCCTTCCACAGGTACAGGATACTGCAGATGAACACCACCAGGAACGCGATCATGCCCAGCCAGGCCGAGGCCACATGGAAGTAGAAGATCCGCTGGACCTCGCCCATGATCCGCTCGCGGGGGGCGTAGATGAACGCCATGTAGAGGGCCGCCACCAGGGACAGGAGCGTCATGACGTTCAGCAATGGAATTCCCCAGGTGCGGCGTCCGGCAGATTCGGGCATCAGTTCTCCTCCACCACGTACTTGAACACATAATAGCATACGGCCAGAAAAATGAGGTCAAAACCGCCCAACAGCTTGAGCCAGTTGGCATAGGCGGACACGTCCTGGCCCTGGAAGACCCCTGTGGTGGCCTTGACGCCGGCGATGACCACGGGCACCGCCACCGGGAACAGGAGAACGGGCAACATCACCTCGCGGGTGCGCATGCTGACCACCATGGCCGCGAACAATGTCCCCACGGCGACGAAGCCGATGTCCACCAGCAGCACGATGCCCAGGAAAAGGGCGAACATGCCATGGAAGGTGATGTTGAAAAAGATGATGAACACGGGCAGGATGCAGACTTCCATCACCAGGATGAACAGCAGGTTGGCCAGAAACTTGCCGATGTAGATGACACCCCGCTCCACCGGGGTCATGAGCAGGCCCAGCAGGCAGTCGTCCTCCTTTTCGCGGGTGAAGGCCTGGCCGAGGCTGAGCATGCCGGCGAACAGGAACGCCACCCACAGGATGGCCGGAGTGCTCTCCCGGGCGGCGGCCGAGCCGGGATCGAAGGCGAAGTTGAAGATGAGGATCACCAGGAAGGCGAAAAACAGCGTGGTCAGGAAATTCTGCCGGGTACGGAATTCCGTTTTGAGATCCTTAGCGGCGATAAACAGGGATTGTCGCCAGATGCTCATCGCTGTCCCTCCTGGCGACGGACTACATCCAGATAGCGCTCGCGGAAGAGCGGCGCCTCGCCCGGGCCGATGGTGGACGTATCGCGAATCTTGCCCCGCACCATGATGTGCAGTCGCGTGCTGATTTCCAGGGCCCGGTCCAGGTTGTGACTGATCATCAGAATGGTTCTGCCCTGGGCCTTGAGGGTCTGCAGCAGGTCCAGCAGACTCTGCCCGCCGTGCTGATCCAGCCCGGTGAAGGGTTCGTCGAGGAGGAAGAGATCCGGTCCGTGCAGCATGACCCGGGCGATGGCCAGCCGCTGGCGCATGCCGCGGGAATAGGTCCGGACCGGCTGATGACGGTACGGATAAAGCCCCAGCTGGTCCAGCAGGTCTTCGCCGCGCGAACGGTGATCCGGGACGCCGAACAGACGGGCGTAAAAATCGAGGTTCTCCTGGCCGGTCAGTTCGCCGTACAGAAACAGGGTGTGGGACATGTAGCCGAGGCGGCGGCGAATATCCGCCGTTTGGGCGAAGATATCGCGACCGCGGAAGGTGATGGTGCCGGTGGTAGGGCGTTGCAGGGTGGCGACGCAGCGGAGCAGGGTGGATTTGCCGGCACCGTTGGGGCCGACGATGGAGATGAAATCCCCCGCCGCCACGTCGAAGGAAATCCCGCGCAGGGCGGGGAAATGCCCGAAATGCTTGTGCAGCTTTTTCACCCGGAGCAGAACGCCCGGGCCCGTTTCATCCTTCATTCTGCCACATTCTCCTCGGCCGGCCATCACCGGCGGAGTCCGGGGCCACGGTTACGCGCCCATTCTACCTGTTGCCCCGGCGGATGCCAATGACGGATTTGCCGGAGCGTTCGTTCGCCCGCGCCAACGCCATTCCTGGCTTCGGTCGCCGGAGGCGGAGTGGGAGCGGCTCATCCGGAGCGTTTGGCGCGGCCCTTGCCGCGGGCCTTTTGAGGCGCGGCTGGCGCCTCCGCGGCCGGTCGGCTTCTGGCCAGACGATCCTCCATCTCCGCGCGGATCTCCTCATAATCCCCGGCGCTGATCTTCCCGGCATGAAAATCGTACTGCAGGTTGGCCAGGGATTCCTCGAGGACGCGCTCGGCTTCCGGTCGATGGTCCGGAGGTGCGGCGGCGGCCGCGGGAGAAGGGCCGAAGAAAGGCTGACAGACGTAGTAGACGATACCCAGCAGGGCCGCCAGAACGATCAGGACTTCAGGCATGGCTTGCCTCCTTGGGGCGAAGCTCTTTCTGCACCAGGCGTCGCCGGTTGGGGATCAGGGCGTAGATTCCGCCCAGGGTGAGGAGCAGGCCCCCCACCCAGATCCAGATGACCAGCGGGTTGATCAGGACCTTGAAGTAGGCGCGGCCCTCCCGGTTGACGGGCGAGAAGATCACGTACAGGTCCCGCAGCAGGTCGAAATGGATGGAGACCTCGGTCATGGGTTGCTCGAATGTGCGGTGAAGGTGTTTTTCGGGCGTGATGCGGCCGATACTCTCGCCGTCGCGGGCCACGTCCAGAATTGCCTGGTACAAGCTTTTCTCGGGATCCTGGGCAAACTTCAGGTCCACATACTTGAGCTCCCAGTGACCGACGGTGAACGATTCGCCGATGTTCACCTCCTGCTCGTATTCCCGGGTGTAGAAGGCGGAGCCGATGATCCCGACAATCATGATGAGGACGCCGATGTGCGCCAGATAGCCGCCGTAGCGGCGCTTGTTCTTGCGGAGCAGGTTCGCCGCCCCGGCCAGCCACGATTCGCCGGTGAGCCGCCGGCGGATGGCCATGGCGCCGCCCAGGTCGGTCAGGGTGGCGAGGAGGGCGAAGCCGGCCAGGCCGAAGAGCACCACCGAGACCCAGTTGATCCGGCTCGCGCCCAGGCCGGTATATATGGCCAGGGGCGCCAGCGCCAGCACCACGGCCAGCAGGAAGTAAATGACCTTGCGATTCAGTTTCCGCCAGCCGAAGAGCGGGCAGAACACCATCATGAACAGCAACACCAGGGCGAAAGGCATGACCCATTTGTTGAAAAAGGCCGGTGACACCGACAGCTTGCGCTGGAAAAACTCGTGCAGCCCGGGCAGACTCTGGGCGACGCTGTCACGAAAACCTGCGGAAAAGCTGGCGTACAGCTCCATAAGCCCCTCGTGCAGGGTGGGGTAGACTGTCCCCCAGAAAACGAAGAGCAGAAAAAGCATGAAGATGAAATTGGTCAGGATGAACAGTCCTTCACGCGAAATCAATCGCAGCAGTTTGCGGCCGAGGGAGGCCGCGGCGGAGCGCTTCCAGACGAACACGCCCGCCAGGATCAGGGCGGCGAGCCCGTGCAGCAGCCACGGATGGTCCGGCCAGATCTGCAGGGCGACGATATCGGCGGCCACCACATAGAGGAGCCATTGCAGCAGGCCCCAGTCGCCGGCGTCGAGACGGATCAGGTGGTTCTGGCCGGTGAGCTTTTTCCGGAACCGGTACAGGATGACCAGGCAGAGGACCAGCACCAGGAGCATGAACGCCAGGAAATAGTAACCGATGTCCGACTCGGCAAAGGCATGTACCGATTCAATGAAGCCGCTGCGGGTGATGAACGTCCCGAAAATGCAGAGCAGGAACGTGAGCATGACCAGGAAAACGTTCCATTTCTTGAAAATCCCCTTCTGCTCCTGCAGGATCACCGTGTGCAGGAGGGCCGTGGCCGCCAGCCAGGGGATGAACGAGGCGTTCTCCACCGGGTCCCAGCCCCAGTAGCCACCCCAGCCCAGTTCCACGTACGCCCACTGCATGCCCAGGATGATGCCCACCGTCAGAAAGATCCACGAAATCAGCGTCCATTTGCGGACGACGGTGATCCAGTCGAGGGCGAAGCGGCCGGCCAGCAGGGAGCCCAGGGCGAACGCGAACGGGATGGTGAAGCCCACGTAGCCCAGGAACAGGGTCGGCGGATGAAAAACCATCATCACGTTCTGCAGCAGCGGATTCATGCCCATTCCATCCTGCGGTACCGGATTGGCCGGGGCGAAGGGATTGGTGAACAGCAGGAGCAGCAGGGTGAAGAAAAGGGCGGATCCGCCGGCGAAAAGGGTGAAGTAGGGCATCACTTCCGCGTGGCTGCGGGTATATATCCGCAGGGAAATGGCGATGAAGACCATCAGCACCAGCAGCCAGAAGAGCAGTGAGCCGGCCTGGCCGGCCCAGAAGGCGGTGGCGGCGTAGGCCAGGGGCAAGGTGGAGGACACGTGGCGGGCCACGTAGTCAAAACGGAAATCCCTGGTGATGAGGGCGATGCTCAGAATGACCGACGATGATAGCACCGCGGCGGTGGCGGCATAGACTGCCCGCCGGGCACTTTCGCGCCAACGAATGTCCCGTGTGCGCAGGCCCAGGACCGTCGCGACCAGGGAATAGGCCAGTAATCCGAAAGTCGCAATGAGAAGGAAATTTCCTAGCAGTATCATGGTTTATCCTGTATTGGTTTTTCGGGAAACGACAGAAAATGCGAGCCGGGGCGATGTTTCAAGAGGCCGTTTTTTCTTCTTCGTATTTGGAGGGGCATTTCACCAGCAGATTACCGGCGTCGAACTGGCGGCTGTCCGGGTGAAAAGTCCCTTCCACGACGACATGGCGGTCTTCCTTGAAACTGTCCGGCACCACTCCCTGGTAGTGTATTTTCAGGGTGGCGCCGGTTTGGTCGTCGGCCAGCAGAAAATCCATGACCAGCGAGTCGGGCTGGCGGTTGACGGAGCCGGGCACGACCGTTCCGGTAAGGCGTATGCCCTGTTTGACCGGTTGAAAATCAGCCGCCAGCACTTCGCCGACGGTGTAATAGTATACGGTCTCCTGGAGACCGGAAAACAGAAGGTAGCCGACCACACCGATGAAGATGACGGCAATGGCCAGAAACTTGAGCTGATTCATTGAAGTATCCTCCGCATCAGTAGCGAACGTTCCAGTCGATCTGAGTCCCCCGGAACACCGGGCCTTCCTTGCAGATGCGTACCATGGTGGTCTGGTCGCCCTCCTTGACGGGCAGGACACAACCCAGGCACGCGCCCAACCCGCAACCCATCCGGTTTTCCATGGACACCCACAGTTCGGCGCTCGTGGGGGCGGTGATCCTTGCGACGGCTTCCATCATGGAATTGGGGCCGCAGCAGTACACTCTCGCACCGGGGTTTGATGCAAGATGCTCGGGAAGTGGTTCAGTAACCAGACCGCGCTGGCCGGCCGAACCGTCCTCGGTCAACAGAACGAGCTGGCGCAGGGGGGGGCGGGTGAGCCAGGTTTGCAGCGGCAGGTCGTTGACGGTGCGACCGCCGTAGAAAAGGGTGATGTCGTTCGTCCCGCTCCAGCGCCGGGCGCAGAAATAGAGCGGGGCGATGCCCACGCCTCCGCCCACCAGAACCAGAGGGGTGTCCGGCGGGGGCGCGGGGAAGGTCGTACCCAGCGGGCCGTGGCAAAGCATGTTGTCGCCGGGCCGCATCCGGGACAGCAGGCGGGTGCCGCGCCCCACTTCCTTGATGAGAAAATGGATGTCCGTCGGTCCCGTCCCGGTTTCGACGGGACAATCCAGCACGCTGATGGGCCGGTTCAACAGGGGATCGGCCGAAAAGTCCGCATGCTGCATGCCCAGCATGAAGAAATGACCGGGCTGGACATGGGGCGCCTGTTCCGGAGAACGCACCTGGAGCAGAAAATAGCCGCCGCTCAGATGTTGCATGCCGGTTACCGGTACTTCCATACAGATCATGCCGTCACCCTCTGCCCGTTATTGCAATTCTCCGGCTGAAATGATATACCATCAGATGTGCATCAGCCCGAACGAAGAACCGATTATATACCACGAATGGTGGAACAGAAAAGTCAATAATCCCTTGGTGGAGAGCCTATGTTTACTTTTGAAAAAATCAAACTGGACGTCAAGAATCAGTTGGCCCATATCATAATGAGCGATCCGCCATCCAATTTCCTGACCATGCAGATGTTGGGCGAACTTGAGGAGGCGCTGGACTGGCTGGCCGCCCAGCTCGACCTGCGGGCCGTGATCATGTCGGCCTCCGGCGCCAGCTTCTGCTCGGGCGCCGATTTCGCCGAGCACAACCGCGTGATGGTCTTCTCCATTGTGGAGCGTTTTCGGTCTGTCCTTCGCCTTTTGCTCAATGTGGAATGCCCGACGGTAGCCGTGGTGGACGGCAAAATTCGCAACTGGGGCTGCGACATGCTGCTTTTTTTCGATGTTGTGCTGGCCGGGGACCAGGCGACGTTCAGGTACGACGACCTCCGCGCCGGCACCTATCCCGTCCTGGCCCCGCTTCTGCTGGCTGAACGGACAGGAGAGAAAAAACTGCTGCAACTCCTGCACGACGGGACGGAATTCGGCACGGACCGGGCCGTCGAACTGGACTTCGTCAGCCAGGTCCACTCGCGCGAGGAACTCGTGCCGCAGCTGCGGAAGGTGCTGGGCTCCTTCGCCCGATACAGCCTGCCCATCCAGAAGCTGTTCCTGAAGAATTTGCGACGGCGAAGGGTCCAGCTCATGGATTCCTTTGCCGATGAGGTTTTCACGGAATACCTGAATCTGCTGGTGGAATTCCGCGATTACGAAGAGGGCATCCGGGCCTGGTCCGAAAAGCGGTCGCCGCAATGGCAAAATGAATAGCCGTCGGGGGTCGGGCCGGGGCCGTCCACGCGGCGGATCTGCCCGCCGGAACATGATTTGTCGCTTGACACGCTTGTCCCCGCTACTTTAAGATGGTCCTGCAATGTAAATATCGTATTATCGGATGTGTACCATGGCACTCATCGGGAATTTGAAGGAGTTCAGTCTGGTGAATTTAATCCAGCTGAATTGCCTGGAAAAAAAGACCGCCAAACTGACGTTCAACTTTCGCGGCAAGATCGGGGTGATCTATTTCGAAAGCGGCGAGATCCCCCATGCCCAGTATGACAATTCCACCGGCCCCGACGCCATGTACAAGGTCATTCATCTGAACGAAGGCGAGTTCAAGATCGAGGAGGGAATCCGCACCAACCTGCGCACCAATTCCATCAAGTGGTCCGAGCTGATTCTGGAAGGGATGCGTCTCTATGACGAAAGCCAACTCGGCCAGGATGAAGTGCACAGTCTGCTGATCCGGAATCTGATGCAGGTGGATTCCGTCCTGGCGGCCGTTTTGCTCCAGGCCGACGGGAATGCCCTGGCCAACAGCGATTTCGAGGAGGTCAAGCTGTATTCCTCCATGCTGGCGTTTCTGGTGTCCCGGCTGCATGCTACGGGCCAAAGCTGCAATATCGGACATATGTCCAAGGCGACCATCAATTTCAGTGACAAGGTGCTCCAGGTCTTCGAACAGGACCAGTCCATTCTGGGCATCTTTTATCAACCGCAAGTGGATCTGAAACGGGTCGAGCCCCAGATTATACGCGAGATCAGCAATTACAAGAGCGGGCAGCTATGACCAAACTACCCAAGGGAACCCCCATCCACAAGGAACTGAGCTCTTCCTTCGTCGATCTGGGGAAACTGCTGGAAGAACTTCGCAACAACGGCTTTTCCGGTCTGGTGGAAATGGTCGGGCTGCGTGCCGAGGGGCATCTGCTGATCGAAAACGGGATGATCATCGATCTTCATTTCACCGGCGAGAAGGAGATCCACGGCCGACAGCACGTGGACAGTGTCCACCAGATGGCCAAAGCCGACAACATGCTCATCAGCACCTATCAGCTGCCCCCCGAATCGGTGGTCTTGCTCAGCGGATTTCTCGGCAGCGAAAAGATTCACGAGAACCTGTCATCGGAATTCACCGATCCCGACAAACTCATCTCCAAGTTCGCCAAGGAAGGCGGCGAATATTTCATCGAAGTGTTGTTCCGGAAAAACCTGGGCACCGGCCTGTTGTTCATCCAGGAGGGCGAGGTGGTCGATGCCCTGCTGTCCCTGCTGGGCAAGAGCCTCTCCAAGGGGCCGGCCGCGGTGACAGGCATCATCGAGGGGGCGAGTGAACTCGGCGCCGTGTTCAATGTCTACAAGGCGGATATCGATACTGGGCAGCTGGGCGCGGCCGGATTCGCCATCCCGAAGGAACAGCTGGAAGAGATGATCGGGGTCGTTATGGGCACCTTTCACGAGACCGTGCAGCGGGTCGCCAATAAACGAATCAATTATGACCTGTTTTTCCGGGAGGCCTGCCTGACGCTGGCGGAGAAATATCCGTTCCTGGATCCTTTCGCCGCTGAATTCGTTTACAAGGATGGGCAAGTGTCCCTGGTCCCCGCCGAAGCGCCGGAGGCCATCGCCAGCGGCGCCATCGCCCTCGTTCGGTACATGATCGGGAACCTCGGCGAAAGCGGGATCGATTTTCCGGTGGAGGAGTATTCCGCGGCCACCATCGAGGCACTGAAGGAGAAACATCCCGAAGCCGCGGGAGTGGTGGGTCTGCCCAAAATGCTGAAGTCATTGACGTGAGCAGGAGATCATGGAGAAGATACTGTCCGAATTTATCGAGGATTTGAACAACATCGTGGGTGTGCGCGCCGCATACCTGGTGAACAACCGGGGCGAGATCCTGTATCCCACCACGGAAAATCTGGGCCGCTCCTTTCTGAATGCGTCGGCCAGCCTGAGTCTTGTCCAGGCCATGGGTGTGTTTGACCTGCCGGGCGAGGAGATCCTGGAAATGGAAGTGGATTTCAACAGCGCCAAAATCATGGTCTATCACAACATCCGCATCAACGCCCCCACCAAGCTGGGCGTGCACGAGACCTTCCTGGTGGTCGTCGGCAGCAGCCAGTTCAACAAGGCCCATCTGCGAATGGCGCTGAACGTCTCGGTGACGAATGTCATCACCCACAAAAAATACAAGAAGATGGATTCTCCCGTAAAGATCCGCAAGACATCCGTGATGACGCGGGAACATCTGTCCGAGCAGGAAGCTGCTCTGCTGGCGGAAGTCAGAAGTTTAGTAACCTAACGAACAGGATAGCGTGCCATGAGTGAAACCCTCAAAGGTAATCTTTCGCAGCTCAAACTGATGGATATTCTGAAGATTCTCTGCAACAGTCAGCGGACCGGCAAGCTCGCCCTGCAGGCCAAGACCGAGACCGCCGACATCTATTTCGTGCAGGGTGAGATCATCCACGCCAAGTACGGCACGATGGCCGGGACGGACGCCATCTACAATCTCATCGGCTGGAACGACGGTTTTTTCACCTTTATCCCCAATATCTCCGTGAAGAACCGGACCATCAGTGAGCCGGCGGCCGCCATCCTGAAACGTTGCGAGGCCATCGACGCCGACTGGGAGGAAATCCGGAAAAGCATTCCGCACACCAATCTCGTCTTCAAGATGAGCACCGGCACCCCCAGTGAAATATCGCTGAACGCCGCCGAGTGGAACATTCTGCGCCACATCAACGGCGTGCACAGCCTGGCCGAGATCGCCGGCAAGGTCGAAATGCCTGTCCTGGACGTGGCCAAGGCCTTCTACAAACTGTACCGGGCCGATCTCATCGAGATTCTGGGCGAGGCCACCGGCCAGGAAGAGCGGAAAGTGGGCATCGACGCCGGCATTTTCCGGGTCATCGAAAAGGAACTGGCCAAGATCATCGGCCCCATGGCGCCCATCGAGCTGGAGGATCAGATCGTGAAAATGGGGGAGAGCCTGGACGCGTTTCCCAAGGAGAAGCTGCCCGATCTGGTGGAGAACCTGTCCGCTGTCATCAATGATCCGAAGAAGCTCATCGACTTCCAGAAAAATATGTTGGAAATCATCAAAAACATCTGATAAAGGGGTACACCATTGAGACTCACAATTCGGAAAAAACTCCTTATTCTTTCCTTTGTGGCCATTGTGATTCCCTTGATCATCTCCGCTGCCGTGATCATCTTCATCGTCACCCAGAAAACAAGGGAAGAGGCGCTGAATAAAATCCGCCTAAGTTCCCGGCTGGCGTCGGCGCAGATCCGTGACCGCAGCGAGGGGATGATCCAGGCCGCCAAGAATATGGCCATGACCGCCTTACAATATGATTTCACCGGCGTATTGGAGCGCACGGGAACCGTTACCCCCGAGCAGGAACTGGAACAACGCAAGGCCGTCAATGTGCTGAACAGTTTCAAGCAAGAGGTGGCGCTGGATTACCTCATCCTGACGGACGAGCAGGGCCGGGTGCTGTACCGGGCCAACAATCCGGACCAGATGGGTGACGCCCTCGCCTCGCTGGACCCCTTGCTGGCCCAGTCCCTGGCGGAAGGGAGCATTATTTTCGGCTCCGTCAAGCTGCCCATCGATTTCATCGCCCTGGAGAAACTGGAAGGCGCTCTGGAGCTGGGAGTGCAGAACCGGCGCGTCGAATCGGCGCTGGCCATGGAAGTCGTCGTTCCGCTGCGGGTCAGGGATGAGCTGCAGGGCGCCCTGGTGATCGGTGACGTCATCAACAATGACAACACGCTGGTGGATGAGCTGAAGGCACTGGTCTTCCGGGACAACATCCAGGAAGGCTCGGCCACCATCTACCTCGGCGATGTGGCGGTCGCTTCCTCCCGCAGCGGTGAGTTCGGTCGGGGTGTCGGTGAAAACGTGACGGCCGCCATCTCGGAACTCGTGACCCAGCAGGGCAAGGAATTCATCGGCCCGGAGGTCATCGGCGACACCAATTACATCAGCGCCTATGTCCCCATCAAGGATTTCAACAACCAGGTGATCGGCATCTACTCCGTCAGCGTGCGTGAGTCCTGGTTCCTGGAGTTCGAGACCTATATCCGCACGTTTATCCTGATCGTCATCGGTGTGGCCATCATCTTCTCCATCCTGCTGACGTACATCGCCGCCGGCCGTCTGACACGGCCCATCGAGGAGATCACCGAGGCCGCCAACAAGATATCGCTGGGTGATCTGGATGTCTCCATCCAGGTCGGCGGCGAAGGGGACGAGATCGGCGAACTGGGCGAATCCCTCGAACGGATGCGTATCAGTCTGAAGTCGGCCATCGAGCGACTCCGGCGACGCTAGAAACCGCTGTTTTTCCGTCTGAATCACCACGGGTGACCGACCGGTCACCCGTTTTTTTGTGGAAAACCTGTGAATATAATGATTATTTGATTCTTCCCGCCGGCCGAAAGTGGCGAACAGGCCGGAGTTTCCCAAATTGTCAGCATCGGGCGGCAACAGGCAACGGATTCAACTTCCTGTTTCAGAACAGTTTTTTTGGATTTTCCACATCTTTTCCACACTTTTTGCTTTTTTGGACGGACAATGCTATATTCCGGCCTATGGACAGAATCGAGTTGCTGGGCCTGGATCTGGACGAGCTTTGCCGGGTGGCGGAATCCCTTGGCGAAAAGGTGTTTCGCGGCAAACAGCTTTACCATCAGCTGTACCGGCGGCAGAACCTCGAACTGGACGCCATGACGGACATCTCCCGCGGTTTCCGGACCCTGCTGGGCGAGCGGGCCCGGCTGGGCCTGCCGGCCATCCGCCAGGAGCAGTCGTCGGCCGATGGAACGGTGAAATATCTTCTGGAACTGGCCGACGGGGATCGGGTGGAATCCGTGTACCTGCCGGAGGAGGATCGCACCACTCTCTGCCTGTCCACCCAGGTGGGCTGTGCCATGCGCTGCGCCTTCTGCGCTACCGGGGCCGCCGGCTTTGTTCGCGATCTGGGCGCCGGGGAGATCCTGGCCCAGTATCTCGTCATTTCCCGGGAACAACGGCTGTTGAACCAGTCCGTGAATATCGTCTTCATGGGGATGGGAGAGCCACTGCTCAATGTGGAGGCGGTGCTGAAGGCCTTTGCCATCATGACCGATCCCGCCGGGTGCGCCCTTTCCCGCCAGAAAATCACCCTGTCCACCTGCGGCGTCCGGGCCGGGCTGGCCCGACTGGCCCAGGCAACGGTGCGCCCCAAGCTGGCCGTTTCCCTGAACGCCAGCTCGGCGGAGCAACGCCGCCGCCTCATGCCGTGCGAGCGGCAGTATCCCCTGGCGGAATTGCTGGACGACTGCCGGCGGTTCCCCCTGCGCCGGGGTGAACGCATCACCTTCGAATACATTCTGATTCACGACGTCAATGACCAGCCGGACGATGCCCGGAGACTGGCCCGACTGCTGCGGGGGATTCGCTGCAAGATCAACCTGATCGCCTACAACGAGTCTCCGGGCCTGCCGTTTCGTCGCCCGGATGAGGATACGGTGCTGGTCTTTCAGAAAGTGCTGGTCGATGCCGGATATTCCGCTTTCATCCGCAAGTCGCGGGGACCGGATATCCAGGCGGCATGCGGTCAGCTGACCGCACAGCCGGACGGCGTAACGGGCGTGTAACTTCTGCCCGGGATCCTGCATCCTACTTCAGGGGCGTGTTCCACCGGGAGGCGCGTGCAACCGGCTGCCCCCACCGCGGGCATGTTGGACCAGGCGGTGGTTCTGCCCCACCGGCCGAGAGGAGTGACATATGACTGACAAGGACGATTACCGGATTGACGGAACCATCGAGCGGGTCGGTTTTCACACCGGGACCGATCCCGAGGCCGTGCAGAAAATCCAGGAGCGGCAGCGGATGTACGAGCGGATCGCCGACCGCATCCGCAACCGCAAGAATCTCTCCTTCGGCAAGGTGCTGCGGGAGACCGTCGCCCAAAATGCCGCGGCCTCGCCGGCGACGGAAGGTCCGGACTCCGAAGAGTAGGTTCTCCAGTGTCCGCCATCGTTGACCGGGGAAAGGCATGTACCGGTTTGTCCATGAATTCCAGCATCCCGGGCAAGTGCGCCGCCAGGCCAGGGAGTACCTGACACGGCTGGAGGCTCTGACGCGCCGGGTGGACCGCTACGACAGCAAATTCCGCACCAAATATCTGCAAGATTATTTTCAGGAGCTGATGGCCTGCCAGAGTGTCGTCGAGCCCGCCGAGCCGCTGCTGGGCATGATCGGCGCCCGCATCATCTGCCTCGGTGACTTTCATGTCATCCCTGAGTACCGGCGCCTCCAGGCCCGGTTGCTCGACCGGATGCGGACCATGTTTCCGGAGCTGATCCTGGGGGTGGAAGTGTTTGCCGAGCGCGACCAGGTACATCTGGACCGCTGGCAGGCGGGGGAGATGACGGACCGGCAACTGCTCCGGGCGACCCATTACCAGCGTGAGTGGGGCCTTGGCTGGCCTTCCTATGCCCATCTGCTGCAGACGGCCCGCCAGCTGAAGATTCCCATCATGGCCATCGACAATGAACTGCGCAGCCATTTCCGGAAGATCCGGCGTCGCGACCGGCGGATCGCGGAGCGGATCGGCGAAATCGCCGGTCAGTACCCCGGTCACAAGCTCGTCATCGTGATCGGCGAAAGTCATCTGGCGCCGTCGCACCTGCCCCGGCTGTTGCGCCAGCTCCTGCCGCCGGCGGGTGAAGTGCTGGAACCCCTGGTGCTGCTCTTCAATCACGAGACGCTGTATTACCGTCTGCTGGTGGAGCGGAATGCGGTCCCACCGGTGGTCCGGGTTGAGCCCAATGTGTACTGCGTATTCAATCTGAACCCCCTGGTGAAATACGAATATTACCTGGGCTTTCTGGAGAGCCTGCAGGCGGATACGGCCGAGGCGCCGTTCACCGAAGCGAACGTGACGCTGGGGGAATTCGTGCAGGATCTGGCCAAGTGGCTGAATTTTCACCCCCGGGATTTTCGTCTCTCCCTGGCCGATGACAGCCTGCGCCTGCACGAGGGATTGCCGGTCATCTACGTCAACCGGGAGGTCGGGGAGTACCTGGCCGGTCTGGAGAGGGAGAAGATCGCGGGAGTGCGGCCGGGATTGCTGCGCTGGTTGCTCAGGTTGCAGGGCATTCTCTATGAACCGGAAACCAATGCCTTGCTGGTCGAGCGGTTCAACACCCCGTATGCCGCCCAGGAAGCGGGCCGCTTCCTGTTCCACAATCTGAAACGTCTGCCGGCCGGCATGGAAGAAACGGATCTGATGTCGTCCATCGACGAGTTCTATTACGGTGTGCTGGAGCATGCGGCCGGTTACTTGTGCAGCAAGCGGTTGTATCCCCTGCGCAATCATTATGCCGAGAGCATTTTCCTGCGTCTGGAGGCCTACCCGCTGCCGGAGCTGAAAGACGTGCTGCCGTTCGACAAGCGGGCGCTGCACGACATTGCGCGGTTTGTGGCCATCCACAAGAAATTCGAGGTCTACGAGGCGAAGTTTTCCAGCCTGCCTGTCGCCCTGCTGAAGGGCATTCACCGCTGTCGTTATCGCCAGGCGTTCATGCAGCGGGAGCTGGGTTTTCTGCTGGGGGAGCAGCTCAGCCAGGCCCTCCGGGCCCGGCCCCGGTATCGGCGCAAGGTGCTGCGGCTCTTTTTCGGAAAAATGGTTCTGCCCGGCGTACCCACGCGCCTGTATCATGAATTCGCCGGTGAGAGCCGGGAGTTCTTCGACGTGAGGCTGCTTCAGTCGCCCCGGTATTCGAAGCTGTTGTTTTCCGTTTCGTAGAGCAGGATCCTGACCAGCCGGGCCGGGGCCAGGGCGTTGTGCAGTTCTTCCCAGACAAAACGGCAGAGGGACTCGGATGTCGGGACGACGGTCCGGAACCGGCTGATTTCCTCATTCAGGAAGCGGTGGTCGAGTCGGCCGAGGATCCGATCGCCCACAACCTGATCCATGATCGCCAGGTCAACCATCATGCCCGTCCGGGGATCGAGGGCGCCGGTGACGGTGACGTAAAGGGTATAGTTATGGCCGTGTCCGTGCGGGTTGGCGCAACGCCCGTACACGTCGGAATTGCGGGCCGCATCCCAATCGCGGCGGGCCAGCTGGTGGGCGGCGGCGAAGGTATAGCGGCGGGTGAGACTCAGCATGCCGTGTCCGCCTCCCACTCGGCGCAAAGATCGATATCTTCCCATAACCGGATTCGGCAGAGCTTCGTCCCGGCGAAGGCGTCCCGCAGCAGCTCGTGCAGATAGACCACCAGGTTCTCTGTCGTGGGCAGATGTTCGCGAAAGTAGGGTACGGCCTCGTTAAGGTACTGGTGATCGAAACGTTCCATGACTTCGGTCCGGAGAATGCCCTTGACCTTCTTGAGATCGATGATCATGCCGGTCTCGGGGTCGGGCCGGCCGCACAGCGTGACCTCCAGCCGGTAATTATGGCCGTGGATATTCCCGCACTTGCCGAAGCGGGCGCGGTTTTCCTCCTCGCTCCACTCCGGCCGCCAGTAGCGATGGGAGGCGCAGAAACGAATGGCTTTGGTAATGGCGATCATGACAATCCTCCGCAAGCCGGTGCTCAGGTGAGGGAGATGCCGCCGTCGACAGGAAGATTCACACCGGTGATCCAGGCGGCGTCCTCGCTGGCCAGGAACAGGGCGGCCCGGGCGATGTCCGAAACATGGCCCACCCGTTGCAGGGGGTGCTGGCGGGCCATGGCCGCCAGATGGGCGGCCGCCTGATGGGGCGGCATCAGTGTCTCAAAGACGGGCGTGTCCACCACCCCGGGCGAAATGACGTTGCAGCGGATCCCCTCGGCGGCGTGTTCCATGGCCAGGGAGCGGGTGAGCATGACCAGGCCGGCCTTGGACATGGCATACACTCCGCAGCGGGGCACCGGCATGTAGGCCAGGGTGGAGGCGATGTTGACGATGGCACCGGCGCCCGCCGCCCGGAGAAGGGGCAGCACGCCCTGGGTCAGACGCAGGACGGCGCGCAGGTTGACGTCCATCATGCGGTCGTATTCTTCGGGCGTCACCTCGGCCAGGGGTGCGAAACCGAAAACGCCGGCGTTGTTCACCAGAATGTCCAGGCGGTCCCGGGACTGTCGGAACGAGGCGATGAACGCGTCCAGGTCCGGTCCGGAGGCCAGATCCAGCGAATGGATGTCCACCGCCGACGGCGAATCGGTTCCGGCACGTGTTTCCTCCAGGCGGTTGACATTCCGGCCGATGATGTGCACCCGGGCGCCATGGGCGACGAAAAGACGGGCGATCTCCCGGCCGATACCGCTGCTGCCGCCGGTGATCAGGGCGATTTTTCCATCCAGGATGTGATTCATTCGGGCTTCCTCAGGTCATGGACCGGCCGGTGGAGGCGGCCGAAGTCGGGGTATGGACGGGGCGCCGTCTGCCGCGTGGTCCGGATCAGGGGGCCAGGTGCACCAGTTCCTTCTCCAGTTCATTGCAGACAAAGCGGACAGCATCGGCCAGCGGTGCGTAGACGATGCATCCCGAGGCCCGGGGATGCCCGCCGCCCGTCTCGGTGATCTGCCGGGCGAAACGACCGACGTTCAGGCGGCCCTTGGAACGGAAGGACACCCGGATGGCGGTCTCGCTTTCTTCGACGAAGAGCATGCTCACCTCGACGCCCTGAACGAAGCAGAGCTCGTCGATGATGTCGCCCATATCCTCGGCGGTGGCGCCCGCCCGGGCGACCATCTCACGCGTCAGACAGGAATAGAGATAATGGCCGTCGGTACTCTTCTCCATCCGGTTCAGCACGAGGCCCAGCAGCTTCTTCATGGCGTATGTCCGCGTCAGGTGAACCCGTTCGGCGGTCTGCGTAAAATCGAATCCGGTCTGCAGCAGGCGGCCGGCGATGTGGTGCGTGGACGGTTTGGTGAGATCGTAGCGGAACGAACCCGTGTCGCAGCTGATGCCCACATAGATCATCTCGGCCAGGGCGGGATCCAGTGCCAGCGGCCGGACGTCATTTTCGACGAAGTGATACAGGATTTCCGTGGTGGAGGCCACGTCGCGGGTGCAGATCTCCAGATCGTAACTGCCTTCATTGCCGTAGGAATGATGGTCGATCTTGATCCGGAAAGGGCAACGCTGATAGACGGATTTTACGGGACCGGAACGGTCGATCCCGCAATCGACGACGATCCCCACATCGTAGGGTTCGGACGGGTGGTCGCCGAAAACCAGGATCTCGCCGGCACCGTGCAGAAAACGGAAGCGCTCGGGACAGGGATTCAGGTTGATGATGTGCACCTGCCGGTCACCGTCGGGAAAGGCTTTCCAGATGATGTATCTGACGGCCAGCTCAGCCGCGATGGAGTCGCCGTCTTCCCGTTCCGTGGCCGTGATCATGATGCGCTGTGCCTGCTGGATGGCAGTGAAGAAGAGGGCGAGCTCCTTTTTGAACATGGTCTCCTCATGGGACCCGCCTAGGACGGTGACGGGTCGGTTCTTTCACCATAACGGCCCGTCTGGTGTCCCCGGGCGCGGTCGGGTTGTGGCCATCCGGCCGGAAGGGTCATCCGGCAAGACCGGCATGGCCGAAAAAAGAAATAGAAATGATATCAAAAGATAACCGGGGTGGAAACAAAAAAAGTGCAGGGAGGTGCGACAGTATTTGCGGGAACGGGCCCGCTGCCCGGCCGACGGGCTGGCGCGGGGACCGAAACACGGCCGGCAACCGGCGAGGGGCGTCTTTGCAGACCACACGTTGTCGGGACGTTATCCGTGACTACAGGAGCGAGAGAAGGCTCGCCTTCTTTTCCTCGAACTCGTCCGGGGACAGGAGCCCTTCCAGCATCAAAATATGCAGGTCCTTGATGATGGCCGGAATATCGGCGATGTCCAGGGTCACCATGGAGTCGCAGGTTTCTTCAACGAATTCCTCGTCCTGTTTTGATTTCGACTCGTCGTACATATCCAGCGCCTTGCGGAAAGAGACCCGTTCGTTAAGAGCGACGGAGTCCACAAGCCAACCGACACGCAGCCAAAATTTTGACCCGCCCTTCTTCCCGTTGGACCACCACGCCCGATGTTTATAGGCGGAGTTTGGCAGCTTAAAACCAAGCAGGCGTTCCATTTCCTCGTATGTGAGGGTGGCGGTGGTTTCCTCGCGGGTAGCCAGAAACTCTTCCAATGGTGCGTATTTTCCCATCCTGTCCTCTCCTTGAGTATGAATATAATAAAAAATAGACTTATATTACAATATTATATCTAAATGGAAATATCAACACCTTTTTGTACAATATCTATTTCCCATGACAACAACTGCTCCCCACAAGACTGTATGTGATTCCCAAGATCTTGTTTTGCCAAACGATCCGATTTTGTGTATCATTATTTTTCGTAGTGCATCTGATCAACGTGGGTCAGATGAAAGGAGTGGCAATGATACTGCCGATTCGAGTCTATGGCGATGACGTCCTGCGCCGGCCGGCCGAAAAGGTTACCCGGTTTGACGAAGAACTGGCCAAGCTGGTCAGGGATATGGCCGAAACCATGTACAGCGCGCCGGGGATCGGGCTGGCCGCCCCGCAGGTGGGCGTCAGCCAGCGGGTGATGGTGGTGGATATCAGTCACGATGACCAGAAGGATACGTTATATGCCCTGATCAATCCGGAGGTGGTGGACCTGTCGGCGGATACTGACCGCCTGGAAGAAGGCTGTCTCAGCATCCCCGGTGTCAATGAGTCTGTGGTCCGGCCCCTGCGGGTGAAGATCCGGGCACAGGATGTGACAGGCAAGGAGGTCGAAATCGAGGCCGAGGGCCTGCTGGCGCGTTGCTTCCAGCATGAAATCGATCATCTGAACGGCGTTCTGTTCGTGGATCACCTGGTCCCGTTCCGCAAAAAACTGATTCGCGGCAAACTGAAAAAACTGTTCGGCAAACTGTCGCCGCCCGTCGCCGTAAACGCCGGTTGAAACATTGAGGGTGGGATGCGCATCGTATTTATGGGCACCCCCGAATTTGCCGTTCCCTCGCTGGCCGCCCTGCTCTCTGCCGGTGAGGAGGTGGCGGCTGTGGTTACCCAGCCGGACCGCCCCGCCGGACGTGGCCAAAAACTGGCCGAGTCGCCGGTCAAACGCTTCGCCCGCCAGCACAACATCCCTGTCCTGCAGCCCGAAAAGATCCGCCAGGCAACCGCTCTGGACATGATCCATGAGCTGGCGCCCGATCTGCTGGTAGTGGCGGCCTACGGTCAGATCCTGCCGCAACGCCTCCTCGATATTCCGCGGATCGCGCCCCTCAACGTTCATGCCTCCCTACTGCCCCGCTACCGGGGCGCGGCCCCCATTCACTGGGCCATCATCAACGGTGAGCAGGAAACGGGCATCACCATCATGCGCATCGTGTACCGGCTCGATGCCGGCGACATTCTGTGCCGCTGTTCCGAGGCCATCGGGCCCGATGATACGGCCGGATCGCTCCATGACCGCCTCAAGGATCTCGGCGCGGCATGCCTCTTGCGGGCGCTGGAATCCATCCGCCGGGGCGATGCCACGTACACGCCGCAGGATGAAAGCCTGGCGACCTACGCCCCCCAGCTGCGGCGGGCGGATGCCCGCCTGGACTGGCGCTGGCCGGTGGCCCGCTGCCACGATTTCGTCCGCGGTCTGCACCCCTGGCCGGTGGCGTTCACCACATTCCGCGGCCAGAACTGCAAGATCCACCGGGCGGAACCGGGGGATGCGCCGCCGCCGATCCGGTCCGATGGGCCGCCGGGGCAGCTGGACGCCACTGCCGGCCGGCTGCATGTCCGGTGCGGGGACGGGCGCTGGCTGCATGTTGAGCGGTTGCAGATGCCCGATCGCGCTCCTGTCAGCGGCACGGATTTTATCAATGGCTGGCGTCCGCGTCAGGAGGATCGATTTGTCTGAGACGACTCCCCGTGCGGCGGCGGTCCGCTATCTGGGACAGGTGCTGCGCCAGGCCGACCCTCCCGAACTCCTCGGTCAGAATCCCGAATTCGCCGGATTGTCACCGGCCGACCGGCAGCTGGCTTTCCAGCTGGTCTGGGGCACGCTGCGCGAATTGCGGCTCATCGATGCCGTCCTCGACCGGTTTTGCCGGCGCCCTGTGCGCCACCTGAACATCCTGGTGCAGAATGTGCTGCGTACGTCGGCCTACCAGCTGCTCATGCTGGACCGGGTTCCGGACTATGCCGTCGTCAACGAAGCCGTGAGCATGATCAAGCGCACCTATTTCCGCAAGCAGAGCGGCTTCGTCAACGCCGTGCTGCGGCGGGTGGCCGCGATCCGGGATGTCCATTCCTTTCTGGGACTCGATTTCGACACGGCCGATGGATTGGCAACGGCCTATTCGCACCCGACCTTTCTGGTGGAGCGGTGGCTCCGGCGCGAAGATCCCGCCGCCGTGCGGTCCTGGCTGGCCCGCTCCAATCAGCCGCCGCACCATCATCTGGTGGTGAACGGACGCCGGGTGGAATTCGGGGCCTTTCTTGAACGTTGTGCCGCTGACGGGCTGGAAATCGTGACCAGCCATGCCGATCTGGCCACGGTGGAGGTCAGCGGCTCCTTCACCCGGATCCAGCCCCTCGTGGAGGCCGGCCTCTGTTTTGTCCAGGATTTGTGGTCGCACGTGCTCATCCGTCTGATTCCGCCGGGGGACTACGGCCGCATTCTCGATATGTGCGCGGCACCCGGCGGCAAGAGCTTTTCCCTGGCTCTCCGTTTTCCGCAAGCGTCGGTGACGGCCGCGGACGTGAATCCCGGCCGGTTGCGGGCCATGGCCCGGCGGGCCGCCCATCTCGACCCGCCCGGGCTGGCCATGGTAGCGGCCGAGGGTGGCCGGTCGCCCTGGCGACCGGGACAGTTCCATCTGGTGGTGCTGGATGCGCCTTGTTCGGGGACGGGTACGCTGCAGCGCAATCCGGACCTGCGCTGGAAGACGGATCTGCCCAAAATCCTGCGTCTCTCACACTTGCAGCGGGACCTGTTATGCGCCGCCGGACACCTGGTCCGCCCCGGCGGCTTGCTGGTCTATGCCACCTGTTCCGCCGAACCCGAAGAAAATGAGGCGGTGGTGAAGTCGTTTTTGGAGCAACAGGCAGGGGACTATCGGGTGGAAAGTCCGGCGGAGCTGCGGCCGGGGATCATCACGGCGGAAGGATACTACCGGACGTTTCCGGTGGTGACGGGCGGTGACGGCTTTTTCGGCGCGTTTCTTCGACGGGTCGGGGAATGAGATGGCGGCGTGGCGTGTCGGGGCCGCTCCGGTCGGACGGAGCGGGTGACCGAAGGGGTTTTTACGCTGTCGTCATCCGGTTCAGGAGCGAGATGAACTCCCGCTGCAGGGTGTCCCCCTGGTCGCGGCCATACCACAAATGCAAAGCTTTGTGAAATTCCTCTTTGGACTGGCCGGGATTGGCTTTCCACTCCCGGGCCAGCTCCTGGGCCGGTTCGGGACGGGGGCCCCAGGTGCATCGCTCCTGCAGCGTGGCGGCGTCGAGGCAGATCAGCCGCGGGATGGAACGGCTGCCGTTGGTGAGATACGCGTCCATGACATCCGGATGTTTGTCCCGCAGCAGGATGCGCAGCTCCACCCGGGGCGAGGCGTCGGCGATGGCGGCGATCACCGGCAGGTTCTGGGCCACGTCCCCGCACCAGGCCTCGGCCAGCACGACCCAGATGACATCATGCTTCAGCTCGTTCAAGGCTTGTCGCAATGCGGGAAGGAGGCTCGTGTTCTCATCGAGACGCTTCATGCGCCGGTGGTTGAGTTTGGTGAAATCGATCCGCTGCTCGGTCTGCTCGCCACCGGTGGTCTTCCCCTCGGCCACCAGTCTTCGCATCAGAGCGCGATACTCCGGGTAGGTCAGGGCTTGGGCCAGATGTTCACGGGTTATGGCGGCCATGGTTTCACTCCGTATGCCGGGGAACGGTATGAATTTGCCCCGCTGCGGGGCTGGATGACTTCCCCTGGTTTAGACACAGCCGGCGGCCCGGGGATTCAGGCGTGCGTCGCCTGTTGCCTTGCTGCGGATTGTGCGCTATAGTAGCGCGTCACCGATTTTGATCGACGGAGCGTGGAAGATGCAGCCGGAAAATCTCTTTTCGCAAAGCGCCCGCCTGATGCAGCCCAGCCCCATCCGCCGGATGGCCGGTCTGGTCAACCAGCCGGGAGTGATTTCCTTTGCCGGCGGGATGCCCAACCCGGCCACATTTCCCGACCAGGACCTGCGGTTGATTCTGGATGAGATCGTGGGACAGGACGGGGCCCGGATTTTCCAGTACGGCGTCACCCGCGGACTGCAGGAATTCTGCGAGCTGCTGGCGGGACTACTGGCCCATCGCGGCATCGACGTCGGCAGCGGGCAGGGGCTGATGGTGACCAACGGCTCGCAGCAGGGCCTGAACCTGGTCAGTCAGGTGTTTCTCGATCCCGGGGACGTGGTGCTGGTGGAATCGCCCAGTTATGTGGGCGCCCTGGCCTGTTTCCGCAACCACCAGGCTGAACTGGTAGGCGTGGCCCAGGATGAGGATGGTATCGTGCCCGAGGAACTGGACGAACGGGCCGCCGCCCTGGCCGCCGCCGGCAAGCGGGTCAAATTCCTTTACTGCATTCCCAATTTTCAGAATCCGTCGGGGGTCACCATCACCCCGGCCCGGCGGGCGCGCATCGTCGAAATGGCGCGGCGACACGGTTTCCTGATCGTCGAGGACGATCCTTACGGCGAGTTGTACTTTACCGGGGTGACGCCGGAGGATGTGCGGCCGCTCAAGGCCTTGCCGGACGGGGAAGACGTCATCTACCTGAGCTCCTTCTCCAAGGTGGTGACACCCGGCCTGCGCACCGCCTACCTGGCGGGGCCGGAATGGGTCATCGCCCGGCTGGAGCTGGCCAAGCAGGCCGCCGACCTCTGCTCCAGCAGCCTCGACCAGCGCCTGATCTACGAATACTGCCGCCGGGGACTTTACGCCACCCACCTGCAGGAGGTGCGCGATTTCTACGACGTGAAATGCCAGGCCATGCTGGCGGCCATGGACCGGTTCATGCCGCAAGCGATCACCTGGACGCGGCCGCGGGGTGGCATGTTCCTATGGGGCACGCTGCCCGAGGGCCTGGACGCCGAGGTCCTGGCCATGGAAGCCGTACAGCGACTCCAGGTGGCCTTCATTCACGGCGCGCCTTTCTTTGTGGATGGCTCGGGGCAGAACACCTTCCGCCTGACCTTCGCCAAGGAGGATGTGCCGGCCATCGAGCAGGGCGTGCACCTGCTGGCGGAATTTTTCCGCGCGAAAATCGGTTGACCCTTCACCCCCTGTGCCTGCCACCGGGCCACCCGCCCGCCGGTCCCCGGGTTTGCAACTGACTCAAGGGGTGATGGATATGACCATACCGCAAGTTGTCCCTGCACAATTTCCCGCTTTCGTGTACAATAAGCGAAGGAATCCGTCCCGCAACGGTGGAACTTTTTACGATCAAGAATCGTTTTCTTTATTGGGATGAGCGAAAGGAGCGAGTCGTTGGACGAGATATCGGACTTCCAGCTCGTCGAGAGTTGTCTGGAAGGAGATGACACGGCATGGAAACACATCGTCCAGCGTTACCAGCGCTTGATATATAACCTGGCGTACCGGTTCACCGGCCGGTTTGAACTGGCGGAAGAGCTGTCCCAGGAGATCTTTTTGAAAATTTATCGTTCGCTGAAAAAGTACCGCAAGCAACGCGGCGAGTTCAAGGGTTGGATTACGGTCATGGCACGCAACTATTTGATCGACTACATCCGGAAGGAAAAAAAGAGTTGGAACCGCTACGGGGGCACCGATGAACTGGAGACCCTGGATTACAAGACCGATGACATCAGCCCCTACGGCCACGTGGAAAAGCTCGAGAAGATCCAGTTCGTGCACCGCTGTCTCGGCGAACTTTCGGGTGATTTGCGGGAATCACTGATTCTGAGGGAGATTGAAGGCATGAGTTACGACGAGATCGCCGCCCAGCTGAAGGCGCCCCTGGGCACCATCAAATCACGAATCAACCGGGCCCGCATCGAGTTGGCCCGGATCGTGAACATGCGCCGGTTGAGCGGCGCGTCGCCGGGGGATGACAGGCGATTTACGGAGGAGGCGTTATGAACTGCCAACTGTTTGAAGAGCAGGTTACCGCCTACCTGGACGGTGAGCTGCGGGGGCTCGAACTGACGCGATTCGAGCAGCACATGAAGGAATGCACCCTCTGCGCCATGCTGATGGACAACATCCAGGAGAACATCGCCATCTTCCGGGATATCCCGGATCTGGCTCCGCCCCCCCATCTGGCCGTCAAGATCCTGGAGACCACCCGTGTCAGCAAGCGGGGATTGCGCGGCAATCCGCTGGAATTCCTGCGCCTGGAATTCCCCCTGGTGCCGAGACTGGCGGCGTCGGCCCTGGTGCTGCTCTTCGTGCTGACCCTCGGCTTCAATCTGCTGACCCAGAATCCGGCCGACATGACGGAACTGCAACGGGGCGATACCGACCTGGTTTCCCTGGTGGATTACAACAGCAACCGGCTGGTCACCAAAGCCGTTCAGGCATACCAGAGCGTGGAGGAATCCTACGAATCCGCGTCCACGTTCCTGACGGGGGTGAAAGACTTTATCGAGAGCAATTACGAGCAGGTGAAAAGCGCCTTCCGCAGCCAGGAACAGAAAGAGGAAGAGAAGGAACCGGAACCCAAGGAAATGAACCAGACGCAGAACATGCCCGGCCACCTGTCCAAATTTGCCTAGAAGGAGTATTCCCATGAAGGAAAATACATACACCCATTTTCGAGCCAAGTCCATCTCGCCGGGAACGTCCGCCTTCCTTGGCCTGGTGCCCTTCCTGGGGGCCATCTACAACGGCACCTATCTCCGGGCGTTGTACCAGTTCACCCTGTTCGTCATCCTGGTGGTCTTCTGTGACGCCGCGGATATCGAGTGGCTGGGCGTCATCGGCGGCATCGTCTACTATATCTATACCATTGTCGATGCCTACCGCACGGCCAGGCGCATCAAGATGGGCGAGGAGATCCGCGAATACCCGCTGCCCAAATTCGGCCAGAACACCCTCAAGATCCAGGCCATCATCCTCATCGCCATCGGCGCCCTGCTGCTGCTCGAAAATTTCGGCGTCGGCATCATCAAGGTCATCGGTCTCCTGTGGCCGATACTGCTCATCGCCGCCGGCGCCTATCTGCTGTGGCTCAACAAGAAGCGGGCCGAGGAAGGGGGCATCCTGGCGGAGTCCGCCTCTTCGGCGACCGCGGCGGGTGGCCCAGCCCAGCAGGGATCCATCCGTATCTCCAGTGACGAGCGACCGGCAGGCGGCGTCCGCGTGGAAACCATTCCGCCGCCGCCCCCGGCCGCTGATGAGGCGACCACGGAAGAAGCGACACCGGCGGGCGAAGGCCCGGCTACGGACACCGCCGGGGACCCGCCGGCCGATACGGCGGCGGAGACGGATGAAATACAAGAGAATCAGGCAGAGGAGAAAAAATGACCAGGCGAATGACACGCTCCCTGACCGCGGCCGGCCTGCTGATCGGTATTGGCGCCCTCTTCCTGTACCGCAATCTGGGTGGTGAAATGCACATCCTGACGGTCATCTGGTATATCCTGATATCGTTACTTGTTTTCATGGGATTGCAGCGTGTGTATGTGTATTTCCGCACCCTGGGCGAAACGGATCCGGAGAAACGGGTGAACCGGCCCTCCCTGGCCTTCGCCCTGCTGTGGCTGGCCGTCGGCGTGCTGCTCCTGCTCAGCACTCTGGATGTGATCCAGGAGCCCCTGACCCTTTTCGGACAGTGGTGGCCGGCCCTCCTGATCCTGATGGGCCTGGCCAAGCTGGCCGACGCCCTGATTCTGCCCGGCCAGGGCCGCCTGCGGGGCGTGGAGGTGGTTGGTATCATCTTTCTCATCCTGCTGGGCATTACCGTGGATCAACTGTCCCAGCTGCAGATCGGCAACATCCCGGTGTTCATCCAGGCCAAGAAGATGTTCCAGGATTCGTACCATTTCACCCGTGACGAGACCGTGGAACTGGCCGGCGTCGCGGCCATCGAATTTGCCCACCAGAACGGCCGGATCCAGGTCGGCCGCGGCGAAGACGATGCCTTGCATGTGACGCTTCACGAAGAGATCTTCGCCGATTCCGAGGAGGACGCCCGGCAGGTGGAGAAGCAGATTCAGCTGGAGACGCGGGTCGTGGCGGGGGTCATGTCGGTCAGCCTGGCCAATCCGGCCGATGAGGTCCAGGCGGCCGCCGTCCGCATCCAGTTGGCCTTGCCGGCGGACCTGCCTCTGAAGATCACCAATTTCCACGGCGACGTCAGCTGCGACGGGCTGGCCAATCCGCTGGATGTGAGTACCACCACGGGGGATATCACCGTGAAATCCCACACCGGTCTGGTGAATGCCAGCGGATCGAACGGCGATATTCATCTGCGCGACGTGCAGGGGGATTGTGACATCAAGGGGCGCAACACCGAAATCAGCGTTCGCAATCTGCAGGGCAAGCTGAAAGTCGATCAGCGGCGCGGTGTCGCCATCCTGGAGGAATTGCGAGGCGACGGGCTGGTCAAGATCAGTCACGGTGAATTGCGGGCGACGGGCGTGGAAGGCCAGCTGGAGATCGACGCGCCGCAGTCTCCCGTCCGGTTAAGGGACGTGATCGGCAACGTCACCGTGAGCTGCACGTCCGAAACCGTCGAAATCAACCGCCTGAACGGTGATCTGTCCCTGACGGCCCGCTCCTGCGGTATCCATCTGGAGGATATCGCCGGCAAGGTCAGCGGCACCGCCGAGCGGGGCAGCCTGTCCGTCGAAAACGTGCGACAGGGCCTCCAGGTAAACCTGACCCGCTGCAGCGGCAAGCTGCAGGATGTCACCGGTCCCGTCGACATTACCAATTCGGGCAAGGACGTGATCTTCCGCAACGTGCGGGGGGCGGTCACCGCCAGAAATGACCGTGGTTCCCTGACCTTCCGGGCGGTGACGATTTCCGATCTGACCCGCCTCCGGGCCGTGGCCGAAGGGGGGGATATCGCCGTCTATCTCACCGAGTTTCCTGAAAACCGGAAACTCTTGCTGGCGGTGGAGAGCGGTTTTCTCAACTCGGAATTTCCGCTGGATGCCCTGACCCAGGACACGCGGGAAGGGGGCATGATCTGGCGGAATTTCAGCGGGGGCGAGGATGCCGCCGACTGGAGCCTCCAGGTGAAACACGGCAAGATCCTTCTGAAAAAAATCAGCGAAAAATCGAGAGAGCGAAGGACGGAACGCGATGAATCGTAAGACGGTTTTCGGCCTGGCGGGCCTGGTCGCCGCTGCCTGGCTGCTGATCCTGACGGCCTGCGTCGATCTGAGCCTGAATGCTCCCCAGATCCGAAAATTTCACCGCCATGAGGCCCTGGACGGTACGGAACACCTCGTGGTGGACGCGGGCGTGGCCGAAGGCACCTTTCGGGTGGAACATGGCGGCACGGACCAGCTGTTCTCTGTCGACCTGGAATGGGACGCCGCCAACCAGGAGCGGAAGCTTGCCTTCGAACCGGGCGCCACCGGCCGCCTGCGGATGGACGTCACCGGCCGGACACCGGCCGATGATCTGCATACCAACCTTCTGCTGACCGACCAGGTACCCCTGGCCATGGAGATCCATTCCGGCATGGGCGAAACCACACTGGATCTTACGCGTCTGCAGGTGGAATCCGTCCGCCTGCAACATGGTGTGGGCCGGCTGAACCTCCTGGTGGATGAGGCGCAGGCCACCGCCTGTGAACGGTTCGTGGCCGCCTGCGGCGTGGGCGAAATGATCCTCAACGGGCTGGCCAACCTGGCGCCCCGCCGGTTCGAATTCTCGGGCGGTGTGGGCCGGGCCCGGCTGGTGTTCTCGGGCCAAAACGGGCGTCACATGGACGCGGACATCGAGGTGGGGATCGGCACGGTGGAGATCGTCCTCAACGAGGAGCTCGGGGTTCGGCTCCGCTCCCCGGACGGGTTGACATCCAGCCTCTCCCTCCCCTCCGGCCGGTTCGCGAAGCAGGGATCGTATTACACCACTGCCAATTACGAGAGCGCGGAACAGCGTTTGGATATCGCCATCAAGACCGGCCTGGGGGCCGTAAAAATCAGCTTTCAGTGACGTCTTCGCACGGCGGCTCCTGTGCCGCCGCCGCACAAATTGCTGGACACATCCCCCGATTTTCAGTAAAACAGGAACCTCTACCTGGAGGTAACCATGGATTCATCCCGCATCGCGCATCAGGAACTGGAGGAGCGGGTCGGCGGGCTCCAGTCGGCCCTGCGCGCCCGGTCGGTGGACGGCGCTGTGATCCTGCAACGCGCGGACCTGATTTACTATACGGATTCCGTCTTTCAGGGGGCCCTGGTCGTGCCCGCCGAGGGCCGTGCCGCGCTGTTCGTGTGGCGCGGCGAGGGCTTGCTGTCGCCGGATTGTCCCTGGGAACCCGTGGCCGTGCGGGGGATGGGCAAACTGCCGACCGCCCTGGCGGCCGGCCAATGGTCGCATTGGCGACGGATCGGTTACGAGGAGGATGTCCTGCCCGTCGCCTTGTGGAACCATGTGGGCGCAGCCTGGCCGGCGGCCGAGCGGGTGGATGTTTCGCCCGTGATCCGTGCCCAGCGACAGGTGAAGAGCGAAACCGAGCTGACACGGGTCCGCCGCAGCGGCCGGGCCCTGAGTGAAGGATTCAAGGCCTTGCCGGGGATGATCCGGACCGGCCGACGCGAATTCGAGGTCCAGATGGAGCTGGAAATGGTGCTGCGCCGCGCCGGGGACCAGGCCGGCGGGCGCTCGCGGGCCTTCAACTCCGAGGCCCGCGGCGTGGTGGCCTGCGGTGCGGCCGCCGCCGTGGAAACGGCCTTCGACGGGCCCATTGGCCAACCCGGTCGCAACCCGCTGGCGCCGTTCGGCGCCGGTGCCGGGGAGATCCGGCCCAACCAGCCGGTCATCGTGGACGTGACGGCCGGGGTGGACGGGTATCTCACCGACATGACCCGGACGTTTTGCCTGGGCCGGCTGGAGCGGCGTTTCGCCGAAGCCCATGCCTTCTGCGTGTACGTTCTGGAGGAGATCACACGCCGCCTGGTTCCCGGCGCCGTTCCGGAGGAGCTGTATGAGTGGGCGGTGGCGGAAGCGGAGGCAGCCGGCTGGGGCGAGCATTTCATGAACCGCGGCCGGAACAAGGTGCGTTTCCTGGCCCACGGCATCGGTCTGGAGCTGGATGAACTGCCGGTACTGGCCCGTCGTTTCCGGGATCCGCTCCAGGAGAACATGGTCATCGCCGTGGAGCCCAAAGTCATCTTCGAAGACGGCGGTGTCGGGGTGGAGGATACCCTCATCGTCAAGGCGGGCGGGGCGGAGATCGTCACGCCCATGAGGCTGGACCTGATCGATTTGTCCCATTGAAACGGGCCGGCAGCCGTCACCGGGGGGGGCGCGGGTCCGGCAGCGCGACAGCGGCGGGACCGCTCAATCGAGATGGAACGGGGTGAGACTCTCGTACCCGTCTTCCGTCACCAGAATGGTCTGCTCGAACTGGGCGGAGAGCGAGCCGTCGGCGGTGACGGCCGTCCACTGGTCCGACAGGATCTTGAGGTGCCGCTCGCCCAGGTTGATCATGGGCTCGATGGTAAAGACCATGCCGGGCACCAGCGGGATACCGTGCCCGCGTCGACCGAAGTGGGGAATCTGGGGCTCCTCGTGAAAGGCGAAGCCGACGCCGTGGCCCACGAATTCGCGGACGACGGAGCAGCCGTGGCCTTCGGCATGCTCCTGGATGGCCCAGCCGATATCGCCGACGGTGGCGCCCGATCGCACTTCGGCCATGCCCCGCCGCAGGCATTCCCGCGTGACGTCGACGATCTTGCGGGCGTCGGAACCGGGCTGGCCGACGAAGTAGGTTTTGTTGGCGTCCGCATAGTAGCCGTGCAGGATGGTGGTGACGTCGAGATTGACGATGTCCCCTTCCTCGAGCATACGCTCACCGGGGATGCCGTGACAGATCACTTCATTGACGGACGTGCAGATGCTGCGCGGGAAGCCCTTGTAGTTCAGCGGGGCGGGGATGCCCCCGTGCCGGATGGTGTAGTCGTAGGCCAGCGTGTCCAGCCGATCCGTGGTGATGCCGGGGCGGATCTGCTCGGCCAGATGGTTCAGGGTGTCCACCACCAGCTGGCCCGCCTGGCGAATGCCCTCGACATCCGCCGGTTCCTTGAGGCGGATGCTGTACTGGTTCCGGTAATATTCCCGCAGGCGATCGGCGTCGGCCGGCCGGCGGATCATGCAGCACCGTTTGTACTTCAATCCGCTGCCACAGGGACAGGGGTCGTTACGGCCGACTTTCCCGTGGGCTGGTTGGTGGTTCATGGACGCACGGACCTCTTTTCTTCGGATTGTTTCGTCACGAGCCGGAATACAGAATCATTATCGATCACTGAAAGAACAGTATACGTGGGGAACGGTCCTGAATTCAACAACCGATCGGTATTTTTCCGGGTGTAAAGCCCATGGACTGACGGGCATCAGAAAAAGAGTCTGGTTCCTGTGACCCATGTCACTGCGTTAAAATGACATTTTGAAGATAATCGGACCAATTATTTATGATCCAAAAAAAGAGCGACCGTGACAGTGTTCGCTCAACACATCCGAATGTCTTCCAAATCAAAACCTTCCAACTTGTTGTGGGGGCGCAAGCCCCCAACACCTCTCTCTGTGGGCCGGGCCGGCAGACAACCAAGCCGCATCCTTTTCCGGCCGGACGAATCCAAGAGCCTGAACCAACATTGATCCTCTGAAAGTCAGGGCGGAGCGTATCCGCCTTTTTTTGTCGGCATATCCTGGGCGAGGGCGGCCGGTGGTGGGGCGGGGGTCAGCGATGCAGCTCGACGATGTCGCCGTCCTCCAGGACGTATTCCCGGGTGACCCGCTGCCCGTCATAGGCATGCTTGCTCCAGATCCGGGCGAACTTCAGGTTGTCCACGAAGTCGTTGTGCACTTTCCGGCAAAGATCCTCCACGGTCTGCCCCTTGTCCAGCACGTAGGGCCGCTCGTTTTCGGGCGGTTTGCCGGGCATCTTGGAGTAGACCCGCACGATGGACATCACTTCGAAGACCCTGGTTTTCAGGGATTCCAGGTTGAGTCCGTTCAGCGTGGATACCCGGTGCAGCTCGTATTGGTCGCCGAAAAATTCGGCCACCACGTCGGCGTTCTCCTCGGCATCGGGCAGATCCATCTTGTTGACGATCAGGAATGTGGGGATGACGACGCCGCCCCGCGGCAATTCCCCGGCCACCGGCCGCATGAAGATCTTCTGTTCGCGCAGGATGGCGTCTACCTCCTCGATGTCTTCCAGGGTGCCCGGTTTGGCGTGATCCACTACCAGGAAAAGGAGATCGGCGCTGCGCACCAGGTTCATGACCCAATATTCCATATACTGGCGGCTGATGGCCGGAATATCGATGAGCTGAAACTGGATGTCTTCCCAGGGCACCATGCCCTGCTCGGGCAGCCGGGTGGTGAACTCCCAGGGGGCCACTTCGGGCTGGGCATTGGTCAGGGCGGCCAGCAGGGCCGATTTGCCGGCATTGGGCGGCCCCACCAGTACGATGCGCCCGGCCCCCTCGCGGGGGATGTTGGACGGATCGTGCCGCTTGGCCGCTTTCCCCTTTTTCTGGGTTTCCTTGCGCTGCTGGGCGATCTTGCGCTTGATCTCGGCCTGCAGCTTCTCCGTCCCCTTGTGCTTGGGGATCAGGGACATCATTTCCTGCAGCGCCGCCAGCTTTTCGTCGGGTTGGGTAGCCTGCTTGTAGCGCTGTTCGGCTTCCAGGTACTGGGGTGTCAGATTGGCCGGCATGAGAGGTTCTCCATGTCCTCTATTATACGAATTCGGTTGCGGGATGAAAAGTTCTTTTGCTGGTTGGCGGGGCGGGAGCGCCAAGGTATCTGTTTGAGCGCCCGCTTTTTCCGGCGCCTGGTCCGGAGGGGCACCGCCGAAAACAGTATTTGGTGGCGCCGGAGAAAACTGGTATAATAGCCACCGTTCGCGGGGGGTGAGGTCCCGAAACCATGAATTTTGGTCTGCCGGAAATGATGATCATCTTTGTCCTGGCGCTGCTGTTGTTCGGACCGCGCAAGTTGCCCGAAATCGGACGCACCCTCGGCCGGGCCATGTCGGAATTCCGCCGGGCCACGGATGAACTGAAAACGTCCCTGATGCAGGAAGTGGAAATGGACGAAAACTCCGGCATCAAGGAGTTGAAAGAGGACCTCAGCCAGATCCGGCGCGACCTGGACGACGCCTCCAAATCACTCACGGATTTCGACGATATCAAGAAAGACCTGAAGGGCTGATGGCTAAACGGGCGGAAGCGGAAATGCGGCGCGCCGACGCCGCCGGTCATGACGACGAGTCCGGTTTCCAGCGAATGACCATCCTGGAACACCTGGAGGAGCTGCGCAAGCGCCTGATCCGGGCGCTGGCCGCGGTGGGGCTGATTTTCCTGGCCACGTATGCCATCCATGAACAGCTTTTCGAGCTGGTGGCCAAGCCCCTGACCCGGTTCCTGCCTGAGGACGGCCGTCTCGTCTACCTGAAGCTGCAGGAGCCGTTCATTCTGTACATCAAGGTGGCCATCGTCTCGGCGATTTTTCTGGCCGCCCCCTACATTCTCTACCAGATCTGGCTGTTCATCGCGCCGGGACTGTACCGCCACGAGAAGCGGTACGCCATCCCCTTCATTCTCTTTTCGTCGGCGCTGTTCCTGGCCGGGTGCAGCTTCGCCTACTTCATCGCCTTTCCCAATGCCTGCGCCTTCTTCATCGACCTGGGAAATCCGTACACGCCCAACATCGCCATCGACATGTTTTTCGATTTGGCCATGTTCATCATCATGGGCATGGGGGCTGTGTTCCAGCTACCCCTGATCATCGTGTTCCTGGCCCTGATGGGAGTGGTGACGCCCCGTTTTCTGATCCAGAAGTTCCGCCACGCCATACTCATTATTTTCATCATCGCCGCGGTGATCTCGCCGACAACGGACGCGGTCAACCTGTTTCTCTTTGCCGGCCCCATGATTCTGCTCTACATCATCAGCATCGGTCTCTGCTGGCTCATCACCCGACGGCGGGACAAGCAGCGGCAGGAGAGCGCCGCCGGCTGAGTTCCCGCTCCGCTTGCGGCGGCCGGGCGAAGCGCTTCAAACGGCGGCCGGGCCGCGGGTCGTCCGGCGGCGACGAACGAAAGCACGACATGCATCCAGTCACAGATCACAACATCCGCCTGGTGGCGCTGGATATCGACGGCACCCTGTCCGATACCCAGTACCGCATTCCGGCCGCCAATCGCCAGGCTGTGCAGGATCTGCATGATGCCGGCCTCATCGTCGTCCTGGCCACCGGCCGGCGGTTTTCCAGTGCCATCCGCTTTGCCCGGGCCGTCGGTGTGACGGCGGCCAGCATCTTTCAGAACGGCGCCGTCATCAAGGATGTCCGCAGCCGGCATCTCGTCTTCTGGCAGGGGCTGTCGCCGGCGCTGGTGCACCATGTCCTGAAAGTGGGCCGGGCGGAGGGCTTTTCCCCCCTGGTCTTTTTCGGCCCGGAGGGGCCCGGCCGCATCCTGCTGGAGGAGCGGCGCCTGAATCACTGCCCGCTGGACGCATATCTCATGCGCAGCTGGGACGATGTGGTCGTCATCCCGCGCCTGGCCGAAACCTCCCTGAGTCACGTGGTGCAGGTCATGTTTTGCGGGCCGGTGGCCGAGATGCGCCGGCTGGCCGATGGCCTGCGCGGCCGGCTGGGACAGGATGCCAACATTTTCCTGACGGAATATCCACAGCGGGACCTGACCCTGCTGGATGTGATGCACTATAGCGTCTCCAAGGGGGATGCCCTGCGGCGGGTGGCCGATCTCTACGGGGTGCCGCTGCGGCAGACGGCGGCCATCGGTGACAATTTCAACGATCTCGAGATGCTGCAGGCGGCGGGGCGGGGCCTGGTAATGGGCAACGCCGACGAGACATTGCGGGCCCGTTTCCCGGCCGTGCTGCCCGATTGCGCCGCCGCCGGCGTGGCCTGGGGGATCTGGCGGCACATCCTGCCGCGCGCGGACCGCCTGGCCGATTGGTTTCCTGAACAATACCGCCGCGGGAAGGAGAAACATGGCTAGAATTCGGGTGCTGCCCGCCAGCATCATCAACAAGATCGCCGCCGGGGAAATCGTGGAGCGTCCGGCATCGGTCGTCAAGGAGTTGCTGGAGAACTCCCTGGACGCCGGGGCCGGCCGGGTCGAGATCACCGTGGAGGGGGGCGGCAAGTCCCTGTTGGCGGTGCGTGACGACGGCGAGGGGATGACCCGCGACGACGCCCTGCTGGCCTTCGAGCATCATGCCACCAGCAAGATCCGGACCGCCGACGATCTGGCCACTGTCGGCACCCTCGGTTTCCGCGGCGAGGCGTTGCCTTCCATTGCCGCCGTCTCGCGGCTGACATTGCGCACCGTGGCCCGGGACGCGCCCGAGGGATCGTCGCGCATCGGGACACTGGTGGAGATTCACGGCGGCGTGGTCCGCGAAGTGAAGGACCTGGCCTGGGCGGAAGGGACCGAAATCACGGTCCGCCAGCTCTTCTACAACGTGCCGGCCCGCAAGAAATTCCTGCGGGCCGAGAGCACCGAAAGCGCCCACATCGTGCGGCTGGTCATGCACTACGCCCTCGCCAACCCGGTTGCCGCCTTCCGCCTCACCCACAACGGCCGGCGCAGCATCGACGCGCCGCCGGTCAGGGAGCTGTCCGAGAGAGTCCATCAGCTTTTCGGCGAACAGTTCCTGGAGCGGATGATCCCCCTGGACCGGTCATGGGAGGGTGTGCGTGTGCGGGGGATGATATCCCGCCCCGAGCAGCGGCGCTCCGGCACGGACGCGCAGTACACCTTCGTCAATGGCCGCATGGTGCGGGACCGGCTGTTGACAGCCACCCTGTCCAAGGTGTACCGGGATATCCTGCCGACGGGCACCTACCCCACCGCCATCCTTTTTCTGGAGATTCCCCCGACGGAGATCGACGTCAACGTGCATCCGGCCAAGACGGAAATCCGTTTCCGCCAGCCCTGGCCAGTGCAGAATTTTTTCCGGGCTGTCATCCAGGAGTCGCTGCAGGGGCATCGCCCGTTCACCGCCTACCGTTTCCCCGGCCAGCCGGCCGTCCCCGGTTCCGGCGAGGCGGCGGTCGACCCGGCTGAACCCTATCGGTCGCGGGTCGCCCAGCGTCTGGAAGGTCTCTCCGAACAACAGGCCCAGACCGCCCTGTCATCGGCCGGTCATCCGCGGCTGGATTTCCCGCTGCCGGAATTCCCCCGGACGGCGCTCATGGCGGACCGGCCGGCCGCCGCGTCCGCGGTCGACCCGCATCCACCCACAGTTTCCGGGCCAGCGGCGGAGACGGCCGTGTGGACGGTCCTGGGGCAGTGGCGGGACAGCTATATCGTCGCCGCCACGCGCGACGAGCTGTTGATCATCGATCAGCACGTGGCGCACGAACGGGTTCTGTATGAGGAGTATCTGCACCAGATGGCCGCCGGCGATGTACCCCGGCAGAAGTTGCTGGTCCCCCTGCAACTGGAGCTCTCGCCCGAGCAGTCGCTGCTGTTCGAACGCCTGCAGGAAAGGTTTGTGGCCAACGGCTTCGAAATGGAATCGTTCGGGGCTCGGGCCATCCTGGTCAAGGCCATTCCGGCTCTGGCCAGCCATTGCGAAGTGGAACAGCTGGTTTTTGAAATTCTGGAGCGGATCGAGGAAGGAGGGGGCGATTACGCCGTGGCCGATATTCAGGAGCGGGTGGCCGCTGGTCTGGCCTGCCGGGCGGCGGTCAAGGTCAACACGCCGTTGCATGCCGAGAAAATGGACTTCCTCATCCGCCGGCTGCTGGAAACGGAAAATCCCATGAGTTGCCCCCATGGCCGGCCGGTGGTGCTGCGCATCCACATCCGCGACCTGGAGAAGAACTTCCTGCGGGCCTGATCAGGCCAGGACCGAATATCCCCCGTCGACGATAATGGTCTGGCCGTGAATCATGTCGGCCAGAGAGGTGCAGAGAAAATACACGACATTGGCCACGTCTTCGGGCGTCGTCAGCCGGCCGGCGGGCGTTCGCTGGCGCGAGTGCTCCAGCAGCGAATCCCGGTTGGGGAAATGCTTCAGGGCGTCCGTATCCACCACGCCGGCGGAGACGACGTTCACATTGATCTGTTGGGGGGCCAGTTCCACCGCCAGGTGGCGCACCAGGGACTCCAGCGCCGCCTTGGAGGCGCCGACGGCGGCATAGTTGGGAATGGCGCGCACCGCCCCGAGACTGGACACGGCCACGATGGTGCCGCGCTCGCCTGTCATGAGCTTGACGGCCTGCTGGGTCAGATGCATCAGGGCACTGGCGTTGATGTTCATGGTCCATTGCCAGTGACGTTCCGTCAGCTCCAGGGCCGGTTTGAGCACACCCGAAGCGGCGTTGCTGACCAGGATGTCCAGCCGGCCGAATTCCGTGGCGATCTTTTCGAAGATGCAGGCGATGTGCCCCTCGTCGGCCACATTGCCGCGGATGATCAGGGCGCGGACCCCGTGGGCCTCGATTTCACGGGCCGTCTCCTGGGCTGTCCGCTTGTTGCGGAAATAATTGATGGCGACATTGACCCCTTCGGCGGCCAGCCGCAGGGCGATGGCCCGGCCGATGCCCCGGGAAGCGCCGGTGACCAGCGCATATTTTCCTTTGAGATCCATGATTCCCTCCTGGATGGCGGTTCGAGCGGCCGGACCGGATCCGGCGGCGCAAAAGCGCGGGTCATTTTACTCGACAACGGTCGACGACGCAATCCATCATCTGCCGAATTTGCCATTGTTGAAAAAAAGTCCTTGAAATCTGATCCGAAGTCAGCTATAAATTAGGTGTGCCTAACTGCTGCTTCCGGAAACCCGGATTTCGGCTCAGGGTTGCCAGGAGTCAGCATGGGAGGAAGGCGCGGAAAGGTTTCGCTATGACGCTGGACAAAGTGCAGATGGGAACAAGCGCCCGGCTGGTGAATATCCGCTCTTCGGCGGCCTTGCGCAGCCGGTTGCTGGAACTGGGCCTGACGCCCGGCACCGATGTTTCCATTGTCCGCGTGGCTCCTCTGGGCGATCCCATCGAAGTGAAAGTGCGGGGTTATCGCCTGACCCTCCGCAAAAAAGATGCCGCACTCATTAACTGCCAGAAAATCTGAATCCACTGCCAGGCAATCTGACATATCCCTGCCGGTGAATGCACCTTTAACCGTGGCCATCGCCGGGAATCCCAATGCCGGCAAAACCACCCTGTTCAACGCCCTGACGGGGGCCAATGCCAAGATCGGCAACTATCCCGGTATCACCGTCGAGCGGCGCCTGGGCCTGCTGGAACTGCCCGGGGCCGGCCTCGTGGAACTGGTGGATATCCCCGGCACCTACAGCCTGACGGCTCGGTCCGCCGACGAGGAAGTGGCCATCATCGAGCTGCTGGGCCGCAAGGGCTTCAAGCGCCCCGATGCGGCCATCATTGTCCTCGACGCCACGGCCCTGGAGCGCAACCTGTTTCTGCTCATGCAGGTGCTGGAATTTGAAGTGCCAGTGATCGCCGCCATCAATATGATCGACGCCGCCCGGAAAGACTGCATCGAGATCGATCTTCATCGTCTCGAAGAAATCTTCCAGGTGCCCTTTGTGGCGGTCAGTGCCCGCAAGCGGCAAGGGATCCATGAGTTGAAGGCGGCCCTCGATGGTCTCCTGACCGGCGACGAACAGCCGGCATCCGAGCACTGGTTGTGGTATCCGTCGGCGGTTCTCGAAAAGGATCTGCGCCAGCTGGAACCCGTGCTCAGGCGGGAGCTGGATTTTCTGGATACGCCCAACCGTCGCCGGGCTTTTGCCTTGTGGTTGCTGATGAGTTTGCGGGAAGAAGTGGAGCTGCAGGTCACACCCGTCGTGCAGGACGAGGCCCGCCGGGTGCTGAAGCGGATCCGCAAGGCCGGGCGGGACCTGGACCGGGAAGTCATCCTCAAGCGGTACGAATTTATCGATGCCCGATCGGCCGAATATATCCGGCGCCCCATGGACCCGTGCCGGACGCCGTCGGACCGCATCGACACCGTATTGACCCACCCCGTGTGGGGATTCATGATTTTCATCCTCATCATGGGCATCATCTTCCAGGCATTGTTCTCCTGGTCCGATCCCTTTATCGGCCTGCTGGAACAAGGCTTCGGCGGCCTGTCACGCTGGCTGGAGACCGCGTTGCCGGCCGGTTTTCTCCGGGCGCTGCTTATCGACGGCATTATCGCCGGGGTGGGGGCCGTGGTCGGCTTTTTGCCCCAGATCCTGTTTTTGTTCCTGTTCATTTCGTTGCTGGAAGGGACCGGCTATCTGGCCCGGGCCGCCTTCATGATCGACGGGGTCATGCGCCGCATCGGGCTGCACGGCCAGGCGTTCGTGCCCATGCTGAGCGGCCTGGCCTGCGCCGTGCCGGCCATCCTGGCCACCCGAACCATCGAAAGCCGCCGCGACCGGCTGCTGACGCTGATGGTGGTGCCGTTGATGAGTTGTTCGGCCCGCTTGCCGGCCTATACGCTGATCATCGGCGCCCTGTTTCCGGCTTCGCAACAATGGGGCTTCATCAGTTACGGGACCCTGATCCTGCTGGGGATCTATTTCCTGAGCACCGTCCTGGCCCTGGTGGCGGCCGGTATTCTGGGGAAAACGGTCTTCCGGGGGAAGCCGCAGCCCTTGCTGCTGGAGTTGCCGCCTTACCGGCTGCCGGACCTGAAATCGGTGGCCATGACCTTGTGGGAGCGGTCGCGGGTGTTCCTGTCCACGGCCGGCACCATCATCCTGGTAATGACGGTGATTCTGTGGGCGATGCTGAGCTACCCGTCGGATACGCCGGCCAAAATCACCGACCAGATGGCGCTGGCCCGGGCGGCCGGGGATACCATCCGGCTGGCCGAACTGGAGGACGAAGCCCAGGCCGCCCGCCTGGAAAACAGCTACGCCGGCCGGCTGGGCACCCTGATCGAGCCGGCCATCGAACCCCTGGGTTTCGACTGGAAAATCGGCGTCGGGCTTATCGGTGCCTTTGCCGCGCGGGAAGTGTTCGTGTCGACCATGGGAGTGGTCTACGGCATCGGCGACTCCGGCGACGAGGAATCCACCGGTCTACGGCAGGCCATGACCCAGGCCCGTCGTCCGGATGGGCGGAAAGTCTGGACACCTCTGGCCGGTGTCAGCCTCATGATCTTTTTCATGATCGCCATGCAGTGCATGAGCACATTGGCCGTGGTGCGCAGCGAGACAAAAAGCTGGAAATGGACGTTTTTTCTCATCGCGTATCTGACGGGGACGGCCTATGTCGCCTCCCTGCTGGTGTACCAGGGCGGACGCCTGCTCGGGCTGGCGTAGACGTCGGGCCGTGACCCGGGATGAGGCGCAATCACGAGGAGGGTGTTGAGCGATGGCTTCTGAATCCACCGAAATGTATCTGTCGGTCATTTACCGCCTGACCTGCAAGACGGAGCGGGCGACCGTCAGCGAGATCGCCTCGGCGCTGGGGATCAGCCTGCCGAGCGTTTCGGAAAAAGTGAAGCACCTGGCCGACCAGCAGCTGGTGCTGCATGAATGGCGGGAAGGCGTGAGCCTGACGGCCAAGGGGACCCGCATCGCCTTGAAAATGCTGCGCAAGCGCCGGCTGATCGAGACGTTTCTGGTGGAAATGGCCGGTTATGAACTGGATGAAGTGCATGAAGACGCCTGCCGGCTGGAGCATGCCGTCTCCGACCGGCTGGCCGATCGTCTCGATGCCATTCTCGGCCATCCCGAAATGGATCCCCACGGCCATCCCATTCCCACCCGCGAGGGGACCGTTTCCCAGGTCTGCTATGTGCCGCTCTCCGAATTCAGGCCGGGCGATGAGCTGGTCTGCCGCCGGCTGGAGTGCCTGCTGAAACCGGACAGCCTCAGCTTCCTGTGCGAGAAGGGGATTACCCCGGGCGCCCGTTTCCGGGTGGAGTCGGTGGATGAGGAGACGGGCGTGTTTACGCTGTGCCTGCGCCGGGAGCGGATCGACGTCGCGCCGGATCTGGTGGACGCCATCCGGGTCACCCCGGCCGAAACCATGCCCGTCACTTCATGATCCCCGGCCGTTCTTCCGCCGCGGCATGAAGCGGAACATCGGCCCTCCGTCGGCCACCCCGTGCAACCCCTCCTTCTTGTTTCCACCTGCCCACAGCCGGCTCCGGCGCGTGCCCGGTTTCGTTCTGCCGGCGTGCGCCCCCTCTGCGGGCGAGTCTCAGTATTCCTGCCAACTTTTGATGGCGATCTTGTCCGGATCCAGCCGGCAGAACGCGGTGATGAACGCGGCGGCCAGGCGGGCATTGGTGATGAGGGGGATATTGAAATCGATGGCGCCCCGCCGGATCTGGTAGTCGTTCTGCAATTCCTGGCAGGAGAGGTCCTTGGGGATGTTGATGACCAGGTCCACCTGGCGGTTGCGCAGGTAGTCCATGGTGTTGGGCCGGGCGTCCTCGTCGGGCCAGTGGAGCACCTGGGCGTCGATGCCGTTCAGTTTCAGAAAGTCGGCCGTACCCCGGGTGGCGAACAGCGGGTATCCCTTCTCCGCCAGAAGACGGCAGCCGGGAATGAGCTCCACCTTGGAGCGCATGGGTCCGGTGGAGAGCAGAATGCTGCGGCGGGGGATGGTGTAGCCCACCGCCAGCATGGCCGAGAGAATGGCTTCGTAAAAGCTGTCGCCCAGGCAACCCACCTCGCCGGTGGAGGCCATCTCCACGCCCAGCACCGGGTCGGCCTGCTGCAGGCGGGCGAAGGAGAACTGGGGCGCCTTGACGCCGATGTGCTCCAGCTCGAAGATGGATTTGTGGAGTTTCTCCGCCGGCAGGTCCAGCATGACCCGTGTGGCCAAGTCGATGAGATTGGTCTTGAGGACCTTGGACACGAACGGAAAACTGCGGGATGCCCGCAGGTTGCACTCGATGACCTTGATGTCGTTGTCCTTGGCCAGGAACTGCATGTTAAATGGGCCGGAAATCCGCAGGTTCTGGGCGATGCGCCGGCTGATGCGCTTGATGCGGCGCAGGGTCTCGATGTAGAGCTTCTGGGCGGGAAAGACTATGGAGGCGTCGCCCGAGTGCACACCGGCGAACTCCACGTGCTCGGAGATGGCGTAGGCCAGCAGGTCCCCGTCGCGGGCCACGGCATCGATTTCGATCTCCTTGGCCTCCTGGATGAACTCCGAAATCACCACCGGGTGCTGTTTGGAGACCCGGGCCGCCAGGGTTAAAAAATGCTCCAGTTCTTCCCGGTTGGAGACCACGTTCATGGCCGCCCCGGAGAGAACGTATGAGGGGCGGATCAGCACGGGGTAGCCCACCTGGGCCACGAAACCATACACATCGGCCAGGCTGGTCAGTTCGCGCCAGCGTGGCTGGTCGACCCCCAGCTCGTCCAGCATCCGTGAGAACTTGTGACGGTCCTCGGCGCGGTCAATGGACACAGGCGAGGTCCCCAGGATGGGTACCGCCAGGCGGTGCAGGCGCAGGGCCAGGGTGTTGGGGATCTGGCCACCGGTGGCCACAATGACCCCGCGGGGAGCCTCCAGCTCGACGATATCCAGTACCCGCTCCAGGGTCAGCTCCTCGAAGTAGAGCCGGTGGCAGATGTCGTAATCGGTACTGACGGTTTCCGGATTGTAGTTGATCATCACCGTCCGGAAACCGGCCTGACGGGCCGTTTGCAGGGCGTTGACGCAACACCAGTCGAACTCCACGCTGCTGCCGATGCGGTAGGCGCCCGAGCCCAGAACGATGACCGACCGTCCGTCGCGGGGGAAATCGATGTCGTGTTCTTCGGCGCTGTAGGAAAGATAGAGGTAGTTGGTTTGGGCCGGGAACTCGGCGGCCAGGGTGTCGATCTGCTTGACGAAGGGGACGATCCCCCTGGCCTGGCGAACGTGGCGGACGGCCAGCAGATCCGTCTCGATCCGGTCGGCCGGGCTTCGCAGAATCAGGCGGGCCAGCTGGAAGTCGGAGAAGCCCCGGATCTTGGCTTCCCGCAGCAGCGCCGCCGGCACATCCTCCAGTGTGTCATGACCGGCCAGCTCTGCGGCGAGCCGGGCGATATTCCGGAGTTTCAGCAGAAACCAGCGGTCGATGCGGGTCAGCTCCCGGATTCGCTCCACGGACATGCCCTGTTCTAGGGCGGCGGCGATGACGAAAATCCGCATGTCCGTGGGATGGGCCAGCTCCGCCTCCAGGTCATGGAATTCCAGATCGCGATTGCCCACGAAGCCGTGCATCCCCTGGCCGATCATCCGCAGGCCCTTCTGGATGGCCTCCTCGAAGGTCCGGCCGATGGCCATGACCTCGCCCACACTCTTCATGCTGCTGCCGATATGCTTGGAGACGCCGGCGAACTTGTTGAGGTCCCAGCGGGGGATCTTGCAAACCACGTAGTCCAGGGCCGGTTCGAAGAAGGCGGAGGTGGTGCGGGTGATGGCGTTCTTCAGCTCGTGCAGGCCGTGACCCAGGGCCAGCTTGGCCGCCACGAAGGCCAGGGGATAGCCGGTGGCCTTGGACGCCAGGGCGCTGGACCGCGACAGGCGGGCGTTCACCTCGATGACCCGGTAGTCCTCGGAGTCGGGGTCCAGGGCATACTGCACGTTGCACTCGCCGACGATGCCGATGTGGCGGACGATGCGGATGGACAGCTCCCGCAGCAGGTGATACTCCCGGTTGGTCAGCGTCTGGGAGGGCGCCACCACGATGCTCTCACCCGTGTGAATGCCCAGCGGATCGAAATTTTCCATGTTGCAGACGGTGATGCAGTTATCGTGACGGTCCCGAACGACCTCGTATTCCACTTCCTTCCAGCCGCGCAGCGATTCCTCGATGAGGACCTGTTCGGAGGTCGTGAAGGCCCGGTCGGCCAGGGCGGTCAGCTCGGCCGGATCGTGACAGAAACCGCTGCCCAGCCCCCCCAGGGCGTAGGCCGCCCGGACGATGACCGGGTAACCCAGTTCCGCCGCCGCGGCCAGGGCCTCCCCGGCGCTGGTCACGGCCATGCTGCGGGCGGTGCGGACGTCGATCTCGTCGAGTTTGCGCACGAACCGGTCGCGGTCCTCGGTGTCGATGATGGCCTGGATGGGCGTGCCCAGCACGGCGACGCCGTAGCGGTCCAGGATGCCCGCCCGGTACAGCTGGATGCCGCAGTTCAGGGCCGTCTGGCCGCCGAATGCCAGCAGGATGCCGTCCGGTCGCTCCCGGTCGATGACCCGTTCCACGAAATAGGGGGTGACGGGCAGGAAATAGATCCGGTCGGCGATCCCCTCGGAGGTCTGCACCGTGGCGATATTGGGATTGATGAGGACCGTGGCGATGCCCTCCTCGCGCAGCGCCTTCAGGGCCTGGGAACCCGAATAGTCGAACTCGCCGGCCTCGCCGATCTTGAGGGCGCCCGAGCCAAGGACCAGGACTTTTTCGATGGCTGCGGTCATGATGGCCTGCCTTGTGGCGAACAGGATACCCAGTCGCTCGCCGGGTTCATCAGAATGTCACCGGCCGCCCGGTTCTCATCAGCTCGAGGAATACGTCGAACAGGAAGCCGGTGTCCGTGGGCCCCCCCGAGGCTTCGGGGTGGAACTGGGTGGAAAAGAACGGTTGCGACGTATGACGGATCCCCTCGCAGGTGCCGTCGTTGAGATTGCGGAACAGCGGTTCCCATCCGGGGGGCAGGGTGGCGTCGTCCACGGCGAAGCCATGGTTCTGGGACGTGATGAAGCAGCGATTTGTGCCCACCTGGATGACCGGCTGGTTGTGGCCGCGATGGCCGTATTTCAGCTTGTAGGTCCGGGCGCCGGCGGCCAGGGCCATCAGCTGGCTGCCGAGACAGATGCCGAACACGGGTCTTCCCTGGGCCATGGCGGCCTGCAGATGGCGGATGGTGGCCTCGCATTGTTGCGGGTCACCCGGGCCGTTGGTCACGAACAGGCCGTCGAATTCCTCCGCCGCCGGATCGTGGTCCCAGGGGACCCGGATGACGGTGGTATCCCGGGCCAGCAGGCAGCGGAGGATATTGGTCTTCACGCCGCAGTCAACCAGCACGATGCGATGTTTCCCCTGCCCGTAGACGATCCGTTCCTTCGTGCTGACCTGCGCCACCAGGTTGTGGGCGTTGGGATCGTAAAAGGGCAGATGGTCGCCGGCCGGCACCATCTTGCCCAGCATGGTGCCCCGCTCGCGCAGGATCTTGGTCAGGCGGCGGGTGTCGATGCCCGATATGGCCGGTACGTCGTGCCCGGCCAGCCATTGTCCGAGGCTGCGCCCGGCGCTCCAGTGACTGTACTCCGGCGAATAATCGGCGATGACCAGGCCGGAAATGCGGATGCGGTCGGATTCGAAAAACTGTGGCAATCCGCTGTCCGAACGGTCGTCGGGCACACCGTAATTGCCGATGAGCGGGTAGGTGGAGACGAGGATCTGGCCCTGGTAGGAGGCGTCGGTCAGGCTTTCGGGGTAACCGGTCATGGCGGTGTTGAACACCACCTCGCCGGCGGTCGGGCATGACGCCCCGAAGGAACGGCCGAAAAATTCGGTCCCGTCCTCCAGAATCAGTTTCATGATGGGCGGGAACTCTGCCATGGGTTCCTGATGGTGACCGGCTCTCAAACTGGATCCGCCGGAGCGAATGACGCGAAAATTTCGAGTCATGGTACAGAAAACGGCCGCCGTTTGCAACAGCTTTATGGGGCCGGCCGGCCGCCGGCTGTGACGCCGGCAAGTAACGAATGGTTACACATTTCTGTCTGGCGCTGTTGCCCGTCCCGCCGTGACGCCACCGCTGCCGGGCGGCGGGAGATCGTGACTGTCTGGCATTCTTTTTGCGATATTTTTGTGATACAGTGGCCGCGGGAGGAGATGGTCATGCGGATCTGGTGTCTTTGCTGCCTGATGCTGGGAAGCGCCGTGCTGTTCGGGGCGGTGCCCAATCCGGATCAGGACGCCGACGGAATCATGAGCGAAACGGATCTGCGGGCGCTGGCCGGCTACCTGGCTGGCAATGACGCGCCGCCCGCGGCAGCGCTGCGGGCCGACCTCAGCGGCGATGGCCTGATCGGGGCGCCCGACCTGGTGGAGATGCAGCTGCTGTTGGCCGGGCAGCCCGTCCGCAATTACGTCCTGCTGTACCGCTCCGTCGACGCCACCACGTTGCCCCCCGGTGGCCGTGTGACGGTGACCATGACCGTCGGTCACTACGGCCGGGATGTCATCCGTGGTTTCTGGCTGACGGACTACACCCCGGCCACATTCGAACTGACGGCGTTTTCCGTCTGGCTCGAAGGGGTGGAGCTGCTCGATGTGTGGCCCGAATCCGGCCTGCCCGGCGACATCTATGACCTGTATGTCGCCCGGCGCTGGGTGCTGGAAGTCCCGCCCGATTTTGTCGCCGGTCACCCGCTGGTCCCGGGCGAGACCCTGCTGGTGGTCATGGAGCTGACCGCGACGGCGGCGGGCAGCCATGCGCTGGATGCCTGTTCCTGGGCGGGCGACGGCCCGACCGGTGTCGGCCCGCTGTTCGCTGTCGGTGATGCCGCCCTGAGCGTGATGGTGACTGTCGGGGAATGAGGGCGGCGGGTCCGGCGGCCAGCTTTTTGGCGGAGGAGAACCATGGTGGCGGATGACAAGCTGTGGCGGCGGCTGGGCATGACCCGGCGCCAGTTCCTGCGCGCCTTCGGCATCGCGTCGGGCGCGCTGACGCTGGCGCCCCGCTGGTGGGAGGGCTTCGCCCGTGCGTCGGTCCTGGCTTCCCGGGAGCGGGTGTACGTGGTGAAAAACGGGGATTGCTTCCAGAACGTGAGCCGGCTGTGGGAACTGCTGGATGGTGTCGAGCGCTGGATCGCCCCGACGGACGTGGTGGTGATCAAGGGGAACGCCCAGTGGTCGCGCCAGGGCTATACCCACACCGGCTGCATCAAGGGCGTGGTGGACGAGGTGCTGGCCATGCCCGGTTATGACGGCGAGATTCATATCTGCGACAATGTCCAGGTCGGTTCCCCCTACGGCTTCACCGCCACGCCAGGCTACCAGCGGGAGCACAACTGGCCGGATCACAACTGGAACTCCCTGGCGGCGGCGTACCAGTCGGCCGGGGAGCCCGTGGCCGCCACCCAGTGGCTCAACAGCGAGGGCGATATCACCGGTCCCGCCGACGGCCCGGGCTGGATCCGCAGCTATTTCCCCTTTTACGGCCGCGACTCCTATTTCTCCTATCCCGTGTTCGCCTCGTCCCTTACCCCGGGCCGCCTCATCGACATGCGGTACGGGGTCTGGGAAGACGACGGCTACACCGGCCGGGATGTCAAGGCCATCGTCATGGCCACCCTCAACAATCACGGCTCGGGCGGCGAGGATTACGCCGGCGTCACCAGCGCCATCAAGAGCTTCCTGGGGGCCACGGAGATGCACAACAGCTGGTATTCCTCCACCTGGAATCACAACGGCCAGAACCATTATCATGTGCACAGCACCAGCTACAGCCGCGGCCGGGCCGATTACGCCGGCGAGCTCACGGCGCAGTATATCCGGACCATGTACGCGCCGGTGCTCTACATCACCGCCGCCATCTGGTCGGGCCATGTTTCCCGCACCGGCGATGCCGTGGAGACGAAGACGGTGCTGGCCGGTACCAACCCGGCGACCCTCGATTACGTGGCTTGTCGCGATGTCATCTCGCCGCATGCATCATGGCTGGATCCCGACGCCGACAACAACACCCGCCGCCAGATCACCGGCTGCATCGCCGGCGGAGTGGGCACCATCGACCCGGACCTGTTCGAGGTGGTGACCTATGATTTCGACAATCCCACCGTCACCCGCCTGGAAATCGACCGCAAGATCCGCGATTTCCGGGCCGGCCTGGCCAGCGAGGCCGAGGTGAAGGCCCTGATCCAGCACTATATGGAGCAGTGATTCCCCGACCGCAAATTCTGCGGCGGATCCCCTTTCCCGTGAGCCGAACTTCCCGCCTTGTCATTTCGTATTTTTGGGCGTAGGATGGGGGAATCCTGTCCCTTCGATCTGCAGGTTGAAATCAACATACCCAAAGGAGGCATGTCATGCCACAGACTCGCGGCCGTTTTTTCTGGACGTTGGGAGTGATCACCTTCATCGGGATGGTCGTCCTCGTCGTGATCGGATTGGTCTCCTGGCTCGCCGCACCGGGCGTTCCGGGGAAGACCATTCTGGAAGTGAATCTCGAACAGGGGATGATTGAATATGTACCGCAGGATCCGCTGGCCGAGACCATGGCCGGCGGCCTGGTGCGGGTGCGGGACGTGGTGGAAGGCATTGAACAGGCCGCCCGGGACGACCGCGTGGTGGCCCTCTACGCCCGGATCGGTGCCGCCGGACTGGGGATGGCCAAGATACAGGAAGTCCGCGACGCCGTGGCCTCCTTTCGCGCCACCGGCAAACCGGCCTTCGCCTTTGCCGAAACCTTCGGTGAATTCGCCGGTGGCAACGGAGCCTACTACCTGGCGACGGCTTTCGACGAGATCTATCTCCAGCCCTCGGGCGACATCGGCCTGACCGGGCTGATGATGGAGTCTCCCTTCCTCCGGGGAACCCTGAACAAGCTGGCCATCGAGCCCCGCATGGATCACCGCTACGAATACAAGAACGCCAAGAACATGATCACCGAGACGGAGTTTACGGCCGCCCATCGCGAGGCCATGTCCCAAGTGATGAACGCCCATCATGGGCAGATGGTGCGCGGCATCGCCGCGGGGCGCGGGTTGTCCGATGAGCAGGTACGGGAAGTCATTGCCCGCGGTCCCTACCTGGGGGAGGAAGCCCAGCGGGCCGGCCTGGTGGACGAAATGCTGTACCGGGACGAAGTCATGGGCAAGATCAAGTCGCGGGTCGGGGCGGACGCCCAGCTGCTCTACCTGGACAAGTACCTGGCGCGTGCGGGGCGGCCGCACGAATCCGGGCCGGTGATCGCCCTGATTTACGGCGTGGGCGGCGTCCAGCGCGGGGCAAGCGGCTATGATCCCCTCTTCGGGGATGTCACCATGGGCGCCGATACGGTGGCGGCCGCGTTCCGGGCGGCCATCGACGATGAGGATGTACAGGCCATCCTTTTCCGGGTGGACAGCCCCGGCGGCTCCTACGTCGCCTCGGACACCATCTGGCGGGAAACCCGGCGCGCCCGGGACGCCGGCAAGCCGGTGATCATCTCCATGGGGGACGTGGCCGGTTCGGGCGGGTACTTCGTGGCCATGGGTGCCGACAAGATCGTGGCCCAGCCGGGCACCATCACCGGCTCCATCGGCGTGCTGGGGGGCAAGATGCTGACCCGGACCTTCTGGCTGGATAAAATCGGCATCACATGGGACGATGTGACCACCAGCGAGAACGCCACCTTCTGGACCGGGACCCATGACTACACCGAGCAGGGCTGGGCGCGGTTCCAGGCCTGGCTCGACCGGGTCTACACGGATTTCACCGGCAAGGTGTCCGATGGCCGGAACATGCCCCTGGAGAAGGTCAGAGAGGTCGCCAAGGGACGGATCTGGTCCGGCGAGGATGCCCTCGCGCTGGGCCTGGTGGACGAGCTGGGCGGATTTTCTGTGGCGCTGCGGCTGTGCAGGGAAGCGGCCGGCATCGAGCTGGAAGAGGACATCCAGCTGAGACTGTTTCCGGAGGAGAAAGGGTTTCTGCAGCGGCTGATGGATGAGGGGCCGTCGAGCAGTGATGCGGCTGCGGCGGCGGTGCTGCAGCGCACCCTGCGTGCCGTGCAGCCGGCCACCCGGCTGGCGACGGAGCTGGGCCTGCTGGCCGACCGTGGCGTGCTGACCATGCCCCCTGTCCGCACTGACGGTCAACGGTAAGTGCCGGCCGGCCGTCAGGTCCCTGGCGGCCGGCCATATTTCCGGAATACAAATCCATTCAGACAAATCTAAGTAATGTGCGGCCGCCCATGGTGCCGCGGTCCACGTGTAGTGCACCACGGTGTTGGGTAAAGCGTTGTCTCAGGGAGCCCGGTGGTGATGCCTTCGTCCGCGGCCGGCCTTCTTCAGACAAGGGGGGGAGAGAGAATGTGCGAATTCTGGAACCAGCGCTACGCAGGTGATCAATATGCCTATGGCGAGAAGCCCAATGTGTTCTTCCGCGATTTCGTGGACCGGCACCCGCCCGGCCGGATCCTGTTGCCGGGCGAGGGCGAGGGGCGCAACGCGGTGTATGCCGCCCGGCAGGGCTGGGACGTCACGGCCTTCGATTACTCGCCGGCGGCCCGGGACAAAGCGCTGGCCCTGGCCCGGAAAGCCGGCGTGAGCATCCGCTATGAAATGGCTTCCTGCCTCGATTTCGACGGGCCGGAGGACTTCTTTGACGCTGTGGCGCTGATCTTCGTCCATCTGCCCGAGGCGGAACGCGGGCAATTTCATGCCACCCTCCGGCGGTATCTGAAGCGGGGCGGCCGGCTGGTCATGGAGGCGTTTTCCAAAATGCAATGGCTCAGCACCTCGGGCGGTCCGCGGAATCCGGCCCTGCTCTACAGCCTCCCTGAACTGGCCCAGGATTTTGCCGGCTTGCGGATCGAGCGGATGGTGGTGCAAGACATTCTGCTGCGCGAGGGGAAGTACCATGACGGCTGGGCCAGCGTCATCCGCCTGACGGCCGTCAAACCCTGACGGGGAGGACCGTCCGCTCTGGAGTTGCCTAGGATGCCGGCGGTGGATCGGGCAGCATTGTCCGGTATTTGGCACACGCCAGCAGACAGAGGGCTTTGGTGACGGTGGGGGAAGACCAGTAGGTGTAGACGCTGTTCCGTTCACCCAGCCGGGCTTCGGAGGCCGCCTGACAGCGGGCCCATTGCCGGCTGTATTCCTCGGCCGGCATGACCCCCCGCACGCCGTGAATCCGCAGATCATCGTACTTTTCCGCCACGTTCATGGGGAAGAGAAAGGGGACGGTGTCGATTCCCTTGATGGAACCGGAGAAGCAGGCATTATCCCAGGAAGGGCTGCCCGATCTCAGCTGGTGGCAGAGCCAGCCCATGCCCCGCTGAACCGCGCTCTTTACCTCGGACGGTGTATCCGCCCGCCATGCCCGGCCGCCCGGTCGCGCGAGGTGCGCCCCGGTCCAGATGTCCAGCAATGCGTTCAACGCCAGGGCCGTGCTGTACAACCGGTCATCCAGCATGTCCGAGCTGCCCGGCCAGAAGGTCTCGTGCTCCATCCGCGCCAGGAGCTGCCGGGTGCCGGGGCCGCGCAGGACGGGGCCCAGCTGCTGCCGCCACTCCGCCATGAAGGACCAGGGGAGCGGCGCGCGGGCCGCCCCGTCGTCCAGCAGCCGGAGGTTGGCGGCCAGAAAGCGGTAATAATTCAAAGCGTTGGGATAATACAGCAGCACGATATCCGGCGTCTGCGCCAGCAGATCGCGTTCCACCACCCAGCACAGCAGCCGCCCCGTGTCCCGGTAGCAACGGATGAATTCCGCGGACGGCTGGGGCGGGTGTTCCCGCCGCGGGGGCACCAGCAATTCCGCGTTGAGTCCCAGCATGGCATTGGCGCAGACGGACGGTTCCACGTTGTTCATGTTCAACGGAATCTTGGTGCCGCGGTCACCGAACTGCACCCCTTCATAAGGCGATTGCAGCCAGGTGGTCATAAAGGCGGGGTTGGCGGAGTCCGTGGTGGGCAGGTATTCCCTGATCCAGGAATAGGTGCGCGGATCGATCAGGTTGACGGCGCGGTCCGTCGACCGCGGCTGGTAGGCATACCGGGCGAGCAGTGCCAGCAGCTGTTCCAGGTCCTGGTTGGCGGCGCACCATTCTGCCCGGCTCTGGGGAAAGTCCGGCGAACAGTTCTGGATGGCGGCGCCGACGGAGAGGGCCAGGCCGGTGTCGTCCAGATCGGCCGGCATGTTGAAGCGGTTCAGGAAGCCCCGGCCGTCGCCCTGCAAATAGCCGACCTGCAGGTCGGGTGAGCCCAGAATGCGCACCCGGGTGATGTCCAGGCCGAAATAGTGCAGGAGACGAGTGGCGATCGGGAAAATATGGGCGCCATAGGCGACGATGGTGACGATATTGTCCGGATGCAGTTGCCAGCCCAGGCCGGTCTTTTTTTGTTGCCAGAACCCGTACGCCGGCACTCCATCGGGCAGATTCCGGTCACGATAATGAAGCAGACGGCGGACGGAACGGGCCACCTGATCGGGCGGCAGCCGGATGGCGCCCAGCTGCTGCGCTTCCAGCAGGCTGTGGGTGACGATGCTGGTGGCGAACATGTTGGTATCGGTAAGCCGGAAGAATCGGCGCAGCCAATCGCAGGCCGGCGCCGCCATGGCCGGGCCGAGAAAAAAGTGGCCTACATGGATGGAGGAGGGATACAGTCCGGGGTAGCGCTTGCCCAGAAAGATACCGGCCACATGGCTCACGGCAGGATGCCGGGCGGTCCATTGATCATCGCGGATGGACTGGTCCAGCCGCTGGATGATGAATTGGAGATGGTTCTCCGTCAGGGGCGTGGCGTGCTCGATATAGGCATCGCTCACCGGCCGGAAGGCGGGAATGAACAGCAGACCCAGGATCAGGATCCGCTGCAGGGGACGGCGGATCGACGCCGCCGAAAATATCGGGCGGCGGAACGCGCCTGTCGCTGCGTCCGGTTGTGGTTTCACGCGGTCCGGTACCCCCGGGAAAACGTCGGTCGGTTGTTGCGTCCGTTCGGGCCGTGAGGATGCCCGGGCATGGCTATTGTAATGGAGTGGCCGGCCGAATTCAAGACGGGATACGGGATGAATGGTTCGCGCCGCCGGGCAGCGGGCGGGGTTATTCGTAACGCAGCGCTTCGATGGGATCCATGCGGGCAGCCTGGCGGGCCGGCCAGGCGCCGAACAGCAGACTGATGCTGCCCAGCACCGTCAGCGAGATGATGAAAGCGGGAATGGTGATGATCAGGTAGATGTCCCCCTGGCCGGAAGCGTCCTGGAAGATGTTGCTCAGGAAAGGGATGCCTCCGATCAACCAGGCGACCAGGCTGGCGAACAGATAGCCGGTGGCGCCGCCGGCCAGGGTCAGGATGAAGGTCTCGCACAGGAACTGCATGAGTACGTGGCGCCGCTTGGCGCCCAGGGCGCGCAGGGTGCCGATCTCCCGGCGGCGGCTGCGCACGGAGAGCAGCATGATGTTCATCACCCCCACCCCGCCGATGCAGAGGGTAATGACCCCCACCAGCAGCACCGTGACGTTTATGGCGCCCGTAAATCCCTCAATGATGGCGCGCAGCTCCGAAAAGCGGTGCATCTGGAACGCCTTGTCGTCGGTGGGATCGAAGTGGTGGCGCTCGGCCATGATCTCGAAAAACTGACGCTCGGCCGCAGCCTCGAAGCGGCCGGCCACCGGCTGCCAGACCATGACGCTGAGGTAGCGGGTGTCCGTCATGACGGCCATGGTTTCGATGGGGATCATGGCGGAGCGGTCATCGGGCTGAAAGTAATTGGAGATGGAGATCTTTTTCTTGAGCACACCCACTACCCGGAAGCGGATGCCGCGGATCTTGACCTCGCGGCCGACGGCGGGCATCTGGCTGAAGAGCTGCTCCTTCAGGTCGTGGCCCAGCACCACCACCCGGGCCATCTGCCGTTCCTCTTCCGGGGTGAAGAAACGGCCGTCGGCGATGTACATGCCGCGGATCTTTTCGTAACTGGCGCTGACGGCCCGGATGCCGGCGGTGGTATAGCGCTGGCCGTACTGGATCTTGTAGCGGCGGAAGACCTCACCGCTGACCCGGCGGATCAGGGGGGCGTTGTCCCGCACCAGATCCACGTCCCGTTTTTCCATGTGCAGGGCGCGGCCGGCCTTGAGTCCCCCGGCCTGCTTGCTGGTCTGGCCGTTCCAGACCACCACCACCTGGTCGCCGAGATAGCTCATGCCGATGTGCATGGCCCGGGCGAAACCGTCGCCGTAGGCCATGAGAATCATGAAGGCCATGATGCCCCAGGTGACCCCCAGAATGGTCATGACGGTGCGCACGGGATTCCGGGCGATGGCCTGCCAGGAAAGTCGGATGACGGATCGAACGTTCATGGGCAGCTCCTGCTCATTCCTCGAACCGCAACGCATCCACCGGATCGAGGAAGGCGGCGGTGTAGGAGGGGTAGAAGGCCGCGGCCAGGGCCACGAACACCAGGAAACCGAAGGCCGACAAGCCGACCCACCGGGACACGATCATGCCGGCGAACACATCGGGCAGGGGCAGGCTGTTGATGGCAGCACACAGGCCCATGGCTCCCAGATAGCCCAGCAGGCCGCTGCCCAGCGAGATGAGCAGCGCCTCCAGGAAAAACATGGCCAGGATGTTCAGGCGGGTGGCGCCCAGGGCCTTGCGCAGGCCGATTTCGCGGGTGCGCTCCCGCACGGAGACCAGCATGATGTTCATGACGCCGATCCCGCCCAGCAGCAGTGTCACCACGGCCACAAAGCCCAGAAACAGTTTCATGGAGGAAAAGATCTGGGTGATGAATTTGGCGTCGGTGGCCGTATTCCAGATGGGCAGGGCGTCTTCGTCCAGCGGATCGAAATGATGATGCCGGGCCAAGATCTCCCGCACCTGCAGCTCGGCCACATCCCCTTCGGCCATCCCTTTCGGCTGCAGAATGAGGTTGGAGATGTGGCGGTCGCCGTACGGGCCGCTGCGGAAGGGGAAATCCCGGCGCATGGCCGGGTAGGGGACGAAGATCTTGCCGTCGTCCCGGCCGCTGTAGGAGCCGTTCTGGGTTTTCGGGGGCAGGATCCCCACCAGGCGATAGGTATATCCCTGCAGGCGCACCGGATCGCCGGGTACGGCCCGGCCGCCGAAGAGCTGCCGGTTGACCTCGTGGCCGATGATACATACCCGGGCGGCGTCGGCCATGTCTTTTTCGATGAACTGGCGTCCCTGGGCCGGAAAGATGCTGCGCATCGCCATGTAATCCACCAGCACGCCGCTGACGTCGAAATTCCCCTGGTTGACGTCGGTGGCGCTGATCAGATCATAGCGGCTCAGCTCGGGGCTCAGTCGCTGCAGGTGGAAGGCCTCACGCCGCAGCAGCGCGTAATCATCCACGGTCAGGTAGATCTGCTTGTTGGGGAGGATGCCCGGACCGGCGATACTGGTGGATCCGCCCCAGACGATGATGATGTGACGGCCCATGGCGTACATCTTCTCCATGTGGGCCTGGCGCATGCCTTCGCCGACGGCCACCAGGATGATGAGGGAGGCCACCCCCCAGGCGATGCCCAGCATGGTCAGGAAGGACCGCAGCCGGTTCTGGTTCAGATCGGCCCAGGTTTCACGGATCAGGTCCAGCGGGGCGATGCTCAGCCGGTGGCGGCGGCGGAGATGACCCCGGCCGATTTGACGGTCTTGTGGGTATGGGTGCCTCATGGTGTATCTCCGGGCTTACTGGAGAACGACGTGATCCTCGCCTGAAAGGCCGCCGATGACCTCGACCCGCGAGCCGTTGCTGATGCCCACGTCCACGGGGACGCGCCGCACCAGCTGTTCTTCGCCCGTTTGATGGATCAGGTCGACGAAGGCCGCCTTGTTTTCATCGTAGACCAGCGCCGTCTCCGGAATCTGCAGGACATCCGCCTTGCGGGCCAGGATGATCTCGGCGTTGGCGCTCATGTTCACCCGCAGGTCCGTATGATCGGAGAGCAGCCGGACCCGGACCTCGAAGCGGGTGACGTTGTCCTCCTCGAGGCCCATGGGGGAAATGCGGAAGACCTCGCCCTCGAAGCGCCGCTCACGGTAGGTTTCCACCGTCAGCCGGACGGGCTGCCCGGTGCGGATTTCACCCACGTCGCTCTCGTCCACGTTCCCCTTGAAGTACAGCTCGCGCGTGTCGCCCACCACCATGATGAGGGTGGCGTTGGAGCCCAGCTGGAGAATGGAACTCACGGCGTCGCCCACCTCCAGGTGCCGCTTGAGGACCAGGCCGGCGATGGGGCTGCGGATGGTGGCGTAACGCAGATTTTCCTCGGAGCGCTGCAGGGCGGCCTCGCCGGCGTGCAGGTCGGCGCGGGCCTGGTGGACGGCGGTTTCAGAAGTGTAGTATTCGGCTTCACGCAGCAGGACATTCTTCTTCAGGACGTTATCGCGAACCTCCTCGGCGCGATACAGCTGTTCCGCCGCGTCGAGCTGGGATCGGGAAACCAGATCGGCGTCGAACACTTCCTTCATCCGCTCATATTCGCGCCGGGCGAATTCCATGTCCTGGTTCCGGGCCTCTTCCCTGGCTTTCTCCAGGGCCAGGGCGGCGGATTTCATCTCGGCGGCGGCCTTTTCCAGCAGCGCCTCCCGGGCCATGACATGGGCTCGGGCTTCCCGCACCGAGGCTTCCAGCTGCTGGCGGTCCAGTTCCAGGAGGATCTGGCCTTTTTCCACCATGTCCCCCTCATCCACGTAGAAGTGCTGAATGATGCCGCTGGCCTTGGACTTGACGTCGATTTTGGTGACGGGTTCGATCTTGCCGGTGGCGACCACCGAGCGGACCATCTCACCCGATTGCACGGCCACGATACGTTCCGGCGGGATGCGGCTGTCGGTGCTGAAGAGATTGCTGAACACGAAATAGATGCCGCCGATAATGATCAGGACGACAACGATGGTCACGATTCGCAGCATCGTCACCCCGGTTTTGTTGCCCATAGGTTACCTCCCAAACATGTCTACCTATATAGAACGGTGATGGGGCCGGTGATGTTCCCATAAAATTCTTTGCAAACCTTGGCTTTTCCCGTAAGATATTCGTTCGGTCCCCGCCCCGCAACCGGAGGCGCAGGACGGGCCGGCGGCGACTTCTGGCCGGCCCGGAAAATGGGCGGCACTGGGCATTATGGATCTTGACCATCTTCTGATACTATGCGGCGCCACGTTTCTCGTCAGCATCCTGGGTGTGGTCACCGGCGGCCATTCCATGCTGACGGTGCCCCTCATGATCTTCTTCGGCATGCCGCCGGCGGTGGCCGTGGCCACCAACCGCTTCGCCAACATCTTTCTGGCCGGTTCCGGGGCCTACAAGTTTTATCGCAACAAGAAGATCCCCCTGCAATTCACCTGGCCCTTCATCGTGGCCAGCATCCCCGGCGGAGCGGCCGGGGCGCTGGTGGTGCTGCATTTGAGCGGCGACGTCATCCAGAAGATCATCGGCGCATTCATGGTGCTCATCGTGGTTGTCGGGCTGGTTTCCCGGCAGACCGGTCTGGCCGACCTGGAGAGCTTCGATTTCTCGCGGCTGCGGATGGGCTTCGGCCTGGTGATCGGCTTTCTCATCGGAATTTACTGGGGCTTCTTCGGCGGCGGGGGCATGACCCTGTTCATCCTCTTCCTGACCCTGACCTTCGGCCTCAGCTTTCTGCAGAGCGTCGGCACGAGCAATCTGGCCATGGGGCTGTCCTCGCTTCTGGCCGTCATCATCTTCATGGTCAGTGGCGCCGTGGACTTCGTGGTGGGCACGGCCATGGCCGTGTGCATGGCCGGCGGGGCCTGGATCGGCGCCCATTGGTCCATCCGGGTGGGCAACGTCTGGGTCAAACGGGTGTTCACGGCGGTGATCCTCATCCTGGCCGTCAAGCTCATCTTCGGCTGGCCCGATTTCAAGGCCCTGCTGCAGCCCTGATTTTCGTCTCCTTTCCGGGTCAGTGATCATGAGACATTGACGTGCGTGATGCGTATACCCAGGCATGACGTTTCTGGTATCACCCCACGAGATTCTGTGCTGCGTCACGGTCATCCAGCTGTGGCTGTTCACATTTTTTTTGGCCTGGCCCTATCCGGACCGTTCCCTGGCCCATCGGCTGCTGGCCCTCTTCCTCTTCATCAAGAGCCTGGGTATCGTCACCCACCTCCTCGGTGGCCGGCCGGATCTCCTGCCCGACGTCCTGCTGCTCCTGGTCCCTTTCATTTTTGTCTGGTCGCCGGTGATGTATCTGTACGTCCGGGCCACGCTGGACGGGGATTTCTCAATCCGCTGGCGGCACGGACTGCACCTGCTGCCCTTTCTTTTGTCCACCGGCTATTTTCTCGCCGTCTATCATCTGCAGAGTGGCGCGGCGCAAGCCCGGGTCGTGGCTGATCTCGATACGTCGGTACCCGTGGCGGCCTGGGTGATGGAAATCGGCTACCTGGGGCAGGTTCTGGCCTACCTGCTGGCGGCAGCCGGCCACGTGAAGCGTCACCGGGCGGCGCTCCCGGGGCCGGCCCGGTGCTGGCTGGCCTTTTTTCTGGGGGGCTTCGGCCTGATCTGGCTGGCCGACGGTGGTCTGGTGCTGGCCCGGATTCTGGGGGGGCATGTTCCGGCCTATCCCTGGAGCAGCCTGGTGCTGGGGCTGGTCTTTGCTTACGCCAGCGGGGTGGTGTACATGGGCTGGCGACATCCGCAGCTGTTCAGCGGGAACGGTGCGGCACCCCGCTATCGGTCCTCCCCGCTCTCGACGGACGACAAGGCCGAGATCCTGCGGCGTTTGCAGGCATACATGGCCGGGGACAAGCCCTTTCTCAACCCCAACCTGACCCTCTCGCGCTGCGGCCGCCGCCTGGGCATCACGCCGCGCTACATCTCCCAGGCGTTAAACGAAATCCTGGGGACCACGTTCACCGATTTTATCAATTCGTACCGCATCGATGAGGCCCGCCGCCAGCTGGTCGATCCGGACCAGGCCGACCGGTCCGTCCTGGATGTCATGCTGGCCACCGGTTTCAGCAACAAATCCACATTCTACCGCGTCTTTCGCAAGCATACGGGCCGGACTCCCCAGGAGTACCGCCGGCAATCCGTCCCGGGTGTGGTGACGAAGGCTCTCCGGTCCTGATTCATGTTTTGGAACCCCCGTGCGCCAACATCATCGTTCCGTTTTCCGTACACCCGGGCAATCTGTTTTCCGGGGGTCGATCATGAACGAATGTTGGAACCGACGTGATTTTTTGCGGAGAGCGGCGGGCACAATGGCCGCCGCGGGCGTCGCCGGGGTGGGCGAATGGACCGGGGTGCCGCCGGCACCGGCCGGTGACATGAGCCGCCGGCCCCTGGGCCGGACCGGCTTGCAGGTGCCGGTCATCAGCCTGGGGGTGATGAATGCCTCGAATCCGGCGCTGCTTCGGCGGGCCTGGGATCTGGGCGTGCGTCATTTCGACACGGCCGCCTATTACCAGCGCGGCCGTAACGAAGAGATGGTGGGCGCCGTAATCCGGGAGCTGCGTGCCCGGCAGGAAACGGTGATTGCCACCAAGATCTATCTGCCGCCCGAGCGGCGGCACATGGCCGACGAAGAAGTGCGACAGTTCTTCCGGAACTCGGCGGCGGAGAGTCTGCGACGCCTGCAGACGGATTATGTCGACATCCTCTATGTCCACAACGTGTCGGATGTCGACTATCTTTACCGGCCGGTGGTGGTGGAGGTCATGCAGGCGCTCAGGCAGGCGGGCACGGCCCGGTTCGTCGGTTTCACCACCCACCGCGGCATGGATCCGTGTATCGCCGCCGCGGCGGAACGGGGTGGCTGGGACGTCATCGCCACCGCCTTTAACTATTCCCTCGGCGAGGACAGGGACCTCTTGCAGGCCATGACCCGGGCCCATCAGCAGGGGATCGGCCTGGTGGCCATGAAGACCCAGTGCACCCAGTACTGGTATCGCGAACATCTGCCGGACTATTTCCAGCGCTTCTACCAGGGGGAGATTCTGCATACGGCCGTGCTCAAGTGGGCCGTGCGTCACCCCTTCGTAACCACGGCCATCCCCGGCTGCACCACCTTCGAGCAGCTGGAGGCCGATGTCCAGGCCGGCCGCTCGCTGGAGTATACGGCCGCCGAGCGGGAGTTTCTGGAGTCGCGGAATGTGCGGGCGGCTCTCGGCTATTGCCGCCAGTGCGCCCGGTGCGTGGCCGGTTGCCCGGCCGGCGTCCAGGTGCCGACGCTGATGCGGGCGCACCTGTACGCCGTGTGTTACGGCAACGGGGACGCCCTGCAGGCCGCCCTGGCCGAACTGCCGCCCGGGGCCGGGCTGGAGGCCTGCCGCGACTGCCGGACCTGCCGGGTGGCCTGCGTCCAGGGAATCCCGGTGGCCGAGCGACTGGCGGAGTTGCAGCGGATCGTGCGGGTCTAGCCGCCGGATTGCAAGAGAAACCAGGGGGGTGGTCATGGTGGCAGCCAGGGCAATCGGGGTTCTGATGGACATGGCCGCCTTGTCCGCCAGTCCTGGCGGCGGGGCCTCGCCATGCGGCCGCCCGGGAGGGGGCTCTGGCGCGGCGGTCCGCCGGCGGGTCAACCTTCTGCCCCTCCTGTATCCGGAGGAAAAGTCATGAACGGAGCATCCCAAAATGATCGCGGACCGGGTATTCAGGCCAGCATGCGACAGCCGCCCCGGCGCTCCTGGCCGCGGATCGTCATCCCCGTACTGGTCGCCCTCGGCCTGATGCTGGCGCCACCACTGCCCACAAGCGAGTTGAGCCGGCGCCTGCCGGACGAGTCCGCGGCGGCTCTTCACGTCCCGTCCGGCCGGGGGATTCTCCCCAACGGCCGCCTGCCGGTGGTGGAATGGGTCGATGCGGCGGCCGTCTCCGTGGCGGGCCCATTTGAACTGCGGCTGAAACAGGATGACGCGTACGTTTACCTCGGTATTCGCTTCACCGGTGACATGCACACGGGTTGTGAACTGTACCTGGCGGCCGGGACGGCCCCACCCCGCAAACTGCACGTCTCGGCGGCGCTGGGGGAGGCGGAACTGGGCGATGCCGGCTGGTCTGACATGCGCTGGGGCGGCAACATCCACTGGACAGCCAACGCCATTGGCCTCATCGTCGTGGAGGGGCAGCGGCAGGTAGTGCCGCTGGAAGGATTCGAGTTTCAGATGGACAAGGGGATGTTCGCCGCAAAAACATGGCGGCTGCGGATCCATCTGAAACGGCCGGATGTTTTCTTCCCGTCGGCATCGGATCCACAGCAGCCCGGGACATGGTTCGCCGTTTCGTTGGTGGAGTGAAACGGCCGGCCGACCGGAATCAGCGGCGCGGATTGACTGGTCACGAATCCGTTCGCACCAGGACCTCCCGTCGGGGACCCCGAGACAGCCCGGTGGGATCCCCGCCCCCATATACCCCATCTCACCCTGAATCAGCAGTTTCCGGAATTTACGGCAAAGGGGTTGCATTCCGGGGGCGGGATTCGTACAATATGGGATCGATTAAAAAATTGCAAATCATTGCAAAATAGAAACATTCAATGGGAGTCCATCATGGGTAAGCGTTGGTATGTCTTTGGCGTGGCCTTCCTGCTGCTCCTCGGCGGCGGGTTGCTGGCGCAACAGGGTTCAGCGACGGAGCCGGCCGGCAAGGTGCAGGAGGAGGATCTGCCCCGCCCGGTGCGGCCGGAGGTGGCCAGTCCCCGGGCCACCATGCAGACATTTCTCGAAGCCTTCTACCAGACCGATGCCGACGGCGAGTTCACCCTGGACGAGCCGATGGCCGTTTCCTGCCTCGACCTGTCCGGTTTGCTGCCCGATGTGCGGGAGATGTCCGGCAAGGAGCTCATCATCCAGCTGAAAGAGGTCATCGACCGCACCGAGCTGGTGGATTTCGAGAAAATCTCCGACCTGTCCGAGGGGGACCCGTACGTGTTCCTGCGCATCCCCGGCTCGGGCGAGGTGACCATCGCCCGGGTGGACAATGGCGAATGGCTCTTCACGAAGGAAACGGTGGCCAGCCTGCCCGAACTTCACCGGGCCATGGAGGACCGGGCCGTGGTGGAAGGCGTGGAGCGGCAGGCGCCCGAACTGCAATCCTTTTCCGCCTGGCTGAAATCCAGCATGCCCGAGTCGTTGCGTGAACGGATCTTCTTTCTGGAATATTGGCAGTGGATCGGCCTGTTCGCCCTGATCCTGCTCGGTTTCATTCTCGACAAGCTGGTGGTTTTCATCCTGCACGGCGTGGTCCTCCGCTACCTGGAACGACGGCAGCAAAGGGTGGACCTGGCGATGCTGCGCAAGAGCCTGCGGCCCATCGGCCTCCCCTTCATGGCCCTGCTCTGGTGGGTGGGCATCGCCTGGCTGGGGTTGCCGCCGACGGTCCTGCAGGTGCTCATCGTGGCGCTGAAGTTTATCGTGGCCGTGGCCATGGTGCTCATCGCCTACCGCCTGGTGGACCTGCTGAGCGACTTTCTGGCGCGGCGGGCGGACAAGACGGAGAGCAAGTTCGACGATCTGCTGGTGCCCCTCATCCGCAAGTCCCTGAAGGTGTTCATCGTGGCCTTCGGTATCGTTTTCGTGGCCGACAACCTGGGCACCGACGTGCAGGGGCTCCTGGCCGGTATCGGTCTCGGCGGTTTGGCCGTGGCCCTGGCCGCCAAGGATGCGGTCAGCAACCTGTTCGGCTCGCTGACGGTCCTGCTGGACCGGCCGTTCCAGGTGGGCGACTGGGTGGTCATCGGCAGCGCCGAGGGGACGGTGGAGGAGGTGGGGTTCCGCTCCACCCGCATCCGGACGTTCTACAATTCCCTCATCACCCTGCCCAACTCCATCCTCATCAGCGCCTCGGTGGACAACCTGGGCATGCGAAAATACCGCCGCTGGTCCACCAAGCTGGGCCTGACCTATGACACCCCGCCCGAGAAGATCGATGCCTTCTGCGAGGGGGTCCGCGAGCTCATCCGCCAGCATCCCTATACTCGCAAGGATTACTTTCACGTCTACATGAACGAGTTCGACAACGCTTCGCTCAATATCCTGCTCTACGTCTTTTTCATGGCCCCCGACTGGGCCACCGAGCTGCGGGAGCGGCACCGCCTGGCGGTGGATATCATCCGCCTGGCCGGTGAGCTGGGCGTGGAGTTCGCCTTCCCCACCCAGACCCTCTACCTGCGGGAAGAGAAGTGGTCGGCACCGCCGCGGGCCGGACGGGACTACCCGGCCGAATCCACCCGTCTGCAGGACAAGACGCGGGCCGACGCCGGCAACCTGGTGAACGAGGCGCTGGGCGGGACCATTCCCCCGCCGGTGGTCTTCGCCGCGCCACCGCCGCCTGACGATGCCGCCGACATGGACAGCGAGTAAGGTCGCGCCGGAACCGGAGGGATAATCCCGGATTTCTTCGCAACAGAAGTTATTGTGCATACATCTAAGAATATTGAAACTTACAAGGAGGTGAGACATGGCTGGTGAATACCATGAGCCGTACGAACTGCTGCCCGATGAAGCCATTGAGTTCCATCGGATGATCAAAAGCGTGATCGAGGAACTGGAGGCCGTGGACTGGTACAACCAGCGGGCCGCTGTTACCAAGGATCCGGACCTCAAGGCCATTGTCGAGCACAATCGCGACGAGGAGATCGAACACGCCTGCATGGGCCTGGAATGGCTGCGCCGCAATTTCGCCAACTGGGACGAGAACCTCCGCACCTATCTCTTCACCGAGGCGCCCATCACCGAAATCGAGGAAGCGGAGACCGGTGGCCATAATGCCGACGGTGATGCCGGGCCGGACGAGGGCACGGATTCATCATTGGGTATCAAAAGTTTGAAATAAGGAGGATGATGACAATGGATATACTGAAACGATCATTGGCTCCCATTCCGGCCGCGGCCTGGAGTCTCATCGACGACGAGGCCCGGCAGGTGCTGAAGGGGCGTCTCACGGGCCGACGCTTCGTGGACTTCAACGGGCCGCTGGGCCTGGAGTTCGCTTCCCTGAATACCGGTCGGCTGCTGGACGTCGAGGCCGAGCGCGTGGATGACAGGGTCTCCTACAAGATCCGAAAATCCATGCCGGTGGTGGAACTGCGGTTCCCCTTTCGCCTGAAGATCGAAGAACTGGAAGCCCTGGTGCGCGGCGCCCAGGACGCGGAGATCGATCCTCTGCTCAACGCCGCCAAGGCCATGGCCGACGCCGAAGACAATGCCATTCTGTTCGGTTTGAAGCCCGTATCCATTCCGGGGGTCATCGCCGCCTCCCCCCACAAGGCTCTGCCGGTCACCAAGGAAGGGGAGAAGGTCATCAGCGCCCTGGCCAAGGGCGTGAAAAAGTTGCGCGACGCGTTCGTGGACGGACCTTACGCCCTGGTGGCGGGGACGGACATGTTGGCCGACATCCAGGCCCAGCACGAAGGCGGTTATCCTATCCTGAACAAAATCAAGGATATGCTGGGCGGTGATATCATCAGGTCGCCCTTCCTGGGCAAGGAAGGCGTGCTGGTGTCCACCCGCGGCGGGGACTACGAACTGTTCGTCGGCCAGGACTTTTCCATCGGCTTCGAACGCCAGGACGGGGCCGAGGTGGAACTGTTCATGTTCGAAACCTTTACCTTCCGGGTCAATACGCCGGAGGCCTGCATCCCGCTGAAATGACCGGGCCTAAAAAAAGCCGGCGGACCGAAGTCCGCCGGCGGTAAGCGGGTAGCTTTCTATGTAGCACTAGTACAGATGATATACCATCGCCGATGGTTGAAAATATTTTCGCGATTTTTTTCGTCCCCTCCATAATCTCTATCGATTCAATAGATTGTCCCGAAAAAAATTTTCCCCGCGGTCGGAGATACCCGGTAGAATGCCCAGCGCAGGGATACCATCAGGGGGCGGACCCGATGCGGCGCAGTTCCGCCCGGATGGCGGCGTGGTCGGCCAGGCGCTCCCGCCGCGCCCGGCGGATCAGCGCCAGGCAAAAGTCCGACACCGCCGCCGGAATGGCGGGGTCCACCTCATGCGGCGGCACCGGATCTTCGTGCAGCAGTGCGTACATGAGCCGGGCCGGATCGTTGTCCTCGCCGCGGAAAGGGGTGGTGCCGGTCAGCATTTCGTACAGGATGATACCCAGGGCGTAGAAATCCATGGCCGGGTGCGGCGCCAGACCGCCCAGCTGCTCGGGTGGCAGATAGGGCAGGGTGCCGGACAGCAGGCCGGTGCGGGTCAGGGCCGGCTGTCCGACGAGGGTGGCGATGCCGAAGTCGAGGATGCGGATCAGGGGCGGTCCGTCCGCCGTCTCCGGCAAGGCGGATGACGATGTTGAGCCGGCCGCGGCGCGCGGCAGGACCATGATGTTCTCCGGTTTCAGGTCGCGGTGGATGATGCCGGCGTCATGCATGTCGTGGACGGTGTCCGCCAACACGGCAAAAAGGGCCAGGGCCCGGGGGGGCGGGAAGGGACCCTCTTCGGCCAGCCGCCGGCGGAGATCCTGCCCGGCGCAGAATTCCATCACCCAGTAGAGACGACCCTGGTGCTCCCCCTGGTCCAGGAGGCGGACCACGTTGGGATGGTCCAGCCGGCGCAGAAGCTGGCCCTCCTGTTCGAACCGTCGCCGGGTATCGGCGGTGACCAGTTCCGGATGCAGGAGCTTGATGGCCACCAGGCGGCGGGTTTTACGGTCGCGGGCTTTGTGGACGGTGCCCATGCCGCCCTGGCCCAGGCTGGCGAGGAGTTCGTAGTGGCCGATGGTGTGGGTGCGGCGCCAGTCGTGGAGAATGGTCCGCCAGCGGCGCGCGCCGCGGTAACCCAGGTAGAGGAGGGCGGCGAGACCGACAAAGCCCAGCAGGGTGAACCAGCCCTGTTGCCAGAAGGGCGCCTGCACGTGAAAGGCGACTGTCGCCGGGTGTGGCTGCCAGGGGCCGTCGCCCCGGGCGGCGGTGACCTCGAAACGATAATCCCCCGGTGCGGGCCCCACCAGGCGCAGGCGGCGGTCACGCCCGGCGTCGAGCCACCGGTCCGACGATCCGTGCAGCCGGTAACGGAAGCGGACCCGCTCGGAATCGGCCAAAGCGATCCCGGTGTAACGGATTTCCAGCACGGCATCGGCCGGGCATTCCAGCCAGGCGCCGGCATCCTGCCGTTCGCCATCCACCCGAACTTCTTCGATGAACACCGGCGGCGGATCCTCCGCGTCGGCCACGGCCGGCCGGGGATCCACCCGCACCGCCCCGGCGGCGGAGGGGAACCACAGGCTGCCGTCGGTGGCCTGGCAGGCGCCGGGGTGGTTGCCGCCACTGCCGCGCAGGGTCTTCAGGCCATCGGCCAGGCCGAAGCGGCGACATTCCACTCGCGGGAGATGGCCGTCGGCGCAGCGATGCAGCTGGGTGGACGGCACGGAAAAGAGGCCCTGGTCGCTGCTCAGCCAAAACCGGCCGTAGTCATCGGCCAGCAGCTGGTAGAGGTAGTTGCTGGCCAGGCCCCGCCGCGTGTCCACGACGGCGATGCTCTCTTCGCGCCAGCGGGCCAGGCCGCCGCCATGGGTGACGATCCACAGGCTGCCGTCCGGGTCGGCATGGAGATCGTACACCGTGCCGTGGGGCAGGCCGTCGGCCATCCGGTAAAAACGGAAGTCCTCCCCGCGCAGATAGCCGGCGCCATTGTCGGTGCCGACCCACAGGCGACCCTGACGGTCCCGGGTGATGACCCGGATGGTTTTTTCGGCAGGCTGCTCCGACGGCAGCCAGGTGTAGAGCAGATCCGCCTGCAGCCGGCTGAGTCCGTCGCGGCTGCCGAGCCAGATGCTGCCGTCGCGGTCATGGTAAATGGCCAGCACCGCCGGATCGTCGTGAATATAAAACCGGCCCTGGCGCACGAACAGGTCAGCCTGACGACGGAAAAGGCCGTGGGCGTCGGTGCCCGCCAGCAGCGTGCCGTTGGGACCGAAGCCGAGGGAGCGGACAACAGGCGGGTCAGCGCCGCCGTCAAACGGAGCGACATGATAACCGTCACTGTCCAGCCGCTGCAGGCCGGCCGGCCCGCCCAACCAGAGTCCGCCGGCGGGGTCCTCCAGGATGGTGTGGATGGGGGCATATTCGCCGCCGGCCAGGGAATACGTGGTGACGATCCCGCGATGGAAACGGTCGAAGCCGCCGCTGGTGCCGACCCACAGGCCGCCCTCGCTGTCCTCGAACAGGCAGTGCACCTGGCTGCCGCTCAGACCGTCGGTGGCGGTGAAGACGTCGAACGTGTCGCCTACCCGTCGGGCCAGCCCGCGGTCGGTGCCGATCCACAGCCCGCCGTCCCTGTCCTGGTGGAGACAGCGGATCACCGCCGAAGGCAGCCCGTGGGCGGTGTCGTACAGGGTCAGGCGTCTGTCGGTTTGGCGGGCCAGTCCCCGGGACGTGCCCACCCACAGCCCGCCCGCCGGGTCCTCCAGCAGGGCCTGGATGGCCGTGTTCTGAAATTCCGGCGTCAGATGGTTGCGGATCCGCCCGTCCTGCAAAACACCCACTCCCAGACGGGTGCCGCACAGCAGGCTGCCGTCCCGCCGCCGCAGGATGCTCAGCACCGTGTGGTGGATCAGGCCCTGTTCTTCCGAATAGGCCAGCGGCGGTGGCGGGGCACAGCGGACGACTCCGGCATAGGTGGTCCCGGCCCAGAGCTGATTCCCGTCGTCGACGTACAGGGTTTCGATTTCCAGCGGCGGCGAGCGCGGCGCCGCGGCCGGCGTGAACTGGCCATGGGCGAAACGGACCATCCCGCGACTCCGGGTGGCCAGCCACAGGCCGTCGTCCGTCACGGCCAGCGCCTGGATGTAATCCTCGGGGATGGCCGGCGTGCCGGCGGAATTGAACACGGTAAAGCGATACCCGTCGAACCGGAGCAGCCCCTGGCGGGTGGCCAGCCAGAGATAGCCGTCGCCGGTCTGGGCGATGTCCAGGACTTCATGGGCCGGCAGACCGGAATCGGCTGTCCAGGCCCGGTGAACATACTGATGGATGGTCCGGTGGGAGGGCACCACGTCCGGCCGGCATTCGGTGGCGGCCCAGAGGAGCAGCAGTACCGGAATCCAGCGGCGGATCATAGGCCTCCCGGGAAGGATGGGGCGTCCGGCAGGGTCCTGGAGCGAAACCCGTGGCAGGGTCACCCGGGATCGTTGCCGGACGGTTGCCCCCATCATATCACAGAGGTGGAAGCCAGGTGATCGCGGAGATTACTTCAGCCGGAAATGGATGGTGATCCTGACCAGGCTCGGGTGCGGCGTACCGTCCATCTTGACCGGCTCCCAGATCCATTGCCGCAGGGCATCGGCCGCGGCTGCCGCCAGGATTTCATTCCCCTCGAGGGGGGTGATCTCGTCGGCCCGGCCGTTCTCGTCCACCAGCACTTCCAGGATCACCGCCCCCGACAGGCCCGCTTTTTTGGCCTCGTCGGGATACTGCGGCGAGACCTTCTTCTTGAGTATCGGTTTCATGTTATCGACGTCGTCGTCCGTGGCGGACGAGTCGTCGGCATCCGACCGGTCTCCGTCCAGAATGAAGCGGACGGTCAGGGTGGCATAGAAGGACTGGGCCTTGCCCTTGATCTGCATGGGCTGCCAGCGCCACTGGCGGACGGCATCCACGGCCGCGTCTTTCAGCAGCGGATGGCCCTTCAACACCTCGATCTGCTGCGGGAGGCCCTTTTCGTCCACCCGCACCTTGAGCAGGACGGCCCCCTGCACGGCGGCATCGCGGGCGGCGGGGGGATAGGCGGGATTGACTTTCTCCAGCAGCTTGGGGAGACCTTCGGGGTCGCCCACCACCACCGCTTTCTCATCGCCCGTGACGGCGGCCTCGAGGGGAATGGTCCAGAGAAGAATGGCCAGTGTCAGAAAGATCAGGGCCCACAGGCAGGCCAGCCAGACATTGGAGCGGCTTCGGTTGACCATGGCGCCGGTCGTCGTTTGCTTGTTCATGGGAACAGGTCCTCCTTTCGATGTTCTGGGTACAGCCTACCCCATTCCGGCGGACCGGGGAACTGGAAGAATGTAACGAATCCGTGGCGTTGGGATGGGGGTGTCGGCGGGTGTTCTGACGGGCCTATTCTTTTTGTTTTCAACGAATTGCTCTTGAGGTTTCGCAGCGGGCCGCAAAGGCGACCCGGCGGGACTGGGACAATACACCGCTCCCCGCGGCCTGTGCCGCCAGCGGTGCCGCAGAATGGGACCGGCCGACGGTCGCCGCCGGATCCGGCCCATCACTCATTCCGGGCGCTGACGGGGAGGTCCATGATTTCGGCGGTGATCTCCAGCCGGGGGTAGTCATACGAAGGCTGGCTCCGGTACAGGACGATCCCTTCCAGGGCCAGACTGATGAGGTAGGTGTTGGGGTCCTGGGTCGGTTTGACATTCCGCAGGGTGATCCGGCCCAGGGGCGGCTGCCGGCCGCGGTCAACGTCGTTCATGGCGTAGACGCCGCTGCGCTGGACAGCCATCAGCTGGAACGCCGGCAGCGCGGCCAGTTCCACCGGCTGGCCCGGCTGGCGGAACAGGTGCTGCCACGCGGCGGCAGGGAGCTGGACGGACAGGTAGTGGGGGCCGTAGGAGCAGAGGCGCAGCTTGAGGCCGATGAACTGGTTGAGCAGGGCGGGATCGACGCGCAGGATGGCTGGCGAATAGCTGCCGCGCTCCGTGCCGATCTGCACCCGGATGCTCTCCATGCCGGCGGGGATGGTGGGGGAGGTATCGACGACGCCGACGCGCTGGTATCTGGACCCGGCGCCGATCTCCAGGAAGTCGTCTTCGGTGGTCGCCGTCTCGTCGCCGGCCACGATCCTCAGGCGGAATGTCTCGCTGCTGCCGTCATCGGCCCAGGTCAGGTGCAGCACGTTGCCCTGCAGGCGGTACGTGCCACACTCCCCCCCGGTCATCTGGGAATGGACGAATTTCAGCGAACGATAGTTGTTGAGCGGGGTGGTGCTGCTGGCCGTGGTGCCCGTCTCCTTCACGAAGACGCCGTTTTCGAAAAAGACAAAATCGCGGTAGCCGGCAATGGAGCCGCCGCTGAGGAGGGCCCGCCATTTGCCCACCAGAAAGTGGCCCAAAGGGCTGTCCGGCCGGTAAGGGGGGATGGCGACCGTATTTTCCGCCGCGGCCGGCACGGCCGCGGCCGGCGCCGCCTGGGCGGCGGGCGGATCCGGCACGGGCAGCTGCGGCGGAACGGAACCGTCGGCGGCGGCAAAGGAGGCCAGCACGCCCTGGAGCAGGGCCTGGGCCCGCTCGCGGGAAAAAACGGCCGGGGGGCAGGAATAGGAGAGCCACTGGGCCGAGCCGCCCTGCAGGGCCAGCAGGGCCATCCCCTGGTACGGCGCGTCCTGGTTGGTGACGGTGAATTCCGCCCGGGCCAGATAGTCGCCCAGCGGTTCCAGCTGTTGGGTGGTCAGGTCCGGCAGGGACTGGCGCAGCCGCTCCAGCACCTGGGCCGCCAGCTCCACCGGGGTGAGGCGGTTGGGGTTGATGAGGGACAGGGTGACCATCTCCTCACCGCTGGATCGGTTGGCCAGCTGAAGCATGCTCCCCTCTTCCTTCACCTGCCAGCCGGCGGGATGGTGAAAGGAGAAACGGCCGCCGGTGGACACATATTTTTCCCACTGCACGGCGCCGGCCAGGCCGGTCAGGGCGGCCAGGCAGGCGGCCAGAAAAATCGGGCGCAATCGTATGAGGGTCATGGTTCTCCTCCCCGGGACATAGGGCAGTTGCTTTATGGTAACTCAGATGCAACCGGACAGCCTGGGGATACGGGCCGCGCGGGGAAAGGAACCGTCTCTGGCGCGGGCTTGTCGGTGCCGCGTCTCAGCGTACCTTCCGTTTCGATGTCTTTTCGCTGAGCTGGAAGAAGCCCTTTTCCTCCAGCCCCGGCGCCAGTTTCTCCCGCTCCATGAAGGGATAGCGGTAATCCTGCGGCGGGCAGAAGGTCTCCTTGATGGTGCGCGGGCTGGTCCAGCGCAGCAGGTTCAGCATGGAGCCGGCCTTGTCATTGGTGCCCGACGCCCGGCCGCCGCCGAAGGGCTGCTCGCCCACCACGGCGCCGGTGGGCTTGTCGTTGATGTAGAAATTGCCGGCGGCGTGGCGCAGCGCCTCGAAGGCCAGCTGGATGGGTTTCCGCTCCGTGGAGAAGATGGATCCCGTGAGGGCGTAGGGCGATGTCCGGTCGCAGATATGGAGGATCTCCTCGTACCGGTCGTCTTCATACACATACACGGTGAGGACCGGGCCGAAGATTTCCTCCGTCATGGTCACGAAGTGCGGGTCGCGGGTGAGGATGACCGTCGGCTCGATAAAGTAGCCGCGGGACTTGTCGCCGCGGCCGCCGAAAATGATCTCCGCTTCCCGGGCGTTCCGGGCCTGTTCGATGTAGCTCATGATCTTGTCGTAGGAGCCCTCGTTGATGACGGCGTTGTAGAACAGGTGCAGCTCGCGGGGGTCGCCCACCTCGATGCTCATGATGGTCTCGCTGAGGCGCCGGCGGATCTCCGGCCACAGGGACCGGGGGATGTAGGCCCGGGACACGGCCGAGCATTTCTGGCCCTGGTACTCGAACGCGCCGCGGACGAGGGCGGTGTTGAGGCTCTCCAGGTCGGCCGAGGGATGGGCGATGACGAAATTCTTGCCGCCCGTCTCGCCGACGATGCGCGGGTAGGACTTGTAGGTGCCGATGTTCTCGGCCACGGTGCGCCACATGGTGTTGAACACGCCGGTGGAGCCGGTGAAATGGATGCCGGCCAGGTCGGGGTGGGGCAGCACGATGCCGCCGATGGTCCGGCCCGAGCCGGGGATGAAGTTGATGACGCCGTCGGGGAACCCGGCCTCCCGGAACAGCTGGGTCATGTAGTAGCCGGACAGAATGGCGTCGGACGACGGTTTCCAGAGCACCACGTTGCCCATGAGGGCCGGCGCCGTGGGCAGGTTGCCGGCGATGGAGGTGAAGTTGAACGGCGAGACGGCGAAGACGAATCCTTCCAGCGGCCGGTATTCCACCCGGTTGTACGTGCCGGGCAGGGAATTGGGCTGCTCCTTGTAGATCTCTGTCATGTAGAAGGCGTTGAAGCGGAAAAAGTCGGCCAGTTCGCAGGCGGAATCGATCTCGGCCTGATGCGGGTTCTTGGACTGGCCGAGGATGGTGGCGGCGTTGAGGATGTAGCGGTATTTGGTGGTGATGAGCTCGGCCGCTTTCAGGGCGATGGAGGCCCGTTCCACCCAGGGCAGGTTTTCCCACTCCTTTTTGGCTTCCAGGGCGGCCACGATGGCCTGGCGGATTTCCGCCTCGCCGGCCTGGTGGCATACGGCCAGGACATGCCCGTGATGGTGGGGCATGACCACCTCGAAGGTGTCGCCGGTGAGCACTTCCCGCCCGCCCACGATGACCGGAATCTCGATGCGCTGGCCGGCCTGGCGCTCCAGTTCGGCCAGCAGGCGCCCGCGCTCGGGCGAACCGGGGGCGTAGCCCAGGACGGGTTCGTTGGCCGGTTCTTTTATCTTGAAAAAAGCATTGGCGTTGTACATTGTCTCATTTCTCCTTGGCTGACGAGGGCTCTCGGCCGCCGTCGTCAGCGCGCGGGGTGATCGGGGCGGGCGCTCACGTCGAAGCGGATGCCCTGGGCCTTGCGCAGGGCGGGTCCCCAGTTGATGGTCACCGTCTGCCGCCGCATGTAGGCCTTCCAGGCGTCGGAGCCTGATTCGCGGCCGCCGCCTGTGTCTTTCTCGCCCCCGAACGCCCCGCCGATCTCGGCGCCGATGGTGCCGCCGTTGACGTTGGCGATGCCGCAGTCGGTGCCGCGGGCCGACAGGAACTCCTCGGCGGCGCGGAGGGAGTCGGTGATGAGGGCCGAGGAGAGCCCTTCGCTGGCGGCGTTGTTGAGGGCCAGGGCATCGGCCAGCTGGTCGTATTCCACCACATAGACGATGGGGGCGAAGGTCTCCTCCATCATCACGGGCAGATCACGGGGCGCCTCGACGATGGCCGGCTCCACGTAGAAACCGGTTTCCAGTCCCTCGATTTTCAGTTTTTTGCCGCCGTACAGGATGCGGCCGCCGTTGCGCCGGGCGCGGTCCAGGGCATCCATCATGGCCGTCACGGCCGTGGCGTCGATGAGGGGTCCCATGGTAACGGATTCATCCAGCGGATGGCCGATGATGACGCGACCATAGGCGTCGATCAGGCGGTGGAGGAAGATCTCCTTCAGGGAATGGTGCACCATGAGCCGGCGGGCGGATGTGCAACGCTGGCCGGCGGTGCCGATGGCACTGAATACGGCGGCCTCCAGGGCCAGATCCAGATCGGCGTCGGCGGCCACGATGATGGCGTTGTTGCCGCCCAGTTCCAGCAGGCTGCGCCCCAGCCGGGCGGCCACCTGCTGGCCGATGCGGCGGCCCATGTCGCAGCTGCCCGTGGCACTGATGAGGGGCAGGCGCCGGTCGGCGGTCATCCGTTCGCCCACCTCCCGGCCGCTGCCGATGACCAGGTTGAAGACGCCGCGCAGGTTGTGACGGTCCAGGATATGATCCAGAAGGCGATGGATGGCGATGGCGGTGAGGGGTGTTTTGGAGGATGGCTTCCACAGGATGGCGTCGCCGCAGACAGCGGCGATGAGGGCGTTCCACGACCAGACGGCCGCCGGAAAATTGAACGAGGAGATAACGCCCACAATGCCCAGGGGGTGCCATTGTTCGAACATGCGATGATGGGGGCGCTCGCTGGGCATGGTCAGCCCGTACAGCTGGCGCGACAGCCCCAGGGCGAAGTCGGCCACGTCGATCATTTCCTGGATTTCGCCGCGCGCCTCCTCGAGAATCTTGCCCGATTCCATGGTGATGAGACGGGCCAGGCTCTCCTTGCGCTGGAGCAGGGCGCAGCCGATTTCGCCGATGATCTTGCCCCGCTGGGGCGCCGGGATCATCCGCCAGCGTTGGAACCCCGTTCGCGCCATGGTCATGACCGCCTCGTAATCGTCGGCCGTGGCCATCCGGACGGCGGCGATGGGGCGGCCATCGATGGGCGATACGGAGACCAGTTCCTCGCCGCGGGTGTCCAGCCAGCCCGCAGCGCCACCGGTGGCGGCGCCAGGGTTGGTCGCCTGTAATCCCAATGTCTGCAGCAGGTCACGCATAACAATCCCTCAACTCCCGCAATTCACTGAATCTGATGCGGAAAGGGCAGACCTGTTTTCAGATTTCTCGGCCGCCGGGGAAACATGTTGAAAAGCCGCGGTTTCGTCAGTAAAATGATGCCTTTCCGGACTCGGCCAAACAGGATGCATGATGGCGACGAGCATACATACCCGTCTGGAGCGCTTCATCAACCACAAGGTCACCGACCTGACGGTGGTGGTCCTCATCCTGCTGTCTATCCTGCTGCTCCTGCTGGAGATCACCTGGGAGGGCGCGGCGCCCGATGCCCGCTATCAGGTGGTGGTCCTGCTCAACGATATCATCACCATCATCTTCATCATCGAACTGTCCATCCGTTTCGTGACGTACCGCCGCAAGTGGCGCTTCTTCAAAACCTACTGGCTCGACATCCTGGCTGTGCTGCCGGTGCTGCGCCCCTTCCGCATCCTGCGCGTGTTGCGCCTGCTGCGCATCTTCCGCATGGGCCTGCTCCTCAACCGGCGGGTCCTCTCCGTATCGGCCATTTTTCGCGAAGGGCTGAAGGAGTATCTCATCGTCTTTTTCGTCATCATCATGGTGGTCCTGACGGGTGCCGTCAGTATCCGGATCCTGGAAGGGCAGGTGGACTCCCCTGTCCAGTCCTTCCCCGAGGCGGTCTGGTGGAGTGTCCTGTCCATGATTTCGGGCGAGCCCATCAATTTTACGCCCGTCACCTTCTGGGGGCGGATCATCGCCGTGGTGTTGATGATTGGCGGCCTGACCCTGTTCGCTGTATTCACCGGTGTGGTCTCGGCGGTGATGGTCCAGAAACTGAAAGGAGGCATGAACGTGCGCGATGTGGAACTGGAGGAGCTGAAGGATCATATCATCCTGTGCGGCTGGAACCGCTCGGCGTCCATGATTATCGAAGAGCTCCAGTCGGACAAGCAGTACGTACATACGCCCATCGTCGTCATTGCCGAGTTCCAGCACGACCCGGAGCTGAATTTCGACGTGGTGGACCGCAATCTGATCTACGTCCTGAAGGATGATTACACCAAAATCGACGTTCTGAAGAAGGCCGGTGTCCAGAAGGCCCGCATCGCCATCATCCTGCCCGACAAGACCATGGAGCGCAGCGATCAGGACCGCGACGCCCGCACCGTCCTGGCCTCCCTCATCATCGAGAAGCTCAACAGCCAAATCTTCACCTGCGTGGAGCTCCTGAACCGCGACAACGAGACCCACCTGCAGATGGCCGGCGTGGAAGAGGTGGTGGTCAGCGACGAATACGCTGGCAACATCATCGCCGCCGCCGCCAAGAATCACGGCATCATTTCGGTCCTCAACGAGCTGTTCACGTCCAAGTACGGCAACCAGTTTTTCAAGGTGGCCGTGCCGCCCGGGTGGGTCGGCAAAACGGCCATGGAGATGTTCGTCTGGCTCAAGGAAACGTACAACGCCGTGCTGCTGTCGGTGGAAAACGGCTCGGGACGCAACCGGAACGGGCATGCGGTGGTGAATCCGTCGGGGGAGTACCGCTTCCAGGACGGCGACTTCATCATGGTGATCTCCAACGAAAAGATCGAGCTTGCCTGAGACCGGCGACCCTTCCCCTGTAGACCGTCCATCTCTGTGATGGCCCTCCATCCGACGGGGTGAATGTCCGCCCGTGGACACCCGCTGTTCGCAGGAGGACACTTTCCGGCCAAAATACGCCGCGGCGTCTGGCACTGAATTTGCAAACCCCCAAAGTGATGTATTTTCCTGGCCGAATCCGGAGTGGGCAGATGACGTCGATGTTTTTCTGGAGAGTCATGGCTGGTTCCGTGGAGAGAGTCGGTGCTTTCCTCGCCGGACGCACCCGCCGCCGGCCCCTGAATCCTCCTGCTTTCCCGCGGGCCGTTGCGCCGGTGCTGTTCAGGGTGCCGGTGCGGGCGGCCATGCGGCCGACGGCGGATGACCTCCGACACCGCATCACGGGCCGGCCGTTGTTCCGGCGCTGACGACGGAGTTTGCCCCCCGGATTCGGTAATTCGCCGCCGGCCGCACCGGCCATGGCGCAGAGCGAAAGGGGACATGACCATGAAGGAAGTCCTGCTGCAGATTCCCACACTGGACGCCGAGCAGAGCATCGAGATCGACGTGCGCATCAACGGCAAGCGCCGCACCCTGAAATACCGCGTGGAAATCATCGATCTGCCCCGTGAAAGCGAGACATCGCCGGACCGGGTGGATCTGTTGCGTCATGTCATCGCCGCCCGTCACGACGACTGGGAGCTGATCCAGATCGGTGCGCCCATCAAGGACCAGATCCCCATCACCTTCCGCAAGAAGAACATCCTGACGACCGAATCCGCCTGAAACCGCCGCCGACGGATTTACCCGTTCCCGGCCAGCCACCCCGCCAGCAGGAGGCTGTCGGCCGCCGTCAGCGCGCCGTCGCCATCCAGGTCTGCGCAGAGGGGGCAGACACAGGGCGGCTGTCCCGGCGTGATCACGCCAGCCAGTGTCAACTGCAGCACCACCAGATCCGTGACCGCCAGCAGGGTGTCGCCGTCGATGGTCAGGGCGGCGTATTCGTACGCCCCGATGTCCAGGAACGGGTCCACGGGCCGCGCTTCGGCGATGGCCGGAACAGGCAGGACGCCGGCCGGCGGATGGTCGGCCGGTGGAAAAAGGGGCGCGGGGAAGGGGAAGCCGGGCGGTCCGGCCGGCACGGCCACGGCGCCGTCGCGCAACGGGCTGCCCGCCAGCGGCCGCAGGTCGCCGGACGTCAGGTCGGCGAAACCGGGGTCGGAGCCGTACACCGTCGCCGTCCACTGCGTCGGCACCTGCACGGCGCCCGTCTTCACCCAGTTGCCGCCGCCGGCGATGACCGCCGCGCCGGTGGCCCAGTCCGCCTCGGTGGTCCGCAGCAGGGTGACGGCGCCGTCGCCCAGGCGATGAAACACGTTGTTGTGCATTTCGATACTTTCCAGGCCGTCGAACAGGCGAAAAACCGCCGGACCCATGGCGATGACCGTATTGTGGACGAAGCGGTAACGCCCGTCGGTCTCGCCGGTGGCGTCGCCGCCGAACCGGACGACATAGAAGTCGTTTTTACACCACAGAACGTTGCCCACCACGTCCGAGTCCTCGCGCGGCGGGGCGGCCGGCATGCCCGGATCGGGGCCGATGAGCTCCAGCTCGTGGTAGACGGCCCCCTCGATCCAGTTGTAGTGGATCTCGTTCCGTTCGGCGCGGGACTTGACGTTGTTGCCGCCGTTGGCGTCGTGAACGTAGCAGTGCCGCATGCGGAAAACGCTCCCCGGCCGGTTGGCCTCGTCGGTGGCCATGTAGATCTGGTGGTGGGTGGTGCCGCCGCCGCAGCCGTGAACCTCGACGAACTCCAGGGTCAGGGAGCCCGAACCCTGGTCGGCGCCCAGGATGCCGTGGGCGGCGCAGTCGTGCACCCGCACGTCGCGCACCGTCAGGTCGTGGGCCTGGTGATAGAGGCCGCGGAAGGACGCGTCGGTGATCTCGAAGCCTTCGAATACATAGTGATCGGCCCCCGGCCCGCTGTAGGGCCATGGGGTGGCGAAGGTGACGCCGTTGGTGCCGCCGCTGATCACCGGCCGCTGCCCGTTGACGCGAAGGCCGCGAATGACGATGGGCTGCGCGGCCGTGCCGGGCCGGGTGAAGACCACGTCCCCCGGGTAGGTGGCGTCGCCGGCCACCGCCACCTCGTCCCCCGGGGCGAGGAGCGGGGCGACATCCTGCAGGGTGGCGTATGGCTGGCCTGGACCTACCGTGTAGGATGTGGCCCGGACCGGGCTCGCTCCGGCGGCCAGCAGAAGCATGGGTACGACGGTCATCCAGCGCAGCATGCGGCCTCCTGTGGGCGGGGGATGATGGAGGAGGATGCAAGACGGGTACCAACACGGGATCGGTGGTGATCCCACTATAAATCAGAGGGTTGACTCGTCATTGCCGTGCCTGGCCGGCGGCCCGGCGGGAACAATTCGTGACATTTTAGCGCCGGTTTTGCCATATTTTGTCATCCCTCTTGCCCGGTAAAGGTCCGGCAGGTCAGCGGCGGCGGAAAGCGTTGCCCGATTCAGCCGAAAAAGTGTTGTTCCCGCTGCCGGGCGGGCATATGATGGAAGGGCAAACCGGCCATGACCACCGCCAGAGTGAAGCCGGGAACCTGATGGCACGGGAGGTGAAACGGTGTTTTCCAGACGAGATTTTTGCCGTATCGGCGGGCTGTCAATGGCCCTGTATGGCAGCGTGCGTTCCCTGCTGGCCGCGGACGAGGCGCTCCCGGCGGACGGATTGACGGACATGGTGAAAGACGTCCGGCCGCTCCCCGACGAGGCCTTCGCCGCCCGGCGGGAACAGGCCCGCGCCCTCATGACCGGCGCCCGGCTGGACGCCCTGTGGCTGGAGTCGGGGACCGACCTGACCTATTTCACCAATGTCCGCTGGGGCTTGAGCGAGCGGAGTTTCGGCGTACTCCTCCCCCGCCGCGGCGAACCGGTTTGGATCTGCCCGGCGTTCGAACTGGAGCGGGCACAGGAGCGCATCCCGGCCGGGCAGGCGGTCCGGACCTGGGAAGAGCACGAAAGCCCCTATACCCTCATCGGCCGAACCCTCAAGGATCTCGGCGCCGGCCCCCGCCTGGGCCTGGGGCCGACGGTCCGCGCCTTCCAGTATTTCGGCCTGGGCGCCGCCGCGCCCCAGCTGGAGCTGCGCCCCGGTGCGCCCGTCACCGAGGGGTGTCGCGGCATCAAGTCGGAACAGGAGCTGGCCTACATGGATCTGGCCAACCGCATTCTCAAGCTGGCCTACCGCCAGGCATTCCGCCAGCTCAAGGACGGCATGACGCCTGACGATCTGCGCCAGCTGATCGGCGACAACTGCCAGCGCATGGGCGTCAGCGGCGGCGGCTGGCCCCAGTTCGGCCAGAACAGCGCCTATCCCCACGGCTCCATGGTCCGGCGAAACCTGGAAAAAGGCGGTATGGTGCTGGTGGACGGCGGCTGTTCCGTGGAGGGCTATCGCGCCGATGTCACCCGCACGGTGGTCTTTGGGCCACCCAGCGACCGGCAGCGGCGCGTCTGGGACATCGTATACAAGGCCCAGCAGGCGGCCTACGCCGTGGTGCGTCCCGGCGTGACCTGCGAGGCGGTGGATGCGGCGGCGCGGCGGGTCATCGAGGCCGCCGGTTTCGGCCCCGATTACACGTATTTCGCCCACCGGCTGGGGCACGGCATCGGCCTGGACGGGCATGAATATCCCTACCTGGTGCGGGGCAATACCCTGGCCCTGCAGCCGGGCATGACCTTCAGCAACGAGCCGGGGATTTACATCTACGGCGAATTCGGCGTTCGCATCGAGGACTGCTTTGCCGTGACAGAGGACGGCTGCCGGGTGCTGGGCGGGCTGGAGTCCACCGCCCTGGACCAGCCCTTCGGGTCCTAGGCCTCCTGCATCTTCCGGGCGCCGCCACGGCCGCCCGCTGGCGGCCGTTGAATCATCAGGAGGATGGACATGAACAAGGTGTTGACCATGGCCGTGCTGCTGCTGGGGATCGCCCCGGGGATGGTCGCCGCGGCGGACGGACCGGTGCGGACGGAGCGGATCGACGAGTACTACCGCCACCGGCAGCTGGATATCCTGCAGGAGTATTTCGATTTTCTGGCCCTGCCCAACGTATCCGACGACACGGTCAACATCCGTCGCAATGCGGAGTTCATCCGGGATATGCTGGCCCGCCGGGGCGTGGACGCCCGGATCATGGAAACGGCCGGCAATCCTGTGGTGTACGGCGAGCTGCTCGCGCCCGGGGCGACGCGGACCCTGCTCTTCTACGCCCACTATGACGGCCAGCCGGTGGCGCCCGACCGCTGGACCGGTTCCCATCCCTTCCGGCCCGTTCTGCGGGCCGGCAAGCTGGACCCGGCCACGGGCCGGCCGGAGCCGCAGCCGCTGCCGGCGGCGGGCCCGGTCCCCGACCACTGGCGCATTTACGCCCGCGGCGCCAGCGACGACAAGGCGCCCATCCTGGCCATGGCCGTCGCCCTGGACGCCCTGCGGGACGCCGGCATCCGGCCGGCCTGCAACCTGAAATTCATCTTTGAAGGGGAGGAGGAGGCCGGCTCCGGGCACCTGCCGGCCTTCTGCAATGAGAACCGGGCGCTGCTGGCGGCCGACCTGCTGTTCATGTGCGACGGCCCCCTCTATTTTTCCGGCGCCCCGACCCTCTTTTTCGGCGCCCGGGGGATTGTCTCCGTCGAGCTGACCGTGTACGGCGCCGACACCCACCTGCACAGCGGCCATTTCGGCAACTGGGCCCCCAACGCCGCCTGGCGGCTGGCGGAGCTGCTGGCCACCTTCAAGGCCGACGACGGGCGGGTGTCAATCGACGGATTCTACGATACGGTGGTCCCCCTCACCGAAAATGAGCGGCAGGCCCTGGCGGCCGTGCCGTCATACGAGGGCGAGCTGAAGGAGCTGTACGGCTTCACCGAGCCGGAAGGCGGCGGCGCGGCCTACCTGGAGCTGCTGCAGCGGCCGTCCCTCAACATCCGCGGCCTGGCCAGCGGCTGGGTGGGTGATCAGGCCCGGACCATCGTCCCCGCCAGCGCCACCGCTTCCCTGGATATCCGTCTGGTCAAGGGGAACGAACCCCGGGACATGGTGGCGAAGGTGATCCGCCATGTGGCGGCCCGGGGCTACCATATCCTGGACCGGCCGCCGACGCCGGTCGAGCGCCGCCATTATCCCCGGCTGGTCACCCTCACCACCGGTGACGGCTATCGCGCCGCCCGCACGCCCATGGATCTGCCCGTGTGCCGGACCGTCATCGCCGCGCTGCAGGCGGCCGGCACCGAAGACCTGGTGCTGTTGCCGTCGCTGGGCGGCTCCCTGCCCATCTATCTTTTCGAGGACACCCTGGCCGTGCCCATCATCGGTGTGCCCATCGTCAACGCCGACAACAACCAGCACCAGCCCGACGAGAATCTCCGCCTGGGACAGCTGCGGCAGGGCATCGCCACGTTCGCCGTTCTCTTCACCCTGCCGGCCGGTCCCGACCGCTGACCACCGTCCGGCGGGCCCGTTTTCCCCAACAGCCACGATGGCATACCCCTGCCCGCGGCGCGCCAGGTCCGCCGCAGGCTCCCCGGTCCAGTCATCGGGGCGACGGTCACTCCAGGATAATGAGGCAGCGCCGGTCCCGGAATTCCACCCGGGCGCCGTGAAACTCGCCCGTCAGGCCGGCCGCCGTCAGCCGCACGCCCTCCGCCCCGTTCTCCAGGGTCGGCTTCCCGGGCAGCCCGGCCACGAGGAGGCCGGTGATCTGCCACGAATGGTCGCGGCGGGTCAGGCAGGGCCGGTCCGTGATCTCCAGCGTCGCGCCGCCGGCCAGTTTCAGCCAGCGGGTATGAAGCATTTCCGCTTCGCCCAGGGCGTCCATATGAAACGGATCGAACATGACCAGGCGCAACGGCCGGGCGGCCGTCCGGACCTCCACCCGCCAGCCGGGCGTGGTGTCGAGCCCGGCGCGGGTTTCGGCCCGCCACGCCTCTTTGGCCCGGCAATCCGCCGCGGCCTGCTGCATGAAGGATCCGACCTCGGCAGGCTCGTAACCCGCAGGATCCGCAGGCGCCGCCGGCAGGGCTCCGGCCAGCAGCTCGTCCAGGTACTTCGCCTCGCCGGTTTCCATCTTCTCCTTCCACCCGGGCCGGAGCCGGTCCAGCAGCACGGCCAGCCAGCGGCCCGACTGGTAGCCCATCTCGCGGACGGCGCCGGGGGCGAAGCCGGTGATCAGGGGCGCGGACATCATGTCCTTGCCGCCGATCCGGTATTCCAGGTATTCGGCGATCCCCTCGAAGCGCTGCAACTCCCGTTCATAGGCGGCGAAAGGCTCGGCCAGGCTCTCCAGGCGCTGCTGGTGGCGCGACAGGTACTCGCCCGCCCACGCAGCCGCCCCGGCCGTTTCCGCGGCGCGTACGGCCCGCTGCAGCGCCGTCAGCTCCAGCCGGCGCCGGGCCAGCGTGTCGGGCGTATCCAGCGGATAACCGAACAGCAGGCCGTCGTTGGGCCGCCAGTCGGGATGGCGCAGTTTCTGAAACACGTGAAACTTTTCGTGGACAATAATCCCGGCGATGGTGCGGGGCGTGTTTTCCTCGCCCGTGACGGGTGAGCGCCGGACCGGGATGCAGGTGGCGGCCCACGCGTCATTGATGAGGGCGCGGCGATTGCCGCGGACCGCCTCGAAATGCCCCGGATACCGCCAGGCGCCGGCCCGGTCGGCCCACGGTTCGAAGCCGGCCGGCGGCCGGGGATGGTTGAACAGGTAGGTGTCCCGGCCGTCGAACAGCGCCAGGGGGATGGCGTCGGGTGCGAATCCCGGCCACCAGGCCTCCGCTTCCACCGCCTGCAGGGCGGCGACGATGTCGGTGATGGCGAAAACCACGGCCGGGTCGGTCTCGGACGCCCGGGCGTCGTCGCCCGCAGCCGGTCCGCCGGGTAGTGCCAGGCTCAGCACCAGCAGGAGGAGAACAGACAGCTTCCGCATGATGTGTACCTCGTTGGGCCGCCCGGCCACGGAGCAATGCCGGGCCGGCCATATATTTGCCGACAGGATACGGCTACAGGCTGGCGTGGGGAAGTAGGAAAATCCACCGCTCGGATCCGGCCCGGGGCCGACGCCCCCGTTTTCATCCATTTGGATCGCCATCTGTTTTCAATACTTTGTGTGGGGAAGGTCGCCGCCGGCTAATGGCCGGAGATGAGTGGTGGGAGAATCTTCCGGTCAGCGGGGCATGGCGGCCGCGCCGGCCGGAGGTGGGGGGCCGGGCTTCCGCCGGGCGCGTCATCGCAGCCGGCGCCCGGTGACCATGGTATACGATTCCACCTGCACGTCCTCCGATGTTTTCAAGCGTCGGCCCGGGCTTTTTTCCAGGGCCATCTTCCAGTGATAGAGCCGCGAAAGGGCCGGCTGCACCCGGGCCAGGTTGGCGGCGAAATGGCCGCTCCGCTCGTAGTCCTCGGCATCCTGCCGGCTGTCCCACAGGGTGACGGACAGCAGCTCGTCCGACCGGCCCATGTCCTCCAGCAGGCAGGCGCAGCGGCAGCCCCGGGTCTGATGCAGCGCCGGGATGACCTGCTCCTCGTAAATCTCCCGGAATTCCTTCGTTTTCCCCTGGGCCACGCGCATGGACACCAGGCGGAGGAACATCCGCGGGCCGGCCGCCGCCATGGATTCACGGATGTCGCTCTGGCCCGGCAGGGAATAGGACTTGATCACCGGGGTGTCCGGCGCCGCCGCCACCTGCAGCACCAGGTCGTCGGAGAGTTGGACGTTCCATTCGTCCGATTCGGCCAGGTATCGCTCCACTTCGGCCATGATGTCGCGAAACATGTCGCTCCGGCGGAATGCGTCCGCCTGTTCGCGCGTGTCCCACAGGGTCATGGAGACCAGCTCCTCGGGGCAGTGGGGGCTCTGGATGAGGCCGGCAAAACGGCAGCCGGCCACGTCCTGCAGGGGCGACATGACCCGTTCCTCATAGAACTGCCGGATCAGGGGTTTGGCCTCGGGCCGGACCTTGACGTACAGCAAGCGCATATACATGACTGACTCCCTTGCGGTGGCGCCGCAACGGTTTATTGGGGACAACGGATGACCAGCAGGGTCATGTCGTCCAGTTGGGGGCAACCCGCGGCGAAATCGCTGACAGAAAACAGAATCTGCTCCAGCAGTCGGGTGGCCGTCTCCTGGCGGTGACGCCGGATCACCTCGGCCAGGTGTTCTTCGCCGAATTCCTGTTCGTGCCGGTTTTGGGCATCCGGGATCCCGTCCGAAAAAATCACCAGCAGGTCGCCGGCGCGGAAGGGGAGGGTCTCTTCCTCAAAATCGTATTCCTCCAGGCAGCCCAGGACGAGGCCGCCGGTCTTCAGGTGCCGCGGCGGTTCGTTCGGCCGGAACAGAAGCGGGTAGTTGTGGCCGGCGTTGGAGTAGCTCAGGGTCTGGTGCTCGCGGTCGAGGATACCGTAGAAGAACGTGGCGAATTTTTCCGCCGTCGTGCTGTGGTAGAGCATCAGGTTGGCGCGTTTCACGCAGTCGCCGGCGCTTTCGCTCAGTACCGCCTGACCCCGGATCGTCGCCTGCAGGTTGGACATGAGGAGCGCAGCGGGCATGCCCTTGCCGGTGATGTCCCCCAGACAGAATGCCAGTCGATGGCCGTCCAGCAGCATGAAATCGAAATAATCACCGCCCACCTGCTTGGCCGGCACGCTTTTGCCGGCGATGTCATAGCCCGGGAAACAGGGCGCTTTTTCGGGCAGGAGATTGTTCTGGATGTGCGCCGCCAGCCGCAACTCTTCCTGCATGCGGAACAGGGCCTTCTCTTCCTCCAGCAGGCGGGCGTTTTCGATGACCTGGGCCGACTGCATGGCGATGATGGTAAGCAGCCGCTGGTCCTCATCGGTGAAGCCGCCGTCTTTGCGTTTGTTGAACATGGTGAGCACACCCATCATGCGGCCCTTGACCAGCAGGGGCACGGCCAGCAGCGTCTTGATGGGCAGGTCTTCGCCCTCGACCCCCCGAAACCGCGGGTCCGCCGCCAGGTCGTTGACCAGCAGCGGCTGCTGGTGCCGGATCATCCAGCCCGTCAGCTGGGTGTCCAGGCGGTAAGGCAATATGTCGGAGTCGGTGTCGCCGCGCCGCACCTTGGTTTTGAAGGGGTTCTCGGCCTCGGGCTTGTCCAGCAGCAGGACGGCGCCCTGCTCCAGCTGCATGGCTTTCAGGCATTTCTGCAGCATGAGATTCAGGATGCGGTCCAGCGTCATGCTGGAGTTGATGGCCGTCGCGATTTCGTTGAGCAGGGACAACTCCTCCACGGCCCGCCGCAGGCGGATATTCTCCTGCCGCAGACGTTCCACGTCTGAATCGAAAGACTGGATCGCCATGTCGTACCCCCGATCGCAGGTTTTGCCTGGCCCTGGAACACCTGACTCGGCTGCCGCTCCTTTGGTTCAGGTGCGGTAAGGGTGGCGGAGTCATGTCACCCGGGTGGCCGATGCCTTTTCTCCGGGCAAGCCCCTTCCGGGAACGGGGCCGGCGGGCCCTTCGGCTGACCAGTGGAAAGCGCGGAGGCCTGCCCGCCCACTCAACCGTATACCGAGGCTCTGCCGGGCTCTGCGCCGGATACCAGTGACGACCGGCCACCGCTTTGCAGGACGAGATTCGTCGTTTCCCCCCGACAGGGGACGGGACGTGGCTTCACCGCAGCGGCATACTGAAGCTCACGTGGGCGTTGCCGTTCCGAAAATGGTAACGCAGGTCGTCCACAATCTGCCGGGTCAGGTGCAGGCCCAGGCCGCCCGGCCGGCGCTGTTCCAGGGGCAGATCGGTGAGGGGGGCCGCCACGAGGGTGATGTCGAAGGAGGTTACCCCGAAATCCGTCAGCCGCACCCTCACCCGGCCTGCATCATGGAGCAGTCGAATGCGGATATCTGCCTGCGCTTCCTGGTTGTATTTCACCATGTTGGTAAATAGTTCCTCCACCGCCAGACAGAGGAGGTTCATCCTCGCCCGTTCCAGGCCCTCGCCGGCGAAAAACGCCTCGATGAAGGAGAAGATGCCGGACACCGAACGTATCTCCTTTTTAAACTGGTGTTGCATGTCGTTAAATTGTTCACGAAAATGAAATTATCTCCATCATAGTCAAAAACCCGGTGCAAATCAACATCTACTTGGCCGGGTGCAACAGATTACCGGCCCAGGTAGCTCAAGCATCCGGTAGCTCAGGCATCCGGTAGCTCAGGCATCCTGCTTGAAACCTTGTAGCTCAAGCATCCGGTAGCTCAGGCATCCTGCCTGAGACCGATAGCTTAAGCATCCTGCCTGAGACCACCTCTGTCCTTCCCTCACCAGCGAGCGTGACCGCCGCCGGCCGGGCGGCGGTGATGGATTTCCCGGCCCGCGGTCGAACCCCTGTACCACCTTCCAAAGAGCTGCGAATACTGTCCCGTATTCCTCGCGCCGCGGAGCGCCGTGGGGAGAGTAGCCGGGGGCGGCGCCGGAGGTGCGGCCCCCGGTCAGGACGTGCCATGGCCCGCCGCCGCCCCGGGCAGGGGCGGCGGGAATATTCTCCGCCCAACGACGAGGAAATCCGGAGCATGAGGCAGAAAGCTCCATGAATTGTCCACCATCGCCACCGGCACGCCATGCCGGACGTTCGGCGGATCTTCAGACTTGCCGGACGGTCGAAGGGTCGTTGCGCAGCCTGTGGACATACCCCGCACCTCACCGCTCTTTCCCCATATTCCGGCGGGATTTCCGCTCTCCTCTGACAGGCGTTCGTCGCCTTCTCTGCCCGCAAAAATTCTCTTGACTTCACCGGACCCTTACGCTATAGTTTCGGTTCGCCACGGGCGGTTAGCTCAGTTGGGAGAGCATCGGTCTTACAAACCGAGGGTCACAAGTTCAAGTCTTGTACCGCCCACCAGGAACGACGAACGATCTTTTCAGGACATATACTGCGGGGTTGTAGTTCAGTTTGGTCAGAACGTCGGCCTGTCACGCCGAAGGTCGCGAGTTCGAGTCTCGTCAACCCCGCCAATATTATCAAGGACTTGCGCAAGCAAGTCCTTTTTCATTTCTTCTCCTGTCACGCTCCCGTCACACCCAAAAATCTCTCCCGGCGATGCACCGCGAAACGCCGGTGCGGTCGGAATGATCTCCGGCGAACGCCCACGTTCGGTGGCCGTAAGTGACAAGTCACGGCAAAAAATATTCCAATTAAATATAATAGAAGTAGTTAGAGGAATAATATTTTTCTTCAGACCGAAGTTCAACGTTGACCCGTGATCCCTGGCGGCGTATGCTGTCAGGCATGGCAAAAGGGAGGGATTCATGGCCACCATTCGCAAGCGCAACCATCGCTATCAGGTCCAGATCCGGCTGAAGGGGCATCCCCTGGTGACGGAAACCTTCACCCGGAAAATGGACGCCGAACGCTGGGCCGCCAAAACGGAGACCGAAATCCTCGAAGGGCGCTTTTTCCCCAAGGCCGAGGCCGCCCGTCACACCTTTCGCGAGGTGGCAGACCGCTATCGCCGAACCGTCATGGTCCGCAAGAGTCGCCAGACCCGGCTGACGGAGGAGAGTCGTCTGGTCTGGTGGGAAGAGCGGCTGGGTGATTATTCCCTGGACATGATCACGCCGGCGTTGATCACCCAGGCGCGTGACGAGCTGCAGAATCAGGGGACGGGCTATCAGACCGGGCGGCGGGTGGCGGCCGCCGACGGCAGCCTCTCCAAAACCACCGTCGGCCATTACCTGCGTTTATTGACGGTTGTATTCAACATCGCCGTCCAGGAATGGCAGTGGCTGGCGGCCAATCCGGCGGCCAAAGTGAAGAAACCGCCGGAGAACCGCGGGGTCGTCCGCTATCTTTCCCCCGACGAAATCCGCCGCCTCAAGGCCGCCTGTCGGGGAAGCGGGAATCCATACCTGCTGGCGGCGGTCATGGTCTCCATCAGCACGGGTCTGCGCCGCAATGAGCTGCTCACCCTGACCTGGGAACAGGTCGACCTGCAGAACGGACGGATCTTTCTGCACGAGACCAAGAACAAGCAGCAGCGGGGCTTGCCCCTGCGCGGAGAGGCGCTGGACCTGATGCGCCAGCTCCACGCCAGTCGGAGCCTGGTCTCCGACCTCTGTTTCCCCTCGTTCCAGGATCCACGCAAGCCGTACGACATCCGCCGCCCCTTCACCATCGCCCTCAAAAAGGCCGGCATCGAGAACTTTCGCTGGCACGACCTGCGTCACACCTGCGCCAGCTACCTGGTCATGAACGGCGCATCCCTCATCGAAGTCGCCGAGATCCTCGGTCACAATACACTGCAGATGGTCAAGCGCTACGCCCACCTCAGTCCCGACCATCTCGACCGGATCGTGGAAAAAATGAATCAAAGTCTGACTAATCTGGACTGACGCCGGCCGTAGGTCAGGAAAGTGTGTCCTGTCCAAAATCGACCTTGATGATAGATGAACCAGGCAAGTTAGTTGGTCATTGGGTCAGCGTTTGGGGATGACCAGTTTCTGACCGACCTTGATGAGATTAGGGTCGCTGAGCTGATCCCGGTTGGCGTTGAAGATCTCCATGTACCGTTTGGCGTCGTCGAGGTGAACCTTGGCCAGCTTGGAGAGCGTGTCGCCCGGTTGCACGGTGTGGATGCCGTGGATGTCGTCGCGGTCGGTACGGATGTCGGCGGCGATCTCCGTTTTCCATTCCGGGAATTCCTTGATCCGATCCCAGAAGAGGTCCTTTTCCAGCTGATACTCCGTCCGGCCCTTGAAGCGCAGTTTGCCTCCCTCTTCCTTGACCTCTAAGTCGCGGATGGACAGCTTGCCCGCCAACGTTTCCAAGTCCCGATACTTGTCTCTTAAAGACATGTCTCCTCCTTGCTTAGTTTAATTTCTTGTTTCAGTGACGGAATTCAGTGAGGTGATCCGCCCCGGCCAAGACCGGGGCGGGCCCTTACCGGAAAAACTTGCCCAGCATCCCCAGCACGTCATCGCCGGCCGAACCGTCGCCGTCGGCATCCAGCAGGGAGGTCAGCAGGCCCAGCCCGCCCGACGGCTGCTCCCGGGACGTCGGCAAACCGCCGGCCTGGCCGGTCTGGCGGCTCAGCGAACCCATCACCATGCCGGCCACCATGGGCAGCATCTTCTTCAGAATCTGCGGGCCGATGCCCGTCTCTTCCGAGGCCCGGGCGGCCACGGAGCGGCTCACGTCCTTGCTGCCCAGGATATGGCCCAGGATACCGTTCCCGTCGGCGATCCCCTCCGGTGAAGCCAGTTGGGCAGGATCGTCGAGGTACTGTTCGTGTTTTCGAGCCGACAGGGCCCGGGTCAGGCTGTCCAGCCCGCCTTCCTGCCGGGCGTTCCGGGACAAACCGTTCTTCAACGCCGGCAGCAGGCTGGCCACGGCCGATTGCGCCTGATCCTCCCGCAAGCCGAATTGCCGGGCGATCTGGCTCATGGCGCCCTGGCCGCCGGAATTCAGCAGCATTTCCATTAAATCCATGTCTTGCCTCCAGTCTGATACTTATTTCAGTATACTCCCTGTTCGATGCAGCGGCCGGGAAAAAGCAATCGAATTTTTTATCCGTGACAAAAACCGGTCGTGTGTGGATCTGGTAATATATTGATAAACAGGGCATTGCAGACAGCTTGAAGGGATAGGCCGTGATTCTTTGGGGCGCGAATTTTCCCTCACTCACCCGCCCCGGAGGCATGCCGCGTGCATTCCGTCCTTGAATTGGTATCATGCCGGCGTTATGCTGGAATTGTTATCCACCATCATACACAGGGAGGTATTTCATGGCCGGCAAGTTTGTCATCAAGCCCGCGGGCAAGGACCAGTTTGTGTTCAACCTGAAAGCGGCGAACGGCGAAGTGATTCTGGTCAGTGAGCTGTACAACTCCAAAGGGGCGGCCCAGAACGGTGTGGAGTCCGTCCGCAAGAACGCGCCACTGGATGAGCGCTATGAGCGCAAGGAAGCCAAGAACGGCCAGTTCCATTTCGCCCTGAAAGCGGCCAACCACCAGGTGATCGGCCAAAGCGAGCTCTACACCACGAAACGGGCCATGGAGAATGGCATCGTCTCGGTTATGAAGAACGCGCCCGAGGCCAAGGTTGAAGATCTGACTTGAGACACTGAAAGACGGTAATTATTCCGCAGACAATGTACACAAACGCCAATGCTTCTGGCATGGAAGAGAGTCCTAGGTGTGTTCATCCCGGAATGATACCGAAACAAGATCTGGTGCCTGACTGGATATTTTTTGGATTTTCATTGGTCTTTGGTCACCGGCAAATCGGGGGAGGTATGCCCCAGCGTAGTCCAGCCAGCGGGACGAAGCCGGAGCTCAAATCGCTGACCTGAAGAGGCAGGAGCCCAGGGAGTAGCTGCAGCTGTCGTCATGCTGCGCGCGCCCCAGAGCAAAAGGGCAAAGAACAAACGCGCAGCCTACTCTGTGCGCGTCGCCGCCGCCAACCGAAAGCCAGCGTTGCTGAGGGGCCAGCCCGGAGGGCTCCCGTTGCGTCGCGCTGACCGACAGAACCCGGCATCGTTGCTCCAGGAACCGCCCCGCAACAACCGGTAAGAGCCACTGCCAGGTCCTTGCGGATTTGTCACCTCACCCGACGGATAATCCCCGTACCAGTCCTGGCACCATTCATAGATATTCCCGATCATGTCAAACAACCCCCAGGCATTCGGCTTCTTCGTCCCCACCTCATGGGTTTTGCCGCTGGAGTTACCATCGTACCAGCAATACGATCCATCCATCGATTTTCCCCAATAGTACGCCGTCGTCGTTCCCGCCCGGCAGGCATATTCCCACTCCGCTTCTGTCGGTAGCCGGTAACCTTTCCCGGGATCCATCTGATTCAGTTTACGGATAAACTCCTGCACATCGTTCCAGGAAACGCATTCCACCGGCAAATTGTCACCCTTGAATTTTGATGGATTATTCCCCATCACTGCCTGCCACTGCGACTGAGTCACTTCCGTCATTTGCAGATAATAGCCCTTAGTCAGCGTCACTTGGTGTTGCCGCCCCGCTCCCGAGGCCGGAGTGCCCATCATGAACGTGCCCGGTGATATGTACACAAACTCCATCCCCAGTTCCTTTTGCGTTATTTGTTTCTTGCAAGAGATCATAGTTGCAATCAAAATAATCATAATAATCGTCAGAAGACAGTAGCGCTGAAACATTTGATAATCCTCCCAGGATCTTAGATAGTCATGCCCGAAAACCCACAAGCTTGCTTGTGGGATGAAGGGCATCCTTACGGAGCGGGGGTTTTTAGGGGGCGGCCAGCCCCCTAATAATCGTTTGCTGGTTTGTCCGGAAAAGTATACCATCCCCCTGAGGAAGAAGCAACGACCATGTCGATGCAATCCATTATTGCAAAATTTGAAGAATGATTGTTAATGGCGAGGTTTTGTCACCCCTTGTCTTGTGGTTGCTGTAGCGGAAAGGCTACATTAAAGTGGGAGAACGGACGTTTCAGGGCAGTACCGAGCACTGCAGGATCAGTGTGGTGTATGTTTATACTGCCCCCCCAAATGGTACCAGTTGAGGTGTTAGGAGTATGGTCACAACTATCTAAAACCAATCCAACACCAACGACCATGGAACAGCAGATTTTTCAGGACTCTATGGATATTCAGCGTTTGGGGATGACCAGTTTCTGACCGACCTTGATGAGATTGGGGTCGCTGAGCTGATCCCGGTTGGCGTTGAAGATCTCCATGTACCGTTTTGCCCGTGAACCGGGCCGGTCATCACCGAGCTGGCGCAGGATCTGTACAACATTGCCCAGTGGGATTTAATCCCTGATTCCCACCGTGATGGGACCTACATCCTCATCCACGAAAAATATCCCCCGCACTGATGCAACAACCTCTCTAGAGAATTCCAGCCGACAATGCCGACAACGGAGGCTTTTACTGTCTCATTTTCAGTGGATTACCGTTGTCGGCAGGAGCTGAAAATGCCGACAATCGGCCGACAAGCATGCCGACAATGGGCGCGGATCAGCCGGTGCGGATGCAGGTGATTGTCGGCTTGGATTCGGGATTTGTCGGCACGTTGTCGGCTTCGGAAGGCCAGGCCGACAACGGGATCATGTTGATTTCAATGGGATTGAGCCATTCATTGTCGGCTTTGTCGGCTGCCGTTTCCAGTGCGCACCGCTGCAACATCAGCACCGTGCGCACCCGCCCCTCCACCACCCGCCGGATCTTCAGCGTCCGCCGTTCCGCCTCCGAGCAGACCAGCAGGCCCCGTTCCTGCAGCCGCCGCCACAGGGTGGTGGGCGTCACGTGGATGGCCTCCTGCCCCGCGCCGGCCATCCCGGCCGCCGTCTGGTAGGCCGCCTCGGCGTTGAGGTAGATCCCCTCGGCGTCCAGCCAGCCGATGCGCCGCCCCAGGGGCGACCATTCGGTCTGGCGTGACTCGGTCGTGTAGCGGATCTCGCGCCAGCCCCAGGCCGCTGGCGATTCGGGCAGGCCGCCGTCCCGGGCGGCCAGATGAGCCTGGCCGCTGGTGAGGGCCGCCAGCAAAAGGTCCAGGAAACACTGCACCGGGTCAGCCGCCGCCTGCTGGCCGATCTGGGCCCGGGCCACGGCCGCCAGGGCCGTCCACATTCGCTCCCACAGGGCCTTGGCCTCGACCTCCGTAAGCCCCTGCCGCTCCTGCCCGAAGGCCAGGAAGAGCCGGCAGGCCACCAGCAGCTCGGCCAGGTTGCTGGGTGTGCGGCGGTGCCGGGTGACCCGGCTGAGGGCCTCCCGATAGCGAAACGTCTCGGCCCTCGCCTGGCGGACGGTTGCGGCATACCGAGGCGCCAGCCACTGGACGAATCCGGCCAGGGCCGCCGCGAAGCGGCCGTCGGCGGCCAGGTGCTGACAGCGGGTCAGCTGGTCCCAGTCAAGGGCGTCGGGCGCCAGTTCCAGGATGAGCAGGCGGGCGCGGATACTGTGGCCGTGGGGCACGTCCTCGCCCGTGGACACGATCAGCCCCCGCGGCGGCCGCTCGGCCTGCAGCTGACCGTCACGCCCCAGGCGCATCCGCCCGGCCAGGTTCCCCTGGGCCCGAAAGAGCCGCTCCGCCTCGCGGTGGTAGCGCCACACGTCGGCGGCGCCGCCATGGGGGGCGAAGTCGTCCACCACGCACAACGCGTCCTTCAGGGAGAAGGCCAACACCTCCAGGGCGTTCCCCGTGGACGACCAGCCGCCGGGCAGGCGCCGGGCGTCGAGACCGGCCCCGAAATGCTGCTGGGCCAGGGCGGCCACCTCCGTCTTGCCCGAACCGGATGGCCCCGTCAGGTGCAGGCCGAAGTCGGCCGATCCCAGCACCGCCCGCCACACGGCGGCGTAAAGGGGCAGGCTGACGGCGTCGGGCGCCACCTCCAGCAGCTGCAAACTGTGGCGCACCGCCTCGGCCAGGGCCAGGCGATGGGGCAACGGCGGCAGGGCGAAGCCGCCCAGGCCGCGGGGCAACTCCACGTCCAGGTCCGGCAGGTCGCCGTCGGGACCGATGGCCCCACCGCCGTGCAGATAGACCCACTCCCCGTCCAGCTGCCGCCAGCCGGTGTGGGTGAAGATGGTCCGCCGGCGGATATGGCGACTCAGCAGCTGGATGGCCACCCGCACGTGGTCGCGTTGCGCCCGACCGGGGAAGAGCACCGCCTCGGCGCCCATCTTGTCGTGGACCCAGCCCAGGCTCTCGAACTGCCGCGCCGGCAGGCTGAAGGCGACGGTGCGGCCCTTGAGGTGGCTCTGGATCTGGAACACCCGGGCGCTCTCCACGCCGTCGTCATGGTGGACGTCGGCGGTGATGCGCGCCCCGAAGTTGCACAGCTTGACCTTCTCCACGCCGTCTTTCACTGATTTCAGCAGGTACAGCCCGTCGCGCGCCTCCTGGTAGTCGCCGACGGTGGACTCGTCCGCGTCCTCATCCTCTTCCTGCAGCACCAGCTGCTCGGCATCGTCCATGGCCCGCCGCAGGGCGTGGCGGAAGCCCCGTTGGTCCCGCAGATGGAGCTCGTTGGGATCCTTCACCCCCAGCCGCTCCATGCGCAGGACAAAGGCCCGGCCGGGCCAGGCCAGCGCGCGCAGGCGTCGGGTGAGGCCGGTAACGAAGGTCCAGCCGCCGCGGTCCGGCTCCTGGATGACATAGAGAGTCCTCACCCCGGCCAGGGCCTCGGCCGTCAGCTTGTCCGTCTGGGTGGCGCCGGGGAGGCCCAGCACGGGCAGGTGATGGAAGGCGAGGGTCCAGGTGTCCGACTCGCCTTCCACCAGGAACAAGTTGTCATCGCCCGTCAGGCGGTGCAGGCCATAGAGGGTGGGCGTGTGCCCGCGCACCCAGCGGCTGCCCACGGCGGCCGTCGGATGGGTGCGGATCCGCTCGGCCACCCGCTGGCCGCGCGCGTCCAGGTAGGGGATGACCACCGCCCCATTCCGTTCGTGGAGGCCCCACTCGTGCAGGAACTCCACCGGCAGACCCTTGGCCGCGGCCAGGGCGGCCACGGTCAGGGGTTTGGTAGCGCAAGCCTCCTGCTTGCACGGTGCTGGCGACCCACATCCAGTAGCGAAAGCATCCTCAGGCCTGGCGTAGTCACGCTGTGGTGACGAAGCCGGCTGCTTGCAATCCCTCAAGCTGGAAGCTTGAACTACCGTGGCGCAAGCATCCTCAGGCCCGGCGTAGTCACGCTTTGGTGACGAAGCCGGCTGCTTGCCATCATTGGCACCATCATCTGCTTGCCCTGTATCGTCATGGGTTGGCGCCGATGAATCAGGCGGCAGCCCATTTTCCCCTCCGCCGTTGGACGTGTAACGTGTTGCCTGTTCTTCAGGCAAGATGCCTGAGCCACCTTTCTGCTGGAACAGGTCCCGCCATTCCAGCCCCAGGGCCTGGAGCACCGCCTCCGCCGGACACCCGGCGAAGCAGTGGAGCAGCACCCGCTCCGGGGTGAAGGTTACGCTCAGCGAGGGGGTGTCGTCCTCGTGGGCGGGGCAGGCGGCCAGGTAGTGGTGGGGATGGGTTTGGCGGACGTTCCGCAAGCGCTCGAGGATCCGTCCCGGGTCCATCATTGGACGTCCTGCCTGTCCATGAGCCACGCCTCGAAGGCGTCCAGGTCGATGAGGAGCTTGCGCCCCAGCTTGACCACGCAGCGGTCCAGGCCGTTCTGGGTGCGGAAGAAGAGCTGCTCGCGCAGCCAGCCGTGGGTCAGGCACGGATTGGCGGCCAGGATGTCCTTGACGGTCACCAGCCGGCGGCTCAGTTTGGCGTCCTTGTTCATGGGTCCCTCCTAGAATGTTTTGTAGAGCCTGTCGCTCCAATTGGTCCGATGCCAAGGCAATCTACTCAAAACGGCGCGCAAGTCAACGAAAAATTTTCATAACACATTCATGTCATGAGGGTTATGCAGAAGTAAATGGACGAGCTCTCCACCAACTACAGGATTTTTCCAACCTGCGTCCTCTTTGTTGGGGGAAATATGTCAAACGGAAATCACAGGTATTGAATGATTTCCGCTCATCCGCCCGGTCCGGCCACCACATCTCATGATCTTTCCGAAAAATTATTTTCAAAAATCCCCCTTCCAGCGGCACCCCGGATGACCCCTCCGGACCCCTTTTGGCACTTTTCCCCACTTTCCTCATCCTACTCCCTTCTGCCATCATCCTTCAAAAATCCGCGTTTATCCGTGGTCGAAAGAGCGCAGCTGGCGCTGCGCACTCCATAAACGCTTTCCCTTCAGCGAATTGCATCCGGTGAGAGTGAATCATTTCCTGTGCCTTCAGCCTTTGTATCGTCCTGCTATATGTTGACAGAAAAAGCAGGAGGTAATCCAGATGAAACGAACGATTATCAGATACAGCGAAGCGTTCAAGCGTCAAGTGGTGGACGAGCTGGAGCGAGGGGAAGTGCCGAGCATGGCCTCGGCGCGGGAAAAGTATGGTATAAAAGGATCGAGTACGGTGCATGGCTGGGTGAGGAAATACGGGCGGGAGCATTTGCTGCCTCGGAAAGTGAGGATCGAGATGCCGGACGAGAAGAGTGAGGTGAAGAAGTTGAAGCGACGGATCCGGGAACTGGAGGCGGCGCTGGCGGACACGAAGGTGAAGGAAGTGCTGAACCAGGCGTATTTTGAGCTGATATGCGAGGAATACGGCATCCAGGACGTGGAGCGGTATAAAAAAAAAGCCGTAGCGATGCTGTCTGGCGGGGACGACAGATAGGGGGTCAGCAGCGGGGGGTGACGGTTGAGGCGTTGTGCCGTCAGGTGGGGATGACGCGACAGGCGTATTACCGGTATCATGAGCGACGATCCACACACGGGGAGAAGGAGGCGGCGGTGTTGGCGTCGGTCCGGGAGGTGCGGCGACTTCATCCGCGGATGGGTGTCCGGAAGCTGTTGCACAAGGTGCGGCCGCGGGTGCTCCGGATGGGGTATTCTATCGGGCGGGACCAGCTGTACGCCTTGCTGAGACGGGCGGACTTACTGGCCAAGCCACGTCGACGACGGGCCCGGACCACCGATTCGCGGCATCGGTTTCGCACGTACAAAAACCTCATTCGTGACGAGACGCCTCGCGGTCCACATGAGATCTGGGTCAGTGATTTGACCTACATTTCGACATGGCAGGGATTCGTGTACCTGGCCCTGGTAACGGACGCCGGCTCCCGCAAGATCGTGGGCTATGCCATCAACGACAACCTGGAAAGCGAGGGCTGTGTGCGGGCCTTACGACGCGCCCTGGCCCAACTGCCGCCGGACAAGTCGCCCATCCATCACTCGGATCGGGGGACTCAATACTGCTGCCACGAATACATTCAGTCGCTGATCACACGGGGATTGGCCATCAGCATGACCGAGGAGAACCACTGTTATGAGAATGCTTTGGCCGAGCGTATGAACGGAATTCTAAAAGGGGAATATCTTCTGGATCAGAAATTTTCCACCAAATCGCAAGCCTATCGGGCGTGCGAGCAAGCCATTTGGCTCTACAACCATGATCGACCTCATTTGTCATTGAATATGTCGACGCCGGACCAGGCCCATCGCTCCGATCATCGCGTCTTTCAGAACGCTGCTGGAAATGACGGTCCTGTGGAATCCGTGGAAAACACATCGTGTTTCCCACCGATCCCACAGTCCCTTGGAAATCCGGAACGGATTCCCACATTTCCACAGCGATGACGACTGTTTATCCATTAAAGATCTGTGTATGATGAGGCAACCCAAAATACTGTCAACTTTTTTTAGGACTTGACACTTCGTCCTTTATCCTTCAGCCTTTAGCTTTCTTCACCTGCCACCTGAAACCTGATACCTGACACCTTTCAATCTGCGCCTCTCGATTCTCCCATCCTAGCCGCCGCCTTTATATTCTAGATAAAATAGATAAAAATTTTATCTTTTTTATCTTTTCGCCTTGTTTTATCTATGCCATCTATTGTATCTTTTGGACATTAGATACCGAATTCATCGCAGGAGGGGTTTTGTGAACGTCATTACCGTGGCCAATCAGAAAGGCGGAGTGGGCAAGAGCACCCTCTGTACCAACCTGGCGGTGCTGTTCGCCGCCGCCGGCCGGCGGACGCTGCTGCTGGATACGGATCCCCAGGCCTCCAGCGTCGCCTTCCGCGAGAAGCGGGCCGAGACCGGCGACGGCCGGCCCGCCTTCAGCGCCGCCCAGATCCTGGCGCCCACCGTCCACCGCGACATCGCCAACTTTTCCAGCTTCGACGTGGTGCTGGTGGACACCGGCGGCCGCGACAACAAGATCTTCCGTTCGGCGGTGCTGCCGGCTGACCTGGTGCTGGTGCCCCTCTGCCCGTCCCAGTATGACTTCTGGGGCTCGGCCGACACCTTCGACGCCCTGCGCGAGGTCCGTCTCGGACGGCCCGAGCTGGCGGTGCTGGCCTGCTTCAACATGGTGCTGCCCAACACCCGCATCGCCCAGGAGGTCCTGGCCGCCAAGGCCGAGTTCGAGGCAGGCTACGAGGTGCGCTTCATGGAGACCTATCTCTGCAGCCGGGTCGCTTACAAGTATTCCGCCGGCGACGGCCGGGCCGTTACCGAAATGAACGGCCGCGGCCGCGATCCCCTGGCCACCCGGGAAATGACCCGGTTTTTCGATGAATTGCTCAGCTATTTGAATGACCGGTAGCTCAATCATCCTGATTGAGTCAAACGCCAGGCTCAATCATCCTGATTGACTCAACGTCCCGGCATCCGGCTGGAAATCCGGGACTCAGGCATCCCGCCTGAGCGATCGGGATCAGGTAACCCGCCGGCGATCCGTCGTGTTCAGGGACCGCGCCGCTGGCATCGTTTAACCCGAGCGCCACGCCCCTCGCCGCGGGCGGAGCAACGGATCTTCCGAGCCATTAAGGAGGCCCCATGGTCGAATTGCGCCGCAAAAGCAAACCCGCCCCCACGGATCTGGAACCGCCGCGCGATCCCGAGGACTGGATCCGCCGCGCCACTGCCGACGGCGACCCGTCCGACGACCCGGCGGCCCCGCCCACATCATCTTCACCCCCCGATTCAGAACAACCCCCATCTGCTTCGCAGTCGGATGATGAGCAGACGCGCGCTGCCGGCTCCGCTCCCTCGGAAGAAACAAAGACACCAGCCGCTTCACGTCCTCCTTCTGACGAACGGGCAATCCAGACGAAGACACACTCTTCGACGGAACGGGAAGAAGATTCTGTCCCCGCGCCAGGTTCGAATGCCCCGAAGAAGAGTAAGAAAGAACCCGCGCCCAAACGCCGGACACCCTGTCAACAGCCGATTCCCCCTGAGCGGATTCCTCATCCAAATGCTCAAAAACAATCCGCGACCGGATTATCGTCTCCAGCCACCGAACGTTCCGCCGATAAACTCCGAATCACCGGTATGAATTCGCCCTCAGAGAAGCCCGGAAGATCGCCAGAAGAACCCTCCTTTCACGAGAAGGAAACGGTGCCTCCCCGCAACCAACCATCAACAAAAAAAAGCTCTTTGGCCAATCAGGAACCGATCCCTCCGACGCGTAACGAGACACCGCCATCCAGCTCCACGGCCGATACCACCGCTCCGCCCGCCCGCTTCATCAGTTTCGCCATGGACAGCCTCACCCTCGATCTCTTCCGCGACATCGCCTTCGACCTGGACCTGGGCAACGCCGCCACCTTGGCCCACATCATCGAGACCTGCGCCGCCCTGCCAGACGAGGCCTTCCGGGATTTCCCCGAATCCCGCGTCCTCATCGGCCACAGCAAGCGCACCATGTCCTTCCTCCTCCCCGAACCCACCATCGACACCTTCCGCAACCTCGCCCGCCGCCTCCGCTTCCGCAACAAATCCGCCCTCTACCGCTACCTGATCCAGATGTATCAATCTGTTGAGGATATGCGCAAACAGACATGAAGAAAATGAACTCTGACGAAGACAGGATTGAATGGCGTGTTCAGTTGATGAGTTGGATTCTCGATGTCTGATGTGGCAAATCCGCGCCGGTGGCCAAGCCCACCCGCTAAGTCCCCTCGATCCTACAAGCCGCGCATCACCGCCGCCGCATGCTCCTCGGCCAGCGCGTCCAGCCGGTCCGGTTCGGACTAATCCAGCAGCCGCCCGGCGGCCGCCATCACCCGCCAGACGGCGGGTTGATTGCGGACATCCCGCGCCGGGTCGTCGTCAGGGCCACCGACATGTTCGAGGATTTGGAAACACCCGGGCGGCCGGGGTTGTGTCTCGTCCCATCCCGACTCTGTAAGCACATACCCGGGCTGCGGGTACAGGATGGTCGGCGACGGATTGCCGTCGGAGTCGTCCGCTGGCCAGAAGGCACCCCGGTAGCAGCGGCGGCCGTCGGCCATCACAACGAAGCTCCGCCGGTCACGGATGGCCGCCACGCGTTCCGCCGCCGCCGGTGTCAGGCAGAGGACGTGCCTCTCCCAGCGGTAGCTCGTCACGTCGGCCAGTGTCACCAGCGGCTCTGCCGCCAGCCGGTTGTTCGCCAGGTCCCGAGCATCCACCTTCCCCTCCACCAGGTATATGGCAAACAACTCCGCCGGGGTGGGCGCCGCCTGCTCCGGCGCCGCTGTGTCAAATGCTCTTTGTGACGACACCATGCTTCTAGCCGCCCCCGCCGCCTCGTTAGAAACCTCTTGCGCCGGCCCGTTAGCTGCCAGCCGGGCCAGGCCGGCCTCATCCAGCAGCCGCCCCGCCGCCGCCATCACCCGCCGCACGGCGAAATGGTTCCGCACATCCCGCGCCCGTTCGTCGTCCGATCCGCCGAGATGTTCGAGAATCTGGAAACACCCGGGCGGCCGGGGCTGTCTCTCGTCCTCTCCCGGCCCGGTAAACACGGATTCGAGTTGCGGATACAGAATGACCGGTATCGTTGAGCCCCAGGAGACCGTCCGCCGATAGAAGACGCCCCGGTAGCAGCGCCGGCCGTCAGCCACAACGATGAAGCTTTTCCATTCACGGATGGCCGCCACGCGCGCCGCCGCCGCCGGCGTCAGGCAGAGGATGTGCCCCTCCCAGCGGTAGCCGATGACGTCGGCCAGCGTCACCAGCGGCTCCGCCGCCAGCCGGTTCTTCGCCAGGTCCCGGACATCCACATTCCCCTCCACCAGGTATATGGCAAACAACTCCGCCGGGGTGGGCGCCGCCTGCTCCGGCGCCTTTTTCGCTAATACATCGACAGCCAATCCCGCCAGTATCAGCCCAACCACCGTCGTGGCCCTACTGATACTCCGCATGGCCTGCATCATCATGCCCCCTTCTTCGATTCACAGTGAAAAATCTCTTTACATTATTATACTGATTTTTCTGGTGATATTCCTTACCTTTTGCCCTTGCTACTCATGGGAACAGTTAAACCGGCAGAACTTCTCAACCCATGACAAATGGAAATATCCAGATAATTACCTCCTCCAGGCACATCAGGGAATTACTGTGATCTGCCGCACAGAACCATTGCTTTTGATTTGTGTTTGGATGAGAAATCCGTTAAGATAAGTTTTGTCTTATTCACAATGGAATCGTGGTTGAGCTCATGACTTGGGGAAGACGGACGCTCAGGACTCACCTCGGAAGGACCAGCTACCGGTTCCGCGTGCATCCGTTTTTCCCATAGCCGTGGCCACCAGTTCCCGCTGGATATGGGCGTGACCCATCTGCGCAAGGGGATGATGATGTCCGATTCTTCACCGCCACTCCGTGAAGGTTCCATCGTTTCAGGGGCGTATTTCAACGAGCCCATGCGCGTCGAAACGGTAAGGCCCGGTGGCGCCGGAAGCTGGTCCGTCGGCCTGGTGGGCACCCGCAGCGAGCGCTTCCGCAAGGTGACGCTCACCGACCAGGAAATCCAACACCTGACCATCCTCAACACCGGATACACCTATGACGGCGACGGGCAGCTGCTGCGCCTGGGCCTGCACGCGTACGCCCTGGGCATCGCCTGGGAATTCGACCCATACTTCGGTCTGTCCATCTCCCGGGTGGATCCGTTGCCCCACCAGCTGGAAGCCGTCTACGACTATCTGCTCAAGGTGGCCCGGGTCCGCTTCCTGTTGGCCGACGATGCCGGGGCCGGCAAGACCATCATGGCCGGGCTGCTCATTCGCGAGCTCCAGCTGCGCGGACTCGCCGAGCGCATCCTGGTCGTCTGCCCGGCCAATCTCTCCTTCCAGTGGCAGCGGGAGCTGAAGGAAAAGTTCGACGAAAAATTCCTGGTCATCAAGGGCGGGGACATCCGCGATCAGTTCGGCGTGAACCAATGGCTGGAACAGAAAAAGGTCATCACCTCCCTGGATCTGGCCAAGCGAACGGAGATCCTGCCCGGCCTGCGCCAGGTCCACTGGGATCTGGTCATTGTCGACGAGGCCCATCGCATGTCCTGGTCGCCCCCGGCCCGCAAGACCGCCCGCTATGCCCTGGGCGAACTCCTGCGTGATTCGGCGGATCACATCCTGCTGATGACGGCCACACCCCACAAAGGAGATCCCCAAAATTTCTCCCTGTTCCTGCAGCTGCTGGACCGGGATGTCTATGCCGACGTCCGCTCCATACAGGAAGCCATGAACCGCCGGCGGGCACCTTTTTACCTGCGCCGCACCAAGGAGGCCATGGTCTACTTCCCCGAGCGCCAGCCCGACGGCAGCTGGGCCGCGTCCAAGATCTTCACCAAACGCATCACCCACACCGCCGACTTTCAGATCGACGGGGATGAATTCACCCTTTACCAGGAGATCACCCGCTTCGTGAAACGGCAGAGCGCCCGGGCGGCCGCCCAGGGGGATGACCCACGCGCCCGGGCCGTCGGTTTCCTGATGTCACTGTACCAGCGTCGACTGGCCTCCAGCACCTACGCCATGCGCCGCAGTCTGGAGAAGCGGGCCCATCGTCTGGAACTGGCCCTGAAGAACGCCCAGGACCTCGCCCGGCATGCCCCCCTCGATCTGCCCGATCTGGAAGAACTGGAGGAGATGGAAGACGAGGAACGGGAGCGCCTCGAGCAGATGATGGAAGCCATCACCCTGGCCCAGAATGCCGAGGAAGTCCGCGAGGAGATCAAGGAGCTGGGCCACTTTGCTGAGAAAGCCAAGGCCATCGAGGCAGCGGCCACCGAAGCCAAGTTGCGCAAACTGAACGAGCTGCTGCACCAGGAAGGCTTTTTTACCGACCGGAAACAACGCCTGCTGATCTTCACCGAATTCAAGGACACCCTCGACTATCTGGTGAACAAGCTGGAGCAGTGGGGATTCACGGTTGGCTCCATTCATGGCGGCATGAAGCCGGGCTCACGCAACGAACCCAACACCCGGATCTACACCGAACAGGAATTCCGCGAAGGGGCCATCCAGATTCTTGTGGCCACCGAAGCGGCGGGAGAAGGGATCAATCTCCAGGTCTGTCACATTCTCTTCAATTATGACATCCCCTGGAATCCCAACCGCCTCGAGCAGCGCATGGGCCGCATCCACCGTTACGGACAGCGGCGGGATTGCCTGATTTTCAATTTCGTGGCCACCAACACCATTGAAGGCCGGGTGCTGCAGCGGTTGCTGGACAAGCTCCAGGAAATCCGCAACGCCCTGGATGACGACGCCGTGTTCAACGTGGTGGGCGAAATCCTCCCCTCGGCCCATGTGGAGCGGATCCTGCGTGATTATTATGCCGGCAAGCTGGGCGATGCCGACCTCGAGGAACGGCTGCTGGAGCATGTGGACGAAGGCCGTTTCCGGGCCATCTGCCAGAATGCCCTGGAGGGGCTGGCCGCCAAGAAGCTCAACCTGCAGATGCTCGTCGAGCGGCGGGCCCGGGCCCAGGAGCGGCGGGTAGTGCCCGAGGCCATCGCCCGTTTCATGCGCAATGCGGCGGAATACGTCCCCTTTCAATTGAAATCCCTGGATCATTTGCCCCATGCTTTTGAACCGGCCCGCACGCCACCGGTCCTGCAGGGCTATGAGAACTCCCCTGACTGGAAACTGGCCCCGCTGGCCAACCGCTATCCCCGTTGTTCCACGGATCGCGACACGGCCGAAAAACACAACCTGGAATGGGTGACGCCCGGCCATCCCCTGTTCGAAGCCATGCGGCGCCATACCTTCCAACAGGCGGCCGAATCCTTCGGCAAGGGCGCCTGCTATTTTTCCCTCCAGCACGAGGCACCGGCCCGCATCGATTTCTTCCGGGCCCGGGTGGTGGATGGTCTGGGCACGGTCGTTCATGAGCGACTCTTTGCCGTAGAGATCGCCGCGGATGGCGAGCACGCACTCCGCGAGCCGCACCTCCTGGGCAACTACATGCCAGCGAGCGCTCCCCCTGAGTTGCCCGCCGTCGCCCGGCTGCCCGAGCCCACGGCCTGGCTGCACGAACAGGTCCTGCAGCCCTTTCTCGACGAAACACGCCAGGAGCGGATGGCCGAGGTGCAGCGCATCGCCGACCATGTGGAACTGTCGCTCACCGAGTTGCTGCAGCGGGTGGATGAGGAGATCGGCAAGGCCAACGAGGATCGGGAAAAAGGTGTCCCCGGCGCCGACGGCCGCCTGGCCCAGGCCGAGAACCGGCACGCCGATCTGTTGAACCGGCGCGACCGGCGCCGCAGGGAGCTGGAACAGCAGCGCACCCTGACCCTTCAGGCGGTGGAACGCTTCGCCAGCGTGCTGGTCCTGCCCCACCCAGAGCGCGAGGCGCCCGAGGTCCGCCACCTCCGGCCGGATCCCCGGACCGAGGCCACGGCCATGCAGGTCGTCATGGACCACGAGCGCGCCCTGGGCCGCCAGGTCTATGACGTTCATGAGAAGAATCTGGGCTACGACATAACCAGCCTCGACCTCAATTCGGGCGAACTGCGCCTCATCGAGGTGAAGGGTCTGGCCGCAGCCACCGGCACCATTCTCCTCTCCCCCAACGAGCGCCGCGTGGCCGAAGACCGCCGCGACTGCTACTGGTTGTACATCGTCACCAATTGCGCCGGCCAGCCTGTCTTGCAGGAGCCGGTCAAGGATCCGGCCCGCTTCCCCTGGCACGAAGTCACCAAGGTGGCCCATTACTGGCTCGCAGTAAACGCCCTAACCCAGCCGTTTCAGATACGGGAGGGTTCATATACGAATGGGCCGCCTTCAAAGGAGTCGAAATAGCTATGGAATATATCCTTTGCGCGCTGGCTGGCATACTAATCGGTGGTTTCATTGCGTGGCTCCTTGCGTCGGCTCGCGCCACGAAGGCCATGACCACCAAGCTGGAGGAATCCGAGCGCCGGGCGAATACGGCCGAGGGACGAGCCTCAGTATTGGAGGGAACCATTGCGGAATTGCGTTCGCAGAATCAGAAGGTCTCCGAGGATTTTACCAAGATTAGGGACCAACTGGCTGATGAGACAAGTGCGAAGGTGAAGGCCGAGACACAGCTTGCGGAAACCATCCAACGGCTTCAGGAAGAGAAGAAAATCCTGGAAGAGGCCAAGGTCAAACTCACGGACACCTTCAAGGCGCTTGCCGGAGACACGCTGGACAAAAGCACGAACGCGTTCCTGAATCTGGCGAAAGAAACGCTTGACAAGGTGCTGACAGACGCCAGGGGAGACTTCGGCAAACGTCAGGAAGCCATTAATGGCATGGTCAAGCCGTTGACAGAGTCGCTGGCGAAGTTCGAAGAGCATGTCCGAACGATCGAGAAGGACAGGCAAGAAGCATACTCGGGACTCACGGAACATTTGAAGCTTCTGTCAGCGAGCCAGCAGCAGTTGCAGAAAGAGACCGCAAATCTGGTCACGGCCCTGCGCAAGCCCCAGGTGCGCGGCCGTTGGGGCGAGATGACCCTGCGTCGCGTAGCGGAGCTGGCCGGGATGTCGGAGCATTGTGATTTCGCCGAACAGGTTACCGCCGGCTCCGAGGAAGGCCGGATGCGTCCGGACCTTGTTGTACGGTTACCCGCTGAACGGGAGATCGTCGTGGATGCCAAGATTTCTCTGGAAGCGTATCTCGACGCCGTCGCCACCGAATCGGAAGACGCACGCAAGACGGCCCTGGATCGTCATGCGGCACAGGTCCGAACTCACATGAACACCCTTGCTTCCAAGGCATATTGGAACCAGTTCTCCAAAGCCCCCGAGTTTGTCGTGATGTTCATTCCGGGCGAATCATTCTTCGGTGCGGCGGTGGACGCGGATCACAGCCTCATTGAGGACGGGCTTGAGCAGCGTGTGGTGTTGGCGACCCCGACAACGCTCATCGCCCTGCTCCGCGCTGTGGCTTATGGCTGGCGGCAGGAGCAGATCGCCAAGAACGCCCAGGATATCAGCGACCTCGGGAAACAGCTCTACCAGCGCATGCGCACTATGGCCGAGCACCTCGGGGAAATCGGCAAAGGACTGGAGAAGGCCAACACCGCCTACAACAGCGCCATTGGTTCCCTGGAAGCTAGAGTGCTCCCCGCGGCCCGAAAATTCAAAGACTTGGGGGCCGCTACCGGCGAGGAACTTCCGACTCTGTCTCCTGTTGAGTCGACGCCCCGTGCGATCACCGCGCCAGAGGTGAAGGAGGACAATTTATGAAATTAATCCAGGTAAAGGTTAAGAATTTCCGATGCTACAATAATGAAACAGTCATCGATCTTGACGACCTTGTGGTCTTTGTCGGCAAGAACGATTCCGGAAAGTCATCTCTCTTCGATGCCCTCAATATCTTCTTTGACGAAAAGGCAGCGCCAGACAAGGACGACTTGTGTGTGCACGCAGAAAACAACGATATTCGAATTGTGTGTGTGTTCACGGATTTGCCGTCGCCAATTGTGCTTGATGCGCAACACCCCACTAATCTCGCTGATGAGCACCTTTTGAATTCTGGCGGTTTTTTGGAAATCGCCAAGGTTTACGATTGCGGTTTCGTCAAGCCCAAGTGCTCAGGGGTATATGCACACGCTGAACATCCGACAGCGGACGGTTACGATGACCTACTCTCACTGACCAACGCGAAGCTCAAGCAGCGCGCCGGTTCTCTTGGTATTGACCTGAGTGCCGTCAACCAGACGGTCAACACAGAACTGCGGCGCGCCGTTTGGGGGCAGGCTGGCGAACTGCAGCGACAGGAAATGGACGTCGAACTCAAAGCCGAGACCGCAAAGGCTATATGGGATCAGCTCAAGAAGCACTTGCCCGTCTTCGCGGTGTTCAAGTCGGACCGCCCAAGTACGGACCAAGATGCTGAGGCGCAAGACCCGATGAAAGCCGCTGTGAAGGAAGCCATTAAAGCGCAGGAGGATACGCTCAACGAGATTACGAACAAGGTAAAGGAAGAGGTCCAGGGGATAGCCAATCGGACCGTTGAGAAAATCGCCGAGATGAACCCGGAGTTAGCAAAGCAGCTTACGCCCAGGATTTCAAATAAGAACTGGGATACGATTTTTTCAGTCAACCTCACCGGGGATGAAGATATTCCAATCAACAATCGAGGCAGTGGTACCCGCCGGCTTGTCTTGCTGAATTTCTTTCGTGCCAAGGCCGAAAGGGATGCTGAGGAAAAGAGCACGGGACTCATCTATGCCATCGAGGAACCGGAGACGAGCCAGCATCCAAACAATCAAGTGATAATTGTTAAGGCTCTTGTGGACCTGGCAGAACGGCCGGGGTGCCAAATCTTTTTGACAACACATACCCCCATGTTGGCACGCCGCTTCAGTCAGCATTCTTTGCGACTCATCACCTTGGAGAATGGCAATACTGTCGTCCGTCATGGACGGGATGAGTACACAATCCAGGAGATCGTAAATTCTCTTGGTGTTCTGCCGGACCACAACATCAAGGTCTTTTTCGGCGTGGAGGGGCGAAACGACATCAGCTTCCTTAGGATCATTTCGAAGATTCTTATGGATGCCGGTGAAGAAATACTTGATCTTGGAAGGGCTGAAGACGATGGCCAGCTTGTGTTTGTCCCTCTTGGTGGAAGTAGTCTCGATCTGTGGGTGTCAAGACTCGAAGGATTCAACCGCCCGGAGTTCTATCTGTTTGACCGCGATAATACACCGCCAGAGCAACCTCGCTATAGGGCCCAAGCAGATACGATAAACCAGAGAGCCAACTGCCGGGCCTGGCACACAAACAAGCGAGAATTGGAGAACTACATTCACATGGACCTGATCACTGCGGTTTATGGAAACTACGCAGGGACCGGTATGGATTTCGAGGATGTGCCTTTGCTATTCGCACAGGCTGTCCATGAGGCAAGCACCAGCGAGCACACATGGGCGGATGTCCTTACCAATGAGGAGAAAAAGTGTAAAAAAATTTCCAACGCCAAGAGACGCCTCTGTTCCGAATTCGCTAATCAGATGACGCCAGATCTACTGACAGCGGTCGACCCTGATGGCGAAGTGCGCGGCTGGCTCAGGGCTGTTGGGGCGGCATTGACGGCAGACAATACGCCTAGACAAGAGGAACCAGTATGATACCCAAAGAATGCAAGCGCCTAGCAGAAGTCGACTTCCCCATTGCTGTGGTTTCGAAGCACTCTGCGCGGGAGAAGTCCATTCGTCATGGGCATCCATCAACACTGCATCTGTGGTGGGCACGCCGGCCGTTAGCTGCCTGCCGGGCGATGCTCATGGCCCTTCTGCTGCCCGATCCGTGTGACGCACTTTGCCCTGAGGAGTTCAAAAAGCGTGCGAAGGAATCACTGCTGCGCATGCCAGGCTGGAATACTCCACGCATGACCGAACAGGTAAAAACGGACGAGGGGTTGCGGAGAGCACTTCTTGTCTTCATTGGGGACGTTGCCGATTGGGACAACTCTGCAAACGATGATTTTCTCACTACGGCCCGCGCACTTGTAAAGGCAGCCCATCCGGATGAGACGCCATTAGTTGTGGATCCCTTTGCCGGGGGCGGCTCGATTCCTCTGGAGGCGTTACGGCTGGGCTGCGAGGCATTCGCCAGTGACCTAAATCCAGTGGCCTGTCTCATTCTGAAGGTGATGCTGGAAGATATTCCGCGACACGGAATGGATCTTGCCGAGGAACTGCGCCGGGTTGGCGGTGAGATCAAGGAACAGGCTGAGGAGGAACTGGCCGAGTTTTATCCCAAGGACCCTGACGGGGCCACGCCCATAGCCTACCTTTGGGCGCGGACGATCAAATGCGAATCACCCAACTGCGGAGCCGAGATTCCGCTCATGCGGTCATTCTGGTTATGTAAAAAAACCAGCCGGAAGCGCGCGCTTAAATTAAGGGTTGTGCGGTCGGACTCCGGACCGCCACTCGTCGAGTTCGACATATTCGAGCCAAAGAAGGATAAGGATGTTCGTGGAGGGACGGTTACCCGAGCCAAGGCCACATGCCCCTGTTGCAATATGGTGTTGCCGCCGGAACGTGTGCGTGCGCAACTTTCTGAGCAGCGTGGCGGGGCTGACATGCTATTTGACATCAACGGGAAGCGTGTAGGTGGAGCTCGATTGCTTGCCGTTGTTACCCTTTATCCGGGTATTCAGGGGCGGAACTATCGGCTTCCCTTAGAGCGCGATTACGGGGCCGTCTGGAAGGCGCATGAGCGGCTTGAAGCAATTTTGGTGGAATGGGAACTTAGCGCTTCTAGTGAGCTTTGCCCAGTGCCGGATGAAAAATTGCCCCCCAAAAATACCAACTGCTTTAGAATCCCAAATTATGGTGTTCGCGAGTGGTCGCAAGTCTTTAATCAGCGACAACGTGTATCTCTCAGTCTTCTAGCTATAGACGGTGCGCTACTTGGTGTAAAAGCCAACAAAGATCTTAAAGAAGCTTTATCAAATGCTTTGGCTATTATTGTTAGCCGCTGTGCAGATGCATCGTCATCATTATCAGCATGGAGAAGCGGTGTCGAATGCAATCGAGCAACATTCGCTAGACAAGCGCTATCGATGGTATGGGATTTTTGCGAAGCTGTTCCTACTAATCCAGCAGCAGGTGGATATGATAGTGCACTAAACTGGGTTGTGAGTGTTGTGGAGGTACTCGCAGCATGTAAATTGCCAAGGGGACAGGTTCAGAATTCTGACGCGACAGAACATCCTTTGCCGGATGAAACATCTTCTATATTCTTCACCGATCCACCTTACTATGATGCTGTTGGCTATGCTGAGCTCTCCGATTTTTTCTTTGTATGGCTAAAGCGTGCTTCCGCAAATAAAGAACTCCTGAGGGATATTTTTGATCCAGAGAATCCGCTAGTTCCAAAGACTCGTGAATGCGTCCAAGATGAGAGATATCTGTCCGTTTCGGGCAATCCCAAAGACAGAATCTTTTTTGAGAAGACAATGGGAGATGCCTTTGGAGAAGGACGACGCATAATCAAAGATGAGGGAATAGGGTGTGTAGTTTTTGCCCATAAGACGACAGAAGGATGGGAAGCACTTCTCGCCGGGATGATCAACGGTGGATGGACTATCACCGGCTCGTGGCCGATCGCAACTGAAAGGCCCGGCCGTCTGCGATCGCAGGATTCTGCCGCCCTTGCTACAAGCGTCCACCTTGTCTGTCGCCCCCGCCCCGAAAACGCAGCAATTGGTGACTGGGCGCATGTCCTAAATGAACTACCAAAGAGAGTTGGAGACTGGATGGAGCGGCTTCAAGGGGAAGGCGTGCGTGGTGCTGATCTGGTTTTTGCCTGTATCGGTCCGGCACTCGAAATTTTCAGCCGTTACCGTAAAGTGGAGACAGCCGATGGCCGCGAAGTCAAGCTGGCCGAATATTTGGAAAAGGTGTGGGAGGTCGTCGGCCGAACCGCCCTCGAGCAGATTCTGGGCACGGACGAGGCCCGGGCACGGAACGGGATGGCCGGCGTACTTGAGGAGGATGCACGCCTGACGGCCCTGTTTTTATGGACGCTGCAAACAACCAACGGGCAAAATGGTCCAGGCAAGGGCGAAACGTCAAGTGATGATACAGGTGACGATTCCGGGGAGGAAGACGATGATGAACCTGCGCCCAAGGGTAAATCCAAAGGCTTCAGCCTGGTGTTCGATGTGGTGCGGCGCTTCGCCCAGCCGCTGGGTATTGACCTGCCCCAGTGGGAGGGGCGCATCATCGAGACGAAAAAGGGAGTTGTACGCCTCATGGCCGTGTCCGAACGGGCCCGGCAGCTTTTCGGTGAAAAGGGGGGCCAGATGGCGGCCGACTGGATCACCGCCGATCCGACACGTCCCGTTCAACTGAAATTGTTTCCGGAGATGGAAGAGGCCGCCGCACCCATCGTCCGCGGCCCCGGGCGGCGCAAGGTAAGCTTCGACACATCCCTGGTGGATGACGAGTCCCTGCAGGCGGCGACGACGCTGGACCGGGTCCATGCCGCCATGTTGCTGCAGGCCAGTGGCCAGGCCAACGCCCTGCGGGCCTTCCTCCAGGCCGAACAGGAACGCAGCCCCGATTTCCTGCGCCTGGCCAACGCCCTCTCGGCCCTCTACCCCAAAAACAGCGAAGAAAAACGTCTGCTGGATGCAATGTTACTTGCAGTGAACAGGTAGTATGTATGAATTCAAAATACGAACGAATCGAAGCGAAAATTAGAAATGCGGCTGATAGATTCTTGCATTTATTGTTAACTACTGATCCCCAAATAGAAAGCAGTGTGAGATCTAAAGGGGGCAAGTATTTAACAATAAACAGTTCATTTCTCTATCGTGATCGAACCTATATAAAGACAAATAAATCATCTCGGTGTTTGACACTTTATATTGAAGAAGAAAAAAATGGGCTAGAAATAAAGAATATTTTTATAGAAGATGGTATTAATATAATCAAGCATTACAAACTTAAGAGTAATCTTAATGAGGCCGCAGTTTTGAATGAATCAATTGAAACAGAGATAAATCAACTTGGTAATGTTATATATGTATTATTGGCAACTGTATATTCTATGCCAAGTGCTGAAAAGAATATTCAAAATAGATCCATTAAAGCAATTAGACTCAATCCTGATCTCAGGCAAAGCCTAATGCTTAAAAACAGTGTACTTGAAATTCGTAGGATTATACCAATTGAAGATCTCTTAGTTGAAGTAGAGAGATGTCTTGCAGATCAAAATATAATATTTGAACAGCAATTACGTCACGATATTAGCAAAACATACGACGAACTACTTGACGAAATTGTCACCAAGGTAAAAATCAACAGGGATTTTAAATCAGATAAATACGACACTCTACTCGGACAAATTATTAAATCATTAATCTATCAATCAAATGAGTATCGTCTCGCTTTGGAGAAATATGAAACGGACGAAAGTACTAATTATCTCAATGATATTCTGCGTATCGCATATAATTTTAGCACAGATATTTTACCATTGATTTTCTTGTTCATGAGTATCTGTGATCTTAAACCACTCTTATTTTGGAGCACTTTAGATAGTCACTGGAACCTCTATCAGTCTTTTGAAGGTTTACCGTGGTCTTCAATTGGTAAGAAAGAAAATATCAAGTCCTACCAAGACATTGTGGCTGCAGCTAGAAATCATGCATTCCACCACGTTTTCCCGTTCGAAACAACGATTGAGGTGGATCTCTCTTCCTTGAACGTAAAAGCAAGGAAATTACTTCTTTTTCCCCCTTACAATAAGAAAGCTATCGGCGGTGTCCAACTCGAAGATCAAGATCTTATCAATGTTTTCAAAGAGTTTTCACGCGCAAAAAATCGGCCTGTTTCCTTTTTCTTCTGGAAAAGTAATTTTCAAGTAATGAAGGCAACGATTGATTTAGCAGAGGAAGTTCTTACTACTTTGTTATTACTCTATAGACTCTGAATCTTTGTTCTAAAGGCTTTATGAATGTATTGTGAGGATAGTCTCTATTCCGTATGGCAGTTGAATGGTGGTTCGGTCAACCGGCCCTACAGCGACATGTTCCTCAGGTATGGGATCGGGTTGCTGGGACCAGGCGATGCCGGCCTCTGGACAGCGGCACGGTCCGATGCAGACTTTGAGGGGAGTTTCGTGCGCCGCTTTGCCACCGAGCTGCAAACGGGTGACATCGTTCTGCTGCGGACGGGCTTGTCCACCATCTGCGCCGTCGGGCGGGTGGCCGGCGAATATCGGTATTTACCCCAGTTTGATGACGTCAATGGCTGGGATCTGCAGCACGCCCGCCGCATCCGCTGGTGCCCCTTGCCCGCGGAACACACCTTTTCGTCACCCGTATTCGGCGCCAATCCGCCGCGGTTTGCCCAGGTCCGAAACAGAGAGGTGATCCAGTACGCCCGGCGATTCGTGAACTCGCCTCCGACCCAGTGGCAGCAAGCGCCATTGCCGGATCTGCCGCCGGAAGAACCTCCCCTGGCCCTCCTTCCCGTGGCGCTGAGGGGCATCGTGGCCTTGGCCCATGATTTACAGGGGATGTACGGCGATGAAGAGCGTCTAGGGGACTGTCCACGCGAAGACGAACTGGTGGCTCATTTCGTTATCCCCTTCCTGCGGGCCCTGGGCTGGGCGCCTGAACAGCTGGCCGTCAAGTGGCGGAACATCGATGTGGCCGTGTTCAGCACGTTGCCGCGGACAGCGGAAAACTGCAGATTCGTCATCGAGGCCAAGCGCTGGGGCGCCGGTGTGGAAGGCGCCCTGGCCCAGGCGCGGGGCTATGTGGATGCTCTGGGCATCCGCGGTGATATTGTGGTCACCGACGGTTTTCGCTACCGCCTGTATGACCGCGCCTCCGACTATGCGCCCGTCGCCTATGGCAATCTGATCCGCTTGAAGAAGTCTGCCCAGCTGCTTTTTCAGCGAATGACACGGCCCTAAAGGAGCTAGTTATGGAACCCTGGCACAAAATCGCTACGCCCCGCAAGGAAGTACGCGAAGGGCGCTCGTTCAATCCCGACGAGTTCGCCATTCACCTGGAGCAGGTCGTCGCCGGCACGGCCCCCGAAGACTACCGCCAGCCCCAGCCGTTTTTCGCCCGCACCTGTTTCACCCGGGCACTGCGCGAGCACGCCGGTATGGCCTTGCGCCGACTGGCCGGCCAGACGGCCAACACGGCGCCGGTGCTGACCCTCATTACCCAGTTCGGCGGGGGCAAGACCCATACCCTGGCGACCATGTATCACCTGGTCCATAATGGTGCCAAGGCCATGAAGTACGACGGCGTGGCCGACCTGGTCAAGGAGGCCGGTCTGGACACCGTCCCCGAGGCCCGGGTGGGGATCTTCGTCGGCAATGCCTGGGATCCCCGCGAAGGCTGCGAGACGCCCTGGATCGATATCGCCCGTCAGCTGGCCGGCGAGCAAGGGATCAAGGAGCTCGGTTCAGCGGCCAGGACCAGCCCGCCCGGGACGGAAACCCTGACCCGTATCTTTCAGGCGGCTGGCAAACCCGTGCTGCTCCTGTTCGATGAGGTGCTCAACTTCCTCAACCGGCATCGGGCCATGGCTGACCAGTTTCATCCCTTCCTGCAGAACCTGGTGGTGGCCATGACCGGGACTACCCACGGGGCGGCCATCATTAGCCTGCCCCGCAGTCAGGTGGAGATGTCGGAATGGGATTCCCAGTGGCAGGAGAAGATTACCAAGCTGGTCCGGCGGGTGGCCAAGGACCTCATCGCCAACGACGAGACGGAGATCAGCGAGGTGGTTCGGCGGCGGCTGTTTGAAAAAATTGGTGATGAACGTACCATTCAAAAGATTTCCAAAGCTTATGCCGACTGGTGCTTCGAGCGGCGGGCCCAATTGCCCCGGGAATGGACGGCCGTGGATACAGCCACCTCCGAAGTAAAGGCCCGTGTCCATCTGCAGGAGCGCTTTGCCCACTGTTATCCGTTTCATCCGGCGACCCTTTCTGTGTTCCAGCGAAAATGGCAGGCCCTGCAGCAGTATCAGCAAACCCGGGGAACCCTGGCCATGCTGGCCCAGTGGATTGCCTGGGCCTACCGGACCGGCTACCAGCAGGCCCGGACCGAGCCCCTCATCACCCTCGGTTCGGCGCCCCTGGAAGTACCGGAGTTCCGCAGCGTCGTCCTCGGCCAGTTGGGCGAATCCCGCCTGGTGGCGGCCATTGACGCCGATATCGCCGGCGATCATTCCCATGCCCGCGCCCTGGATACGGACACCAAGGGCGCCTTGCGGGATATCCACCGTCGCGTGGGCACGGCCATCTTCTTCGAGTCTTCGGGCGGTCAGGTGGACAAGGTCGCCCATCTGCCCGAGCTTCGCTTCGCCCTGGGCGAGCCGGGGGTGGACACGACAACTATCGACAATGCTGCGTTTATGCTGGAGGACAAATCCTATTTCTTCCGCCGGGTCGGCGCCGACGGTTTCAAGATCAGCCACCAGCCCACTCTCAAGAAGGTGGTGAGTGACCGGCGGGCTTCCCTCGATGAAGAGAGCGAGATCCGCCCGGCCATGCGGCTGATGGTCAAGAAGGAATTTGAGACAGGGGCGAGTATCCCCGTCGTCTTCTTTCCCGAAGATGGTACGGCTGTGCCGGACCACCCGCGCCTGACGTTGGTGGTGGTCGATCCGGAAGATGAATGGGTGGCCAACGCGGGCGGTGCTTCGCCGGACCTCCGTCAACGAATTGCCGGCTGGACGCGGCAGCGTGGGCAATCGCCACGTCTCTACCCCGGGGCGCTGGTCTGGTGCATCAAGAAGCCGGGGCGCGACCTGCGCGACAAGGTGGAATTGTGGCTGGCCTGGAAGCGGGTAGCCAAGGAAGTGAATGAGGGGACGTTGGGTAGCGATTTCGACAAGGCCGACCGGGCGGAGATCCAGGCCAAGGTGGCCGATGCCGAAACGGCGGCCAAGGACGAGGTCTGGGCCGGGTATCGCTTCGTGGTGATCGCCGATGGCCAGGAACCTGACGGATTGCGGGCCATTGACCTGGGGGCCGGTCATTCCAGCATGAACGAGACGCTGTGCGGCCGGGTGATCACGGCGCTGAAGTCCAATGCCCTGCTCAATGAGTCGGTCGGGGCCGGATACATCGAACGGAACTGGCCGCCGGCCCTGAAAACCAGCGGCGCCTGGCCCTTGGCCAGCCTCCGCCAGAGCTTTCTCAACGGCTCCCTGACTCGCCTGGTGGATCCGGACAAGACCTTGCGTGGTAAAATCCTGGAATTTGTGCGGAACGGGGATTTCGGCCTGGCGTCGGGCTCCACGTCCGCCGGCCGCTATGAACGGGTATTATTTCAAGAAGAGATGGACCCGGCGGAGATCATGTTCGACGCCGGCGTCTTCCTGCTCCTGAAAAAGACAGCTGAAGCACTCAAGTCTGCCGGTGAGGATGATACGAGTGGTGCACCGGTGGCGTCGCCGGAACCCGCGCCCATCCCGCCGATACCCCCGGGTGGACCGGACCACACCCCTGAACCAGCCCCCGGACCGAAGGCCCCGCCGGCGGCGAAAACGGTCACATACCAGATCTCGGGCAATATTCCGCCTGAGATCTGGAACCGATTCGGCACCAAACTGATCCCCAAGCTCCGCACCGGCAGCGACCTCCAGATCGGCGTCACTTTCATCGTATCCATCGACCAGCCCCTCGCGGCAACCTTTGAATCCGATCTGCAGCAGCTGCTCCAAGATCTTGGACTGGAGAATGAAGTTAAATTCCTTAGTGAAAGCTAGAATCAATATGCACAATTCTACTCTTTGCATCGGCAATTCATGATCGTAATTCAAATTTTAGGAGATGATGATGTTGCCAGATTACGAAACCTTAAAAGAAGAAATCAAGCAACATATCATAAGAAAGTATATTCGGAATCGGATCCATGTGCATTTCCCTATGCTGAAGAAAATTCAAAGAAGACGCATTTTCGAGGGGGCGACATCACGAGTTCAAAATATTGAGAGGAATGAAGAGGATAGCTTAATAAATAAGATAGAATCACAGATTTCCATTTCATTCGATCAAATCCCCCAAATGGAGTTTAGTGATTTGTTAGTAAAAATGGATACTATCGCCCAAGATATGGCAAAACAACATGCAAAAATTCTTTTTAATACCTTAAATACTTGTGTGCAAAACACAGGAAACGTTATCGAGGCTGGGGGAGCATCCTTCTCAAGGGATATGGTCTTAGAAATGTTAAAAAAGATCCATTTAGAATTTGATAGTAATGGAATTCCACACGTTTTGGATTTAATCGTTAATCATAAAAGTTCTAAAAAAATTATTGATGAAATGGATGCGGCTTTCCGGGATCCAGAATTCCAACGAAAATATAATGATCTTATCCAAGAGAAATTGGAGGAATTTTGTGTACGAGAGGCTGCTAGAAAACTGGTTGGCTGATGCAACTGAGAAGACTTTTCAAACCCCCTTTTGCCAGATGTTGATTGGTCAGGGATATACGATTCTACATTCAAGTCGCCACAGTCCAATTGAAATGGGCAAGGATGTGATAGCGATTGATCCCGAGGGTACATTAAAAGCGTTCCAGTTAAAAACCTCACCTTCGGGTCGACTTAAACTTAAAGATTTCCGAAAGATACAGGAGCAGATGATTCAGTTGCTTACGCAGAAAGTTGTTTACCCCGGATACGAAAATCACACACATTTATCATATTTAGTTACTAATGGATATATAGAAGAAGAGGCCTTGCGAGCTATCGATGATATTAATCGGAGTTACCCTGATGCGCCAGGCGGTCCGCTCGGAGTTTGCGCTAAAGGCAAGTTGATTGACTGGGCAAAAACAATTCAAGAAGGGTTATGGCCAGTTGAACTGAGGAATACTAACACACTTTTAAATATCTATTTAGAAAGTGGATCTGAAGAACTTTCGCTGGAAAAAATGCATACTTTGCTTTCAACAACTTTGGGTCTGGATTCTGAAGTCAAATTAGAATGGAAGGAGGCAGAAGTAAAGAGAAGTATCTCGAGCGCCGCATTAATCACTTCAATATGTTTGAAGAATTTCTCATTAAGAATGAATCATTATTCTGTAATTATAGGTTGGGCACTTTTTGCACTTTATGCAATTGCAACGTGCGAAAGATACAAACTTGATTTCGTAAAAAATGCTAAGCCTGCAGTTGATCTTGCTGTTGAGGAAATATTCAATAAACTAAAAGATCTTTGTTGCGAATTGAATGATCGGGAGTATTACTTTCAAGGGGAAGCACTTGTCGATTCAGTAGTCTATCGAGGAAGATATACACTTCTTGTCTCATTAATGTCTATCTATGGTCTTTGGTTAAAGGAGTTAGGAGAGACTGCGCCAGATTTTTTAAATTCATTCATCTCCCTAGAATTAGCTGAAATTGATTTCTGGGGAGAAGGCATAATTCCACAGTTACTGGTTTATTACTGGTACATTCGAAATAAGGACGCGACAATGGGGCCTGATTTGGCTCTAATAAAAATCATCAATAAATTAGCTAAAATCAAATTGTCCGAAAGAATTGATACAAGTAAGAATGGACATATTCTAGCTGGCCCCTACTACAAATTCGATGATGTTATTCGCTATCGTTTTGGGTTGCCATTAAGTTCTGTAGGGGAGGATCTAGAGAATGATACTGCTCAAGGATACTCCTTTTTTATCGAAAGTCTATTCCATCTTATAGCAAAGAAAAATTTAAAACAAACATGCAAGATCCTATGGCCAGAAATTTCGAAGTTAATTTCGGTCAAATTTGAGCCAGGAACAAAGTGGGAATACTGTCTATGGAGATCAAAATCTGGCAAGGAAACCATGAAGAAATTCCCTCTTAGGCAGGAATGGGATGAAGTTCTTAAGGAAGCGTCTGAGAGCGAAGCAGAAATGATTCCGGATGTTTTAAAAGAATATAAATATTTGCTCCTTCTACTAATTGTGATGTTCCCATACAGAGCTACACCTTCACTGATCCGGTATTTGGGAAACGAATTTGACTATTATTGGTAAAGATAGATACAATCTTTTTAGGAACTTTTTATGAAATATATTTCTCGAACGATCTTTTCCTGTTTGTACATAAAATTTGTGTTGAAAGATGCATATGTATATATATATTCATATAATATGGTGACCCGACAGCTGACATCTGTACTATTTATTTTTGGAGGAATGTGTTAGCTCATGAGCAGGTTAAAATACATAATACTACTGGCAACACTCTTGTTTATTTTGTTAACGGCCTGCTCTTCTGTTCATAATGGTCAACATGTAATTACCACACATCCTTTGAATTTACGACCATGCCCAGAAGCTACATCAGATTGTGCACCAATAAAGACTTTGTCAATAGGAACGAAACTCTTGGTATTAGAGGAAAAACGGCCGTGGCTTAGAGTGAAAGTAATAGAGGATAATTCAGTCGGCTGGGTTCATGGAAAATATACAAAGAGCGATTCAATTGTCTTGAGAGCGCTTGAGAAACTCAAATTGTACTATGAACGGGTTGAATATAATATTGCATTGCAGTCATTATTGATTGCAATTGATCCAACATCGAATATAACCATACCCAATGAATATTTTTCTATATTTGCAAAAATCATGTTGTCTTTTATATTTCTTTGGATTTTTGGCTTCACATATTTCGAATTGGAAAGGGAAACTTCTATTAATGTAAATCAAATATCTGGCCTATTTTTGGTTATTTGGTTGATGTCCGTCATTTTTCTCTTCATTCTTCCAGAAAGCGATTTCATTCTAGCCCCGTTTATTTGCATTGGATCAATGCTGTTATCTGGCAGTGGATTTTTAATTGTTCGATCTCTAGCTTCAATAGAGTCCATAATAATTATTTCTTTGGTTTTCTTCTGTGGCTTGATGCTATTGATTGTTGTGGGAATTGTCACTGGCGAACTAATAGCCGTCAAGATTGGTTGGGTCATTCTTCATCTATTGGGATTGATAGGTGTAGCTCGTAATATCGAATATTGGGCGAATGGAAATGGTTACGAATTGGTCTGGCTCTTAACGATTATCTTGAGCATGTTTTGTACACTTATTGATCCATCATATTTTAGTAGAATACAACCAACCACTGCTCATCCTTTTAAATGTATGTTTCAATTCTCTGCGGTGGGGCTAAAGTTCTCCTATTTATTGGGATTAATCATCGGTGGTGTATCACTGTTGATTGTGAGGCCTTATGATGATGAAGAGGAATACGTGATCAAATCAGTGTTTGGTATTATTTGTGCGATTCATGTACTAGTATTGATGCTTGGTCTTATTTATGGAGGGATTATACAACTTAAAATTATCTCAACAAATTGATTGTATATTATACAAAATATTAGAGATTACAAATTCGACCCCTTAATATTTCTGCATTGCGATTGATTAGCAATGTTACAAATTGAAAAATTAAAGGTAGTGTCAAACTCATCTTCGACAGTTTGTTTTTGGATGTTCTTTGATAACCTGAAATCTCGAATTTCCTTGGTACTATGTGGGCGGAATGCCGCAGATTGTTGTTGACAAACCTAAAATCCCGAAACTTGTAACTAGGTCAGTTTTGGGATAGGGACGTTCAACGTTTCAGATATATTCCGCTGCTTTTTGGTGATTTCCTAAATTCCCGCCTCATTGTAACGAGGCGGGAATTTAGGAAACATCTGCGGAGTTGGCTTTCCGCCAGAGGACCTCCCGTCTGGAGATCCGTTCGGCACATTGGCCGGGGTCTGCTGTGGGCGCGATGGACGGGGATACATCCTCGTTCTCCAGCCAGGGGCGGCGGTGGGGCTCCTGCCCGCCGGCGAACAGCCGGCCGTAAAGAATACGCGCCCGCTAGAACGGCATCAAGGCGAGGTCAATGACGGTGAGGCGGCCGTCGCCGTCCAGGTCGGCCTGTTCAGGCGGGGCCAGGAAATCGCCCTCGCCAGGGCGGATATTTTCAGCCAGGCAGTGGGCCAGCAAAACCATATCCACGGCGTCGCAGCGCCAATCCAGATTCAGATCACCCGGCACCGGGCCCAAAGCGAAGAAGTGGGCGGTCAGGGCAGTGTCCTCATCCAGGTGCAGCATCACCGGGTTACTGTTGCCCAGCACGCTGCCGGACCAGGTATCGAACGCGAAGCCCTCCCAGGGGATGGCCCGCAGGATCACTTCCGAGCCGGCCCAGTAGGCGTGCCAGCCGGGAGCCGGCTCGGTCAGACCCCCGGCCGTTGTGCTCAGCTCCAGGCTGTGGACCTCAGGCGCCGAGACCGGGTCCAGTGGATCGGTGCCCCGTTCCAGTTCCAGGGCGTCGGAGAACCCATCCCCATCCGTGTCCCAGGCGATGGGGCTGGTCTCGCCTTCGTCCATCAGACCGTTGCCGTTGGCGTCTTCCTGACTGTCCGCCAGCCCATCATGGTCCAGGTCCAGCGTAAGGTCAACGGAGCGGATGATGCCCGTGGCGAACGTGCCCGGGCCGGCCAGCGGTGTGGACAGTTCCCGGCCGTCCAGAGAGACGTCGGGCATTTCCTCCCAGACGTGCAGCGCCGGATCGTACCGGACAATGGTCATGTCGGGCAGGTCGGCCTCCGTAAAACCAGCCCGTTCCAGATCGCTGTCGGTGACCGTCAACACCAGCCGACTGCCGGCCGGCAGTTCCAATACATCAAGATTCTCCCCATCCCGGATCGCCAGCGCGACCGTCTGCCCCACCAGGCTGAGATACCGTGTCAGCTCCTCCTGCTTCAGGAATGCGAGCACCTGCCGGTTGGTCACGATGCCGGTCTTCTCGAAGTATGCCGCGGGATCCCCCACGGATTGAACCGTGATATTTTCCTTCAGCCAGAACGTGGTGTACCGGGCGGTGGCCGGCTGGCTGATCCCTCCCTCGGTCGTGGCTCCGCCGCCGTTCAGTTCGATCTTGGAGTCATACAGGTAGGCGCCGACAGTCAATCCGGCCGCTTCTTCCGGCAGCTCGATCCCCCCTGCAGTCTGCCCGTCGGGTGCAGAGAAGGCCACCCGGCCCGCTCCGTGGACCGCCTGGGTCAGCACCGACATGTAGTTTTTCAGGTTGTCGTGGATGATACCCAGGCTGTTGCCCAACAGTTCTTTGAGCATGAGAGTGAAAAAGTCCAGGTCGGGCTGGGCGCCGTAATCCTCGTACTGTTTCCGCACGAAGTACTGCCCGTCGTAGAGCACCGCCTCCGAGGTGTCCTGCTCCACTTCTCCGCCCAGGCCGGCCTTGACGTTGAAACTCAGTTCCAATCCCACCCCTTCCGAGATGGAGATGGGCAGGTCGAAATCGAGTTGGGCCCGCCGGCCGCGGCGGACCTCCATTTTCCGGCTTACGGCCTTGGCGTGCTCCCGGCCTTGAGTGGCGGCCTTGAGATGGTCCAGGGTGTCATAGGCATCCTGGGCCAAGTGGCTCACGCCCGCCATCATATCGCCACCCTGGCCGCTCGCCCAGTCATGCACCTCTTTCAGGGAGAGGCCCGGATACAGGCCAATGAAATCGATCAGATCCGGATTCTTCACTTCCCAGGTCGCCCGGTACCCGGTGTACGTCGTGCTGGTGAAGAAAAACCACGGGTGGGCGGCCTGCTTGCTCATTTCAGTCTTTAACGCCAGTGATTCCACCTGGTTGGCCGAATTCACCACGGCTTCGTAGCCCATCTCGCCGGACAAGGTGTAGTCCGTGGGCATTTCCTTGCCCAGCTGGCGGGCCACAACCATCGGCAGCAGGTTGAAGCTGCCTCCCGCCGCCGTACCCACGGCGAGGGAGTATGTCTTGCCGCGGCCGATCAGGTCCGTCTTGACCCCGGCCTTGACCGCGCCGTCGATATTGCCTGTGAGCCGCAGTTGGGGGAGATTGATGTTCACCGCCGACAGGCTCCCCTCCAGGCTGTAGCTCGTCTCCTGGCTGCTGAAGAAGGTATGGGGCCAGATATATTTGGTGGGGTACGTCCGTTGCTGCAGCCACTGGTCGCAGGCGGAGTCGATGACCCGCCCCAGCGTGCCCACCCCGCCGCCGATCCCCAGCAGCCGGGCCAGGGCGCCGGTGATGGCCACCCGCCGGGCCACGGGCAGAAATTCCCGCTGGTTGAAATCGACCTCAAAGGTGGAGGTGAGGCCAGCTTTGAGGTTGAGGGCCGGTCCGGTAACGCCGCAGGTGAGAAACTTGAACTCGATCAGGGATCCCTCCGGCCCCAGGCCGGCGTTGAGCTGATAGGATAACTGATTGTACACCGAGTTCTGGTCCTGCGCCAGTTTCATCTGGATCCCCAGTTCTCCCCCGACCCCGAGATTGGCGGTGGAAAAGGAGGCCTGCAGCGGCCCGATCTCGGCGCCCACGCTTCCCAAGCTGCCGCCAAACCCGGCACTGCCGGCGAAATGAAACCAGGACGACCGCTGGTAGCGCTGATCCTCCACGAGGACCTCGAAGTCCAGGTCGTGGGTGACCAGGGTATAGCTCTTCAGCGTCTTGTCGTCCTGCCGGACCTTCAGCTCGCTGGGGAACGTGAAGTGGACCCGGGTGCCGGGCGGGAACCAGGCTTTGTCGAAAAGGACACTCACGCGCAGGATCCCCCCGTCGATGGGCTCCTCGGCGGTCAGCCACTTCTCTTCGTTCTCTTCCACGCCGGTGACGTCCACGATGTCCGCCAGATAATGGATCTCTGTAGCGTCAGCATGGGCGTTCGCCTGCAGGACGAAATCTTCCACGGGCTGCTGGGTAACGAACTCGCTATCCTCGTCCTTCAGATAGTAGTACCGCACCAGGTTGCCTTTCTGATGCAGACGGTTGGATTCCCCCGCCCGTGGCGTGATGTCGGGGTGGATCTCCGACAGCCAGTACGCGTCCTCCAGCGTCGCCTCGGTCCAGTCGCTCCGGACCAGGTTGGCGTTGTCCGGGCAGGGCTCCGTGTAGGTCCGCACCAGGAAGCGGTTGGAGAGCGGTTCTTCCTGGTTCCACTGCGGCGGCTGGAACGACGTGATGGCCTTGTCCTCCACCACCCCACTGAACACGAACGCCTCCATGGTGTCGTCCTTCCAGTAGATCTCGTAGCCGCCCGGGTCGCTCTGGTAGTCGACGGGCTCCCAGGTCAGCGCCAGTTCCTCGTCCTGGATGTGCCAGTGCGCCTCCGCCGGTGGCACCGTCTGGTAATCGAGAAACGGTCTCTGACTGCTGTGGGAATCGATGAATGCCAAGACCGACGGGTCGTCCACTAGGAGGGCGTTGCGGGTCAGATCCAGATGCCATCCCCCCAGGTTCGTCAATTGGAGGATGGAAGACGGCACCTGACCGCTCAGCAGGTTGGAGTCCAGGTATAAATACTCCAGGGTGGTGAGTTGCCCAATTTCCGTGGGAATAGAACCACTGATCTGGTTGTGGGAAAGGTCCAGCCAGTACCACCACTCCGACGTCTTCAACAGTTCAGGCGGGATGGAGCCCGTCAACAGGTTATTGGAAAAATCCAACCAACCGGGATGGTCGAGATCTCCGAGCGCGGATGGAATTGTGTCCGTGAGCAGGTTGTTTGATAAAATGATTCGCCATAAACTATCTGCTTGTCCCAGTTCGGCGGGGATGGGACCGGTCAGCAGATTATTACTCAAGTGCAGGTAACTCAATTGATTCAACTGACCCAACGTTGGAGGGATCGCACCGGTGAGTTGGTTCGTGTGCAGCCATAATTCTTCCAGGTTCTTCAAGTTTCCGAGGTCGGCCGGTATTGATCCAGTCAGTTGATTGTTGTGCAGGAAAAGAACACGCAGGTTATCCAAGTGACCCAATGTAGCCGGGATTTCCCCGCCAAGAGTGTTCCCGGAGAAATCAAGATCTTCCAGGTTCGATAGTTGGCCGACGGAACCCGGTATGGAACCACTGAAATTATTGACTCCCAGCCGAATCGATTTCAGTCGTGTCATCCCCCAGAGCCCGTCCGGCAGATTCCCCTCCAGATGGTTGTTGGTAAAGTCGAGGAATTCCAGATTGATCAATTGTCCGATGGCGGCCGGGATCTGCCCTTCGATTTCGTTTCTCCCTAGCCACAGGTCGCGCAAGGAGACCAGATTGCACAATTCCACCGGGATCTGGCCGGAGAGTTGATTGCCAGCCAGCCAGAGTGTTTCCAGACTGGACAACTGGCCGATGGAAGCGGGCAACGGGCCATTCAACGAGTTATAGTACATGTTCAACCAGCTGATTCTGCACAGGTTGCCGATACTGTCGGGTATCGGGCCGCTGATAATGTTGTTGCCCAACGAAAGTTTCCCGAGGTAAGGAAATTCCCCGATTTCCACCGGAAGGGATCCCTTCAAATTGTTTCCGTCAAGGTTGATTACGACCACATGGTCCTCGCCGTTGACATTCTGAATCTGGAATCCATACCAGTACTGCTCGGTTCCCCAGTCATTGAAAGCGGTCGGATCATCCCCTTGGCGCCAGTTCCAGTTGACGGTCCAATGGTCGCCGTCGGTGGCCAGGTAGAGGGCGATCAGGGCGTCGCGCTCCGACAGGGGAATCTTGGCCTGCAGGGTGGCGCCGATACCCATCCCCAGCATCAGGAGCACGATAAGGCGAACAGTCCATTTCATTCGAAACCTCTTGGCAAAAGGGATGTTGCGGAGAATGCACGACGGTTGCCAATTGTCACAAAGGGGCTGGAGTGACCGCCGGGCAGTCAGGCATCAAAAGGTCGGTGGACTGTCGACCGCGGGAGACGACCTCAACGGCTCCGGCGAGCAAGGGGTGTGCCGGCCGGGTCCAGCGGACCGGGCGGATCGGAAAACGTGAGTGTCAACCCCAGTTGATAGTGGATAGTTGCTATGAATTGGAGTATATAGTGGATGTGGCCTGCATTTCAGCGGACCGGGACGGGCGCGGGATGCGTTACCTCTTGTACTACCATCAGGGCTTCATTAAAAAATTCCCCCTGCCGGGCGGGCCGGTGATCATCGGCCGGGGCGCGGGCTGCGACCTGGTCGTGGACGACGGCGGCCTGTCCCCCCGGCACGGCCAGGTGGAGGTTCACGAGGACCGGCTGCTGGTGCGCGACCTCGGCTCCCGCCACGGCCTTTGGGTAGATGGCGCGGCGGTGGGCGAGGCGGTGATCCGCCTGCAGCAGTCCTTCGTGCTGGGCGACACCGAGTTTTTCTTCCTGCGGGGCGACCGGCGCGAGTTCGAGGTGAATCCCGAGCTCACCGGCATCCTGGCCTCCATCCCCCGCCGCCGGCGGCCGGAATCTCCGGAGTCCGACACGGAGGACGCCGGCGACCGCTATCACCCGCTGCTCCAGACACTCGCCGCCCGGGCCTTCATCTCCGCCGATCCTGAGGACCTGTTGTGGGATTGCCGGCGGGAGATGGCCCGGCTGGTGCCCCGGGGCAGCCTGATGCTCTGCCGGAACGGCCGTCGGAAGGTGCTCTTCGACCATCAGTCGCTGTCGGCGGCGGAGCAGGAGCGGGTGGCCGAGATTGCCGCGCCGAGCGGACGTCGGCTGGAGGAGGGAGACCGGCACCTGGATTGCATTGCCCTGGTCATTCATCATCCCTCCCCCGGCTGGCGGCTGATCTACGCCTGTCCCGCCGGCGCCTGGCGGGAGGGATCACGGCTGAACGCCTTTCTGGTGAAGCTGGGCCAGCTCATGGAGATGAACGCGCGACTCGCCACTATCGATCCGCTGGAGCTGTACCGGCCCGAGTACGTCTTCCACGAGGACGGCCTGGCGCTGGTCGGCAGCAGCCGGGCCATGCGGCGCCTGGTGGCCACGGTCCGCCGCGTGGCCGTCAAGCAGCGGCACGTGGTCCTGCTGGGCGAGACCGGTACCGGCAAGGAGCTGGTCGCCCGGATGATTCACCAGCTCAGCGGCCGGCGGCGTTACGTGGCCGTGAACTGTTCCGCCATCCCCGCCCCGTTGCTGGAGAGCGAGATGTTCGGCCACGAGGCCGGCGCGTTTACCGACGCCCGCCGGCGCAAGATCGGCAAGCTGGAGGAGGCCTCCGGCGGCACACTGGTCCTGGATGAAATCGGCGAGATGCCGCTGGAGGTCCAGGCCAAGCTGCTGCGGGCCATCCAGGAGAAAAGCGTCACGCGACTCGGCGGCAACCAGTACATCCCGGTGGACCTGCGGATCATTTCCATCACCAATCAGGACCTGTACCAGCAAGTGCGCGAAAAGCGCTTCCGGGAGGATTTGCTCTACCGGCTGCGGGTGCACGAGTTGACCGTCCCCCCCCTGCGCGAACGGCCCGAGGACATCGAACCGCTGGTGATCTTTTTCACCGGCCGCTACGCCCGGGACGGCGGGTCGATCCCGGGTGGATTTTCGCAAACATTCCGCGACCGGATGCTTCGCTACCGGTGGCCGGGCAACGTCAGGGAGCTGGAGAACGAGATCGCCCGCATCCTGGACACCATCGACGACCACGAGCTGATCAGCGACCACCACCTCCTGCCCCGGATCCTGGAGGAATCCCGCGGGCCGTCCCAGCCGGTGGCAGCCGCCTCGCTGCGGAGCCGGGTGGAGAGCGCCGCGCGGAGGGAACTGGAGGAATTGCTCCGGCAGAGCGACGGCAACAAATCCCGGGCCGCCCGCCAGTTGGGGATGAGCTACCAGGGCTTCCTGAAAAAACTGAAGCGTCTCGGTATCAGTTGAGGGCGGAAGAGGATCCCGGTAAGCATCCAAATCCTCTTCCGGCTGTTGTCTTTTCTTCAGTGCGGATTTCCTGCCATACATAGAAACGCTGATTCTGCCGTCTTGGCCGCCGACCGGCGGTGCTGTCGGTGAAACGGCTATTGGCGAAGATCCTGGCCATATTGTATGCCCAGAGATGTTTCAGTGGGATCTCGAGTGCGCCGATATCCTGTGGGTGGCGCGCCCGGCCGGAATTCACTGCAAAGGCTGTACTGGCACGAATATTGCGAAATATTCTGTGACGCGGCAAATCAAAGGCCTGTATCGACCGAGAAGAAGATTCCAGGACGTCGAAAGGCGGAAGATGTGATGCCTGCGGACATGATCATGTGGCGAGGTGCTTGATGAAAATAGATCGTTTTATCATTGGCGGTTCTCTTTTTCTGGGTGTGATGCTGGCCACCTTGGCCGCGATGTCGGCACCGGTTCACCTGAAGCGGGTGGCGGTGCCGGATCCGGCATATGGCCTGGATGCCCATTTTTTCTTGATCCCCGCCGCCTGGACGATGGAATCACAGATTTCGTACAATCCCGCCCCGTCATTGTCGCTGAACAGCGTGGTCCACATTCATGACCAATCAGGCATCACAGGCGTGCTGATGTTGGGAGGCGAGTCCGCCTATTCCTGGGGTAGCGGGCCTGTGTGGGAAATGTTCATGAATAGTGGGGCAGGGAATGGCATGTACCAGGGGCGGCGTGTCCTGGCGCCCCTGTCTCCGGAGGACTACCTTCGACAAGTATGCCTCCCGACGTTTCAGCGCCTGTATCCCGGTTTCCGGTTGGTCGATGTCCAGCCTGATCCACAGACCGTGGCCATTTACCGCCTCAGCCAACAATCCCTCGGTCTGCAGGAAGCGATGGTGGGGGCGGGTGTCCGGATGGAATACCAGGCTGTGGCTTTCAAAGGGCTGGATCCGCGGGGCGGTCAGACGGTCGAGATGGAAGGCACTCTCCTGATGACCTACAGCTACTCTGGCGCCGATGGTGTAAACATATCCTGCGTGTGGGGACTCACCGCTCTGAGGCTGTATCATGCCGCCCAGGGAGGGCTTTCGTCCACGCTGCCGCTGCTGCGGAGCATCGTCCGCAACGGCCGGATCAATCCGCAATGGTACGTCCGGATGCAGAACCATCGGCAGCAGGTCTGGCAGATCGCCCGGGACGCCCAGGCGGAGGTCAGCCGGATGTTGGACCGGATGAACGAATCAGTTCGGGACCGGGACCTGATCTATGGGGGGTTCTCCGAGTACATCCGGGGTACCTCGGTCTATCAGGATCCGGAGAGTGGCAATTACTACGAACTGGAGAGCGGCCACGACAGAGTATGGTTCGGCTCGGGTGGAGATGTCATTTACACGGATGATGACAACTATGTGCCCAATACCGATCCCCGGTTCAACAACCAGAGCTGGACGGCGGGTCGGCCGACCCGCTAGCCCGGTTTTCTCGCCACTGGGGCGCCTGGCGATCTCAAGGTTGAAGCTCCTTTTTATTGAAACACAAAATACAGCAAGATCGCCGTGGCAAACATTGTCTCACCCAAACGCTCTTCCATGTGCACTCCTTGGCTATTTTAATGGGTGAAGGTGGAATTTGACGGTGGAACCATTGTCCCGGGGAGATGTTGTTTTGAACGGTGCGGACCAACATCCCGACCGTATACCCGATGCGGCCGTGAACGCATCCGGAAACAACCAATGAACACCGCCCGTGCGGGCGACACGTGCTTGGTCAGCTGAACCTGTAACAAAATACCCTGATCAGTCTTTTGGGAAATCCCCACATGTTGCAGATGCACTCCCCGGGGTTGGGGGAGCCTGACGATCCGAGAGGATTAGTTCTGCTCCCAATTTCATTTCTCACGTTACGTGATGATAACTGCCGGCCATACCGGTGCCGGGGACAACGGACCCCACCGCGGACGGAGCAAGACGCCCGCCACCGCTTCGCCCCCCGCCGGCCCGGCCGAGCATAAACGGCCGCCGCCCCCGTCCCGCGCGGCGCGGGAGCGGGGTCCCCTCCCATTATCCCTCGGCCGTTACCCTGCGGTGCGCGGCGGTGTCAGGTCCGCTCCCGCCGTCTGGCATCGCCGGCGGCGGGATCCTTGCCGCTGCGCTTTGCCCCCGGCCCGGGGGGAGTCCTCCTTTTTTTTCGTCAGCCCTTCAGTCCGGAGTGAAAGGGTTGGCCGAAAAAAAACGTTTTGTGAGGAGGAATCCCATGACCCGAAAAGCCCTGCGCTACGACAGCATCCGCGAGGCGGCGGCCGACTGCCTGCGCCACTTCGTGCGGGAGGCCACGGTGCACAGCCGCAAGATCTCCGGACCCGAGGACGCCGCCGAATTCGCCGTCCTGACTATCCTGGCCGAAGGCCGGCAGGAACGCGAGAACCTGGGCCTCATCTGCCTCAACGCGGCCAACGTCGTCGTCCACAGCGAGATCGTGAGCATCGGCACCGTCAACCACGCCCCGGCCTACCCGCGGGAGATCGCCCGCCGGGCCCTGCTCAGCAACGCCACGGCCGTCATCTTGTTTCACAACCACCCCGGCGGCCAGGCCACCCCCTCGCCGGAAGACCTGCAGCTGACCCGCCACCTGGCCGACGTGTTGGGCCATTTGGGCATCCAGCTCCACGACCACCTCATCGTCGCCGGCAACGTCATTTACTCCATCACTGCCGCCCGCACGGTGGAGATCGCCGCCCCATCCCGCACCCTGTTCTGAAAATAGCCGCGGCCCGGCGCCATGTCGCCGGGCCGCTGTTGAAGGACGTTCGCAAGTCCGGATTCTGCAAATTTAAAAACATCTGATGTCAGAATGGTGCGGAATGATTCTGAATGGCACTTTTTCAGAGTCCTTACCGGACATTGGCGTACGATCAATTGCCGAATGTCTGTTATTTTCTATGTTTATAGGCATGTAATGGCGATATATGCGGCGACCGTCGCCTACGGTGAATGTATACACTTCGACAATTTGCAGGACATCGTTCTCCGACTATATGAACATCGGACAAGGAAAAGGCCCCCATGAGGGGGCCATTGGAACATGATGGTGGGGGGGGGGGAGATCAGTATGCTAGGGAAAGTGTTTTGTTTACAATCAAATTGAAGTGACGCATTCCAATTTCAAAGAGCATCAGAAAACTCACTGAAAACGAGAGTCGACGCGGATGTCGGCAATTGCTAAAGGCTCAATCCCAAGAGGGCTCCATATGGTTAATGACACCGGCCGGGAAGGCTCTCCCCGCTGCTCTATGGGAATCTCGTTCCCCGAGTTGGGGAGACGTGCCCGTAACAGCACATACAGTACTTGATCTGATGCAACAATCGTTGAACGATCTGGACTGATCAGGAAGCGGCATTCTACTGACAGATGATCGTTCAGCCTGGTTCTTCCAGCCCTTCAAACGGGAGTGATCGGTCATGGGTGCTCTTTTCATCGAGAGTATCATCAACGGTCATCCTCGCGGCTGGCGCCCGAAGTGGGCGGGGTGCCCCGCCCAGTGGTCGGCGAAGAGGATGGTGATCCGGCCTTGCTCCCACCGCCCAGTACCTTGTAAAGCGTCACATGGTTGCTCCGGCCGGCCAGGCGGACGCCGACCAGGCCCTGCCGCGCGGCGTACAGCTCCCGCTGCGCCACCAGGGTGTTGAGATAGCCGTCAATGCCGGCCTTGTACCGGGCTTCGGCCAGTCGTACAGCCTCGGCCAGGGTTCCGACCAGCTCCTCCTGGGCCTGCTGCTGATCCTGCAGGGCCGTCCGCAAAATGAGCGTGTCGCTCACTTCCCGAAAGGCGGCCTGGATCATCTTGTCATACGTAACGACCATCATGTCCCGGTCGGACTGGGCCACGTCGTAGTTGGCTCGGCGGGCGCCAGAGTCGAAGATGGGCAGCACCGCCTGGGGCGCGAAATTCCATGTGCGGGCGCCGATTGTGAACAGGTCGGCCAGGTCGCTGCTGACCAGCCCGATACCGGCTGTCAGGCTGATGCGCGGGAAGAACATGGCCCTGGCAGCCTCGATGTTGGCGTAGGCGGCCTTCAGCTGGTGTTCGGCCGTGCGGATGTCGGGTCGACGTAATAGAACTTCAGACGGCAAACCAGGCGAGACTTCCTGAAAATCGCCCACCGTGTCCAGACCATCCGGCAACAAATCGGCCGGCAGCGGGGCGCCGACCACCTGGTCGAGGGCGTTCTTGTCCAGTCCCACCAGACCGGTGTAACGGGCAATGTCCACCCGGGCGGCATCGACCTGGGACTGGGCCTGGCGGACTTCGAGATCGGATGACATGCCGACATCCCGGCTGCGGCGGATCAAATCGACCATTTCCTGCTGTACAGCCAGAGTAGCACGGGCCAGCCTCAGATTTTCCTCATCGGCGGCCAGGTTCAGATAGCCGTTGGTCACGGCGGCCACCAGCGAGATCTGGGTGGCCAGGCGAGCCTGCTCCGTCGCCAGATACTGCTCCAGGGCCTGTTGTTTGAGGCTGCGGATACGCCCGAACAGATCCAGCTCCCAGGCGGTGCTGCCCAGGCTAAGGGTGTATTGGGCGATGGTTTCCGCGTCGCCCCCGGAAGACATCTCCTCCGGTACGCGGTAGACGTCGGCGGCGGCCCCGGCATTGACCACAGGATACTGCTGGGTGCGCTGAATCCGGTACATGGCCTGAACCCGCTCGACATTCAGTGCCGCCAGGCGCAGGTCCCGGTTGTTCTCGATAGCCAGCTCGATGACGGACAGAAGCTTAGGATCTGCAAAGAACTCGCGCCAGCCAAGATCGGCGGCCGAGGGGCCGGGCGCCTCGGCACCGGTTACGGCCCGATCCGGCCATGCGGCGGGAGTCGGCATCGACGGTTGTTCATAGGGCTGCCGCCGCGGGCAGCCGCAGAGGGCAAGAATCATGGTTGTCAGCAACAAAAGCTTTCTTATCATGTCATCACACCTCTACCGGTGGTACCGCATCCGCTTCGGATAGCCGCGTTCGCCGGTTATTCTTCCTCTCGAAGAGCTGGACCACGATCACGAAGAAGAGCGGGATGAAGAAAATGGCCAGAAAGGTAGCCGTGAACATCCCACCCAGAACCCCGGTGCCAATGGCCTGCTGGGCTCCGGCCCCGGCCCCGCCGGCGAGGGCCAGCGGCAGTACCCCGAAGCCGAAAGCCAGAGAGGTCATGACGATGGGGCGAAGCCGCAGCCTGGCCGCTTCGAGGGTGGCCTCGACCAGACCCGCTCCCTGCTCACGGCGGATTTTGGCAAACTGGACGATCAGGATGGCGTTCTTGGTGGTCAAACCCAGCACAGTCAACAGTCCGATCTGAAAGTAGACGTCGTTGGGCAGGCCCCGGAACGTGGAAGCCAGCACACCGCCGATGACTCCCAGGGGAAGGGCCAGCAGGATGGAGAAAGGGATGGTCCAGCTTTCATAAAGCGCAGCCAGGACCAGGAAAATGACGATGATGGAGAAGGTATAGAGGAGCCCGGTTTGAGCCTGGGCCGCCCGTTCCTGATAGGAGATTCCGGTCCAGGAGTAACCGATTCCCCTGGGCAGTTTGGCCACAATCTCCTCCATGGCCTGCATGGCCTCACCCGAGCTGTAGCCAGGTGCCGCCTCGCCCTGGAAATTCAGCGCCGGGAATGCGTTGTATCGCTCCAGACGCGGCGAATCATAGATCCAGCGCCCGGTGGCCAGGGCTGATACCGGGGTCATCCCGCCCTGATTGTTGCGGACATACAGCCGCTCCAGATCGGACGGCAGCATCCGGTAGGGCGCATCCGCCTGGGCATAGACGCGCTTGACGCGCCCAGCCTGTATGAAGTCGTTGATATAGGCGCTGCCGAAGGCAGTGGCGATGGTACTCTGGACCGCGTTGACGTTGACGCCATGGGTACCGGCCTTCTCCCAGTCCACATCCACTTTATACTGGGCAACATCGGGCATGCCGTTGGGCCGAACGGCGGTCAGCCGTGGATCCTGGGCGGCCTGCATGAGGAGCTGGGCACGGGCCGCCATGAGTTGCTCATGCCCGAGACCGCCGCGGTCCTGCAGCATGAAGTCGAAGCCTTTGGCCGTACCCAGTTCGATGACCGCCGGTGGGGGAAAGGCAAAGGCCAGGGCGTCGCGGTAGCTGGCCAGCACACCCATCGCCCGGCCGGCCACAGCTTTCACCCTGAGATCCGGTCGCTGGCGCAATTCCCAGTCCTTGAGCATGATGAAGGCCATACCCTGGTTCTGGCCCCGGCCGGCGAAACTGAAACCGGCAATGGTCATGATGGACTTGACGGCATCTTTCTGGTCCTCCAGGAAATGTTGCCGGACTCTCGTCATCACGGCATCGGTTTGTTCCAGGGTCGCTCCGGCGGGAAGCTGGACCATGGCCAGGAGCATTCCCTGGTCCTCGTCGGGCAAATAGGCGGTGGGCATTCGCTGGAAAAGGTACCCCAGTCCGCCCACAATCAGAAGAAAGACCAAAATGTAGGGGGTTTTGACGGCGATGAAATGTCCCACCAGGGCTTCGTATTTCCGGCGCAGGAAATTGAAACCGCGGTCGAATCCCAGAAAGAATGGTCGCAGGAGGCGAAATCCGGTCTCCGCAGCCTCGTGTCCTTTGGCCACAGGTTTGAGGAGAGTGGCGCACAGCACCGGCGTCAGGACCAGGGCCACCACCACCGACAACATCATGGAGGCGATGACGGTGATGGAAAACTGGCGATAGATGACACCCGTGGAACCGGGGAAGAACATCATGGGCCCGAACACTGCCGACAACACCAGGCCTATGCCCACCAGGGCACCAGTGATCTCGCCCATGGATTTTCGGGTGGCGTCCTTGGGCGGGATCCCTTCCTCGCTCATCACCCGCTCCACATTCTCCACCACGACAATGGCATCGTCCACAAGCAGCCCGATGGCCAGCACCATGGCGAACATGGTCAACATGTTGATGGAGAATCCGAAAAGGCCCAGGACCCCAAAGGTTCCAAGAATGACCACCGGCACGGCAATGGTGGGAATCAGGGTAGCGCGCAGATTCCCGAGGAAGAGGTACATCACCAGGAAGACAAGCAGGACGGCCTCGAACAACGTCTGCACCACCTCGTTGATGGCCACACGCACGAAGGGTGTCGTGTCATAAGGATAGATGACGCTCATGCCGGCAGGGAAGTATCTTGACAGGTCGTCCATCTTGGCTTTTACGGCGGCGGCCGTGTCCAGCGCGTTGGCGCCGGCCTCCTGCCGGATGGCCAGCACCCCGGCCGGCCGGCCATTGTATTTGGCCCGGGAATCGTAGAATTCGGTCCCCAGCTCGGTGCGGGCCACATCCCGGACCCGCACCACCGATCCGTCGGGATTGGTACGCAGTGGAATGGCCCCGAATTCCTCGGGGGTTTTAAGCAATGACTGGACGATGATGGACGCGTTGAGGCGCTGCCCCGGCACGGCAGGCGATCCGCCGAACTGCCCGGCCGACACCTCCACGTTGTACAGCCGTATGGCGGCGATGACATCGCCGGCGGTCATGTGGTATTTGGTGAGCTGGTCCGGATCCAGCCATACCCGCATGGCATACTGGGAACCAAAGGCTTCCACTTCACCGACGCCGGGGACGCGCGCCAGCGAGGGCTGTACCTGGGAAATGGCATAGTCCGATAGATCGAACTGGTCGAAATCATCGGTCTCCGCCACTAGGCCGACGAGCATCAGGTAGTTGCGAGTGGACTTGCTGACGGTAATGCCCTGGCGCTGCACCACCTCCGGCAGCATGGGCAGGGCCAGCTGGAGCTTGTTCTGGACCTTGGCCCAGGCCAGGTCCGGATCCGTGCCCGGCGCGAACGTAAGTTCAATCTCGCCCATACCCGATGATTCGCTGGTGGCGGACATGTAGAGCATTTTGTCCAGACCCGTCATCTTTTGCTCGATGATCTGCACCACGCTGTCCTCAACAGTCTTGGCCGACGCCCCCGGGTAGATGGCGGTAATGGAAATGGACGGCGGAGCGATGGGGGGATATTGGGAAATGGGCAGGTTGTATATGGCCAGGCCGCCGCCCAACATCATGGCGATGGCGACAACCCAGGCGAATACGGGACGGTCGAGAAAAAATCTGGACAACATGGCGCCTCCCTACTGGTTCTGTTCGGCGGCCGGCTTTTCACCACCGGGATTCGATGGATCCGCCGCAGGTCCGGTGAAGGGAATGACTTTGACTTGACTGCCGGGGCGCACCTTCTGGAGTCCCTCGACGATCAAACGGTCGCCGGCCTTCAATCCACGGGTGACCAGCCACCGGTCCCCCATGGCCCGATCGAGTTCCAGAGCCCGCTGTTCTACCTTGTCGGCCGGATCCACGACCCAGGCGACAGGATTTCCCCGGTTGTCGCGACTCACTCCCTGCTGGGGAACGAGGAGCGCCTGTTCGTTGACCCCTTCCTCCACGATGGCCCGGACATACATGCCGGGCAGCAGGACCTGCCGGGGGTTGGGAAAAACCATCCGCAGAGTGACCGAGCCGGTAGAGGGATCCACCGTGACGTCACGAAATTGCAGGGTGCCGACATGTGAATAGAGGGTGCCATCCTCCAGGACAAGACTGACCTTGTTCTGGGATGCCCCGTTTTTGCGGAGGCGGCCTTCCGTCAGTTTGCGCCGCAATTGCAGCAGTTCCACGCTGGCTTGGGTTACATCCACATAGATGGGGTCCAGTTGCTGAATGACCGCGAGGGGGACTGGTTGATAGGCGGTCGCCAGGGCACCGACGGTTATGTTGGAGCGGCCGATGCGGCCCGAGATGGGCGCCTTGATGGGTGTGAAGGAGAGGTTGATGCGGGCGCTTTCCATTGCTGCCCGGCTGACCTCAATGGCCGCTTTTCTGGCTTCAACATCGGCTTCAGCCTGTGTCAGTGCAGCGCTGGCGTCATCAGCATCCTGCTGCCCCACCGCACGGATAGCGGCCAGCTCCCGCAGACGTTCCGCCCGAGAGCGTAACGCGGGGAGGTTCGCCTCAGCCACCACGAGTTGCGCTTCAGCTGCAAAAAGAGCAGCCTGCGCTTGGTCGAATGCGGCCTGATAAGGTAGCGGATCGATCTGATACAGCAGGTCGCCCGACTGTACAAAAGCCCCTTCCTGAAAATGGCGTTTCTGGATGAGACCGTTCACTTGCGGCCGGATTTCAGCCACCAGGTAGGCGCTGATGCGGCCGGGCAATTCGGTGGTCAGGACGATCCGCTGGGGCTTTACCGTCACCACAACGACTTCGGCAAGACCCGGTGCCGGGGGTGGCGCCGGTTCCTGGCAGCCGGCGAGCGAAAGGACAGCCATCATAAGACAGGTAACGATCAGCATTCGACAGTCACGCTGGAATCTCATGAATAGATTCATACCGTTTTTCCTCATCCATTCCAAAACAGTCACAATTTTTCCACTCATATAATTGCCTCTGCGTTGAGTATGTGTTTATCTTCCCTCCGATCCCCGTTGAATAGGATATGGTACATCCATGCTGTCACGTCATCCACAGTTTTATTCAAAGGATCCTCTCGCTGTGATCTTAACCCCGACCCGCTCTGGTGGATGGGGTGACCAGGATCCGGTTTACCAAGATCAGAATTTTCGGACAGTTTGACATTCTTCACTGTCTCACATTGCCCGGATTGAAGTACACGGTTTTGCTTCATCCCAAATCGTAGCGCCCCTGAATTGCCTGTTCTTTTCCGCCATGATGGTTTTCACAGGTCGCATACTGCGCCCCAATCTGAGTTCCGCATACAAGAACCTCCACTCTGTCGAGCCATATAGCATTGACTCTGGCGGTTTCGACCGGATTATCGGTCCAGTCCTTAGGCAGGGGCAGACGTGGGCAACGTCACAATGAAAGTGATCCCTTCGATTTCATTCTGTGTCAGTCCGATGGTCCCATGATACTTCTGAGCGATCTCCTGAACCAGAGACAGCCCCATTCCAGCATGACCCGGCTTGGTGGAAAACATGGGACGAAAGAGGAGATGTTGCATATCCGGAGGAATCGGCTGTCCCTTATTTCGAAAAAACAACCGGATGACATTATCGTGGCAATTCGTTTCAATGTCGACTTCACCGCCTCTGGGCGACGATTCCAGAGCATTCAACAGCAGGTTCATGATCATCAGATAGACATCGGTCGGACTGCACCATAGGGGCGGCAGATCGTTCAAATCCTTCCGGATTGTGACATGATTCACGATCCGCGGCTGTAGCAGGAGAATCATGTGCCGGATGGATTCATTGAGGTCCAGTTTCCTTACCTCCGCCCGATCCAGATTGGCAAACTGTTCCAGCGCCTCCATCACTTCCTCGATCCGCCGGGTGGACGTTTGCAAAATCGCAATGGCGGATTTCATCAGTTCCATCAATTTGCCCAGCCCTTCTCCCTGCACCAGGGACTGGCTCAAAATCCGTTGCTCCAGCTTGGTGATGAGATCCACCGACGCCTTCATGGCACCCAGCGGATTGTTGATATCGTGGACGATCCCGGCGGCGATATTGGCCAGGTGAATGTTTTTGTCAAAGGTGGCCTCGTTCTTCGTGGCCGTCCTTTCCTGGTCCCCAGCTGCCGGAACTTCCTTCGCCGGAATCTGATCTGCGTATTCCCCTTTCATTCAATCCTCCTGATTTATTCATACGACCATTGTGTATTATCGGCTCTGCGGCCAGACAGGCTTGCTTGAGATATGGCCGGTCCACCCTCATGACCGGGACCAATCTCATGCTTGTCACCGTTTGCATTGATCGGACACTCTCTCACGGATTTAGTCGTGCGGAGGCATCCCGGATCGGAGGCGAACATATTGCCGCCGATGGCGTCGGCCCGGGCCCGGCAGCCGCCGCAATATTCGCGAAAGGCGCACACACGGCAGAAACCGAAAAGACGGCTACGGTCGGCAAGAAAGGATCCATACAGATTACCCAGCCAGATGCTTTTTAGGCTGCGTTCACGTATCGAGCCGATCACTCTCGCCGGCATGTAGACACAGGGCGTGACTTCACCATTCGGCTGGATGGCGCAGTAACAGCGGCCCGCCCCACAGCCGCCTACATATCTGGCCAGTACACGGGTTTTTTTACCCCGTCCCGAACCAGCATGGCCCACCGCCATGAAGGCATTGGGAACCGTTTCAGAAAGACAGACTCTGGCGAACTGAGGGGCCGTGCTCATGATTCCGATTCGTCCCGATTGCAGCCACTCATTCAGCCTCTTCAGCACCAGCTCGCGCTGCCATGGGGTCAGATCCTGAATGGAGCTGTCGCGTCCATGGCCTACCGGGATGTAGTTGAAATGGACGAATGTGGAACAACCCAGATCCAGGGCCAGCCGGACCAGATCATCCAACTCGTTTACGTTCATTTGCGAAAGGCAGGCGGCCAATCCCACCCGGATGCCTGGTGTCTTAGCCAATGCCCGGATCCCGTTGACCGATTCTTGCCAGGCTCCTGTCCTTCCCCGAAAATTATCATGTTTCGCCGGATCTACAGAATCCAGGCTGATTTCGACATACTTAACGCCATGATCCACCAGCCTGGTAGCGACGTCACGAGTAATGAGCGTTCCATTACTGGCCAGCGTCACATGGATGTCCCGGCGGGCGCAACGTTTTAAGACATCCCACAAATGAGGTGAAAGCAGGGGTTCTCCGCCGGATATAGCCAGAAACGGGACATACTCCTTGCCCAACTCATCCACCAGTTCGAGTTTTTCGGCCAAAGTCAGTTCGTCCATATCCGGCCGGGGACACGCTGATTCGTAACAATGACGACATTTCAGATTGCAGGCACGGGTAAGATTCCAGACCACCAACAGCGGCATGATGAACCGTTGCGGTGCGGACAAACCGAATGTCCGCAGGCTGCGCGATGTGTTCACCAGGGCACGGACCGTCGGACGATGATGGAAGAGTTTTTGCATCAGCATGGCACGGTCCGTGCCGTAATGGCGGATTGAACGGTTTATCAGCAGATGAGGTAATGTGACTATCAGTTTTTCCTGCCACCGGGCACTTGGCTTCCCAAAGGAATACATCAATCGCTCAAAGAGTGTCTCTCCACAATGGGTCTGTCGGGTCAAAAGGCCGACCACTCTACGGACAGACTTGCGCAAAAGGAGTTTTTCGATGGGATGCGTGGTCATGGATGGGGGAAAGGGTTGAACGCTCATCGCCTCTTCTCCTTTAGTACATGGCGCGCAAGATCATCCTGGTGGTACTCCAAATTCCACTGGACCAGCTCCGCAGATACCATCCATTGTCCCCTCCCTTGACCGCATATGGGACGGATGCGGAGATCGACGAACGGCGGTAAACAGCTCCGGGCATCCCCTTTGTCCAACAAAGTGAGTATTGACTGATGGCGATAAAGGTTCGTGGTTCGTCGGTGTTCCCTGGTCTGAACCAGGGAGCACTCCGCGAAACAGGCAATCAGTTTTATCACTTCCACATGCTCAGGGAATGCCCGGAGTTTCCGGTCAATATCGACACACTGGTCTCTTTTCTTCGACGTCATTTTCTCCGCCCGCGAAGGACGGGAGAAATTCCAATTAGGACTCTTGCCCTCTCCGGCAGAAGTTTTGTGGCTTCGCATCATGCTAGTCGCCCCCTTTTTGTCCATTGCAGCCCACAGCCTCAGCTGTGAGATCCCTCCAGATGCTGTGACTCACCATGCCAAATTCGCTGAGATACTGTACCAGTCGGAATCCCAACGCGCTTCTTGTCTCCACTGATCTCTCCTGTGACCAGAACAACATAATGCAAAGATCGTGCAGCCCGCCGGCATGTTGGTAACAACGGATCATTTCCGGCTGTCTCTCCACTGAATTTCGGAGTTTTTGCATCTCGTCGTACAAATCCTGAATATCCAGCGATGGAGTCGTTTGCAATCTGATCAGTTCCACCCGCCGCATGCTCTTCTCCTCTCTAGTAGCTGCCTTCTTAATTGCACGCAACATACCAAATCATGTAACCCTCTGTATTTATTGCATATCTCTGCAAAAAGCCGTTCGAAATTACCCTATTGCATAATTTATCACTACCCCATAGGGTTTTTATCTGCTAGAATTATACTTGGGCGTAAATGCATCTTGCCGGAGAAAGTGTATGTCCATCGATGAGAACGAATTCTTTCGGGAGGCCAGTGTCAGAATCTGTGGCAGTCTGGATTTCGAGAAGGCCATGGCCCGCGCCTTCGAGTACATCTCCCGATATATACCTCTGTCGGAAATGTATTTACAGATCATCGATCTGGAACGTAACCTGGTAATTAACGTTGTAACCGTGACCGACGGTTGTGATCCAGGGTTTGGACGGTATATCTATCTGCCCGACGAGAATCGGCATATCCATTTCGAGCAGATGGAGACCGGGGACAGCGTCACCTTTATCAACGAACCCCAAAAACATCCGGTAATAGGTGATTATTGCAAAAGACTAGGCCTCGACCCGTATTTTTCCCTGATTCTGATGCGCCTGGAACTGGAAGGCAACCTCATCGGTAACCTCACTTTCACGGTGAGAGGCGAGGGTCAATACAATACGACGCACGTGAAACTGGTTCGTCTGCTCCTGGAGCCGTTCACTATTGCCATGGCCAACGCCATTAAACACCAGGAAGTTCTGGTCTTGCAGGAAAAACTGGCCGACGATAACCGTTATCTTCAGCGTCAATTACGCAGTCTGTACGGCGGGGAAATCATTGGTGCCGAATTCGGATTGAGACATGTGATGGAGTCGGTACGGCAGGTGGCGTCACTGGAAAGCCCGGTGCTGTTACTGGGGGAGACCGGCACGGGCAAGGATGTCATCGCCAATGCCATCCATTATTCCTCACATCGCATGGACGGTCCATTTATCAAAGTCAATTGTGGTGCCATCCCCGACACGCTGGTGGACAGTGAGCTGTTCGGCCATGAAAAAGGCGCCTTCACCGGTGCCCTGGCCTTGAAACGCGGACGTTTTGAACGGGCTGACGGCGGGACCATCTTCCTGGACGAGATCGGGGAACTGCCACTCCAGGCGCAGGTCCGGCTGCTGCACGTGTTGCAGACCCGCCAGATTGAACGAGTGGGAGGAACCAGCACCATTCCGGTGAACATCCGCATCATCGTCGCCACCAACCGCAACCTGGAAACGATGGTTCGGATCAGGCAGTTTCGTGAAGACCTCTGGTTCCGTATCAATGTCTTTCCCATCGTTATCCCTCCCCTGCGTCACCGCAAGGAAGACATCCCGGCACTGGCCCACCATTTCATCGATCAAAAAACCATCGAGCTGAAACTGGAGAAGGCCCCCGTTTTGGCACCCGGTGCCATGGACACTCTGCAGGCGTACGACTGGCCGGGCAATGTCCGCGAACTGCAGAATATTGTCGAACGAGCCCTCATCCGCCAGCGTGGCGGTGTGCTGAGTTTCGACGATCTCGGTGCTCCGCTTGGCAGTCGTGAGACAGAAGAGGGGCGGTCAACGGTCGTAGAATTCCCCTCGCTCGATGACATGATGAGGCGACATATCCAGACAGCCCTTTCACTGGCTCATGGTAGAGTCAACGGATCCGGGGGGGCTGCCGAGATGCTAGGCGTCCATCCCAACACCCTGCGCAAGCGCATGCGCAAGCTGGTTATCCCCTTCGGCCGCAAAGCCAAAACCGGTGGCTGATCGCCATCTGGTCTTATCTGGTTCATTGTGGATTGTAAGCGTCTCACCCGTGACCGAGGCCAGTATGGCCGATCATGAGAGCGGCGTTGACCTTGGCGAAAGGTATAAAGTTCTGAATATCCGCCGCGGCCCGGCGCCCCGCCGCCGGGCCGCTTCCTCCATATTTTCAATCAAATAAACGTCAATCGAACAGATCTGATTTCCGGCATCCCTCCTCTTGACAAAATGTAAGCCTGCTCGATAATATGGTTGAAGAGTCTTCCCTAGATAACGATCCGGCCGGCATCCCCCTTTGCCGACCGGATTTTTTTTCAGAAAGTGTCAAGGGTGCGTCGGTCATGGCAAACACTGGGTGATACTGCGCAGGATGCCGTTGAACAATGGAATTGAATTCCAGTTGCTGCTCTCGACCTTCCTGATTCGCTCCGCGTTACCTGAAGCACAGTCAGATCTTGAAATCACCGTTTCGCTGTATTCGCTTGTGAGAAGACAGTCCGGACGGAATACCTCTCAGATCGGTGAATTCGTATTGAGGGGAAGAGATATGGATTTTCGATCTGAAATGTTCAGAATTTCCCGCCCCGGAATTTGCCGGGACCAAACGATTTCCCGACATCCTTGATTTTTGACGATCCTGACGAAAGATCCTTGATACGGACGTCACGCCCGCTCCGCTTCGGATCCGTCATCAGGTCCCGGGTGATCTTGGCCTGGTCGGGGATCCGGATCACCGACCGCGGATCCGGTTCGTCGTCATCGACCCCCTTGACGATGATCCGGTGATCGTACAGGGAGCCACGTTCGGGCGGGGGCGAGGCGATGAGCACGTCAAGGTCAAATGTGTCCGGATCCGGCTGCACCACATGGAGGGCGATCCCCTTGTTGAGGGCCATGGATACGGCGCCGTCAGTAAAACCCACGTTGGTAATCACGAAGGCCTTGTGGGCGGCGAGATCCTGCTTCACCTGCTGCAGCTTGACCACCGTCTCCTGGGTGACCTTCCTCTGGCCGCGCCATTTGACTTCGGCGATGTTCAGGTAGCGGCCGATGTCCGTTTCCCGTTCCCAGTACAGATCGATCTGGTGACGGTACAGCGGCAGGTCGGGAAAGCCCATGGACGGAATGCGGCTCGATTTCACCGCCGCCAGCGGGATGCCCTCCTTGTCGGCGATGAAGCGCCGGCACAATTCCTCATACTCGCGACTGTCCATCGTGCTCCTCCTTCAGAGGAATATCAGTCCATAGAGAGCCATTGGTGCTGGCCCTACTTTTGGCGAACGACCAAAGAACCAACAGACGTTACATTCGGGCTTCACTCTCATCGCGGAGCATCATGCGCATCGGGGCGGCTACCCCGCCTCTATTTGGAGATGTAAATGCCGTTGGCGCGGAACCACTTGAAGTTGGTGCCGTTCTTGACGTACCAGAAGCCGTTGGCCGGATTGAACACCGCCATCTCCGTGGTGCCGTTGCCGTCGTAGTCACCGGGCACAGGGATGTCCGTGCCCGGGGTGGACGTGCACCACTTGAAATTGCCCATATCGCGGATGTACCAGAAGCCGTTGCCGGGATCATAAAGGGCCAGGTTGGCCGCGCCGTCGCCGTTGTAGTCGCCCGGCACCAGGATCATGTTGGTGCGGTACCACTTGTAGTTGCCGACGCCGCGGATGTACCAGTAGCCGGTGTGGGGATCGTAGACGGTGGGATCGGTGGTGCCGTCACCGTCGTAATCGGCCGGCACGGGGACGTCCGTCGATGGGGAGGTGGTGCACCACTTGAAGTTGCCGATACCGCGCACGTACCACCAGCCGTTGGCCGGATCGTACAGAGCGCAGTCGGTGTCGCCGTCGCCGTCGTAATCCCCGGGCACGGGAATGGCCTGGGGCCGGCCCCAGGTGTAGGTGCCCACGTTGCGGACCTGCCAGGCGCCCGTGGCCGGATCGTACACGGCGATGTCGGCCACGCCGTCGCCGTTGTAATCGCCGGGGACGGGGATCTTGCCGGCGCCGCCCCATTTGTGGTTGCCCACGCCCTTGATGTACCAGTACTCGTTGTCCAGATCGTAGACCACGGCGTCGGTGCCCGGTTCGTCGCCGTAGTCGCCGGCGGCGGCGACGATCTTGCCCAGGCACCACACCGGCCGGTCAGTGCCGGCGGCGGGGATGGCCATGGGACCGCCGTGGTCCGGCGTCCACTGGGAACTCAGCACCAGCTGGCTCTGCTCGGGCAGGCCGGGGGGGCCGATGTCGAAGGTCAGCCGCCCGAAGCCCAGGACCCGGCCGCGACAGGTGGCGACGACGTAGGTGTCCTGGTGAGGCAGCGTGGTGTCGGCCGTACCGCCCGACACGGAGAACCAGCCCTGGCTGGCGGCCAGGCCCGGCTCGGTGCCGGAGAAGGCGCCCCAGGCGGCGGGGTCGCTCTCCAGTCCGGTGAGGGTGAAGATCGCCGGGTCATAGCCCACGGGCACGGCAAACCCGGCCAGGCACACCGGCACCGGTCCGGTCACCGTGGCAATATCCACCTTCACCTCCACCGCGATGGACATGCCATAGAGGGCCACAGACGGTGTCTGCAGGCTCACTTGGGCGGTGCCACTGGTCACCTCCTGGGCGTAAATGGGGATGAATAATGAACACACGAGGGCAACCAGCAGGCGATATGGATACAGTTTCATATGACATACAGAAAAATAAGAAAAGAACATCTGGGTATTTCCTCCATGGAACACTTGTATGAAGGGGTAAAAAATATGCGATACACCCGTGGATTATTCTACCTTTATCACAGAACTCAAACATGATTCTCCTTTTAGCGGGTCATCACAATCGCAGTCGCTCTCTGAAATTGCCCAAAACAGTTCAAGCTGGAAATAACCAGACTTCCAAAATGATATATGAAATGTGAAACGTTCATTTTTCTCTAGCGAGTATGGCAGCAAAATGCTAGCGTGAAAATCCTTCCAGACTATTTCTTTCTCTAATTCATCCAAAGTGGTTCTATAATGTAGCAAAAGAACAGGATGCTTAAACTGAATTTGTCCTGATCTAGTCAATGCATCTTCATCATCAAAGGCACAAAACCAGATTGTATCATCATTATTGTTAATGATTGTTACTTCTAGCAATTCATCTATATTGGCCTCAGTTTTTTTCATAGAAATCTTGATTTCTGAACTTCCGTTGCAGAAATCAAAAATAAGAATAATAAGAATAAGCACCCAAGAGTATTTTAGAGTATTGGACATAACTACATTACCTCTTTTTTTGGATTTTACTCGCTTGCAATTCGCCATTAATTATTTTTTCGACTTGATGTGCATATGTTTCAGATCTGTTTCTAATTTCTGTATATCGCGCTAATGTTTCAAAAAAATCTGGAGGAATCGGCATCCCTTGAGCTGCATCTCTTCTGACTTTTTTGACAGAGGGTAAGATTTTCTGAAATAAAACCGCCTCTCTTGGGAAGAAAATTGCAAATGTGCCATGTGCAGCTTCATGACCAAATACTTCTGCATATTTCTCTGCTTTTTTGTTCAGACCTTGGTGTTTAACAAAATTCTGAACAAAATTTGGGTCAGCAACAGATTCTACCAGATGCTTGTGTTTGCTATTCAAAGTAATAGTTGCTTCAATAAAATCATCTTCGCCATCAAATTGAGTTATTTCAAATTTTCCTCCAAGTCCTTTCCCTAGATTCGCAAATTCGATTTTAAAAAAACGATGATCGTTTTCGAGCATAGTCAATTGATCATGTAATTCAGGGTGGAGGTATTCCCCCGTATCAGAATCTACAGCGTTTGCAAGTTCAACAATTTGTTTCCAAACTTTGAGTTCATCTTCATTTAAAAAACCTATATCAATTGTCATACCGGTTGGATCGATATATATAATTGGATTGTTTCGTACATATGAATATAGATTGAGTTGTTGGGGGTCTATTAACTTTGGGAAAGTAACCATTAATTTATCCACACTCAGAAATCTCTGTAATTGGAATGATAGAAATCTTTCGTTAAAATAATCTAGATCAGTCTCGTCATCTCTTGATTTTTCAGTGAATTTTATTTGTTCTAATGGTGAGACATCAGGCGCAAGTTCCTCCCCATAGGGCATGAAATCATAGGCTTTGACGATGGTGGGGACCTTGAGTCCCTGATCCTCAATAAATTGCATTTCAGCCCTGGTGGTGCCCAGGTGGTCCACCAGCAGAAATTTCGTATCGTAGGCCGCAGAATCCTGCAAAGCGTTACCATTATCTTGCTGGCAAATCAGATCCTCGCCTTCGTAGAAGTAGTAACTCACGTTGTCGAAGATTCCGCTGGCTCCCATGGCTTTGATCCGTCGCTTGCCGTCGGCATCATAATAGTAGCGCCACTCGTCACCGCTGGTGCCGTCCACGGCCCGGTAGACGTGGCCCTGGTTCATGTACTGAAGATCCATCCACTGGCCGGTGGTTCCAATTCGCCGCAGATTTCCCAACGTATCGTAATCCAGCACATAATTGTATTGCTGCTGGCCGCCGTTCAGACGGTTCGTAGCCACATGGATACCGAGGTAAACAGCATCCGGGGGGGCGGGATCCGTGCCATAGCTTGGCTCGACCCGATTCCGGGCCGAAATGTTGCCATAGCGATCCATGACATACGTGTATTCACCTCGGAAGGCCGGGGGATACTCCTTGTCGTCCCTGTACAGGGCCCAGTTCAAGCGGTTCAGGCTGTCATAGGCATAATCGAATATCATCTTGTGGGCATTTTCCCAGGTGCCATCATATCGTTCACGCCAGCCGCGGTAGATGCTGGTGATGTTGCCGTTGTTCTCGTATGAGTAGGTCAACCCTAGCAAAGTCCTTTTGGAGGCGCTCTCAATCGGTGGTGAACTGAAATCGTCGGTGTAAATGTTGCTCGGCCAGAGGCGGTCGTTGAATTCCTGGTACCAGGCCACCTCGCCGCCGTCGAAGCCGTAGGCATGGGCCTCCTGTGGCGCGCCGTGGGGGGCGTAGCGGATGGTGCCCATGACGTCAGCGGCATTCCACTGCAGGCCGCTGAGCAGGCCGTGGGCGCCGTAGCTCAGGTCCACGCGCTGGCCCGATGGATAGATCATGGTCTGCAGGTTGCCCTGGGCATCATAGGAGCGGTACTCCGTCAGGAATTCGACATCGCTGCCGCCCGTCTGGCCGAAACGCTCGCCCTTCTGCGCCGGCAGGCCACGCCAGTCATACGCAAAAAAACGTTCGATATAGGTCTGGTCTGGATATATCACCTTGTCCCGCACCAGGCGGCCGAAGTTGTAATCCGGTGAGGCCGTGAAGCCCGCCGGCGCGGGCTCGGTGCAAACATCGTACTCGTAGGCATAGTCCACCCTGATGCCTTCAAGTGTGGCCTGCCGGGCTATCAGCCGCCCCAGGTCATCATAGCCCAAGGTTTCGGTGTAATTCCCGCCCAGGAACTTGCCTGTCAGATTGCCCAGGTCGTCGTAGGTGTAGGTCATGGTGGCGTTGTTGTATTCGGGCAACGTGGCAGTGAGCAGGCGCCCCAAGGCATCGTAAGTAAAAGTACGAGTCTGCTCTGGTGTCTGGTCCGGATGGAAGGTGGCGACCTGAGTCAGGTTGTCTAATATATCGTAAGAATAATAGGTATCAAGGATTCCTCCCATAAGTTCCGGATCCGGCTCGTCCACCCGCACCAGGCGGCCCAGACCGTCCTTGTACAGCAGTCGGTAACGGCCCACCTCGTCGATGATCTTCTCGGTTGTGCAGAGGGTGTTTGTGTCCACCCCGTATTCGATAAAAGAGGAGGTGGTGGTCTTGGTGCCGCCGAGTCCTGGCTTCCGGGTCTCCACCTCACGGCCCAGATCATCGTAGATGTGGGTGATGCCCAGGGGATCGGATTTCAGGCGCTTCGCCCCCACCGGCACTTCGGTGGGGTAAGGCTCGAACTGCACCCGCCCCAGCACATCGAACTGTTTCTCACTGTAACTTTCCGTGCCGCTGTTGAGGCTGGCCCGGGTGACGGCCGCCCGGCCGAGTCCGTCGTTTTCCACGGTGGTGGTGCGGATGTCATTGTCGATGTAATCGTATCGTTTGACGGTGTAAGGGGTGGTGAGCGGATATTCGTAGGTGGTCAGTGTCAGCTGCTCGGCAGAGCTGCCGTTTTTGTGTTTCAGAATGACTTCCGACGGGCGGTTATAGATGTCATATTTCAGCAACAGGTAATCATCTTTGGATTCCTCGATATAGTATGACATATTCCGGTCGCCGTTCTGGTCGGTCCGCCGGAGAAGCAAGCCGGTGAGCGGATGATATTCCGTGAGCATATACTGTCTCTCGATACCTCCGCTATCGAAGATCCGGGCACTCTGGAGTAGCCCGTCCGAATCATAATTGAACATCACCGTGTTTTGCAGGGTGGTGAGGTCGTAGGCCTGGGTAGCGACGAGACGTACTAGATTGCTGCCATTGACGGTGATGACACTGTAACTGTTCTGGGCACGGGTCCACGAAGAATCGTCCTCGGGATAGGCGTCGGTTTGAGGAATAAAATCCGGATAGTCCTTCACTTTCAGCTGATATACCCACTCAGGATGAAACCGGATGCCGTTGGTGTTGCTGGATGATAACGCGGGATACTGATTCCATGTAGCAGCCTTCAGCTTCCAATTATTCTGATTAAGATTACCCTCTGGATCAATAATCCGGGTAGCAAGAGAGAGGCCCAGCGCCCGGGCGGGTAATACGCCAACATTCTCATCTTCTTCCTCTTCAACGTAGTCCTGCAGCCAAAAATTGTGATAATCGTGGACAGTAATTCGTTTCGCAATCCAATCCGGTTCATATTGCTCATCGTCATGCCAGTCGAACTCCGATTCCTTGATCAACAAATATTGAGGCTCATACCAGTTCCCAGGAGTGGTTTCCCAGGTGTCAGGATCCACCAGAAATTCGGACTGCACATCCCCATACTCGTATTCTGTCTTTTTTACCAATGCGACAGCCCCGTTCTCGAATTCCCGGATGATTTTTTTCTTGACCACCGTGTTCCATTCCGGCCTTTTCTGGTCTTCCGGGATAGGAATGATATAGTTATAAAATGTCTGGTAGTCCAGATACTGCTCCGTACCCAAACAGTCACTGCAAAATATATTTCCGGGCATGGTCCAAACCCAGGCGTCGTCGGCATTCTGATAATGGGTTTCTTCCTCCCGCAAGGGCAGGAATTGGGTGACCTCCTCCGTTTCTTCATCCACCTCTTCCGTAATGAATTCGCGAAGTGTTTTATACTCTGTAACATTACGGCTAACATTTGCTGTGCCAGTGTCATCCATGATCCGCAGGAAGTCGTATTTGAATGCGGGATCGGTGCGGATTGTCTCACTCCATTGGTGTTTCTGATAGGCGGTGGTTTTCACTTTCTTGCCTGTCTGCCAGTAGGGCAGGCCGTAATCGGTGATCACGGCGTGCGTGGCGAAATCATCATCCTTGACCACATAAAAGAACCGCTGGATCTGGATGCTGCCGTCGGCGAACCAGCTGATGGTTTCATGCAACGGCTCGCTGTCGGGGTTGTAACGCTCTGTCACAGCGTGGAAACCACTGTAGGCGTATAGTCTTTCCAGAACCTCAGCCTGGACGGGGCTCTCCCGCTGAAGAACTCTGGAAACGCCACCCAGCGGAGATTCCGCGCCGATTTTACCATCCCAGATGATGGTGCATTCTTCGGCTCCGATATTATCATTAAAATTGCGGCCCCAGGTATTCCCGTAATCATAGCGCCGGTAACCGCCGTCAGGATAGATCACGTGGGATATTTTCCCGGCGTGATTGTAGTGGAAATGAAACGACCGCCCATCGGGCAGGGCGATGCTGGTCAACACCCAAATCTGCTGATTGGCCTGATTAAATGTCGATCCATCAGGTGGCTCATCACAGCAAAACACTTCATCGGTATAGTCCGGATTAGAAGTCATGCCACAATTGGCGACAGGATTATGAAATATATCCCCAAATGTCAACACATCATCATCCAGAATATTCAGGTTGTCATTGAATTCCGTGTACAACCTCTCCCCGCCGGGCAGGGTGAATCCCTGCTGGAGATAGCTGATCAGCGGTTCGTAGCCGAAGCAGTAGGTCAGGACCTGGGTGCTATCCACGCTGGGATAGCGGATCTCGTGCAACAGGCAGGTTTTGATAAATACCGGATTTCCGTTTGGGTCATAATTGGGCAGATATTTCTTGATGAATTCGATTTCCATCCAGGCGCCTGTATTGCTGGTGTAAGTGACAATCTTCGAACCGCTGGTAGGATCCGATGGAATAGTGTCTTCAAGGATGATATCGATCCAGTTGCCGTCGGTATCGGTGATTTTCTGGATCATCCCGGCATAGTCGCCCGAAGCCACCAGATCATAGCGGGTTCCATCCGGCCCATACACCCTGTTCAGGCTCTGGATATAGTAATACCCGCTGCCGTCGGTGGCACGCCAGATGTTGCGCTCACCGGGTTGGACGGTATCCAGCAAACAATAGTAGGACTGGTTGCCGTTAATATTGCAGAGGTAATTACACCATTCATCATCAGCAGCCAATCCATAGACCGGCCGGCAATTGGTGGCCAGATCCACCAGCACATGACTGGAGCCGTCCGGGGCGATGAAGTACTTTTTGGTCATGACGGTGGGGATGGGATTTGCACATTCCTGATTCCCACCCAAACCGATAGGGGTGGATACTTCGGTCCGTTCGGTGTAGACACCGCCGATGGGCAAGCTCCAGCCCGGCATGTTATGTGGCTGGCCGATGAGGCTGAAGCGCAGCCAGGCATCGTTGTCGTAGTAATTGGCGATCTTTGATTTGAGTACCTCCGGCCGCTCTGGCGGCTCGATGGGTGTCTGATCCTTTGTGCCGAGGTCCAGCGGATTCTTCAGCTCGCCCCCCTCGATGTGGATCTGCCAGCTGGGAGTGGAAATGGACCAGATGTTGCTGTTGTACATCAGGGTTGGGGAGAAGGCGGCTGTTTCACTGAAGGGAATACCGGGCAACTGATAGGTCAGGGCGAGCTTGCCGGTGTACGCATCCACATTTTCCTGGACGGTTCCGCTGAAATCGGCCCAGGGATCATAGCCCCGCTTGAATTCCGGGTAGTGCTTGATGAACGAGACGATCCCGTAGACAGGGTCATCGGCGCGGAGCAGTTGGTTCATAAAAAGGCATGAAAGAAGGATGAAAAGGAGAACGATCAGCCGCCGGTTGTTCATTGCACACCTCCTTTCGCGGAAAGCAGCACCCGGAATGACCGGCCGCCTTTGGACAGATTCAGCGGACCCTGACTGACGGTTATCATGGTCGGCCCGGGAGTGCTGGGGTAGGTGTACTGGTTGTACAGGTCCTGCACGGCCCGACCCGAGGGAGTCTGCGCCTGCATGGAGTAACTGACCATGGTGTAGCTAACCAGATCGATCACCAGCTCCTCCCGGTACAAACCATACCGTTGCTGGGACGGATCGGCCAGAGAGACCATCTTTTCATAGGTAAAATAGCCGTAACCCGCTTCCTGGTCGGCGTAGTAATCGAATTCTGCGATTCGGTTTCGGACCTCATGCAACACCCAGAACGGATTCAGCGACAGATACCAGCGCAATCCCCTTCGTTCGGACGGCAGGAGGGCCCGGCGCGGCCGGTCGTCGTTGAAGATCATTTCCAGTCGGCCGTCGGTCGGGGATTGTTCCATGGCGAGGCGGGGGCTGGCGAGATAGACCAGCAGCGTGCCGTTCAGACCGACGTTCACGCGTGGCGTCGCCTCACCGGGCAGGATCAGCTGGAAATCGTGCTCGACCAGCTGCGGGGCGTTCTCGTCGTCCAGTAGCACGCGCAGGCATTCGTCCAGCGTGAATTGGGCGTCAGTCTGGGCCAGACAGACACCAGACGATGCACAGAATATGAGGGCGATGATGAATGAGACATACCGTTTTCCCATAATCCAACTCCTATTTATTCAATCGATTTTTAGTTTGCATAGATCGTTTAACCATCCGTCCCGTGATCGTTCAGTGGGTCAGGTCCAGCTTGATGAACCATTTGCCTTTTCCATTGACGATCCGGAAGACGGCGATATCCGCTCCACCGTCGCCGTCGTAGTCCGCCGGGACGGGGGTGTCCGTCCACAGTCCGTACCAGCAGCTGCCGGAGCTCTGGTACTGGTCATGCGAGAAAAGATAGAGCCACTTGGCGTGCACCCCGTCGGCATCCCGGAAGAGGGCCAGATCGAGGCAGCCGTCCCCGTCGAAATCCGCCGGCACCGGGCGGTCGGTGCCACTCCCGAAATACTTCCCCGTAATCTGCAGGTCGCTGGACTTGCGAATGAACCACTTGCCGATGCTGGGGCGGTAGACCGCCATATCGTCGATCCCGTCGGTATCGAAGCCGTAGTTGCCCGGCAGGGGGATATCTTCGGCCGTTCCGAAATAGACGGTCACGGTTTGGGTGTAATTGGAGGCGCTGCTCAGGTACAACCATTTGACGGGGCTGGCGGAGGGCCGAAAGACGGAGGGATCCGCCAAACCGTCGCCGTCCAGATCGGCCGGCACCGGGATATCGCCCGTTAGGCCGAAATAAAGGCCCTGGGTCGTACCATCCGACGACCGGCGATAGAGCCATTTGCTGATATCCGGTCGGAAGACGGCGATGTCGCACTGGCCGTCGCCATCGAAATCCGCCGGCACCGGGATGTCACCGGGCAGGCCGAAATAAATGGTCTCCGTGGAGCTGGGCGAATAGCGGATGTACCACCTGGCATCGGTCGCGCCCTCACGGAACACCGCCAGATCGGCATAGCCGTCACCGTTGTAGTCGGCCGGCACCGGCACATCCCCCGCGAGGCCGAAGTAGAATTCCTCGTGGTCGTTGCTGGTGACCAGGGTCATGCCTGGTCCCCGCAGGTAGTTCTTCCACTTTTGAATATTCTGGGCAGAGACCCAGCCGCAAAAAAGGAGTGAAAGCAGAACCAGAGACAGCCGTTTCAGATGACATGAGGACATAAGTGTATCTCCAAGTAATGATGGATATTTTGGTTTCGTCATGCGCATTCACCCGAATCAAAAAGGCAGAGACTGAATATTGCCCGCCAAGTGCTGCAGAAGAATGACCAGGTCCACCGGATCGACGGATCCATCCACATTCAGGTCTGCCCACGTACCGGCCGGACAGGCGAAGTACACGTTGTTGCCGGCCAACCAGGCGGCCAGCAACAGGGCGTCGGTACTTTCGCAGATGCCTGAGCCGTCCAGGTCACCGAGGATGCAATCGGAGATCATCTGGACCTGAAAAGCGCAGGCATCCAGGTGCCAGACACCGCTGCTGTTGGCCTCGATTTCCACCTGGAAGACGTATTCGACAGGGGTGATCTGATTGATGGCCGGATCGGTGAATTCGACGTCGATAAAATATTGTCTTGGGAATGTTTCAGGTGAATAAACAACCATGGTATCGCTGGTCTTGAAGGGCAAGCCTGATTTCAGGATTTTCCAGCGATAGCACAAGCGATTGACCGATGGCTTGACGTCGGGAAGGGTATAGGAGAAATAATATCTTTTTTGGAACTGCGGCGTTAACGTCCAATAAAAAGAGGCATCGCAGACGATCTCGGGTATTGGAGCGGGATCCTGGTTGCTCACCGCCAGTGTCAGGCCCGGTGCTTTCACATAATTCTTCCATTGGGATTGAGGGTTGGCGGAGATGGCCTGGAGGCACACCAGGAGGGCCACCAGCGCCGCCGAGACGAAGGCATTTCGTAGATTCATGCCGGACTCCTGCACTGAGATGGTTTGGCTGCACCGTCGTCTCAGGAGTACCAATGCCTGTGTCAGAAGAGAGATCGAGCTGATCGCTGCTTCGTTTGGTTTATGAGTCTTCCATTCCCCGGTTTCGCATGAGTCTGTCCCCCAGGAGAACGGTGCAAATCTTTGATTATGGTTCATGGTCACGGTAGGCCAGTCATCGGCATTTGTCAACAGAAAATTTGTAGTATTGCTGTTTGTCGCAGAGAACCGTTATGAATACAGCGGGTGGTGAGAATCGGCGAGTAACAGAAGGAGTTGGGCCTTGGCTGTCGTTGGAACTACGAGTGGCTGTCCGACCAAAAGATCAGAATCAAACGAAAGATTCTCTGGAAAGAAAGCCACCTGGTCGGGAAGCGTGCGGCAGATCAGAGATCCAGGACCGGAGAGTGGTTTGCCATTTCCGGGGCTGGATCATCGGATGGGAGCGCTGGCCGCAACACAACGCCGGGCGCCGCCCGATCATTGGAAGTGATCGTAGAAAAGGTGGAGGGCCGGCTGTCGATACTGGTATGCTGCCCGGTGAGAGGTAGCGAAGGGCGACGGGGGATGGCGGAGGGTTGATGCCCAACGAGGCCCGGCAGCCAGAGGCCGACGGAAAAATTGTGGAGGGCAGGATACGGATTGTGTGTACAACCGCGGCGCGCTTGTCCCCCCAATCCCGGCCGCGCCACGTCCGTCCTTGCCAGGGGGATACCCCCTGGACCCCGCAAGGAAGACACGATCTGATCCGGATCGAATCCCGAAGGTTCCATGATCATGGGCGGGTGAAAAAACAATTGACAACAGAAAACAACCAGGTAAGCTGGAATAAGATTTTCAACATCGGAATGACTCGTTTCTTCTTTGCTTCTCTTAGGGGGTGTTGAAAAGATGGGGATGACTCCTTCTGGATACGTTCGATCCTTCGCGTTCGAAGATTGTCCTGCCATCCGGATCTTTGCCCGGAGACAAGAGATACGGCCTCGAATTCCAGTCGCTGTCACCGAAGTGCAGACCCTCTATTCTCCAAAACAGGCGAAACTGCCGGACCGACGGCCGGCGGCGTTGCGTGCCCGTCATTACGGCCACCGCACCGAAAAGGCATATGTCACCTGGATCAAGAGTCTCATCTTCTTTCACCACGGTTGTCACCCGGCGCAGATGGTCGAACCGGAGATCAATGATTTTCTGACGCATCTGGAAATCCAGAAAAAGGTCAGCACCTCGATCCAGAACCAGGCGTTGTCAGCGTTGCGGTTTCACTACCGCCATGTCCTGGGCTGCCAGGTGGGTGACCTGGGCGAGGTGATCCGCGCCCGCAAACCCCAACGTCTGCCAGTCATCATGATCCGCGACGACGTCAAGGCCATGTTGGAGAATCTCTCCGGCGCCAGGTGCCTAATGGCCTTGCTCATGTATGGCGCAGGCCTTCGGGCGTGCGCAGCCCCATGAACGGGCTGTGAGAGCGGGGGCCATATGCGGATCCGGAGTTCATGCAGGTATAAATGGCTGATTCGGCGACAAGGAATTGGAAATATGGGCGTTTCGGAGCAATTGGACGCATATTCCAAGGTGTCTTATGCGGATTGAAATCAAGAATCCCGTTTCTTATACGGGTCCATCTAATCACCCGAAGGGCAGAGTTCCACGGGCTTGCCCGTGGGTGAATGAGAGCGGCGGCGATACTGTGCTAGTATGGATGAATGGAGATCCGATTATCGGGATATGGCGCCTATCGAACCCAATATCACGTGGTGTGGATACCGAAGTATCGCCGTCGCATCCTGAATCCTGGTGTACTGGGCTATCTGGTAAGACTTTTCCCGAAGGTCCTGAAAGGGATGCCCGGGTGTGAGATCATGGAATACAACATCCAGGTGGATCATATTCACCTGGTGATGATCATCCCGCCGAAGTATGCGGTGAGTGACGTGGTGGGACGCCTGAAAGGGTTGACGGCGAGCCACCTTCGGAAAAAGTTTGAATGGCCGAAGAACTTATACTGGAAAGAGAACATTGTCTGGTCCCCGGGATTCTTTGTATCGATGGTGGGTGTCGACGAGGAGAAAATCATCCAGCACGTCCGCTGGCAACAGGGCCAGGATTCAGGTCAAGCGAAGCTTGAGCTGTTTTAAGTACCACAGGCTTGCCCGTGGGTATCTGTTATTGTTATGCTATTAGGAAGTAGCGGTGACAATGAAACAGAACAACTAACCGAGGGACTGAGATTGGGTAAACCCTTTATATCAGAGCTTCGTCAATTGGACGCAACGTACCGCGTAGCAAATTCTATGGATCTGCCTGCGCTCAGCGCGGCAATATCCGAATCCCTGCGTTATCCTCTGATAGCAGTCGGATCGGGCGGTTCTCTGTCGGCTGCGCATTTCGTTTGCCACTTGCATCAACTCGTATCCGGTCAGCTAGCGCGTCCCGTAACGCCTTTGGACGTTGTTTCTATGCTGGAAGTGCCTGGTTCCAGACGGAGTATCGTTAATAGTGCGGCCATGTGTTTTACAGCGGGCGGCTCCAATGCTGACATCAACCGCGCATGGCGGTTCCTTATTGATGCAGAGCCGCGCCATCTTACCGCCCTCTGTGCGCGAACTGAAAGCCCTCTCGCTAAGGTGGCCCAAAAGTATTCTTATACGCGCGTCTTTGATTTCGATCTACCTTCCAAGAAGGACGGTTTTTTAGCCACGAACTCTCTCTTGGCTTTTCTCGTTCTCATGGGGCGCGTATATGGCCCATCCATTAATGCAGGATCATCTCTTCCTCAGGATGTTTGGGATCTACTGCCGAAGCGTGGTGATGTTGACACCTCTCTGCACAATCTGCGAAGCATGAGCCGCCATATATTCGAGCGCGATTATCTGATTGTGCTTTACGGTGGCGGGATGGAGGCCGCTGTTTGTGATCTTGAATCCAAGTTCACAGAAGCCGCTCTTGGCGCTGTCCAGATGTCAGATTTCCGCAACTTCGCGCACGGAAGACACCATTGGCTGGCTAAGCGCGGGGGGCAAACGGGGGTCATTGCTTTTGCTAGTGACCGCGATATTGAGATCGCCAAAAAGACCGTGGGACTCCTGCCGTCCTCCATTCCTTCTGCTGTCTTTCACTTCCCGGGGAACGTGGTGTCAGGGTGCATTAGTGCTGTACTGACCGGATTCTTTCTTACTGCGGTTGCCGGGGAAATCCGAGGGATTGATCCAGGCCGACCGGGCGTTCCGCCGTTTGGCCGAAAACTCTATCATCTCGGCCTCGGTGTGCGTAAGAAGACTTCCTCCGGCGACAGACCTTCCGTTAGGCGCAAGTCGGACGTATGCATTGTGCCCTGTCAGAAATTAATGAAAGCTCATAATGCGTTCTGCCGCGCGTTGAGCGCGGCCGCCTTTTCCGGCCTCGTGATGGATTACGATGGGACTCTATGCGGCCCTGAGAACAGATTCGATGCTCTGGATTCGAGTATTGTGCGCGAACTGGTTCGTCTGTTACGAGCCGCCATTCCGTTGGGGATCGCGACAGGACGCGGGAAGTCGGTAAGGAAATCACTGCAGGATGCCCTGCCCAAGCCTTTGTGGAAGTGGGTCACGGTTGGCTATTACAACGGTGCGGAATGCGCCCTCCTAGGTGATGACAGTGCTCCCGATGGAACAGATAGCCCCTGCAAGGAGCTCGAGACCATAGCCAGAAATCTGTTTTCAGATGAAGCCATTACGTCGCTTGCCGCAGTGACGGTAAGAAAGAGCCAAATCTCAGTGGAACCATCAACCACATCACATCTTGACCTTCTTTGGGGAATTATTGGTGCGCATCTTTCTTGCAACCCGGGCAGCAGGATGGTTCAGTCGGCACACTCCATTGACATCCTCGCTCCTGGGGTAACAAAGAGAAACGTTATCACGTCGATGCTGTCTTCACGCGACATGGGCCAATCTTTGGCCGTCCTCTGCATTGGTGACCAAGGCCGCTGGCCCGGGAACGACAGTGATCTTCTCTCTGAACGATATTCACTCAGCGTGGAAGCTGTCTCTCCCGACCTGAGTACCTGCTGGAACCTGGCTCCATCAGGCTGCCGTGGACAGCAGGCGGCACTCTACTATCTCAAGCATCTCGTGACATCCAAGGGGACATTTAGATTCCGCCTTGGCGGTGCAGGAGGGCGTAGCCGATGAGGGAAGCCCTTGCCGAACGCCTGCTTGCCACGGTGATGAATTGGACGCCAGAAGACGTTGCAAATGAGCGTCCGCTCCTCCAGGCTATGGCTGCCTTGAAGTATGACGAATATCAGCAGTTCGCTCCGGGTATTCGATTTGTGGAGAGTTTGGCGTTGTGGTTGAGGCAGTTCAAAACCGACGAGGAGCGCCGGATTGCATACGAATTCGTAAAGTCAAGGCTGGTATTCTTCTCAGCCGTAGAGATCGGACATTTCGTGACCATCTCCTATCCCGACCACATACGGCCCCTTCTCATCAGTAGGGCAGCCCAGACCACAGGAGTGCCCGAGCGGCTTGTAGGTCGGATAGCCAACAGCAACGATTTCCGGGTACTTCGGAGGCAGTGTCTGTTCCTTGGACTGAGTGATGGCGCGCGAATTGACACATTCCGGCGTGCCACAAATGCAGAGCTGAGCCATGAGCAGATCTGGCAAACGTATGAAATGTCACCCGAGAAAGGAGACGGCATGTTGTCTGAGCTCCGGAAGGATCTGACCTCGCTTCTCGGATCACACAACGGAGCAGACAAACACCATTTTCGGATGATCTTCCTTCTGGATGATTTTTCAGGCAGCGGTCGTTCATGCCTACGCAAGGGCGAAAACAGCAACTATATCGCAGGAAAGATAGCCAAGTTCAAAGCCCAGCTGTTGTCCGAGGAACGACTTGGGAAGCTGATCAACACGGACGATCTCTACGTTGGCATCGTTCTCTATATCGCAACCAAGCATGCGAGAGAGCATTTGAGCCCTTTGCTCGCGGAGTTGTTCGGACCATTTCCGAAAGTCAAATGGGGCGTGCATGTCGTGAATTTATTGGAAGATCCCGTCAGCCTTGATGATACACGCGACGGAGACTTCTTGGCTTTGGCGGATTCATACTACGATCCGAGCGTTGAAGACGAACATACACGGAAGGGCGGCACCGACGTTAAGCGAGGATTCGCTGGATGTGCCCTCCCTCTAGTGCTTAGTCACAACACACCGAATAATTCCATGTTCTTGCTCTGGGCAAATCCGGAGGACTCGATGATACGTGGCCTCTTCCCTCGCGTCAGCCGACACAGGAGCGAGGTATGAGGGAGCCACGGAACCCATTCCGGTTGCGTGCGTCCGAGCATATTGAGTCGGATGAGACCTTTGTACGTCTCTTCAGCCCTGAAGTTCTGGATATGCTTGGCACGCCCAGTGTCTGGGAACGTCCTCAAATTATCAGGAGTGCACCCGGAGGTGGCAAGACTTCACTGCTTAGGCTCTTCACGCCGTCTTCCCTTCGCACGATTCATGCCCTTAGAACACGGGAATATACGAAAGACCTTTTTCGCAGTCTCTCCGCCCTTGGAGCCATAGACGAAAGCGGGCCGGTCGTAGCGGGCGTTTTCCTGGGATGTGGCCACAGCTTCGCAACCCTCGAAGACCTGGACATAGATGATGGTCGAAAGCGGCGATTGTTCCTGTCATTGTTGAACGCCCGCATCGTCCTTGCGACGCTACGTGGAATACTTGACCTGCGTCAGAAGGATGCGTCCCACTTACCATCTATCTTGTTAGAGAGGAATAGCACCGCGCCTGAGCCCCCAAGTTCGCTCAAGGAATCTACCGGGACGGGCCTGTTTGACTGGGCACAAGGACTCGAGCGCACCGTCTGCGAGGCATTGGATAGCTTCCTGCCGCTGTCGGAATCACGATTGCCCGGTCATGACTCGCTGATTGCGTTGAGCATGCTGGGGGCAAGCAAGGTTCTTTTCGACGGCACTTCCGTCGCCCAACGCATCCTGATCATGCTCGATGACATTCATCTACTGACCCCAAAGCAACGCGAATGGCTCCTTGTTGCCGTTCTATCTCTGCGATCTTCCGTGGGTATCTGGCTTGCAGAACGATTGGAAGCGCTTACGGTTGATGAACTTCTATCGCCTGGATCGCCCCAAGGAAGGGACTATAGCGAAGTCACCATCGAAGACTACTGGCGCGGTAGCCGTGTCAGTAAGTTTGAGAAGATGGTTTCCAGTGTTGCAGACAGACGCACCCGAGATGCAAGGGATGTCGAGATCGGGCGCTTTGCTAATTGCCTTCAAGATACGCTGGATGGCGACGAATGGGATACCACCTACAGATCAGGGATTCAGCTGGTGGCGGCGCGCGTTAAGGAAAGGGTTTCCGGGCACTCCAAGTTCGCCGCATGGATATCTGAGTGTGAGTCTGCCTCTGGAACGCTCCGCGAGCAGCTTCTAGGCTGGCGAGCCTTGGAAATACTTGTCGAACGCGAATTGCGCAAGGCACAGCAAACCCTGGATTTTGTTGAGTACGATGCTTCGGAGTTGGCGCAGAAGGACTCGTCGGATGTTCGCGCGGCGGCCGAACTCTTCATCGCCCGCGAGTTTAATCTGCCGTACTACTATGGATTGTCTCGTTTGGCATCTTTGGCATCGTCTAATATCGAGCAGTTCTTATGGCTCTCTGGAGACATCTTCGAGGAGTGCGTTTCCGCTGCTCTTCTTCGTAAGGCCACGCAGCTTACGCCGGTGTCGCAAGAGAGGATTCTTCGCAAGTCGATAAAGGCGGTTTGGAAGGAACTCCCTCAGCGAGTGCGATATGGAACACAAGTGATGCGGTTGCTCGAGTCTATTGGCGGACTGGCTCAGTGGGAAACCGAAAAGCCAAACGCGCCTTATTCTCCCGGCGTTACTGGAGTGGCGATATCCATGTCCGAGAGGGACACGCTGAAGACTGCTCTTCAGATGGGCTCTGACAAACAGGTAATCCTCCTAGGGGAGGTTATCGCATCATGTATAGCGCATAACCTGTTGGAGATCACGCTGAATCAGAAGTGCAAGGGACAGTATTGGATGGTCATGTATCTGAATCGAATGCTATGCGTTCACTTTGGCCTGCCGCTCCAATATGGTGGGTGGCGCGAAAAACGCCTCACTGACCTTCAGGGCTGGCTGGCAAAGGGTTTCGTTCGGCCCGATGGGAATACGGGGTTATTCACATGACTAAGCAAGAAGCCCATTTTCGTTGGGAGTACTACTTCATGCGGAGCGGAAGCGATTGCTCTGCCTTCTGGAAGGATTACCTTCCGGGCCGTAATCGGAAGGTGTTGTTCATTCTGGGGCTCGGCTTCGATCCTCGCATGTGCCATGGACTTCGGATGATTCTAAACGCTGATCCCGGCTGCGTGAAAGAATGCTTGTTGATCAGATACAACGAGGGGCCAAACTCTCCCTCACTCCTTTACCGAAGCCGTGTGGATGCCAATATCGAAGAGACCCAGTCCCTTTTAACCGGCAACGGAGTTATCCGGGAAGTCGATGTCCCGATGATGTCGGAAGATGGCCGACGAATAGGGTCTCGGCGGGCAAGTGATGCAATTGCGGACGATGTCATAAACAGGTTCAATGACATCATCGTCGACATCAGCTCAATGCCACGGGGCATCTATTTCCCGATCATCACGAAGTTGCTCTACCTGCTCGACGCACAGAACGGGAATGGAGCGACCGGCGCATCAGTGAACCTCCACGTACTGGTTGCAGAGCAAGTATCCATCGACGAAAAGATTCAGGACGAAGGAATCGATGATCACGCTGCGTACATGCACGGATTCTCCAGCGACCTTGTGCAAGAGTCCACGGCAAATGTACCAAGAATATGGATTCCCGTCCTTGGCGAAGGAAAAAACGAGCAACTGATTCGGCTCTATGATCACGTGCGCCCTGATGAGATATGCCCGGTTTTTCCATCCCCCTCGGTGAATCCAAGGCGCGCAGACGATCTGGTTCGGGAATACCGCGATTTGCTGTTTGACCGTTTGCGGGTCGAGCCGACAAATATCATCTATGCCAGCGAACGGAATCCATTTGAGGTCTATCGACAAATCTGCAGGACCATCAAGAGGTACAACAGCGCGCTGGACGCTTTGGGTAGGTGCAAGGTTGTTGTATCAGCTTTGTCGAGCAAGTTACTTTCAGTGGGTGCGCTCTTGTCTGCGTACGAAGCGAAACGCAAGGGCTTCATGATCGGAATATCGCACGTAGAAACCCACGGATATCGAATTCATGGAAACATAGGATCATGCGACCCCGAGCTTTACAGCCTTTGGATCGCTGGGGAGTGTTATAATGCCTAAGAAGAAGAATATGCGAAACGACTTGACCTGCCTTGGCACGGGACTAATCGCTCTGGATCTGGTCACAAACGGTGACGAAGACAACGCCCCGCGCGCTTGGGCTGGTGGATCGTGCGGAAACGTTCTCACCATATTGTCCTATTTGGGGTGGAAATCCTATCCTGTGGCGCGGCTTGGTGATGATGCGGCGGCCAAAGCAGTTGTAAAAGACATGACTGAACATGGCGTAGACTTGCGACACGTGTTGTTCGACAAGTCTGTTCATACACCAATAATCTTGCAGAGGATTCTCATAGCGCGAGAAGGACATCCAACACATAGGTTCTACTGGATCTGTCCAAACTGTGGAAACTGGCTCCCGCGCTATAGCCCCGTCCGGCTGAAGGATATCAGTGTCCTCACCGATCAGACGCCGAGCATGAATTGCTTTTACTTCGACAGAATTTGTCCCGCGTCTTTGCGACTGGCGGAGACGGCAAGACAGAGGGGGGCGCTTATTGTCTTTGAGCCCACGGGGATAAAGGACAATCCAACATTTAAGAAAGCCATAGGCCTTTGCGATATTCTGAAGTACTCGAATGAACGAACCAGGCATTCGCCGCAGACAGCATATGAATCTCACGCGATGCTGGTCGTCGAAACATTAGGTCCTGAGGGATTAAGATTTCGCTTGCGCAGGAATGAGAAGTGCGGACAATGGAAATTGATACCGTCCTTTCTTGTTCGAAACCTAAAGGATGCCGCCGGGGCCGGCGACTGGTGCACGGCCGGGCTGATTCACATGCTCGCCACATCAGGAAAACAGATTGATCGAATGAGTGAGAAGAAGATCGCGGAAGCACTCCGGTATGGACAAGCTTTGAGTGCTCTGAACTGCGGATTTGAGGGGGCACGGGGAGCCATGTATGGGATTCAGAGGTCGCATTTTGACAAGGAAATACAGCTAATTTTGGATCGCGAAGAGGCGTCAGCGCCTGTTGTGGATTTACTTAGCTCTGAGAGCAGGAAGAAGGCGCAATGCGTATGTCCAGCTTGCCAAGTAAGGAATTCGAATAATAAATCATCCTATTAATGAGCTTGAACAATTAGAAAGCTTAACAAAAGCATGCAGCGGGTGGTCCGCCGCGCGGCCCGCCGCTGAACTGGAGAGTTCTGCAGAGAGGTTTCTCCAAAGCAGAGCTGCTCCTATGAAACTCATCGCCGAAGCGAATATTATAAATTACTGATATAATATGGCTTGTGCGTCTAAACCTTCTTCGCTATTGGACATAATACTAAAAAAGAACCTTCGATTGATGGGTGATCATTATTCAGGAGGTTGTGAGGTGTGCTTGTCCAGGAAATGGGGATGGCGGGAGGGGAAGAACCGGCGGGGGACCGCCAATTCCGTGATCCCGTAGCCCGAGAATTTGGCGATGGCGTGGAAGTCGGGCAGGTGCATGAATTCGGCGGGGAGCATGAGCTTTTCGATCTTGTCCTGGTCGTTGATGGTCTTGCGGTCGCCGAAGTCCCTGGGGGAGAGCTGGCGGCCCTCCACTTTCTTGATGACCTCCCGCTCGCCGATGGAGCGGGACAGAAACTCGGCCGTATCGGGGTCGTTGAGGCGCAGAAAGAAGCCGGTGTTGAAGTTGTTGTAGAAGGTCATCTTGTTGGGCTTGCCGTAGACGTCCTCGATCTTGCCCAGATCCTGGTTGGCCACGATCATGCAGCCGCCCTTGGAGCGGCCCACCGTCAACAAATCGAACAGCACGGAGATCTGGTCCAGGGAGCCGATCTCGTCGATGCAGAAACAAAGGCGGCGGTCCTCGCCGGGGGTGGTGTCGGGCAGGCTGAGGGTCTCGCGGATGAGGAGATCGAAAGCGAAAGTCATGAGGGGGCGGAAGGTGTCGGCGTAGTTCTTGATGTTGAGCAGGAACAGATTCTGACGGCTGGGACGGCGGATGAAGTCGCGGAAGGAGAAATCGCCGTCGAGATCGACGAGGTAGCGGAACCAGGAAATCTTCTCGGTGAGGGTGGAGATGACGGAGGCGGCGGGCCCCGAGCCCTTGGACTCGATATGCTTCAGGGCACCGCGATCGGCGATGGGCAGGGTCTTGAGCTGGCGGATGATGTCCTCGAGCCCCTGGGAGAAGAAATCCCACACGTCGGCGTTGGCGCGGTGGCCGCCGGCGTGGAGGAAGCGCAGACCGGCCACGAACACGTCCTTGGCGGCGTTGTTCCAGAACGGGTCACTGTGGGTCTCGCGGGGTGGCTTGAAGATGATCTGGCTGATGATCTCGAAATCGGGATCGGTGCGGATCTCGTTGAAAAACCGCCAGCGCAGGCTGCGGGCGTCGAAGGGGTAGAAGATCAGGTCCTCGGCCGTGTAGTGCCTGGACAGGAACTCGCCCTTGACGTCGTAGATGATGAGCTTCTCGGGCGTGCGGCAGCGCCGGATCCGTTCGCGGATGGCGGCGACGATCTGGTTGAAGAGGACGCTCTTGCCGGTGCCGGTGGTGCCCATGATGAGGATGTGTTTGGTTTCCAGCTGGCGCGGCAATGGGAGACCGGCGATGGTCAGATGGCGGCCGGATGGACCTTTTTCCTCGGCCGCGGCGTCCGCCAGGGACCGGCGCAGCTGGGGCAAGGTCACCTTGCAGGCGCCGCGCAGGTGACGGGCGCGGGCCATGCGGCGGGAGGCGTACAGGAAGACCAGAATGTAGGCGCCGGACAGGCCATAGGCGAAGCAGGAGAGGCCGCCGGCCCGGCGGAGATCCGCCTCGAAGCGCCGGATATTGGCGCCCAGATACTGTTCCAGCCGGGCGCGATAGGTGGCGGCGGCCACGGAGCGACTTTCGGGGAAGAGCGGCCACAACTCACGGTCGACGCGGATCCGGTTCTCCCGGCCGAACAGGTGAAAGCTCGGCAAATAGTAGCGCAGCAGGGCGCTGGCGGGCAGGCGGAAGGTGGCTCCGCCGGCCAGGGGGACCTGAAAATTCCGCTGGTAGGAGCGGCGCACGGCCAGGCCGACGATGACGGCCTGGACCAGCACGCCCAGCAGCAGGGCCAGGACCACCATCTTGACGTACATCTTGATGTCGGAGGTAAGGGCCTCGTGGGCGGCGTAACCGTGCATGTCAGCCTCGCAGAGCTGCCGCGGTGAAGGGGAGGGCGCGGAGACCAGAAGAGGAATAACGGCCACAGATGGTTACCGCAGGATCCAGCGTGCCGGGCGGCGGGATCGCCGGCGACAGGAGCCGATCCGGTTGGGCGGACAAACGTGTCCTTATTTGGAATAGGGGACGTGGACGTCGGCCAGCATGGGAAAATGCCGCCGGTTCAGGGTGGTGAGGACGGCGTTCTCGGCCAGGGCCGCCGCGGCGATGATGGCGTCGGCCAGCCCCACGCCATGGCTGGGGCCGTAGTCGCGCCGAAACAGGCCCCCCTGGCGGGCCGTGGCGGCGGTGACGGGCACCACGGCGAAAGTGGCGACGAAGTTCTCCAGGACCTCCCGCTCCCGGCCGTCGCGCACGCCGGCGAACAGCTCGGCCACGGTAAGGGCCGAGAGTTTCATCTCGCCCGGCTGATTCTCCAGAAAGGTGACAGCCGCCGGTTCGCCACGCAGGTAATCGACAAGGACGTCCGTATCGATGAGGAGGGGGCGCGGCATGGCCTACCCCCTCTCCCATTCGCGGCGCAGCACGTCCAGGTCGGGCAGATCGCGTCGCCCCCGCCACAGCCCCCGGGCGGCGCGCCAGGCGGACCGGCGGTGCTCCATGGAGTCCTCGGCCAGCATGCGGTCGATGGCCTCGCGGATCAGGCCGCTCTGCTTGCGCCCGGTGCGGCGGGCCAGTTGTTCGAGTTTCCTTTTTTCTTCCTCGGTCAGGTAGATCTGGGTGCGGATCATGTCCACCTCCGACGATGTATACAGGTAATGTATACCAGCGGGCCGCTTTTGTCAAGTCAAGGCCGGCGGTGGGGAGGTGGTGTGAGCGGCGGCGGCTCATTTCAGGCGCTCCAGGGGATTGGACTTCCCGGCATGGCGGCTAAGATCGAGATCCTTGTCGAAACGGATCTCGGGATCGTGGACGAGCTTGAGCTCGAACTCGCGCCGGAAATCCCACGGCCGTCCGGTGTAGCGCTGCCAGAGGCGATCCTTGACGGCGGCGAACTGGCGGCGGATGTTCTCGCCGTGCTCGGGCAGCCGGTCCAGGTACTTTTCCACGGTGCGCAGCAGCGGGTAGACATGGGCGCCGAAGGTCAGCCGGGCAGCGTTCGCTCCAAGTCGCTGACCAAGGCGCTGACGAACTCCCTGACAATGGTCTCGCAGGTGTCGGCCGCGGTCGGGCCCGGCGTCGCGGCCGCGGCGCTGCTGCTCGAGGTGCTGCAGCTGCCGCTCCACCCGTCGCACGAGGGGCTGGTGACGGCCGCCAGCCGCGCGGACAAGTCGTGCCACTTCGCGCTCCAGTCCGCCGCCCACGTCGCGCACGAAACCCGCCAGGCCTCGTTCAGCCGCGCGATGGTCGTCGCGCAGCGCTCGTCCTGTTCGCTCAACGATCGTTGCAGTGCCGCGCACTGCCGGCGCAGCGTCTCGTTCTCCTCGGTGAGACGGCTCAGTTCCCCGCCCTGGCGGGTGATGATCTCGTCCCGGGCGGCCAGGACCCGCCGTGCTTCGTCCAAGAGCGCTTCTTGTTGCCTGCAGATGCTCAGTAATTCGTCTTTTCTCACCCTCGTTCCTCCGGATGTGGACGGCGGCCACGGTGAGCTCCCGGCCGCTGGGCCGCTCGCCGATGACGCGGCGGATTTCGGCCGGCGCCAGCCCGGCCCGCCGCAGGCGGCCGTAGTGGCGCCGCCACTCGGCCAGGGAAATCTGCCGCTCCCCCACCGCCTGCCGGTGCCGGGCGGCGGTGGCGTCGCGGGTATGGTCCCGGTTCATCTCCCGGTGGTAGATGCGGGCCCAGAGCTTGTCGAAGGACTCAAACTGGTCCCGCTTCAGATCCAGTTTGTAGCCGTCGGTCTTGCGGGCCGGCAGCAGGAGGTGGACATGGACATGCTCCGTGTTGCGGTGCACGGCCAGCAAGGCGGGATTGTCCCGGAAATGGGACCGGGCCAGGAACTCGTCGGCCAGGCGCAGGGCGTGGTCCGAGCTGACCTCTTTTTCGAAGGACAGCACCACGCGGTAATTGCGGCGGGCGCCGCGGCCCAGCTCGGCCTGGCGGTCGAGGTGGTCGGCCAGGGCGCGCTTCTGCTCGCCCTCATCCCAGCCCAGGCGGGCATGATCGGGGACGTGGCGGGTGGCCCAGCGGTCGCAGGCGCTTTCGCGCAGGATGTAGCGCGCGTTGGCGCCGGTGCCGCCGGCGACGCGGCTGGACGTGACCTTGCAGAAGGCGCCGCTCATGGCTCGAGCTCCTGGCGCAGGGCGTGGAGGCTGCGGGTGAAGGCGGCGTGGGTGTCCGCCGAGAAATCGCCGCGGTGCATGTGGCGCACGGCCTGGTTGAGGAGCACACCGATGCGGCGCAGCTGGCGGGCGGCCAGGCGGTCGTAGCGGTGGCGCAGCTCGAGGCCCAGGGCGGCGCTGCGCACCAGGGCCGAGAGGGAGACTCCCGCCTCCCGGGCCCGCCGCGCGAGGGTTGCCTTCTCCTCGGCCGTCAGCCGGATGTCCAGGCGCCGGGTACGCGACATGGACCCTCCCTCAAAAGGGTTTCAGCGGATGCTCGTCAATCCGCCATTCCGACCCACTGCGGAAGGCGCGCAGGACGACACTCTCCTCCGTGTCGGTGAGGCCCATGGCCCGCCCGAAATCCGTCACCCGGTAGCGGACCGTACAGTGGAGGGTGGCGCCGCTTTCGGGCGGCACGCCCCAGATTCCGCTGATGCGGTCGACGCGGACCAGCTCGCGGGTGGCGTATGTGGCCACGTACCAGCCGTCGTCGGTCTCGCGCAGCGGGGTGTGGTCGCGGAGCTTGTCCGTCAGGGTCAGGGTCCAGGTGGCGTAGCGGATACGCCCCTTGGCGGCCGTGCCGGTGGTCAGCGTCACCAGCTCGGCTTTCAGCAATTCGGGCAGGTGGCGGTACTGCCGGTGCAGATTGTCGGTGAGATCCTGGTCCATCCGCCGCAGCAGTTTCTCGTTGACGCGACCGTGGGCGGTGAGAAAGACGCAGCGGCCGTGGTCCCGCCACCAGTGGGGCGTGACGGTAAAATGGTCCCGCACCAGGTCCGTCGCTTCCGCCACGGGCAAGGGCGGCGTGGCCAGGAGCAGGGAGACGGAGAGAACGACAATGCTCAGGAGAATACATCCAAACAGTTTCATAGCCATACCTCGGGACAGGGAATACGGCGGAGCCGCAGCTCGTCGCGGAAGGTGGGCCGGCCGCCGGCCTGGAAGCGGCCGCGCAGCCGGTCCTGGTCGTCATAGCCCTTGAAGACGAACTGGTAGAGGGGGATGACTCGATAGGGAGGGAAGGTGGCCGAGGCGGCGTAGTCGAGGCCGTCCACTTCCACGATTTCCGCCACCTTGCGGCTCTCGTCGGGATAATGACTGACCTGGACCACCACGTGGATGGCCCGGGCCACCAGCTCCTTGACGGCCCGGGCGGGGATGTCCAGGCCGCCCTGCAGCACCAGGTTTTCCAGGGCCAGCAGGGCGTCGGCGGCGCTGTTGGCGTGGATGGTGCTGAGCCCGGCGTGGCCGGTGTTGAAGGCGCGGATGAGATCCAGGGCCTCGGCGCCGCGCACCTCGCCCACGATAAGCCAGCGCGGATTCATGCGCAGGGCGTTGCGGACCAGGTCGGCCAGGGTCACCGGCCGGTCGTCGGCGTGGCGGGGATGTTTGCTCTCCAGGGCGGCCCACAGCTTGCGATCCAGGAAAATCTCCCGGGAGTCCTCCACGGTGACGACAATCTGGTCGGCGGGAATGACGCCACCGAGGACGTTGAGCAGGGTGGTCTTGCCCGCGCCGGTGCCGCCGGAGATGAGGATGTTGCGGCCCAGGGCCACCACGGCGCGAAGGATGGCCAGGCCGGTGGCGTCGAGGGTGCCGAAGCGGAGCAGATCATCGGCGTCGTGGCGCCGGCGGGGAAAGAGGCGGATGGAGATGCAGGCGCCGGCGGGCGAGCAGGGCGGGATGACGATGTTGACCCGGGCGCCGTCGGGCAGGCGGGAGTCGAGGAGGGGATGGTCGGCATCCAGCCGGCGGTGGATGACCTCGGCGATGCTCTCGGCGGCCAGGACCAGGTCCGAGGCCGACCGCCAGCCGGCGTCCATGGCCCGCAGCCCCTCGCCCTGGCGGCGGACATAGACGTCGCGGTGGCCGTAGATGACGATGTCGGTGACGGCGGGATCCTCCAGCCAGGGGGCGATGGGGCCCAGCAGGACCTTGAGCAGTTCCAGGTTCAGCTCGTGCCCGACGTTCATGGGGACCTCCGGGCCAGGAGCAGGGCGACGACGATGTCGGCGGCGGTCACCAGGGCGGCGGCCAGGCTGTGGCGGTTGCCCACACCCAGGCGCCAGAAAAAGGAACGGCCGGTATCCGCGTTGGTGAACACCAGTTCCAGCATGACGCCCGGCAGGGTGTGCGGGGCGTGGCGGGCCTCGACGCCCACCAGGCCAATCCGCAGATGAATGGGGGCGGCGGACGCCATCCGCAGGCCCTGCCCGGCCAGGGATTCGGCCAGGGCGTGCCGCAAGGGCGCGCCGTACGCCGCGGTGGCGGGCACGGTGAGGATCGTGTCCAGGGCGATGTCCGTCCCCTGCCAGTGGAAGCCCTCGTCATACTGATAGCCGTAATAGGCGTTGCCGGCCAGTCGGGCGTAGATCTGCGGGGTGAAAAAGCGGCCGATACTTTGGGGCTCGTCGCGGATATCGGCCGAATCGTCCAGAAAGGGACGGACGGCCGTCAGGCGGGCCAGGAACTCCAGCTCGGCCGCCGACGGGGCCGGTGCCGCGGCCTGGGCCGCCGCAAGGGAAAGCCACCCGAGGATGAAGAGGCTAACGCCGCGCATAGCTCCGCTCCGCCACCCGGGCCCAGGGAGAGATGAGGATGTCCTCGGTCAGAAAGACCTTCATGGGATGGCCGGGACTCACGGTGATGGTGGGCACGATGGTGGTGTAGCGCTGCATGATGGTGTTGAGGATGCGCTCGAAATTATCGGTGGTGCCCTCGATCATGTAGGCGCGGGTGGAATAGGGATCGGTGTGGCGCTGGGCGGCGGAGCCCAGCCCCTGCAGCACGCCGACGAAGACGGCGGTGCCGAACTGTAGCCACCAGTGGCGGTTTACATGGGAGGCCACGCCCAGGGCGCCGGTGGCGTCCAGGGCGGCCAGGGCGCGCCGGGCGCCGGGGAATTCGGCGGCGGCGCCGTTAGGCAGGATGAGCCGCCGGAGGTCGATGAACAACCGGGCGGCGCCCATGTAGTTCACCACCCGGCTGCGGCCGACCAGGCGGCTGCCGGCGGGGACGACCACGAAACGGCCCGAGTCGTCGATGAGATCGCGGCTGACCACGGCCACCACCGGGCTTTCCTCCACGTCGGCCACCAGGCGGTGGACCAGCAGGCTGTCGATGAACTCGCCCTCGGCCACCCGCACCGGCGGCAGGGGGCCGAAGAGGAGGGTGCTGATCGCTTTGTCCGCTGACTCCGTCGCCGGGGAAGCGGCGGGGACGGGTGGCGGCGAGGATTCGGCGGGTGGTGGCTCCGTCCATCCGGCAAAGGCAGGCGACGGGGCCGCGGCTGTCTTCTCCCCGCCGGCGTAGTACTCGGCCTGGCGCAAGGAATGGCTGTAGACGAACATGGGCTGGCGCTGCCGGGCCTGTTCCTTCTCGCGGCGTTCGTCGGCGTACTTGCGCGCGCTGAGGTTCTCGGCCCGGGCATCGCCCGTCCAGGCGGCGCGGCGGCCGTCCGCCTGGCGACGGGCCAGCATCTGTTCCACCAGGCTGACCCGCCGGGCGTGATCCCCGGCGGGGGCCGCCGGCTCTTCCGCTGGCCAGGCAGGTTCCGCTTCCAGGCGCGGCTTCGCCAGCAGCTTTTCCAGCTCGGCCGTGGGCGAGGTGGATGAAGAGCCGCGGTCCACGTAGGGCTGGTCGGCCAGGGACTCGGCCTTGCGGCGGGCCTTGTCCTGCTGCTTCTCGTCATAGGCCTGCTGGGCCAGCTGGTCGCGGCTGGGCGCCGCCGCCGGGGCGGCGTCATCGAGGGCGAACAGGATGACCAGCACGCCGGCGAAGAGGACCACCAGACCGCCGGCCAGCACCAGCAGGGTGGGCCGGGCTTTGGTTTCCGGACCGCTTGTTTCTTCCCGGACGCGGGTATCGGTTTCAGGGATTGCGTTCATGTCACTCTTTCTCCACAAACCAGAGGGAATACGGCTCGTCGGCCAGGGCCAGGGCGCCGCCGGGCGGCAGGGCACCGGCCACGAGCAGGTAGAACCGTTCGGCGGGCGCCTCTTCGGCACACAGGCTGCCGCAGGGGCGGGCGGCATCATACGGTTCGGCGCGGACGCCGTCCCCGCAGGCGCACGTATGCCAGAGCTGCAGGGCCACGGGCGTGACGGCCCCCGCCGCATCGGAAATCTCGCCGCGCAGCCGGCCGGCGGCGAGAAGGGAGAGCAGGGCGGCCGGGTCGTCCACTTCGATCCACACCACGGCATCATTGGGCGAGAGATCGATGCCGGTGATGGTGAACAGGGGGCTCACGTCCGCCGAGGCGTGCAGCTCCACCACCCGGCACTCCCCCACCACCTGCGCCCGTTCCACCTGTTGGGCCGCGACGGCCGCCAGCAGCAGGAACAGGAGAATCAATGATATGATTGCTAAATGTTTCATCATGGCTCCCTTGGCGGGCCTCAGTCCCGGCTGATCTCGGTGGTGTGATCGCCGTACTTCAGAAAGAACTTTTCCTTGCCGGCGAGCACCTTGTGGATCTGGTAATACTCCCCCGTATCCGTGAACTTGACGGGCTGCAGCTCCTCATCCTTGTCCCGATCGCCGACGAAGACCACCGGGCGTTCGCGGGATTCGGGCAGCAGGACGTAGGTGAACACGCCGTCGTCCACCGTCTGGCGGATCCGGAAATGATCGTGCCGGACGTGGTAGCGGGTGTCCACGCTGAAGAGCAGCGATCGCCGGGCGGCGGTCGTCTCCTGCTCCAGCCGGGCGGTGAACTGCCGCTCCAGCTCGTTATTTTTCTCACGGACCTGCGCCGTCACTTCTTGCTGCAGGCGGTGGCGGAAAAACTCCTGGTCGTGGATGTCCACCACCACCAGGGCGGCCGCTTCGGCGGCGGGGCGGGAGGTGAGGTGGAACACGAAGCAGTGCCCGCCGTCGGTGGCGATGATGACGGAGGTGTCGGCGTCGGCCTCCAGCGGCTTGACCACGCCCACGGTGCCGTTGGACTGGCCGAAGAAGCTTTTGTTGTTGGTGACGACGAAATCCAGGATGGCCCAGCCGTCGGGCAGGCGAAAGGTGGTGCCCACGCCCGGCGCCGACACCAGGGAGTAGACGCGGTGGCGGTTGGCGCCGTCGAAATTGCACTCCACGGTGCGGGGCGTGACGGCGTACAGCGCCGTGGTCAGTACCCATAGACAGACAAAGGCATAACACACTCTATTCATTCCGTTCCCTCCTCGAACTCGCTTTCGTTGTATTCGGCCACCACCAGGCCGTGGGCATTGGCCACGGTGCGGTGGATCACCTTGAGGCGCAGCATGGCCAGGCAGCGTTGCTGGATCAATGCCTCGTCGGCGGCGGTCAGGACCGTTTTTTCGAATACGGCCTGCACGCGCAGGTCCGGCCGGGCGCCCAGGATGGAGACGCCGGTGACGCGGCAGATCCCCTGTCCCGCCCGGCCGATGATGTCGGCCCGGGCCGGCAGGTCGGCGCAGCGGCGCACCTGGGCCCGGGCGTCGGGCGCCGTGCGGGCAAAGGCCGCCTCCAGGTTGCTCTTCACCGTCAGCCGGTTGTAGGTGTAGAGCTGGTTGAGGTAGTCGCGCACGAAAGCCTCCAGCTCCACCGGCAGCCGTTCCTCGCCATGGGCGTCCAGCACCTGGAAATCCACCGGCGTGGCCGTGCCCGTGGTGCGGTCGATGAAAATGGGCAGCGGCTTGACCTCGCCGACATGCCGCGACAGCAGCACCAGGCTCACCGTCAGGCCGACGCACACCAGGCCCACCACGAACAGGGCGTACTTGAGAAACAGGTTGACGAAGGCCAGCCGGCCGGTGGAGCGGATAAAATCGTCACAGCTGTTGGACATAAATCCCTTCCTGTCGGCATGGAAATAGTCACGCCACGTCGCAACGACGCAACGTGGGAGAAGCGATGGCCGCCAAGGCGCCAAGACTCAAAGTGTTTTTAAGTTTGAGATTTCCATTTTCCGCCGAATGATATTGATCCTGATCAGCATATTCTTTGCCTGAACATCTTGTATGCATCTTGTCATTCTGCATTTCTCTGGGTGCCCTGGCGTCATTGCGGTCAGCACGCCCCCGGTTTATCGTTGCGTCGTCGCGCCGTTGCGTGACCTCAGCTTTCGGTAGCCGATTGGGTGGCGGCGGTGACGGCGCCCGAGCCGGCGGATCCGGCCCCGGCCACGGCGGCGGCCCCACCGGCGGCCGCGCCGGCCGAGACGGCGCTCAGGCCCAGGCGGGCGCCGATGCCGGCGGCGGCCATGCCAATGGTGAAGGCCATGGAGCCCTGCTGACCGAAATACGACCCTGTCAGCGCCCCGGCCACCCGGTTCACCGCCAGGATCAGCCCCACCGCCAGGATGGGACCCATGACGGCGTTGAACACATGATCCAGCGACGGCAGACCCTGCAGGTTGGCCAGGTTGAAGCCCGTGCTGCCCACCACGGCCAGGACGATGCACAGGGCTGCGCCGTAGAGGGGGATGACCAGAAAGAAGCTGAGGACCACGCCGATCCACTTGTACATGAAGCCGCTGAAGGCGTCGGTCATGCCCAGGGCGATGAAGACGGGACCCATGACCAGGTACATGGCGAAGATCATGAAGATCCCGGCCACCGACACCAGCAGGATGAGAAAACAGGCCATGGCCACCAGGCCGCCCACCATGGCCGCCTGGTGCATCATCAGGGCGCTGGGCAGGGCGGCCAGGGAGCCCAGACCACCAAGGAGCCCCTGTCCCGCCACCGCCGCCTGGTCGGCGCCCTGCATGGCGGCGTAGCCTTCCATCAGCTTCAGGAAAACGGTCTCGCTGTCGGGGATGATGGCCGCCGCCAGGCGCATGGCCGCGCCGTAGAGGTTGTCGGCCATGACGGGCCAGGCCAGCAGCACGGCGCTGATCACCGCCCAGCGCAGCAGCAGCTTGGGCAGGTTGGTCCCCTTGCCGGCGGCCATGTCCATGGCCTCGTTAGCGAAGGCCCAGACGCACATGATCTGCCACAGGCCGTTGCCCAGCACGTGAAAGGCGCCGGCGATGTCGTAATCGCCGTGGCCGCCGTGCAGGGCCGTCCAGATGATCTGGATGAGGGTGTCCAGGGCGAAGGTGTTTTCCGGCATGATTCGTTCCCTAGTTGCCGCCAGCGCCCACCAGCTGCTGGATCTGGGTCAGGTTGGCCGGCCGTTCGCGGTTCAGTTCGCCCTGGCGGTTGACGTGGTTCACCGCCTCGCGCTCCAGGGTCAGGCGCTGCTCCAGCATCAGGCGCAGCATGGAGGCGATCTCGTGGTTCTGGCGGACCTGCTCCAGGGCGATGGCGTTCAGGAGGGCCATCTGCTCGGTGACGGCCGCCTCGCCCGTGCCGGCCGAGATGGCGGCGTTGGCCTGCTCGTAGACGTCGAAGGTCGCCAGCCGGTCGTTCTGGACGGCGCGGATGGACTCCAGTTGGACCTGCAGGCGGTCCAGCTCGGTCAGCAGTCCCTGGTGGCGGGTGACCAGGTCGTCCACGTAGCGGCGGTAATCCTCGTTCTCCTCGTAGAGGGGATTGGCCAGCAGGTAGTCCACGCTCTGCAGGTAAGTGTAATTCTCGGGCCCCGGCAGGAGGTCGGCCAGGCGCTGGGCGTCGCGGTAGACGCCCTGGGATGTGGTGAGCAGGTTGCTGAACGAGGCGTGGGAGATGCGGCGGTAGATGGAGTTTATGGTGCGGTAGTAGCGGTCGAAGGTGCGCTGGTACTCCCTAAAACGCTGGATCTGGTCGTTCATCTTGCCCAGCTGGTCCTGCCACTTGTTCATGTGCTGCAGGATCTGGGCCGCGCGCTGGGCATAGGCGCCCGGATCGTGGAACACGAAGGCCGCGGCGGATCCGGCCGGCAGTCCCAGGCAGAGGAAAAGGCAGATCGCTCGTTTCATAACCCCTCCGTAGCGTATATGGGTTCATTCTCCGTCGGTTGTGCCGGTGGCGCCTGGCGGTCCAGCCAGACCGTCAGGGCCTGGAGCCGTTCCGCCCGGCTGGTGGCGCCGGCCGTCTCCCGCACGCAGGTTTCCACCGTTCGCCGCACGTCGCCGGCGCACTGTTCCCGAACGCGCCGGCGCAAATCGCGCTCCTGCGGATCGGTGGTGGCCAGCCAGTAGGTGGCGGCGTCCGTCACCGGGCGCAGGATGCGGCGCAGGCCGCTGCTGGACCAGTAGAGGAATTCGTGGTGCTCGGGGCGCAGGCGATAGTATTGCTGGCGGTGATAATCGGACATCTGGAACACGTGGAAGGCGTCGTCGATTCCCTTCTGGCCGTTAAAGAAGAAGGCCTGGCGGATGTTCTCCACGATCCCCTTGGACCAGGGGTTCTCCTCGCCCACCAGGTCCTTGATGGACTGGGTGACGATGCCCACCAGCAGGCGGTGGTGGCGCCCCGTCCGGCAGAGCAGCTCCAGCCAGGCGGCCATCTCCGGACTGCGGCGCAGATAGAGGTGGGCCTCGTCGCAGAACAGGTACTTGGGCACGGCCCGGTGCGCCTCGGCGGTGATGTCGCCGTGGATCTTGGCGAAGATGGCGTAGACCAGGGCCGTCATCAGGGCCTCGTCCGACTCCCAGTCGGCCAGGTCGAAATAGCAGTAGCGGGCCAGGCGCAGGGTGTCGCGCCCCGAGTCGAAGATGGCCCCCTTGCGGCCCACCGTCCAGAGGCGGACGGCATCGGCGATGCCGCCGCGGGCCGCCTTCCGCTCCAGCGTGTTGGCCAGCAGCGACAGGGGCGGCACCGGCCGGCCGTCGGCGCGGTGGCGCAGCAGCACCCGGTATTTCTCGAAGAAGAGGGCCAGCCCCTGGCGGACGCTCCATTCGGTGTGGGCGTCCAGCTCGCGGCCGATCATGACTTTGAGCAGGCCCAGGCAGAAGGCCAGCTGGGCGTCGGGCACCGGCGCCTCCAGGTCGGCCAGCAGGAAGGGATTGAAGCGGCAATCCACCCGGTCCCGCGCCACCTGCCACACGGCGGTCTCGTCCGGCATCTCGTCGCGCAGAAAGTCGAAGAACTCGGCGAAGCTGCGCTTGAGGTCGATGACGTACATCACCGGGCGCGTCACCAGGGCGGACATGAGGAGTTTGTTCACGAAGAACGACTTGCCCGACCCGGTGGGCCCGGTGATGCACAGATGGTGGGCCTTTTCGCGGGGGGTAAAGGGGTGGAAAGAGAAGACGCCCTGCAGGCGGTCCTGGAAGTACTCCAGGGGCGCCGGATCGCCGCCGTACAGCGTGTAGGCCGACAGCAGATCGCCGGCGTTGGCCGAAGTGATGAGGCTCCGCCGCAGGTAGAATCGTTCATGGCCGGGGAACATGGCGAAGTAGCCGTTGCGAAAGTTGGTGCTCTCGGGCAGCCCGGCGGCGCCGATCTCGCGGAACAGGTTCTGCACCTTCATCACCCGCTCCCGCAGGACCTCGGGCGACGGGGCGTAGACCGCCAGGGCGCAGCTCCACCAGACGGGCAGCTCCTTGTCGGACTCCACCCGGCGCTGGAAATCGGCCACCTCGCCGACATAGAGACCCGAGGTCTTGTCCACCGCGGCCAGGCTGTGGGCGATGTTCTTGTAAAAGTCCATCTTCTTCCACAGTTTCCTCTTGTCGGGAAAGCCCAGGGACTGGGTCAGGACGAAGGGGAAATCCAGCTCGTAGAACCGGCGCAGGTACAGGGCCACCGTCCCGGCCAGCGGATACTTGAGGCCGATGACGGCGGCGTATTCCCGGTCGTTGAGGTGCAGGTGATTCTCTTTGGTGAACAGAAAACCCGACTGGGCCAGCTGGGCGTTGAGGGACAGGTCGGGCCGATAGACCGGCGCCGGGCGGCGATTGATGAGGCGGTAGAGGGTGGCGAAGGTGGCCGGGGCGTCCAGCGGCGTGAACCCGAACCGCTCGCCGGCGGTGCGCAGGGCCAGCCAGCCCTGGTAGAGCCTGGCGATGCGGGCGGCGATCTGCTCCTGGACGAAGTCGAAGGCCTTGCCGTCGCTCACCAGGGTGGACCAGCCGGGCGCCACGCCGTCGGGATCGAAGTAGCGCAGGGCGCCGACCACGTGGTTCTGGTACGAACGTCGCGCCTGGTCCGCCCAAAAGGCCTGCTTCCTTTCCTGCAGAAACTGCAGCACCGGATTGGTCGTCTCGCCCGGCGCCAGGGGCTCCAGCCGGGCCGGTTCGCGCAGCAGGAGGTTGGTGAGCATGAAGCCGCGGCCGTCATCGGGCAGCTGCTCCAGGGCGGTGCGGGCATAGTAGCTGAACTGTTCCTTCTCCGCCTCGCCCAGGCCCTCGTAGTCGATGCCGGCCAGGCGGAAGAGGACCACCACGGCGCCGTCCTTCATGAGGATGGCCGGCAGGCCGTGGACGTTGGGGAAGAAATCGAGGTAGAGCAGGAGATTGTCCAGCTTCTGCTCGACCCGGTCCAGCCGGCGGTAGAGGTCCCTATAGCGTCGCATGATGCCTGATCCGGTAAGTTTGGTTCGACAGGGCAAGGGCGGTCAGCCGCGGGCGGATGAAGCGGCCCGGGCCTGATCGGGCCAGCGGGTCGCGGGAGTCCAGCCAATAGGAGATGCCGTAGCCGGCCAGTCCCGTGGCCAGGCCGGCCGCCAGGGCCAGCCCGCTGTTGGCCACGGTGTAGAAGCAGACCATGAGCGTAAGCAGCATGGCGAACAGCGAGGCGAAGAGCTTGCCGTAGCTCACGCCCCAGATGCGGGGCACATGCTGCAGATTGCGGTGGATGGGTTTAACATTCATCGATTTGTTGTCTCAACGGCGTGAAGGCACCAAATAATGGGTGGCGTGACCTTTAAATAAAGGTGGCGCACATGGCGCCGATGAACAGGGCCACGATCCCCATGACCAGGGACGTCACCGCGTCCGTGTCGCCGTGGGCGAACTTGTAGGCCGCCCGGCCCAGGCCGATGACCCCGACGATGCCCATGACCACGGCGCCCACCGCCGAGGCGATCTCCGACACGTCATCGATGGCGTCCTGGATGGCGCCGGAGACTTCCTGGGCCCGGGTCAGGCCCGCCAGCAGCAGAAAGAGCCAGGGGAGGATTCGTCTTTTCATGCTGTCCCCCTATTCCGCCCGTTTCTTGATGATGTACCAGACGACGACGCCGGCGGCGGCCAGGCCGGCCACGACGTAGAAGGCCACCAGGATCTTTTTGAGCAGGGGCATCCCCTGCAGCCAGATGAGTCCGGGCAACAGCCCGTTGAGAAGAATCATGAAAACCCCTCCTTGACGGAAACGGAACGACCGGGCGCCGGCGGATCAGCCGTGGCGGCTGACCACCCGCTGCAGGAGAACCCGGAAACCGGCCAGGTCGCGGTCCAGTCGCACCAGCTTGAGGGTGCCGATGGTGGTGGTGACGATCTTCCCCTCGGCGGCCCATTTGTAGACGGTGGACAGGCCCACGCCGACTCCCGCGGCGAATTGCTTCACCGGCAGCCAGTCTTGTTTCTGAAAATGCAGGATGTGTCCGTTCATGAGATCCATAATAGCGAGCTTGGAAATATTGTCAATAAAAATATTAAAAATATAAGAAAAATTCCAACTTCAAAAAAGATGTGATACAATGCCGCCGGGTGTTGCTACAATGGAGGACCGACCATATTGCATCGGGCAGGACGAACGGCATGAGTGATCTGGAAGAACGGGTCCGCGTGAATATGCGGAATTTTCGCAAGCGGCGCAAGCTGAGCCAGAAGCAATTCTGCGACGCCCTGGGCTGGGGCTATCACATCCTGCCCGACCTGGAATCGGGCAAGACCAAGTGGTCCCTGGCCCGCATCGACCAGGTCAGCCAGCATTTCGAGATCCCGCCCGACTTCTTCCTCATGGGGGAGGAAATCATGCAGGAGCACACCGGCATCCTGCGCCTGCTCTACCGCCTGGAGCCCGAGAAGCGCCGCTCCCTGCGCAAGCTCCTCCGCGAATGGGAAGTCACCGACATCAGGGTCATCGAGGAAATCCTCAAATTCGCCCGCCGGTTCTTTCAGGCGGGGCGAAAAGGAACGAAAAAAGAAAATTGAATTATTCCTTTGGAAGAATTATTATTGTCTGTTTTTGCGAATTCCAATTTTGTTTCCTTCGCGGGATGAATGGCTAATCTGTGTATATCTTGGGGCGCTGATAACGACGTCTGTATGACGTTATAAAAAAAGCTTTTGGAATTCGATTCAAATCAGGGGGGCATCGCGTTGCATCGCAAGGGCAGACTGGACGGCTGGAAAGAGATTGCTGGCTATCTCAACGTAACAGTCCGCACGGCCCAGCGCAAGGAGACCGAGGGCCTGCCCGTCCACCGCAAGGGGCGCACCATCTTCGCCTACCTCGAAGAAATCGATCTTTGGCTGAAAGGCCATCCTTCCGAGTCGGTCCAGACAGACGAGTCACCACAGGACCTGGGCCGCGGCTCTTTAAGGAAATCCCTTTTAGTCGTCGTGGTCGCTATCATCGTGCTGGGTACATCGGTGACCATAGTGATCTGGCTGGCGGCATCCCGGGCGGCCAAGGCCAGCGTGTCTTCCCTGTCACTGAACGGAAAAGTGCTGACAGCCCTGAGTCAGGAGAACCAGATGCTTTGGGAAATAGAGCTCGACGGTTGTCTCATCACTCCGGAGGGCCATGACCGGACGTTCTCTGAATCCCGCAAGACGCCCACCTGTGTGACCGATCTGGACAACGACGGCCGCCAGGAAATCCTGGTAACGATGGGGGCAGAGAAGCTCACCACGGAGAACTGGCGTCTTGAATGTCTGGACCACCGAGGCAACCGTCGCTGGATCTACTCACCGGCCGAACATATTCGGTGGCAGGATGTCGAGGCACGCTCCCCCTGGTTTCTCGAGTTTGACGTCGCCGATCTGGATGGCGACGGCAACCGGGAAGTCGTGGTGTACAGCCGGCATAGCCATTTTTTTCCGGGCAAAATCACGATTCTGGACGCCGAGGGGCGGGTGCAGGGCGACTATTTTCATGGCGGCTGGTTTTACGACTGGCTGCTCTGTGATCTGGACAAGGACGGCTACCAGGACATCCTGGCCGCGGGCACCCATAATGGCGTCGATCGGGCCTGTCTGTTGGTTCTGGATTGCCGCCAGATTTCCGGTTATCCGGCCCATATGAGCCTACCTGAGATCGAATCCCGGAATGTGATGCCCTTACAGGAGAAAGCCTATCTTCTGTTGCCTGTGGATCCCGTCAATCGTCTCCGGTCCTTCCTCAGGCCGAGTGTTGCCGACATCGATGCTTTTGATACTCATCTCCAGCTCCGGATGTATGTTTCGGCTCCCGACTGTTTAAGGGGCACGATATTTTTTCTTTTCGATTATTCGCTGAAGTTCCTCACCGCCTCGGCGGGGGATGACTATTTGCGTCTTTGTCGATGCGCCCGCGAGAGTGGCTGGGTGGATTACACCTTCGACCCGGCCGACATCACTGCCCTGGGCGAGGAAGTCCTGTACTGGGACGGCGAGGCGTGGACGACTACGCCCACCATTCACCCGCCGGCCCTCAATCCCTGAACCGCGGTCATTTCGATTTATCCCGATTGTAAGGTCTGGCCGACAAGTTGTTCGGGGAATTCGCATCTCTCCCTGGCATGGACTTGCAAATCATCATTGGGAAAAACAACAGAAAACCCCACCATTGAGCTTAATTATTATGTTGCAATGATTTCACAGAACAGTGTGGAACTTTTTACAGCGGGTACTTTGTCGTCAAATGTCGTTTATTGTCGCTTGTCTTCCAAAGATTAGGAGCTTATCCTCGATCTTAAATAATCGAATTTGTGCAGGGACTTTATGTTTCCATTAGAAATAGCATTATTGCATCGTTTTTCGATAAATCTTAATTACAAGAAAGATTTGTAGTGTTCCAAATTCTCTTGAAGATAATTACAGTGTGGTGACTGGAGGTATTTTGATGAAAAATTTTAAGATGAAAGCAATCTTAATTATATTATTTCTTGGTGTTGTATCATTTTTCGGCTTCTCAGGACTAGTTAATGAGGACCAAGCTCTAGCCGCAGTGAAAGGTTGGCTTCACAAGACACCCAATCCTTTAGAAAACGAAATGAGCCATGATATACAAGATATTGTTTCATATGAAGAAAAAGATGGAATGATTCAATTCTATGTTGTAAATCTCAAGCCATCAGGGTTTGTCATTATTTCTGCGGATGATTATATCGAGCCCATACTTGCTTTTTCATCAACAGGCTATTTTGATTTCAACTCACAGAGCCCCTTTTTTAGCATTCTTCGATTTGATATTAATAATAGAATCAGACATATAAAAAAAATCCAAGAAGATTTGATTCATACTAGTAAAGCGGTTGAACCATCGACTGTGGTGATAAAAGCAAAAGAAAAGTGGTTATTCTTATTGGGGGAACTAGATGGAGATGGTAAATATTTTGAAAAGGGTCTTGCCAATATAGATGATCCCAGGGTTGATGCACTTCTAGATAGTGAGTGGGGGCAAGGTTATGATGGTGGAGGATATTGCTATAATTATTTTACACCTAACCACTATGTTTGTGGTTGTGTAGCAACCGCCATGGCGCAATTAATGCGCTATCATGAATATCCACAAAATGGAATTGGTGTGCATACATACAATATTGAAATTGATGGCACTGGATCTACCGCGTATACAAGGGGTGGTGATGGGGCAGGCGGGGCATATGATTGGAATCTCATGCCTCTAGATCCTCCCGAAAATACGCCTGACGATCAACGTCAGATGATAGGCTCCCTGACCTATGATGCCGGAATATCGGTAAATATGAGTTACTCCGCTTCAAGCTCTGGAACAGATACTCGAAACGCAGCAGATGCTTTCAGAGACCGCTTTCTATTTGATAATGCCGTCAAAGGTTCTGATTCCTTATTGACTAACATTGATAGTGAGAGGCTTTATCGAATGGTGAATCCAAATTTAGAGGCAGGACTACCTGTGTTGTTACAAATAAGAGGAGGAAGCTGGTTAGATCCACACGGTCATGCCGTTGTTTGCGATGGTTATGGTTTTAACACACTTACTATGTATCACCACTTGAATATGGGGTGGTATGGCAATGAGGATGATATTTGGTACAATTTACCAAATGTTGAGACGACGCAGAATGATTATGATGAAGTACCGATGTGTGTCTACAACATTTTTCCAGTTGGAACTGGTGAGATATTAAGTGGTCGCGTGACAGATGATTTAAACAATCCAATTCAAGGCGTTTTAGTATCAGCAGGTGGTATCACAGATTATACAAATGACCGGGGGATTTATGCTCTTGTACATCTTCAACCAGGCACATATACAGTCACAGCTCAAAAAGAAGGATATGATTTTACTGACCAAATTTGGACAGTTGAATCCTCAGTTGATTACGGCGCGGTTGGCAATCTGTGGGGAATTGATTTCCCTCCCCAAGGCATATATAAGATTAATGCTGAGGGGCTTATAGTTGATGAATGGGGGATTGTAGATGTTTCTGTACACGCACCAGAAACAAATGACTATTACGTTCGCGTCTGGGATGATGATGGCATCACCTATCCGGAATGGGATTGGCTTAATTATTCTTCCGAGGAGGTTACACTAGGATTAGGTGAAAATCATACATTTCAATTAAACGTGAGACCTCTTGATATGTCTGAGGCCTTTGAATTCTGGCTTTACAAAAAAGACCTATTAGGTCTATACCAAGTCATCGACAAGGTTGAAGTGACCCTGTTTGCAACAGAATGCATGGAACCGGGACTATTTAATCTTCTTTCTCCAAGTAACGGCTTGTCTTTGCCGGCAAATTCCACGAATGTTACGCTGAGTTGGGACGAATCTTCAAATGCTGATTCTTATGATGTTTATTTTGGAACTTCTCCAAATCCGGATTTCTATTCATCTGTTAGCGAACATTCTGCCACGGTTCCCGTGGCTAACGGAATGACTTATTATTGGCGAATCGTGGCGAGAACAAGCTGTAATTCGGGCTACTCTACTTCATCTGAAACAAGGTCATTCTCGATTGAGACTGAATGCATTGAACCAGGTCCATTTAGTCTTGTTTCTCCGAATAATGGTCTGTCTATGCCAGCAAACTCCATGAATGTTACTCTGTATTGGAATGATGCTTCAAATTCAGATTCCTATGATGTGTACTTTGGGACTTCTTCAAATCCTGAATATCATTCAACTGTTTATCAAAATTCCACCATGGTTCCCGTGGCCAACGGAATAACATATTATTGGCGAATCGTGGCGAGAACCAGCTGTAATTCAGGGTACTCTACGTCATCCGACACATGGTCATTTTCGATTCAGACCGGTCATGGGGAGATCATCGCCTCGGCATCCCCCAATCCGGTCCCGCTGAATGATCCCTCCACCATCAGTATCCAGGTCAATGATGGAAGCGGCAATCCCGTCGGCGCCGGGCACACCGTCACCTGTTCGACGCAGTACACCGGGCTGTTCAGTGGCAACAATGCGTCCTCGATGTACAGTCCTTCCTCCGTTCTGACCGATTCCAACGGTCAAACCTGGATCCGGTTCACCAGCTGGACGCCCGGCACGGCGCAGATCACTGTGGACTGCGAGGGGGCAAGCACTATCGTCCCCATAACCTTTGAGGAACCACAACCCGGCGATTATGATCTGGACATCCTTGTTTCTTATGATGGGGGAACATCGACATACTCCGAATATAGTATCGCTGTACTCGTCAAAGATTTGGCTACGGGCACCCCAGTATCGGGAGTGTCGGTGCATTTGACGTCTATTCCTCCAGAGCTGATTGACGAATACGACACTACCGATGCCAATGGTGTCGCCAGTTATATCTTGACGGTGAATGAAAGCGGCGATGTCACCCTCACCGCGGAAGCCGGGAACAATCAGGAGTCGACCACCTTCTACGCCCAGGTGGGCAGCGGGCCGCCTCCGCCGACCATGGATCCCTTGGCCACGTATAGCATCGGGGGTGATGGCGCCGGCGTATGCTTCTCGCCGGACGGCACGACCCTGGTGGCCGCGGGGGAAGGCTCCAGTGATGTATACGCCTGGAATACCTCCAACTGGAGCTCAAAATGGCACCAGTATATAGATTCCAATGTGTGGGGACAAATCGATGTCAGTCCCGACAGTTCCAAGGTCCTGGTCGCCGCGGACAACGGTCCCGAAATCCTCACCAACAGTAAAACCTTATCCTCTAATGCACCAGACTTACCCCTGGCTGAAGAGGCTGTTCTCGCCCATTGGCGCGACAATTCGGTCTATTATTACACCACGGAAACCGCCTTGTACTCCAGCGCCAGCAGCTCCCCGCTGTATACTCTGCCCAACGACGATACGTTCGAGTTGGAAAGCCACCTGGATTATACCGCGGCGAACGGCGGCCGCCTGACGGCGGGCACGCTGGATGGCTATGTATACGTCTGGAATACCAGCGGAGGTGTAGTTTTCAGCGATTGGCTCGATAACACCTGTGTGGATACGGTCTTCTCGCCCGATGGGTCGAAACTGGCCGTTACCTGGGAAAGTCCACCCACTGTGAAAGTCTTCCGCACCTCCGATTGGCAGGTCATCAACATGCCTTCGGTAACATTTGGTAATGTCTTTGGCGCGTGCTTCATCGATAACGGCACCAAGCTGGCGGTGGGAGGGAACAGTACAATCGTCATTTTCGATCTTACCACCAATCAGCAGTTCCGCAGTGCCGATGTCAGCGGCGAAGTGATAGAATTTTCGTGGAATGAATCCATCCAGAAATTGGCAGCTGGTTCTTCAGCTGACCTGATCTATGTTTTCAGTCCATTGTCCAGCGATGGTATCGATCCGGTGATCAACGTGACCCATCCCCCCGAGGGGTATGTCACCAACATGGCCAGCCTGACCACCACCGGCCGGGTCACCGACAACGTGGGCGTCACCACGTTCACCATCAACGGCACGAACGTATCCCTGGATGGCAGCGGGAACTTCTCTCACTCCGTGGGCCTCTCCGCGGGAGAGAACACCATCACGTATTATGCCGCGGATGCCATGAACAACAGCTCCACGGTTACCCGCCACGTCAACCGGGTGACGGATCAGACTCCGCCGGTCATCAGCAACGTGTCGGTGACGCCTGATTCAGGGATTGTCGGTACGTTTTTTACCATCCAGTGCGACGTACAGGATGGGGACAGCGGCGTGGCCAGCGTCACGGCCGTTGTAACCGGCGGTAACGGCCCCTTCTCTGTTGCTCTGAATCTGGATAGTGGATACACATATACCGGCCAATTTGATTCCTCCAATGCGATTCCCGGCTACTATCTGGTCGACATCGAGGCCGTCGACTCCAGCCCGAACGCGAATTCCCGAATCGTGGAAGATGCCGCGGGATTGTTTGTCAATGCCCCGTGCGTCTATTCCATTGATCCGACATCCGCCAGTTTCGGCCCGGCCGGCGGGAGTGACACCATCAGCGTGACGACCACCAGCGGCTGCTCGTGGACGGCCACCGAACAACTGGACTGGGTCACCATCACCAGCGGGGCTGCCGGTACGGGGAACGGTACCGTCGCCTACACCGTGGCGGCCAACGGCGCTTCTTCACCCCGGCAGGGGACCATCAGCATCGCCGGTCAGTTCTGTACCATCAGCCAGGAAGGCTATTGTACCTACCAGGTTACCCCCACGCAGAGCACCGTCGCCGCGGCGGGGGATGACGTGATCTACACGGTGACCACTGATCCCGAATGTTCCTGGGTGGTGGTGGAGGATGTTAGCTGGTTGAATGTTCTTCAGGGATTGAGCGGGACGGGCAATGGAACGGTCCTGGTGGAAGTCCTGCCCAATCCGGCCTACACGGAGCGGCAAGGCCAGTTTTCCATCGCCGGTACCCCGGTCGGCATCACCCAGCTCGGCCAGACCCAGCCGGGGGATCTCGACGGCGACGGCCAGATTGGCGCATCCGACCTGCAACTGCTGGCGGACTTCCTGGCCAACAACCTGTCCATCCAGACGCTGGAGGCGGACTTTAACAGTGATCTGCGCATCGACGCGGTGGATCTCGAAATCCTGATCCAGTATCTTGGCGGGAATATCACCGAGATCCCGTTCGTCAATGAAGAAACCATCATCTATGAAGAGGACTTCACCACGGATCCGCAGTATTCCACAGCGTTTCCCGACGATTGTTACTGGGATTCGGTCAACGGCTGGTACTACGCCCGGGTTCACGATGTTTCGACGGATTATGGCCACTATTACGGGGACAGTCCGCTGTTTGGACCGGTGGCCGCGGGTCAGAGTTTTCATTGCGAATTCGACTTCAACATTGTGCTGCAGGACTGGGGCAGCTACCCGGGTGTCTTTCTCCGGAACAGCCTGGCGACGGATCCCTGGTCTCCGGTTCCCTGGTATTTTAATTTTTTCTGGGCCGATTCGACGTACAAGAAATTCTGGCTGCGCGATACAAGCTCGGCGCACGTGTATGAGAGCGGTACCGTGACCCAGGATTGCTGGTATCACGTCACCGTGGATTATGACGCGGTTGGGCAGCTAGTAGATCTAATTGTCACCGATCTTTCCACCGGGAGTACCTTCTGGGAATTGTACGACCAGCCTTTTGTCATCACCGAACCGTTCGACATGCTCACCATCGGCCAGCGCACCACCCCGCCGGCCTATGGTGATATTTCAATTATACTGGTTGATGATATTCTAATTTCACGATAAGGCGCCATGTTCGCTGTTGATCTGCGGGCGACTCATACAATTGAAGGAAAACTCGTGCATATAGCCGCTGAAACGTTTCAGCATGGATCGGACCCGGACAATTCGGGCAATTACTCAGCAAAAGCGGCATTTACTTATACGCTGACAGGCAGTATGGCCGTGATGGCGACGGAGGTCACGCGGCAGATGTGGGCGGATCTCCAGGCGGTGCAGCCGACGCTGCCCAACGATCCATCCAGCACGGCATCCAGTCCGGATATGCCTCATCCGGTGCAGCAGGTCACCTGGTACGAGGCGTTGTTGTATGCCAACCTGCTTTCTGTTCAACAGGGATTGAACGTCTGCTATTACGCGGATGACTCGTTAACCACTCCCATCGATGCGACGAACTACACATCTGGGTTCGTTTACTGCGAGTGGTCGGCCGACGGCTACCGTCTGCCCACGGAGGGGGAGTGGGAGTATTTCTACCGGGCGGGTACGACAACGACGTTTTCTGTAGTGGAGCCCAATTTCACGGAATGCGTTAATTATATGTCTGGGGTTTTGCCCAATCTGGAGAGTGTCGCCTGGTTCAACGCCAACCGGTATGATTCCCTGGGGAACAACTCCACGAAACCAGTTGGAATGAAGAGCGCCAACCCTTGGGGATTGTATGATGTGCATGGAAATGTGTGGGAATGGTGCTGGGATCGCTACGACTCATCGTATCCATCGGGCAGTGCCACGGATTATCTTGGTCCGAGTAGCGGCACAAACAGGGTAATACGTGGCGGGGGCTGGCCTGACGAACCCTATTACTGTCGATCCGCGGTTCGTCTGAGCCGCCACCCGGGCTCAACGAGCAATTATGGTTTCCGCCTTTGCAGGAGAGTGGATTGAGCCATGGCTTCAACTCCTCAAGTAGGAAAGAGATGGGCCAAACCTTGGAAGATGAATCCCTTGGACTATTGACTTTCTGGTTCTTGATCCTGTTTAAACTGACTTTAAACGAAGTGTCGCGCGGGCGGCCGCAGTGCCAGCCGGCCGCCCCAGGCGAGCGAAGTGACCAGGTGGAATGGGGAAAGGACCAGGCGAGTGAAGAATAAAAACTCTCGCGGAGACGCCGCGGCGCAGGGAAGAATTTGGGCAGAAGATCACGACAACGGAAAGAAAGTGAAAACGAAACCGACGACGGATAAATGGTGAAAATGACCCGGTAATGGCTATGGCCATCGGATGATCGCCGCGATCATAGTTTTGGTCGCATGAGCGCATATAAAGGAGAATGTCATGAAATCGATCGTGCGATTACTATTCCTGGTGGTTTTGCTGGCAGGGAGCGGGATCATGGCCTCCGCGGCCATTTACCGTTATTGCGGTCCCCATGTGACGGCCCAGTCCCCGTGGATCAACACCATCCAGGTGTTCAACAACGGTGACACCACGGGTACCTTCGAGATCACGATCTGGGATGCGGACAGGGCCGTGCATCACCAGGCGACCTACGAGGTGCCGCCCACGGCGTCGCTGCGAATGGTTCTGTCGGCCTTTGCCGGGTTCGTGCCGGCGGTGGGCGATGTGCTGCTCGACCCGGTGGAAGGCACCTTTGTCATCGATACGGACAACGCCCGTCTGCGGCCCAAGCTGGCCTTCCGCTACGGGGACAGCGCGTCGCTGTGCGAGTTTTTTCTGACCTGTACTCTGGGCGGGGAATACGTGTTGCCCAACACGGTAGAGGACCACTTCAGCTGGACGGGGATGGCGCTGATGAATCCGTTCGACGTACCGCTGACGCTGGTGGTGGAGGCGTTTCAGAATGGTGTGATGGTCGGTCAGAGCGAGATCGCCGACATTCCGGCCCGGACGAAGTATGTGCGCTTGTCCGGCGGTTTCTGGGCGGGCCTGGGCTACACCGACTATGACCAGGTGCGCATCTACAGCTGCCAGCGGTCGTTTCCGCCGCCCATGGCTATCACCGGCAACGACGCCCATGACCGCCACCTGTTTTTCAACGCCGCCGTGACGGCGCAATTCATTCCCTGTATCCCCAGTGCTTTGTTGTACGCCACCGACGCCATCGTCGGCGACCTTATGTTTGTTCCCGCGGGAATGTTCCGGCAGGGTCGTGGTCCTGAGGATCCTTGCGATAATTTCGTTGATACGCCCTTCACTCAAACGCTAACCAAGAATCTGGTGGTGATGCAAACGGAGGTGACGCGGCGGATGTGGGCGGATCTACAGGCGGTACAGTCTTCCCTGCCTGAGGATCCGACGAACACGTTGTATGGCTCAGGGATGGATAATCCTGTGCAGAATGTTACCAGGTATGAAGCGATACTGTTTGCCAATCTGTTGAGTGAGGAGCAAAAGCTGACTCACTGTTATTATACGGATGCAGAATTCACCACCCCCCTGGACGCCACCAATTACGTCGCGGATACGGTCTACTGCGACTGGTCGGCCGACGGCTACCGTCTGCCCACGGAGGGAGAGTGGGAGTATTTCTGCCGGGCGGGGACGACAACGCCGTTTTCCGTCATGGAACCGAACTTTACAACCTGCGACGATTACTGTTCAGCCGGCAGTTTACCCGCTCTGGAGAGCGTGGCCTGGTATTGTGCCAACCAGTTTGACCCGGCGGGGAAAAATACCACGAAGCCGGTGGGCCTGAAAGGCGAGAATCAATGGGGCCTGCAGGATGTGCACGGCAACGTATGGGAATGGTGCTGGGACTCGTATGATACGTACCCCACCGGCCCGGTGACGGATTACCGGGGCGGAAGTGACTTCTTCCGGGTGACTCGCGGCGGCGGCTGGCACCTCTACGCGCGCTTCTGCCGTTCGGAGATTCGCGGCTGCAACGCTCCGGGCGACCGCAACGACGACCTCGGTTTCCGCCTCTGCAGAGCAGTGTATTGAGCTCTTGGCTCCGGCTTCGTCCCGCCAGGCAGGACCAAGCCGGGGCAAGCCTTGGTAATGATTAATCCTTTGGACGATTGGCCTTCTGGTTCTTGATCCTGTTTTAGCTGACGTTAAACGAAGCGCCGCGCGGGCGGCCGCAGCGGCAGCCGGCCGCCCCAGGTGAACGAAGTGACCAGGTGGAATGGGGAAAGGACCCGGCGAGTGAAGGATAAAAACTCTCGCGGAGACGCCGCGGCGCAGGGAAGAATTTGGGCAGGAAAGCCATAACGCAAGATATTTCTTCTCTCTGCGTCACCGCGCCCCGGCGAGAGAAAGAATTTGTTTTATCATCCCCCATCTGGATCAAGTCGTTGTCGTAATCGTGATCGTAATTGATTTTCGTTTGATCAGATTATGAAGAAGGATATTTTATGGAGATAAAATTTCGTGGTGGTTCGATAGCGACATTTTACTACCACAACGAGCACGACAACGGGAAGAAATGGAAACAGGGCAACCATTTCGACTCGGCGAGAGCAGAAAATCTTTTTCATCGGGGCCACACGGTACCGATGAAGACCACCGCTGTTGCGATGACGCCGCAACCGGTTTCCCCTCGCCATGGCCTTGCGGCACCATGGTAGTTCACTGCTTCGGGACGATGCCGCCCACCGGTGGCAAGGAAACCTTTGGAAAGGAATCGTGCATGAGCCGAAGAATCGGAAAAATAATCTTCATGATCCTGCTATGCGGAATCGTGTTCAGTCAGGGTGAGGAGCTCCGCCCGCCCACGGCGGACCGGTCGCTGCTCATTTGGGTGCAGCGTGTTTGTGATGAAGCGGAGGAGGGCATGGTGGCGCCGGCATATGAGGTGCGGCTCGGGGGGCAGCCCCACCCGGTGGATCTGGTAGAGCCGTTTCCGTTGAGTGCGCCGGTCATGGTGGCGCTTCTGACCGCGGAGCTGCAACCGGACGATTGGCCGGTTCTGACCCGGTGGCTGGAACAGGTGGTTCGTGAACTGTCGGCTCGTTCGGTGCCGGTATGGGGGGCCTGGCGTGAGCCGGCCATCGCTCTGGCATCGCCGGCGGTGGTGCGAACGGCCCTGGCCGACGCGCGCCAGGAGGCGGAAACTGCGATGCTCGATGTGCCCCGACCGGCCAGCGCCATCCTGGATGACATCCGCCGGCAGGTGGAAACAGCGTGCCCGCCGTGGCAGCCGGCGACGGTACTCGTCATTGGTCGCGACTCCCCTGGCCCGCCCTCTGAGATTGATCTTTACCGCCCGGCCCTGACCGACGCCCTGGTGGCGGTGATGACCCGTCGGTGCGTGGGGGTGTACGGGTTGCTGCTGGGGGAAGCGGCCGGGCCGCTGAGCCGGGCGCTGCCGACCCTGGCCGCGACACCCGTGGGACTGGCGGAGGAGGATGGCCGGAGGGTGGCGAGGCGCATCCTGCGCGACCGGGAGCAGCAGCGGGTGTTGACCATCCCTTATCCGGCCGACCTGGTGGGTGCCCGGTCCCATGAGCTGGTGGTGACAGAAGTCACGACTGCGTGTCGCTGCCGGTCCCGCGCCGTTCTATGGCTGGTCCCCCCGGACCTGTCCGTGCCGAACCGGACGGATCTCGAACGCGCCGCCGAATTGCGCCGGACGCTGGGTTCGGAGTCCTCGTCCAGCGACATCATGGGCCAGATCGTGACGGCCACCGAAATCGTGCGGCTCTCGCCCTTCACCGTCGGCGACCGGCTTCACCTGGCCCGGCTGCACGCCCGGCTCAATTCCTGGCCGGAGGTGCAGGCGGTCCTGACCCAGGCGCAGCAACTTTTTCCGCAATCTGCCGCAATCTATGCCGAATGGGGCCGGGTTCATGAACAAACGGCTGAGACCACCGCCGCCCGCCAGGCCTATGAGCAGGCGCTGGCCCGGGAGGATGATCTGCCGGAGATTCGCCGGGAGCTGGCCCGATTGTATCAGGCCGACGGCGAGACAGAGCGGGCGGTGGCCCAGCTGGAGCGCCTCGTGGGGAGTGCGGTCGACGGTCCGGAGGTACGCTTGGAGCTGGCGGCGGGCTATGCCGCCCTGGGTAAACCCGACGAGGCCATCCAGGCCGCCCGGGTGGCGGTGGAACAGTCCGGTGGTGCCGCCACCAGCCGCCTGTACCTGGCGGAGCTCTATCTTCAGCAAACGCGGTGGCCGGATGTGCTGGCTCTCCTGCCTGCACCAACCACGGATTCCCGGCACGACGCGCGTTGGGATCGGGTGGCGGGCCTGGCCCACATCGGCCTGACCCAATACTCGACGGCGCGGCCTTACCTGAAACGGGCCGTGGAGGCCACACCCGAAGACATCCCCTTGCAACAGGCATTGGCGCAGGCATACCGGCAGGAAGGTCTCTGGCCGGAAGCGGCCGAAGTGCTGGCGCGCCTGGTCTCATTACCGGACGTGCCGCCCGACGTTCACCTGGAGCTGGCGGCCGTTTATCAGGAAAGCGGTGCGTTTATGGCCGCCGGGGCTGTGCTGGTCGCGGCGGCGGAGCGCTGGCCGGACGAACCGGACATCTGGCGTGCGTTGGGGACATGGGCGGAGCGGCGCGGGGATCTCGCACAGGCCATCACCGCCATGAAGCGCCTGGTCACGCTCAGTCCTGCGGAGGACAGATCCGCTATCCAGGACCGGCTGGCGTATCTTCATCTTCTGCAGGGCGCATCACTGGCAACGGCAGCCCACCATCTGGCCCAGGCGGGCCGAACGGCCGATGCCGACCGTCTGTCCGCCCTGGCCGCCGCAGGAGACGCCGCTCAATCGAACGTCCCGCCGGCCTCAGAACGACTCCGCCTGCCGGGCGGGGTGGCGCCGTTGTTCCGTTTCGCCCCCTTTTTGGAAAACCGCCCCCGGGACGAAATATTTCTGCGGCTGCTTTTTGAGTATATTCTGGATGGTGATCCACTCGACAGCGGGAAGAATCCGCGCCAGGCAGAGTGGGTGTCGTTTCTGGAATCCTATGTGGAATTTCAGGAATGGTTGAAAAAGAAAAATCTGTATCAGCCGACCCTCACCCTGAGGTTCAGCGCCGACAAGGCGGTGTTAAAGCAGACCAACCGCATTCTGTCGTTCTTCGATGTTTCCATCAAACGCAAGAACAAGAAAGGCAAGGTCGTGCTGGAAGCCAACCTGGGCCAGGGGGACAACGATCTCCGCCGCCGCAAGGTCCTCGAATTCGTCGGCTTCAATCCCAATGTCGTCCGCGTGGATTCGGAATTCACCTTTCAGTTCGAAGCCGATACCCTGCCGGTCCTGCTGGGCCCATCTTTCTGGCTGGAGAACGTGCTGGATAAAAAGCCGCATCAGGCACCGGAACTGCTGCGCTGGTGGCTGGAAAAGCCGGCGGCCATGAAATTGTATGTGGCGCTCTCCCGGATCCCCCAGCCGGCGGCCGAGTGGTTCCAGCGGCACATTCGGCCGGATCGACTCCCGGGTAAAATCATGCCCGGCTTGTATGCCTTCGGGGCCATGCTCAAATTTGAGCCGGATGGCCGGCTGTGGCTGCCGGGTGGTGAAACAGGCGTCTCTCGCTGGGAACGGTTGATCGGCGAATCTCTCACGGCCAAACCGGACAAATTCATTGAAAAGGTGTTCACCAAAAACAATGGCCGGGCCATCTATTTCCTGGCGGCGCTGTCCCAGGCCCCGCCGGAAGTATCCGGCTATCTGATGGCATCAGAGGAGAGGTTCAAACGCTTTTACAACACGGTGGAAGAACCGGGCGAGGATTTCCAGAGCGGGAAGTATTTCCGCAAATATCATGATTTCGGTGATCTGTTGGTATTGTTGGAAATGGACGATGACGGCATCGCCTTTCCCGGCTCGCCCCAGCTGTGGCTCCTGGCCGCCAAGCATGGCTTCTCCACCCAAAGTTTTTCAAAATTGCACAAATTGTTGCGGCGCAAGGTGAAATTCAAGGGGGAAGGAGATATGCTCCACAACCTCCTGGACAAAGCCCGGGAAGGCACCGCCCTCAAGGGTGTGCGCAAATATGCCGTCCTGACCTACCTGTCGGAGACCATGCCGGAGCTCATGGCTGACGAGATGGGCATCGCCATGGAGTTGCTGTTCGACCGTTTCGGCCCGCAGTACCAGATCATTGCCGAGATCGAGATGGATCCCCAGCTCACCCGGCGGTTCTTTGCCCTGCTGGAACGGCTGGACAAGCTGGGCGATGATTCCCGGCGAACGAACATTCTTCTTTTTCAGGGAACGCTGGGGCTGATCCAGTTGCTGAATCGCCAGGATGCCATGACTGATGCTGTGGCGCGGCAGTTATGCCAACAATTCTTTGACCGGTTGGGTAGCGTGGGCGATCCCGGAGTGGTGGCCATGGCGACAGCATCGTTCCTCCGTGAGGATGTGGCGACGGCGCTGGGCCTTGGTGTGGAATCCGGTGCAACCACAGAGCCGGGAATGACGGCTGCCTTGGCCGATGGCTTGGCCGGAGAGCGCCGGGTCCATCCGCTGCGCTGGGACGGAGACCTTTTGGAAGTAGATATCCATTCCCAGGCACGGGAAAAGATTCTGAATTTTGTCGAGTACCAGCGGCTGCCCGCCCTGGACCCGTTGCTGACGGCGTATGGAGCGTTGGCCGAATTGCCGCAGCATGCGGACGCCTTGCCGGCGCTGTTGTCCGCTTGCTCTTCATTACGAGAAGTGGATCTGGGAAAGAAGCCTCCCGATGAATTAAAGGAGGCTGTTCTCCATACGGACCGAAAGCGTCTGGTGTCCCGCCTGAACAAACTGAAAGAAGCCGTGACGGATCAAAAAACCGACCGGGTGGCCAAACATGCGGCTGAAGTGGCTACCGAGTTGGCCCCCTTCCTGGCGGAGAGCCTGGCCGGGCTGGTTTATGGGGCCGAAATCCTCGAAGAGGACGTGGTCGGGTCGGTGGATGAGCATTTTGTGCGGAAACACGAATTTTCAGACATCGCCTTGCAGCTGGGCCTGCGGGGGCCCCAGACCATGGGCGGTTATTGGGGGCAGCCCAAGGTGGTGCAGGATCCGGTTTTGGGTGCTCATCTCCAGGGAAGCCTCAGCGGGATCTCCATGGCACTCGCTGAGCTGTATTGTCAGAGCATTGTCGGCGAGAGCACCACCTATTATGACCCGGCCTTTCCGTACATGCAGAAAGTGAGCGTGGATTTGATGAACCCATCCAACGTCTCATCCGGAGGGCTGGAGTATCTCGCTCTCCACCAGGAATTGGCGTCGCGCCTTTTGGCGCTGGCGGTTCTCGATGAATCGGTCCGAAATCAGATCGACACGTTTAATTTCGAGTATCTGGGCGCCCGTCGGGCCAATCGTGTTCAGGCATTTCTGCGGAAGGGCCAGGTGCTCGCGGCCCGGGCCGAGTACCTGCCATCTGAGCTGGTGTGGCTGGGAGCGGCCTGGATCTCGGAAATGGCGAATCCGCCGCCGCTGGTGGGGGATCTCATTGTACGATTGCAGCGGTTCGACGATCTGGAACTGGCGACCGAACTTGATGAATTTGGCTTTCCCGGATTTACCTGGTATGGGGTAGAATGTTTGCGACTGGAGCAGCGGATTCCCATTGAAACAGCCTCCATCTATCAATCATCCTATCGACTGGCGGAGAGAAGCTGTGAATTGAAGCTCCACCTGGCCCGGTTGTTCTGGCAAATGGGATTGCCTGCCGATCTCTTCAAAACGGTCGCCAACAGACTGGTGGACGAGGTCGTGATCCGTATCAGCCAGGCGTCGGCCCGGGATTGGCTGGCTCTGCGGCAGGCGGTGGCCAGCATCCAGGAATCCGACGTGGTGGAGATATTGCAGGAATTCAGGAAGGAGTGAACCAATTGACGGCGAGACGTGTTCCATTTACCTGGCTCATTTTCATGATCTGTTCAATGCTGTTTGCCTGGACATTGTGCGCCGCCGAAAAGAGCGCGAATGAGGATGATGTGTCCCATTATGAGTTCCAGGCGCAGCGGGCATTTGTTGAGTTGTTTATCACCGTGAAACGGGGAAGCCGGTTCGTGGATGGATTGGACCAGACACATTTTACCGTGTATGAGGACGGAGCTCCCCAGGAATTGACATTTTTCCAGCCCCAGGAGTATCCCCTGAGTGTAGCCCTGCTGTTGGACAATTCAGCCAGTGTGCGGCCGGATATGGCCATTGCCCAGGCGGCGGCCGTAAATTTCGTGGACAGTCTGAGGAACGAGGATGAGGTTTGTCTGGTGTCATTTGGCGGTCTGGTCCGGGAATTGGTCCCGCTGACGACGGATCTGGAACAGGTCAATGATGGTATTCTGTCTACATCGTCCCAGGGCCGGACCCACCTGAACGATGCCATCGCCCTGGCCGTCCGTCTGCTGAGTTCGGCCCGGGGCCGCAAGGCCATTGTTCTCTTCACCGACGGCATGGATACCGCCAGTGGTTTATCCGCCGACAGCATCATTCGCAATTGCGGACGCTGGGCCATTCCGGTCTTCGCCATCGGTGTGGGTGTGGCCAGCAGCGAACGGCGCGCCCGGGAAAGCCTGGAAGAATTGGCGGACCGCACCGGTGGCGAGACTTTTTTTCTCGACAGTTACAAGGACCTGCGAAAGTCCTTTGACCAGATCGCCCGGACGCTCAAAGCATCCTACTGGGCCGGCTATGCCCGGACAAAACCGGCCGATGGCGAGTGGCATCGAATTCGGGTGGTCCTGCGCGCGGCCAAAGGGAAAGTTTTGACCCGGGACGGATTCCTGGCGCGGCAGGAATAGGGATAGTTTTTCGGATACGTCCAGCTAATATAAAGAGATAATGGACGGTACATTCTTCAAAAAAAACAAAAAATTGGCGGCCTCTTATCTTTCACTCCTTATTCTGAGTGTTTTGATAACCCTGCTTCATGCCACATGGATGCGCACATTCCGGTGAAACTGGACAGCCTAAATTCCCGCCTCATTGTAACAAGGCGGGAATTTAGGTTACACGCTGACAGAGAATATAGCTGGGATGACGTCGGAGGTGACACGGCAGATGTGGGCAGATCTTACAGCGGTGCAGCCGACGCTGCCAAAGTTTGTGCCTGCGGAATCTCACAGACGTCGTCCTGCCAGTCTATGCCGTTCCAGTAGATCGGCCGGAGGAGATCCTGAACTTCCGCTGAGTGGATGTCTATATTCAGGCTGGTAACAAATTCTTGTTGAATATAGCTTTTCACAAAATTCATCTGGCTGTCGAAACAGAACGCCCGCAAATGTGCCAATTTCCGAGAACCTTGATCATCTATTACTTCCTTGGGGCTGGCATGCACAATGATAGGGATGGGGGAGGGTTGGTTGAATACGAAAGTACCGAGCCAGGCGCTTTCCCAGGTTCGCTGGGACGGGAGGACCCGATCGCGCTTGAGACAGACGTAGATCACCCGAAAACCGGATGGCACCGCCGGGGCCAGTGATCGGTTCTCACCGAAAATGGTTGCTTCCTGATCCCTGGTTTCCCAGTCATTCTCCACGACGTACATGACGGGGGCGCTGAATTCCTCCGCCAGAAAATTGTTGGTGGCGGCGACGTAGAGTTCCTTCCGACCATCGGCATCCCGGTCGTATACTTTGAGATTGCTGAGCCGGCCGGGATGATAGATGCTGGCGATGACCGCGCCCTGCAGATCGTAGACGCGACACAGGGACGGAAAATGGGGGTGGGAATTCATGCCCACCACAATTTCCGGGATGCCATCATCGTTCAGGTCCTCGCATATCATCTGCTCGCAGCCGAAGTCGCCGAAGCGTTCGCCTTCGTAGTGGAAGGTTTCGCTGAGTGACCAGGATCGCGCCAACTGAACGGTGTCCATGTCCTGGCGCAGATAGATGTAGATTCTGTTCTGGGACTCATAGTGCAGATCGGCATAGACGATATCCTGCCAGCCATCCTCATCGACATCGATGGTCTTCAGCATGCGCAGTTCGTTCTTGTCGGACAGCAGGGTTTGCCTGAAATCGATCATCCCCGAGCGGAATGATTTGATCTTGATATTGTTGGCGTTATAGATGTCGACCTGGCCGCCGCGGTCATAACTGTGAAAGCGGAAAAAGAGAACATCATCCTCTGTGGGCTGTCCGGGAAAGAAGGTCACCGCGAAAACGGCCAGCACGCCGCCCAGCGCCGCGACCAGGACCAGCCATTTCCGGTTGCGAAGGTCGCCGCGGCCCGGTGGTGTGGCGGCCGCAGCGTGGTCACCGTCGTCTGGGCGGGGGGCGCCCGCCGACGGCTCGACATTCTTCGGGTTCGGGTGCCCCGCCCGCCAAGCGTCCAGCTCGTCCGACCAGGCATAGACGCTCTCCTTGCGGCCGCCGGCTTCCCGCTGCACCGGCAACCCGTCGTGCTTTTCCCAGCGCTGGACGGTGCGGATGCCCTTGCCCAGATAATCGGCGATCTCTTTCCAAGTTTCCAGTCGCCGTCGCTCCGTCATTTCCAGCCCCCCCGACTATGGTTTTGCATGACTGAATTCCACCCCATTTGTCTGTGTGGCGCACATTGGCACAGATTGACGTTTTACAACGATACCCGATTCTAATTAAATACACCCATAATGGCAAGAGAAGACGAGGAGCATGACTGCGGAACAACCGGGATCTGCATATCGGACAGTTGAGGACAGGAATCATCGAGTTGCCCATTCAAGTAGTCCGCAGACTGAATGATAGAGCCACTGGCTGTGGTGAGCCAGAAGCACCATTAATGCGATCATCCAAATCTGCCAACATTATATGCGGATACCTCCTCAGAGAGATGAAGATAGGTTCACGGTGCGAAAACGAAGCTGTCGAAAAGAGAAGACCCGCATTATTGTAGCGTGGTCCTTCCTGTCGTGAACTACAGGTCGTGCTATTACTCGAGACATCCCGTCTCCGCCTGGTGCAAGTCAACTCTCTTTCACAGCCCGACAGAATGTCACATTATAATAACCGATTGTTTTCAAATTGGTTGCGGCGGTCGTTTTGTCGCACTTTGTCGCATTTTGACACTTGCGGTATGAGTATCTTTCAAGTTCAATCATTCTCAAAATGGACAAGAATTTCGGATCATCATTTGAAATCGAAGGTCAACAGGGATACGAGGAAGAATTCTTTGAGGCTAAGTCCAGTGGCGATGATTCGTCTGCCCCAGGCCGTCTGGTAGTATTTGTATGTGCGGCCAACCCGGCGGATGATGCCATGAACATGGAGTCCCTTGCGGCTTCGCGAGAGCCAGCCGGGGCTTCGGTCAGGGAAACAGGAGCTGAGGTCCTGGCAGCGAAAGCCGCTGATCAGGTATTGGCCACGGGAGACAGCCAGGAGGAGCCGCTGGTTCAGGCTGGTGAAGAATTTGATACCCCGGTAACTTCTCCCCTCGTTGCGGCGCGGGGTGGATCCGCGGTCCAGGTCGAACCGTTTGGCCGTCGGGTCGTCGATGACGGCCAGGAACTCGAAGTACCGTCAGTTGGTGTCCCGTCACTGTCCCTCGAGCACGGGCAGGGAGTAGATATTTTTTTCAGGCGGGCCAGTTTGAAAACTGCCTGGCCGCTGCGCTGTTCCACCCGCCGGTGGTGCTTGCAAAAGGAGTCATCGTTGATCGTGGTTTCGACGCAGTATGAGCCCATGCTTGTCGTATATCTGGATGGCGGCGGGGCCGTGATAATGTCTACTGAATTTAAGTCAAGGAATGTGAGTGAACGTGAATTCCTATATGGAGGCTAAAATGAGACGAGTCCTTATCATTTCTCTGGTGATCATGATTTATTGTTTGAAAGCCACGCTATACAGCGCCGAGGACGCCGGAATCGGTTATAGTGAGGCGGCTTCTCAACTTTTCTATGAAGGCTTCGAAGGAAGTACGGTCAACCAGCCTCCGAGCGGATGGACCTTCCACTCAACATGGGGTGATAGTGGTCTGACAAGAGTAGTGGACTCACCTGTCTCAGTTGGTGCTAAATCACTGAGGGTACAGGGGCAGCTATATTTTTGCCAAGGTGTATACAAAAGCGGAACGGTATTTCAGGAAGACACAAAAGTATCCTTTAATATTTACGTACCTGCAGGAAATACCGCCGGACAGGAGCCCGGTTATTTTATCTACGAAGGTATTGCCATAACCTTTCTCTCGAATGGAGGAACGTCTATTGAAGCCCGCATAAACCATCAGGCAGACTTTGCCATTACGGGATTGTCCACAGATACTTGGTATGTATTCGAACTAGAGATTGATTGGGATTCTTCAAAATGTCGATTGATGCAGGGCTCGAATTCAACGGATATCTATTCCTTTACTCCAAATACGGGCGGTGGCTGGGCCAGTGATGTGTCCTTGTATGGTAATAATAGTTCAGTCACCAATACGGTCTATTTCGACGAGATCTCAATAGATACAGCCAGCCATAATTTTGACGCTCTTTTTTACGACGGCTTCGAAGACAGCACGGTCAACCAACCTCCGAATGGATGGACATTTAATCCATCGTGGGGGGATAATGGTCTGATCAGAGTGGTCAGTAATCCTGTATCAGTAGGTGATCAAGCGGTACGGGTAAAAGGCCAGTCAGGTTGGTGTCAAGGTGTTTACTACAGTGGAACCGTTTTCCAGCAAGACACTACAGTGACCTTTCATGTCAATGTTCCTGCGGGAAACAGTTCCGGGCAAGCTCCCGGTTATTTCACGTATGAAGGGATTGCCATACATTTTTTTTCAAGCGGGGGCAGCTTATTCGAGGCGCGAATAAACGGGAAAACCGATTTTGTTATTTCTGGTTTATCTACCGATACCTGGTATACATTTACGCTGGAGATTGATTGGGACTTCTTTACCTGTCGACTGAGGCAAGGAACAGGCGCGACTGATATTTTTTCCTTCACACCACTTACTGGAGGAGGCTGGGCCAGCGATGTGTCCTTGTACGGCAATAATAGTTCCGTTACCAATACCATCTATATCGACGAGATAACCATTGTAGCTGCTGATCATAGTTTCAGCTGCACACCGCCTGAAATCAGTACGGATTTGAATAATCAAACCATTTGCTCTGGACAAACGGCCGAACTTTCGGTGATGGCTACCGGTACGGGACCGCTGAGCTACCAATGGTACCGTGGAAATTCCGGAGATACCTCCACCCCGGTCGGAACGAACTCCAATTCATTCACCACCCCGTCGTTGACCAGTACCGTGACCTACTGGGTGCGCGTGTCCAATGGCTGTGGCAGCGATGACAGTGCCACGGCCGCTATCACGGTCAACCAGAGTCCATCTATTACCGCCCATCCGCAGAGTCAGCCCGTTTGCGCTGGGAGTACAGCCTTGATGAGTGTATCCGCCTCTGGTACAACTCCCCTGAACCACCAATGGTACCAAGGGACAGCGGGCAATACGTCCACCCCGGTCGGAACGAACTCCAATTCCTTCACCACCCCGACATTGAGCAGTACCACGTCCTACTGGGTACGAGTATCCAATAGCTGTGGCAGCGATGACAGTAACACGGCGACGATAACGGTCAACCAGGGACCTTCGATTTCCGCCCAGCCTCAGGCCAAGACGATTTGCGAGGGGGATACAGCCACTCTGAGTGTATCTGCCTCTGGTACAACTCCCCTGAACTACCAATGGTACCAAGGGACAGCGGGCAATACGTCCACCCCGGTCGGTACCAACAGCAATTCCTTCACCACCCCGACATTGAGCAGTACCACGTCCTACTGGGTACGAGTATCCAATAGCTGCGGCAGCGATGACAGCAACACGGCGACGATAACGGTCAACCAGGGACCTTCGATTTCCGCCCAGCCCCAGGCCAAGACGATTTGCGAGGGGCATACGGCCACTCTGAGCGTATCCGCTTCGGGCACAACTCCTTTGAGTTACCAATGGTACCAAGGGACAGCGGGCAATACGTCCACCCCGGTCGGAACCAACAGAAATTCCTTCACCACCCCGTCGTTGACAAGTACCACGAACTACTGGGTACGAGTATCCAATAGCTGCGGCAGCGATGACAGCAACACGGCCACAGTCACTGTGCTGGAAGCGCCGGCCATCTCCCAACAACCCCAGTCTCAGCAAATTAATGAGGGTGAAACCGCCACCTTGTCGGTGACGGCCACGGGTTCTTCGCTGCAATACCAGTGGTACGTAGGTCAAAGCGGTGATACGTCTGACGCCATCACCGCTGCCACCCAGAGCAGTTTCACCACCCCGAATTTAACCGAAACCACCAGCTACTGGGTACGAGTTCGTAACAATTGTGGAACGGAATACAGTACTACGGCTACGGTCACCGTGGTTGAGGATTGCGAGGAGCCCCAGATCACAACACAACCAACCAGTCAGGAGATTCCTTCGGGAGAAACGGCCCCATTAAGCGTAACAGCCACCGGCTCCCCTCCCCTGAATTACCAGTGGTATCAAGGGACATCGGGCAACACCTCAAACCCGGTGGGTACCAACTCCAGCAGTTATTCCACCCCGCCCCTGACGACGACCACTTCGTACTGGGTGCAGGTTTCCAATGCCTGCGGCACGGCCGACAGCACTACAGCCACCATCACCGTAATGACGGATCTCGGTTTGCCCCAGGCCATCTACTTTCCCCGGATCATGGAAGATGATACCTGGAACACCCGGCTGGGCGTGACCAATCCCCACGACAAAACGGTGGAGGTCATACTGGAAGCCTATAACAGCGATGGAACAGTACTGGCGACCTTGCTCCAATCCAGCGTGCCGGCTTACGGCAAGATTTACGACACCGTGGCCCACCTGTTCCCATCGGTTGCCAAGGACCTGAGCGACATCGCCTGGGTCAAGGTTTCCTCTTCTGCCTCAGTCCACGGCTTCGCCGAGTACACCACCAACGACGGCTTACGAAAAATGCTGGCCGAGGCGGTAATGGAACCGTCGGGCAAGCTGTACATCCCCCACATTGCGGCCGAGCAGCCGGACCTGTGGTGGTCGGAGGCGGGCTTGGTGAGCACCGAGGATTATACCTCCATCAGTTTCAAGTCGGGCGAGGGCGGCTCCTATGCCGTGCCGGGTCTGACCGAGGCCAACCAGCAGTCCGTGCTCGATCTGAACGGTTATTTTTCCGGGGACGTGGAATCTCCGGCCTGCGTGGGAGAATTCGTTTCATCGCAGAACAACCTGTGCGGTGTTCTGATGTTCGGCACCAAGAACGATTTCGATATGGCGGCTGCCCTGACCCTCAAGAGCACGCCGACCCGCACGCTCTATTACACCCACGTGGCTCAGGACGCCATCTGGTGGACCGGCTTTACCGTTTTCAATCCCCACTCGGTCGCTGTGACCATCGATGTTTACGGGTACGACGAGCTGGGCGAGCTGCTGGGCACCAGCCAGGTCGAAATCGGGGCGAAATCCAAAATGGTGGGGTACGCCAACAACTTTATCGATCTGAATCCGGCCCCGGCCTACGTGGTCATGGAGGCTGGTAAGCCGGTGATCGGCTTCGAGCTCTTCGGCGGGAACGCCGACGAAATCATGGCTGGCTACAACACTGATGGCGTCGCAAGCAAGGATCTGTTTTTCAGCCATGTCCGCCACGGCGATGACGATTGGACCGGCGTGTCGCTGATCAATTTCGGCGAGGCCCCGGCCAATGTCACGGCCTATGGCTACGACGAGGCCGGCCAGGAAGTGGCCCAGTACGATTTCTCCCTGCTGGAAGGGGAGAAATTTGTTCGATACGTGACGGATTTCTTTGGCGGCGTCGACGTGGGAAGCGTGGCCCACATCCGGGTCGAATCGGACCAGCCCCTGGCCGGGTTCGAACTCATCGGCCAGGGCCTGACCGTGCTGGCGGCCATGCCGGCCGTGCCCAGTGCCTATGAAGCCGAGGAGGAAATCATTACCGACCAGGGCGGCACGGTCGCGGTGGGCGGCGCCACGGTCGATTTCCCGGCCGATGCGGTGAGCAGCAGTACAGCCGTCACCTTCTCCGAAAAGCCCATCGATTATCGCAGCGACGGCGAAACCGAGCTGTTCGGCAACGTCAGCTATGCCCTGGAGCCGGAAGGGATGCAGACGGCGGAAGCATTCGAAATCCGGATCCCGGTTACATCATCAATGAAGCAATCTATGAAAGAAGCGAAAACAACACTTTCACAGTTGACCATCTACCAGTGGAACAGGCAACTGAGTATCTGGGAGGGAATACCCACAACATCCACAAAAAGCGAAAATCTTGTGGGTACATCTGGCACCTTAGCACCGGTGGCGGTGGGTTTGGAAACAGAATCGAATAGTTCTCAGATCACGATGTCTTTCGATTATTCCGGGGTGAATCTGACTACAGAAAAGGGATGGTTGATCATCAAGCGGCCTCCACAGTTCGGTATTATTGACCTGAGTGGATCTTCCCAAGAGATCTACAATGAAAAATATCTACCGTACATGCAAAATGCCGCCAATGGGATCGTAAACGATGAACTGTTCCCCCTGGGATCATCCTCCACTATTGACTTTGCCCATATCGACCTCGATGACAACTATGTGATTGATGATCAGGACCACGTCTTGATGAGCTCAAGAGGTAAAAGTCTGTGGTGCTTTTTTGTGCCGACGAATCAGAATTTGCCCGAAAATATTCAGTCTGCATGTTCGGCATCCAACCAGATCGCCCTCTGGACTGTTAACATTACCGAGGATGAATATGAAAACCAGACACACAAGAAATTCCATGTAAAGATTCTGAATTCCGTCAATCAAGACACCCATGCCTTGGGCTATTTTGGAGGAAAAACTCATTACAACACCATCTCCATCGATGATCCGCAAGTATCCCAGTTGAATCCTCTGCTGCTGGTACATGGAATCAATGGCACTGCCGGATATTGGGAGGATAACATCCATAAGCTGAGAGATGATGGTTTTACAGCCTATGCTGTTTATCACATGGGCATCGAAGATATTCCCACCAGCGCAGATATGGTTGGCGCCGCCATTGACTATGTCCGATCGCAGCAATCCAACCAGGAAGTCGACATCGTCACTCATTCCTACGGCGGTGTCATTACCCGGTGGTATTGCCTGGATCCAGAGAACGAAGGATATGGAGCGGCGAACAAAATCGATGACTTGGTCATGATTGCACCACCCCATCACGGTTCTTTGGCCGCAGCAAAGTGTGCGGAAGGGAATTCCGTCGTGTTGTTCGAGAGGATAAATATCAACAGAACACAAGATCCGTATTTGCCGATATATATAGATTTGACCCCAGGATCGGCAAATCTAATGAAGATGGGAAACAAAGCCTTTCCTGAAGGGATTAATCAGCCACTGGTATTAGCTGGAGTGAAAACTTATGCTGCGGGATTGTATACTCTGGTTCATGAAGAAGGATATGAATTTTCGGATGGAGTTGTATCCGTGAGTAGTGCCTCGCTGTTAAACAGCGAACGTGACGACAAATCTATTGAACCTGTTCAAATGGGCGTCATCCGATACAATCATACAGGGCAGCCGGTGAGCGCGGAATTATTTGATGCCATAGAACTTTGGTTGAATCAACATACGATACAGGACTCCGTGATACAGTATTTCTTCGAAGACATGACGGATATTTTAAATTATTCTTCATATGCATCATGGTTTCGACCTTATCAGAGTTCTTTGATAGTAGACTCAAAGAGCGATAGTACTGTGTTGAATGTCTCAATCGAACCCGCACCAGGATGGAACCCGGATTGGAGTTCGATGAATCTGACAGAATCTCTGTTCTTGAATGTTTTTTATACTCGAGATCCGGGTAGAGGTTTCTCGATCTATCATGAAGACCAAGGAGGGAATCCTCAAGCATGGAGAGCCTGTGATGTGATCCTATACAAAAATAATGGCAGTGAAAGCGTTGAAGAAGATGTTGATCTCAATGCTTTGTGCACCAACATTTTCACCCCGGAAGCCGCAGATCCCCCCGTCATCAACAGCTTCACCGCCGATCCGGCCACCATCATGGAAGGTAATTCTTCGACGCTGAGCTGGAACGTGGACAACGCTGATACGTTGACCATCAACCGGGGTGTGGGCGACGTGACCGGATTGACGTCAATTCAGGTGACGCCGGGCCAGACCACCACCTATACCCTGACGGCCACCAACAGCGCCGGCACGGATACGGATACGGCCACGGTGACGGTGTCAGCCTATGAACCGATCATTCAATTGTCAACCAGTACCCTGACCAACAGCTGCAACGAGGGAGAAAATGCTCCACAGAAAACGTTTACCGTCAGCAACAGCGGTAATGGCACCCTGAATTATTCCATCACGGACAACGTGACCTGGCTGTCCTGCAGTCCCTCCAGCGGTACGTCCACCGGTGAAGCGGATACTGATACCATTCATGTCAATTTTTCCTCCTCTGGACTCGGAGCTGACACCTACACTGCCACCATCACTGTGTCAGATCCGAATGCTACCAATGATCCCCAGGAAATTGATGTGACATTGACGGTGTCGGGCGGCGGGGGCGCCGGCGAGCTGTGGGGCACCGACTCCATCGTCGGCGACCTGATGTTTGTGCCGGCGGGGACGTTTCAGCAGGGCCAGGGGCCAAATGATCCGTGCAGTTATTCCGATGAAACGCCCTTCACCCACACGCTAACGAAGAATCTGGCGGTGATGGCGACGGAGGTGACGCGGGGGATGTGGGCGGATCTCAAGGGAGAACAGTCTTCCCTGCCAACGGATCCGACAAACACGTCGTATGGTTCAGGGATGGACAATCCGGTGCAGTCGGTGACATGGCACGAAGCCATTCTGTTTGCCAATCTGCTGAGTGTGGAGCAGGGGTTGACGCGTTGCTATTACAAGGATGCGTCGTTCACGACGCCGGTGGTGAACGGGAACCACACATCGGGCTCCTTCTATTGTGACTGGAACGCCAATGGCTATCGTCTCCCCAGCGAGGGGGAATGGGAGTATTTCTGCCGAGCGGGGACGACGACGCCGTTTTGGGTGGCGGAGCCGAACTTCACGAGCTGCAGTGGGTATTGCAGCGCCGGTGGTTTGCCCATTCTGGAGAGCGCGGCGTGGTTCTGTGCCAATGATAATGGCCGGTCAGAGCCGGTGGCGAGCAAGCTGGCCAATCCGTGGGGACTGTATGATGTGCACGGCAACGTGTGGGAATGGTGCTGGGACTGGTATGGTGGTTATCCGGGCGGCACCGCAACCGATCACCGAGGAGCTTCTAGTGGCTCCGACCGGGTTTTCCGCGGCGGCGGCTGGGGCGGCAGCGCCCACTACTGCCGGTCAGCGTACCGCAGCGGCATCTACCCGGACTACCGGTTCAGCCGCTTCGGCTTCCGCCTCTGCCGGTCAGTGAATTGAGCCCTTGGCGCTTGGACCCTGGGTCCCTTGGCTTCTGATTCGGGTTTCTGTGGTTCCGCGTGGGCCCGGAGCGACGCGCGGGCGGCCGGAAGCGTCAGCCGGCCGCCCCAGGCGAGCGGAAGGGCCAGGCGGATGGATTTTGGAAAGATCGGGGAGTAGAAAAGACGGGGAACCGAGAGTGCGAGTCCCCGGGACGATCGAAATTTATGAGGCGGATAGTGAGTCGAAGTCATGAAGCTGAAACTGATGACGTTGGCGTTTGAATCCGGAAAGGGCTTTGTGGACGAAGCGGTGCAGGCATTCCTGACCGACAAGGAAATGGTGGACGTGCAGCATTATTTTTTCGTCCATGAAAAGCAGCCGTGGCTGACGTTGCTGATTTCGTACCGGGAGCAAGAGTCCGAAGTAAAGAGAACGCCTGGATTGCATGGCGATATCTATCGACAGCTGGATGAGACCGAAAAAGTGGTCTTCAATGCCCTGCGGGAGTGGCGGACGGCGCGGTCCAAACAGGAAGGCATCCCGCCCTACCTTATCGCCAGCAACAAGCAGCTGGCGCGGATGGTGCGGGGCAAGGCGGCCTCCCGGGCGGACCTGCACCGGGTGGAAGGCATCGGCGAGGCCAAGGTGGAACGATACGGCGCGGAGATTCTGGACATCCTGGCCGCCCATTTTCAGCCGGCACCCGGCCCCGCCGCCGGAGCCCCTGCAGGGGAGGATCAATCATGAATCGCCGTGAACCGGTGCTCTTCACCCACTGGTATGAGGTCACCAAGTGGCTGCTGGCCCGGACGGAGAAATTTCCCAAGCGGGTGCGCTTCACCTTCAGCAGCCGCATCGACAACCTGACGTCCCAGCATTTCGCGAATTTCTATCTGTCGGGGCTGGATCATTTCATCAAGGAGCGGTTGCGTATCCCCGGCTACGTCCGCTACATGGACGACCTGATCCTGTGGGCCGACGAGAAGCCCACGCTGCGGGACGCCCTGGCGCGGGTGAACGGCTACCTGGAATCGGAATTGTCGCTGCGGGTGAAACACGGCTCCGTTCGTCTGGCGCCGGTGAGCGAAGGCCTGTCGTTTTTGGGTTTCCGGATCTTCCCGGGAGTGATCCGGATCCAGCGGCCGGGCTGGCGGCGCTTCCGGCGGCGAGTGGCCGACCGGGAAGAAAAATATAGCCAAGGCTTGATGGAAGAGGAACGTTTTTTACGCGCGGTGGACAGTCTCAGCGGGCATCTCGCGCATGCCCGGACCCGCAATCTGCGGGCACGGTTCTTTGCACAACGGCCAGGGGCCGAGGTGGCTCCAACCGGGTAAACCGCGGCGGCAGCTGGAACAACAACGCCAACAACTGCCGGTCAGCGAACCGCAACAACATCAACCCGGACAACCGGAACAACAACAACGGCTTCCGCCTCTGCAGCTCACGGCAACGGCCTGTCGGGAGACGTTCACGGACGTCTCGCCCGCGCCAACGCCCTGACCCGCGCCCCGGTCCGGAGCCGGCCAGCCGGCCGGACGAACAGATGATTTCCGGATCGAGCCAGTAGATCCAGCAGGGGCGAACACCCGGTCCGGATATGGTTGAGAGAAAAATGTGATTGGATATGAGGAGAAAACCATGGTGAAGACACGCCTGTATCTGTGGCTGATCATGCTTTTGGGAGGGCTTTCTTCCGCCTGGAATCCGGCGGCCACCACCTGGGAGTGGGATTTTGGCGACGGTTCGCCCACGTCGTACGAGCAGAACCCGGTCCATGTGTACACCACGCCCGGCACATACACCTGGACCATGACGGTGAACAAAGATGGCCAGATTTGCCAGCGGACGGGGACCATTACGGTCCAGGCGCCCCAGATTGTGTCCACCGGCAACTATCACCTGGCCTGTGTATCCGAGGTGGCCAATGAGTTCAGCCTGTGGCTCGATATCGAGGCCAATGCCGAAGCGCTCAGTGCCGATCTGTTTTCGGCCAGGATCGTCGCGGCCGCCGATCCCGACACAGAGTATGCCAACATGTTGTCCATCGAAGATGTTTCCGATACCAAGGCTTCCCTGTAGAACGGTTGGCAACGCTGGAAGCTGACATTTCAAATCACGGTTCAGCAGGGACCACGGTCCGCTCGATACTTCGAAGATGGGGTGGTGCGTTTGTACATGGGGTCATCGCCCACGCCGGTCCATACCATCCCGGAGACTGAATTGACCATCCGTGTCTATGGGACGGATTTTTCCATGGCCGAACACGCTTATCCTTTTTTTAATGGCGGCTGGAATCAACCCCGAAAAAATGACTGGTCGGATGATATGTTCAAAGCGGGGGACACATTATCCGAGTTTTTGTCACCTCTTGATGCGTGGATATTCTGGAAATGTGTGGGTTACGAGAAAACCAATATTTTCAACAAAGACGTCACACAGTTTGCCGCGGGTCTCTGTTACGGCATGACGAGCAGTGCCATTGCAAATTATACTCACCGTCAGAATGAGACATTTTCCTAGGGTGAATCGGATGGGAATACGTTCGCATACTGGCGGAGCAGTTCAGATAACAGTTGGTGGCAAGCGATTCGCAACCGATGGCCCCATTCGGCAGATGAACCGAATCCACCGCACAAACCATATCCCGACAATGATCTTCGGGTGACGGGTAGAGAATGGCCAGGGAGTTTCACGACGTGGTCATTACATGCCGCCAAAAAAATTATGTATTATCATGTAGCCCAACCGCCAGTCATTACCATCGGCTGGCCCGGGGACGATTCATCTGCACCCATCACCTATGAAAAGCTGGTTACACTACTGAAAGATGATAATCCGGCGAACTTCCTAGTTTACTGGAAGGATGGTGGGATGCACTCGATTTCACTGGCGCAGATGATCCGGTATAACGAGTCCGTATCGCTGGCCTTTTATGACAATGAGTTTTCATTAGAGCTCCGCAATTATAGCTTTAAGGAGGCCGCGCCGTTTACCCAAATTCAATGTCCTTCCTACAAGGATCTGTCCGATTTAAAGAACGATATTCATTCGATTGTCGAGACGAAAACCGGAAAACCGCGGGTAAATTCTACTGTTCTTACCGACATTATTAAGAAAGGTCTCATGATTGACAATGATGGCGATTCTCAGCTCATTTACCATCATCCGGACCGGAAAGAGCGGAATGAAAAGGAGCGCAAGGCCGTGGCCGACCCGTTTCGCCGTCTGAAGATTGCTTCGATGGCCAAGCTGCTCGAATCCGGGTATATCGAACTGACTGTTATCGGAGGCGATTCCGTAGTTGTGGAGCATGCCGACAGCGGCACCGAAGTGCCCTTGCTGCTCGACGGCGAGTTGGACGGCCAGCAAGCTGTTTACCACCATGAACCCGATACCATGCTGATGAGCATTGCCCTTCCGGCGCAAACGGGCGTCGTCTACCGGGTCCGCCTAACCAAGAATCCGGTCATTCCCCGCCTGAAGATCTTTGAAAATATTCCCCGGCTGTCGGCGGGGAATCTGAATATCATCGGCTACGACAACGTGCATCTGTCCACTGCCGACGACACGACGGTGGAGTTTCTGGTCGGGGAGGGAAATACCGATTACACCATGAGTCGCAGTGCCGACAAGGGCATGTTGAAGGATGCAGTTCAGCCGGACTCCGTGGAAACGGTGCCGGTGCCGGTGCCTTCGGTGGATGATCTGGCGGTGGATGTGAACGGGACGGGGATCGTGCTGTCCTGGGTCAATCCGGGCCACCCGCGGTTCGACGGGGTGAAGGTGGTGCGCAAGGCGGGCTCGGCGCCGGCGAATGCCACCGACGGCACGGTGGTCTACCAGGGGACGGCCGAAGAGCTGTCCGATACGCTGCCCACGGCGGCCATTTACCACTACGGCGTCTTCAGCCGGGACAGCGGGGGTGCGGCGGCCGACTGGGACACCATCCTGGTGGACGGGCGGACCTACTCCATCGCCGGGTGGGTGCTGACGGAGCTCGGGGGCGGCCTGGCCGGGGCGACGTTGGATCTGGTCCGGGATGACGGCTTTACCTGGCGGACCTCCACCGATGCGTTGGGCCGTTACAGCTTCGCCAATCTGGGCAACGGGGCGTACACGCTGACCTGCGCGGCCACGGGCTATAGCGTGGACGATCCGGAGCGCCAGGTGACATTGGCCGGAGCGGCGGCGGCAGAGGATTTCGTGGCCCTGTCCACCGTTCCGGACGCGCCCGCGGGGCTGAGCGCCACGGCCCTGTCGGCCGATCGGATCCGGCTGGACTGGACGGATACGGCCGACAATGAGGCCGGATTCCGGATCGAGCGGTTGTCCGACGAAAAGGCGACCTGGGTCTGGATGGCCCAGACGGCGCCGGGGACGAACCGATTTACGGACGTAAACCTGGCGCCGGGCAGTCCCTATCGCTACCGGGTCCAGGCCTACAATGCTGGCGGCGATTCGGGCTAGTCCAACGAGGCGACGGCCACGACCCTCAACGAGATACCGGCGGCGCCCGTCGGGCTGCAGGCGACGACGGTCTCGACCAGCGGGATCGATCTGAGCTGGTCCGATGCGTCGACGGTGGAGGACGGGTTCAAGATCGAGCGGCGCACCGAACCGGCGGGCAGCTGGCAGTGGGTGGCCACGGCAGGGCCCGACACGGTGACGTATGCGGACCGGGGTCTGAACGATTGCACCACGTACCGTTATGTTGTCCGGGCTTATAACGCCGCCGGTGATTCGGATTACAGCAACGAGACCACGGCCACCACCTGGTGCCAGCCGGAAGTGCTGTACCCCAGTGCCGAAGGAATCGTCTGGGTGGTGGGTCAGAGCTACACCATTCACTGGGAGGGATTCGCCGGCGACCGGGTGCGCATCGAGCTGACGGCGGGCGGTGGCGTTGTCCGGGAGATCACGTCCAGTACGGACAATGACGGGGCGTTCCCGTGGCTGGTGCCGGCCGGCCTGCTGCCCGGCGCCGACTACCGGATCCGGATCAGAACGGTGGGCGGCAGCGACACGGCGGAATCGGCCGTGCCTTTCGCCATAGCGGTCCCGGGCCACCTGGGGGACTTCACCGTGGGTGGTTACCTGGGTGTAGGTACGGAGAGTCCCCAGCGGGTGGTTCATATCCAGGGCGTCAATGCAGTGTTCCGGATGGACCGGGACCGGAACTCGGCGGCGTTCATGCTGGTCCGCACCGACGGCACGTTTGGTAATTTCTGGAAGACTTACGTTGTTGGTGTGGACGCGTCGGGTCCGAACCAGGGTCAGTTTGTCTTCAATGATCTGGGAGCGGCCGTGGGTGGCGGTGGATCGCGGCGGATGACCATCGACACAAAGGGGGACGTGCAGTTCACGGGAGACGTGCAGGCGGCCGCCTATTACACGCCCAGTTCCCTGCGGTTCAAGACGGATATCTCCGGTCTGAGGGATGCCATCTCCACATTGCTGGCCCTGCGAGGGGTGACGTTCACGTGGCGGGCGAGCGGTGAGCGGGCGGTCGGACTGATTGCCGAGGAAGTGGCGGCGGTGGTGCCAGAACTTGTGACGCGAGATCCGGATGGCACTGTCACCGGGATTAGCTACGAGCCGCTGACGGCGGTGCTGGTGGAAGGGCTCAAGGCGCAGCAGGCGCAGTTGGAGAAGTTACGGGGGCTGCGCGACGAGCTGCGGGCGCTGCTCCGGCAGCTGGAGGCGCTGGCGGCGGAGCCGAAAGAGGAATAAAGCCAATTGATGATATAGAAAAAGGAGCTAGCGATGAAACGAAACGGATACATGGTTTGGCTGGTGGTGCTGGCGCTGAGCGGCGGGGTGGCGGCATCGACGGTGTACGAGACGGGCGGCCTGGCGCCCCGGGCGTCGGACATGCCCAGCGAGGTGTACGCGGAGGTGTGGCCCGAGGCGGTGCTGTTCACGGTGGCCGACGCGCGGGTGTCGTTTGTGCAGCTGAAGGTCATGGACCGGGCGGGTGAGCTGGTGTACAGCAGCGGTCTGGTGGAAGGAACGGAGGTGTACTGGGACTACAGCTGGCAGGAAGAGGCGACGGAGCAGACGCTGTTCGTGTACCAGTTGCGGGCGTGGGACGAGCTGGCCCAGGAGGTGGGCGGCCAGATGGGGCTGCTGGATGTGGCGGCGGAGAAGGAGCCGCTGTTGGCGGTGCTGAAGTACGATGAGCCGGGGGATTTTACCATCGGTGGATTTCTAGGTGTGGGTACGGAGAATCCGGAGCGGGCGGTGCACATCCAGGGGGTCAACGCGGTATTCCGGATGGACCGCGACCGGAACTCGGCGGCGTTCATGCTGGTGCGGACGGATGGGACGTTCAATGAGATCTGGAAGACGTACGTGGTAGGTGTGGACGCGACGGGACCGAACCAGGGGCAGTTCGTCATCAATGATCTGGGAGCGGCCGTGGGCGGTGGCGGTGCGCGGCGGATGACCATCGACACGAAGGGGGATGTGCAGTTTACGGGGGACGTACAGGCGGCGAATTTTTACACGCCCAGCTCGGCGCAGTTCAAGACGGATATTGCACCGCTGGTGGATGCGCTGGCCAAGGTATGCCGCTTGAACGGTGTGCGCTTCACCTGGAAGGAAACGGGAGAGCCGGCCATCGGGTTCATTGCTGAGGAGGTTGCACGCGTTTTTCCTGAATTGGTACGCTATGACGAGAGCGACCAGAACGCCCAGGGGCTGGACTACGGCAAGCTGACGGCGGTGCTGGTGGAAGCGGCTAAAGCGCAGCAGGCGGAGATCGAGGCGCTGGAGGCGGAGTGCGCGGCCCTGAAGGCGCGCTGGTCGGCGCAGCTGGCGGCCCTGACGGCGGAAAAGCAAGCGGCGGCGGCCCCCGCCGCGGTGAAGTAGCCCGCGTCCGCGTCACGGCGGGATGAAAACGATGTTCCACGCCACGCGGCGGGCGAAGATAAAATAGGTTCTCGCGAAGACGCCGGGAAGAAGCGGGTAAATAGAATCATTACCCTGAATTTTCTTCCCTCTGTGTCACAGCGCCTATAAAATGTTGTGTATATTTTTAAAATTCGCACAATTGATATTCAATTATCATCGACTCGTAATGTACTTGCTTCTGTCACACTGGTGTCACACTGCGGAATGATTTTGGGTGGTTTGGGGCGGTGTGCGGCGAACAAAGGCGAAAGAAAAAATTTCTGGCAAATAACTGATTTTGTGATAGTATTGGATTGATTTGGTATCGCCCGAAATTGCCATGTGACGGGGTGAAAATGGCCCTGATAAATCTGTCACGCCGAAGGTCGCGAGTTCGAGTCTCGTCAACCCCGCCAATATTCAAAGGGCTTCCGCATGGAAGCCCTTTCTTCTTGTGAGGTCATGGATGGCGAGCCCAAGAAATAGCCGCAGGTCGTCCTGAACACGTTCGGGAAGTCTCGTCAACCCCCCCCATATCCCAAAGCCTCCACGAATGGAGGTTTCTTCATCATGGATGGGTCTTTGTTCTATACGTATATCCTCTACAGTCAATCCATTGATCGATATTACGTGGGGTACACGGAAGATCTGGTTCTCCGCCTCCAGCGCCACAATGAGGGATGGGGGAAATACTCGAAACGAGGCATTCCCTGGATTCTGGTGTACTCGGAAGCCTATCCTGACAAAGTGGCCGCCTGTCGACGGGAGCGGGAAATCAAGTCCCGTAAATCGCGCAAATACATAGAATCACTCATTCGGAAATAGCCGCAGGTCGTCCCGAACATGTTCGGGAAGTCTCGTCAACCCCGCCAATATTCAAAGGGCTTCCGCATGGAAGCCCTTTCTTCTTGTGAGGTCATGGATGGCGAGCCCAAGAAATAGCCGCAGGTCGTCCTGAACACGTTCGGGAAGTCTCGTCAACCCCCCCCATATCCCATAGCCTCCACGAATGGAGGTTTCTTCATCATGGATGGGTCTATGTTCTATACGTATATCCTCTACAGTCAATCCATTGATCGATATTACGTGGGGTACACGGAAGATCTGGCTCTCCGTCTCCAGCGCCACAATGAGGGGTGGGGGAAATACTCGAAACGAGGCATTCCCTGGATTCTGGTGTACTCGGAAGCCTATCCTGACAAAGTGGCCGCCTGTCGACGGGAGCGGGAAATCAAGTCCCGTAAATCGAGCAAATACATAGAATCACTCATTCGAAAATAGCCGAAGGTCGTCCCGAACATGTTCGGGAAGTCTCGTCAACCCCGCCAATATTCAAAGGGCTTCCGCACGGAAGCCCTTTATTATTGTAGGGTCATGGATCTCGGGGAAATAGGGATCAGCGCCGGCAGATCACATCGGATCTTCGAATTCCGGCCGGAAATAGACGAAGGTCGTCCTGAACACGTTCGGGAAGTCTCGTCAACCCCCCCCATATCCCATAGCCTCCACGAATGGAGGTTTCTTCATCATGGATGGGTCTATGTTCTATACGTATATCCTCTACAGTCAATCCATTGATCGATATTACGTGGGGTACACGGAAGATCTGGCTCTCCGTCTCCAGCGCCACAATGAGGGGTGGGGGAAATACTCGAAACGAGGCATTCCCTGGATTTTGGTGTACTCGGAAACCTATCCTGACAAGGGGACTGCCTGTCGACGGGAGCGGGAAATCAAGTCCCGTAAATCGCGGCAATACATTGAGTCACTCATTCGGAAATAGCCGAAGGTCGTCCCGAACATGTTCGGGAAGTCTCGTCAACCCCGCCAATATTATCAAGGACTTGCGGAAGCAAGTCCTTTTTGCTTTATGCCCCCTGGGACAAATTTGGGACACCTACAAAAAAATTCCCATCACCATTCGTGAAACTGAATCACATTAGCCACCGATTTCACCTGATTTTCTGTGTTCTGACATCTCACTATGGATAATAACCTGACAAACCTGACAAAAGAGGGCGTAAGTCGTTTACAATCAGATCTCATGAAATGTCAGTTTACATTTGCGTAACCGACAAACCCGACAAAACGGCTGTCGTAACCCGACATGATGGCTGGCAGCATTTTAGGAGCGCTGCCGAAAAATTGGTTCGATTCACGGTTCTGGCCGGTTCGAGGATCATCCGGCAATCAGCCGTGAGGGTATGTCGGTCACACCTAACGGCCGGATGTGGGGTGCCATGGTCCCGGTGCGGTCCAGATGTTGCGGAAGGGCTGCCCGGCCGCCAGGGCGTTGATGGGTGGTTCAAGAAATACCTTCAGGGCGGTGATCACCGTTGCGAAATCGGCCGGTGCCGAGGAGAGCCGGCTCTTCTGGATGAATCCTTTCCACTGAGGCGCGTTGTCCCGGGCAGTCATGAAGCCGGCCTCGAAGGCCGTGTCGTCGGCCGGAATGGGCGTATGGCGGTTTTGAAAGGTGCGGGTGATCGCCTCGGCCAGGACCTGACCGTCGAAATCGAATGTCCGGCCCAGCTTCCAGATATCGTAGAAATCCTTCAGGCGGCTGTTCAGCGCGCCTCGTTTCACCATGGCCTGATATTTCTCGGCGATGGCACTTTCCATGGTATAGCCGTTCATCTGGGGCGGGGCGAAGTCCAGCAGCGCGGGGTAGGTGACCTCGCATGGATCCGGCACGATCACATCGCCGAAGCCGATATCGATTTGCAGAGAAATCCTGGCCGTGCCAAGAGCACCCCGGATGCGCACCCGGACGCCTTCATGGTCGGACTCCGTCATCAACCGTCCGGCGGTCATCGACTCCGCATCGAACCACATGCCATCGTCTTCGACTTCCAAAGTACAGGCTTCTCTCATCACGTGAATGATCACCGGCAGATCGTTCGTGATGTTGCCCAGTAGATCGATATCCATGGTCGGCCGTGAGCCGGGCCTGTCCCAGACATTGAACATCAGTGCACCTTTCAGGACAAACTGGTGGGCATGCGGGCCACGGGAAAGCCGGTACATGAACCGTTCGATGGCGAAGAACTGCAGGAGTTCATTGAACGGGCGACCGGTTTCCCGGGCGATGTTGAGCAGACGACGATGGACGGATGCGGAGATATTTTTTCTGGTTCGCTCGTTCATAGAATGGCCTCGAGGTAGGGACGCATAATCCGGTTCACCCGGCAGAGGGTTGCGTAATGGAGAAGCTGGTCCACGTTCACGGTTCGCCGCTCCTTGTAGAATTGGACCGCCTCCAGGACCGTATCCAGGCCGATGCGGTGGCGGAACTTGAAGCCGTCGGCCAGGGTCTTCTCGGCCGTGTAGATCCGCACCGGCACGCCATCCATTTCGTGGATCTCGACTCCTGCCCGGAAGGCGTCGCGGCTGAACCGGTATGTCCGGAGCGGCGGGTGATCCAGGCGGGGTTCTTCCGCGCCGCGCGGCAGCGCCAGATCGACGGCGTGCGGGATCTGGGTGGTGAGCTCGTGAAAGGAAAGGGCGGAGATGAGGCAAACCACCCCGTGCGGAACGCGCAGGGCGACCGTCACCAGGTCGGGATTGCCCAGGGGCGGCCGGTCGGCCAGCCGGTAGACACCCCGGCTGACTCTCTCCAGCGTCCCGTCGTCCCGCATGGCATAGAGGGTGGCCGGATGGATACCGGCCCGCAGGGCGTCCCCGGTGCGCAGGATGCCACCGTGGGCGCGAAAGATGGCCACCGCGCGCTGGAAACGGGATGGGCCGGCGGGTTGATGGTGATGTGTCATGATAAATATACCTATAGTTGTGAATATCTGTAGGTATTATTGTCAAAACCTGTCGTCGTGTCAAGAAAACAACAACCCTCCGGTGGCTGGGGCGGTACATACAATTGCCTGATCAGTACGCCCCTTCGACATAATCATGAACAATCTTCCGCAATTCCTCGCGGGTATATCGCCGCAGATGGCTTTCCAATGCTTCCGCCAGGATGTCCCGCAACCGGCGGCGCTCCCACCAGGCCAGGGCCTTGAGGAGGGTGACGGGCTCGATGCGGAAAAGTTCCGTCTGGCGCGTCCCCTCGCCCAAAGGTAGCCCCCGCCCGCCGGGCGGCGGACCCGTACTCCGGCTTCGCCGAAGCCGCAAGAGCGCTTTGTTTTCGAACACGGATGCCCGCGGATCAAAGATTGGCTGAAGGACAAAGGCTGAAGGATGAAGGCTGAAGGAGGAGGCATCATTCACGTTTGCCGATGACCATTCGCTGAAGGGCATGCGCGGATGGAGTGCGCTGGCCAGACAGCGCTTTGTTTTCTGCGAAACGGCGAGCGGTCGCCCGCCGGGCCAGCGGCCGGGGGTCCGCGGTGAGCCACCATATACGGCGCGAGATACCGCCCGCCACCAGGCTGGGAAAGCGCCCCGCTGGATCAGGGCAGGTTCTTTCTGGCGCCGGCCGATTCCAGCAGAGCGATGATGTCCTGGTTTTTCACCAAATACGCCGTATCGAGAACGGACCGGCTGCTGATGGGATGAATGACGGACACGTCGGCCCCGGCCTCCAGCAGTACGCGCACGGTGTCGGGATGGTCCTCGGCAACCGCCTTCATCAAGGGGGTGGCGCCGTACGTGTCGACCTGATTCGGCCGGGCGCCGGCGGCGATGAGAATGGCCGTGATGTCCGCATGTCCTTCCTCGGCGCTTTTGGCCAACGCCGACTGCCGGGAGAACTCATCCTGAAGATTGACATCGGCCCCGGCCGCGAGCAGCACCGTGACGGCGGCCGGACCGTTGTGTCGCGCGGCCAGCATCAGGGCGGTTTCCCCGCTGCGGAACTGATACCGGTTGCCGTCACCCAGCCGCAGATTCGGATCGGCCCCGGCCCGGAGCAACTGTCCGACAAACCCGGCCAGGTTCAACGCGGCGGCGTAATGCAGCGCCGCGCAGCCGTTGAGTTCATCCTGCTGGTTCAGATCCGCGCCGGCCTGGATCAGCAGATCCACCACCGCCAGCGACGCCTCTTCTTCCGGCTGCAACCAGTTCTTGTCCACCGCATGGATCAGGGCCGTTTTCCCGTTTTCGTCCAGTGCGTTGACATCGGCTCCGTTCTCGAGCAGCGAGCGGACGAGGTCCACCTCCTCGTAGCGGGCGGCTTTCATCAACTCTGTTTCGCTTCTGTTTCCCGACATGGGCATGCCTCCTGGGATGCAGGTTGGTTCGAAGTGGGGGGACGTGAACATTCCACGTTTCTCTTTTGGGTGCCACTTGGTGAAAGGAACAGGTAAAGCGCCATCCGGTCCTCGGCGGATTGACTGGCTGCCATGGTAGCACAACCCGGGCGTTTGGGATGATCCCAAATGACGGCCGCCCATCGATTATTTCAGGAATCAGCGGCAACCGGCGGGCAGATGTCTTCCGGGAGGATCCTCCTCCCCCAGCCACGTAGCCCCCGCCCGCCGGCCGACGAACCCGCACTCCGGCTTCGCCGAAGCCGGAAGCTGCGCCGTGGAGTGCGCTCGCTCGCTTGCCCCGGCGTAGTCCCGCCTTGCGGGACGAAGACGGGAGAGCGCTTTGTTTTCGAACGCGGACACCCGCGCTCCCGGTAGTTCAGGCATCCTGCCTGAGACCAGTAGCGCAGGCATCCTGCTTGCACGGTGCCGGCGACACACATCCAGTAGCGCAGGCATCCTGCCTGAGACCGGTAGCGCACGCATCCTGCTTGCACGGTGCCGGCGACACACATCCAGCAGCGCAGGCATCCTGCCTGAGACCTCCTCTTTTTTCTTTCCCTCACCAGAGAGCGCCACCGCCTGCTCTTCGGCCGGCGCCGCCGGCCGGGCCAGGCCGGTGTCATCCAGCAGCAATCCGGCCGCCGCCATCACCCGCCGCACGGCGAAATGGTTGCGGACATCCCTTGCCTCTTCATCGTCCGACCCGCCGACATGCTCGAGGATCTGGAAACACTCTGGCGGCCGGGGCTGTCTCTCATCCTCTCCCGGCCCGGTAAACACGGATTCGAGTTGCGGATACAATATGACCGGTATAGGCGAGCCCCAGGAGACATGGCTCGGATAGAAGATACCCCGGTAACACCGCCGGCCGTCGGCCACCACAATGAAACTTTTCCATTCACGGATCGCCGCCACGCGCGCCGCCGCCGCCGGCGTCAGGCAGAGGATGTGCCCCTCCCAGCGGTAGCCGATGACGTCGGCCAGCGTCACCAGCGGCTCAGCCGCCAGCCGGTTGTTGGCCAGGTCCCGCCCATCCACCTCCCCCTCCACCAGGTAAATGGCAAACAAATCGGCCGGGGTGGCCTCCGCCTGCTCCGGCGCCGCCAGGTCGGGCCCCATCGCTTCGCCAAATCCCTCTCGCGCCGCCACGCCCTGGGCCGTCTCCGCCGCTGTCGCTTCGTCAGACACCTCGTGCGCCTCCTCGACAAGGGCCACCCCCGCCGCTGTCGCTTCGGTAAATCTTCCTTGCGCCTGCACGCCCTGGGCCGCTCCCGCCGCTGTCGCTCTGTAAAATCCCTCTTGCGACGCCATGCCCGGTGCCAGCCCGCCCCCTGGACACCCCCCTCCAGCGCTCCCTCAAACGACTCCGAGAAAGGACATGAGCCGATCTTGACAAAAACTTGGAATAGTACTATGTGTCCTACTAGACCTGATGAAGATCAGTGATCGGGATTGCTTGAAAAGGGATATTTCGACCCAATTCTTTCCATTTATGTTAAAATATGTCTCTTTTCAGATGGGGGTAAGGATGCGTTGTATCTATTGCCTGAATGATGAAACCACCCAAGAATTTACGAAGCCTGAGCACGTAATCCCTCAATCTTTTGGGAAGTTTGAAAGGAATTTTACTCTTCGGAAAACAGTATGTGATGAATGTAATCAGTATTTTGGGGACAATTTGGAGCTCTTTCTGGCCAGAGACTCATATGAGGGTTTGCTGAGGTTTAAGCATGGAGTGAAAGAAGACAAGGATTACAAATCAGTTGGTCCAAAATCCAGATTGGAAATAACAGTATCAGCGAGCCCGCATAAAGGAGTGTGGGTGTATTTAGAATATTCCCTGAAAGATAAAATGATGGTGATCAATCTGATTCCACAGATTGGATTCCGGAAAAAAGAAACAAATGAGTATCAGTATTTTCCAATTGACCAGGTGCCTAACAGAAGTGAAATCTATAAAAAATTTGATATGCGATGTCCCGATGCGATCCGGGCATTTATGTTAAATCCAAAAGAAATAGAAGAGAAACTCCGAACTCTTGGGATTGATTTCACATTGGGTGGGGAGATAGAACCAAATGCCAACTCTGAATTGCTATGCGAAATAGAATCGACGGTAGACAATATTGTAAGAAGGGCCATTGCCAAAATCAGTTTCAATTACTTGGCTTACACTCATGGCGAAAGATTTGTTCTCCAGGATGATTTCAACAGAATCAGGGAATATATTCGATACGATTCGGTTACCGCTGAAACATTTGTGACAATGACGGATGAGCCTATTCTTGGTGATGAGCCTGAAGAAGGTTTAAGAAGATTGGGCCACTTACTAGTGCTGGAATGGCAGGATGTCAAGAGCCCAATACTTGGTAAAGTCTCACCCTTTAATTACATGACCTATCGGGTGAAATTGGCACCGATGTATTTCGGCCAGTCAAATTTTTCTGAAAGCGGTCATTTCTTTGATTTCAAAGCGAAAAAGATTATTACTTTGGGTAGGGCTAGATAAGCATTCTCCCAAACTCGATCATAAAGATTGGAAATCTAGCATCTCCCGCTTCAATGCCATGACTCCCATTCAGTTTAATGGAATTTTTTACCCACCAGCATCCACAATTGATTCTCAAATTATAACAATTATCATTTTTTTAGTTTTTATGATATTTGTCACAATATATTTTCATTCATAAAACCGTTTCTATATGTGCCTTTCGATATAATTTTTAGAAATGAAATAGTGTGTAATCTACATTTAGCGGTAAATGCAATAATTGCCTTGCAAATTCCGTGGATCTCCTTAAAATTATCTTGATAGGCAGCCATAGGTCAGGATCTTTACACGGCACAACAGGGGGCGGATGTGAATGGGAAACTCTTTAGTAAAGAACACATGGAGAATCCGAAGAATTATCTGGACTGGCCGCATTACAAAACGTATCTACCTGATCAGCAGGACAAACATTTCTCGGGAAAACCTTTACTCTTTGACAGGGTTCCCCTCGCTTTCATATACTGAACTTTCCGCAGGACATGGCGCCAGCTAGTAGTTACATCCTCGCCGGCACGTGCCCGGCGTGAAAATCAGATCCAAATGGGGCCATCGTGATCAGAACGCCAGACAACGCCAACACACTGAAACGATTTGGATTTCATGTGGAGAATGAGAGTGTCCACACGGCGCGGACCCTCATGCTCGATGAACTGGTGCTGCTGCTGGATACAATCCCGGACCCGATCGCGCCGAAACAGGCCTATCTCGCCGCCATCCGCGACGACAACTGCCTGGGCAAGCGCTCGGTGAAGTCGCGCCATCTCACCGCCAAACATCTGATGTCGCTCTATGGACTGGACCCCGCCATCCCCGTGTTCCGCACCCTGCGCTTCTTCTGGCCGCGGGACGAGGCCGGCCGGCCGCTGCTGGCTCTGTTGTGCGCTTACGCCCGGGATCCGCTCCTGCGCCTGAGCGCCCCCTTCATCTGGCATTGTGCCGAGGGGACCACGTTCACCCGGGAGGCCATGGAGGACTACATCCACCAGCAGGCTCCCGACCGTTTCAGCCCGGCCACCCTCAAATCCGTGGCCCAGAATCTCAACGGCACCTGGACCAAATCGGGCCACCTCACCGGTCATGTCCGCAAAACGCGCACCCCGGTCCAGGTCACCGCCGGCGCGGCGGCCTATGTCCTGTACCTGGGCTATCTCCAGGGGGCCCGCGGCGCGGCCCTGTTCGAAAGCTCGTTTGCCAAGTTGCTGGATGACGTGCCCAGCCGCATCATGGAACTGGCCACCGGCGCCGCCCGGCGGGGCTGGATCGACTTCAAGCGGATCGGGCACGTCATGGAGATCCGGTTCCCCGACCTCATCCCCCCCGCCGAGGAGGAGTGGCTGCATGAGTAAGATGAAGCGATTGATGAAATCCTACGCCACCTACATCGCCATCCCCTGGCGCAGCGATGCCGCGGCGGCCCAGCGCGTGGTATTCTGCGTCTACGACGAGCAGGACGAGCTCCGCCTGCGCGCCCAGGTGGATGAATTTGAATTGCTCACCCGCCAGGCGAATCACGACTGGCTCCTTTTCGATTTCACCGATACCTTCGCCCGATGGTTGGCCGGTCAGCGCTATGCGACCAGTTACTTCCAGAAACCGGAGCTCCTCACCCCGCTGCTGCCCAAATATCTGGACTACATCGTGGAACAGTTTAACTCCAGCCTGAACGAACACGGCGCCGGGGACAATCATGTGGTGGCCGTGCAGGGCGTGGGCAGCCTCTTCGGCCTGCTCAAGGTCAAGGATGTGGTGGACCAGCTGGCGCCCTTGGTCACGGGCCGGTTGCTGGTCTTTTTTCCGGGGAGCTACGAGAACAAGAATTATCGGCTGTTGGATGGCTACGACGGCTGGAATTACCTAGCCGTGCCCATCACTGCCGAAAAGGATTTTTAAACGGGGAGATTCCTATGCTCAATCGTGACGTCTATCTCACAGATCCGTCCCAGCGCAAGCTGGTCAACGAGGGGGTGGCCAACGTCAACGACGACACGTCCGCCCCGGCCATGAAGGTGCTGCGCTACGAGTTGGAGACGTTCGTCTGTGACGGCCAGTACCAGAAAGGGTTGGAGCACGTGCTGCACACCTACCTGGCCAACATCAACCGCGATGCCGCCCACCAGCCGGGTGTCTGGGTCAGCGGTTTCTACGGATCGGGCAAATCACACCTCATCAAAATGTTGCGCGCCCTCTGGGTGGATACGCCCTTTGCCGACGGCGCCACCGCCCGCGGCATCGCCCATCTGCCCACCAGTATCTCCGATCAGCTCAAGGAGCTCAGCGTCGAGGGCAAACGCCACGGCGGGCTCCACGCCGCTTCGGGCACCCTGGGCGCCGGCGCCAGCGGCAGCGTGCGCCTGGCCCTGTTGCGCATCGTGTTCAAATCCGTCGGCCTGCCCCAGTCCTACCCCGTGGCCCGTTTCGTCATGTGGCTGAAAAAAGAGGGGATTTTTGATGACGTGCGCCAGCAGGTGGAAGGGAGCGGCTATGACTGGGAGGAGGAGCTGGACAACTTCCACGTGGCCGAAGGCCTGTACACCACCCTGCGCCAGATCAAGCCCACCATTTTTTCGTCCAACGTCAGCGCCGCCGACATTCTGCCCAAGCTCTATCCCAACGTTCCCGACGTCGGCAACGATGAGATGATCAAAGCCATCCGCCAGGCCCTGATGAGCGAGGGAAAATTCCCCTTGACCCTCATCGTCCTGGACGAGGTCCAGCAATACATCGGCGAGGACAGCGACCGCTCCCGCGACGTCCAGGAGGCGGTGGAGGCCTGCTGCAAGAACATCGGCGGCAAGCTCCTGTTCATCGGCACGGGGCAGACGGCCGTCACCGAAACGAGCAACCTCAAGAAGCTGGAAGGCCGGTTCACGGTGCGCATCCAGCTGTCCGACACGGACGTGGACACGGTGGTCCGCCAGGTGATCCTGGCCAAGAAACCGGCCGCCATCGCGCCCATCGAGCAGATGATGGAAACCAATCTGGGCGAGATCTCCCGCCACCTGACGGGCACCACCCTCGGCCACCGCCAGGATGACATCCCCTATTTCGCCAAGGATTACCCCATCCTGCCCGTGCGCCGGCGCTTCTGGGAATCCGCCCTGCGCGCCCTGGACCCCACCGGCACCGACAGCCAGCTACGCAATCAGCTGAGCATGATCCACAAGGTCATTCAGACCAATCTTGACCAGCCCCTGGGCCATGTGGTGCCGGCCGACTATCTCTACTTCGACGCCGCCGACCGCCTCCTCCAGTCGCGCATCCTGCCGCGCAAGGTCCACGAGAAGACCCTGCAGTGGTGGAACCAGGGCACCGACCCGGAGAAACTTCTGGCCCGGGCCTGCGGCCTGGTCTTTCTGGTCAACAAGCTGGCCGGCCATAACAAGGAGATCGGCCTCAAGGCCACGGCCGAAACCATCGCCGACCTCATGGTGGATGACCTGGCCAACGGCAGCAGCACCCTGCGCCACCAGCTGCCCCAGCTGCTGGACAAGTGCAAGTTGCTGATGAAGGTGCAGGATGAATACCGCATCCAGACGGAAGAGAGCGCCGCCTGGACCGATGAGTTCATGAGCCACCGCGCCCACCTGGCCAACGAAGCCCATCAGATTGACGCCGAGCGGGACCGGCGGATCCGCGCCAAGTTCGCCGAGGTGACCAAAAAACTGCTGCTCACCCAGGGGAAGAGCAAGGTCCAGCGTGAGATCCAGTCGGTGTTCGACGCCCAGCTGCCGCCCGACCACGCCCGGCATATCTACGTGTGGGTGCGTGACGGCTGGAGCGTGGACGAGAACTCGGTGCGGGTGGATGCCCGCCAGGCCGGCAACCACTCGCCCACCGTCTTCGTGCACATTCCCCGGCGCTCGGCCGATGAGTTGCGTCATCACCTCATCGAATTCAAGTCGGCCGGGGCCACCCTGGAGATCCGTGGCGTGGCCAACACGGCCGAGGGGCAGGAAGCTCGCAGCGCCATGGAAACCACCCAGAAATCCGCCGAAAACAGGATCAACCACTTGTTGAATGAGGCCTTCCAGCAGGCCCGGGTGTTCCAGGGAGGCGGCCAGGAGATCAGCGGCACCCAGCTGGGTGACATGGTGGCCGAAGCGGCCGGCCATGCCCTGCAGCGGCTGTATCCCCAGTTCCATCTGGCCGATGATCCCGGCTGGGCCAAGGTCTATGAGAAGGCGCAGCGGGGCGCCGCCGACGCCCTCAAGGCCGTGGGCTTCGACGGCGAGCCGGCCAAAAACCCCGTGTGCAAGGCCATCCTGGGCTTCATCGCCGGCGGCAAGAAGGGGGCCGACATCCGCGCCCATTTCGAAGCGGCCGAATTCGGCTGGCCGCGCGACGCCATCGACGGTGGCCTGCAGGTCCTTCTGGTGGCCGGCCTCATCCGGGCCGAGGATGGCGACAGCCACCAGCCCCTGGCAGCCACGGAGCTGGAGCGGAAGGCCATCGGCAAAGCCCTCTTCAAGGTGGAATCGGCCACCGTGACCACCAAGCAGTATCTGGAGATCCGCAAGCTCCTCAACAAGGTCGGCCTGAAATCCACCAAACCCGAGGAGGACCGGGCCCGGGTGCCGGAATTCCTCGACACCATGCTGGCGCTGGCCCAGCAGGCCGGCGGCGAGCCGCCCCGACCGGCCCCGCCCGATACCTCGGCTCTGACGGATATCCGCCTCACGGCCGGCAACGAGCAGCTCCTGGCCATCTACAACGCCCGGGAAGACCTGCGCCAGGACTTCGAGCACTGGACGGACCTGGCCCACCGCATCACCCAGCGCTGGCCCGTTTGGGAACAGGCCACCCGGCTGCTGGCCCACGCCCGGGAGCTGCCCGAGGCCGAGGCCATGGCCGCCCATGCCCGGCAGATCGAGGAGCAGCGGCAGCTCCTGGCCGAGCCCGATCCCCTCCAGCCCCTGGTGCAGAACCTGACCCAGCTCCTGCGAAACCGGCTGAACGAGCTGAAGGAGAAGTATGACCACAAATATGATCAGGGGATAAAAAGACTGAAAGAGGACGCCAACTGGCAGCAACTGGATGCCGACCAGCGGGGCAACCTCATGGCGGAACAGAAGCTCATGGAGCACGATCGACCGGAGATCCGGGTCCAGACCCCGGCCGATGTGCTGGCCACCCTGAACCAGCTCCCGTTGATCGGCCTGGCCGACCGGGTGGCCGCCCTGCCCGCCCGCTTCGATAACGTCGCCAGCGGTGCCGCCAGGATGTGCGAGCCCCAGGCCCAGTTTATTCAGGTGCCCCGCCGTACGCTGAAGTCCGCTGAAGAGATCGATGCCTGGGCCGACGATGTGAAACAACAGCTCAAGGCCGCCCTCAAGCAGGGGCCGGTGGTTGTGCGTTAGGAAAGCCAAGCCATGCGAACAGCCAAAGATATCATCGAGCTTCTCCCGGAACTGGACTACGGTAGGGCTGACGACCTGGAAGACCAGGATCTCGACTTCAAGCAATGGGACCGCAAGAGTCGGGACAAATCGGTCAGAGCGGTTGTTCAGATGGCGGTGTGCATGGCCAACGGGGGTGGCGGCACGGTGGTCCTGGGTGTGGCGGACCGGGTGCAGGGTCGGGCCAACGCCATCCAGGGAGTGCCTCTTGAAATTGATGCCAACCTTCTGAAAAAAGCGGTCTACGACCAGACCGATCCGAAAATTACGCCGGTTTTTGAAGATCTGGCCGTCCCTGAAGGCACCGGCCGCTTGCTGTTAATGCATATCTATCCCGGGCTGCCGCCCTATACGGATACGGCGGGGCGCGGCACGATTCGCGTTGGGAAAGAGTGCCAGCCACTTACGGGTACATTGAGACGCAAGATCGCCGTTGAAACGGGCGAAACAGACTTTACCGCCGAGACCGTGGCTTCCTTCGACGCCAGGCTCATTTCTCCAAGCGCCATGGAGGCGTTGCGCAACCAGGCCGGCAAGGAGCGTGTTCCCGAGGATCTGTTGAAGTTGTCGGATGCGGATCTGCTGAGTACCCTCGGTTTGATCCGGCATGGCAAGCTCACCCGCGCCGGATTGCTGCTCTCCGGCACCGAAGCGGCCATCCGGGAATTCGTACCCGGCCACAACTGGACCTTTCTGCAAATGACCGCCGATACCGACTACGGCATTCGGGAAGACAGGGTCAGCGCGTTGCCCCTGTCCATTCAGCGCATCGAGGAGTTGCTGGTGCCGTTCAATCCCATCACCACCTATGATCAAGGGCTGTTCCATTTCGAATACCGCACCTGGCCGGAGATCGCCGTGCGCGAAGCGCTGATGAATGCGTTCTGTCATGCCGACTTGCGCATCGCCGGCCCAATCATGGTCAAGCTCTATGCCGACCGGCTGGAGATCAGCAACAACGGTTGCTTTATCGCCGGCATCACGCCGAACAATATCCTGCACCATCAACCGGCCGCCCGGAACCCGTTGTGGGTCGAGGCATTGACCCGCCTGCGTCTGGTCAACCGCAGCAATTTGGGGATCAAACGGATGTTTAACGCCCTGCTCATGGAAGGCAAAGAGCCGCCGGTGATTCGGGAGATGGGCGAATCGGTGCTGGTGAGTTTCCCCCGGCGTGATGTGAACGCTGCCTTCCGCTTCTTTGTCGCCGAAGAGAGCCGGCGGGGGCACAACCTGGGCGTGGACGAGTTGTTGCTGCTGCAATATCTTCTCCAGCATCCGGAAGTGGACACCGCCACTGCCGCCGCCCTGTGCCAGCGCAGTGAAACGGAGATCCGCGACCGCCTGACGGCCATGGAAACGCGGGGCTATATCGAGCACGGTGGCACCAAACGGGGGGCCTATTGGTGCATCCATCCGGCCCTCTATACGCGCCTGGCCGACGACGGTCAGGCCGAAAAACGCCGTCGGATCGACTGGGAAGCGGCCAAGACCCGTGTACTCAGCATCCTGATGGAACGGGCCAAACGTGGCGAACCGGGACTCAGCAACAAGGAGATTCGCCAGATCACCCGCTATGATCGCAGCCAGGTGACCCGGCTGATGCGCGAGCTGCGCCAGGCTCACCCCCCGGTTCAGAGTTCAGGTCATGGGGCCGGTGCTGTGTACGCGTGGCGCGAGGGATAAATGGGGGTGCAATTGCATTGTGCGCAATTAAATGCGCAATTTTTGAGATAATTGAAGCATGAATTGATATTGCGCATCATCGGTCGCAATGAGGGAGGATGAGAGGCCATGCCGCCGCTGGACAAAACATGCAGAAATCAATTGGAGCGCACCGTCAAGGAGGCGCGCGATATCGCCGAGGCGGCGGCCCGGGCCGCTTTGGAACAGCTGGGGGTGGGTGAGGCGGCTCCGGCCGGCCATCTGACCACTGCTGAGCGGGAGTTGCGCCGCCGCTTGCGCGTCCATGGCCGGCAGCTTGGTGACATCCGTGATCCCAAGACGGAGGTCCAGGCCATCGACCGCCTCCTGGAGGAGGTCGCCTACGAGCACTGGCACCGCATGCTCTTTGCCCGCTTCCTGGCCGAAAACCACCTCCTCATGTACCTGGAGGAAGGTCCGCAGATTTCGCAGATAGACACAGATAAGAGCAAAAATCTGCGTGAATCTGCGTCATCTGCGGATATCTATGCTGAAGCTGTGCCAGTCACCCTCGAGGAGTGCGCCGACTTGGCCGCCGAGGAGGGCCTGGCCAACGCCTGGGAGATGGCCGCCCGGCTGGCCTCGCGCATGCTGCCTCAGATCTTCCGCCATGACTCACCTGTGTTTCAGCTGGCCCTGCCGCCCGAGCACCAGCAGAAGCTCGAACGCCTGGTGGCCGATCTGCCGCCGGAGGTCTTCACGGCAGCCGATTCCATCGGCTGGGTCTACCAGTTCTGGCAGGCCAAGAAGAAAGACGAGGTGAACGCCTCGGAGGTGAAGATCGGGGCGCGGGAGCTGCCCGCCGTCACCCAGCTCTTCACCGAACCCTACATGGTCTCCTTCCTCCTCGACAACTCCCTCGGCGCCTGGTGGGCGGGGAAGAAGCTATCCACAGATGCCGCAGATGGGCGCAGATTCAAGTCTGAAGAAGAACTCAGAAAATATTGCTCGATCCCTGGCGTGCCACTTGACTATCTGCGTTTTGTGAAAGTCCCCAAAGATCATCTGCGTGAATCTGCGTCATCTGCGGATGACTATGTCTGGCAGCCGGCGGCGGGTACTTTCGATAGTTGGCCTGAAAACCTCGGTGAAATGAAAACCCTCGACCCCTGCTGTGGCTCGGGCCACTTCCTGGTGGCCGCGTTGCGGATGCTGGTGCCCATGCGCATGGAACTGGAGGGCTTGCCTGCCCGGGAAGCGGTGGACGCCGTGCTCCGGGAAAACATCCACGGCCTGGAGATCGACCAGCGCTGCGTGGAGCTGGCCGCTTTCGCCCTGGCCCTCACCGCCTGGAAGTACCCGGATGCGGGCGGCTTCCGCCCGTTGCCCGAGCTGAACGTGGCCTGCTCTGGCCTGTCGGTGAGCGTCGCCAAAGAGGAGTGGAAGCAGCTGGGCTTGGGAAAACGAAACCTCACCATCGCCCTCGACTGGATGCACGACACCTTCAAGGATGCACCGGTGCTGGGCAGCCTGCTCAACCCGGCCCAAACCGACGCCGCCAAACTGGTGCAGTGGGATGAACTCTCCAGCGCACTGGAACAAGCGCTCCGGCAGGAACAAACCGACGAACAGCAGGAAGTGGCAGTCGTTGCCCATGGGCTGGCCAAGGCCGCCACCCTGCTGGCCGGGCGCTATCAATGGGTGATTACCAACGTGCCGTACCTGGCCCGAGGAAAGCAAAACGAGCGGTTGCGGGATTTCTGCGAAAGGCACTATTCAGCCGCAAAGAACGATCTGGCGACCGTGTTCCTCGACCGCTGCCTGGAGCTTTGTGTTGAACCACGAATAAACACGAATGAACACGAATTGAAAGAAAGAAATATTAGTGTTGATTCGTGTCCATTCGTGGTTCCAAATGGCGGTGTGGTGTCGGTGGTGCTGCCTCAAAACTGGCTCTTCCTGACCAGCTACAAGAAATTCCGCGAGAAGCTGCTGAAAAACGACACTTGGCATCTGATTGCTCGTTTGGGGCCAGGAGCCTTTGAAACCATTAGTGGCGAGGTGGTGAAAGCCATCTTGATCAGCCTTAGCCGTGGCAATTCAATAAACGAATCGGGCGGGCTGTTTGGCGATGTCAATGACGGCAACTTGATTCGTGGAGTGGATGTGTCCGAGCCGCGCACCGCTTCCGAAAAAGCGGCGCAGTTGCTGACAGCGGAAATCAAAACCGTTGAGCAGGCGAAGCAGTTGGAGAATCCTGATAACGCAATCGTACTCAGTGAGTCCTCTGAGCATAGTTTGCTAAAAGACTCAGCTGACGGTTTAGCTGGAATTCTAAATGGTGACTCTCCCCGTTTTCAGAGACAGTTCTGGGAGTTCAATGTAAAAGGTGAGTATTTCGTCTATCAACAAGGCACTGTCATAGAAACCATTCATTTTGGCGGCCTGGATAAGATGATCGAATATGACGATGAAAATGGGCACATACGGTTGCCAGCCGACTTCAGGCGAGAGAGACTCCATGATTCAGACCAACGCGGGAATTCTGCTTGGGGAAAATGGGGGGTGGCTGTAAGTGAAATGAGGGTTTTGCCATCAGCGCTATACATTGGAAACAAATTTGATTCAAACATTGGTGTGGTTCTACCGAAAGAAGCAGACATACTTCCTGCTCTGTGGTGCTATTGCTCAGATTCTTCGTATAATGACGATGTAAGACTCATCGACCAAAAGCTGAATGTCACCAACGCCACCCTGGTCAAAGTACCCTTCGACCTCGCTCACTGGCAAAAAGTGGCCGAAGAGAAATATCCCCACGGCCTGCCCAAACCCTACACCGACGATCCCACCCAATGGATCTTCCACGGCCATCCTAGCGGCTCAGTCATCTGGGATGAGGAGCAAAAGTGGACCGCCCATGGCCCGCTGCGTACTGATGACAGCGTGTTGCACGTCGCCGTGGCCCGCCTTCTCGGCTACCGCTGGCCGGTGGAGCTGAATCCGCAGATGACGCAGATGAACGCAGATTCAAAGCAAGAAGAAAATAATCTGCGAGAATCTGCGCAATCGGCGGATAAATCTTTTGAGCTATGCGATGAGTCGTGGGCGTTGGTTGAAAAAAGCAAGGCGCTCTGGAGCCTTGCCGATGAGGACGGCATCGTCTGCATCCCGCCGGTGCGAGGCGAGCCTTCGGCCGCCGACCGCCTGCTGAACCTGCTGGCCGCCGCCTATGGTGATGCCTGGTCCAACGACACCCTGGCCTCGCTGCTCAAAAGCGCCGATCACGCGGGCAAGACCCTGGAGACCTGGCTGCGGGACAAGTTCTTCACCCAGCATTGCAAGCTGTTTCAGCACCGCCCCTTCATCTGGCACATCTGGGACGGCCTGCGCGACGGCTTCGCCGCCCTGGTCAACTACCATAAGCTCGACGCCAAGCGGCTGGAGACCCTAATTTACACCTACCTGGGCGACTGGATTAGCCGCCAGGAGGATGAGGACCGGGCGCATGGGCGCGAAGGCGACGGCGAGAAGACCGCGGCAGCCAAGGTGTTGAAAAAACGTCTGGAACTCATTCTGGAGGGCGAGGCGCCCTATGACATCTTCGTGCGCTGGAAGCCGCTGGCGCAGCAGCCCATCGGCTGGGACCCCGACCTCAACGACGGTGTGCGCCTCAACATCCGCCCGTTTATGACCGTGCCCGATGTGGGCAAGAAAGACGCCGGCGTCCTGCGCGACAAGCCCAATATCAAGTGGACCAAAGACCGGGGCAAGGACGTGGAATCGGCCCCGTGGTATCATCTGTTCAACGGCGACCGCGTCAACGACCACCACCTCACCCTGGCCGAAAAACGCGCCGCCCGGGAGGCATCCGCAGATGACGCAGATAACCGCAGATAAAGACATCCGAGATCCGGAAACCTATGCCATTATCGGCGCGGCCATCCAGGTGCACAATGAACTGGGGGCTGGATTTCTGGAAGCCGTTTATCATGAAGCATTGGAGCGAGAATTTCAGTTCCTTAACTTACCCTATGAGAGAGAAAGGAAATTGCCGATTTACTACCGAGGTGAGCCGTTGAACACCTATTATCAGGTCGATTTTCTGTGTTACGGCACAGTGCTTGTGGAACTCAAAGCCTTGCAGACGCTTTCGGGAACGGAAGAGGCTCAGGTCATCAATTATCTGAAAGCCGCGAAAATCCATAAGGCTCTCTTGATCAATTTCGGCACGCCGCGGTTGCAGTACAAGCGCTTCGTCCATCATCTGCGTGAATCTGCGTCATCTGCGGATAATAGCCGCGAGATGGTCAGAGATGGGCAGTGAATGAAGGGACCATAACGCTCAAATCGCACAGTACCATGCGTCATGTTACTATACAAAACAAGCGTTAAATTAAAGAAATAGATAGCGTTAACCACTAAGAATCAATCAGGGGAACAGGCCGGCTTATGACATTACTCATCCATCAGCTGATACGGGAGATTCGATCTGTGGCGGTGTTTAATCCGGAGGTGCAGGAGGCGCCGGCGTGCATCCTGTGGCCCGACGGGGACCGGCAATGGGAGCCGGTCATCCCCCGCCTGCAGCGGGAACTGCCGGAACTGCTGGTCCTGGGGAATTACCAGCCCGACAAACGGACCGGCCCGGCCATCTGGCTGCGCTGCGTCATCGCCGGGGAAGTGGATCCGCAGATGACGCCGATGGGCGCAGATGAGAAAACCACCCGTCATCAGAGTGAGGAACAGGGTACTAACAACCAGGCGGAATCTGCTGAGAAGCCTGTTCCGATCATTTATCTGCCCGGAGTCAGCCGCCAGGATCTGCGCGCCGTGGAGAGCTGCCCCGATTTCCTGAAGCCCCTGGCTGAGCTGCAGTATCGCGGCGCTTTCTGGTCCCAGCTGAACGCCAAGGACTGGACCCTCTACGCCTTCCTCAAATCCCCCCAGGGCGGCCTGGGGCTGGACGTGGCCGGCGACAAGGACACCCGCCACGCCATCCAGCTGGCCCTGCCGCGGCTGCTGGACGAAGGGGTGGACGGCCTGCGCGGCAAGCACCTGGACAAGGATGTTTTCAACACCCTGCTCACCGGCGGCGACCCCGTCAAGGAGCTGCTCCTCTGGCTCGACCAGGGGGATGCCTTCCGCGACAGCCGCGCCGCCAACGAGTGGCAGGCCTTCGTGGAATTGTGCAAGTCCCAGTTCGCCTTCGATCCGGTCAACGAGGGGATCCTGGCCGGCGTGGCCAAACTGGCCGCCCACAGCGGGCCCTGGCAGCCCGTCTGGCATCGCTTCGGCGAGGCACCACACCTTTATCCGCACCTGCCGCAACGCCTGCGCCAATGCCAGATGCCGCCGGTGAATCTCCTCAGCGACGCCCAATCCCACGGCGCCTGGCCCCAGTGGAACGAGCAGCAGGAGCAGGAGCTGCGGCAGGCTCTACTGGAGATGGCGAACGTACCGCCCCACCAGGCCCGGCAGCGGCTGGCGGAATTGGAGCACAGGCATGGCCCCCGCCGCCAGCTGGTGTGGGCCGCCCTGGGCGAGGCCGATCTCGCCCGAGCCCTGGAGCACCTGGCCGTCCTGGCGCAGGTAACGGCCCACTCCATCGCCTTGGGTTCCATAACGGATATGGCCAGCACCTATCACCACTCCGGCTGGCGGGCCGATGACGCCCTGCTCCATGCCTTAGCCGTGGTGAGCGCCGCCGAGGATGTCGCCGCCGTGACGGCGGCCATCCGGGCCGTGTATCAGCCCTGGGCCGAAGAGGCTGCTCACCAGTTGCAGACACTGGCTCGCGAGAACGGTTATCCCAACGCCGACCACCAGCAGGCCACGGCGGCTTCGGCCACCCAAGGGGAGTGTTTCCTGTTCGTGGACGGCCTGCGCTTCCATCTGGCCCGGCGTCTGGCGGAGAGTCTGACCGGCCGGGGGTACACCGTGGCGGAAAGTCCCTGGTGGGCGCCGCTGCCCAGCCTGACGGCCACCGGCAAGCCGGCGGTGTCTCCCGTGAGCCAGCAGATCCAGGGCGCAGACCTGACCGGCGATTTCGAGCCCTGCGTGGCCAAGACCCAGAAATCCCTCAAGGGAGGGTATCATTTCAGGAAGCTGTTGGATGAGGCGGGCTGTGGCACCTCCGCCCAGCTGTTCCCGCCGGCCGACCAGGCCGTGGGCTGGTGCGAGGCGGGCGATATCGATACGGCCGGCCATCAGTGGGGCAGCCGGCTGGCGCTGGAAATCCCCAAGATACTGAGTGTGATCGAACAGAAAGTGGCCAGGTTGCTGGAATTGGGCTGGGCCAAGGTGCGCGTGGTGACGGATCACGGCTGGCTGCTGCTGCCGGGCGGGTTGCCATCCACCAAACTCTCCAGTGACCTGGTGGAAACCAAATGGGGCCGGTGCGCGTGCATCAAGGCGGGGGCCATCACCACGGCCCAGCGCTATCCCTGGTACTGGAATCCCGCCCAGAGCGTCGCCCTGGCCGACGGCATCAGCTGCTACCGCCAGGGCGAGGAATACGCCCACGGCGGCCTGAGCCTCCAGGAATGCTACCTGCTCCAGCTCGAGATTACCCGGGGCAGCGGCGCGGCCGGGTTGCGGACCGTCACCATTGCGGAGATTGTGTGGCGGGGGCTGCGCTGCACGGTGCAGATCCAGGGCGAGGGCGCCGGGCTGCAGGTGGACCTGCGGCGCCAGCCCGGCAATGCGGCATCCAGCGTCGTGCAAGACGAAGAGCCCCGACCGGTTAAAGCCGATGGTTCCGCATCCGTTCTGGTGCCCAATGAAGAGCTGGAGGGTGAAAAAGGTTTTATTGTCATCCTGGATGAGGAACAGCGCCTGGTGGCCCAAGCCCCCACAGTCATCGGCGGAGAGGAGGCCTGATGGAACTGGATCGAATCGACAAGCTGGCGGCCGAGGTGCTGGACGGTTACCTGGTGCGCAAGGACCTGGTGCGGACGTTCAGCCGCCAGTTCCCGGTGCCCACCTACGTGGTGGAGTTCCTGCTGGGGCGGTATTGCGCCAGCACGGATCCGCAGGAGATCGAGGAGGGGCTGGAAATTGTGCAGCGGCAGCTCAAGGCGCGCACCGTCAAGGCCGGCGAGGAGGAGCTCTTCAAGGCGCGGGCGCGGGAAAACGGCGAGGTGAAGATCATCGATCTCATCACGGCGCGCCTCGACGCCAAGACCGATTCCTATGTGGCCACGCTGCCCAGCCTGCGCTTGAACGATGTGCGCATCAGCCCCGAGCAGGTCAACGAGCATGAGCGCATGCTGACGGGCGGGTTCTACGCCGAGATCACCCTCGCCTATGACGCCTCCATCGCCCAGGAGGCCCGCGGGCGGCCCTTCGGCGTGGCCGCGTTGCGGGAGATCCAGCTTTCCAAGCGCGACATCCTGGACCTCATGGCCGCGGCGCGCCGCCAGTTCACCACGGAAGAATGGAAGACGTTCCTGTTGCGCAGCATCGGCATCGAGCCGGGGGAGTTGTCGGAGCGGGCCAGCAATGCCTTTTTCCTGCGCATGATCCCCTTCGTGGAGCGGAACTACAACATGGTGGAGCTGGGTCCGCGCGGAACGGGCAAGAGCCACCTGTTTCAGCAGATCTCCCCCTACGCCCATCTGATCTCGGGCGGCAAGGCCACCGTGGCCCAGATGTTCGTCAATATGAGCTCCGGGCAGCGCGGCCTGGTCTGCATGTACGACGTGGTCTGTTTCGACGAGATATCGGGCATCTCCTTCGACAAGAAGGACGGCGTCAACATCATGAAGGGCTACATGGAGTCGGGTGAGTTCAGCCGCGGCAAGGAGAGCATTCGGGCCGACGGCAGCATGGTCCTCGTCGGCAATTTCGAGGTGGACGTGGAGCACCAGCAGCGCATTGGCCACCTGCTGGGTCCCATGCCGCCCGAGATGCGGGACGATACGGCCTTCATGGACCGGATCCATGCCTACCTGCCCGGCTGGGACGTGCCGAAAATCCAGAAAGGGCTCCTGACGGATCATTTCGGGCTGGTGAGTGATTTCCTGTCGGAGTGCTGGAGCCAGCTGCGCAACCAGAGCCGGGTGTCGGTGCTGCAGAACCGGGTGTATTTCGGCGGCGCGTTGAGCGGCCGTGACACCAACGCCGCCAACAAGACCGTCAGCGGCCTGCTCAAGCTGCTGTATCCGGGCGAGGGCGAGCCCATCGCCGATGAAGACCTGGAGTGGGCCATCCGTCTGGCCCTGGAGGCGCGGCGGCGCGTCAAGGAGCAGCAGAAGCGCATCGGCGCGGCCGAGTTCCGCAATACCCACTTCAGCTATGTCATGGGCGCCGACGGCGTGGAAAAGTTCGTGTCCACGCCTGAGCTGCAAAGTGAGAACAGCATCGGCGGCGATCCCCTCGAACCGGGCCAGGCCTGGACCATCAGCCCCGGCGGCCTGGATGAGCATGCCGGCCTGTACCGGATTGAGGTCAATGATGGCCCGGGCTCGGGTGTCAAGATCCTCAATAAGCCCATCCCGCCGGCCTTTCGCGAGAGCATGGGCTATGCCGAACAGAACCTCTACGCCCGGGCCAACCAGCTGGTGGGCGACCGGGATCCCCGCCACCATGAGTTCACCGTTCAGCTGCGGGCCTTTGACGCCGCCAAGTCCGGCGCCAAGACGGGGGTGGCCGCCCTGCTGGCGCTGTGCACGTCCCTGCTCAAGAAGAACGTGCGCGGCGGCCTCATCGTGGTGGGCGAGATCAACCTGGGGGGCTCCATCGAACCCATCCACAACATCGTCTCCATCACCGAAATCGCCGTGGAGAAAGGGGCGACGGCCCTGCTGGTGCCCGTCTCCTGCCGCCGTCAGCTGTTCGACCTCTCCGACGACATGGCCACCAAAATCGACGTCCAGTTTTACTCCGACGCGCGGGATGCCCTGTTGAAGGCGATTGTGGATTAAATAGCTGAATATAAATGCGTTCTAATCTTATGTGGATCAGTGTAAGCTAATATGTTTGGCGCATAATACATGATTAGATTTCTATAAGAAGTACATCAAGACAGCCTGGAAAATAGGGACGGTGCCGGTAACTTACAGGGTGCTGGATGAAAGATCAACTGAGCCAATTGCTGCGGGATCCTGAACTGGAGAAGCTGAGCCTGCTGCTGCGGCGGCCCAATGTGTTCCGGATCATGGGCGCCGAGGAGTACGAGCTGCGCCACTCCAATTTTCTGGCCTGGCTCCTCGATCCCGCCCAGGGGCACGGTCTGGGGGACACCTTCATCAAGTGGTTTCTGCGGCATGTGTTCGCCGATCAGAAAACCCAGGACGTCAACGAATTCCAGCTGGATTTCTGCGATTTCAGCAACGCCATGGTGCGACGGGAGTGGAACCACATCGACCTGCTCATCGAGACGGACGATTTCGTGGTCTGCATCGAGAACAAGCTGCACAGCCAGGAGCATTCCCGCCAGCTGCGCCGCTACCGGCAGGTGGTGGCGGATCATTTTCCGCGGAAGAATCATTGTTTTGTCTTTCTCACCCCGCTGGGGGGCTCGCCCGTCGAGGAGGAGGACGAGGCCAGCTATGTGATTGTCGACTATGCCGTCATCGTCGACATTCTGCAAACACTGATGGATCTCTACCGGGATTCCATCCCGCAGAAGATCCAGTTTTATCTGACCGATTACATCGAACTGATCAAGAGGAGAATCATGGCCGAAGGAAAAGACGTCGAGCTGGCCCGCCAGCTCTATCTGAAACACAAGGACGCCCTGGACTTCATCTTCGATCACAAGCCGGACCGGCTGAGTGAGGTTGGTGAGGTTGTCGAAGAAGTCGTAAGTGAGTTTGGTTATCTTCCCACCTCATCCAACAAAGGATACGCCCGATTTATTACGGAGAAGTTGTCTCCAGTTATCCCCCCAACCGCTCATGGTTGGAAAAATCATGAGCAATTTCTGTTCGAGCTGGATTATTGGCCCAAATCATTGTGTCTTAAAGCGATTATCGCGCCTGGAAATGAACACAATCGCACCGTTTTATTGCAAGCTCTATCGCGGATTACGAAGTATGGTAAATCCAGAGGTAAGGTTTGGATAGCTCCGGGTCGGGTGACCAAAAAGAATGTGGATTTAACCAGCGATGGGTACGAGAATCCGGAGAAAATCCGCAAAGTGGTATCCAAATTCCTGGCCGAGCACCGGGTCTTTGTGGAAGACATGGAAGCGGCCATCCTGCAGGTGGCGGAGAATCTGGAGAGATAGTACGCGCGTACCGGTGTTTACTGGATCGTGATAGATATCCAGGATGACTTTTAAACATAACTATCAATATCATTTACTTCATTGAGCCCGTGTATTCCAAAAACAACGTCAATATCTTCCGGGCAGCCAGCCAGAATGTCTGCTTTCGTTATTCACAATATTGCGATATAATTCTGCCCGTAAGAGACAACGTTATCGTTCCATATATGCGGTACGCTATCGCTGACAGACGCGAGAGAGGCATGATATGGTCGCGCTTGTTCGAGGCATCGATTTTTGATTGGAGGGCCAGGAAAAATGATTGGCAAAATAGAGCGCGTCCCGTTGCGGGACGTGTGGAAGCACGAAGCCCTCGATTTTACCACGTGGCTGGAGGAGAATGTCGATGTGCTGAACGACGTCATAGACCTAAACCTCATCAGCGTCGAGCGGGAACAGCGGGCCGGCGCGTTCAGCGTCGATCTTGTTGGTGAGGACGATACTGGAAATGTGGTCATTATCGAGAATCAGCTCGAAAAAAGCGATCATGATCATCTGGGCAAACTGATCACCTACCTGACGGCCATGGAGGCCCGTGCGGCCATCTGGATTGTGGCCGATCCGCGACCGGAGCACGTCAAGGCGATTGCCTGGCTGAACGAGACATCGGCGGCTTCCTTCTACCTGCTCAAGCTGGAGGCCATTGCCATCGGCGAATCAGAGCCGGCACCGCTGCTGACCCTCATTGTCGGCCCCAGCGAGGAGGCCCGCGAGGTGGGGCACACCAAGCGGGAGATGGCCGAGCGGGTGGCCGTCCGGCAGCAGTTCTGGGCGGAGCTGCTGGATCGGGCCAAGGCTACGTCGCGGCTGCATGCCCATAGTTCACCCAGCCGGCACCAATGGGTAGGGACCGGGGCCGGTGTCGCCGGGCTGCAGCTAAACTATGTGGTTCGGCTGCATGACGGCCAGGTGGAAATGTACATCGATCGGGGCAAGGACTCGGCGGCGGAAAATCAGGCTATCTTCGACTGGTTTTTCCAGCGCAAGGCGGAGATCGAGTCGGCCTTCGGTGGCCCCTTGTCATGGGAGCGACTGGAGCATCGACAGGCGTGCCGTATCCGCAAGGTTATCGATCTGGGCGGTTATGACGACGACGAGACGAAGTGGCCGGCCATTCAGGATGCCATGATCGATGCCATGATCCGGCTGGAGAAGGCCTTGCGGCCCCATTTGAAAGCATTGAAGATCTGAATCTGTGCGTTTGCTGTTCGCAGATTACTCGGCTTCCACTTCTTTCCTGGCCATGTACTCGTCCCTCACCTGGGCGAGGTATTTTCCCTCATCCGTGCGCCAGCTGGTCCAGCCGTTGACGGTGGTCCGGTCACTGCCGGCGTCCTGGATGCAGGCCAGGGCGGCGTACGACAGGCTGGCATAGGGGTTGCCCAGGACAATGATGCTGCCATCGTCTGCCAACTGGCCTTTGTACGTCTGGCGCTTGCCGCCCCGTGGTTTATAGTGCAGCAATAGCGTCTGGCCTTCGGCCAATAGACCCTCCGCCAACAGATCACTTACAGAAACATCATATGTACGGATCCCGGATGTGGCCTGGGAATTGCGATCGGTGGTGTCAAGGGCCGGGCGGTATTCCTCGGGAAATTCATAGGCGATGACGGCCGGATTGCCGAATTCCACGTATTTGCGCACGATCCAGAGCCGGACGTCGTTGCGAAGGGTCTCCGCCCAATCTTTCAAATCCTGGGATACGGCATCTATGGGCATGCCGATGATGGGCGCCTTTTCGAAGATTTCGCCCAGAACCTTACGGATATCGATTTCGCGGATACCCTCGTCGTGAAATTTTTCTCTGACCGTCTCATCCTCGGCCACCATCTGGACGACGATCTCGGTCAGGAGCTGCCGTGTTTCCGGCCGGGTGACGGCCAGGAGTTGCTTGGATACCTGGGGCGCAATGTGGGTCCAGACACTGTGATGAACGAGCTCCGCTTCCACGACGTACCACACTCGGGCCGCCAGATCCACCGCAAAGCCATCGGGAATGGTGCCGAAGCCGTCCTTGGTCTCGATTTTCTTCTTGGGGATCAGAATCGAGGCTGGTCCGAAGAAATGCTCGGAGTGCGCCATCACCAGATCCTCGATCTCCTGCTCATTCCTGAACTTGGCTTCAATCAGCTTGCGATTTTCCAGTATGATCATGGAGTCTCCCCTGTTATTAGAAAATATGTACATCCATCCCGGTCATCTCTTAAAAGTCTAAACATCCCAGCCACAAAAATCAATGATGAAGCGTGCGCATGCTAAGAGGTTATCGAGGTTGAACCTTTTCCTTGCCGATATACTTGTCCTTGGGGAACAAAATGTCGGTTGGTTCTATTGTCCACAGGGGTGAATCTGGAGGGAATCTGGCGTCGCCCCTGATTGGTCGGTGGTTTTGAAGTGGTTGTTACGCCATGGTCCTGGTGTCATGGTGGGGATGTATGAATCATAAGTGGGGCATATCTAGATGCATTTCCTTCAAGCTAAACGAGAAATGAATGTCCCAACTTTGGATGAAATTATGTCTGTAGTCCGCTCACTTCGCGGAACCAGCTCAGCAACTCGCTGGCGGCGTGGAGGCCGGTGCGGGCGGCGGCGGTCTGGGGGGCGAAGGGGGCGCCCGGGTTGAGGGGCGGCACCGGGCGGCGGATCACCGCCGATTCGCCGGCGCGGCGGATGGACAGCCCCTCGGCCAGGAGGGGTCCGTAGCGCCGGTGCAGCTCGGCCAGGCGGCGGCCCAGACCGGCGAACTGGAGGTCTACCCGGCCGTGGGCCAGCTTGTGCACCAGGCGGACGCCGGGCGGCAGGTCCCCCGGGTGCATGTACACGAACGAGGAGGTGGCCGGACGGCCGCACGGATCGGGCACACCCAGCCCGGGCGCCTCGACGGTGGCCAGCCGCCAGTAGTCGTGCCAGAAGGCCGTAACCGCCGCGTCGGCCTCGGGCTGGTAGCCGTGGGTGGCCTTGGTCACGGCTTCGGCCAGCAGGTAGCGGCGAAAGCGGCGGCGCCGGCCGTGCAGGTCGACGTCCTCCAGCCAGCGGCCGATCTGCTCGTAGCTGAGCCAGGCGTCGAAGCCCTTGTCGGCCGGCTGCCCGCCCAGGTAGCGATGGGGCGCCACCAGCACGGTACGGCAGGCCCGGGCCGCACCCCGGTCCACGTAATCCCGGGCGCGCTGGTGGTAGCGGGCGGCCTGGTCCGGCTGGAAGGAGGCGTCGATCTTGTTCTCCACGAGGAGCACGGCGCGGAAGTCCGCGGCGGCGGCCACGACGAGCTCCAGGTCCGACTCGCCCATGGACTGGGTGACGCCGCGCCCGGCCCGCACCAGGCGCAGCTCGCCGGGCCAGTCGAGGCCGGCCGCCCGGGCGAACCATTCGACGAAATCGGGCGAGGCCACGAACTCCTCCAGGAGGAGCAGGTCGATGTCCCGTTCGCACACGCCGGCCACGGTGAATTCGATGGATGGCTGTGTTTCGGTCATGCTCTTCACCCCCGGACCATCATAGCACACGTCACCGCCGCCCGGCCGAAGGCGCTTTTCTGAAGCACCGATTTGCCAATAACTGGTTGGGGGGGCTCCATCCGGGGTCAGGTATCGATTACCGGGGCAGGTGGTAGCGGATGGTCAGGGTTGCCCCTTTTCCCTTGGGGGGCTGGGCGACGATGGTGTCGGTGGCCCTTATCAGCGCATACATGGCATCGCAGCAGACGGGCATGCGATGATGGGTGCCGGGATAGCCGCCCACTCGCCGGTGCAGCTCGCCCGAGGTGATGTCGATCTTCGACAAGCCGTTCCTCTCGGCCCGGTCGAATTCCGACTGGAGCGCACGAATGAAATCCTCTTTGGTTGGCATAATGCCTCCTTTTTGAAATTTTTTGCTGGCACGATCATAATACTCCATTGGGTCGAAATAATCAATATATTTTTTATTAAAAACAAAAAGTATATGTATTATATACATGTATTTAATTGATATTTAGCTGCGTGTATATTTCATAATGTTGTTATATGGATGTTGTATGTGTAGTGTTACATGCGCAATCTACATGCGTGTGTAGGTAGTCAGACAGCCCATGTTGTACAGGCAGCTAATGAGTGTCTGGATGGAACCAGTCATTCATCGGGGTAGTGGCCGCTTCAATGGATTGTAGGTTTTCTCAAGCAGGATGCTTGAGCTACATCAAGCAGGATGCTTGGGCTACGTTGACAGGGAAGAGCGCACCGTTCGGGGTAAAACGTCCGGGTTAGTGCGGGCGGAAGATGTGGTGGCGGTGCCAGTCCACGGCCCTTGGGTCGGGGCGGCAGGCGTCGTGGGCCGGGGGGAGGAGGGGCGCGCTGTGGTATTCCTCCAGGTCGAAGCGCTGGCGGCGGGCGCGGTGGACGGCCGGGCTGACCTGGATCTCCAGGGCGCTGGACAGGGTGAACAGCCCCTCGTCGAAGGCCCAGTGATGGCGGCGGCACAATGACAGGCCGTTGCGGGGGTCGTCCGGCCCGCCGGCGGTGACGGGGATGATGTGGGCCGCCTCGGCCTCCACCACCTCCCGGTCGCCGTCGGCCAGCACAAAGAGGGACTTGCAGACGCAGCACAGCTGAAAATACTCACCCAGGATCAGGGCGCGGAAGGCGCGGTCCCGGGCGGCGCGACTGACGACATAGGTGTCGCGCTCCTCGCGCAGCGGAAAGGGGAGGATGAGCCCGTGGCGCAGATAGACGGCCTCCAGGTCCTCGGGGGCGGCCACGGCCGACAGGGCCTGGGCCACCTCCCGCCGGTGGCCCGTCAGGCGGAAGCGGCGGCTGGCGGCGTCAAAATCCTCGATGAGGGCCGGTCCCAGGAAGCGGTAGCGGGCGCCGCCGGGGGCCCCCTTGGGCCGGGAAGTCACAATGACCAGCACGGGCTGGGCGTCGCGCAGGCAGGCGAACAGGGAGCGGTTGATGGCCGAGCCCAGCGGGCCGTCCTTGGCGGCGTACTGCATGGTCCAGGTGCCGTCGGCCCGGGGCGTGAACGTGTCGGGATAGATCGCCCGGTCGTGGCCGCCGGCTGAGCGGCTCCAGACACAGAGAGCGTATTCGCTGTCCTTCGGTTTGAAGATGCCCTCGCTGAGGGAGTGGAGGTGGGGGATGCCGGCGGCAGGGCACTCCGCGGCTGTGTGGCGGATGAAGGCGGCGGTAAGCTCCGTCCCCACGTATCTGGACAGCACCACAATGGCTCGCGCGCGCTCGGCGGGTGTCATGGTCGTTCCTTCGTCAGTCGCCCTCATTATCGCACATTCCGGATGGGCAGGGGAATCCCCGGCAGCGGGAGCGGTTTTTTTGATCACGGATAAACGCGGATGAGGAAGTCGAAGACGAAGGTCATCCGCGGCCGGAAGGTGTCGGCGTAGTGCTTGATGTTGAGGAAGACCAGGTTGCGGCGGCAGGCGCGGGCTGAACAGTTGCCAAAACGCATCATACTCACGAAAAAACAACACTGGTCAAATAAGAAGTGGCCCTGTTTTGCATGTCCGTTGAGTTGATTTGTGGTCATTGGGCCGATGCGGTATGATGTATCATTCCCGGAAGAGGAGGTGTATCAGTGCCGGAACTGGATTTTCTGCTGCAGCATGACGAGTCGTTTCGGGACAACTTCTGCGCCAACATGAATCAGCTCCGCCGGCTGCGCCGCTGGACCCAGGACGAGCTGGCTCAGCGCGTCGGCATCAGCCGCCTCGACATCGGCCTCATCGAGCGCGGCAAAAAGCGGGTGACCCTGGAGCTGGCCGAGCGCATCTGCCGCGCCCTCAACGTGCGGCTGGCCTACCTGGTGGGTGAGGAGCGCCTCATCGACGAGACAGGCCTCGTCATGATGGTGGACAAACTCTCCACCGAGAAACGCCTGCGCTACAAGGCGCTCATCGAAAAGGTCGAGGCGGCCGAGGCCCTCAAGCAGGACAACACGGCCGAGGCCAACCGCCAGCTCTTCAAGCTGTACCGGGAGGTGGGCACCCTGTTTGGGGATATATAACGGACTTTTCGCCACAAAGACGCCAAAGCACCAAGAAGATATTCTTGTTCATGGTTGGGGTTTTCATGACATATGGGAACTCTGTTTTTCGACGATGATACGGCGTGAATCGCCCAGCTGAGAAACGGTCGGCGCTCAGGACAGATTGGGTGGAAGGCGCCGGCGGCTTGCGTCAGGGGGCGATTGCCGGAGTTGCTGGCCGTCGTTCGGCACGGGGGAATGTCTCCGGACCGCTACATGTAATCGGGGCTGGACCGGGCTGCGAGGAAAGGGGTGGCGGGCCAGGAGTTGGCACGGGCGGCCGGGCAGATGGTCAGGCCCGCCCCCGGGGTGGTCTGCCGGGGGTGGGGAAGGCGCGCCGGCGGTGGGCCGGTTGTACGGTGCTTGACAGACGGGCGAGAAAGGTGTAGTTATTTTAGCCCTAACTCGCCATTTCATCCATACATCCAGGATGTTACTTGACAAACAGTCGAGATAAGGCTAATATTTTTGCACCTATGTCGAACGAACGTCAAAAGGACAGGCCAAAGAAACTGAATGAATTTCTGTCACGGCATGCCGTCTTTACGGTGGACGAACTGGACCGGTTTCTGTCGGCCAGGGGGTCCGGCAAACCGAGCACCCGGAAGTCGCTCCTGGCTTACTACCGCAACCAGGGGCGGATAATACCTGTCCGCCGCGGGTTGTATGCGACCGTTCCTTTGGGCGGCGATCCGGTATCGAGTCCGGTCGATCCTTATCTCGTGGCGGTGAAAATGAGCGAAGACGCGGTTCTGGCATACCACACGGCCCTGGAATTCCATGGCAAGGCCTACTCGGTCTACACGAGGTTGCATTACCTATCCGCGCGTAAATCGCTGCCGTTGACGTTTCGTTCCAATGAGTTCACGCGCGTTCCCGTACCACATCTCCTCCGGGAGAAGGGCAAGGAGATGTTCGGTGTCGCACGCTACAACCGTTCCGGTGTGGAACTCCGGGTAACCAATCTTGAAAGAACCTTCGTCGACGTGCTGGACCGGCCCGACCTGACGGGAAGCTGGGAAGAGATATGGCGGTCCCTGGAATCGGTTGAGTTTTTCGACCTGGATCAGGTCGTCGAATACGTTCTTCTGTTGGAGAATGCGACCACCGCCGCAACGGTGGGTTTCTTTCTGGAACAGCACAAGGAAACCTTGATGGTTGAGGATGCCCACCTGAATCCGTTGCGCAGCCTGCGGCCCCGGCAGCCTCACTATATTGACCGCCGCCGACGAAAAGAGTGTCGGATGGTCAAGGAGTGGAACCTGCTGATTCCGGTCGAAATCCTGAACAGGTCATGGGGAGAGGTGCTGTGAAATTCTCGCCATCGGACGTGTAGCCGGCAGCCGAAGCCAGCGGTTTCAACGCGGAGCTGGTCGAGAAAGTACTCCACCTGCTGAATCTGCTGAACGCTCTGAACGCCCACCCGTTTCTCAAAGGCAAATGGGTCTTGAAGGGCGGAACGGCCCTGAACATGTTTGTGCTCGACCTCCCCAGATTGTCCGTTGATATCGATCTCAATTACGTCGGGGCGCTGGATCGAGAGGGTATGCTGGCCGAAAGGCCCAGGATCGAACAGGCGGCACAGGCGGTGTTTTCCCGGGAAGGGTTTACCGCCAGGAGAATCCCGGACGAACACGCAGCGGGAAATGGCGGTTGAGCTACCAGAAATTCACGGGACAATCCGGCAACCTCGAGGTCGACATGAATTTCATGTTCAGACAGCCGCTCTGGGATATTCAGCCCACCGATTCTTATCCGCTCGGAGATTTCCAATCCAGGAGTATTCCCGTTCTCGATATTCACGAACTGGCGGCCGGCAAGCTCGCGGCGCTCCTGGCGCGGGGGCAGGCAAGGGATTTGTTCGACTGTCACCGGATTCTTGGCATGGACCATCTGGAAAAGGACCGGCTCCGTATAGCGTTCGTTACATACGGTGGAATGAACCGCAAAGACTGGCGGACCGTTTCAATGGAAGATGTGAATTTCGATGCGGCGGAATTGACACGTTTACTCATCCCCACTCTACACCTCCGCGAAACGAAGGAGCAGGTCTCTCCGGTCGAATACGGGGCGCGGCTTGTAAGGGAATGCCGGGAAGGTCTGTCCGCCATCTTGCCCTTCACGGATTCCGAACGGGCGTTCCTGGATCTGCTGCTGGACCGCGGGGAGATCGATCCCTCCCTTTTGACCACCGACGTATCTCTTCGGCAACGCATACGCTCCCAGCCGCTCCTCGAATGGAAGGCGCTCAACGTGAGGCGTCACAAGGGACTGTCTTGACGAATCCCGCCCGCCCGTGGCGCCGGTGGTCCCGTCTGCTCCGGCCTGTCGGAAAAAGATTCGCCGGCAAACACCCGATGAATTGTCGGTGCACAACTTCGAAGCCCCTGCTGAAAGACAATGGGCTACCAGGCCCGGGTGGAAAATCAGGTGGGGGACGAGCCAGTATACCGGCACCCTCAGCTACTGTGCCCCGGAGCGGCTGCAGTTCCAGCGGGCCGAGCCGGCGGCCGACGTGTTCAGCCTGGGCGTGGTCTACTACGAGATGGTCACCGGCCGCAAGCCCTTCCCCGGCGACTCCCGCGCCATGGTGATGGAACATATCCTTCACAGTCGCCCCGTCCCGCCCCGCCTGTTGAAGCCCCAGGTGCCCAAGGTGCTCAGCCAGCTGATCCTGGCGATGCCGGACAAACGCCCCGACCGACGGTGCCCGACCCCGCGGGTACTCGATGTTCTGTCATCATTGTCTCATCAGGAAAATGTGGACAAATCCACCAATAAAATGTAAGATACTTGCTGAAACAGGAAGTTTCTTGCAGGAATTGGTGATGTTGGCCAGTACGGAACAGATTCAGGCAGCCGGATTGGGCGAGGAGGTGTTCCACGACGGGGACCTGGCCTGGGTCTTCGGGGGGACAGCCGCCCGCCGGCACGCCCTGGTGAACAAGGCCCTGGCCCGCGGCGAGCTGCTCCGCCTGCGGCGGGGCTGGTACATGCTGGCCGAACGCTACCGCCGCCGGGGCATCAGCCGCTACCATGTGGCCTGTCGCCTCATCGGCGGCAGCTACGTCTCGGCCGAATCCGCCCTGGCCTATCACGGCGTCATTCCGGAGCGGGTGACGGGGACCTACTGCGTCCGCTACCAGGGTCGGGCGCTGGAATTCGAGACACCCGTCGGGTTTTTTGCCTATCGTCCCGTCCCTACTACGCCGTACCGCTTTCTGGAGGGTGTCCGCCGCGAAATCATCGAGGACAAGCCCTGCCTCATGGCCGGACCGCTCCGCGCCCTGGCCGACCTGGTCTACCTGCGCCAGCTGGACTGGCAGGGTCGACCGTTCCTCACCGACGGGCTCCGTCTCGATCTGGATCCGTTCCACGCCCTGCCGGACGACGATGTTGAGGCCATGGCGGCCGCGTTTCGGTCGCGGCGGGTCCGACAGTTCCTGCGCAAGATGCAACAGGAGGTACGTCGCCCATGACGTCGGCCATTATCCAGTCGCGCCTGCAACGCTATCACCTCGTCGCGCCCGAGGATGAATGGTACGCCCTCAAGGAAATTCTCCAGGAAATCGTGCTCCAGGCCCTGGCCGAGGCACGGTTCTTCGACGTCGGCATTTTCCACGGCGGCACGGCCTTGCGTGTCTTTCACGGATTGCCCCGTTTTTCCGAGGATCTGGATTTTGTGCTGCGGTCGCCGGATCCTGATTTCGCCTGGTCACCGTACGGCCAGATGGTGGCCGATACCTGCCGCATGTACGGCATCGTCCCCGAGTTTCAGGAGCGGGGCGCCGGGTCGGGCAACGTCCGGGCCCTGTGGGTGAAGGACACTTCCCTCGGCCGGTTGCTGGAACTGCGCTTCACGCAGGATCCCCGCCGCAAAATCGTGATCAAGCTGGAAATCGACATCCAGCCGCCCCCGGGCGCGGCGGACACCCTGCATTTTCATGATTTTCCGGTGACGTTCTCGGCGGCCGTCATGGATTTGCCCAGCAATTTCGCCGGCAAGTGTCATGCCCTGCTGTGCCGGGAGTATGTCAAGGGCCGGGACTGGTATGACTTGCTGTGGTTCATCCGCGAGGGCTGCCGGGTGAACCTGCCGCTGCTGGCGGCCGCCCTGCATCAGGCCGGACCGTGGGCCGGCCAGCGGCTGGAGCTGACGCCGGCGTGGCTGATCCACGCCCTGGGCCAAAAGATCGCCGCCATCGACTGGCCGGATACGGCGCGGGACGTGGCCCCGTTTCTGCCACCCGCCGAACGACAGGGCCTGGCCTACTGGAGCCGGGCGCTGTTCATGGATCGGCTGGGAAAACTGGAACGCCTTCTGATGTCACCTCCGACGGGAGATTGAGGGGGCAGCGAAATCCCGAACCATAGCGGGCTTGCTTGCGCGAGCCTGTTTGATTTGCGTTCATCCTGGCGGCGGCATTGTGCCGTAAAATCTAATACTCTCTTGTAGATTGGATGCTACCGCAGTCGGTCACCGGGTGAGGCAATGGCGTGCGGTTCAGGCTATCCCTTACAATTCAACCAAACGTCGAACGCAGTCGACATGTTCAGGCATTTTTGTCGATCCCGTTCGACAAAGCGGCCGTGTGTTCATGATTCGAAGATGGATAGCAGCCGCGCCGGGCAGTGCAGGATGTTGCATCAAGACATGTTGTCAATGGATGATCTGCCGTTCAAGAAGTGGAACATACTGAAAAGACTATTTTGATACGTATTTCAATGATGGATAACCTGCGTCAATTCCGCGCCGTCCCCAATTCGTAAAACTATACGTCGATATATTCGTAATTTATCACGCCGATTCACAACCATCCACGACACCTTGATCTCGGCCGTGGACCAAGTGGGGAAAGCCCTGCGGCCCCATCTGAACCAACTGAGATTGTAAACGGTGCGTGAGAGAACGGTTGCCGCTCTTATGGGGAAGAGATTCCGTACACCCTTGCTCAGGGATTGAGATGCACTGCCCCGCAGTCAGTGATGGTGGGGGTCCGGTGTCTCAGATCGGCCAGTACAGCTTCTTGAGGGGGAGCAGGGTGCGGGTTTCCGAATCCACATTGTCGTAGTGCTGCAGGATCAGGTCTACCAGGCGGTCCAGGTCCACCAGGGTGAGGGGGTTGTTGGCCCGTTCGGCCTCGTATTTCGCCTCCCTGGTGAAGCCGCCGGTGGACACGAACAGCGCCTTGTCGTTGGCCCGCAGCACACCCATGAGGTTGCGCACGTCCTGGGAGCCCATGGCGGAATTGGGACGGTGCTTGACCTCGACGATGATCTTGGGATCCTCCAGCCCCAGGCCGTCGGGCGAGGCGATGATGTCCTTGCCGCGGTCGGCACCGCGCGGGCTGATCAGGGTCTTGTAGCCCATGGCCCGCAGGATCCCGGCTACGAGTTCCTGCAGCTCGTCCCAGTCCAGCCGGGCGATGCGGTCCTTGATGAACTCGAGGGCGCGCTCCGCCACATCCTCCTTGATGGTGTCCAGCGCCACGGCCTCGGCCGCCGTTTCCTCCGGGGCCGATTTTTGATGACCCAGCAGTTCGGCGCTGGCGTCCCGGGGGATCCTGAAAATGGTGGAGATGGCGCCCAGTGAGTTGCGGGTGGCGGGGGTGAGTTCGTCGCGGTTCCGCTTCCGTTCCCATCGCACCCGGCGGAGGTGATGGTAGTCGGTGAGGTCCGGATCGAAGGTATAGTCGGAGGTCACCTCGCCGATCCAGTAGACGCGTTCGCCGGGATTGTAGGTGACCACCGGTTGGCCGGCGGTGATCTCCGTCCGGAAGCGTTGGATCTGGCTGGCGTGCATGTTGATCTGGCCGTCGCCGGCGTTGGGATAGGCCTGGCGGAGCATGGATTTTATCTGTTCAAGGGTGGTCACTTCCGTCAGATCGCCCAGTTCGTTCCAGCCGATGGCGATGATCTGTTTGGCGATGAAATCGTCGATGAGGTAGCCCCGCTCGCCGGCCCGGACCATCCACAATTCGGTCATGACTTCCTCCATTCAGCGATATGGTGTGTGCAGATTCAGGCGGGCCAACACGCAGCTCCCGTTGGGTGGTCACTCATTCCGGTTGACCGGCTTCAGCGCCAACGGTTACGGGTGGTACTGCTTGTTCAATGAGCCAGGGCGTTGGGCGCCGGGCCAGTGGAGGCCGGCCGCCCGGGCGAACCATTCGACGAAATCGGGCGAGGCCACGAACTCCTCCAGGAGGAGCAGATCGATGTCCCGCTCGCACACGCCGGACACGGTGAATTCGACGGATGGCTGTGTTTCGGTCATGCTCTTCACCCCCGGACCATCATAGCATACGTCACCGCCGCCCGGCCGATCGACGTTCTCCTGAATCAACGATTTGCCAATAACTGGTTGGGTGGCTCCATCCGGGGTCAGGTATCGATTACCGGGGAAGGTGATAGCGAATGGTCAGGGTCGCCCCTTTCCCCTTGGGGGGCTGGTCGACGATGGTGTCGGTGGCCCTTTTCAACGCCTGCATGGCATCGCAGCAGACGGGCATGCGATGATGGGTGCCGGGATAGCCGCCCACTCGCCGGTGCAGCTCGCCCGAGGTGATGTCGATCTTCGACAAGCCGTTCCTCTCGGCCCGGTCGAATTCCGACCGGAGCGCACGAATGAAATCCTCTTTGGTTGGCATGGTGCCTCCTTTTTGAAATTATTTTGTTGGCACGATCATAATACTCAATTGGGTCGAAAAAGTTCATATAAATTTTGATAAAACACAAAAAAGTATATCAAATAATACATATTGTTAGTTGGCATTTAGTTGTATGTATATATTGTACTGTTATGATATAGCTTCTGTATATATAGTCTCACGTGCGCAATCTACATGCGTGTGTACGTAGTCAGACAGCCCATGTTGTACAGGCAGCTAATGAGTGCCTGTATGGAACCAGTCATTCATCGGGGTAGTGGTCGCTTTAATGGATGGTAGGTTTTCTCAAGCAGGATGCTTGAGCTACAACAAGCAGGATGCTTGAGCTACACAACAAGCAGGATGCTTGGGCTACAACAAGCAGGATGCTTGAGCTACATCAAGCAGGATGCTTGAGCTACAACAAGCAGGATGCTTGAGCTACACAACAAGCAGGATGCTTGGGCTACACAACAAGCAGGATGCTTGGGCTACATCAAGCAGGATGCTTGGGCTACATCAAGCAGGATGCTTGAGCTACCGGAGAAAAATTGGCCACGGAGTCGGGCCTTCCTCGACCTCTTCGATGATGGTGAAGCTATGGCAGCCGCGATCTTCCGGATTTCAGAACCCGATTCGGCCGGTGGATAACCAGCAGCCGGGATCTTGTGGTGTGTAAAAAACGCGCGGCCGAGGCCCTCAAGCAGGACAACACCGCCGAGGCCAACCGCCAGCTCTTCAAGCTCTACCGGGAGGTGGACGCCCTGTTCGGGGATATGTAACGGAATTTTCGCCACAAAGACACCAAGGCACGAAGTCACGAACAGGAATTTTCTGGTTTGCTGCCGCAAAGGCGCCAAGAAGATTTTCTTATTCCTGGTTGGTGTTTTCATGACATATGGGCGACTCTGTTTTTTCGAAGATAATGAGGCGTGAATCGCCCAGCTGAGAAGTGGCCGGTGCTCAGGACAGATCGGGTGGAAGGCGCCGGCGGCTTGCGTCAGGGGGGCGATGGCCGGAGTTGCCGGCCGTCGTTCGGCACGGGGGAATGTCTCCGGACCGCTACATGTCATCGGGGCTGGACTGGGCTACGAGGCAGGGGATGGCGGGCCAGGAGCTTGTGCGGCGGCTGGGACAACCGGCCGGCGGCGGTGCCCGGCTATGTTTCGGACAGCAGGGCATCCACCAGCCGGGCGGTGATGGGGTGCCCCATTTTCCGCTCCACGTCGAGATACACCGGCGACGAGTTGCATTCCAGCAGATGGTAGTTGCCGGCGTCGTCCATTTTCAGGTCGATGCCGGCGAAGCGCAGCCGCAGCAGCCGGGCCGCCCGCGCGCATATTTTTTCTACCTTTCGGGGCAGGGGATGCTCGCGGTAGGTGCCCTGCCCGGTGGAATAGTTGTCATCCGTCCGAAAATCAAGGGTTTCGGGCGGAACCTCCACGACCACTGACGACAGGATGTGCCCGTCCAGCACCATGACCCGGATGTCGATGCCGCGGATCCATTCCTGGAAAATAACGGGCGCGTGAAGGATATGGGCCAGATCGGCCTCCTTCTCCGGCGTCAGCCGCTCGCAGAACGCGCCGCCCATGGATGGCTTGAAGACCACTTCGCCCACCTGATCCCTGAACCGGCGGACTTCGCCGGGATCGTTGGTCACCAATGATGCCGGCACGGGCAGCCCTTTCCTGTGCAGCAGATAGAGCTGGTACGGTTTCAGGCGCCCGATGGTGCCGGGTGACGGCGGATTGATGACATTCTTCCCCTCCTCGGCCAGGCTCAGCAGCCAGCTCCACACGAACGCGTGCTGTTCCCGCTGGCGCATGTACAGGACGAACCAGTCGTCGTGCAGCAGCAGCCGGTCGTCTTTCTCGATCCACGGCGCCAGGGGCGCCCGCACCTGGCGCACCCAGACGCCCCGCAGATCCTCCATGGGGGTTCCGTCATAGAAAAACCGCTGGTTGCGCAGGCTGTGACCGATGCCCCGGTCGAAGGCATCACCTTCGATCCACGTCACGTCCGCGCCACGCTGCCGCAGCATCGCCGCCACATGGCGGCTTTGTGTATCTTTCTTCCGGCTGAAAATGGCGACGTTCACCGGTGCAACTCCGCCCGGGGGTTACGCTGGCTGACCGGCAGGACCGGAGACGGGCCTGGCCGGCACAGTCTCATCATCGCCGCGACCGGCCCGGCAAGACACACGCACAGGATGATGACCTGCCTTGACATCAAACGGTTTCCGCATGCGGCAGATGTCCTGAACACGGACGAGTCCCCCGGCTCAGGCCGGAAGACGAAACATCCACATCTAATCTTCCTCCTGAAATCCGTACGTGGTGACGAGGTCCTCATCGTCGGAATCGCCTTCCGCCGGCGGCTCTTCCCCGGTGCCGTCCATTCCCGGCACAGGATTCGGATAGGCGATCACGCCGGATCCGCCGGTCCGCTCCGGCGGCCGGGTCTCGGTGCCACCGGTGCCTTCCGCATCGGATCCGGCCGGCTCCTCCTCCAGGTAGCCGGCGTCTTCCTCGGCGAAACCGAACGTCGTGACGGTGTTATCGGGCAGATCCGGCTCCAGGTAAAAAGTCCGCGGATCTTCCGCCCGCGCGGCCGATGGATCGTCCGGCGGGCGCAATTGTTCGGCTCCCGGCCGGCCCAGGGGTCCGATGGGGCGGTCCTTGTCCGGGTCCTTCCCGCCGGTGACCGGCTTGGCGTCCTGGCCGGTATCGGCGGCCGGGCTGCGCATGGCGGCCTGGTGGGCGGGATGGAGGTAATTGACGAAACTGTGGTGTTGCCGCGGCAGGGCGTGTTTTTCCGCCTCCGGGACAGCCGTGGTTTCCGCGCCGGGTTGTTTGGCCGGGGCCTCCCGGGCGGGGAGACGGCTAAAATCCTGCAACCGGAAGGAGCCGGACTGCTGCAGGACGGCCTTCGACTTCTGCGCCAGGTCGGTCAGCAGGGTCAGGGCCTGGTGGAAGCGCCCGGTCCGCTCCCGGATGCCCGCCTGTTCCGGCGCGGGTTCCGACGGCATCTGGGCCGCCATTGTCTCGAAGTTTTTGGACAACTGGCTCATCCGGGAGAGCTCGAGTTTGTCGGCGCCCCTGGCCATCAGGGCGGCGGGCATGGGCTGCTGCTGGAAATATTCCGCTTGCGGTTCGAGGGACGTCAGTTTGGCGAGGGATGCTGGACCCCGGGGATCCAGCGTGTGGATCAGCTGATTCGCCGGTGTGGGGGACGCACTCTTCAATTGAGCCGCCAGTTTCAGGCCCTGGGCCGGCCCGAGCTTTTCCGGGTCGGATATCCTGGCCGGAGGGGGCGGGCCGACAGATCGACCGATGTTCGTCATGACGTGCTCCTTTCACTTCGGGGAAATCGCCGATCCTTCATGGGTACCCCGGGCACCCTGACGGATCCGCCCCATACGTTCCTCATCATGTCATCGTGTATTCTGGGCCCATTATAGCAGGCATGGCGGCGCAGGCCAACCGCGGAAAGCCGAAACGTCGCCCTGTCCGGGGATGGGTATGATGGACCCGCTGACTGTGAGGGAGCCGTTTCCCTATCCGGGCCGGATCCGCGGCTAGCGCGGGCCGGGCGGCAGGTGGTCCAGCAGATAGCGGATCATGTGCAGGCGCACGTGCACCTGGGTGCCGGGGCCCTCACGCAGACCGTGATCGCGGTGGGGATAGGCCATGTAATCGAAGGGCTTGCCCAGTTCGATGAGGCGATCCACCAGTCCCTCGGTGATCTGGAGGTGGGTGTTGGTCTCGCCCGTGCCGTGAATGATCAGCAGGTCCCCCTGCAGGCCTTCGGCGAAGTTGATGGGCGCGGAGCGCCGGTATCCCTCCGGATTGACGGCCGGTGTTTCCATGTAAATTTCCTGGAACCAGGCATTGTAGAGATGGGGCTGCGGCTTGGGGGCGACGGCGATGCCGACATGATACAGCTCCGGCCGGCGAAACATGGCGTTCAGCGTGTTGGAGCCGCCGCCGCTCCAGCCCCAGATGGCGACGCGGGCTGAATCGACGTACGGCCGCAGGCGGACCAGCGCCTGCAGGGCCGCGGCCTGATCCGCGGTGGAGAGCGGACCCAGGCTGCCGAAGATGGATCTCCGCCAGGCCGCCCCTTTGGGGGCCGGCGTGCCCCGGTTGTCGATGGAGACCACCAGATAGCCCAGCTCGGCCACCAGGCGATGGTACAGGCTGTGACTGGCGGCCCAGATATCCAGCACGGTCTGCCCGTGGGGCTCGCCGTACACATAGACCAGGACCGGGTATTTTCGCGACGGATCGAAGCCGGCGGGCTTCATCATCCACGCATCCATGGTCACGCCGTCTGCGGTTTCCAGCCGGAAGAACTCTGCCGGCGGAGGGTTCCAGGCCTGCATGTTCCGGCGGACGTCCCCGTTGTCTTCCAGCACGCGCACCACCCGGTGCTCGGGCATCTTCACCAGCCGGGTGACGGGGGGAGTGTCGAAGGTGGACCAGGTATGAAACGCCCAGTGCCGGTCAGGCGAAAACTCATAGTGGTGTGTGCCGGGCTGGTCCGGGGGGGTGACCCGTTCGGGTTTCGCGGATCCATCCAGTTTTACCCGGTACAGGTACTTCCGGGTGCCGTCGTCGGGCGAGGCATAACAGTAAAACCAGCCGCCGGCCTCGTCCACCGGGCCGCGCCCGATGACATCCCATTCGCCGGGTGTCAGGCAAACGATCTCCTGCCCTGCGCGGGAATACAGGTAGGCGTGGCGCCAGCCGTCCATTTCGCTCAGGACGATGAAGGCCTGGCCGTCGCGGATCCACTCCAGCCCGAGATTGGTGTGGTAGCTGGCCACGACCCAGGCCGGATCGGTCTCGTGGAAGATGCGGGTGACGGTCCCGGTCCGGACGTCCGCCAGCAGAAACTCCCGCTCGTCGCGAAACCGGCTCAGCTTTTCCACCAGCAGCTCATGGGAATTGCCGGCCCAGTCCACCTGCCCCAGGTAGAACCCTTCGGCCGGTACGGGAATGGAGAGCCAGCGGGTCTCTTTGCCGGCCGGGTCGACCACGCCGACACGCAGGGTGGGGATGGTTTCGCCCACCCGGGCGAACCGGACTTCCCGTACCTCCGGATACGTCGGATCGCCGGGGACCAGCATGGCGCGCTGCCGCACCCGGGAGGCATCCGACTGCACGAAGGCGATCCGCCGGCCGTCGGGACTCCAGACAGCCCGCCGGTTGGACACCTGGCCGCCGGCCTCGTCGCGGGTGAGGGGAGTGGTCTCGCCGCTGGCCACATGACGCACGTAGAGATTCCCGTTTTCCTCATAGAGCAGGTATGTTCCGTCGGGGGAAGGCGTCACGGACGGTTCGGCGGCGCCTGTTTCCGGCGCGTCCAGCACGGTGCGGGCGCCGCTGGCCGTGTCGTAGCGGATCCGCACGCGTGTGTCCGTCCCCGCCACCGGCTCCATGACCAGGTAGCCCGAGCTGTCGGGCAGCCACTCGGCGCGAAAGGGCCGGGCCCGGTAATCGTCCCCGTCGTAGATGGCCCGCAACCGGGACTCGGTCGCCTTAAGGCTGTCCCGGCGGTCCTGACCAAAGACGCCCGGCAGGGCGGCCGTCATGACCAGGCAACAACCGGTGAACCAGGTGAACCAGTTCTTCATGCTCATGTTTTTTCTCCCTTTTCCTCTCTCCACGCGGCAGCGGCGGTATGTTGCATGGGTACAGTATACCATCCGTCCTGTGCGGGCACATTCTCTGTCGCCGGAGTGGTCGCCGGGACAGGGTGCGGTGAACTGTCCCCGGCCGATGGGGCGCCGGCATGCCCGCTCTTGCCCTGGCGGCAGGATCATGATGTTGCCGGACGGATGGAAACCGGAACAGGCGTATCCCGCCGAGGAAGGACGAGAGGCTACGGCCGGCGGGCGGCGTCGGACCGGGCGCGGATGGCGCGGATGCGCTCTGCGTCGTCGACCACCAGGATGAGGCGGAGCGGACCCTGGTGGAAGTGGTGGCGGAGCCCGTCGGCGGGGATCTCGCCGGGGGCGGCGGGGGCGACGCCGGCGGCCGTCCAGCCCTGCCCGGCCAGGACGGCCCGCGCCGCATCCACCGTCGTGCCCAGGCGAAGGCCGTGCACCGTGCCCGAGTAGGGCGGTTCCGCCGTGATGGCCGCCAGACCGCGGTCCGGCGCAAACTCCAGGCTCACGACGTTGTAATAGAGGACCTCGTGCCCGCCGGCCGGTGCCGGCGTCTCGGCGCGGCGGCCCGATGTCCCCAACAGCTCGCCCCACGCCCATTCGGTCCGCGACGGCCCGTCAAGGCGCAGATCCACCGCGGCCAGCGCCCCAACGGCCGGCGCCTTGTGGATCCGCTCCACCTGGCCGGCCAGCCCGGCCAGCGCCACCACACCCGCCACGGCGACGAGCCGGATCCATTTCTTGCCGTACACGTTGACGATGCCGCCCAGCAGGGCGCAGACCGCGGTGATCCCGGCCGTCAGCAGGGTGATGCCGTTGTCATCCACCAGGGCCACGGCCGCGAACGGGAACGCCAGCGCCAGGGCGTGGAGCGGTCTCGCCCGCTGCAGCAGCTGGGCCGCGACGAATCCGCCGGCGAAGGCGGCCAGGCAGAACACCGCCGCCAGGGCCGGGACGACGGTGGGATAGTCCGTCGCCCGGGACGCGTTCACGTGCACCGCATCCAGCGAAAACAAACCCATGACGAAGACCAGCATCATGCCCAGAAATCCGCACAGGATGGCCAGCAGCGTCTGTTTCAGGTTCATGGTCTCGCTCCTTGCGGGGCGCGCGGCCGGCGATCCGGTCCGCCACTCCCGCCGCCGGACGCTTGCCCCCGCCGGTGCCCCGGCCGGCACCATACGGCCACCCGGCGGCGTGCCGGCGGACGGCGCCGGGGCGGCAATCGGGGCCACCCGGCAGGCCGCATTGTCCATCGGGCCCCAAAAGAACGGCGGCTGGTCTGATTGTAGCACATGTTCCGGTCACCACATCGCGGGACACCGCCCGACCGCCGGCTCCCGCCTCCCGGTCCGTCGGACGACCCCGTTTCAGAGGGGGAAACGCCAATCCCTCGAAACCTGCCCCAGCCCCATCCGTATGAGGGGAGTGATCGATTCACGGGCCACGGCGGCCCTTGCCTGGATGGGACCCCAACGGCCGCCGGCCCGCAATCCGAACACCCGTTCGCGTGACGAATACCCGGGGAGCCAGCGCATGTCATCAACAAACGGATTGTCAGCCGGACATCACGGCATGAACAGAGTGGAACCACGGGCCGTGCGGCACCTCTGGGCGCCGCTGGTCCTGCTCCTGCTGGTGGGCGGAGTGGCCGCGGTGCCGCCGCCCGGCAGCCCGGAGAACCCGTACCCCGTGCCGTACACGGACACGGCCATCACTGTCGACGGCGACCTGACCGAGGCCGCCTGGCAGACGGCCCAGGTCCTGGAGCTGAACTACGAGGTCAGCCCCCGCGAGAACGTGGCGCCGCCGGTGCGCACCGAGATTCTTTTCATGTACGACCGTTCGAATTTCTACATCGGTTTCCGCTGCTACGACCCCGATCCGTCGCGGATCCGCGCCTATTACAGCGACCGCGACGCCCTGGGCAGCAGCGACTGGGTGGCGGTGGAGATCGATACCTACAACGATTCGCGGCGGGCGTTCACCCTGTTTTCCACGCCCCTGGGCGGCCAGATGGACGGCATTTCCGACGCCGCCGGCATCAAGGACTACAACTGGGACATGATCTACGACACGGCCGGCCGGGTGTTCGACTGGGGCTACGGCGTGGAGATCGCCGTGCCGTTCTCCTCCCTCCGTTTTCAGCGGACGCAGGAGGAGCAGACCTGGGGGCTCAACGCCGTCCGGGGATACCCCCGCGACGTGTCCCACCAGATCTGGGCCCAGCCCTACGACCGGGGCAACAACTGCCGGGTCTGCCAGTATACGCGGATCCGGGGGTTCAGGGACGTGTCGCCCGGCCGGAACGTGGAGATCAATCCCACCCTGACGGCCAGCACCACCGAGGAGCGGACCGACATGCCCGCCGGCGACTTCGCGAACCGCGACCGGCAGGCCGAGGCCGGCCTGTCCGTCCGCTGGGGCATGACGCCCAACCTGATGCTATCGGGGACGGTCAACCCCGATTTCTCCCAGGTGGAAGCCGACGCCGCCCAGCTGGACATCAACCAGCCTTTCGCCCTGTTCTTTCCGGAAAAGCGGCCGTTTTTTACCGAGGGAGCGGATTTTTTCCGGACACCCTTCAACGTCGTTCATACCCGGACCCTGCGGGATCCCAACTGGGGCGTCAAGCTCTCCGGCAAGGAAGGGGCCAACGCCCTGGGCATGTACGTGGTCAACGACGACATCACCAACCTGATTTTTCCGGGCAGCCAGTTCTCCCGCACCACGTCCGTCGACCGCTCCAACATGGCCTCGGTGTTTCGCTACAGCCGGGACATCCGGAACAATTCCAGCCTGGGCGTGCTGTACACCGGCCGTCAGGGGGGCGATTACTCCAATCACGTCTTCGGCGTGGACGGCAATCTCCGCTTTACCGACAGCGACGAAGTGGTCTTTCAGTATCTGGGCTCCCGCACGCGCTACGAGGACTCCATCGCCGCCGAGTTCGGCCAGCCCGGGGGGACCTTCGGCGGCTCCGCCCTGCAGGCCGCCTATGCCCATAAAACCCGCCGCCACACCGTCGAGTTCCTGTTCGAGGATGTGAGCCGCGACTTCCGGGCGGACCAGGGGTACGTGCCCCAGGTGGGCTATCGCCAATACCGGGGATCTTCCCGCCATGACTGGATTCCGCGGGAGCGCGGCTGGTGGAGCCGGCTGAGCCTCATCAACGAAGGATATTACTCGTCGGACAAAAACGGCGGCTTGCTGGCCAAGGGGCTGCAGAATGCCTTCATATTTTCCGGCACGTACCAGTCCAGCGTGATGGTCCAGCACGACCTGATCCGGGAAAGATACCTGGACCGCCAGTTCACCCTGTCCCTGTTCACCTGCTCGGCCAGCCTGAACCCCGTCCGGTTCCTGTGGACCTCCCTGATGGCGGGGTTCGGCGACGGCATCGATTACGCCAACATCCGGGACGGCGAGAGGTTCTGGCTGTACCCCATGATCAGTGGCAACGCGGGGCCGCACGTGGAGCTGGCCCTGAGCCATCTCTACGAACGGATGAACGTCGCCGGGGAGCGGCTCTACACGGCGGGCATCACCGAGGGATCGGCCGTCTATCACTTCAACGACCGGACCCTGGTTCGGGCCATCGTCCAGTATTACGACTACGACTACAATGTGGCCAACTACCTGTTTCCCCGGGAGCCCGAGTATCGTCGCCTCTTCACCCAGGTTCTCTTCTCGTACAAGATCAATCCGCGCACGGTGCTGTTTCTCGGCTTTACCGACAACCACTACGGCGGGCCGGACTACGGGCTGACACGGCAGAACTACACCGTCTTCGCCAAGATCGGCTATGCCTGGGTGCTGTAGGGGCGGTCGGCCACCATCGGGTGGACGGGACCATCGGTGGAGAATCTGAACAGAAATCAACAGGGCAGGCGAGGTGGCGCCGCGGCAACGGGTGCGGGCTACTTCCCGGTGACGGTGGGCGTCGGATCTGTCCCGAGGGCGGGTGGCTAGCCGATGATGTCGTAGTGGCGCTGGATTTCCGCCCGCTTGGCCTGGAGCTGCCCCAGCAGGGCGTTCAGCTTGTCCCGATGGGCCCGTTTCACGCCGGACCGGCGGACGACCCCCACGATAAACAGGACGAGGCCCACGAAGAACACCAGGGCGATGGGAATCAGCGCCAGCAGGAAGGCGCCAGCCTCCTGCTCGTGCTGGAACGCCACGAACAGGAGGATGGCGGCCAGCCCGCCCAGGGTCATGAGGATGACGGTGGTCAGGCCGCAGCCGAACATGAAGCCGCCGCCAGAGGGTTTGATGCGGCACTGCTGCAGGTAGTGGCGGTTCAGCTGCTCCAGCTCGGGCCGCAGGCGCTGGATGGCCAGCTCCGAGGCGGTTTTATCCACGCCCTGGTGGACGTGACCGATGCCCTGCTTGACGTCCCCCATGTCCCGGTGGACGTCGCCGATCCCCTCATTGACACTGGCGATGCCCTGGTGGACGTTGTCGATGCCCGCCTCGATATTGGCCAGGTGTTCCACCACCGGCTGCAGGGAGATGACGCCCTGGCCGCGGCGCACCAGGTGTTCCGTGCCGCAATAGGCGCAGGCGAAGCGATCCAGATCGCCGGTGATCTGCAGCCGCCCGCCGCACGACGGGCAGCCCAAGGTAACGAAATCAGTCATTTGCGGTCCGCCTAGGGTACGTTTTGTTCGACAGCCTGCCGGATCCGCTGATTATACACGATGAATCTGCTCAGGGACACGCCACTTTTCCAAATTTTGGCCATGGCCGGCCCGGAACTCCCTGTCGCCCGCCAGAGCGGCACTCCGGGCCGCACTCCACACATAGTCCCTTCATGTGGATCTGTCGGCAAAGGGACGAGGTTTTGTGGAGTGCGCTCGCTGGAGAGCGCTTTGTTTTTGAACGCGGATCAGAAGAGGGCTGAAGGAAAAAGGATTAGGGATGAAGAATTTATGCGCCCCGTCGCTCCATCGCCGCAACACGCAGTCGCCGCCTGCGGGCGGCGGACCTGTACTCCGGCTTCGGCGAAGCCGGAAGTGCGCAGTGCCAGCCTGCCTGGTGTCCCCTCTGTCCTTCCCGAAGTCAACGTTTTCGTGGTTCCTCGTCAAGAGCTTGCTCCTCGCAGGTTCTTCCGCACCAAGAATGACGTCGCCATAGCCTACCCGCCACAGGCTGCCAGCATCCTCGCCGGCTTTTGGCCCGGTGTTGCCATTCATGGCTGCAGCAGCTTCTTCGCCGGGATTACTCAATACCACTGCAATTTGTGTTATAATTTGTTTTTCCGAATGAATATGTATCAATGGAGCCAGCATGACAAGAATCATTCTCGCCTTATTGTTATTCGGATTCGGCATCGTTGGGCTGCATGCAGAAACATTTCGGTATGTTGCGCCACATGTCACCACCCAGCCCCCCTGGCTGAACAAGTTGGTAGTATACAACAACGGGGAGGCGGAGGCGGGCTTCACCGTCATCATCCGGACGGCGGACGGTCAGATCGGGTTCCAGGAGACGTATGCGGTATCCGGCAATGCCTCCCGGGTACTGGTCTGGCCCACGGAGGCGGCTTACGTCCCCAACGACGGGGAGGTGGTGCTGACTCCGGTGGAAGGATCCCTGATAGTGGAAACGGCAAGTGAAAAATTGAGGCCCAAGGCGGCGTTCCGCTATGGAGAACGGCAATCTCTGACGGAGTTCTTTTTGCAGCCTGAAGGGGCTTGGGAGTTCATCCTGCCCAATACGGTGGAAGCCCATTTCAGCTGGACCGGATTGGCCCTGTTCAATCCGTACGAATTCCCCCTGATGGTCAGTCTCCATGCTTACATGGACGGACAGCTGCAGGATACCCGGGAATTGGAGATCGATCCGCAGCGTAAATACGTCAACCTGTCCTTCGGGGTCTGGCCGGGTATCGACTACACCGGCTTCGACCAGGTCAAGATTCGCAGTGATCTGCGTCCATTTCCACCACCCATGTCCATCACGGGCAACGATGCCCAGGACCGGCACGTTTTTTTTAACGGAGCGCCGACCTCCCTGGATGCACCGGTTCATCCAAATGCGGGCACCTTGGTCGCCACTGATTCCATCGTTGGCCATTTGAGGTATGTGCCAGCGGGCACGTTCGTGCAGGGTGCGCCGTCAGATGAACCGTGCCAAGAGGCCTCCAATTCGCCGCAATTCGTTCATACCCTGACCCGGGGCCTGGCCGTGATGGAAACCGAATTGACCCGCCAGATGTGGGCGGACCTGAAATCGGTAGAGCCATCGCTGCCGGATGACCCCTCTCACCCGGGGGCAGGATACGGGATGACCAACCCGGTCCAGCAGGTCAATTGGTACGAGTCCGTGTTGTATGCAAATCTGTTGTCCGAACAACAGGGATTCACGCGGTGCTATTTTACGGACGACACCCTGACCGTTCCCATTGATGCGTCAAATTACGTGAATAACAACTCTGTTTACTGCGATTTCTCCGCTGACGGGTATCGTCTTCCCACCGAAGCCGAATGGGAATATTTTTGCCGGGCGGGGACCATGGGTCCCTTCTGGGTGGATGAGCCGAATTATACTTCTGACAATTGCTGGAACTACGAGGAAACACCCGGCACCTGGCCTAATCTGGAGAGGGTGGCCTGGTTTATGGCGAATCGACATGATCCGGCGGGAGACGACACCTCGAAACCGGTTGGGCTGAAAGAGGCCAATCCGTGGGGTATGAGAGACATCCACGGAAACGTGTCCGAATGGTGTTGGGACTGGCAGAACAACTCGTATCCTTCTGGGCATGTAACTGATTACAAAGGACCCAACAGCGGAGAGTATCGCATTGGAAGAGGCGGCGATTCGTTCAGCGAGACCTGGAAGTGTCGAGTGGCTTTTCGCAATGGAGAATGGCCGGGGCTGCGATCCCCATATATCGGTTTTCGACTGGTCAGGCTGGCGAATTGAATCCCCGGAATGATAAACAGGACACCCACGAATACTGTTACCTGGATGATGGATGTCCAAAAAAAATGGACGGGAACCGGGGGCCCAATTTTTTCAGAACCATCGGCCGAGCTTCTTGTTCGTGGAGAGTAGCCCGTTCACCTGCTTGTTCCGGCAAGGGTATTCATACATTAAATCTGAAGCGAATAATATCCCGGTCCATGACGATGTAGTCTTTTCCCTCGATGTGTATTCGGCCTTCCTCCCGGGCGCGGTGCTCGTTGCCGGCGGCGATGAAATCGTCGTAATGGATGACCTCGGCCTTGATGAAGCCCCGTTCCATGTCGGAGTGGATCCGGCCGGCGGCGGTCTGGGCGGGGGTGCCGCGGGGGATGGTCCAGGCCCGCAGTTCAATGCCGACGGTGGTGTAGAACGTGATGAGGTCCAGCAGCGCGTAACCGGCCCGGATCATGCGCTGGAGGCCGCTCTCGCCCAGCTCCATGGTTTCACGATACTCCTGTTGTTCGGCCGGATCCAGGGCGGCCAGTTCCGCCTCGATCTTGCCACTGAGGGCCACCACGGGCAGCTCGTCTGCCGCGGCCTGCTCGCGGGCGGCCCGGGCCAGGTCGCCCGCGCCGGCGGGATCGTCCTCGTCCACGTTGAGCACGATCATCATGGGCTTGGCCGTGAGCAGCCCCATTTCCCGCACCAGGGGGGACGCGGCCGCGGCCAGCTGGCGGACGGGCTTCCCCTGTTCCAGCTGGACCCTGATCTCTTCCAGGAGGGCCAGGCCGGTGCGCGCCGCCTTGTCGCCCACCTTGGCCAGCCGGCCCTGTTTTTCCAGGCGGTTTTCCACCACCGCCAGGTCGGCCAGCACCAGCTCCAGGTTGATAACCCGGATGTCGTCGGCCGGGTCGATGTTGGCCGCGACGTGGGCCACGTCCGGGTCGCGGAAGCAACGTACCACGTGGGCGATGGCGTCCACGGCCCGGATCTGCCCCAGGAACTGGTTGCCGAGGCCGTCCCCCCGGGAGGCGCCTTTGACCAGGCCGGCGATGTCCACGAACTCCAGGTGGGTGGGCGTCACCTTTTCGGGTTGCACCCGCCGGGCCAGCTCGTCCAGGCGCTCGTCGGCCACGATGACCCGGCCGACGTTGGGATCGATGGTGCAGAACGGGAAGGCCTCGGCCGGCACGCTCATGGCCGTCAGGGCGTTGAATATGGTGGATTTGCCCACGTTGGGCAGGCCGACGATGCCGCAGTTGAAGCCCATAATCCCCTCACGATTGGAAGCTGGTTGTCTTTCAGGTGTAGCACGATTCAGCGGAAAGAACAACGCTTTTCCCGGCCCGCTGTGCGCCGGCACGACGGCGCTTTGTTTTCTGCAAGACGGCGAGGGGAAAAGGAGGCGCTGTATTTGTAGAAAGCACCCAAAATTTGAACAGTATTGGACAATGCCGAACACCGCTCCACCGGCGCAAGGCCGGTGGTGGCGATTGAAACAAAGGGCGTTCAGCTGGCTGTCAGTCACGGCCCCGTCGGCGCGAGGCCGGCGGTGGCCGGAGGACGCAGCCGCCCCCGGCCGGGTGCCCGGCGGGGAAGGCCATCCATTCGACAGGCGGCCGAGACCCGTTCACCGCTAACCGGTGCGGTCACGGGACACCCCCCGGCGACGTCAGGAATCGGATGTACGGCTCAGCCGGGGAGAGCGGAAATGGAGGCATTCATTGCAGAACCTGTAAAAGGGCAGTCGCGGGAGATGCACCATCAGCATCCGGACAAGCACCAGGAAGCCGGCCACCGCCACCACCGGACCCAGGAGGCCCAGGTACCGGCCGCCCAGATTCAGCACGATGTTGCCCAGCGTATAGGCCATCAGCGACGACACGCCCAGCGGCAGAAAGAACCCGATGGCCCGCGGGGTGGCCACGCGCGAGAAGATGAGATGAAAAAACAGGATCATCACCACGCTGCCCATGATGCCGATGGTGTAGTAGCCCGGGTCGTTCGTGGCCCGGTACACGGGGCCCGTGAAGGCGCGCCATGCCGCCACGGCCCCCTCGTCCACCAGGATCCAGTGGCCGCCGGCGACGATGGCCAGCAGGCCGAGCGCGACGCGGTAAAAGCGGCCCGCCTTGACCGGGGCACTCCCCTCCGGACGATGCAGGCTCGACGCCACGATCATCCCGGCGGCATAGAAGCTGAGAGCGCCCCAGACACTGGGCCCACCCGGCAGCGGTCCGATCCCCAGCAAAATGTTCAGGGGCCTGTTGAACACTCCGAAATCGACCAGCTGCAGGGCATCCAGACCGGCATAGCTCACCATCAGGAGACCCAACAGTCCATACACGAAGCGGATCCCGAACCGGATGCGGAGACGTATCAGCAGGGGGCCGAGCAGCAGCATGACACTGTAGGCCCGCAGGATGTTGCCAAAGCGGGAGTTCCCCAGAAACAGGAGGGATTGGGTAAAATGCTCCAGGTTTTTGTACCCGCCCAGGACGGCACTGATACTGGTGGCCGCGTAGGCCACATAACACTGGAACGCCCGGGTCAGGAGTCGTTTGCGGACGGCTCCATATCCGAGGGTGGCCATGCGGGGGACGTACACATATTCGAACATGAACCCGAACATGAAGATGAACAGGGGCGTGGCCATCCGGGTGAATGACCGGATGTAGATCGACCCACTGTCCAGCTGGGTGAATACACCGGCCGCGTTGAACAGATGGGCCGTCAGGGCCAGAATAATGGCCCAGGTCCGGCTGACGTCGATGAATCCGAGCCGCTGACCGGCGGTTGTCGTCCTGGTTTCTGCCATTCGAAATCACCATTCCGGACCGGATCCGGAGGCCTCGCCGTCAAGTGTTCCAACCCGTCGCCGAAGGTGGCTTCATCCCTGCTGCCCCTGTCCCGCACCCGACGGCGACGCCGGGTGGTGCCGCCGGCCGTCTGCCGCGAAATGCCGTCAGGGCAGCTGGAGGAATCATAGCACAACCGGATGAATCAGGAATGGAAATCGGCAGCCACCGCCGGCCGGGCAGCGGACCCATACTCCGGCTTCGCCGAAGCCGGAAGTGCGCAGTGCCAGCCTGCCTGAGACCTCCCCTTTATTTCTTTCCCTCGCCAAAGAGCATAGCCACCGCCGGCCATGCGGCGGACTTTGTCCGCTCCTGCACAAGGCCGCGCTTTTCATTCTCTGGCCGGCCTTTCAGGCCTCCATTCTCTTTTATGGCTTCTCTTCCGTGGGCTCACCCTGTTCGCCCACGGCTAAAAGACTGGACGGCCCTGCGGGCCTTCAGGAATGACCTGGCCGAAGAATGTCCCTGCATCGCCACCGCCGGCCGTCTGTGGAGTGCGCTCGCTGGAGAGCGCTTTGTTTTGAACGTGCATCAGAAGAGGGCTGAAGGAAATAAAGATGAAGGATGAAGAATTTGTGCGTCACACTGCCGCAACGCACAGCCACCGCCCGCCCGGCGGGACGAGGACTTGTGCCGGTGGAGCAAGGTCAGATTTGGTGTTATTTGGGGAGCAAAGCTGCTGGAAACCGCAGCCTCATTATCTTCACGGCATACGAAACGGGGTTGAGGAGCATCGCTCCACCGGCGCGAGGCCGGTGGTGGCGATGAGGACCTGGGCCCTTCGGCTGGCTGTCAGTCACGGCCCCGCTGGCACAAGGCCAGCGGTGGCCACGGGCGCCGCCGCCGGCCGTCTGTGGAGTGCGCTCGCTGGAGAGCGCTTTGTTTTGAACGTGGATCTGTAAGAAGGGGAAGGATGAAGGCTGAAGGCTCTAAAGAGGATCATCACGATGGTGCCAGGCTCTGTCACAAAAAGATGTCAGGTATAAGGTGACAGGTATCAGGCAATTGAAGAATGAAGGAGGAGAAGATCGGTCATTCTCGCCGAAGCCGGAAGTGCGCCGCGGGCTTGCCCCGGCGTAGTCCCGCCCGGCGGGACGAAGACGGGTGCCGGTGGAGCAATGTCAGATTTGGTGTTATTTGGGGAGCAAAGCTGCTGGAAACCGCAGCCTCATTATCTTCACGGCATACGAAACGGGGTTGAGGAGCATCGCTCCACCGGCGCGAGGCCGGTGGTGGCGATGAGGACCTGGGCCCTTCGGCTGGCTGTCAGTCACGGCCCCGCTGGCACAAGGCCAGCGGTGGCCACGGGCGCCGCCGCCGGCCGTCTGTGAGTGCGCTCGCCGGAGAGCGCTTTGTTTTGAATGTGGATCTGTAAGAAGGGGAAGGATGAAGGCTGAAGGATGAAGGCTCTAAAGAGGATCATCACGATGGTGCCAGGCTCTGTCACAAAAAGATGTCAGGTATCAGGTGACAGGTATCAGGCAATTGAAGAATGAAGGAGGAGAAGATCGGTCATTCTCGCCGAAGCCGGAAGTGCGCCGCGGGCTTGCCCCGGCGTAGTCCCGCCCGGTGGGACGCCGCTGTGTTTTTGAACGCGGATTGCCGCGGATCGGAGGAAGGCTGATGGCCGAAGGTAGCGGAGATTTCCCACATTCGCCGGCTGCATTTCGCTGCAGGGACGTTGTTTATGGAGTATGCTCGCTGGCTTGACCCGGCTACGTCCCGCCGGCGGGACGTAGCCGGGGCCAGCTTGCCCGCGCCCGTCACCGGCGGCGCTACTCGGTGACGAACAGGAGGGGCGTGTTGTCCACGCCCGTCAGCCGTTTCAGGAACGCCCGGGCGGCCTCGTAGTGCGTGATGTCGAAGGTCTCCGGGTTCAGGGTGTACCGCCGGGTGAGGGTGAGCAGGCCCGGTGAAAACGAGCCCTGCACCGACAGGGTGCCGAAGGGCGTCGTATGTTCCTGGTCGGGAATGGCCTCCTCCAGCGCGTACGTCTCGGGCACGATGAGCCGGATCTGGTGCGTCAGCGCGACGGAATCATACCGGAAATCCAGCGGCAGCTTCCGCTCCGGCTCATCCAACCGGGGCAGCCGGACCGGATTGACGAAAAAGGGCTTGAGAAGGCAGATGCCGTCCATGGACTGGACCATGTGGCGGCTGCGGAGCGTGTAACTGATCACCAGGTCGGCGGCAGGGTCATACAGGTTCTCCATGGCGAAGTCCTGCAGCTCCGGATCCGGCACCCGGTCGGTCAGGCGGTTCTGCCAGGCCTCCGCCCGTTCCTTCTCGTTCAGCCCCTGGTAGTATTCCCTCAGTCCCGATGCCGCTTCGGGCGAAAAAATCTCGCGGGTCTGGGCCGTGACCAGGCCGTTGGCCGAAAGGCCGGCCTGCACCTCGATGGTGACCTCGGCCGGCCGGGCACAGCAGATGTCCGCCAGGCTCCCGCCGTCCGGTTTGACCACCAGGCCCTGCCGGCCGGCCATGGCGCTGCCGATGGCGGGGTAGACGGCCATCTTGTCCGTCGGATCGAAGGCCCGCCGGCCGTGGTCGGGGCTGGTGATGGCGGTGATGCAGTGGTTGAAGCCGGCCGGGTTGGGAAAGTCGGGATCCACCGGCACCGCGCCGGCCGTGCCGCACAGCATGGGCCAGGCGTCCACCCCCCGGGCCCGCAGCAGGGCCGACAGGAGAAAGGACATGTCCTTGCAGTCGCCGTACTTGACGGACAGAACCTCCCCGGGGTGGTGGGGCACCAGGCCGCTCTGGCCGATGGTGATGGCCACATAGCGGATGTGATCCCGCACCCAGTCGGACACGGTCCGGATGTTGGTGGTCTGATCGGCGGCGGGATCCCACAGGGAATCGGCCAGGGTCTGGATGTCCGGGGTGATATCGTAACAGTGGCGGGTCAGTCCGGTGTACCAGGCGGCGATGTCCTGCCAGGTGGGGTTCCCGGATGGGACCGCCGCCGGGGTGCCGGTCCAGGGAAACCGGAACACGATCCGGCCCCGCAAGCTGGCATCGGGCGGCGCGGCCGGTTCGTCGGGCAAGGCTTCGAGGTTATGGAACCGGAAAGACAGCGCGCCGGTCTGCTCCACCGGCTGGACGTCCGGCAGGTTGTAGGCTTTCCAGACGGGCTTGTCGCCGGCTTCGTTCCGGATGGTCAGGGACACATCCCGGACCGGGATTCCTTGCTGGACCCACCAGGTCAGGAAGGGCGTGTCGGGGCGTTCGATCTGGGTGTACTCGAAGCAGACCAGGCACCCCTTGACCGCATTGGGCAGGAGAATCAGCAGCTGTTTGCGGTCCGAGTAGAGCGCTTCGGTGACCAGTTCCGTGGTCACGCAATCCTTTTCCTTGATGCGGCGAACGGATCCGTCGGGATACTGGATGTAGGCCCGGACGTCCTTGACATCGCTGTCCGGACCCAGGAAGAGGGTGCGCAACGCCCGGGATGTTCCCCCGGCGGTCAGGATGCGATAGGCCAGCCGGTCGCTCATTTCCAGCCGGCCGTCCGGGCGGAGGGTGACGGTTTCATGATCGAGGAGGCAGACCGCGTCGTGCCGGGTGATGTCGACGGCCGAGCAGTCCACGGCCGCCGCCGGTAAGGCCCAGTCGGGCAGGTCATCGCCGGCGGCGAAGGCGCCCAGCCCCACCAGGAGAAGCCAAAGAATCAGGTTCCGTTTCATGGGGTGATGGCCTCCGTTTTCAGAATAACCTTGCTGTCGTCGTATTTGCGGGCCTGGTCGTACAGCATCCGCAGGTCCGGATAATGCTCCGTCTTGAAATAGAACCCTTCCCGCCGGAACACACGGCTGACGGTCAGCGTCTGCCCCTCCTGGGCCACGGTCAGGCTGTATTCGCCCACGGGCCCGTCGTAGCGGGCCGCCTCGGGCATGTTGCTGACGGTGGTTCCCTCCGGCAGTTCATAGATCACGGTGTCACGGATGGTGCGGGGATAGGTGAAGTAGACGGGGAACTCGCGGTAGGCCTGGACGAAAACGTCCCGCACATTGTTGGTCATCAGCGCCGGCTGGAAAATGTGCCGGGTCTGGGTGCGGGTGCCGAAGGTGGCCAGGGAGAAGTCGATGACGATTTCCAGGGGCGCCTGCCGGTCACGAAGGTGGTGGATGGTGAACGATTCCAGCCGGGCGTCGGCAATGTGCTCCTTCAGGTAGTCCTCGAGATACTCGCGGTGCTCGTCGTCGGTGTCGTCATCCAGCATGTTCTTGTAATAGGCGTTGGCGATCCCCTGGGGACGGACCGTGATCTGGCCGGTGATCCCCTCCTCGGTGAACTGCACCCGGGTCACCCGCTCGATTACGTTGGTGGTGGCGGGGGCCACCGGCGTGGTGAACATCTCGCCGCTGTCCCGGGAGAAGAGCATGCCCTGCACGCCTTCCTTGTTCCAGTTGACGATTCCGAAATCGCAGTAGGGCGTGCCGGGATCCAGGCAGACCATCCCGTCGGCGGTTTTGATGACGGCCAGGGGTTCGTCGAACTGGTCCACCAGCAGGTAATTGCGGAAGAAAGACTCATCCCGGCCGCAGACATACGCCAGCCGGGCATCGAGGCCGGCTTCCTGCAGCAGGGCGACGCACAACTGGGTCAGCTCGCCCTTGCCGCCGTAGCCGAGCTTGATGACGTCGGCGACGTTGTTGCGGTCCTTGTACTTGCGCCTGGCCTTCTTGTCCGCCGTGGCGCTGTCCGGTTCGGTCTGGTAGGACAGGTTCTCGAAGTGGTCGACCACATGGTCATAGATCTTCCGTTCGATGGGCAGATCGCGGGTGTCCGATTGCCGGATGGTGTCCAGGAGGCTCCGCACCTCCTTGCCGGACTTCATGAACTTGGCGAAGTTCTTGGCCCATTTTTCGCCGTAGTCCTGCCAGAACAGCTTGATGTATTCCTGCTTTCCGCTCTCGGTGGTCAGGTCCAGCGAGCGGGCGCCATCCACCGCGGGCATGCCCAGAAGCATGACGAAAAAGGCGCTGGTCTCCAGTTTGGGCGGCAGGAAATCCTCGTCCGGCAGGGCCGGAATATTGGTGGCCTCGTATCGGATATTGCCTTCCTTGGGATAGCTGATGACCCCGGCCTGGAAATAGGTGTCGATGATCATCCGGTTGTAATTGCGGATCATCTTTTCATCCAGGTCCAGCCAGGTTTCCCGACAGAACAGATCGGTCTGGAAAGGCCACACGTAGACGATGCGCTCCCGGTCCGAAAGGCGGTACTTGTACTTGTACTCCAGGACCACGCCCGGTTCCACGCCTTCGAAGGAGAAGACCTTCTGTTTCATGGATTCGCGCTTGCGCTTGTAGACCAGCCGCTTGCGGATACTGTCCTTGTCGAGCTCCACCCAGGTTCCGTCGGGCTTGATGGTGCGGGCGCGGATGTCCTTGACATCCTCGGGCAGGCTGAAGTCGGCCAGGTCGTTGCCGGCCTGGTTGAAAATCTTGACGGCGCCGTGCTCGCAATACTCGTACATGTCGCGGCAGGCATGCTTGAACAGCAGCATGGCCTTGGCTCCGGGCTCCTTGGGGTTGTCCGTCAATTGCAGATCGGCCTCGGGAATGGGCGCCCATTCCTTCATGTCGATGGATCCGGCCATGACGCTCAGCCCCAGCAGCAGGATGAACAATGAAAGAATCCTTGCACGCATACACGTCTCCTTTGTTGAATCATGTTGTATGAATGAAGAATGGTGAAGGAGTCACGTCTCCCCCCGTTCTGCATACCCCTGGATAACCCACCCGTCGATCTCTTGCGGAGAGATCGAACCATCGAACCGTCTGGAACCGTTAAGATATCAGAATACCCACCGGGGGACGGGATTTCAAGTGCAAAATGCCCTGGCCGCATAGTCTGTCGGCCGTGTGCATTCCACATGGGCGAGGGCATTCCCTGCAGCGGAAAGGTAAACGGTGTGCCGTTGCGTTTCGGAGCTCCGGACGCCGGAGACAGACGGATCAAATCCCGGCGGTGCCCGGATCACGGGCGGACGAGAATTTGATTGACAGAGATGAGAGAACGGGGTACATCTTGAGTAAGGTATTCCTGTTTTTATGGCGTGTCCGTCCCTTCTTCGCGGAAGGGAATCGTTACCGGGAGGGCCGGGGCGGAGTCCCTGAACAGCGGGTGGTTCCGGCGCGTGGAACCATTGCCCCGTGAGCAGGGTCTTCTCCCGGAGGCGTGAGAGGCCGCCGCGAACGATGGCGGCCGCCAGGGCCATGCCGGTTCCTGGCTGCGCCTTCCGGCCTGCCGGCGCCGGCGGTCGCCGTTCCCGGGATGTCCCCGGGCGGGCATAAAATAAAACCGCCGGATCCCGGGCAGATCCATCAGGACATGGTTCTGTCGCTTTGACAGGAAGTTGAACAGGATCCAGCTGTTTACAGTGTAATGCGGAGTGTGGCGGATGACCGGCCAAACCATTGCCCACTACACCATCCTGGAGAAGCTGGGTCAGGGCGGCATGGGGGTGGTGCACAAGGCCCATGACACCCGGCTGGACCGTCTGGTGGCCCTGAAATTTTTGCCGCCTGATCTCACCCGCAGCGATGCGGACAAGGCCCGTTTCCTCCAGGAAGCCCGGGCGGCGGCGGCCCTGAACCATCCCAATGTGTGCGTGATTTACGAGATCCGGGAGGAAGGCGACGCGCCGTTTATCGCCATGGAATATGTCGATGGCGCGACCCTGAAGCAAAGACTGAAGGATGAATCCCCGGCCCTGAAAACGGCCATCGACTACGCCAGCCAGATCGCCGGCGCCCTGCAGGCGGCGCATGAGAAGGGGATCGTCCACCGGGATATCAAATCGGAAAACATCATGGTCACCCGAACCGGCCAGGTCAAGGTGATGGACTTCGGGCTGGCCAAAATCCGGGGGGCGGCCAAGCTGACCCGATCCTCGAGCACCGTGGGTACCGCGGCTTACATGCCGCCGGAGCTCATCCAGGGCCGGGAGATCGATGCCCGGGCCGACATTTTCTCCTTCGGTGTGGTGTTTTACGAGATGCTGACCGGCCAGCTGCCGTTCAAGGGGGACTATGAGTCCGCCATGATGTATTCCATCCTCCATGACGAGCCGGAGCCGCTGGCAAAATATTGCCCGGGATTGACGTCGGAACTGTTGCACATCGTGAACCGGGCGCTGGAGAAGAATCCGGCGGACCGATACCAGTCGGTGGCCGACATGCGCATCGATCTGAAGCGGCTGGAACGGGATGCGGACAAGGTATCCGGGGGAACATCCGCCCCCGAAAGTCAGCGGCCGTTCCGTCAACCGGCCGACAGCCGAAAAAGGGCCAGGAGAGTGCCCCTGTTCCTGGCGGCCGGATTGATGGCCCTCATTGGGGCGGGCAGTCTTCTGTTCACCCTTTTGCGAACGGATACGGATTCCCCCGCCGATTCACTGTCCTGGAAGAATTCGGTGGCGGTGCTGCCCTTTGATGATGCCAGCCCCGCCAGGGACCAGCAGTATTTTTGCGACGGCATGACCGAAGCGGTGATCACCCATCTGGCCCGCAATCGCGAGCTGAAGGTGATTTCCAAGGCCTCGGTGGACTATTTCAAGGGGTCCGATCAATCCCTGCCGGCCATCGGCCGAAGATTGGCCGTGAACAATATTCTGGAAGGCAGTATCCGCAAACAGGGCCAGATGATTCGCGTAACCGCCCGGCTCATCGACCTGGAAAATGACGCCACCATCTGGACGGATTCGTTCGACCGGGAGCTGAAAAACGTGTTTGACGTGCAGGAAGAGATCGCCCGGGCCATCTCCGAAGCCTTGCATATCCGTTTCATTCCGCCGGACACCAACGTTATCGCCATGCAGCCGGAAGTGCAGGAATATTTTTTGCAATTCAATGATGCTCTCACCAACTACATTATCAGCAGTGAAGTGAAATATTTCGATGAGGCGGTGGATCTGGCCAAAAAAGGGCTGGTAATCGATCCGGACAACGCCCTGATTTATGCCAGCCTGGCCTGGCTGTACAACATCCGCTATTCCCTGACCGGCGATCGTGCGTACCGTGAACCGGTGATCCGATACTGTATCCGCTCCTATCAGTTGAATCCCAATCTGGCTCAAACCAATGTGGCCATGGCGTACGCCCTGTATACCCAGGAACAATTCGAGCGGGCGGCGCAGCACATGCGGCAGGCTCTCACCATCAATCCCAATCTGGCCGAGATCAACCATGTCATCGGATTGTCACTTTACAGTTCAGGCCTGGAAAATAAAGCGATCAGCTATTTCAAAAAAGCCGCGGAAATCAATCCCTTCAATCTGTTTACACCCAGTATGCTCGGCTGTTCCTACCGCAATTGCGGCCGCTGGGCCGAGGCGGAAGCCGAGTTCAGAAAAGCCCTGGATCTGTCCTTGTCCAATCCCATCCTGAATGTCGGGTTGGCTGAAATTCTGATCGTCCAGAACCGGGCCGACGAGGCGGAAACGTGTCTGACGAGGAGCGCCGGGCAGCCGCGAGGATCAAACTACCGGGGGGTTACGGCCTTTCTGCATGCGGCGCGGGGCGAAAAAAACGACGCGTTATCCATTGAAGAGATCAGTCTCACGCACAAGGGCATGTTATACGCATTGCTGGGCCTGACGGAAGAGGCCCTGGCCTGCCTGGAAGCCGGTTCCGAGACATCCTATCTTCACTTGATCAACCACCCCTTTTACGACAGTCTCCGCCAGGAAGCGCGGTATCAGGCGGTGTTAAAAACATTGAAGGAACAGCATGAACGCATGAACAGAATTTTCGCGGACCTGTGATCACGCTGTCTGGATACCGCGGGCCGTCGTCATATCTTGTCGAAAAAAGAGATGTGTATGGCGTGCGGCACGCCGTGCCGCTTTGGGGTAGCGGAGCATGACCCGGCGACGTTGTCCAGATGCACAGCGGTTTGCCCCGTCATGGCACCAAAGCGCAGCTGTCGCTGCGCACTCCATAAACCTTGTCCATTTTCGAAGGCGCAGCCTGTGGAGTGCGCTCGCTCGAGAGCGCTTTGTTTTTAAGGGATTGCATCTCCCTCTGAAAGTGAAACGGCGAGGTAGCCCGGGTTCGCCGAACCCGGGGCATCTTTGGGGCAGGCAGTTCGCGCGTGTCTCCGCCTTCCGGCTGAAGGCGGCTACGGTCCCGGGGTCGATGACCCCGGAATGTATGTTGAACGCAGATGCCCGCAAATCGGCGAATGTTTCGCACCGCCACCGCCGGGCTTGCCCCGGCGGATGCGATGACTGGATGCCAGAGAAGAGTATTGTGAGGAGAAGAGGCCACCACCGGCCTGGTGCCGGTGGGGCCGTGTCCCATTTCTCAGCGTCCGGGAAGTCATCAAAGGGGGCGCGTATTTCATGGGTAATACACCCGATCCATGGTCATATTCCCGGGCCGGGGGACGTCGTTGAAGAACACCGCCCCACCGGCGCGAGGCCGGTGGTGGCGGTACTTGCCAGGGCTGTTCATCTGGCCGTCAGTCACGGCCCCGCCGGCACAAGGCCGGCGGTGGCCGACAACCAGTGCCCGCGCCGGCTACCTGAGTGCGCCCGCTGGTCTGGCCTCCATAGCTACGCTCAGCGGAGCGGAGGGGGGCCGCCGCTTTGGTTTGGCGGAGAAGAAAAAGTAGGCTCCAGGTATCCGGTAAGTAAGGAAAGACTAAAAGTGCACCGAAAACGATGGGGCAGGGGTGCCGCTTTACGGAAGAGGACGCCGCCGAGCCGGCGGAGCGGCGGCATCCGCCATCGGGATGGTGCAGATGTCCTCCTGCCAGCCGTGGCCGTTCCAGTACATCGGCCGGAGGAGATCCTGAACTTCCGCTGCGGAGATGTCGATGCTGTATTTTGTGATAAATTCCTGTTGAATATAGCTTTGCACGCAGTTCATCCGGTTGTCGAAACAGAACGTCCGCAAATAGACCAGTCTCAGATGGCCGTTGTCGTCGATGACCTCCAGGGGGCTGGCCTGAACCATAATGGGGCCGGGCGCCGGCTGTTTGAAGGCGAAGGTTCCCAGCCAGGCGCTCTCCCAGGTCCGCTGGGACGGCAGGACCTGATCGCGTTTGAGACAAACGTAGATCACCCGAAAACCGGGTGTCACCGCCGGGGCCAGGGACCGCTGCGGACCAAAAAAGGTGACTTCCTGGTCCATGATGTGCCAGTTATTCTCCACGACGTACATGACGGGCGCGCTGAATTCCTCCGCCAGAAAATTATTGGTGGCGGCCACATAGATTTCCTTCAATCCATTTGCATCGCGGTCGAACACCTTTAGGTTGTTGAGCCGGCCGGGATGAAAGATGCTGGCAATGACCGCGCCATGCAGATCGTAGACGCGACAAACGGAGGGGTAGTTGGGATGTGAGTTCATCCCTACGACTATTTCCGGAATGCCGTCATTGTTTAGATCCTCACAGATCATCTGCTCACAACCAAAGTCCCCGAAGCGTTCGCCTCCGTATTCAAATATTTCGCTGAGTGACCACGATCGCGCCAACTGGACGGTGTCCACGTCCTGGCGCAGATAGATGTAGATTCTGTTTTGGGACGAATAGTGCAGATCGGCGAAGACGATGTCCAGCCAGCCATCGTGATCGAGATCGATGGCCTTCAGCATGCGCAGCTCGTTCTTGTCGGACAGAAGAGTCCCCTTGAAATTGATCATCCCCGAACGGAATGATTTGATCCTGATATTGTTGGCGTTATAGATGTCGACCTGGCCGCCGCGGTCGTATTCGTGGAACTTGAAGAAGAGAGCGTCATCCTCTTTCGGTTGACCGGGGAGCAGCATCACCGCGAGTACGACCGGCAGGATCCCCAGCGCCGGAATCAAGACCAGCCATTTCCGTTTGATGGCAACGGATCGGCCCGACGATGCCGGGCGTCGCCCGCTTGTTGTCAGCTCCTGGTCATCCGGATAGCTGGCCCCGGGAGAAAGATCTGAACCGTTGGGGTACGGATGACCCGCCCGCCAGGCGTCCAGCTCGTCTGACCACGCAAAGACGCTCTCCTTGCGGCCGCCGGCCTCCCGATGCACCGGCAATCCGTCGTGCTTTTCCCAGCGCTGGACGGTGCGGATACCCTTGCCCAGATAATCGGCGATCTCCTTCCAGGTTTCCAGGCGCCTTCGTTCCGACATTTTCGCCTCCCCCCGGCTATGGTTTTGCATGACTGAAATCCACCCCATTGTCTGACATGGCGCGCTTTGGCACAGATTGACGTCTCGCAACGATGCCTGGATTCTACTGGAATACTCCCCTCAAGGCAAGCGAAGACGTGGTGGCATGACCGACGGTCCCGGTTGCCGCAGTTTGCCTAGACTGTGCCGTCCCCAACCATCCGGCTAACCCTCGAAGAACAGCCCCGAGTTTTTGGGCACCAACGCCACGGGCCGGCCCGAGGGTCGGCTGCTGGTCATCTGACCGTGGCCGGTGAAAGCGATGGACACCAATCCTTGTCAAATCTTCGATGAATATTCAATGACAAGTTCCCAAGCTGAAACCGGTGCCAGGCTCTGTCACAAATTCTATGCGACAGATCGTGGTAGCCTGACTCCGGCTGGGGCCCATCGGCAGCTGTCCTCCTTTTACCGCCACTTAAATACGGAGCCAGGCTCTGTCACGAAAATGTGTCGAATCTGAAGTTGGGTTGATACGGTAGAGAATGCCGGCTGTCGATGGGATCATCCGTGGAATCTCTGCGAACGCTGCTGCTCTGCGATGATGGTTACCTGCCCCGAGGCCATCAGGGTTTTTCCGCCGATTCGCCCCGTCACCCCGTCGCCGG